>Ga0222422_100020_pt1 | contig 537555 bp, 417 predicted proteins | sample 3A1ome_FD_182469 | JGI IMG/M metagenome (GOLD analysis project Ga0222422, IMG submission 182469) | Enriched microbial communities from leaf-cutter ant dump, University of Wisconsin, Madison, United States - 3A110A (version 2) | ecosystem: Environmental > Terrestrial > Nest > Insects nest > Nest...
CCATCTTTATCCCCAACAAGTTAATGAACTTTATCCCACTTATCGTGAGCTCGTTTGCCCTACTCCTCTTCCCCTCTCTCCGGCCTTCCTTTCCCCCTCTCTCGTCGTTTGGGAGTGCAAAGGTAGAGCCTTTTTTCTTCTTTGCAAAACTTTTTTAAAATATTTTTTTATTCCTCAAAAGCCCCTTTCGTTTGTCCCTTTCTGAAAGGACTGCAAAGGTACGACCCTTTCTTTATTCTCCAAATTTTACCTGCGCTATTTTTTACAAAAAAAACAGCCTTCCGGTCTTCCCTGCTGGCCTTCAGCGCTTTAAATATTGGGCGGTTGATAAACTTTTTTTACCCTTCTTATCCGCCCGGAAATAGATAACCGCACACGTCGCAGTTTAGTTCAAAAATTTATCCGAAAAATTACAATACTACTTTTAACAGGTGGGGACGCTCCTTCTCAATTTTCAAAATCAGCTCGCCAAACAGCGTATTGGCCCAGGCAAACCATTTGCGGGTAAATTTAGAAGAGTCGTCTTTGTCAAATGACTCGTGCATGAAGCCGGTTCCGCCGTGCGTGCGTTTGAGTATCCGCAGCTGGCGAAGGATCTCATCGTCTGCATCAGACGTCATGGCCCGCATGATAACGCCAATGGGCCAGATCTGGTTGATCAATGTATGGGGGCTGCCAATGCCTTCGGCCTCTTTCCCCCTGAAAAAGTACGGGTTGCTTTCACTCAGAATAAACTTACGCGTTCTCTTGTATATGGGGTCAGATGAACGGAGCGCACCGAGATACGGCAGGCCCAGCAGGTTGGGTACGTTGGCATCGTCCTGGAACAAAGCATTTCCGAAGCCGTCTACCTCCATGGCAAAGATATCCCCGAACGCAGCATGCTTTATCACCGCCACCTTGTAAATGGCCTCCTCTACCTGGCGGGCCAGCGCCTGGCATTTCCCGGCCAGCTCCTTTTCTCCGTAAACCCCGGTAAGAATTTCCGCCATCTGGCGCAGGGAAACCACTGCAAAAAAGTTAGCCGGAATCAGGAAAGGGTAAAGGGTGGCATCGTCAGAAGGCCGGAAGATGGAATGGATCAGCCCGTTAGGCCGGGTAGCATTCCCGTAGCCGTTTCCGGGTACGGTGTCGGTAGACCACGATGTGGTACGGCCGAAACGGTAAGGGCCGCGGTCGTTCAGGCGCTGCTGTTCTGTAAATGTCTTGTAAATGGCATTGGCGGCGCGGAGCCACTCTGCCGTAAACAGGCCGGCATCGCCCGTCTCCTTCCATAAATGATAGCTCAGCCTCACGGGATAGCACAGCGAATCGATTTCCCATTTCCGCTCGTGGATGCCCGGTTTCATATCCGTATGGTCGCTTGCCCACTCACCCACTTTGGCGGTTTTATAGAAGGCGTTGGCATAGGGGTCAAAGTTGATGCAGTCCACCTGCCGGTTCACCACGCCGGTCAGCAGGCTCTTCAGCTTTTCTGAAAGATGGCAAAGCGGCAGGTACGGCCATACCTGTGCCGTGCTGTCTCTGAGCCACATGGCGTCAATGTCGCCGGTGATGACAAAGGTATCGGGCCGGCCATGGGTAACCGTGTAATCTACGGTAGTATCGAGCGTATTGGGGAAACAGTTTTCAAAAAGCCAGGCCAGCTCTTTATCGGCACATTTCCCTTTTATCCGGCTGATCACGGCCTCTACCGTGTCATCGGTGAATTTTCTTTGTGCCAACGGGGTTCTGACCACCGGGAAATCTGCATTGAAAAAATTCAAAGGGCGAAATGCCATGCTTCCCAAAGCGGCAGCAGAGCCTATTACAAAATCTCTCCGGTTAATCATTTTTGAATAATCTTTTGGCTACAAAGGCATTCATGCCCAATAGCTTTGCCGAATCACCGATTTCAGTGACCCGGATGGTCAGGTTTTCTTTAAAGTCAGGGAGGCAGTGCTTGTTGATGGCAAATTCTACCGGGTTAACGATCAGGTTACCGGCTTTTGACAGCACGCCGTCAATAACAATCAGGCGCGGATTGAAGAGGTGCACGGCCACAGAGAGGCCTTTCCCCAGCTCAATACCAATATTGTACAGAATATCAATGGCAAAACCGTCGCCTTTGGAGGCCGCCTCAATAACATCTTCCAGCGTAAGCTGCTCCAGGTTGTCTTTGAACCGGGCCAGTGACGAAACTTCACCGCACGAAAGCCCCCTCTTCACCTTTCTCAACAGGGCCGAAGCCGAAGCCACGGTGTCAAGGCAGCCTACCTTTCCGCAACGGCACAGCTCGCCGTCAGGATGCACCTGGATGTGCCCCAGCTCACCGGCAAAACCCGAAGCCCCGTTAAAAATCTGCCCGTTAATGACCACCGCCAGACCCACACCCCAGTCTACGTTAATAGAAAGCAGGTGGTTCTGATCCCGGCCCACCCCGAAAAGCGACTCGCCGAATACCGTGGCTTTGGAGTCGTTCAGCACATACACCGGGATTCCCCATTTGGCCGAAATAACCTGGCTTAAAGAGGTATTTTCCGAATTCAGCCCCAGGTAGGTTTTGTTCTGCCCGGTAAGCTTATTGATAAGACCAGGCAGGGCAAGCCCTACGGCCACGATCTCCCGGCCCGTGCCGGTATAGTTTTCAATGGTGCTGTCAATGACCTCCAGGAGCTGCGTGCGGAAAGACTGGTCATTGGTCACGCCCAGCTCATACTCTTTTTCAGATACAATCTCGTTCCGGAAATTCAATAAAACCGCCTTGGTAGACCGGGTGGTAATATCAATGACCAGCGTATGCTTGTATTCCGGGTTCATGGAGTAGATGGTCGGGTTTCTCCCCTGCTTCTTGGTATCTACCTCCTCGCCGATCAGCCATTTCTCTTCCAGCAGCTCTTCCAGGTGAGCCGTTAGTGTAGGAATGCTGATAAACAATGCTTCTGAAAGTTCTGCAATACTCTTCTTATCCTCAAAATAAAGGTGCTTGAGGATATTCCGCTTATTTTTAATTTTCTTGGATTCAACAGCAGACTCCTTATGATTTATTTCACTATTTAAGGTCGTACTTTTCAATAAACTCATTGCAAATATTATATCTCCTTTTCCTAAAATCACCCCGGAACCGTCTAACGGCGCTTTAACATAACTGCGAATGCACCGTTTAAAGTATGTCACAAACCCCTGCAGGTGTGAAACATTTATTTTTTGTTCAAAAAGGAATTCAGGCTTTTTATTATACTATGGTCAAAAATAAAAAAAATTATTCTTTTGCCCTATTTATTTATATTTTTTTATTAAAATACACCCGTTATTTGTTATCCTCTGTGCGTGACAAAAGTTGTTACGCTAAATAATAACTTATTAAGCGGGTGTAGTATCCGGAAATCTATGAAAAAACGGGCAGCGGTATTTTTTATACTTATGACATTTTCTGCATGGGGACAGAAGCCGCTTCCGGGCGAAGCCCTGGCCCGGCAGTATTGCGGGTCGTGCCATTTGTTTCCTACGCCCGACCTGCTTCCCACCCGTACCTGGACAGAGAACGTTTTGCCCAACATGGGCAGCCGGCTGGGGGTAAAACCCATCAAAAAGAATTACCTGAAGGAGAAGAGCAGCCCGGAGAGAAAGCTGCTGGATGACCTGAACGTTTATTCCAAGGTTCAGCTCCTGACCAACGAGCAATGGGAAGCCATCGTAAAATACTACGAAAAGAACTCGCCGCCCGAACCGCTGCCCCAGGCTGCAAAGCCTGAGCCCCTGCCCCTCAGCGGGTTTTCGGCAAGCCAGATGACCATAGAAGACAACCCGGTTCCGAAAACCACCCTGCTGTATGGCAATGAACCGACCGGCGAGCTCTTTTTAGGCGAGGCCACCAACCGGCTTTTTGTTAAAGACAAAGACAATATGCTTTACTCGCTGCCCGAAATCAACAGTCCGCCGGTAAAAATGGCCCGCCGGGCAGACGGCGTATACAGCATCCTGTGCATCGGGAGCATCGATCCTTCGGACCTGTCTGCCGGCAGAATCTACGAAGCTGATTTCAACCGGTCGGGGTGGTCGGTATTCATGGATTCCCTGCCCCGCCCGGTAGACCTGGTCTGGGCCGACATGGAGTCAGACGGTACGCCTGACCTGCTGGTTTGTAATTTCGGTAATAATATCGGGCATCTCTCACTTTACCCCGACGGTGACCCGGCCCGGGAAAAGGTGCTGATGTACCGCCCAGGAACCCGCAAAGCTGAAGTACATGATTTCAACGGCGACGGCTTACCCGATATTATGGTAATGTACTGCCAGGGCAACGAGGGTTTAAGCATCCTGTACAACCGGGGCAACGGTGAGTTTGAAGAGCAGGAAGTGCTGCGCTTTCACCCGCTTATGGGACTGAGCTATTTCCAGCTGGCCGATTTCAACGGCGACGGGCAGCCCGACATCCTTTTATCGAACGGCGACAACTGGGATTACTCCAAAGTATCTAAAAACTATCATGGCATACGTATTTTTATCAATAAGGGCGAAGGGCGCTTTGACCTGGCATGGTTCTATCCCCAATATGGTGTTTCCAAATCGGTGGCCCATGATTTTGACCATGACGGCAGGCTGGAAATAGCTTCTGTTGCTTTTTACGATGACCTGGAAAACCCGGCCGACAGCTTTTTGTATTTCAAAAGCACCGGTGACCTGGACTTCCGGCCTTACCGGGTAGCCGATGCCGCCCTGGGGAAATGGATCACCCTGGAAGTGGCAGACCTGGATCACGACGGGGACGCCGACATTTACCTGGGGTCTTATTTTCACAATACCGTTGAATTCAGTAAGTCGCTGATCCAGGGGCAGAAGCAACACCCGCAGGTGCTGATCCTGACCAATACGCTGAATCCTTAACCAAGCCGGGGCCCTCTCTGCCCTTCCATCATTACTTTAGTATTAATGCATATTCAAATAAAATCAGATTGTTATGAAGAAAGCCGTTTTCCTCTTTCTCCTGTGTTTGGGGGCATTGCGTTTACCCGCACAACAACCCATTCCGCTGCCCACCGAAGCGCAGCTGCGCTGGCACGGGTATGAACGTACCATGTTTATCCATTACGGCCCTGCCGCCTGGCAAAGCCGCGAATACGACAATTTCAGCACTTCGCCTGACCGGCTCCGGCTGGCTCAGCTCAACACCGACCAGTGGTGCGAAGTGGCGCAGTCATGGGGCGCCAAAATGATCCTGTTTGTGGCCAAGCATGTGGGCGGTTTCTGCTGGTGGCAAACCGAAACATCGGATTACGGGGTCAGGCAGATACCGTGGCGCAACGGCCAGGGCGATGTGCTGAAAGAGCTATCGGAATCCTGCCGCAAGTACGGCCTGGATCTGGGGGTTTACATTTACCCCGGTGATGACCGCTGGGGAGCGGGTATCGGTAGCGGGGGCATTACGGAAGATCCCTCCAAACAGGAAGCTTACAACAAGATTTTCCGTACCCAGCTTACCGAGGTGCTTACCCGGTACGGGCACATCAGCGAGGTCTGGTTTGACGGCAACTGCCGCATCCCGGTGAAGGATATCCTGGATCAATATGCTTCCAATTCTGTTATCTTCCAGGGAGAACAGGCCAACCTGCGCTGGGTAGGGAACGAAGACGGCTATGCCCCGTACCCCAACTGGTACACCATTCAGGAAAAAGACCTGACCACCGGGGTGGCTACGGCCATTCATTCTGACGTAAACGGAGACCGCTACGCTCCCGTGGAAATAGACGTGCCTATGCTCAAAAACAAAGGGCACAAATGGTTTTGGGCTCCCGGCTGCGATACCCTGCTCATGACCCAGCCGCAATTGATGGACCTGTATTATAAATCTGTAGGACGGGGTTCGGTTCTCCTGCTGAATTCTACTCCCGATACCACCGGCCTGATCCCGGCCAGCCATGCGGCCGTATACCGGGAGTTCGGCCGGGAGATAGAAAAAAGGTTCGGCCGGCCGCTGAAACAGGTAAGCGGGCAGGGAAATTTACTTGAAATGACGTTTGCCCGGCCTACTGCGGTCAATCATTGCATTCTGCAGGAAGACCTGAGCGGCGGCCAACGTGTGCTTGCCTATGAGCTGGAAGGATATACGGAAGACAATAAATGGGTACCTCTTTATAAAGGCAGCTCTGTGGGTAACAAAAAGATCGATTATTTTCCCGAGCGTCGCCTGAAAAAGCTGCGTATACGCATTACGCAGTCAAAAGCCACCCCGTTGATCCGGAATTTTTCGGCGTTCCGGGTCACCACCAGCCCCGGGGAACGGCAAAATCAACAGCAGCAGGATATGCTCATGACCGTAGGCAACTGGGAAACCGGTACGTTCAAAGCCGGTGAGTGGTCAGAAATATCCCTGGATCTGACCCCGTACGTCAGGCAGGTCGGGGAATACGAGCTGGTCTTCTCGCGCCTGGCCACCGACTATGTGGAAGGGAAGTCGCCCGAGCTTGAATTTTCCGACGTGGAGCTCTACATGTACGGTGATCAGCAGCCGGCCCTGCTGCACTACCTGCCCCGGGAGCAAACCTTCCGGATCACCCGCTCCCAACAGACCCTCGATGAATTTCCTACCACGCTGAAAGCAAAAGTACGGCACAAAGGAGCCCCTTCTATTGGCGAAATCATCATCAAAAGAGTAACGTATTAATACCGTCTGACAGATGGGAAGTGACAATAATGTGTCAGCACAAAACAAAGAAGCCGCCCCCGTTTCCGGGGGCGGCTTCTTTAAAAACAGGTTATTCCGTCACTATTTAACATCCCAGAACAATTTCTTGTTCAGGTCATCTTCCGATTTAATAGCCTGGTAATTCTCCGTATTGTACGTGTTTTCACTGGCCGGAATGTTAAACCTTACAGGAGGAGTTTTCTGGTTGCTGGCGTTATCTGCTTCAAACACCAGTCCCAGCTTGTCTAACCTGCGGTTATCGGCCCAGTTCTCATACGGCTGAACCAGGTTAAAGTGTATCCATTTCTGGAACGCTATCAGCTTCAGCTTGTCGGTATTCTTGTCCCAGCTCACATCTGTACCGGCTATATAGGCTGCTTTCTCAGCAGCTGTAGGAGCTCCGGCTGTCACATAAGTCTTATTCTGGCTAAGTGACTGGATGTAATAGTAGAAATCAATCGATTCACCGATAGCTTTTTCGTAGGCGGCTTTGGCCTGCGTTGCATTGTTAGCTCTGAGGTAATATTCCGCTTTGATCAGATCCACCTCTGCGGCATTGGTCAATACACCGGGGAAATACGTGTTAAACTGGAATGTTGACTGGTTATAGATAGCCAGCTGTCCGCCATCAACGAGCGCTGTAATATTGCTTGACGGCGCGGTCTGGTCAATCCCGTAATATTTACCGCCCGCATTTGCACCGGGTTGGAAAAGCGTTTTCAACCTCGGGTCACTGTTGCTGCTCATAAAGTCCATCATCTTTTTACCCGTAGACTGCAGATACCAGTCGGTAACAGAGCCGCCGAACGTCTGATCAAGATCTTTTGAATGAATATCCGAGTTGATATCATGAACATCGATCAGGATATTCTGGTCATTGCTTTCCACTACAGGATATGTGCTTGCATTACCCAGTATCTCGGCGATCTCTGAACTGGATCTTCCGCTGAAGCTCGGGGCATCTGAAAGGCGGTTCAGCATCCGGAGTCTTAACGAGTTACAGTATCTCTTCCAGGCGGTAATATCACCCGCATTGATGTAGTCCTGGCTTACAAAACCGGCTACCTGGCCCGCGTTAAGCGTTACCGTGTTCAGCTCGGTAGAAATGGCTTTAAGATCATCCAGCATAACGGTGTATATCGACTCGCCTGAATCGTACTTCGCCAGGGAAGCCGAATAATCTCCACCATTTTGCCCGATTTTCCCGGCCTCAAAAAACGGGATCGTTCCGAAGACATCTACCATACGCTGGGTATAGTCATACAGGAAGATCTTCGCGGTAAGCATATACACTTTCTGATCTGCTTTCTGCGCATCGGGAAGAGCATTATATACCTGCTCTAATCCACGGTATTGAAGCAGGGTTTTGTAGTAGTTGTTCCACAAACCCTCTGTACCTGCACCTCCGGGAATGTACTGCCCGGTTCCGTTTTGCCAGCCTGTAACCTGGTTGTAATGGTTCAGCGTAGTTCTCAGCAAAACAAAATAATGAGTATAACGCATGGTATAGTAATCATTCGCCGAGAACAAAAATCCCGAATACTGCTTCCCTACCGTAGTTTCAGATATCTTGGAAGGGTCAGGGTAGGCATCCGCAAAGTCGCTTTTCTGGCATGACCATGTACCCATTACCACCAACGTTGTTAAAATATAGGATATTCTTTTCATTTTTAATTCAAATTTAAAATTAGAAGCTAGCTTTCAGCATTACACCAAATGACCGGAATGACGGGTTATTACCAGCTGTATTAATATTCTGCGTCCATTTTGAACCAGCCACTGTCTGCTCAGGATCCAGGTCTTTGATGTTCCTGTAAAGGAAGAACAGGTTCCGGCCGAATACAGACAGGTTAACGTTTTTAGCGCCCAGCTTGTTCGCTATAGCAGTAGGCAGGCTATATCCTAAAGATAGTTCACGAACCTTCCAGTAATTGTTATCCTGAACATACAGTTCATAGCGTGAGTTACTGTACTGAGGACCACCCCAGTTATAGGTTTCATTGTAATATATGGCCTGTGAAATCACATTGTCATTCGGTATATATTTGGTTACACCGTCCTGAACTACCTGAACAACACCCTGCATTAACATCCCGTCGTGGTGTACCAGCTCGCCGTTAGGTCCTGTAGAAGCCGATGTCTGCACCCCTTTTCCGTTGGCATCAACGTAGTAGCTCAAACCACCTGAAGCAGCATCCATGTATTTGGTACTTTCTTCGGTAAGACCTCTTGAGGTCATCCAGGCAATACCGGTTGGCATGATAGCACCACCGATCTGGAAGCTGGTTACAACGCTCAGGTCAAACGATTTGTATCTCAGGTTATTGATAAATCCACCGGTCAGGTCTGGCATAGCGTTTCCGGCACGGATCCAGCTGTCACCGTCTATGGCGTAGAGCCCGTTCGGGTTAACGATTTTGTTACCACTCGGATCGGTAGCTACCGGCCGTACAAAAATATCACCCATTGGTCTGCCCACAATTGATCTCAGCTGCGCTGCATTACCGTCATAATCCACATGCAGAAGCTCTGTAGAGTTGTTGGCCAGCTTTTCTACTTTGTTCCGGTTTTTAGCCAGGTTCAGAATCACATTCCATTCAAAATCTTTCTTCTGGATCGGTGTTCCTGAAATAGCGGCTTCAATACCCTGGTTTCTCAATGTACCGATATTCGAAAGGACGGTAGTTGCTCCTGTAGAAGAGGCTATAGAAAGCGGTAAGATCTGGTCTCTGATCTGCGCGTTATAGTAGGCCAGGTCAATACCCAGTCTTCTTCCGTAGAAATAGTTTTCCAGACCCACTTCAAATTCATGCTTCTGCTCAGGCTTGATCTTGTCGTTACCGAAGCTCACGGGCAGCTGCGTATAAATGGTAGATGCCGCGCCATCGTTCTGAACAAGCAGTGATTTTTGTTCGTAAGCCACGTTAGCTCCGTAAATAGAAGGATAGTTACCTACGATACCCCACGATGCCCGGATTTTAGAGAAAGAGAATGCTTTAGGCAGATCCAATACATCAGAGAGGATAAACGCCGTGTTCACAGAAGGATAAACGAAGCTGTTGTTACCCGGAGCCATTACCGACGTACGGTCTTTCCGGAGTGTACCCTGCACATTCCAGAATCCTTTGTAGGTCAGGTCGGCGCTTCCCATAAAGGCGTCTGTTACAAAGAATGTTCTTTTCAGCGAAGTGCTCGGCTGGTTAGTAGAAGCAGAAAGGTCAAATTTGTTTTCTGTACTTAAACCGCCTGAAGTAGTTTGGGTAGACAGGTAGTTGGTTTCTTTCCGGGCTGAATACCCCACAAAAGCGTTCAGCTCAAAATCTTTGCCCAGCTTGTTGTCGTAGTTCAGGTAAGCATCCCCGTAAAGCAGGCTGTAGTTATTTGAAGCCAGGCCGTATTCACCGGTTGGTGTTCCCAGGGCAAGCGGTCTTTCTGTCTGGCGCTTGTCTTCATTCTTTTCTACGGTCAGGTCAGTAGCAATACGGCCTTTGATAGAAAATCCTTTCCCCAGCTTGAAGTTCTCATCGATGCTTCCGATTATCCTGTTGGAATATTCGTTGTAGTCGCGGGCCAGCACGTTATAGGCGTAGTCCGCGATATCGTTTTTGAAGCCGTTGCCTGTAATGTGCTCATCGGGTGTGATGGTAGCCGTGGTACCCGAAGTATATTTATACCCGGCAGAAGTAATGGCCCTGTCGAAATACCAGCTGCCACGCTCAAACCGGTCCATCATACCCGTAAAGTTATTGATCATCCGGTCTACTTTAAACGGACGGTTGTGGGTATACTGGTTAATATACTGGATATTAATGGAGGTTACAGAAAGCCTGCCAATATTCAGGATAGAGGAAAGGCTGGCCACGTTCCGCTCATTTTTAGAGCCGCGGCTGATCATCTGGTTATCCTGGCGGGTAAGTGAAAAACGGATATTTCCGAAATCACCGCCTTTGGTTACCGCCAGGTTGATATTCGAGCTGTTGGCATCCTGGAAGAGCTGGTCATAACCGCCGTTAGAAGATTCGTACGGTACCATCTGGCCTGTCCATGCCTTAACCGGCTGGCCGTCAAATTTAGGACCGAAGTTTACGTTGGTATTGATCAGTCCGCGGCTTCCGTCAGGATAGATAAAAAATCCGTTCTGATCCTGTACGGCTGAACCAAAGCCAATTCCGGCCGGATAGCCGGGACCTCTTACGTTCTGGTATCTTGGCAGGTACGCTATTTTGTCGTTGGTATAGCTGGTGTTCAGGTCTATTCCCAGTCCTGTGGTACCTTTTCCTGATTTGGTAGTGATCAGCATTACCCCGTTAACGGCTTCTGAACCGTAAAGCGCAGCGGCAGAAGCACCTTTCAGGATAGAGATGCTTTCAATATCGGCCGGGTTGATATCGTTCAGGCCGTTACCGCGGATACGCTGGTCACTCCAGTAGTCAGAGTTGTTGAAATCTCCGTTTCTCATAGGCACACCGTTCAATACGATCAGCGGCTGTGTACTTCCTGTAATAGAAGAGAATCCACGGATGTTCACACTTACCCCTGAGGTGGCACCACCCGGGGTGGCCTGGATGTTTACACCCGGAGCCTTACCGTACAACGAAGTGGCCACGTTAGGCGATGCCGTTTTAATGATTTCACTGGCACCCACCATGGCGGTGGCATAACCCAGGTTCCGCTTATCTTTCGAAATACCCAAGGCCGTTACCACTACTTCGTTCAGCTGGGTGGCATCTTCCTCCAGCACAATATCAATGATAGATCTTCCACCTATCGCTACTTCCTGGCTTTTAAAACCGATTGACGTAAAGACGAGTGTACCGGCAGAGGGGGCCTTAATGGTATAGCTACCGTCTACATTTGTCATTGACGCAGCGGTAGTACCCTTTAAAGAAACCACCACCCCGGGGACTCCCTCACCATCAGCAGCTGATGTAACTTTTCCGGTTACATTCTGTGCCATCACGTTAAATCCAAGTGCTATAAAACAAGCCGCAAGGATGAGTAATTTTTTAACCATAATTATTCGGTTTAGACAATTTTTTGTTATAAAAATACAATTGTTAGTGCGAAATTAATAAAATAATTTATTATTTATTAATATTGTATTATTTTTTTTCTTTTAAACTCCCAAATAATAAAAAAGACCTTATAATTGTTTTGACAACTATAAGGTCCTGATTTTCCTTATTTAAAGGGTAAAACGGGGCATTTTCCCGTTTAAACCGGCGAATCCCGCTGCTTACCGGCAGTTGGGCCGGACGGCCGGGCTAAACCGCCGGCACTTCGTTCAAAAACCGGATGACACTTTCTTCGAACTGAGCGGGCCGGGTGGCATGAATCCAGTGATTCGCCCCTTCAATGGTCTCCATCCGGGCGGCCGGGTAGTACGTTTTGAGGTATTCAAAATCTTCGTCGCGAACGTATCCCGATTCTGAACCGCGCATCAGCAGCAAAGGTTGCTCTACCTGCTTATGCAGGGGAATGGCCGACACCACTTCACCGGTATGCTCTGCCAGCACCGGGATATTTATGCGCCAGTCGAACCCGCCCTCATCTGTACGGTACAGGTTCTTCAGCAGGAACTGCCGTTCTCCGGCATCGGTTACATACCGGCTGAAGATCTCTTCCGCTTCTTTTCTTGAGGTGAGCGTTTGGGTATCAATGGCTTTCAGTCCCCGGATGATGTGATCGTGATGAGGAGCATAGCTGCGGGCCGCAATGTCTACCACAATAAGCCCTGAGAAATTAGTATACTGCTGCGAAAACTGCAGCACGGTTTTCCCGCCCATGGAATGCCCGAGAATCACCGGCGCTGAAATTTCGTGCTCCGTAAGAAATTGCCCGAGGTCTGCAGCCATCGCCTCGTAGCTGAAGATGTCAGAGCGCTCTGACTGCCCGTGGTTGCGGGCATCGAGGATGAACACCTCATACCCTTTCCCGGCAATGTTCCGGCAAACCGTAAATAAATTATCCGATGACCCGAAAACCCCGTGAAGCACCACCAGGGGCCGGCCGCTGCCCAGTTTCCTGTAATTTAATTTCATGTGCATAAAATTTTAGCTTTCAGCCTTCAGCTATCAGCAGTCAGCCGCAGCGGCGGACCGCTTATTCATGGGCCGGTTGGTGATACGTCACCCGGTGTGCCCGACTTCTGATAGCTGATAGCTGACTGCTCATGGCTATTTCATATTTACTTTATATATGGTCTCACGGCGTTTTGAGGATCTCCTTCCGTGAGCAACTGCTTTATCCCGCAAATTTAAAAACATAAAGCGGGGATTTCGTCACATCACCTTACCGCCGGTCACATTTATTTTGTGCTTTGAAAAATTTTTCCGGAATATTACTGTTATAAGAGGAACAAACGGGTTAATCTGTTAACCCACAACCTCTTTACGTTCGTTTTCCTGAATAATTTTGAATTAGCTGTTACGCCCGTATGAATTGGTTTAAGAAGATCAAACGGTACTTCCGGGAAGAAGAAGTGCCGGCTCCCGCTGAAGAAGTAAACCCGCAGGCGGTCATTCCCCTGTCTGAAACATTGCCTGAAATGCCTGCGCTGCCCGTGCCCGGGGAAGAGGAGGACGAGTTTCCGCACTGGCTCACCAGTGAAGACACCCTTCGTGATGAAGGCGTTATTTACGGCCTGAGCGGCACAGATCCGCAGGAAAAGATCGGCATCATCGCTTCCATATATAAAAAGCATGCCGCCAGGTACATCCGTACACAGGAGGAGCTGACCGAAAAGATCGGGGAGCTGAACCTGGTGCTGGAAAAGAAAAACTCTGCCCTCAGCGACCTCTCGCTGAAAGCCGCCGGCGTTCTGCAGCAGGAGCCGCGGGAGGAGAATATCCTGAGGGTAACGGTGGGCCTGGTGCTGTCGCTGGGCATGTGCGCGGGAAATTACTTCCTGATCCGCGAGGGCATCCGGTACGGGTTTCCCGAACAGGCCGAGTGGATAGCCTGGGGCGTGTTCCTGACGGGCATGTTCAGCCTGTATTATACCACTTCGGTGATTCATAACGAAGACCGGGTAACCTGGCGCAGGGTACTTGAAGAACTGGGCATGCCGCTGGCCGCTTCCTTATTTGTATATGTGCAGGTAGTAGCGCAGATGCCCTGGTATAAATCGCTGGGCTTTCTGCTCTTTACTTTTTTTGCCTTTCTCTTATCCGGGAAGCTGTTCCTGGGCAGCCTGGCCCGCCTGAAAAAAGAGTTCACCCTCTTTAAGGCCAACCGGCACCTGCAGCAGGAAAAGACCGCGGCCGGTACCGACTGGAAAGACGACATGGAGCTGCTTGAAAAGGACATGGAGAAAATCCGCCTGGAAAAATGGAAGATTGTAAGCATTTTGAACGAAACCGAAGCCGCCATTAACCGGCTGAATGCCGATAAAGAGGCCGTGATCAACCTCTTTCTCAGCGAATACCACCTGGCCAAAGATTATAAAGACCGCCTGAGCGGAACTCAAATTTCTAAAATAATAAGATAGCTGTGAGCTATAAGTCGTGAGCTATGAGCCAATAACAAAAGCCCAAAGCTCATTGCGCAACGCTCAGAGCTCAAAGCTCAAAAAACTATGGACGAGGATTTTAAAAAAGGACTGGAAAACGGCCTGGAAAACCTGGATAAATCCAACTACGAAGATTATGTATCCAGCGAGGTAACGCTGAACTGGCTGACCGACAGCAAGCAGCAGCTCGATGAGCAGATCCTGGCCCTGAAAGAGCAGATTGCCGATACTACCCGGCAGAAGCTGGAAATACTGGAAGCGACCCGCGAGGTAAAGCACCGGTACAGCAGCCATGCGCACGAGGTGAGCGCCATTGAAAAGGAAATCTCAACCCTCGAGAAAAAAATAGAGGACACCCGGGAGGAAAAAGCAAAAAACCCGCTCTACTACCCGCTGCTGGCCGGGCTTATCTATTTTGCCGCCGGGCTGGTCTTCCTGTCGGGTGACCTGATCATCAGTCACGAGATTGTGGCCTATGCGCTGAACATTAAAAACAATATGGAGGCCTGGGCGTTTGCCAGCGGACTGGCAGGAGTGACCCTCTTATTGAAACCGGCGTATGAAAGGCTGGTGGAAGAACCCTACCTGAAAAACCCGACCGAACGGTCGAAGAAGCTGCACGGGTATTTCCAGACCACGCTGGTGGTTATCTCGGTGGTGACCCTCTCGGTATTGGGCTGGTTCCGGTACGAAGCCTATAAGGCCGACAAGCTGAAGGCCGGCATCAACAGCGAGATCAAATCGCTGCAGCTGGCCGCCACCCCGCTCATCCAGGGAACCGAAACCATCACAGATCCGGCCCTGACCCAGAAAATAGAAGCCAAAATGAAAGAGGTAGACGCCCTGAACAAGCACCTGGTGACCAGTAACTGGGCCCTGCTGTCTTTTGTACTGAGCGGCGTGCTCTTTGCCATTGCGGGAGCTATCTGCTTCGGCATTGCCTTTCCTATCCTGAGCAGCTACTGGAAGCGCTGGTTCTGGCATAACCCGGCCATCAACCGGGCGGGCCGCCGCATCCGTAAGCTGCGGACGCGCCTGGCAGAGGCCAGCAAGCCCCTGTTTGAAAGCACCTCCCACCTGGAATTTCACGACAAAAAGATGGAGATCCTGCCCGATGTTGCCGAGCTGAAGCAGGAGCTGCGCCGCCTGGAAGAAAATGCCGGTATCGTGGCCGAGAAGATCAAGCTGGCCCTGGAGTCGTCGAGGGTAAGCCTGTACAACAGCGGCTACGACAGCGGCAACACCCACAAAGACGGCCTGTCGGCAGAAGAGCTCAAAAACTACCGCAGCAGCCTGATGGATAACCTCCGGTACTCGCGCGAAAACACGACCGATAAAACACCCCGTGTATATAAAAATAACGGGCTGCGCCCCCACCAGGCCCTGCGTAAGGCCATTACCGATTCGTTCAACGAAAACTGAGTTTTTACCCCGGCAGCCGGAAGCCTGCCGGGTATTTTCTCTTTTTATTTAAACTTATTATAAATAAATTTTGCAAAACCCGTATTGCATCCTAACTTTGGCACCCAATTTATAATTGGTATAAATAAAAACAGCCGGTTCAGATGCGAACATTCCTTATCTCTTTATCCGTTTTTCTAGTAACGTTGGCTACTGAGGCCCAACAGGGGACCCTTGTACTTACCGGGCAGCTGACGGATGGCCGCGAGCCCCTGCAGGGCGTTACCGTGCGGCTGAAAGAGCAGGGCCGCGCTACCGTTTCGGGTGAAGACGGGAAATTCAGCCTGCAGGCCAACCCTGGAAACCATACTATTACTTTTGATTTAACAGGATACCGGCCAAAAAGCATAGAGCTGGGCATCCGGAACAATTATGATTTCGGAACCATTGAGCTGGAAATCGACCCTCACGCCCTTAACGAGGTGGTGGTCACCGGCCAGTTTGCCCCTCAGTCTATGCGCAATTCGGTATACAACATACGTGTTATTAACCAGGAGCAGATCCGGCTCCGGGGCGCTACCAACATCCAGAGTGTACTGAGCACCGAACTGGGCATGCGTTTTTCCAATGACCTTACCCTGGGCACCACAGACGTGGAGCTGATGGGCATGTCTGGTCAGAACGTGAAGATCCTGCTTGACGGCGTTCCGGTCATTGACCGGGGGTCTACCCGTGAAAGCCTGGGGCAGGTCGACATCAATAACGTGGAAAAAATTGAGATTGTAGAAGGGCCTATGTCGGTTAACTACGGTTCAGACGCCCTGGCAGGGGTGATCAATATCATTACCAAAAAGAGCGCATCTGCAAATGCCATCACCCTCAACGCCCGGGTTTCGGAAGAAACCGCCGGCGACGAGTACAAAGCCTTCTCCGGCGCCGGAACCCACCACGAATCGCTGGGGCTTTCGTGGCAGAATGCCCGTTTTGAAGCGGCCGGAGGGGTAACCCGGAATTTCTTCGGAGGCTGGCAGGGCAGCGCCACCGGCCGCAAAATGGAGTGGATGCCCAAAGAGCAGTATCTTCCTTACGCCCAGCTGGGCTTCCGGAAAGCAGCCTTCTCGGCCTGGTACCAGTTTAACGGCACCAAGGAAACCCTCAAAAGCCTGGGCAATACGTACGTTAACACCAACAGCAACCACGAGTCGGCTACCGACCAGTTTTATGTAACCAACCGCTGGTTCCACCAGCTGCAGTCGGAGTACCGCATTAACGCCGGAAACAGCCTGTCACTGGCCGCCGCCTATACCGACTACAGCCGGGCTACGCAAACCACTGAAATTGACCTGGTGACCGACCGGAGGACCCTGTCGCTGAGTGGCAACCAGGACAAATCAATCTTCACCTCTTCTTTTCTCCGCCTGACCGGTCAGCACCGCCTGAATTCGGTTTTCTCGCTGCAGCACGGCGTGGAAATCAACCTTAACGGGGCGTCAGGAGAACGGATAGAAGGAAGCCCCGAAATCAACGATTACGCCTATTTTGCTTCTTCCGAGATCAAGCTGGGCTCTAAAGTTAACCTGCGGCCCGGCCTGCGCTTCATTTACAACTCGGTATACGACGCCCCGCCGGTGATCCCTTCCGTTAACACCAAATTTACCCTGGCCAAAGGCCTGGACCTGCGGGCGGCCTACGCCAGGGGTTTCCGTTCACCGGCGCTGCGTGAGCTGTACTTTACATTCTTTGATGCCAGCCATTCTATCAAAGGAAATCCGAACCTGAAGGCCGAAACCTCTGACAGCTACAATGCATTCCTGTCTTACCAGGTAACCGACCGCCAGGATCTGCGCTGGAACACCACGCTGGGTACGTTCTACAATACCTTTGACAACCTGATTTCAATTGGTATTGACCCTAACGATGCCGGCATCAATACCTACCTGAACGTAGACAAGCACAAAACCACCGGGCTGACGCTGAACAACACCCTGTACTGGAAAAATCTTTATGCCACCCTGGGCTTTTCGAGAATCGGCCGGTACAACAGCTTCTCGGAAAGTGAAGACCTGGCCGAGTTCCTGTGGACATCGGAAGTCAACACCAATCTCCGCTATAATTTCCCGAAAATTGCCTCCAATATCAGCCTTTTCCTGAAATACACCGGCAAGCTGCCTCGTTATATAGCCGAGACCACATCCACAGGTGTAATTGCAAAACCTACCGAAATAGAAGGGTATACCCTTGCCGACCTTACCTTCAACAAGGTCTTCTATAAATACTTTACCCTGAATGCGGGTGTTAAAAACCTTTTTGATGTAACCCGCCTTACCAACAGCCAGACAGACTCAGGTGCTGCCCACTCTACGGGCGGGGCCGTTCCTATGTCGTACGGAAGATCGTACTTCCTGGGCCTGTCTGTCCAGATTACCAAGTAATTAATAATTTTTTATATATGAAAAACACGATAAAAGTTCTCCTGTTCTCGTTAATGACGGTTTTCGTTTCTTCCTGCGACGACGATACCGTAGACCTTCCTGACAATTACGTAGCCTTTAAAACGGCAGAAGTGGGCCTTACCGGCGCCGATGCCACCCTTGAGCTCACACTCACCCGGGCAGCTGATGCGGCCATTCCTGTAACGGTAACCCTTACGCCCACCGGGGTAGAATACGGTAAGCATTTCACTACCGAGCCTGCTGCCACCGGCAATGTGATCAGCCTGACTATTCCGCAGGGGCAGTCTTCGGCGTCCATCAAGGTAACGCCGGTAGCGGGGATCCTGCTTTCAGGATCAGAAACGCTGAACTTCAGCATTTCACAAGTGACGGCCCCTACGCTGATCGGCCTCACCAAAGACGCGAAGCTGAGCTTCTCTAAAATTATCTCCCAGGGCAGCCAGCTGACACTGGAAGGAAAAACCTCGGAATCGAACTATGCGAATAACGTATACGTGGATCTGAGCGGTAACTCTACCCATCTGAACAGCCGGAAGTCATGGAACCTGGCCTTTACCAACGACTCGCGGTTCCGGGTGGTTCTGAACCACACCTACCAGACCACGGCAGCGGCGACCACCAAAACCGATATTGCCCAGGTTACCCTTGCCGATACGGCCACTACAGCAGATATCTACCTTTCTACCGCAAGGCTGACCGACCCCGTTACCATTTCACTGGTAGACAGCTGGGACGGTGATCTGAACAAGACCGTATTTGCGGAGGTTTCTGCCACATCATCGGAAAACAAAGTTTACCTGGTCGCTTTTGAAGGCAGCAACACCCCGAAAAGCAAATGGTACAAAGTGAAAGTAGACCGCAGCGGGTCAGGCTACAAGGTACAATATGCCCCGATAGGCGAAACCAGCGTTAAGACCGTTGAGATCGCTAAAAATGCCGATTTTAACCTGAGCTTCCTCTCGTTTGAAACCGGCGTGGTTACTAACGTGGAGCCTAAAGCAAAAGAATGGGACATCCAGTATTCTTACAGTACCTATAACTCAGGGCTGAATACTCCATACTGGTTCCAGGATTTCATCCTGCTGAACTACCTGGGCGGTGCAGAAGCTGCCGAAGTAGCGGTTTCTACCGTAAGCTATGACAACTACGCCGAGAGCAATATTGCTTCTACTTCATTTGTGAAAACCCGTGATGCCATTGGAAGCAAATGGAGAGTGACCTCCGGTACGGCTATAGGCGTGACCAAAGATAAATTCTATGTGATCAAAGATGCCGAAGGCAACGTTTACAAGCTGAAATTTGTAAATGCCGGTATCGGTACGGATGGTGGTGAAAGAGGTAAGCCGGTGATCGAATACAAGCTGGTGAAAAAAGCGTAAGCCACGAAAACGTAACCCATAAGGAGGCCGTTTCCTGTGTTTGTATGGAACAAATACAGGAAACGGCCTCTGTTTTTTTTGATCAGCGCTCTTCAAATAACCTCTTTTTGCCTTTTATTTTGCCTGAGCTTGTTTAGAAACTATTCCTTATTTAAAATTGTTCTAAAATTAAAAGGCAGGCCAAATCCTGCCGTAAACGTTATTTCATGGTTAAAGAGGTAAAAAAAGAACCCACCCTTTATGATCAGGCCCGGCAGGTGCTGGACTCCAAAATTGAGGAACTGGGCTTACGGAAAACGCAGGAGCGCTACAGGATACTGGAAGAGATCTATAAACGGGAGGATCATTTTGAGATTGAAGATCTCTTTGACTCTATGCTCCAGCAGAATTTTAACGTGAGCAAGGCTACGGTATACAACGTGGTGGAGCTGCTCACGGAGATAGGGCTGGTTATACGTCATAACTTCGGGAATAACAATGCTGCGCGGTACGAAAAGGCCTTCGGAAGAAGACAGCACAGCCATATTATCTGCACCCGGTGCAACAAAGTGATTGAGTTCTGTGATCCCCGCCTCCTGATCATCCAGAATACGGCCTCCCAGTACAGCGGTATTGATATTAAAGATCATTCGCTGGTTTTTTACGGCGTATGCAACAGTGAGAGCTGTCAGAAAAAATAAACGGGATGAAAAAACCGGAATTCCCCGATATATCGGTCTTTGTGTGTAACGGGAGCAAATGCGGCAGGCACAAAGATTTCAGAAAGTACCTGAAAAACGAAATCCGGGACCGGGTACGGGCTGATGTGGAGATTTTCCGGATAGAATGTACCGACCGCTGTAAATTTGCCCCGGTTTTAAGTCTTCAGCCGCAGAATATCTGGTTTTACAACTGCGACGAAAGCAGTGTAGAGCATATTATACGGGAAATAAACGGCAACGGATAATGGCCGGGATGTTGCAGCATTCCCGGTTCCTGACTATATTGGCCCCCGGCTCTGTAAACTTCCGTTAAATCCGTTTGTAAATGATACCCGGTATTCGTCACCTCTGCAGGTTCCTTTTGACAGGAGGACTGTCTGTTCTGACCCTGAAATATGCCTGTGCCCAGCAATTGGGCGCTACCCCGGAGAGATCGGGCTATTTCTCCTCTGCTGCCGTAGCGCAGTCCCCCCAACTGAAATGGAAAATAAAGACGGGCGGCCTTGTACTGGCTTCTCCTGTAGGGTACCGCGACCGCCTGTTTACTGGCTCATGCGACAGCGTAATGTATGCCCTGGCCAAAGACAACGGCCGGACCCTGTGGAAATTCAAGACAGGCGGCGAGATCCGCTCTTCAGCCGCCGTAGCCGAAAACAGCGTTTACTTCTCTGCTACTGACGGGATTTTCTATGCGCTTGACGCTACCAGCGGACGCCTCCTGTGGACGTTTGAAACGGCCGGCGAGCGCTTTTACGACACCTGGGATTACCACCAGTCATCTCCCACCGTATACGGGGATAAGGTATATTTCGGAAGTGGCGACGGCCACTTCTATGCCCTTGACCGGCAAACTGGGAAGCTGCAATGGAAGTTTGAAACCGGGGGCATCGTACATGCTTCACCGGTGGTGGCTGACGGAGCGGTATTTGCCGGCAGCTTCGACGGCTATTTTTATTGTCTTGAAACCGACGGCCGCCTGCGCTGGAAGTTCAAAACCGTAGGAGAACGGTATTTCCCCCGGGGAGAAATCCAGTTTCATGCTACCGTAGCCAATAACACGGTGTATTTCTGCAGCCGCGACTTCAACGTATATGCCCTGAACGCCAAAGACGGTGCCGGGTATTGGGTATACCACCAGCAGGGCAGCTGGACCAGCGTGCCGGCCCTGGCCGACGGCAAATTGCTGGTAACGATGTCAGATGCCCATCTTGTGTCAGGCCTGGACGCGGAATCAGGAAAGAGCCTGTTTGAGGCTCCCGTGCCGCTGAATGTATTTTCAGGCGCTTCCGTACTGGGTAATTTTGCGTACGTGGGTTCTATGGACGGCCGGATCTACCGGGTAGACATAACGTCAGGAAAATCTACCGTTATTTTTCAAACGGAAGGAAGCCGGAAATACCGTCCGCACTTTTTTGACGAAACGGGAAAGCTGCGCACCGGCCTGGAAGAAGAATACAAAGATGACTTTACCCGCATATATGCCGATTTCCTGAAAATGGGCAGCATTCTCTCTACGGTATGGATAGCTAACGACACCCTGTTTTTCGGCAGCGCCGACGGCTGCATCTACGCCCTCCGCTGAGCGGCTATATGGCCTTAAAAAATTATTTTTCAACTTTTAGGAGAAAACCACACTTTCATTTGCTCCATACCCGAAACCACGGAATAAAAACCTGGGAATTGCGCTTTTGACAATAGTATTTTTTTTAGAAAAAATAGCATGTTTGCAAGAGTGATTAAATTGTGTATGTTTGCAGGAAAAAATATAGTCTTCAATGAGTTATACAGAACCGGCTCCTGTCCCGGCTGCAGAGAATCCGCTGGATTCTATGATGTCAAGGTTTAATGCCGCTATCCGCATTCTTGGCCTGCCTGATGAAATGTATGATATTCTGAAGGTTCCGGCCCGTCAGGTAATTGTGGGTCTGCCCGTGACCATGGACAACGGGAAAATAAAAGTTTTTGAAGGGTATCGCGTCATTCACTCTACCATTCTCGGTCCCGGGAAAGGCGGGGTACGGCTGGACCCGGGCGTGACCCTCGACGAGGTAAGGGCCCTGGCCGCCTGGATGACCTGGAAGTGTGCCGTGGTGGATATTCCTTACGGCGGGGCCAAGGGCGGTATTGCCTGTAACCCCCGTGAGATGTCGGCCGGGGAAATAGAGCGCCTGATACGGGCATATACCCTGGGGATGATGGATATTTTTGGTCCGGACAAAGACATTCCGGCACCCGATATGGGCACAGGCCCGAGAGAGATGGCCTGGCTGATGGACGAATACTCGAAAGCCAAAGGAATGACCACCCAGGCCGTAGTGACCGGCAAGCCGCTGGTGCTGGGCGGATCCCTGGGCCGTACGGAAGCCACGGGAAGAGGCGTGACCGTATCGGCCATTTCAGCTATGGAAAAGCTGAAGCTTAACCCCTACCGGGCCACTGCCGCCGTGCAGGGCTTTGGTAATGTAGGGTCTAACGCTGCACTTTTACTCAAAGAAAGAGGCGTGACTGTAACCGGTATCAGTGACGTTTCAGGCGCTTACTATAACGATAAGGGCATTGACCTGGAAAAGGCCATTGAATACCGGAACAACAACAAAGGTATACTGGAAGGCTTTACGGGTGCCGAAAAGATAGAAGCGGAAGAGCTGCTCTTCTTACCGGTAGACCTGCTGGTGCCTGCCGCCAAAGAAGATGTGATCACCAAGCACAATGCGGGCCGTATCCAGGCCAAGCTGATCGTGGAAGGGGCCAACGGGCCTACATCTGCCACCGCTGACGACATTATCAACGACAAAGGCATTATGGTAGTGCCTGATATCCTGGCCAACGCCGGCGGGGTGACCGTATCGTATTTTGAATGGGTACAAAACCGTATGGGGTACAAATGGCCGCTTGACCGGATCAACCGGCGGAGCGACAGGGTCATGAAAGATGCCTTCAACAACGTATATGAAACTTCAGAGAAATACAAGGTTTCATTGCGCCTGGCCGCGTATATCCTGGCTATTGACAAAGTTTCTAGCTCGTATAAATTCAGGGGCGGCTACGGTTGAGACAGCTCAACCGGTAAATTCCGGTTCCCTACTTCGCTCAAACTGACAGATGCGGTTGCCACTTGTCAGTTTGAGCGAAGTAGGGAACCGTATTCTTTTCAGATACACACTTTTATTCTACCTTTGCATCAAAAGGAGCATATCATACGTATGAGTGAGATAAAGGGAGCCGTTTTCTGGATCACGGGCGCATCTTCGGGTATCGGAGAGGCCACCGCTTTGGCGGCGGCCCGAAAAGGAGCCCGGCTGGTGCTCTCCGCCCGGAGAAAAGAAGAACTGGAACGGGTGAAAAAAGCCACGGGCCTTGCCGATGAGGAGGTGCTTGTGCTGCCGCTCAATATGGAAAATCCTGCGGAGATACAACCGGCGGTAGATGCCGTGCTGCAGAAATTCGGCCGCATCGATATCCTGTTCAATAATGCGGGGGTTTCACAGCGCTCGAGTGTGCTTGACACCCGGTTCGAGGTTTTTGAGCGCCTGATGAACCTGAATTACCTGTCGGTAGTAGCTCTCACCAAGGCTGTACTGCCGGTGATGATCAGGCAGAACTCCGGCCACCTGCTGGTGACCAGCAGCATATCGGGCAAGCTGGGCTCTCCCATGCGGGCAGGATACTGCGGCTCCAAACACGCACTTCACGGCTTCTTTGACGCGCTGCGTTCAGAGGTATTTCATCATAACATACAGGTGCTGATCGTATGCCCGGGCTATATCAGGACCGACATCTCCGTTAATGCCTTTGCAGCTGACGGCGGTAGGCACGGCAAAATGGACGAGAACCAGAAGGGCGGAGTAGCACCGGAAGTATGCTCGGAGCAGATTCTCCGGGGCATCAGCCGGAACCGGAACGAAATCTATATCGGCGGAAAAGAAGTGATGGGCGTATACCTGAAGCGGTTTTTCCCCGGCCTGCTGAACCGTATTGTGCGCAGGCAGGCACCGAAATGAGGCATTTCCGGGAACGGAAATTTATACTTACAGGACAAAAATGAAAAAAGATCTTTTCATCGTACGGCATGCTACGGCAGAAGACATCGGGAACCTCAGGGTAGTACGCGATTTTGACCGGGAACTGATTTCGAAAGGAGTCATGGAAGCCGCCAAAGCAGGCAGGTACCTTTCGGAGTACTTCCCCGGCATAGAGGCCATTTACTCGAGCGGGGCGGCCCGTGCGCTTTCTACGGCTACCTACATGGCAGAACAGCTCCGGTTCAACACCGAAAAGATCGAAATCTGCGATGCCCTCTACGGCAGCGGCCCGCGCGGGTACCTGGAAGTGCTCAACCGTATCCCGGCGGGAACAAACAGCGCCATGATTGTAGGGCATAATCCTGACGTTACCTATTTTGTGGATTACCTGACCGGCGACGATACCGGCGGCTCCATGAAAAAGGCTACGGTGATTCACCTGCAGTTTGAAGACCTGGAATGGAACGAAATATCGCATAAGCTGGGCCATTTTGTAAAAAGAATTGATAAGCTGGATTTAACTTGAAAAATAACCGGATTTTCAGAATTGTCTTTATTGTTTTTTTACTGATCGTCATCCTTCTCCTGATCGATATGGCCCGGCACACCACGCCCCCCTGGGAAAAGAAAAAATCAGCGATTCAAAAAGACCAATAACATGCATTTTAACCGTTTTCTTGCGGGAATTATCGTATGGATAGCCTTTTCCTGCAGCCCTGTTACCACCAAAGAATACCGTGACCCGGAAATGCTCTGGGGAGAATTGTACCACGATGTGACTGCGGCCGGCCTTTTTGCCAACCCGAAAGAATTCTGGGATGCCGCCCCCGCAGGCAAAGCCGAAAAGCTGCTGCAGTTTTACCGGGAAGCCCGGAAAGAGCCGGGATTTGACCTGCAGAAATTTATAGCAGAATACTTTACCGTTCCGGATTATTCGGTCGCCTACCCGGTTTCTGATGAGCCGTTCGAGGTCTATGTAGCCCAAACCTTCCGCAGCCTGCTTACCCGGCCCAAAGACGACGGCGGCTCGCTGATCCCTACCCGTATGCGGTACCTCTCGGGCGGCGGGATGTTTCCGGAATACAACTATTACCGGAGCTTCTTTGCCGTAAAAGCCTTTCAGAGCCTGAAAGAAGACTCCCTGGCCGCCAGTATAGCCACCAATGCCTTCCAGTTTATCCAGGACTACGGGTATGTACCGTACGGAAACCGCTCGTATTACCTGGGCTTCTCGGGCTTTCCCCTGCTTTCACTGACGGCCGAAGCCGCAGCAGAAAACCAGCCGGGCCTGTTGCCCTGGTACGGTAACCTGATGACCCGTGACTACCAGGCCTACATGGCCGCAGATCATAAGGAAATGCCCGAAACCGGCGCTTACAAATCAGTAGTGGTGCTGAAAGGAGGCAAAACCCTCAACCGGTTTTACGCTGAAGGAAAACCGAACCGGTATATCTCCCTCCTGAAGAGTACCGAATGGGAAGGCTCTTCGCGGTTCAGAGCCGGCGATAAGCAGGATCCCACCCGGTTTATACCGGTTGACCTCAATGCCGCCTTATACCACTTTGAGCAGATGCTGTCAGCATCTTTCACCGCCAAAAAACGGCCGGAATACGCTGCCAGCTTTAAAACACTGGGCGAGATCAGGAAAGACCAGTATGACCGGTACCTGTACAACCCGGAAAAAGGGTATTATTACGATTATGATTTTGTTGCCGGCAAGCCGTCTGAAGCAGAAACACTGGCGGCGGTCTTCCCTTTGCTGACGGGGCTGAGCAGCCCGGAGCAGGCAACGGCGGTGGTCCGGAAGATAGAACGGGATTTCCTGACAGGAAACGGGGTGAAAGACGATCTGGCCGGAGATTATGGTTCGGCAGAAATGAATTACCTGACCATCCTGGCGCTTCGTAAAGCCGGCAGAACCGACCTGGCCGATACGCTGAAGCAGCGCTGGCTGAAGCTAAACCGGCAATATTTTGCTGCCCACCGGCATATTTTGCCGGCGTATAACCTCAAAAATCCGGGCAGCAGCCTGAAAACTCCGGCCCGGATAGACGGCGCTCTTTCGGTGCTGACCGCCCTGCTGAATGAGTAAGGCAACCGCCTCTTCTGCTTATTTATTTTACAGTCAGCAAAATATATTTATTTTTGCCTACCAATTACTTCAAAGAACTTGAAAACGTCTATTGTGGCCACAGGCTCCGCAATGCCTGAAAGAAGAATACCGAACAGTTATTTTCTTAACCGTACCTTTCTGAACGAAGACGGCTCGCCCATGACCAAGCCGGTAGAGGAGATCGTGGCGAAGCTGGAACAGATCACCGGGATCCGGGAAAGAGGGTATATCCCGGATGAGGGTGACTCCGTTCCGCTTATGGCCGAAGCCTGTGAAAACACGATCGCCTCGTGGGGGCAGGACCGCAACCAGATAGACGGTATCATTGTAGCGCATAATGCCGGCAATATGCTGGAGGGCCGGCAGGGTTTTCATACCGTGCCCAATATGGCCGCCCTGCTGAAACACCGCCTCGGTATTACCAACCACGCGTGTTTTGCCTATGATATACTTTTCGGGTGCCCCGGCTGGATACAGGGGATCATCCAGGCGCACCAGGCCCTGCAGACTGGTGATGCCACGAATGTGCTGGTGGTAGGCATAGAGGTAGCCTCGCGGCTGCTGGACCCGTTTGACCTCGACTCCATGATCCTGGCTGACGGTTGCGGCGCCGCTATTGTGAGCACCACTGACCGGGAAGAAGAAGGGGTGATTTCCTATGCCACCTTTTCGCATGCCCTTGACGATATTTCCTGCATTTACCTGGACCGTTCGTACAACAGGGAGTGGACCGACCCTACCCTGTTTAAAATGAACGGCAAAGACGTTTATAAATACGCTACCGTATGGGTACCGCAGGTGATTAAAAAAGCCCTTGACAAAGCCGGCCTTGATGCCTCGGATGTAGACCTGTTCCTTTTCCACCAGGCGAATGCCAAAATGCTGCATGCTTTTGCCAATAACCTGGCCCAGATGTATCAGCTCGAAGGGCTTTCGTTTGACGGGAAGATACCGGTGACCATTCAGTTTACCGGCAACACCTCGGTAGCCACCGTACCTACCATGCTTGACCTCATTCTGAAAGAAAAGCTGGAAGGGTACCGTATAACCCCGGGCATGACGGTAGTTTTTGCCTCGGTGGGGGCCGGCATGCACTGCAATGCGCTGGTATACCGGTTTTAAGGCTGTTTTCTTTAGTGACCGGGCACTGAAACGGGCGGCTCTGTATAAGAAGCGGTCTGCTGTGCGTTTAATAGATAACCCGGTTAACCTTCTTTCCGAATGAAGCAGAAACAGATATTCTTTGATGTATACAAAAACCTGTCTACCCGCAGGTTGATTGTCCTGTCGGTGCTCCTCTTGTTTGTGATGGGGGTGCTGTTCTATTTTAACCAGATCAGTAAAGCACTGGAAGAACGGGAGAAATCGTATGTAGACCTGTATGCCAAAGCCATGGCGTTCCTGATCGAGCAAAGCGGGGAAGACTGCGATTACACCTTTATTGCCGAGGTGATCCAGGCCAATACTACCGTACCGGTTATTTTATCCATGGGCGGAATTCCGAACCGGTATGTGAACATTCCCGAGCTGGAAGATCCCCACCGGTCGTGGACCGACGAACAGAAGGTCAGGTTCCTGGAAGAAAAAATTGTGGAAATGAAGGCTCAGAATGAGCCTATCCCGTATCATGTGGGCGGAGAACAGGACTTTGTGTATTATGCCAACTCGTCTACGCTCAAAACCCTGCGGTTCTTTCCGTATATCATCCTGAGTACCCTGTTTATTTTCGGCGGACTGGCCTATATATCCTACTCTTCCTCGCGAAGGGCCGAGCAGAACCGGGTATGGGTGGGCCTTGCCAAAGAAACGGCCCACCAGCTGGGTACCCCCATCTCCGGCCTCATGGGCTGGATCGAAGTGCTGAAAACCTACCCGGATTTTGATCATAACATCGGCGACGAGATGATGAAAGACGTACACCGCCTTGAAACCATCACCGCCCGGTTCTCCAACATCGGTTCGGTGCCGACCAAGCGCTCGGAAAATATAGGTGACCTGATAGAGACCACGGCAGAATATCTTAAAAAAAGGATATCCACGAAGATCCAGTGGACGGTCACCAACAACCTTACCGAACCCTATTACCGGGACGTGAACCGGAACCTCATTGAATGGGTGGTGGAAAACATCTGTAAAAACGCGGTAGATGCCATGGCCGGGGTAGGTGAGCTGCGCATAACCCTGAACAGGCTGCCCAATAAAAAAATCTGTATCGATATCAGCGATACCGGGAAAGGAATGAGCCTGACCGTACAACGGAACATATTCAATGCAGGTTACTCCACCAAAAAACGGGGCTGGGGGCTGGGCCTTACGCTGGCCCGGCGCATCATAGAAACCTACCACGACGGCAAACTCTACGTTTACCATTCAGAACCCGGCAAAGGGTCAACGTTCCGGATCATTATATGAGCCGGGGAGCGGCTTCGGGCCGCAAGGCTTATTCGTAATAAATAAAAATAAGCCTTATAGTACTCATATTTAGCCCCTTAAAAAGAAATTATGCAAATCTCTATGGCTAATATCTCGTATAAATGGGCTATAAACGAAATGATTCTGTATTTTTGTTTCTGCTTAAGAACTATTATTTTTAATGACGCATCATACCCTGAAACTAAAGAAACCTCTGGCTTTTATTGACCTGGAAACCACCGGTATCAATATCACCCGTGACAGGATCGTGGAGATTTCCATTGCCAAAGCGAACCTGGACGGAACCGTGGAAACCCGGACCAAGAAAGTAAATCCCACCATTCCCATACCTTTGGAATCCAGCCTTATTCACGGGATTTATGATGAGGATGTGGCCAATGAGCCCACCTTCAGGCAGCTGGCCCGTTCGCTGGCCCAGTTCCTGGAAGGCTGCGACCTGGCCGGGTTTAACAGCAATCGTTTCGACATACCGATGCTGGTAGAAGAGTTCCTGAGAATTGATGCGTCGCTGTTTGATATTAAAAACCGGAAGCTGATTGATGTGCAACGGGTTTTTCACCTCATGGAGCCCCGCACCCTTTCTGCCGCCTACAAATTTTACTGCAACAAAACCCTGGAAAATGCACACAGCGCCGAGGCCGATACGCTGGCCACGATGGAAGTGCTCTGCGCCCAGGTAGAAAAATACGAAGGGGTTACAATTAAAGATGATGCAGGCAATGAATACGAGCCGGTCAAAAACGACATGGATGAGCTGCATAAGCTGACCTCTAACACCCTGGTTGACTTTGCACAGCGCATGACCCTGAACAAAAATGGCGAAGTGGTCTTCAATTTCGGGAAAAACTCAGGCCGGAAAGTAGAAGACGTATTGCAGCGTGAACCCCAGTATTACGACTGGATGATGAACTCTGAATTTCCGCTGGATACCAAGCGAAAGCTGACGGAAATTAAGTTGAAAATGAAAAAGTAAAATACTATTTTTGCAAGCTGATTTGTAAGCTAATCTTTACAAAATACACTATGTTCGAAGGCAGTTTTCAAAACATTCCGGAGATTTTCCGGCAAATTCCGCTCATCAATATTGTGCAGTTGGCCACTATTCTTTTTACCATTGGTGTGGTAGGGGTGCTGGTTCGCAGAAACGCCATTATTATCCTGATGTCAGTGGAGCTCATGCTTAACGCCGTAAACCTTCTTCTTATCGGGTTTTCAGCGTATATGTCCGACTCTCACGGCCAGATATTCGTTTTTTTCATCATGGCGGTAGCGGCTGCCGAAGTGGCGGTAGGCCTGGCCATTATTGTGATGATTTACCGGAATATCCGTACCATAGACATCGGCTTGTTCAATAAATTAAGAGGCTAACGCATTTGTATTATGACCTTATCATTACTGATTACGCTAATCCCGCTGATCCCTTTTGCAGGGTTCCTGATCAACGGCCTGGGCTTCCGGAATATTCCGAAAGGGCTGGTACCGGTTATCGGCACCGGGGCTTCGTTCCTATCCTTTCTTTGTGTTCTTTTCACCTACCTGCAGTTTAACGGCGACCCGGTCATTGTGAAGCTGTTCGACTGGATCACCGTAGGCAGCCTCAACATTGGCTTTACGTTTCAGATTGATCAGCTTTCGCTGATTATGCTGTTTGTGATCACCGGCGTGGGTACGCTCATTCACGGTTATTCTGCCGGTTACATGAGTCATGATCCGGGTTTCGGGAAGTTCTTTGCTTACCTGAACCTGTTTCTCTTTTCCATGATCATCCTGGTGCTGGGAGGCAATTACCTGATGATGTTCATTGGCTGGGAAGGCGTGGGCTTGTGTTCCTACCTGCTGATCGGCTTCTGGTACAAAAACACCGGCTATGCTGGCGCCGCCCGCAAGGCATTTATTATGAACCGGGTGGGAGACATGGGCTTCCTGATCGGCATATTCCTGATCATCAGCACATTTGGTACGGTAGAATACGGCGAGGTTTTCAGCAGGGCCCAGTCGTTTACCGTGGGAGATACGCTGATCACCGCCATTACCCTGGCCCTCTTTGTGGGAGCTATGGGAAAATCGGCTCAGATTCCGCTGTTTACCTGGCTGCCCGACGCCATGGCGGGTCCGACCCCCGTTTCGGCGCTGATTCACGCGGCCACGATGGTGACTTCGGGAATTTACATGATTGTACGGTCGAATGTACTTTATACGCTTTCTCCGTTTACCCTTGAAGTGGTGGCATGGATAGGGCTGGCTACGGCCCTGCTGGGTGCCGTGATCGGCCTCTTCCAGAACGACATCAAGAAAGTGCTGGCCTACTCTACCGTCAGCCAGCTTGGTTATATGTTTATCGGCCTGGGGGTTATGGCTTACAGCTCGGGCCTGTTTCATGTGATCACCCATGCCTTTTTTAAGGCCCTGCTCTTCCTGGGCGCGGGTAGCGTGATCCATGCCATGAGTAACGACCAGGACATCCGGAATATGGGAGGCCTCTGGGGTAAAATTAAAGTTACCGCTGTTACCTTCCTGATCGGTACCATCGCCATCAGCGGTATACCGCCTTTTGCCGGTTTCTTTTCCAAAGACGAGATCCTGGCCCATACGTTTGAGCACAATAAGCTGATGTGGGTACTGGCCGTGGCCGGTTCCTTCCTGACGGCTTTCTATATGTTCCGGTTGTTTTTTGTCACCTTTACAGGCAAATTCAGAGGTACGCAGGAACAGGAGCATCACCTGCATGAGTCGCCTTCCAGCATGACCATCCCGCTTATGGTTCTGGCGGGCTTATCGGTGTTGGGCGGGTTTATCGGCATGCCGGCTGTTTTTCATGCCCCGCATTATCTTGACGAGTTTCTCAGTCCCCTGTACGAAGGCTCCCGGGCGGTGAACCAGGCCTTCGGTCACGTGCACCTGAGCCACAGCACCGAATGGATGCTGATGGGGATTTCTGTGGCGGTGGCAGCCGTTGCCATCTTCTTTTCCTACACGGTATACGGTAAAGGAGCTCACGTTCCGGAAGCCGATGAGAAGGTTACGGGCATCCGGAAGCTCATCTATAACAAATTCTATATTGATGAGCTGTACGATACCCTCTTTGTTCGCCCAATGATGCGCGTTTCTTCCTGGCTGTACGGTGCTTTGGATAACCGGGTGATCGGCGGACTGATCAGGGGAGTCAGTGACGGTGTGACCGGAACCGGCGGTATATTGAGAAAATTACAAACCGGGCATATCGGAACCTACATCTGGTTCATTACTCTTGGTGTGATCCTGTTTCTTGGATTTAGTGTTGGTACGGAAGTCTGGACTTCTCTAAAATCTATCAGTAAATAACCCATGTTAACATTTATACTATTCTTACTGCCTTTAATCTCCGGCGTATTCCTTCTCTGGAATAAAAGTACCGGCCTGGCCAAAACGGTGACTGTCCTGGTAAGCCTGGTACAACTGGCACTCTTTATCTATATGGTGTCGGTTTTCCGTCAGGATGCCGCAGCCCTGGATTATTCCTGGAACTGGATAAGTGATTTCCGGGTGGGTTTTCACCTGGGTGTTGACGGGCTCTCCCTCCTGATGACCGGCCTGGCCGTGGTGATATCCGGGCTCATCCTGCTGGCCACCAAAGATCTCAATTACGACAATATTTCGCGTTTTCTGGGCCTGATCCTGGTTACAGAAGCCGCCCTCATAGGGGTATTTACGGCCAAAGATGCGTTTCTTTTCTACTTCTTCTTTGAAATGGCCCTGGTGCCGGTTTACCTGATGGCCAATCTCTGGGGCGGAAGAGGAATCAGCCGCATCACGCTCAAAATGTTTATCTATACGGTACTGGGCAGCTTGCTCATGCTGGTAGCTTTTGTGGTACTGTACCTGTTTGCCCAGACTTCAGATCTTGCCGAGCTGGCCAAAGTACCGGCCGGTTTGAGACCGGGTCTGAATCACCTGCTTTTCTGGGGCCTGCTGATCGCATTTGCCATTAAATCGCCCCTGTTCCCGTTTCACGGCTGGTTACCTGACGCCTACAGCAAATCGCCTACTCCGGCTACTATGCTGCTGTCGGGCCTGCTGTCAAAAATGGGGATATACGGAATTCTCCGGATACTGGTGCCGCTGAGCCCGGCAGGCATCACCGACTTTTCCGGGCTGGTGATCTATTTTGCCATTGTGGGGCTTATCTACGGATCGGTAATTGCCATTCAGCAGTTTCATATCAAACGCCTGATCGCTTATTCTTCGTTTGCGCATATCGGTTTAATGGCAGCGGCGGCGCTTACCCTGTCGCCATCCGGCATACAGGGGTCTGTTTTCCAGATGGTAGCCCACGGCTTCAGTGCGGTAGGCCTGTTTTATGTGGCCAAGATCATCCACGACAAAACCGGAAGCCGCTCGCTGGTTGACCTGGGCGGTATGGCACTCCGGGCTCCCCGGCTGGCCGTACTTTTCCTGATCGTACTGCTGGGCAGCGTAGGCTTGCCCCTTACCAACGGTTTTGTGGGGGAATTCCTGATGCTCCGGGCGGTTTTTGATTATCAGCATATCCTGGGAATAATTGCCATCAGCAGCATTATCCTGGCAGCCGTATATTTACTGAGACTGTATCAGAAAACCATGTTTGGCCCTGCTACCCCGTTTACGGAGAATATCCGGGATATCGGCCTGAATGAGCTCGTTGTCCTGGTTCCCATTGCTATAGTTATCATCATCACCGGAGTGTTCCCCAACTGCCTGCTTGACCTGAGCAGCTACCTGGCCGATACACTTCCACTGATCAAATAAGTCATCCGATATGTATCCAATTATCGTATTATCATTTACGGGTTTACTTACACTGTTTTTCGGGCTGAATAACCCCAGATCCAAAACTATTCTGCCCGCCACCGCGATTTTCCTGGTGATAGGGCTGATCAGTAATTTTGCTGACTGGAATGCTCCGGGCTCCTATTTCAACAATATGATTGATGTGAACAATTCCATCATCATTGTAGGATCGCTGATCATTCTTTCGGCCCTGTTCCTGGTTTTACTGAGCTCCGGGCTGTTTGAAGATGAAAATGCGCACCCGGCTGAGTACTATGCCCTCATGCAGTTCAGTGTGGTGGGAGCGCTGATCATGGCTTCTTTCAATAACCTGCTGATGCTTTTCCTGGGACTGGAGATCTTATCTATTGCCCTGTATGTATTGACCGGAAGCGACAAAACCAATCTTCGCGGAAACGAGGCGGCCCTGAAGTATTTCCTGATGGGTTCATTCTCTACGGGTATCCTGCTGTTTGGTGTAGCCCTGGTTTACGGAGCCACCGGTTCTTTTGATATCAGCGCCGGTACTGTACTGGGCGGTGCAGCCCTGCCTTCAAAAATCTTCTTTTATGTAGGTATCGTATTTATGCTGATCGGGCTTCTCTTTAAGATTTCCGGAGCGCCGTTCCACTTCTGGACAGCCGACGTGTACCAGGGAGCCCCTACACTCTTTACGGCTTTTATGGCCACCATTGTGAAAACCGCGGTTATCTTCTCGCTTTACCGGCTGATGGTGGCAGGTTTCTCCCTGGAGTATGTTTTCTGGGTGAAGATCATCCTGGTGGCCGTTGCGCTCAGCCTGGTGATCGGTAATATCACGGCCGTGGTGCAGGATAATTTCAAGCGGATCATTGCCTATTCCAGTATTTCACATGCCGGCTTTATGCTGATGGCCTTAACAGGCATTACTGCCCGTACCTTTACCAACCTTGCCTTCTACTCGGCCAGCTATGTGCTGGCTACCATTTCTGCCCTGGGCGTGCTGATCGTTGTTTCGCGCAATAGCCTGAAAGACGGCCGCCCCAACGAGAACGTAGAAGTCTTCAACGGGCTCTTCAAAAGAAACCCGGGCCTGGCCGTGGTGTTATTCATTTCCATGCTTTCGCTTTCCGGGATACCTCCTACCTCGGGCTTCTGGGGAAAATTCTTTGTATTCACCGATGCCATCCGCGGTGGTTACCTCTGGGTTCTGGTGCTGGCCGTAGTGATGTCGGCCATATCGCTGTATTACTACCTCCGCCCGGTAGTGGCCTCTTTCCGGTCTGTCGGTGATGAAACGCCTGTAGAAGTCGGAACCTGGCAGAAGATCGTACTTTACAGCCTGACTTTCCTGACCCTGGTTCTGGGAGCAGCTCCGGGCTTATTCCGGGGATTGTTCTGAGCAGGTGGCCTTAGATAATCTTAAGCCATTTTCTGAAATTTAGCCTATTTTATGGCATTTTTTAGAGTTTTGACTTAATTATTCCAAGAATTGAGCAAAAATCTTTAAGTTTCTTTTAAGAACGCTTGCTTTAATTCTTAAAAAACTCTTAAATTTGCTCAGTGTTTAACAAAAACAATCTCTAAAAATGAAAAAAGTATTTGGTCTATTATTCGTTGCTACTATGGTAGCTTTTACAGCTTGTACTAAAACTGCTGAAACTGCTGAGGAAGAAGCAACTGCTACTGTAGAAGAAGCTGCTGCTGCTGTTGATTCTGCTGCTGCTGTTCTTGACTCTGCTGCTACTGCTACTGTAGATTCAGCTAAAGCTGCTGTTAACTAATAAGTAAGACTTATTATAAAAAAAGCCTTATCTTGCGATAAGGCTTTTTTTATTCCCCTTTATTTATGTCATTCCGAACTGTTGCACCTGCCTATACAACCGACTTCAGGATTTCACTGGAACCGCTGCTCATCGATTCCCTGCCGGGGAACAGCCGGATGTGCATGCTGAAATCGGATACTCTGGAGGTTTTCCGGCTTGAATTTATTTTTCCCTTTGGCCTGTTGCATGCTCCCGATACGGAGACAGGGCATTTCATGCCCCGCCTGATGGCCCTGGGCACAGCTGAACGCACCGCTTACGAGGTTGCCGAAGCTTTTGAAAGCCTGGGTGGCTTTCTCGACATCAGTATGGGCATTCACCGCACCACCGTAACCCTTCACGGCTTAAGCCGGTATTTCACGGCCTACCTCCCGCTTCTGGCCGATGTACTGTTCCAACCCGTATTTCCCGAATCTGAAATCGACATTCAGCACTCGCAGGCTTTGCAAAACTACCAGGTAGAATGCCTGAAGCCCGCTTTTCAGGCCAATAAGGCTTTTAAGAAAGCGATCTACGGAGAAAACAGCCTCTTAGGACAAACCCCTGAACCGGAAAACCTGCTCAGGCTCAACCGGAGTAGCCTGCAGAAGTTTCATGCCGAAACTTTTTCGGCGAGTCCTTTCGACATCTGCCTGAGCGGCTGCTTTACAGACCATGACCTGGTTGTTCTCAAAAGCTTTGCAGAACAAAACGGCTCGGGTGTAAAGCCCGCAGAACCTGTATTCCCGGGAAAACAGCCTGCCTCTGACGTACGGGTTGAAACAGAAAATGCGGTGCAAAGCAGCCTGATCATCGGCAAGCGCCTCTTTAACCGGGCACATCCTGATTTTTTCAGGTTCCTGGTCACCAATACCCTTTTCGGCGGCTATTTCGGCAGCCGGCTGATGAAGAATATCCGGGAAGAAAAAGGGCTCACCTACGGCATCTCTTCCTCCCTGGTCGCTAATGGTCCTGACGGCGTTTTCAGTATCCGGGCCGAACTTAACAAAGAAAAGCTGAACGAGGCCCTGGCCGCTATTGAGGCAGAGAAAGAGACCCTGCGTACGGTGCCGGTTGGCGCAGAAGAGCTTACCACCGTCAAAAACTATATCAAAGGGAATATCCTGAGCGGAACCAACACCCTCTTTGATATCATGGACAAGCACAAGGCCCTGTACTATGAATCGCTGCCCGCAGACTTTTACGAAAATATGAGCACCTGGGTAGATGCCGTAACGCCCGAAGAGGTGATGAATATGACCGAAACCCGGTTAAAGGATTTTTCAACGATAATAGCAGGATAGCATGGGGCGAATACTGGCCATTGATTACGGGAAAGTCCGCACAGGACTGGCCGTTACTGATCCGCTGAAGATCATAGCTACCGCGCTTGAAACGGTAAAAAGCGGGGAGCTTATCCCTTATCTCCGGAATTACGTTCTCCGCGAGCCGGTAGAAACCTGGGTTCTGGGCCTTCCGGTCAGTCTTAAAAATGAAGATACCCCTACCACAGCCATGGTACGGGCATTCGGGCAGGAGCTGGAACAGGCCTTCCCGGATATCCCGGTCCGCTATGTAGACGAACGTTTTACTTCAAAAATGGCACAAGCCAGCATGATCGCCTCCGGTGTGCGGAAAAAAGACCGGCAGAACAAGGGCAATACCGACAAGATCAGCGCAGTTATTATTCTGCAGTCGTACATGCAAAGCCTGTAAATGATGGCGCCAGAAAAGAGTTGGAACAAAGCCCGGGTACATCCACATTAACCGCTCATCCGGGCCCGGTTCGGGAATCTCCTTCGGAAGAGAATCGCGTTTTTTACTTAAATTTGCCTGATGGCATCTGTTTTTGACACCAGAATCGAGTTTCTGAAGGGAATGGGCACCGCCCGGGCCGAGCTTTTGAACAAAGAGCTGGGTATATTTACTTTCGGCGACTTTCTGGAGCATTATCCTTTCCGGTACGAAGACCGTACCCGGTTTTCCCGGATATCGGAACTCAATGAGCAAATGCCTTCTGCCCAGATCCTGGGCCGGATCACGGGTGTAGAGCTTGTGCAGGGCAAAGGGAAGCAGCGCCTCGTGGCTACTTTTTCAGACGGTACCGCCTCTATGGAGCTGGTGTGGTTCCAGAGCATCGGCTACTTCCAGAAATTCCTGAAAATCCACTCCAATTATATTGTTTACGGTAAACCGGCCCTGTTTGGCGGGATATTCACCATTCAGCACCCGGAAATAGAATTGTACCAGTCGGATAAGCCCCTCCCCGGCTACTTCCAGCCGATCTATTCGCTCACCGAAAAGCTCCGCAAAAAATTTATAGAGAGCAAGAGCTTTACCGGGTGGATACGAACCCTCCTTCCGCAGGTAGAACCGTATATTCATGAGACCCTCCCGGAAAGTATCCTGACCCGGTACCGGCTTATTTCCAAAAAGACCGCCTACCAATACCTGCATCTGCCCGGTAACCTCCAGGAGCAGAACCAGGCGCAGCGAAGGCTGAAGTTCGAGGAGCTGTTTTATAACCAGCTGAAGCTGATCTCCCTGTCGCTTGTACGAAAAAACGAGTTTGCCGGGCAGATTTTTAACAAAACCTCACTACTGACCACTTTCTATAAGGATCACCTGCCGTTTGACCTGACGGGAGCTCAGAAACGGGTCATCCGGGAGGTTTTTGATGACATGAAGTCGGGCAAACAGATGAACCGCCTTGTGCAGGGCGATGTGGGCAGCGGCAAAACCATTGTAGCCTTTATCACCATGCTCATGGCCATTGACGGCGGAGCCCAGGGCTGTATGATGGCTCCTACCGAGATCCTGGCACAGCAACATTACACCAACCTCCGGAAATACTGTGACCTTCTTCATCTGAATATCCGTTTGCTGACCGGCTCTTCAGGAAAGAAAGAAAGAAAGGAAATTCACGAGGGCCTGCTGAACGGCAGCCTGCATATCCTGGTAGGCACGCACGCCGTGCTGGAAGATGTGGTGCAGTTTCACAACCTGGGCATCTGCATTATTGATGAGCAGCACCGTTTCGGCGTAGCCCAGCGGGCCAGGCTCTGGGAAAAGAACACCCGTACTTACCCCCATATGCTGGTGATGACCGCCACGCCGATTCCCCGCACACTGGCCATGACGCTCTTCGGCGACCTCGATATCTCGGAGATCGATGAGTTGCCCCCCGGCAGGAAACCCATTAAAACCGTGCACCGGTATGAGGCCAACCGCCTGGCGGTTTGGGGATTTATGCGGGAAGAACTGGCCAAAGGCCGGCAGATATACGTGGTTTTCCCTCTTATTGAAGAATCGGAAAAGCTGGATCTGAAAAACCTGTTTGACGGCTATGAAAATATCCGGGCGGCTTTTCCCGAATATGCGGTAAGCATTGTGCACGGCAAAATGAAGCCCAAAGATAAAGACTATGAAATGCAACGCTTCAAAAAGGGCGAAACGCAGATCATGGTGGCCACTACCGTTATTGAAGTAGGCGTAGATGTGCCCAATGCCAGCGTTATGGTCATTGAAAGCGCCCATCGCTTCGGGTTGTCGCAGCTGCACCAGCTGCGCGGCCGGGTAGGTCGCGGGGCAGAGCAGTCGTATTGTATTCTCATGACCGGCTACGAGCTGTCTAAAGACACCCGGAAACGGATAGAGACCATGGTGGAATCGGAAAACGGTTTTTACATTTCCAAAATAGACCTTGAGCTTCGGGGGCCCGGCGACCTGGCCGGCACGCAGCAGAGCGGGCTGGTAGACCTGAAGATTGCCAACCTGGCCCGCGACGAGGAGATCCTGCGGATTGCGCGGGAAGAAGCCTTCGATATCCTGAACAAAGACCCGGAGCTGGAGTTTGCCGAACACCTGCCTATCAAAATGCACCTATCTAAAATCAAAGACAAGAGCCTTAGCTGGAGCAGGATCAGCTGAGAGGACTTTTTTGCAATTTCGTTTTTTTGTTTGGGCAGTGGCTCAGTCGGGGCGTTTGTAATTCTTTACAATAAAGCTGATGCCTGTATGTACAATGTCGCCCATGGTTTCACAATGCCTGAACTGGGAATTGTAGGTAAGCTTCTGAAGAGCTGTGCGTAGCTGAACCACATTTTCATGCGGGGCCAGGAAATCCTTGCGCATAATGGCCACCAGGTATTCAAACTTCCGGATGCTGTTGGTTACCCGCTTCACCAGGAGCGACCGCAGTTCGGTACGGTATTGCTCAATTGACTTGGATTGCAGCTTATTCATCACCAGGTCAACCATCTTAAAATTTTCCTTAAAGTACTGGGGCATATAGATCTTGAGGTTCCCCTCGTAGCACTGCTGATCAAAATCAATGGGCCGGATACGGTAAACCACGCGGTCAAAGTCGTGGGTAGGCACCACCACATAATTATAAGACCGCATGTCGCCCAGCAGCCCGGTCAGGCAGCGCTCATTGAACTTCACAAACTCTTTGGCAAGCTGTGTTTTATCCAGTTCCGAACAATGCGGAAGATAATCTTCAATAAACACATCGCCGGGTATACCCCAGATATGCTCTTCAATCAGCGTATCTTTGTATACCAGGTAATTGGCACGGTTGGGCGATAAAAGGTCCTCCATCTCCAGGCCGTAAATGCGCGATGCATCCACTTTCTTAATGTAAAAGTTGGTATGAATATCGTTCAGGATATTGCGGACACGCACCCGGAAAGGTTTGGAATTTCCGAAGGTACAGTAATCTACCGAGTCTACGCTGAGATAGGGCAGCACACTCCGGTCACCGTCTGAATGCAGCAGGGTATAAATGCGTTTGAGCCCTTCACGGATTTCATCAAAGTCCGTCGGGTTATAATACACGCTTCGCCAGAGCGTATCTTTGCCTTTCCGGTCTTCTACCACGTTCCAGTCGGTAAAGCGGAGCAGGTCATCGTACACCAGGTCAATTTTGGTGAGCCGGTTGTATTTCCCGAGATAATCCCGCAGTCCTTCTGACACCGGGTAAAACGGTTTCCGGAAAGCAATTTTTACGTCTTTTTTCACTTCTTTCATACCCCAAACGCTATCAGGAGTAAATAAACCATTTTTTCACCGGAAATCAGCTACCGCCCAATGAAATATTTGCCGGTTCGGAATACCGGGAAGTCACAAAACATTTCTTTATATTTAGGTCATAAAAGCTAAGCTATGAAAAAAACAGGCCTACTTCTACTCCTATGTTCTACCCTGGCGCAGGGCCAGGTATTCAATGAATTCCCTGTTCAGACCCAGAAGCCGCCGCTGCACGGCAAACACTGGATGGCCATTACCGGCAAGCCTCTGGGGGCAACAGCCGGCGCCATGATATTTGCCAAAGGCGGCAATGCCATCGATGCCTCCTGTGCCATGCTGGCCGCCACCTGTACCATGTGGGATGTGCTCAGCTGGGGCGGTGAAATGCAGGCTTTGATCTACAACCCCAGGACAAAAAAAGTTATCGGCGTAAATGCCCATGGTGTAGCTCCTACCGGTGCCACAGCTGAATTTTATAAATCAAAAGGCTATGCCTATCCGCCCGAATACGGCCCTCTGGCCGCCGTTACTCCCGGTACCCCGGGCGGACTCATGGAAATCCTGGCCGAATGGGGTACCATGAGCCTGAAAGAAGTGCTGGCCCCGGCCATGAGCATGGCGGCAGGATACCCTATTGAAGCCCAGACAGCCAATTCTATTGAGAAAAATAAGAAGATGATCAAGGAATGGCCCTATTCTAAAAAAGTGTTCCTGCCCCACTTAGGGGAAGAAAGAGAGGCTCCGGAAGCCGGCGAGATTTTTGTGCAGAAAGATCTGCTGACCACCCTGCAAAAGCTGGTAGATGCCGAGCAGGAAGCTCTGAAAAAAGGAAAATCACGGAAAGAGGCCATACGGGCTGCGTATGACCGGTTCTACAAAGGCGATATAGCCCGTGAAATTGCCCGCGGCACACAGGAGCAGGGCGGACTCATCACCGAAAAAGACCTGGCCAACTGGAAAGTGATCTTTGAAGAGCCGCTCAGTGTTAATTACAGGGGAATAGACGTTTACAAGCTTCAGCAATGGACCCAGGGGCCTTCTATGCTGCAGGCCCTCAACATGCTGGAAAATTTTGATCTTAAAGCCATGGGGTATAACAGCCCGCGGTATATTCATACCCTTTACCAGGTCATGAACCGGGCATTTGCCGACCGTGATTTTTATTACGGCGATCCTTATTTCGCCCCCGCTGAACCCATGAAAGGACTTTTATCCAAGGAATATGCCAAAGAGCGCCTGAAAGACCTTGATCCGGATAAAAACGACCCGAACGTGGGCCCCGGTGATCCGTACCCTTTCCAGAATGAAAAAAATCCGTACCTGCCTTTGTTGCAAGGAAATAAAGTGGGCTATCACGATCAGCAGCTGACCGAGGAGTTCCTGGAAGATTTTACAGCCGGCACTACCTCTGTAGTCGCTTCAGACGAGGAGGGTTGGATCGTGTCTATGACGCCCAGCGGAGGCTGGGTACCTGCTACCATTGCGGGTAACACCGGTGTAGGCCTGAGCCAGCGTATGCAGTCGTTTGTGCTTGATGCCAAAGAGAATCCCTTTAACGTGGTAGAACCGGGTAAGCGGCCGCGGGTAACACTGACCCCCACCCTGGCTCTGAAAGACGGGAAGCCGTTCCTGGCCTTTGCCAAGCAGGCCGGCGATGAGCAGGACCAGCTTTTGCTCCAGTTCTTCCTGAACGTGGTAGAATTCGGCATGACCGTACAGGAAGCCACCGAAGCCCCGAGCTTCAAGACCTTCCAGCTGAAGGCCTCTTTCGGCAACCACGAGAAAAAGCCTGGTGCTTTGACCCTTAACACGGATACCCCCGAATGGAACCGGAGCGAGCTGAGACGGAAAGGCTACAGCCTGAATTTCCAGCCCAGAACCAGCGGCCCCATTAACGCCATTTACTTCGACTGGGCACACGGTTCCTTCTGGGGCGGAAGCAGCAACCACGGGGAAGATTACGGCATCGGCTGGTAAATTGTTCGTATAACAATTATTCCGGTTATACGCCCGGAATATACTATTACCTGTTTATATTTGCATTAAAACCGGAAACAATGATCAGTACTTCATTTTTAACTCACCTGCAAAACACACTTGCCGAAATTGAGAACGACGGGCTGTACAAGACCGAACGTATCATCACCTCTTCTCAAAGTGCGGAAATAGAGGCCAACGGCAAAAAATTACTGAATTTCTGTGCCAATAATTACCTCGGGTTATCCAATCGTCCCGAAGTCATTAAAGCCTCGCAGGCCACTATGGATTCCCGCGGGTACGGGATGTCGTCGGTACGCTTTATCTGCGGCACCCAGGACATCCACAAAGCCCTGGAAAAGAAGTTATCGGAGTTTCTGGGACTGGAAGACACCATCCTCTATGCCGCTGCATTTGATGCCAACGGCGGGATATTTGAGCCCCTTTTTACAGACGCTGATGCCATTATTTCTGATGAGCTGAACCATGCCTCTATTATTGACGGGGTGAGGTTATGTAAGGCAGCCCGGTACCGGTACCGTAATAACGACATGGCCGACCTGGAAACCCAGCTCCAGGCCGCGTCTGAAAAAGGACAGCGCTTTAAGATCATTGTAACCGACGGCGTATTTTCTATGGACGGCATAGTAGCCAACCTGAAAGGAATATGCGACCTCGCCGAAAAATACGATGCCCTGGTGATGGTTGACGACTCGCACGCCACCGGCTTTATCGGTAAAACCGGGCGCGGTACGCACGAAGCCAACGCGGTAATGGACCGTGTAGACATCATCACATCTACCCTCGGCAAAGCCCTGGGCGGAGCCTTAGGCGGTTTTACATCCGGTAAAAAAGAGATCATTGACCTGCTCCGGCAGCGTTCACGGCCTTATCTTTTCTCGAATTCGTTAGCGCCGGGAATCGTAGGAGCTGCCCTGAAAGTACTGGATATGATCAGTGCCGACACTTCTCTCCGCGATAAAGTGATGGACAATGCCGCCTATTTCCGGAAAGAAATGAAAGCCAAAGGCTTTGATATTCCCGACGGCGACGCGGCCATCGTACCGGTTATGCTCTACGATGCCAAACTGTCGCAGAAAATGGCAGAAAAGCTGATGGACGAAGGCGTATACGTGATCGGCTTTTTCTACCCGGTGGTTCCGAAAGGGAAAGCCCGGATACGCGTGCAACTTTCGGCCGCCCACACACAGGCGCATCTCGACAAGGCCATCGCCGCTTTTGAAAAAGTAGGAAAAGAATTAGGTGTAATTTAAACACTCCTTATTGATACATACACTTCAGAACAAATGGAAACCATTACGGGAAGAATCCTTATAACAGGGGCTTTAGGACAAATCGGTACAGAACTAAGTACCGCTTTGGCTGAAATCTACGGGAAAGACAAGGTTATCATGTCTGATGTACGCGAAGCCTCTGATGTTCCGCTCACCTTTGAGAAGCTGGATGTGCTGGACCTGGAAGCTTTCCGGAACATTATTGATAAACACGAAGTAAAGGTGGTTTACCACCTGGCTTCCCTGTTATCGGGTACATCGGAGAAGAACCCTTCGCTGGCCTGGAGGCTCAATATTGATCCGCTCTTATTTCTCTGTAACCTGGCCAAAGACCGGATCATTGACCAGATCTTCTGGCCCAGCAGCATTGCGGTGTTCGGCCGGGGCATTCCCAAAGAAAATGTAGGGCAGGAAGTACCCCTCAATCCTTCCACTGTATACGGTATCACCAAGCTGGCCGGTGAAAAATGGTGCGAATATTACTACCGGAATTACGGGGTAGACATCCGGAGCATCCGCTACCCCGGCCTCATTTCCTGGAAAGCACCGGCCGGCGGCGGCACTACAGACTATGCCGTGGAGATCTACCACAAGGCCCTGGAAGAAGGCCGATATACCAGCTTCATTGCTGAAAATACCGCTATGCCTATGCTTTACATGGATGATGCCATTGCGGCCACCATACGGCTCATGCAGGCCCCTTCTGAGGCCCTTTCGGTGCGTACTTCCTATAACCTCGGCGGAATGTCCTTTACACCGAAACAACTGGCAGCCGCTATCCGGCAGGAAATCCCCGGTTTTGAGATCACATACGCGCCCGACTTCCGCCAGGCCATTGCCGAAAGCTGGCCGGCCAGCATAGATGACTCCGTAGCCCGGAAAGACTGGGGGCTGGCTTACTGGTACAATATAGATTCCATGACAAGAGAGATGCTGGAGAATTTACGGGTGAAAGCGAGCTAAAAGAAGAGTTATTTTCTCTTATTCAGTTTCTCCGCCATTTTACTAACCTTCTTCTCTTCACTTTCCAGCCTGCGTTGAACTTTCTTTACATCTTCCTGAGCGGGGAGATTTTCCGGTTTGACCCCTCTCTCCCGCAGCATTTTGCGTACGGCGGTATTGTTCTCCACATGCTCTTTCCCTATAGGATCCTGTCCCTTCAGTTCCTTTTCTACCACATTATGGCTGGTCAACTCTGTAGCAAAATCTTTTGCTTTAATAGTCAGCGTAGGTAGAAAATCTGCCAACGGCTTACTCTCCGGAATCAGCAGTTTCCTTTTCATATCATGAGTGGAAAACCCTCCGAAAAGGGCTTTATCTCCCATACTACGAATAAGGGCAAAGCCTTTATCATCTACTCCCCGTTCATAAATGATAGCCGAAAGCTTTTTTTCTGATTTACTTAGCTTTTCCCGGGCAGTTACCCTTGCCACATCCAGTAAGCGTTGTTCTATAATTTCCTGCCTGCGTGTCTGAACAGCAAAATACGTTTGGGCAAAGGCAATTTCACTCTTGGCACTATCCCCGTTTTGCGCGATAAGGTAACAGGCATATCGCGTAAGGGCGATATCGTCGATTTCGCGCTGTGCCCCTTTTGCCAGCCCGATCATTTTGTTGAACCCAACAAAATGATCAGAAATCTCCTCTCCGGCATTTTCACAAGACTTTTTGGCTTTTTCAATGGCTTTTAAGAAATTCCGCCATTCAGAATAGTTAAATGTTTTCTGCAATTCTCTGGCACTCCAGCATTCAACCCCTTCAAATTCATAGGCTGCCTGTTCAAATTTCTGCAGCAGTTCTGTGATCAGTTCTTTTTTCATGTGTTGCGCAATTTTGTTTAATGCTGTAAATATAAATATTTCGGAAGAAAAACAAAAAAGCCGGCAATACGCCGGCTTCTTGTGTATATTTAACACTACAATCTCGGTTAAACGATTCCGTCTGCCAATACAAGCACTTTATTGTTCAGTACCTGTACCACGCCTCCGTCTACAACGATGGTCTCCTTCTTACCGGCGGCTTCGTATACCAGGTCTCCGGTTTGCAGGGTGCTTACCAGTGGGGCGTGATTTTTTAATATCTGGAACTGCCCTTCTTTCCCGGGTAAGGTAACTACATCTACCTCACCTGAAAATACGTTCTGTTCCGGTGTTATGATCTCTAATTTCATCGGGTTGCTTCTTCAATTAGTTTCTGACCTTTCGCTACAGCATCTTCAATGGTACCTACCAGGTTAAAGGCTGCTTCAGGAAGGCTGTCATATTTTCCGTCCATGATCTCGTTAAAGCCTTTGATGGTATCGTTGATATCTACCAGCACACCCTTCAGACCGGTAAACTGCTCGGCCACAAAGAACGGCTGGGACAGAAAACGCTGAACACGTCTGGCTCTTGCCACCACCAGCTTGTCTTCTTCTGAAAGCTCTTCCATACCCAGGATAGCGATGATATCCTGGAGCTCTTTATAACGCTGCAACAGGTTCTTCACCCGCTGTGCACAGGCATAATGGGCATCGCCCAATACTTCAGCGGTCAGGATCCGTGAAGAAGAATCAAGCGGGTCTACCGCAGGATAAATGCCCAGCTCGGCAATCTTTCTGCTCAGTACCGTGGTAGCATCCAGGTGGGCAAAGGTAGTGGCAGGCGCCGGGTCAGTAAGGTCATCGGCAGGTACATATACCGCCTGAACCGAAGTAATGGATCCCCGCTTGGTAGAAGCGATACGCTCCTGCATCACACCCATCTCGGTAGCCAGCGTAGGCTGGTAACCCACCGCTGAAGGCATCCGTCCCAAAAGGGCCGATACTTCAGAACCTGCCTGGGTAAAGCGGAAGATATTATCAATAAAGAACAGGATGTCACGGCCTTTTCCTTCGCCGTCACCGTCACGGAAATATTCTGCTACGGTAAGGCCTGAAAGGGCTACCCGTGCACGGGCTCCGGGAGGCTCGTTCATCTGTCCGAAAATAAAGGTCGCCTGTGAGTCTTTCAGGGTGTCGCGGTCTACTTTCGAAAGATCCCATCCGCCTTCTTCCATAGAGTGTTTGAAGGCTTCACCGTATTTTACAATACCGGATTCGATCATCTCTCTCAGCAGGTCGTTTCCTTCACGGGTACGCTCACCCACACCGGCAAACACCGACAAGCCTGAATATGCTTTGGCAATGTTATTGATCAGCTCCTGGATCAATACGGTTTTACCTACACCGGCACCACCGAAAAGACCAATTTTACCTCCTTTTACATAAGGAGCCAGCAAGTCAATAACTTTAATACCGGTAAAAAGTACTTCGGTAGAAGTCGCCAGATCCTCAAATTTAGGAGCCGACCGGTGAATGGAGATCCCCTTGGTATTTACTTCTCCCAAACCGTCAATGGCTTCACCTACCACGTTAAACAGCCTTCCTTTGATCTCGTCACCGGTAGGCATGGTGATAGGAGTTCCCATAAGTACCACATCCTGTCCGCGCTGAAGACCGTCAGTACTGTCCATGGCGATGGTACGTACCCTGTCTTCACCCAGGTGCTGCTGACATTCAAGAACTACCCGCTGACCGTTGGACTTGGTAACGTACATTGCATCCAGGATCGGGGGTAATGAAGTAGCCACACCTTCAAAACTAACGTCTACAACAGGGCCGATAATTTGGGAAATTTTACCAGTAATTGCCATTATATTAGTATTTTAGAAAATTATTTACTTTTTTGGACTGCAAAAATACGGGTTACTTTTTGCATAACCAAGATTTAATGCCGTCATTTTTTGTATTTTTTAAAGATTTTTACTCTCTTTCCTGCCGGATTTTTGGAAAAATCTTAGCTCTTACCTCGATCCCAGCTTCGCTTCAATGGTCTGTTGGGTATGCGGAACTGCCCTCAGCCGCTCTTTAGGGATCAGCTTACCTGTATCCTTACAGATACCGTATGTACCGTTCTTGATCCGGATCAGCGCCGCTTCCAGCTGGGTTGCAAACTTTTGCAGCCGGGCAGCCGACTGGCTCAGTTGTTCTTTCTCCCGTACATCGGCTCCGTCTTCCAACGTTTTGGAACCCACCGCCGTGTTATCCGTTCCGTTATCGTTCTTCCGGCTAAGGGTTTCCTTGATGAAGTTCACCTCGTTATATGTGGCCTCCAGCTTTTTGTTTATGATCTCTTCAAACTCCCTCAGCTCTGACTCAGAATAATGGGTTTTTTCTTCAGTTACTTCTGACATATCTTTTAAAGCGTTTTAAGGTGATTCACAAAAATTTTCGCAAATATACACCTTTACTTCTTTATTTAAAATATTTCCAGTTAGACAGTTATATGACACATGTCAGGAAAAAGCCCGTATACCTGATCGGGTTTTCGCTGATTTTTTATAATTTTACAAGCTATTGCCTATCAATCCTTTACAAAAAAACAAAATACACAAATCATAATTTTTTCAAAAAAAGACGTAACTTTGCAAACTTTTTAGAACAGGCAGGCTGAGAAATTAACAAAATCCTTATAAAAAAGGTAAGCAAAATGCAAGAAATCAGAAACATAGCGATCATCGCTCACGTTGACCACGGGAAAACTACCCTTGTCGACAAAATCATTCACGCTTCCAAAATTTTTCGTGATAATCAGGAATTCCAGGACCTGATCCTGGATAACAACGACCTGGAGCGTGAAAGAGGAATCACTATTGTTTCCAAAAACGTTTCGGTAAGATACAAAGGCGTTAAAATCAATATTATCGATACTCCGGGCCACGCCGACTTCGGCGGTGAAGTGGAACGCGTGCTGAAGCTGGCTGACGGCGTTATCCTGCTGGTAGATGCCTTTGAAGGACCTATGCCTCAGACCCGTTTCGTACTCGGCAAGGCACTCGACCTGGGCCTGAAGCCAATTGTGGTAGTGAACAAGGTAGATAAAGAGAACTGCCGCCCTGATGAGGTGCACGAAAATGTTTTTGACCTCATGTTCAACCTGAACGCCACCGAAGAGCAGCTCGACTTCCCTGCGCTTTACGGTTCGTCTAAACAGGGTTGGATGAGCACCGACTGGAAAAAGAAAACAGAAGATATCACCCCCCTCCTGGATGCCATCATTGAGCACATTCCCGCATCACCGGTGGTAGAGGGAACCTTCCAGATGCAGATTACCTCGCTGGACTATAACGCTTTTGTAGGCCGTATTGCCATCGGAAGAGTAGCCAGGGGTACCGTTAAAGAAGGCCAGCAGGTAGCCCTCTGCAAGGCAGACGGCAGCATTAAAAAAATGAAGATCAAAGAGCTTCACGTTTTTGAAGGGCTCGGAAAAGTGAAAGTGGAGTCGGTTTCTTCCGGCGAGATCTGTGCCATTACCGGCCTCGAAGATTTCGAGATCGGGGATACGGTAGCCGATGCCGAAACCCCGGAAGCACTGCCACGGATCGCCATTGACGAGCCTACCATGAACATGCTGTTTACCATTAACAACTCACCTTTCTTCGGTAAAGAAGGTAAGTTTGTAACATCCAGGCACGTACGCGACCGCCTGATGAAAGAAACCGAGAAGAACCTGGCGCTGCGGGTAGTTCAGGGCGACTCCGAAGATAAATTCCTGGTATTCGGCCGCGGTATCCTTCACCTGTCGGTCCTGATTGAAACCATGCGCCGCGAGGGCTATGAGCTCCAGGTAGGTCAGCCCCAGGTGCTCTTCAAAGAAGGGGAGAACGGCGAAAGGCTGGAGCCGATAGAAACACTGGTGGTAGACGTTCCTGAAGAAACCGCCGGTAAAGTAATTGAGCTGGCTACCCAGCGGAAAGCCGAGCTGCTGATCATGGAACCGAAAGGCGATCTTCAGCACCTGGAATTCAATATCCCGTCAAGAGGATTGATCGGGCTGCGTTCCAATGTACTGACCGCCACCCAGGGCGAAGCCATCATGAACCACCGGTTTAAATCGTATGAGCCGTACAAAGGGCCGATCCCGGGCCGTATCAACGGCTCTATGATCTCTATGGCAAACGGACCAGCTGTAGCGTACGCCATTGATAAGCTGCAGGACAGGGGCGTGTTTTTCGTAGATCCGGGTGAAGACGTTTACATGGGTATGGTAGTAGGTGAGCATAACCGCCAGAACGATATCGTGGTTAACCTTCAGACCTCCAAGAAGCTGACCAACATGCGGGCCTCCGGCTCGGATGACAACGTGAAGATTGCACCGAAGATCAACTTCTCCCTGGAAGAATGTATGGAATACATCCAGAAAGACGAATACCTGGAAGTGACCCCAAAATCACTCCGGATGCGGAAAATCTACCTGGATGAAAACGAGCGGAAACGCATGGAGCGCAAGAGCGAAGCAGATGCAGCTTTGGTGTAAGCGTATAGCACGATACAGAAAAATCCCCGGAACAGCTTTCGGGGATTTTTTATTTCCGGGAAAAGACAAAACCGGCACCTGCAAGACAACCCATACCCTGCATAAAGTACTTTTATCTACAATTTAACTTAACCATAGATTTATTAACTGCATAATTTTGATCATTTTAAATAAATTATCTATTTTTGCGTTGATTTTCAGTGGAATATTATTGCAATAGAATATGAAAACAGTAGAAACCTACATCCCTTACAAAGTAAAGGATATATCCCTGGCCGAATGGGGCCGTAAAGAGATCACCCTGGCTGAAGCCGAAATGCCCGGCCTGATGGAGATCCGGAAAGAGTACGGGCCTTCCAAGCCGCTGAAAGGGGCAAGAGTAGCCGGTTGTCTGCACATGACCATTCAGACCGCTGTTCTGATCGAAACCCTGGTAGAGCTGGGCGCAGAAGTGACCTGGTCATCGTGCAACATCTTCTCTACGCAGGACCACGCCGCCGCTGCTATTGCTGCTGCCGGTATCCAGGTATATGCCTGGAAAGGAATGACCGCCGAAGAGTTTGACTGGTGTATTGAGCAAACCCTCTTCTTCGGCGAAGAGCAGAAACCGCTGAACATGATTCTTGACGATGGCGGCGACCTCACCAATATGGTATTTGACGTGTATCCGGAGCTGGTATCCGGCATCAAAGGACTTTCCGAAGAAACCACCACCGGGGTGCACCGTCTTTACGAAAGAAAGAAAAACGGGACTCTCCTGCTGCCGGCCATTAACGTAAATGACTCGGTGACCAAATCGAAATTCGACAACAAGTACGGCTGCCGTGAATCACTGGTAGATGCCATCCGTCGCGCTACTGACCTGATGCTGGCTGGTAAAGTGGCCGTAGTAGCCGGTTACGGCGACGTGGGCAAAGGTTCAGCCGACTCCCTCCGGGGTGCGGGCTGCCGTGTGCTGGTAACCGAAATTGACCCGATCTGTGCACTTCAGGCCGCTATGGACGGATTTGAAGTAGTGCCTATGGCTGAAGCCGTAACCCGTGCCCAGATCTTTGTAACCGCTACCGGTAACTTCAATATTATCCGGGAAGAGCACTTCCTGAAAATGCGCGATAAGGCGGTGGTTTGTAATATCGGTCACTTTGATAACGAGATCGACATGGCCTGGCTGAACAAAGCTTATGGCCACACCAAAACCACCATTAAGCCGCAGGTGGATATGTACAACATTAACGGTAACGACATCATCGTGCTGGCCGAAGGCCGCCTGGTGAACCTGGGCTGCGCCATGGGGCACCCCTCTTTTGTAATGTCGTGCTCTTTCTCTAACCAGACCCTCGCCCAGATCGAGCTTTGGAATAATACGGACAAATACGAAAAAGACGTATACGTTCTCCCCAAGCATCTGGATGAGAAAGTAGCGGCTTTCCATTTGGGCCACGTAGGCGCTAAGCTGGACAAGCTGACTACTGCCCAGGCCGAATATATCGGCGTAACGGTAGACGGTCCGTTTAAGTCGGAAATGTACCGGTACTAATCTCCACGTTCAGCTTGCCGGAAACATAAAAACCGCTTCATTGCCTGAAGCGGTTTTTATGTTTTTGCAGAAAATTTCGTTATATATTGAAAATGCTGACCGGATAACAGCTTCCTTTCCTATTGACTATCCGGGTAGTACCGGCGGATTAAAGCGAACGGTAAAACTCCAGTGACCGCCGCTCCGTCCAGGTATACAGCTCTCCGGGCTCCATAAATCCTACGTGACCGCCGCGGGGTGTAACCACCAGCTTCACATTCGGATTACGATTCCGGCCGGTGTCATAACACGCTTTCCCCAGGAAAGGGTCGTTCAATGCCTGAACAATCATCACCGGTACGCCGATACGATACAGCATAGGCTTGGTAGAAGCCTTTGCGTAAAAGTCAAAGGCATCGGCATAGCCGTGCAGCGGCGCAGTAAAACGGTTGTCAAAATCCACGAAGTTTTTAATACGGTGATACCCCTCACAGTTCAGCAGGGGATTACCGGGAAACATCCCCTCTTTTATTTTCAGCTTTTCACCCAGCTTGCGCAAAAAGCGTTTCATGTAAAAACGTTTGTAGGGCTTATCCAGCTCTTTCGATGCATCGTACACATCCAGGGGCACCGATCCTACAAATGCGCCCGAAACCTCTTTCGGCAACCGTTCCGGAAACTCAGCCAGCAGTCGCAGGGTCAGGCTTCCGCCCATAGATGAGCCCGAAAGGAAAACCTCATCGTATCCGCCCTTTAAAAGGGCATGCTCCACTACTTTTCGCAGGTCTTCGGAGTCGCCGTGGTGATAAAAACGGGGCAAACGGTTCATCTCTCCGCTGCAGCTGCGGCAGTTCCAGCCCAAACCGTCAAACCCGTTTTCACCAAATAGCTGTAGCAGCGCTGTTACATACGGCCGGTGGGAGTTGCCCTCCAGGCCATGCGTTACCACCATCAGCTTCCTGTGTCCTTTCCTGTACCAGTCCAGGTCCAGGAAATCGCCGTCTTCCAGCTCAAGCCGTTCCCGTTCATACGGAATCTCCAGCTTCCTGAAAAAGCTGGGATAAATAGATTGTACATGGCCGCCGATCTGGTATAGAGGCGGTTGGGGAGACGGATTCATGGGCCGTGTATTTTGTAAAGTCATTTTTTCGTAAAGCCGTCCGGAAAGCTTTACTTTCCACCGGCATACGCCAGTACCTTATTCCACACCCGGAAAACGTTCCCTGAACAGATTTTCTCAATATCGCCTTCTGAATATCCCCTGTTCAACAACTCCTCCAGCAGGTTCGGGTAATCGGAAACATCTTTCAGACCGGTAGGAAGGCTATCGCCCACACCGTCAAAATCAGAGCCTATTCCTACGTGATCTATCCCGGCCAGCTTTACAATATGATCAATGTGGTCTGCCACCCGTTTTACGTCTGAATAGTTCCGGCTGTCTTTGGCCAGCTCTGCGGCCAGCGCATCACGAAGCTCTTTTCCCTTCAATCCTTTGCCTTCCAGCTCTTTCCTGATCCTGGCCGAAGCCGCTTCTTTGTATTTCACCACTTCAGCATCAAGAAAAGTAGAGCCGAAGTTCACCATTATCACACCTCCGTTCTCTTTCAGCTTTACCAGCATATCGTCTGACATATTCCTTTCCCAGCCCGGGGTAAAATAACGGGCAGAAGAGTGAGACGCAATCACCGGCACTTTTGTATTGGCGATCACCGCATAGAACGAATCATCCGATATATGCGAAACATCGATCATTATGCCCGCCCGGTTCATGGCTTTGACCACCTCCACTCCAAACGGGCTCAGGCCTTTCCAGGTATGGGTAGTATCGTAGCTTGAATCGCAGATATCGTTATCTTTGGAGTGGGCCAGTGTGACATAGCTGATCCCCTTGCCCCGGTACAGGGCCACATCCTCTACCGAAGTAATGGGCGAGCCGTTCTCCATGCCCATAGGAAGGGCTATCTTCCCGGCGGCGGCTATGCGCTGAACATCGGCCGGGGTACGGGCCACTTCAAAATAATTGCCCTTCTCTTTAGCAATATATTCCACCATACGGATCAGCGTATCTGCCAGTAATTTGGCCTCGGTTGCATCCCGGTCGGCCGGGATATAGATAGACATAAACGGCGCGTCCAGTCCGCCTTGCCGCGCCCTGACAAAGTCAAAGTCTCCCTCCTTGCTCTCTACCGGTATGCCGGTATAGGCCTTTTCCAGTCTGAAATTCTTCACCTGTAAACGGTAGGGCAGGTCAACATGGCCGTCAGCAATGATAAATTTATCGGCCAGTGTTTTCGCTTTCACCTTATTGGAAGAAGTATCAGCCGCTTTGGGAGCCACTTTACAGGAAGTGATCAGCACAAGGCCGAGCAGGGTAAAAAAATATTTCATAGTCAATTATATAGGATGGGTTAAAAATCAGATCGGTCGAAGAATCACGGAATCGGTCATGATCGTGTTGCTCGTATTTCCGGCCCTGTCACGAATGTATATCTCAAACTTTACCGTGTCTTTGGCATACGGATAAAACGAATGATACACCTGTATGCCGCTGTAGTGAATGGTTCCCTCAATAGGTCCCGGCTTATCGCCGGAAAGCCGGTGAAAATAGCCCGATTGCGATTCTAAAGGCTCGTAGGGAACGTAATTCCCCTTCACCCTTCTGAATTGCTTAACCAGGAAGTTATGTCCGCCGCCCCGCTCGGCCAGGGAGTCAATTTCCCGTTGCGTATACCCCAGGTCACCGTCTCCGTCTTTGAATTTCACCGATATCACCACCGAGTCCTTGTATCCCCCGGTAAGCTCATCCACCCGCAGAATACTCACAATATCGGCAAATTCAATCTCCGGCGTATTGGGAAATTCGGGCACGTTGAAGCACCCTCCCAGAAAGGTACCCGAAAACAAGAAGACCGCAATTATTTTAAGAAAACGCATTGTTTAAACTTACTTTTGTAAAAATAATAAAAAACCTTTAACATGAGCATACGCAACCAATTAAAGTCTGCCCTGATCTCCTTACCGCCGGATGCCCGCCGCTTTGAAGAGCTGGCTATGGAAGTATTTCAGTATCAGTATGCTCAAAACCCGGTTTACCGGCAATATGCCGACAGCCTCGGCAAATCGCCCGTCCATGTCAGGCGGATAGAGAAAATCCCCTTCCTCCCGATCGAATTTTTCAAAAGCCACCCGGTGGTAACGGGGTTCATAGAACCTCAGATGATCTTCGAAAGCAGCGGCACTACTTCGTCCCAGACCAGCCGCCATTCCGTTGCCGACCTCACCCTTTACGAGATATTAAGCCGGAAGACCTTCGAGCAGACGTACTCACCACTCTCCGATTACCACATTTTTGCCCTGCTTCCGTCTTATCTCGAACGAAATAACTCTTCGCTCGTGTATATGGTTCAGAACTTTATTTACTATAGCTACAGCCCGTTCAGCGGCTTTTTCCTGGACAATACCGAAGAAATGGTCGAAAAAATGACCGAAGCCGCCGCAGATCAGCGGAAAATACTCCTGATCGGCGTCACTTTCGGACTGCTCGACCTCCTGGAAAATGAGTCCCTGGCACAAAAAATCCGTGCGCTCTCTGACCGGCTGATCGTGATGGAGACCGGCGGGATGAAAGGTCGCCGGAAAGAAATGATCCGCGAAGAGCTGCACGCCATCCTCACTGCGGGCTTCGGTGTGGAAACCATTCACTCCGAATACGGCATGACCGAGCTGCTCTCCCAGGGCTATTCAAAAGGAGAAGGTATCTTTCACCTGCCACCTTCCATGAAAATTTTCCTGCGGGAGATCAACGACCCTTTCACTTACCTGCCGCATTTCGCGATCGGCACAAAGCCTGAAGAAGTAAAACAGCGAACCGGCGGGATCAACGTGATCGACCTGGCCAACATCGACTCGTGCAGCTTTATTGAAACCAAAGACTTAGGGATCTATACGGAAGATTATTCCGGGTTCAGGGTAGTGGGGCGTTTCGACAATTCCGACATTCGGGGCTGTAATCTACTGCTGGCGTAAATCTATATGATTCTTAGCGAAACATACTTTTCTGACTCTGCCTTGTGTTCTTTGTGAGAATACTTCGTGTTCTCTGTGAAAAATATATTACACAAAGTGCGCAAAGGAATTTGCACAAAGTACACAGAGATTAACCTGTTTGTCTTATATGCTCTACAATTTTCACGGCATGTTCCCGGGAGTTTTCTATAAACAGCTTCCGGGTATCCATTCCACCACAGATTACCCCTGCTAGGTAGAGACCGGGTACATTGGTCTCCATGGTGTCTTCATTGTAAAACGGCTTGCGCACTTCGTCTTCCGACAGCCGGATACCCAGCTTTTGCAGGAAATCCAGGTTAGGCTGATAGCCGGTCATGGCCAGTACCCATTGGTTTTCCAGCACTTTCTCACCTTCAGGGGTAGAAATGACCACCTCATTTTCCCCGATCTCTTTCAACCGGGAATTAAAATACGCCCGGATCGAGCCTTCGGCTATCCGGTTTTCCAGGTCGGGACGAACCCAGTACTTGACGGTTCTGCCAATTTCCGGCTCCCGTACCACCATGGTCACCTCAGCCCCTTTCCGGAAAGTTTCCAGGGCCACATCCACAGCCGAGTTATTGGCCCCCACCACCAGCACTTTCTGGAAGGCATAATAATGCGGATCCTTATAATAATGTTTTACCTTGGGCAGGTTTTCGCCGGGTATTCCCAGCAGGTTGGGGATATCATAGAACCCGGTAGCCAGGATCAGCTGATCGGCCGCATAGCTGTCTTTGGTGGTCTTTACCCGGAAACCTCCGCCGGCCTTTCCTACCTCCAGCACCTCTTCAAACAGGTGAATCCGGAGCTCCTGGTTCTGCGCCACCCGCCGGTAATATTCCAGCGCCTCCGAGCGCGTGGGCTTTACAGAATTCGACACAAACGGGATATTGTTCAGCTCCAGCCGTTCTGAGGTACTGAAAAATGTCATTGTTGTGGGATAGTGGTACAATGAATTCACCAGGCACCCTTTTTCCAGGATCAGGTATTCCAGTCCTGCATTTTTGCAGGCAATTCCGCATGCCATCCCGATCGGACCGCCACCAATGATCACTACCATCTTCCTTGTTGTTTAAGCCGGATGACACAGAAAATTAACCCGCGTCATCCGTGCTCCGTTATTCTGCGCCTTTCTCCTCCACGGCCTTTTCTTCAAAAGCTTCCGGAAGATATTCACTTATAATATTGTACCAGTTGATGATCTTTTTTACGTCTGTGGCATATACGCGTTCCCGGTCGTAATCGGGCAGAATAGCCTCAAAAAAATCAAAAAACTGCTTGTTGGTTGCATTCTTACTATCAAAATCTACCTTTTCGCCATGCGCTTTCCGGATAGCCTGGAAAATCTCGCTGAGCGGCTGTGACTCATTGGCATTTTCCGTATACACCGAAATCTCCTTCAGCACCGACACCTTTGCATTGGCATTAACCATTTCACGCTTCCTGGCGGCATCCAGCGACTCTACGATGACCCCAACGCGCCCCGGTTTTACAATCCGGTAAAGACCGGGTTTCCCCGAAATGTTAGCTACCTCCTGTAGTAATTCCATAAATCAGATTTAATTATTTTCGCGATGCAAGTTACTTAAAAAATAAAACTGCCCCCTCATTTTCTCCTCCTGAATTTTGCAAAACCTCTCTTCCGGAAGCGTACAAAATACTTTATATTAACCCCTTATACCCTGTTTGAAAAAAATAAATTACCGAATTATGACCAATCTCATGTTTTTGATTATCTTGTGTCATATTTTACGGGCAGTACCACTTTCTAATTTTACGTCTCAAAATTATAACCCTCTGACAGATTATGCAGAACAGTACTCAACAATCTTCAGTTGGTGTCTTGGAGCAGTTCGAATATGACAATAAGATCGTCAAGGCGTTTCTTATCGCTTCCGTAGTTTACGGAGTGATCGGAATGCTCGTCGGACTCACCCTGGCAATCCAGCTTTTCTTACCCGAAGCCAATTTTGAAAACCCGCATACCACATTCGGCAGGCTCAGACCGCTGCACACCAATGCAGTGATTTTTGCATTTGTGGGCAATGCCATGTTTGCCGGGATTTATCATTCCAGTCCCAGGCTGCTCAAGACGGCTATCTTCAGCAAGACCCTCTCCTGGATTCACTTCTGGGGCTGGCAACTGATCATCCTGGCGGCAGCCATTACCCTGCCCCTGGGCCTGAGTACCAGTAAAGAATATGCCGAGCTGGAATGGCCTATCGACATTGCCATTGCCGTGATCTGGGTAATCTTTGCCATTAACTTCTTCGCTACCGTGGCCAGGAGAAGAGAAAGGCACATGTATGTGGCTATCTGGTTCTACATCGGTACCATTGTTACGGTGGCTTTACTGCATATTGTCAACTCACTGGCGCTGCCGGTCACACTGACCAAAAGTTATTCCATGTATGCCGGGGTGCAGGATGCCCTCGTGCAATGGTGGTACGGGCACAATGCAGTGGCTTTCTTCCTGACCACCCCTTACCTGGGCCTCATGTACTACTACCTGCCCAAAGCAGCTAACCGGCCCGTGTTTTCCTATAAGCTATCTATTATTCACTTCTGGTCGCTGATATTTATTTATATCTGGGCCGGGCCTCACCACCTGCTGTATACCTCGCTGCCTGACTGGGCACAGAGCCTCGGAACCGTGTTTTCAGTGATGCTGATCGCGCCATCGTGGGGAGGTATGCTGAACGGCCTTCTTACCCTGAGAGGCGCCTGGGACAAAGTAAGGGAAGACAATGTGCTTAAATTCTTCGTGGTAGCCGTAACCGCTTACGGTATGGCCACTTTTGAAGGACCGATGCTCTCGCTTAAAAATGTCAGCGCCATAGCACACTATACCGACTGGATCATTGCACACGTGCACATCGGGGCCCTGGGCTGGAATGGGTTCATGATCTTTGGTATACTCTACTACCTGGTTCCGAGAATGTGGAAAACCGAGATCTACTCCAAATCACTGGTGAGCTTCCACTTCTGGATCGGTACGCTGGGTATCATTTTCTATGCGCTTCCCCTCTACTGGGCCAGCCTTACCCAAAGCCTGATGTGGAAAGAATTTACGGCAGACGGCTTCCTGGCCTATCCTAACTTCCTGGAAACCGTTACCAAAATTGTACCGCTTTACATGATGCGGGCCGTGGGGGGTACCATGTACCTGACCGGTGTATTCATCATGATTTATAACCTGGTTAAAACCGCTGCTCAGGGCACTTTCGTAAGCACCGAATACTCACAGGCCCCTGCCCTGCAGAGAAATGTAAATATCATCGGTGGCGGCTGGCATACCCTGCTCGAACGTAAGCCGTTTATCTTTACCGGGCTGGCCATCGTAGCAGTAGCCATCGGGGGTATCGTAGAATTTGTGCCTACCGCCCTGATCAAATCCAATGTTCCGACCATTGCTTCCGTGAAGCCGTATACCCCGCTGGAGCTCACCGGCAGAGACATCTATATCCGCGAGGGCTGCGTAGGCTGTCACTCCCAGATGATCCGTCCGTTCCGCGACGAGACCGAACGTTATGGCGAATACTCCAAAGCCGGGGAATTTGTCTACGACCGGCCTTTCCTCTGGGGTTCCAAACGAACCGGTCCCGATCTGCACCGGGTGGGTGGCAAATACCCCGACAGCTGGCACTTCAATCACATGCTCGACCCTACCTCCATGTCGCCGGGCTCCATTATGCCTTCGTACCCGTGGCTGATCGATGATAACACAGATTACAGCGACCTTCCGAAGAAAATCAAAGTGATGCGCCAGCTGGGAGTACCGTATGAAGAAGGTTTCGAAAACGAAGCCATAGCCGATGCAGAAAAACAGGCGGCACAGATCGCAAAAAGCCTGGGAAAAGACAAGATCAAAACGTCTAAAGACAAAGAGATCATAGCGCTTATTGCCTACTTACAAAGATTGGGTACTGACATTAAACAAAAGTAAGCTCATGTTTAAACATTATTTCGAACAAATAGAAGGAATCAGTATTTACCCTGTTTTCTCCCTGCTCGTCTTCTTCTTTTTCTTTGTAGGCCTGGGATTCTACGTTTTTTCCCTCGATAAAAAGAAAAGAGAGCACCTGGAAAATTTGCCTTTGGAAGATTAAAACATTAAAGAACTATGGACAACAAAATAACCTCTATTGAAGATCTTCTCTTGGTGATCCTGGTGATTCTGATGATCGGAATCTCGCTGGTGCTGATTTTTGTGATCCTGCAAACCAATAACGCCACCCGCCGGCTGATTGCCCAGAAAACGGGACAGGAATACGAAGAGTTTGACTTCGGAAAATGGTGGAAGAAAATTAACGGCACCACGGTAAGTGTGACAGACGAAAAGTCGATTATGCTTCACCACGACTATGACGGGATCAAAGAGCTCGATAATCATTTACCCCCCTGGTGGGTGAATATGTTCTACCTGACCATCGTGTTTGCCATTGTGTATATGCTGGTATATCACGTGTGGGATAAAGCTCCGCTGCCTGCGGAAGAGTATGAGTTGGCTATGGAAAAAGCCCGGAAAGAAGTAGAAGCATTCCAGCAGCAGCAGGGGAACAGCATTGATGAAAAATCGGTTCAGCTTACCCCCGGCGATGCCGGTGCGTTAGCAAACGGTAAGACCATCTTTGAAAGCAACTGCGCCGCCTGTCATGGTGCTTCAGGTGAAGGTACCGTAGGTCCTAACCTCACAGATGAATACTGGCTTCACGGAGGCTCCATTAACGATGTCTTCAAAACCATCAAGTACGGTGTACCTGAAAAGGGGATGATCTCGTGGCAGTCAACCATCAAACCCAAAGACATGCAGGACGTGGCCAATTACATTCTTTCACTTCAGGGTTCCAAGCCGGCTAACGGCAAAGCTCCCGAAGGAGAGAAACATGTTGCAGAAACGGTTGCAGCAGCTGACTCTGCAGCCGTGCAGTAGAAAAACCAATAAACAATGGCTAGCAATTTAGAATTTATCGACGAGGCCTATAGAGACGCTATAGGCACCGTCGATAAAGACGGTAAAAGGATCTGGGCATTTCCTAAAAAACCGAGCGGGAACTATCACAACAAGAGAGTAATAGCTACAGTAGTTTTTCTCTTGATATTCTTCTCTGTCCCCTTTATTAAAATAGGAGGTGACCCTCTTCTGCAAATCAATATCTTCGAAAGAAGGTTCTACATTTTCGGGCAGCTGTTCCTGCCCCAGGATTCCCTGGTTTTCAGCATCGGTCTGGTAACCTTTTTTGTGTTTATTACGCTCTTTACCGTAGTTTACGGACGGGTATGGTGCGGATGGGCCTGCCCGCAGACCATTTTTATGGAAATGGTCTTCCGGAAAATAGAATACTGGATCGAGGGCGACAGAAAACAACAGCAAAAGCTGGCCCAGGCTCCCTGGAACAGGGAGAAAATCATGAAGCGTTCGGTCAAATACTTCATCTTCATGCTCATCTCGGTGATCATTGCTCATACGGCCATGGCCTACCTGATCGGCGTGGAAGAAGTAAGAAAGCTGGTTACCCATTCCCCCTCAGAGAACCTCTCCGGCTTCATAGGCCTGGTGGCCTTCACCGTCATATTCTTCTTTGTATTTACCCGCCTGCGCGAGCAGGTTTGTATCGCCATCTGTCCTTACGGCCGGCTGCAGGGGGTGCTGGTCGGAAGAAATACCATGAACGTCATTTACGACTGGGTACGGGGAGAACCGCGCGGACGCATGAAAAAAGGAGAAATTGACACCGGTAAGGGCGACTGCATCGACTGCACGCTTTGTGTTCAGGTTTGTCCCACCAACATTGACATCCGGAACGGTATACAGCTGGAATGTGTTAACTGTACAGCCTGTATTGATGCCTGTGATGACGTAATGGAGAAAATCCATAAGCCCAAAGGTTTGATCAAATTCGGGTCAGTGGAAAGTATTGAAACCAATACTCCGTTCAAAATATCTGCCCGTGCCATCGGGTATTCTGTGGTGCTTCTGCTGCTGATAGCCGTAGAAATATTCATCCTGGCTGGCAGAAGCCAGGTAGAAGCCACCATCCTGCGTGTTCCCGGGCAACTCTACCAGGAAATGCCCGACAACCGGTTGAGTAACCTCTACAATGCGCAGATCCTGAACAAATCAAAAGAAGACATGACCCTGTCTTTTGAGGTGGAAGGATCAGCCGGTAAAATTACCCTGGTAGGAAACAAGCAGTCGGTAACGGTACACTCCGGCCAGAAAGCCGAGGTGGTTTTCTTTATTGAAATGAATAAATCGGCGATCAAAAAACGTAAAACCGAACTGGAAATAAAGATCCGTAACGGAGACGAGGTGGTGGAAACCGTAGAAACTACATTTTTAGGATATACAGATTAAAACAGCTATGAGTTTAAAGCGAACCGGATATCATTCGGAACGGATTACTCGGAACTAAACACTTGGAACAATTATGAATTTCGGACATAAAATAGCAATCGTATACACTCTTTTTGTAGTATTTATCATTTCCCTGGTTACCTTCTGTGTAAAACAGAAAGATATTTTCCTGGTGAGTAACGATTACTACAAAAAAGAGATGGCCTACCAGGAAGAAATTGATAAATATGCCAATACCGGTCAGCTCAGCCAGCCGGTAAAAATTATCAATGCGGGCGAATTTCTAACCATTCAATTCCCCGAAGAAATGCAGGGAGCATCCGGCGAAATTCATTTCTACCGGCCTTCTGATGCCAACCTCGACTTCCGGGTGCCCGTACGTATCGATCCCTCCAACAGCCAGAAAATTGCCGTGAGCCAGCTGGTAAAAGGCAAATGGGTGGTTAAAATGGAGTGGTCAAAAGAGGGCAAAAACTACCTGAAAGAAGAAAAAATTATTCTTTAAGCGTGATCTATTCAGCCTTTCTACTGGGATTTTTAGGGAGCCTGCATTGCTTCAGCATGTGCGGCCCCCTTTCCCTTTTACTCCCGGCAGACAGGAACCGCTATCTTATAGGAAGGCTGACCTATAATACCGGCAGAATCACCACCTATGCCCTGCTTGGCTTGCTCACGGGTATTGCAGGAGAGCAGGCCGGGTTCCTGATTCCGCAAAAAATCCTGTTTATCCTGCTCGGAGCCGTCCTGCTGGTTTACCTCCTGCTTCCCGTAAAATGGAAAAACCGCATCAGCGTTATGTCACCCGTTATTCGGTTGGCCTCTTTTACGAAACGTTCCCTGGCAAAGCTGAGCAAACGGCACGGGCTGGCCGTTCAGTACGGTTTCGGCCTGGTTAACGGGCTTATTCCCTGCGGGCTTGTTTACGCGGCGCTCAGCGGCGCATTTCTTACTGCCGGAATCACCGACAGCATGCTTTTTATGATCCTTTTCGGGCTGGGTACCCTGCCCATGATGATGAGCTTCGGCGTGATAGGGAAAATCCTGCCCTCGTTTCTGCGGGTGAAGCCTAAGCTTATTTATACGGTTTCCTACCTGGTCCTGGCGGCATTTCTCCTGTACAAAGGGTTTAACCTGCCTGTCAGCCACTACGCCAACAGCCACGAAATCACCATTTGCCGGACCCCCTGATCAGTTTCGCATGTTTCTTAGCTTCTCCGGTTCCAGGAGCGATATCTTACCCGACGAAATATCGATCAGCTTTTCGTCTTTGAAATCCGACAGGGTTCTTATCGCCGTTTCCAGCGAGGTGCCCGCTTTGGAGGCCAGGTCTTCCCGGCTTACTTTCAATGCCTCATCCGGATCTTTAAAGAACAGGAGCAGGGCCTCTGATACCCGTTTCCGTACCGAATTATAGGCCAGCTTGATCAGCTCGCTCTCTATGGTCTGAATATTTTTGGAGATCAGCTGGATAAACTTCAGGGAAACAGAAGGGTTTCTCAGGATCAGGTCGGAAAAAATCTTCCTCGGAATCAGCACCACCTTGCAATCTTCCAGGGCCGACAGGGTCTCGCTGAAGTTGCTCTCCCGGATCAGGTCGGTATACCCGATAAAATCGCCCTCGTTATACAGGTTAATAATTAGCTCCTTCCCGTTTTCGTTGGTCTTATACGACTTGGCTTTCCCTGACTGCAGGTAATACAGGTACAGGGGGTAATCGCCTTCCCGGTATATTTCGGTCTTTTTCTTGTAATCGCGTATTTCGCGGTTTTCAATCAGGCTTTTCAGGGCTTTCTCCCCCTCCGCATCCGATACCAGCTGGTCCAGCCCGTTCATGTCTTTCGAGTACTCCTTCCTCACCAGCTCTTTCTTCTTCAGGCGGCTGCGGATAGCATTGATCAGCTCCACATCTTCAAAAGGCTTGGTAATGTAATCGTCTGCACCCATCTCCATGCCCTTACGGAAATCCATACGCTCGGCTTTGGCCGTAAGAAAGATAAACGGTATATCGGCCGTCTTAGGCTCTTTGGAAAGGAAATACAAAACGGTATAACCGTCCATCACGGGCATCATGATGTCACAGACAATCAGGTCGGGCACCTCTACCCGGGCTATGTCGAGCCCGTCTTTCCCGTTAGGAGCCGTTAATACCTCAAAACCGTCGAGCTCCAGTATCTCGCAGATATTTTCCCGGATCTCCTCATTATCTTCAATCAGTAATATTCTCATCATTTTATAAAATTAACTTTGGGGAATGACAACCGTAAACTCGGTTCCCACGTTTTCCGTACTTTCAAAGGCTACGGTACCCTGCAGCAAAGATACGTAATGGCTGACAATACTCAGCCCCAGGCCGGTACCCTGTATCTCTCCTGCGTTGCTCATCCGGTAAAACCGTTCAAAAACCCGCTTGTGCTCTGCCGCAGGTATGCCTATGCCCTCATCTTTCACCTTCACAATAAGCTGATCATTTTCTATGGCCGACATCAGGCGGATGATTTTGCCGTTCCCCGAAAATTTGATAGCATTAGAAAGCAGGTTGATAAGAATATTGGTTAATAATTTCGGATCTGACTTAAAGGTAATGGGCCCGGAGTGCGTACGCAGGATAACCTGGTTCTTTTTCATCAGCGGGATCATCTGGTTGTATACCTCCTCCAGCAAAATATCTACCCGGAAAGTCTCGGCCGCCAGGATCACCTTTCCCTCCTCCAGCCGGTTCAGCGAGAGGAAGTCGTTCAGGATCTCCGTCAGGTTACGAACCGCCGTTTTGATCCGGTGGATGTGCCGGTCGCGTTTCTCAATTTCATTCAGGTTCCCATATTTCTCTACCAGGGACAGCGACGACAGGATAGTGGCTAACGGCGTACGAAACTCATGCGAAGCGATAGACACGAACCGGCTCTTCATAGAACCCAGTTCCTGTTCCCGCTTCAACGCCTCGTCCAGGTCATTTTTGATGGTTTCGAGGCTTTGAATCGTGTTCCGCAAATCAAGTGTTCTTTCTTCCACTTCTTTTTCCAGTTCGTCTTTATAAGCAATTAGTCGCATTTCGGCTTCCTTCCTTACACTGATATCGATTACAAAAGCAATAACAAAATTACCGTTACTATTGGAATAAGGGCTGAGACTGATCTCCACCGGAAACTCCGATCCGTCTTTACGGAGCCCGTAAAGATCCATCCCCAATCCCATAGACCGGGCGCGGGCCTCCCCATGAAAACGTTTTCTGTGTCCGGAATGGGCACCCCGGTACCGGCTGGGAATGAGATCCTCAATTCGCTTTCCGGTTAACGTGTGTTCCGGGTAACCGAAAATCTTTTCGGCACTGGGGTTGGCCCTTATGATCTCTCCTTGTTCATCTACAACAAAAATCCCCTCCGTAGTGTATTTAAAAATTCCTTCCGAAAGGTCTGAAAAATCCTTTTGACTCATTCTATCCTATTTGATCATGGAGCCTTAAACTCCACAAAATTATTTGAATCTCCAAAATTATAAAATGATACTTATCATTCCCGGTTACCAGATTTTATTCTGAAAAACCGGAATTCTTTTTTCGAAAAAGACAACAACAACTTATTCATTATAAACGATTTGCGAAAAAATAAAATAACAACCTGCTTCCGTCTCCCGTAAAAACCAGGCCTTTTTCCCGCAAAATGAACCCCAAAACATGATGAATGTCATGTTTTCACCGGCACCGCATCATTTTATGGTTGCTGAAAAAAGAAGAGGTTTGTACTATAAATTTAACGGGAACAGCATTAAATTCACATAACTTTCATCCATTTAGAAAGATCCTGTATGAATACGATAGCGGAAGAGAAGGTTTTAATCAAATGTTACCACTGTGACAGCATCTGCGAGGAGGAAATAATCACCCATGATGACAAGCCGTTCTGTTGCGTGGGCTGTAAAACCGTATACGAAATTCTGCAGGAAAACGGCTTGTGCACCTATTACGATCTGAATGAAAATGCCGGAGTCAGCCTGAAAGCCGGTCATCTTGCCGGGAAATACGAATTTCTCGCTGATCCGCAGATTGAAAAGCAGCTGCTTGACTTTAAAAGTGAAAACCAGGCGCGGGTCACCTTTTTTATTCCTTCGGTACATTGCAGCTCCTGTGTATGGCTCCTCGAAAATTTCAATAAGATAAAAGCCGGGGTGCTCACCGCGCGGCTGAACTTCATAAAAAAAGAGCTCTTTGTATCGTACGATCCTTCACGGGTTAGCCTGAAAGAAATTGTGGAGCTGCTGGCCACATTGGGGTATGCCCCCCTTTTTAACCTCGAAAGCGCCGATAAGCCGCAGAAATCCAATAAAGAGCAGCACCGGCTCCTGCTTCGTATAGGCGTGACCGGCTTTTGTTTCGGAAACATCATGCTACTGAGCTTCCCGGAATATTTCAAGCTGGATCTTCAGAACGCAATAGATGCCAGCTACCAGAAATTCTTCCTGTACCTGAATTTCCTGCTGGCCCTGCCCGTATTCTTTTTCGGCGCTTCTGATTACCTGAAAGGGGCCTTTATATCCCTCAAAGAAAACTGGAAAGGAACTACCCGCGTGCTCAGCGTAGACATCCCTATTGCCATGGGCATTTCCGCCCTTTTTATCCGGAGTACCTACGAAACCTTTGTCAATCATACATCGGGTTACTGGGACAGCCTCACGGGACTGGTGCTGTTCCTGCTGGTGGGGAAATGGCTGCAGCAGGTGACCTACGGCTACCTGTCTTTTGAGCACGACTACAAATCGTATTTCCCGCTGGCCGTACGGGTAAAAGAACAGGGCTTTAAGAATGTAGCCGAACTGCAACCCTCCGAGGTTATCGAGATTCACCACCAGGAGCTCATTCCTGCTGACTCCCTCCTGCTTTCAGAAGAAGCCCTGATCGACTACAGCTTTGTAACGGGGGAATCTGCCCCGGTAGAAGCCCGGCGCGGCGATCGTATTTTTGCAGGAGGCCGCCAGCTGGGTTCAAAAATTGACCTCCGGGTAGAAAAGCAGGTATCCAGGAGCTATCTCACCGAACTCTGGAACAACGAAACCTTTCGCAAGGACAAGGCATCGCGCACCTCTGATTTTGCCAACCTCTTCAGCCGGTATTTCACCTACGCGGCCATCGGCATTGCGGCCCTGACCGGGCTGTACTGGCATTTCCATAATCCTGATCTCGTTTGGGTGACCGTCACCGCTGTATTGATGGTGGCCTGCCCCTGCGCGCTCACCCTGGCCATGCCCTTTGCCATGAATGCCGCCATGAGCCTGCTGGGCAAAAACCGTTTCTTTGTCAAAAATCAGAATGTTATACAGCTGCTTACCGAAGTAAACGCTATTGCCTTTGATAAAACCGGTACCCTCACCGAAGGGAAATCAGGAAACGTAAAATTCACTGACGGTGAGTTGTCAGAAGAAGACAAAAGGCTGGTAAAAGCAGTGACCTCTTCATCTGTGCACCCGCTTAGCAGGCTGATTGCCGCGCACCTCGGCAAATACGCTTCAGAAGTGGCCGTAAGCCGTTTCAAAGAAATAAAAGGAGAAGGTATTGAGGCCGTGGCCGGTGGCCGGCACATCCGCCTCGGAAACTCTGTTTTCCTCGACATGCCCCATGTTCCGAAAGAATCGGGACAGGTGCTCGTGGAAATCGACGGCGAATACAAAGGCCGCTTTTCCGTAAAATCAAAATTCCGGAACGGCTGGGAGGCTGTTTTGAAAAAATTGTCGCGCCGGCACATCCTGGCCCTGATTTCCGGCGACAACAGCCGCGACAGGAAGATGCTGGCTCCTTATTTCCTGGAAAAGAACATGCATTTTGACCTGAAACCCCAGGATAAGCTTAATTTTATAAAAAACAACCAGGAGGCCGGTACAAAGGTCCTGATGATCGGTGACGGTCTGAACGATGCGGGAGCACTCCGCCAGGCGCATGTAGGCGTAGCTTTAAGTGAAGATATCAACGCATTCTCTCCCGCCTGTGACGTTATTCTTGATGCCCGCGAATTTAACCGTATCGACGAATTCATCGGGTTCAGCCGCACAGCCATGAATATAGTGGTAGCCGCCTTTGCGCTGTCGGTGCTGTATAACATTGTGGGCATAAGCCTGGCGGTAAGCGGCCATTTGTCGCCTCTATACGCCGCTGTATTTATGCCGCTCAGCTCCATATCTGTGGTGCTCTTTGCTACCGGCTGTACCTATCTTTTTGCAAAACTTAAAAACCTGATTTGACGATGGGCGTAATTATTTTGCTGGTTATCCTGGCGCTGGTGATTGCCGGCGGATTCCTCGTATCGTTTTTCTGGGCTACCAAAGAAGGGCAGTTCGACGACACTTACACGCCCTCGGTACGCATTCTTTTTGACGACGAACAGCCCTCTCCTCCCGCTGAATAAGCCGCTTTCAGACCGGCTTCCCTACTATAAATTTAGCCAATACCTGCCATTGACAAAATCAATAGTTTTTTGTCTCATATATAATTGCGTCTTAAAACCTGGCACCTTAACTTTGCATAAAATTTAATTATTTTAATATTTGCATAGCAAATTGTAGTCGTTTTTAAACTTTTTATTGTACTTTTTTAATATTTAAAATTATGTTAGGTTTAGGAAAAAAATTCCCCGCATTTAAAAAACAAGCTGTGGTTTCTATTGAAAAAGGTAAAGAATTTTATGAGATCACGTCAGAAGACCACATCAATGCCGGCAAATGGATGGTCATGTTCTGGTGGCCAAAAGATTTCACTTTTGTATGCCCTACCGAGATCGCAGCCTTCAATGCAAAATTCGAAGACTTTGCTGACCGTGATGCCATCCTGTTAGGTGCTTCTACCGACTCTGAGTTTGTTCACCTGGCCTGGAGAAACAACCATGACGACCTGAGAGGTCTTCAGTTCCCGATGATCGCCGATACATCCAAGTCACTGGCTGAAGAGCTGGGTATCCTGGAAGAAAACGAGAAAATAGCTTACCGGGTTACCTACATTGTAGACCCTCAGGGAGAGATTCGCTGGGTAGCTGCCAATGACCTGTCGGTAGGCAGAAACGTAGAAGAAGTTTTGAGAGTACTTGATGCGCTTCAGACAGACGAGCTTTGTCCTTGTAACTGGAAAAAAGGCGAAGAAACGCTTGCCGTTTAATTATTCATCCATGAAAGGTTTAGTGGCTAAGCCCGCTAAACCTTTTTTATATCCCAACATTCAGAAATTATGTTTGCCACAGCCAGCAATACCAAAAAAAGTCTCTTTGAAAGTGTAAACCTTCCCGAAGAGCTGGAAAGCGCCCTGATTGACCGTCTCAATGCGTCAGACAGCCGTTTCCTGAAAGACCTGAAAATCAACGTCGGCAATGTGCTGAAAAGCCAGAACCTGAGCGAAAAAGAAGCGGCTCTCCTGGCTCTTGCCGTAGCCATCAACGAGAAAAATGCGGCTCTTCGCGAGGCCCTCGAAGAAGTAGCCGTGAAACTGGGAGCTGCAGATGCGGAAATCCTGGAAGTAGCCGCCTGCGTTTCCCTGATGAACGCCAATAACGTGTTCTACCGCTTTAAGCATTTCATGCACAAAAACGAGAACTATCAGAATATGCCGGCAGGTATCCGCATGTCGGTTATGATGAACCCGGTACTGGGCAAAGAGTTTTTCGAGCTCCTGAGCCTGGGCGTATCGGCCCTGAACGGCTGCGAGCAATGCGTAACCAGCCACGAGGCATCGGTAAAATCACACGGCGGTACAGAGGCCCGTATTTTTGATACCGTTCGCCTGGTAGCGGTCATCAGAAGCTTAATTGTACTCTTATAATTGTATAGCCGTAAGTAAAAAACCAGCCCTGAGGCTGGTTTTTTTATGCTTTAACAGATCCTTTCTCCAAATCAAAAAGATCCGTAAGAAAATCAATCAGCTCTTCGGCTTCTCCCCGCTTACAGGCGGCCTTCAGCTGAAGTACCGGCATCTTGATGATCTTCTGCATCATGCCGGAAGTAATTTTCTCCATCTTCCTGGCTTCTTCCTCGGTCAGGCCCTTGAGGTGGCGGGCCATTTCTTCCTGGCGAATCTGCTCCAACGCATTTTTCAGCTTGTGTATGGTAGGCGACACCTGCAGTTCTTTTGACCAGGTATCTATATCGTTAACCAGCTCGGCAATGATCTGCTTTACCGCAGGTATGGCCGCCAGTCGTTTGTCAATCGACTCATCCGTGATCTGCTGAATTTCATCCAGGCCATAGAAGACCACTCCGGGCAGTTCAGCCACATCCGGGCTGATGCTGTGGGGGATAGACAAATCAAAGCAGTAAGTAATGCCGTTGCGCTTACTCAGCACATTTTTTGTGATCAGCGGCTGCATCAGCCGGAGCGAAGAAATGATAATGTCAAACTCACCGATCCGGTTGATCAGCTCAAAATACGACATGGCGTCGTAACGATACGTTGCAGCCAGTGTTTCCGCCTTCTCAAAGGTACGGTTACAAAGCGTCACGTTACGGATCTCTTTCTCAAATAACGTTTTCGCTACATCTTCACCCATTTCTCCAAGGCCCAGCACCAGGACTTTCGGCTGACTCATGGCCGGCAGAATGCTTTGCATAAGGTCAATGGTAGCATAAGAAGTAGAAGCGGCTCCGTCGTGAAATTCGGTTTCCTGAACCACCCGCTTGTTGGCGTAAAATATAGTGTGCAGCACCCGGTGCAGGAAAGTACCGGCCATGTCCATATCAGCCGCCCATTGGTAAGCCTGCTTGATCTGGTTGATGATCTGCTGGTCACCGGCCACCTGCGAATGCAGCCCTAAAGAAACTTCAAAGAGATAGGTCAGCGCCTCCTCTTCCGAGGTCAGGCACTCAAAGTAGCCGGTAAGCTCATTGGAGTCAATGGCTTTTACCGAAGCCAGCAGGCGGATCAGCGAATTGCTTATATCGGCCTCAGACCGGTAATGAATTTCCGTGCGGTTACAGGTAGAAATAATGAGCGCTTCCTTAATGCCGAATACATCTTTCAGCTTCATATACAGGTCCCTGATCTCACGCTCAGACAGCGTAAGCTTCTCCCTTATTTCAAAGGGGGTACGCTTATACGACAAAGAAAGAGACTGTAACTTTTCTGACATTCCTTAAACTGCTTCCGAAAAACGATTACAAATTTAACCCTTTATCCGGTACAAAAATGAAGTAAAATAAATTTAGAAGAATTCTAAATTCAGAAATCAGGGCAGGGATCATTGTTTGAACCTCCTGATTTTCAAATATATGACGAAGATCATATTTTTCAGGAAATGGTGATGGATTCCGATACGAAAAAGCACAAAACACAGAACGCAGGTGACGCAGATTTATACAGGATAAAGCCTTTCTGATCCGCATAAACCCGCGTCATCCGCATTTCATTTACCCTTCATTCCCCCCTGCTCTCCGCTTCAGGTCATCATTGGCGCTGTTTCTCCGCTGGCTCTTAACATTCTGGTTTCCGAAGTTATAGGTAAATGTCAGGGCCACCCTGCGGGCATTCCAGCGGTTGTCCAGCGTCAGGTTCATATTGGAATAATCGATCTTTGCCGCAAAGAAAGACGTCAGGAAAATATCACTGACACTTAGTTTCAGCCTCGCTTTTTTATCCAGGAAAGCTTTCTGAATACCGGCATTCACCGCGTATTGGGGACGGGTCATTTCGATAATTCCGTAGATACCGGGCGAGTTATACCACACGCTCAGCTCACCCGACCAGTTCTGCTTCAGGGTAAAGGTATTGCCCGAGTAAAAATTGTAGGCCACTTTGCCGGCGTTCAGCCGGGCTCCGCTGACATTGCTGTCTTTAAAATGATTGTAATATACGCTGAAGTTATTCTGCATGCTCCACCATTTGACCGGGTTAAACGGCACCGAAAGATTTATGGAGTAATTTCTCATGCCCCGGAGGTTCTCGTTGGTCTGGAAAGTAGACCGGGTGGCATCGTCCTGCTCCAGCACCTGGAAGATCATATCCCGGGTATCGGCATACGCCAGCGACAACGAATAGGTGTTTTTCAGCGTATACGTCACCTCGTAAGAATCCGTAAACTGGGGTTGCAGGAAGGGGTTCCCGATCTCATACGTATACGGATCCAGGAAAAACAGGAAAGGATTCAGCTGTTCGTAATTCGGGCGGTCAATCCGTTTGCTGTACGAGTACCGGATACCGTTATTTTCATTAATGGTCTGGTTCACAAACAAGGTAGGAAACAGGTTGAGGTAATTCCGCCTGTTCCGCTGCTCGGAAGTAAGCGAATGGCCGTCTGAAAACGTGTGCTCTAAGCGCAAACCACCCTGTACGGCCCATTTCTTCCACTGGTAACCGCTATTGATGTAGAGGGCATTCACCATTTCGGTATATTTGAAATGATTGGTTTTGCGGATATCGTTCACCCAGAGTCCCCCTTCAAAATTCTCAAAGGTAAAATCGTTATCGGTAGTAACGTAGCTGCTTTTTGCCCCGAATTCATATTTCATCTTATTCCTGGCCGGAATCACGAAATCCAGCTTGGCCGAGTAAATATCAATATCTGTGGGCTGGTTCATGCGCTGCCGGGTGGTACTATCGGGCGTGTTCAGGCGGCTGTAATAAGCGTTCAGGAAATGCTGGTCTGCCCCGCTTCTGAAGCCGCTGTAGTCGGCATCAAACGACAGCTCTTTTCCTTCGTTATTATACTTATGCCGAAGGTTCAGGTTGGCAGAAAAGTTCTGGTTATCCATCACCCGGTCAGACACCGGCAGCAGGTAGCTCTCTATGGCTTCACCCGCAGTGGTCTCCCGGATGTTCGTCCGGCCGTCACCCTTCATCGATCCCTTCCACAGGTTATAATCGCCCTGAACGCCCAGAGTGGTTTTTTCATTCAGGAAATAATCGGCCCCGGCTCTTGCAGAGTAAAACATTCCGCCCCCTATCCGCTGCGAATACTGGTCAAATTGCGACACCCGGTTTTCGTACGAGCTGACCCTTACAATGCTGTTGTCGTTATAGAAACGGTTTCTTCCCACGTTGCCATTCCCGAAAAGATTCCATTTCTTACTCCGGTGGTTCAGCGAAAGATTGCCGCTGCCCCGGTAAAGATCAGATGAGGAATGGGGTAAAAGGCCCGTACCGCCCGACAAGCTCAGGGTGCCGTTTGTGCCGTAGGCCTTATTCTTTTTCAGGCGGATATTGATGATGCCCGAATTACCGGCCGCATCGTATTTGGAAGAGGGATTGGTGATCACCTCTATCGACTGGATCTGGTCAGACGGCATATTATTGAGGTATTGCGACAAGGCTTCGGAAGACATGTAATTGATCTTCCCGTCAATCATCACCACCACACCTGATTTGTTCCGGATCCGGATCTGGTCGTTCTGCCGGTCCACAATTACACCGGGAACCTTCTCAAGCACTTCCAGTGCCGTATTGCCGCTCCCGCTTATGCTGTTTTCCACATTAACCACCATTTTATCGATCTGCTGTTCAATAAACGGTTTTTTTGCCGTTACCTGCACTGCCGCAAGGGCCTGTACCGACTCCTTCAATACGATTCCCGGGAAGGCTACTGTCATATTCTGCGGATTGATCACGAAGCCCGGGGTCAGGAAATCACCGTAACCCACGGCCGACACTTTCAGGTAATAGGCATTGTCTTCCACATCCTCAATATCGAATTTCCCCTCCCCGTTGGTCGCCACTGCCTTGTACAGCGTGCTGTCGGCCGAACGGTAAAGAAAAACATTGGCAAAAAGGGATTCGCCTTTCTCATCACTGACTACACCACTTACACTGCGGGAGTCTTTACCAAAGGTCACCAATGCGCACAGCATGGCCCCGATCAATAATAGCGTTTTCATTGTCTTAAATAGTAATAGCTTTTTCAGCATCAAAATTGAAGTATTATGCAATACAAGGTAGCTTATATTACACAAACGGTTGTGCGCACGGGATAAACGGTCGTATTAGGAAGAAGATGTCAGACAGGGCAGGAAAGTTGCACGTATTCAGGAAATTTTGATGCTCAAAGCTTCCTGTAATTACCGAACGGTACTTTCAGCAGGGGAACAATGTGCTCATTCTCTTCCGGATCCATGCAGGTATCCACGCCGTATACCAGCCGGTCTCGCTCCAGGTAACGGAACGTTCCGAAAAGCCGGTCCCAGACCGAGAATATATTGCCGTAATTTGAGTCGGTATACGGCACCACGTAATGGTGGTGAACGTGGTGCATATCCGGCGTAACAATGAGCCAGCTGAGCGTTTTATCAAGCTTAACGGGCATCCGGATGTTGGCATGATTGAACTGCGAAAGCACCACTGAAAGCGACTGGTACATAAACACCAGCCACATGGGTGCGCCGGCAATGACCACGGCTATAACTGTAAAGATCAGCCGGAAAACACTCTCGCCCGGATGATGCCGGTTAGCGGTGGTGGTATCTACATGCAGGTCGCTGTGATGCACCAGGTGAAACATCCACATCCATTTAACCTGGTGTTCCAGCCAGTGAATAAAATAAGCCCCGATCAGGTCAAGCAGCAGCAACCCGGTCAGCGCGTAAAGCCACAGGGGCATATCCGGCAACCACGACAGGATGCCGAAATGATGAGCCACCGCCCAGTCGCTCGACTTCACCAGCACAAACGCCAGCACAAAATTTACAATAATTGTGGTGACCGTAAAAAAGATATTCAACCCCGCATGCCTGACCTTCTGATACCGGTACTTAAACAGGGGAATTATGTATTCCGCCATCCAGAACAAACCTATTCCGCCCACCAGGATGATGGAACGGTGCAAAGGAGGGATTGAAGCAAAATAATCTTTCAGCGCTTCCATACTTCATGGGGTCTTATCTCCCAAAAATAAAAACTATTCCCGGTAAAAGATAATTTTACAGGAACAAAAGTTCCGGGCAATGTGTACAGGGAAACCCGGCAGGAAGCAGGCACCGGCACCGGCGGCTCCTGCTTATGCGCTGTTGTTTTACCGGAATATTCCGTATTTTTACCGCTAACAGATCTATTGTAAACTGTAAACGGGTTCTCATGTGGCTTAAAAAACATTTATTACCGGCTATTTTGCCTTTTTTCCTGGCTTTTACGCACTGTTCAAGCGCTCAGATTACCGGTATCCGGACGGGCGCCGATCAAACCGACAAATACCTCCCCCTCCTGGAAGGAAAAAGAATCGGTGTCCTGGCCAACCCTACCACCATCATCGGCAACAAGCACCTGGTTGACAGCCTGCTGAACCGCGGCGTAAACATTATCAAGGCCTTTGGCCCGGAGCACGGCTTCAGGGGCAATGCCAGTGCCGGCATCAAGGTAGGCGATGAAACCGATGCCGCTACGGGCATAAAAATTGTCTCTCTCTACGGCAAAAAAAGAAAGCCTGCGCCCGAAGACCTGGCCGACATAGACCTGGTGATCTTTGACGTGCAGGATGTGGGCTGCCGCTTTTATACCTACATTAACGTGCTTCGGGATGTCATGGAGGCCTGCGCCGAAAATCACAAGCCCCTGCTTATCCTGGACCGGCCTAACCCGAACGGCTACCTCGTAGACGGCCCCATCCTGGATATGCGGCTGAAATCAGGCATAGGGCAGTTTCCTATTCCTATGGCCCACGGTATGACCATAGGCGAGTTTGCCCGGATGATCAACGGCGAAGGCTGGCTGCCGGATGGCCTCAAAGCCGATATATCGGTCATTCCCGTAGCCAATTACAACCACCGGATGGACTACGTGCTCCCTGTAAAGCCCTCGCCCAACCTCAATACCCAGCAAAGCATCATGCTTTACCCGGCCTTATGCCTCTTTGAAGGCACCATCATCAGCCAGGGCCGCGGCACCCTGATGCCTTTCAGTGTATTGGGAGCTCCGCTTTTAAAAGGCAAATATGAATTTAGCTTTACACCCAAAAGCATTAAGGGTATGGCTGAAACACCCCTGCACCAGGACCAGGCCTGTTACGGGCTTGACCTGAGAACCTACGATATCTCCAAAATCAGGAAAACCGGCCGTATACCTATTGAATGGATGATCGAAATGTACCAGGCCTACCCCGTTAAAGAAAAGTTTTTTGACCGGAGCCAGAGTAAGCAGATGGGGAATATTGATTTCCTGGCCGGTGTGTACGACTTTCGTAAACAGATCGAGGCCGGCGTACCTGCCGACGAGATCCGCGCCTCCTGGGAGCCGGGCCTGAGCCGGTACAAAGAAATGCGGAAGAAATACCTCCTGTATAAATAAGAAACTTTTCAGGCGGGTGATCCGTTATAAATAAGCAATAACGTTTTTTTAATATGGTTACCGTATCAGACATCGCAAGAGATAAAATCATAGAATTGCGCAGTAAAGAGGGCAAAAACGATGCCCATGGCATTCGTGTAGCCGTAGAAGGCGGAGGGTGTTCCGGCCTGATGTATAACCTGGCCTTTGATGCCGAACAGCAGCCTACCGATCACATTTTTGAAGATAAAGGAGTGAAGATATTTGTTGACAAAAAAAGCCTCCTTTACCTGTTGGGTACCGAGCTTGACTTCAGCGACGGACTGAACGGCAAGGGATTCCATTTTAAAAATCCCAACGCCACCCGTACCTGCGGTTGCGGCGAAAGCTTTTCCGTATAGAACACGGCCGACGCAGATTTAGCGGATACTCCTGCGGTCCTGGTATCGTTGGTGCTGACCCGTTAAGTCTGCGTTATTATTTCCGCAGGATCACAAATTCTACCCGCCGGTTACGGGCCTGACCTTCCGTAGTTTCATTGGAAGCCACCGGCTTGCTCTCCCCGAAACCGGTGCTTTTCACCCGGTCCGGGGAAACTCCCTTCGAAAGAAAATAATCCTTTACGGCATCAGCCCGCTGCTGCGAAAGCCGCATATTTGCCGCGTCCGAACCCACATTATCGGTATGCCCCTGTACCTCAATCGCCATGTTGGGGTTCTTGTTCAGCAAGCCGATCATCCGGTCCAGTTCCAGGAAAGACTCCTTCTCCAGTGTGGCTTTGGCAAACTCAAAGAAAACATTGTACAGCGTAACGGCAGTACCTGCCCGGATAGGCGCCGTATCCAGGTCCTGCCCGGTGATCTCTTTGTACTCTCCCGGTATGGTGAGATCTATGCTTCGCGAAACGCCCAGTGCGTTTTCCAGCTCCGGCCGGATCGCATAACGCTTACCGTAAGGCAGCACTATTTTGTACATCCCCGTCTGCGGATCTGAAGTAGCCACGCCCAGCTCTTCGCCATCTTCCAGGTCTTCATAAATAATGCGGGCTTCTATAGGCCTCCCGGTAGAGATATCCGTTACTTTCCCGCTGATAATGGCTACTTTTACCGGGGCAACCGGTTCTTCTTTCGACTCACCGGTGACCACCGTGGCCTGCAATGCGGCCTCATCCGGCCCTTTTGACGGGCCTATATCTTCCAGCCTTACCCTGAAAATATCATACAGCCCCATAGAGTTGTGCTTACTAGCAAAGTAGGCATATTCCCCTGACGCCTCCATGGTATAATACATTTCATCTTTCTCCGAATTCACGTTCGGGCCCAGGTTGACCGGTTTGGTCCAGGCAAACCACCCTTTTCCTCTTCTGCGGGCCATCCAGATATCGTATCCGCCTTCTCCGCCTTTCCGGTTAGACACAAAATACAGGGTGGAATTGTCGGGCGACAGGTAGGGGCTCCGCTCTGAAAAGTCGGTATTGATATCTTTACCAATGCTCTTGGGTTCGGTCCAGTTTCCCTGCCGGTCCATCATGGTCACATAAATATCATCTTCTTCCCCGTTCTTCTTTTCGCTGAAGGCCATTAATATCACCTTCCCGTTATTGCTCATGCAGGCAGAAAGAAACTTTCCGCGGATCATCCGGCTCAGGCCCGGGATATTCACGGCTTCCGGCGATTGCCACACATTTCCTTTTTTGCGAATGATGGAAACGCCCATTTTGTCTGGATTCAGCACGCCTTTCTCGTATTCGCCCCGGATCAGCGCCGTGCTTCCATCGGCCGACAGGTCGAAAAGATCGTTATACCGGTCCCGGTTGAGCTGGCGCGGCATTTTTTTCGCTACGCCCCAGCGTCCGTCGGTCGTCTTCTCCGTATACCAGATATCGTTCGAGTTGTCCTTCCCTCTCGTATTCGACGGATGCCCCGCCCGTACAAAGTACAGGATTTTGCCATCAGCACTCATCAACGGATGCAATTCATTGTATTCGGAGTTGACGGCCGAACCCAGCGGTTCTGCTTTCTGAGCCAAAGCCGCAAACGGAAGAAGAAGAAGCCAAATGAATCTCATGTACAGGCAGATTAGAATATGCTTATCTATCGAAACGGTAACCGGGTCAAAAAATTACACGATCAGCACGACTTCACGGTATCAATAAAGCATTTTACCTTTTCCGGGTCAGTATCCGGGTAAACGCCGTGGCCCAGGTTGGCAATGTAACGCTCTTTCCCGAAGCTCGCCACCATTTCACGGGTTTGCTTTTCAACATCCGCAAAAGAACCGTACAGCACACAGGGGTCCATATTGCCCTGCAGGGTCTTCTCCGGGATCAGCTCTCTCGACTCGGCAATATCCATATTCCAGTCCAGCCCCACCACATTGCACGAAAGCAGGCCCAGCTCCTTCCGGGCAAAAAAGGCACCTTTTGAAAATAAAGTTACCGGAACATCCGGGAAAGCATCGGCAATTCTCGACAGATACGGAATAGAAAATGCCGAATACTGGGCCGGTGAAAGAATTCCCGCCCAGGAGTCAAACACCTGCACCAGGTCTGCCCCGTGGCTGACCTTCAGCTTCAGGTACCGGATGGTGACATCCGTAATCTTTGCCAGCAGGGCGTGAGAAAATTCAGGTTCGCTGTAGAGCATTCGTTTGGCCTTCGAGAAGGTTTTTGAGCCCTGCCCTTCGATCATATAGCAGAAAATAGTAAACGGTGCGCCCGCAAAGCCAATCAGGGGTACGCGGCCGTTCAATGCTTTCTTTACGATATCCATAGACTCAAAAACGTACGAAAGCCGGTCTTCGATATCGGCCGTATTCAGCTGCTCTATATCGGCCCTGCTTTTTATTGTCCGGGGGAAATACGGGCCTTTCGCCTCCACCATCTCATAGGGCAGGCCCATGGCCTCGGGCACCACCAGGATATCCGAAAAGATAATGGCGGCATCTACCCCCAGTATATCTACCGGCTGCAGGGTCACTTCCGCTGCCAATTCGGGGGTAGTGGCCAGCCCGATAAAACTACCGGCTTTTGCCCTTACTTCCCGGTACTCCGGCAGTATTCTGCCCGCCTGACGCATCACCCATACCGGTACACGTTCTGTCTTTTCTCCCTTAGCTGCCCGGATGAGCAGATCATTCTTTAAATCCATGCTGCAAAAATACAAAAAGTTTCCATCCGGGGGCCATTCCGCCGGCCCCTTGTCTTATTTGTAAATTTTTTCAGAAATTTTATAACTATTCCCGCAAGTTTAAAATTTTAATACTCTATAATTTTGATAGGATAAATAGATTGTACAACTTTGAACAGTGAACGAACAGGATACTTCCTCGTCATTAAACCTTTTAACTGAAAATGAGGAGAAGATTTTCTCAACAATAGTATTGCAATTTTATTCGATGGACTAAAACTTTAAAGGGTAGAAAAACGTCACGGCTGCGATTCGTGGCGTTTTTTTTTTAATTTTAAGCCAAATTTCAAAAAAATGGAGAAAATATATTTGAGCGATTCCGGACCCAAAGTCTCTAAAGCCTTATACTCTTTGTGGCGCTGGGAGGAAATGACCGAATTTGACGAAGCAGAGGCGAGGCGCATTTTTTCCATGTGCCTGGGTTTAGGGATCAATACATTTGAATTTTCGGCTTCCGGTAAAAACGACCGTATCCATAAAGTTTTCTTTGATACCATTGCCGAAAATGATTTTGACCGTAAAGACCTGGTCATCCTGGCCCGGCTCGGTAAAGAAACGACCCCGGACGGTATTGAGATCATCGACCAGTCAAGAAATGCACTCGTACGGCAGCTCGATACTTTCCTGAAAAAATCAGGGAAGGAATACCTTGATATCCTGCTGCTCGACGGCCTGGATTATATTACGGAGATTGAAGCCATTGCCGGCACCCTCGATTACCTGGTACATACCGGGGTGGTGAAGCACATCGGGGTGGCCAATTTCACGTCTTCCCAGTACCGGCTGCTGAAATCGGTGCTCGATATGCCTATCGTAACCAATCACCTTGAGTTTAACCTGCTTAACCCGGAGGCCATTTTCGACGGGCGCCTTGATGAGATCAAGGAGTCGTTCGGGAAACCCCTGGTGTGGGCACCATTGGCCGGGGGAGATATCCTGGAAGGCACTTCCCTTGACCGGGTAGCCCTGCGCGAAGCCCTGGCCGAAATAGCCGGTGAGCTCGATACCAACGTAGAGCAGGTGGCGGTAGCCTGGCTGCTGAATCTCGGCATGCTGCCCATCATCGGGTCACCCAATGAAGCGAGGATCAAAAACGTGGCAGCGGCCACCAATGTAAGGCTCTCGCATCAGCAATGGTACCGTTTATTCAGCTTAGTGAGCAGATTACGCAAATGACCTCCAGACTTCCTGCGGTAGGCACCAGCATATTTACCCGTATGACAGCCCTGGCCAATTCGGTCAATGCCATTAACCTGGCACAGGGTTTTCCGGGCTTCGAGCCTGACCCACTGCTGGCCGAACGCCTGTCATACCATGCTTCACACGGTAAAAACCAATATTCCCCGGCCGCAGGTGTACCCGAGCTGAGAGAACAGCTGGCTGCTAAATACGGCTACAACGCGGATACGGAAATTACGGTTACCGCAGGAGCATCCGAGGCCTTGTTTTCGGCCATTGCCAGTGTGGTTTCACCCGGCGATGAGGTGATTATCATAGAACCGGCTTATGATCTGTACGTACCGGCCGTACAATTGCAGGGAGGTATCCCCGTTTTTGTAAAAATGAAATACCCCGGCTTCAGCATCGACTGGCAGGAAGTAAGCGACAGCATCACTCCGCGCACCCGGCTGATCCTGCTGAATACGCCGCATAATCCTACCGGGAAGGTGTTGACCACCGCCGATATTTCTGCCCTGGAAGACATCCTATCCCGCCACCCCCAGCTGCTGCTGGTCAGTGATGAGGTGTACGAGCACATCCTGTTTGACGACCGTGAGCATCTTTCCCCGGGCAGCAGCCCGGTGCTTCGTGAACGCACGTTTATCTGTAATTCTTTCGCCAAAACCTATCATATCACCGGCTGGAAGACCGGCTATTGCCTGGCCCCGGAAAACCTCACCCGTGAATTACGGAAAGTACACCAGTATATCACTTTCTGTACGTTCACACCGGCCCAGTATGCCCTGGCCGACTACCTGGAAAGTACCACCACCCACCTCGCCCTTTCGGGGTTCTACCGGAAAAAGAGAGACCTCTTTCTCAACGCCCTGGATCCTGAAGTTTTCCGTCCGCTGCCATCTGAAGGAACCTTCTTTCAGAACCTGTCTTATGCGCATCTTTCGCAGCAGCCGGATATAGACGCCAGCATCCTGCTGACAGAGAAAGCCGGTGTGGCCTCTATTCCCACTTCGGTGTTTTACGCTGACGGTACCGACCACCGGATTCTCCGTTTCTGCTTTGCCAAAGACGATGAAACACTGGTTGAAGCGGCGCAAAGATTGAACCGTGCCGGCCGGTTTTTATAAGAACGCTATTATTTTTACCGAAAAATTAAATTTATCGTATGACAAATCCCGTATTGATACTGGGTGCCGGCAGGCTCGGCAGGCTGGCCCTCGATATATTCTCCGGCAATGACGTGCTGGTTTACGGCTTTCTTGATGAAAACAAGGCGCTTCATAATACAGAAATCTCGGAGGTGCTGGTTCTCGGTGACATCCAGGATGAAAGCTACCTGGGCATTATCGGCAATAAAACAGAGGCCTTTGTAGCCATTGAACACCGTGCGGCAAAAGAAAAAACCGTTAAGCAGCTCCTGGAGCAAAAGAAAACCATGCCGGTAAACGCCGTGCACAATAAAGCCGTGGTTTCTGAAGATGCTGAAGTAGGTCACGGAATACTGGTTGCTGCAGGGGCAGTGATCAACCCGGGCGCTAAGATCGGTAACCATTCGGTTATCCTCTCCGGAGCGGTGATCGATACGGCAGCCGTGATCGGTGAATACAGCGAGATCGGTACCGGAGCCGTGATCAATTCCGATGCCGAAATCGGCAAAGGGGCCTTCATAGGCAGCGGTGCAGTGATCGTTTCAGGCATCAAAATAGGCAAAAACGCTCGGGTAGGCGCCGGTTCTGTGGTGATTGAAGACGTAAAAGACGGCCAGACGGTATTTGGTAACCCGGCAGCAGAAGTAGGCAAATAAGAGTAAGTGAAAAACTAAAAGAGAAAAGTTAAAAATTAAGGAACATTCTTCCATAACTTTTAACTTTTAGTTTTTCACTTTTAACTTAACTTAATCTGTCACTTTCACCGGCTTAATGCTCCCATCCGCATTAAACTCCATCCGGTCTATGGCCACTTCGCGGTGAAACCCCGCCGGGCTGCCCATTTTGATGCCGTTCGGCTTACTGAACCGGTGATATACGATATACCATTCGTCTTTCCCGGGTACCTGGAGAACCGAATTATGCCCTGTGCCGTAAATTCCTTTGGCCGGATCTTTCACCAGGATGAGATTATCTTTGGGAATATCCAGCGGGCCGGCCGGTGACCGGGAAGTAGCGTATCTTACCCGGTAGTTCTCACTTCTCGTATCGTCTTCTGACCACAGGAAATAATACAGCCCGTTGCGGTAGAACACATAAGCGGCCTCCCGGAAGGTAGCGTCAGGGGTGATCACTTTCAGGGTGTTCTTTTTGATCGATACCATATCGTCATTCAGCTCGGCTACAGCCATATAGCCGTTACCCCAATACAGGTAGCTTTTCCCGGTTTTCGGATCCGTAAATACATCCGGGTCTATTTCCTGTCCGCCTTTAACACCTTCCGGCCGGAAATCGATCAGCGCCTTACCCGAGTCTTTAAAAGGGCCTGCGGGCTCATCGGCCACGGCTACACCGATCTTCTGGGCGGCAGAGAAATAATAGTAATACTTGTATTTCCCTTTCACTTTCTTTTCAATGATGCAGGGCGCCCAGGCGTTGCGGTCTGCCCAGCTTACATCCTTCTTCAGATCCAGAATCACGCCTTCGTCCTTCCAGTCTTTCAGGTTATCGGAAGAAAAGGCCTTAAAATAATAGCCTGACCACGAATCAAAGCCGTCACTGGTAGGATACAGGTAATATTTCCCGTTCTTCTCCGAATACAGGATATCCGGATCTGCGTAATACCCTTCCAGCACCGGGTTGTTCTTCTCCGGGATGGTGATCCCTTCCGGAAGGCCCCACTGGCCGGTTAAGCGCTTCAGCTCACGGGTGGTGATCGGTATAACCGACCCGTGCCGCGGGTGAAAATCCATGGAAATCTCCTGGTCTATCACTTTGAATACATCCAGGTCACGGCTCTCGGTAAACTGGTATTTGCCTTTCATGTATACATCATACATCAGGATGTAGGTATCCGAGTTGATCAGCTTAAACGTGCTTGAGCCCTCTACAGCTTCGCGGGTCTGTTGCTTGTACCCGGGCTGTTCAATCCATTTACCCGACGCCAGCGAGTCGGTGATGGCCATCCGGAGGCCGTTTCCGTGCCCTTCGGTTTTGTAAAACATATAATACAGACCGTGTTTACTGATGATGTCGCCATCTATGCACGACTTCCCGTTTTTAGGATTAAAAAGCACCCGCGGCTCTCCTTCCAGGCCGGTAAATTCGGGGTTGGCGTATGCATAGTAAATAATGTCCGGGCCATCGCCGTGCTTCATTGACCAATAGATCATGTATTTACCGGCAGCAGCATCGTAAATGGTCTGAGGTGCCCAAACCCGCTTGAGATCTTCCTGTCCGGCATATTTTTCCCGGATATTGACCACCGACGAGCTCCAGTTGACCAGGTCTGTGGATTTCAGCAGCACCATGGCCCGGTTAGAGTCCCATCCTTTCGATGATGTCATGTCGGTTACCACCATGTAAAACGTTTTGCCGTCTTCTGCCCGGAGCAGGTGCGGGTCACGCACGCCGCCGGTAGAGCTGATCTTCTTCGAATCAATCACCGGCAGGCCGTTATTCAATGCTTTGTAATTGTACCCGTCTGTACTCACCGCAAAGCAGATGGCTTCATCTTCTACCTTGTTTCCTTTAAAATAAGTGAAGAGGTAAGCGGTAAAGTCTTTCTCTGCCGGCCCTGACTTATACTCCTGGGCAGACACGCCGCCTGCACAGCATACGGCCAGTAAAACAAGAAAAAGGTTTTTCATAACTTTTTGATTTTTATAACCGAGAATGAATAAGCCGGTAAAGGATACGAAAGGTCCCGGGTGATGTTAAGCGTGCTCTGCTGAGGCTTGGCCGCTCTGTCGTCCGGCTCCCCTTTCAACACCGTCACCAGGGCAGGGCCTTCTGTTACCGGTAATTCCGACAGGTCAACCGTTGCGGCTACCGGTACGGGCAGCAGGTTAACCAGCTTGATCACCAGGAATCCACCGTCTTCTACCATTGAAACGGCCACTTTCCGCTGATCGTGGTTTCCTTTAACAAAAGCCGGGATATAGGTTGTCCCAGAGTTCTGTCCGAAAAGCTGTTGCACATAATAGCCTACGGTTGGTTTCACTTCCGAATTGTTGAAATAAATCAGGTCAGGCGACCACTGCGTATGGCCTTCTTTGGCCAGCAGGGGGGCATAAGAGGTCATGACCACCACATCTGCGTTCCGCTCTACATTCACCAGGTGAAGGGCTTCGCTTAGTGCGGTTTCTATGTTGTTATGCCGGCCGGGTATGTGGGCAGCGTATTCACCGAGGTATACTTTCGACTCCGAACGGTCGTACATATCGTAAAAATCCTGGTTATTCAGGTACCAGCCGGGTGTCTGGTAATAGTGCTCATCCACAACAGGGATCTTTGCCTTCGAGGCCAGCTTCCACCCCTCCACATAATCGGTTCCCTCGTTAAACGGACCTACAGTGCCGATCACGGTGATCTCCGGGTATTTTTCTTTCACGGCGTTAAAGATGAGCATAAAGCGTTCTTCAAAAATATCGGTGATCAGGTCTTCGTTGCCCACGCCCAGGTATTTCAGCCCGAAAGGTTCCGGGTGGCCGGCAGCAGCCCGTTTGCTTCCCCATTCCGACCGCACATCGCCGTTGGCGTACTCGATCAGGTTCAGCACCGACTGCACATATTCGTCTATATGCTCCAGGGGAATACCGCCCTGCTGGCCGCCCAGGGCGCAGCCGTGATGGGCTGAATTCTGGCAGGGAACACCGGCAGCCACAATGGGTACCGGTGCAGCCCCGATGTCTTCACAAAACTGGAAATATTCGAAATACCCCAGGCCTGCGGTCTGATGGTAGCCCCAGAGGTTCCGCATAGGCTTGCGCGCTTCCAGAGGGCCGATGGTATTTTCCCAGCGGTAGATATTTTCAATTCCGTCGCCATGGGCCACACAACCACCCGGAAAACGTACAAACCGGGGCTTAATATCGGCAATGTGTCGGGCCAGGTCAGCCCGAAGACCGTTCTTTCTGCCTTTAAAGGTCTTTTGCGGGAAAAGTGAGACCATATCCAGGTCTACGGTGCCGGTTTGCAGCGGGATCACCTCCAGCCGGGCTCCGTTTACGGTTTTGCCTGCTGTAATTACAGCGGCCTGCTTCTGCCAGTCGCGCGTGATCTTCCCGGTTACGGCCTCTCCGTATACCTCGCCCGATGCCCCGGTCAGGCGGACCTTCAGGGCTCCCCGTTTCGCATCGGAGCTTCGTGCAAATACAGAAAAGTCGTATTTTTCTCCTGCAGTCAGCGAGATTCCGTCAAAGCCTTCGTTAACCAGCCCTGCACCCTGCTTTTTCACCCGGAGCCGGGCATAATGCGGGTTATTCGGGTGAACAGGCCGCAGGGAATCTACGGTAAAAGACACATCACTGCCTCCCGCCGACCAGGCCTTATAGCTGTTCCAGGTTTTATCGTTTCCTTCCTTATCGCTCAGGGCGTACTCAAAATCGCGGTTCTGCACCAGCTCGGCATACAAGCCACCGTCTGCCGCATAGTTAATGTCTTCAAAAAAGACCCCGATGAGCATATCACTGATCGGCTTCCGGTTTCGCTTATCGGTTCCGATGGAAACCGTAACCGGCTCCTTAAAAAACTCCTTATCCATGATCAGGCGTTCGTTATTGCCGGCCCGCCCGGCTTCTGCAATTTTCCGGGCATCCAGCAAGCCCTCCAGGAGGCTGCGGGGAACCCGATGAACGGTTCCTGTCTGTTCTTCCCCCGAAATCCGGACCGTTTCCCGGGCAGAAACAAAGCCCCTGATTTTTTCTGCTGATCCGTACTGCCGGAGGTCGGAGGTAAATGACTCAAACGTATCGCCCGAAGCCGAGGCCCAGATCACCTTCATGCCCGTACCGGCCGCACCTGAGCCGGAAAGCCGTACTTCCGGACGAAGAACCGTGTTGCCCGGTACCAGGAGGGGATACGATTGCCGCCCCCAGTACACCAGGTCATCTGAAGAGGCGTGGCCTATGGCGCCATCTGTTTCGTTCAGGCCCCATACACAGTGCCATTTTCCCTGTGCATCCCGGAACAGATAGGGTGCATACATTTTTTTCTGGGAACCCCACCTCCCGTAATCGCATTTCAGGAAGCTATGTTCCGGACCGATCGCATTCCACGTATTGCGGTCAACGCTCCAGGCGAAATGCAGTCCGTTATGGTATTGGTTTTTTTCGGTACCGTACGCAAAAATGTACACCGAGTCGGGTTTTACCGCGAAACTGGCCGGCAGATACCCCAGTATTGCCACAAAGAGGCAAATCAGCTGTCGGTTCATCAGATAAGGTTGAAATTTATTTTGTGTCAAACATACACAATATAAATTCCGGAAGCAACTTTTTGGATAAAATTAACAGATGGGATAGCAAGGGGAATAAGTACAAAGGGTCAAGCTGCTTCGATCCTGAATTTATGACCCTACCTTATTGGGTATTTCGGCTAATCCCACTATATTGCCTGTAAATTCACACTACAAACTATGCCGCGCAATATCACCAATATACACGATAAGTTCATCAAGCAGATTCTTACCAACAAAGAACTCGCCACAGAGTTTCTGAATCAATACCTGCCCGAAGCATTGACCAGCATACTGGACTTTACAACACTGGCCCAACAGGATACTTCCTATATCACCGACGGACTCAAAACCTCTTATTCAGACCTGATATGGGGAGTGAAAATAAAAGGTAAAGAAAGCCTGCAGATCACCCTCTTGTTGGAGCACAAAAGTAGTGCAGATCCCAATACCACCTTCCAATTACTGGAATATCTGGCTTTAGGTTATCAAAAGCAAATTCGGGAAAAGAAAAAGCCCGAGCTCATTGTACCTATACTCTACTATCATGGGAAACGAAATTGGAAATTCAAATCACTGGAAAAGTACTTTATAACTTATCCCGACGCCCTGAAAAAATATTTACCCGTATTTTCTGCAGAGTTTATTAATCTGAGTGAAGTTTCATCCGAACAGATTTATACGCTCAAAAATAGGCTCCTCAGCAGCGCCATCATGTTACAGAAGTACTGTTTTGATCCTGAGGAGCTCGCTGCTCATATCGGCAGGATAGTAGAAAACCTGGATCCCTATTTGGACTCGAACATTACGGAGACTATATTTGTTTATCTGATATCAGGTGTTCGTCTTGAAAGAAGATATCTGGTTGATGCAGTAAAAAAACTACCGGGAGATATGAATACCAAAGTAATGACCATATACGATCAACTGATCCTGGAAGGAAAAGAGTTGGGTCTGGCTGAAGGTTTAGAGAAAGGGCTTGCCAAAGGCAAAGAGCAGGCACTTGCTGAATCACTGCAGAAAACCGTTCTTAATGCCTACGATGCCGGCATTGACATATCCACCCTCCGTATCATTACCGGCGAAAGTGAAGAAAAAATATACCGGATCCTGCGTCAGAACAGACGGATCCGGTAATATCTGCGGTCAGCAGACCTGAGCCGGGTTAATTCCTCACATATTCGTAATTAAACCCGTCGTACACATCCTCCGCCAGGTGCAGCTCATTATTCTTCACTTCATACATCACAGGCTCGCCGGTACCCAAAGTGATGAAATCGGTCTCTTTATTGAGCAATATGGATTCTTTCACGGAAAGCGCATAGGTACCGCTGGCCAACAGCGAGTCATTTCGCATAGTAGAGTAGGTTTTGTCTGCATTCAGCTTCAGCAGGATCACTTCTCCTTCTTTCGGCGTTTCATTCACCCCGGCAATTCCCCCGGTCTTTCTCACCCATTTCCAGGTTCCCGTAAGCTCATCGCTCTTCACCACTTCACTTTTCTCACAGGCACCTAAACCTGCCATTATCAGAATCATTAACCACTTTTTCATTTGTTTCTTTTTTTATTTGTTCATGTTTTCCTGTGATATATAGACCCGCTTTTATTCCAAAAGGTTGTAACGCAGCAGACACTTTTATACCTTTGCCGCATGATGATCAAAGATTTTTCACCGGTTGATTTTCTAAAGGAGCTGATTGAGACTCCCTCTCTGAGCCGTGAAGAAGACGGTACCCGCCAGCGGTTTGCCTCGCTTTTTGCCGGGTACGGCATCCCTTTTGAGGTACTTGAAAACAACATCTGGTGTAAGAATCTTCACTATTCCGGTAAAAAGCCGGTTATCCTGCTGAACTCCCATCACGATACCGTAAAGCCGAACGCCTCCTACACGCGTGATCCGTTTACGCCGGCCATTGAAGACGGCCGCCTCTACGGCCTGGGCAGCAACGATGCCGGCGGCCCGCTGGTAGCGCTACTGGCGGCTTTCCTCCATTTCTACCACCGCACTGACCTTCCCTATGACCTGGTTTTTGCGGCTACCGCAGAAGAAGAGATCTCTGGCCGGAACGGTATTGAGCTCCTGCTGAAATACCTGCCGGCCATAGACCTGGCCATTGTGGGCGAACCTACCCTTATGGACATGGCCGTGGCTGAAAAAGGCCTGATGGTGCTCGACTGCACTGCCTACGGCGTAGCCGGACATGCCGCTCGGGAAGAAGGTGTCAATGCCATATACCAGGCTATCCGTGATATCGAATGGTTCCGCACGTTCCGGTTTCCGAAAGTATCAGAAGCCCTGGGTACAATAAAAATGAGCGTTACAGTCATCCAGGCCGGAACCCAGCACAATGTGGTGCCCGACACCTGCCGGTTTGTAGTAGACGTGCGCGCTACTGACGCCTACACGCTCACGGAAACCCTGGAGATCATCCGGGAAAACGTAAGCTCAGAAGTAGTGCCACGGTCGGTACGCCTGAACCCTTCCGGGATTCCTCCTGATCACCCCATTGTTCAGCGGGGCCTTTCCCTCGGCATGAAACCTTACGGCTCACCCACTCTTTCAGACCAGGCGCTGATTCCTTACCCCAGCATCAAGATCGGCCCGGGAGATTCGGCACGCTCCCATACGGCAGATGAATTTATTTATGTTCATGAAATCATAGACGGGATAGACAAATATATTGCGTTATTGGAGGGGTTACGTCTGTGAGCGGTATCAGGTTCTCGTCTTCGCTCGAACTGACAGCAGCGACGGCCACTTGTAACTTCGCACCTACGCGATCCGGCTTGACGGGAGGCGCTTAGTTCTCGGCTTCGCTCGAACTGACAGGGGCGACTGCCACTCGTCACTTCTCACCTACGCGGTCCGGCTTGACGGGAAGCGCTTAGTTCTCGGCTACGCTCGAACTGACAAGTCCCACTCGTCAGTTCGAACAGCGACTGCCACTTGTCAGTTCGAGCGTAGTCGAGAACCGTGTGGATTTCCTTTTTAAACATTATTCCCTAATTTTGCGAAAAATTTTAAAAAGTCCGTATGAAAAACATCGACGTCTGCCTTACTCCCGACCTGCTGCATCACCATAACATCAACAACACCATCGTGGTGGTGACAGACATTTTCAGGGCTACGTCATGTATGGTTACCGGCTTTGCCTACGGGGTAAAAAGCATCATCCCCGTGGCTTCTGTAGAAGAATGCAGCGAATATCAGAAACGGGGCTACATTGCTGCCGCCGAACGGAATGCCGAAAAAGTAGAGGGTTTTGAGCTCGACAACTCGCCTTTCAGCTTCATGGATGAGCGACTGATCGGTGAAAAAATAGCCATGACCACCACTAATGGCACCTTATCCATCACCAAAAGCAAAAAAAACGCCGTAAAAGTAATTGTAGGTGCTTTCCTGAACCTGCGGGCTGTAGTTAACTACCTGAAAAACCAGCCCTACGATGTGCTGGTCCTGTGTGCCGGCTGGAAAGGCCGCCCCAATCTCGAAGACACCCTCTTTGCCGGAGCCGTGGTAGATGCCCTGAAAGAAGAGTACTTTGTAGCCGAAGACGCCGCTATACTGGCCATGCGGGCCTACGATGCCTCTAAAGACAATATGCCGCTTTACCTTTCCAACTCATCGCACATCCGCCGCTTACAGCGCCTGGGCATTAATAAAGACATCAAATACTGCCTTCAGAAAGACCTGTACGACGTGGTGCCCGTACTGCGCGGCAACGAGCTGGTACCGGCTGAGCCCTGTTAATCTTCAGACTTTACGTTATTTTTATCAATGATCGCTGTATAGCGGGTCACTTTGGAGACAAAAAATAAGCCTAGCGGCTTCTCTGCCGACTCCGGGTCCAGGTTGAACACATTGGATGGGATATTGGCCGGAGGAGTGGCAAAGATGCCCCCGTTATTGGTCTGCGACTGCACCTGGGACAGGAAATAATAGGCATCCAGCGGGATAGAATGTAGCTCCACCGTCACCTTATCCTTGTCTACAAAAAGTCCCGAATTGATACCCATACGTACCGGCTGGAGAAAAAGCATGCCATCAGACTTGCTTCCCGGCGACAGTCCCCCATCATAAGATAACGTATACTCATTAGAGCGTTCACGCAGCACATCATTTTTATAGGATCTTACCAGGTAGGTGTCACCTTCTCCTTCAAAATCATTGGCAAAAAACTGGGCCAGGTAACCCGATTTCGGGCTGTCGGCCGGCTTGATCGGTAAGGTAATGGCCTGGTACTTGAGCGAGTCAATGACCGGCACCCGCTTCAGCTGGGAAACGGAGTAATACTCTTCGCTGTTATACCGGATATAAAGAACAACCCGCTCGTTCAGCCGCAAAAAATTCCGGTTACGCGGATTATAGGTGTAAATTCCGTCATTGTCGGTGTCGGTGAACCGGAACCGGGTGCTGTCTTCCCGCACCACGTATACTTCGGCCCCCAATGCCGGCTGGGGGCTTTCCTGGTTAAAATACGCCTGGGAAAGCGTGAGGGTCACCTGCTGCTCACGGGGCTCATCGGTCAGCCAGGCGTCTACCACCAGCTGCTGTTTCCCGTCTTTGACCTCAATGTCGATCACATCTTCACAACTGAAGAGGAGCAGGGCAACGGGGAGTATCAGTAGTTTTCTCATGGGTATAATACATTCCGGGTCATTCACATTACGACCTTTAAAACTTAAAATTATACGTAACAGAAGGCAGCACAGACGCAAACACCGAGTACCTTACGGCCTCGGTTTTCGACGGGTCGTCAGGGTTTTGCCTTACATAAACAGAGAACGGGTTCCTGCGGTTATATACGTTGTACACCGAAAACACCCATTCGCTTTCTCCCCGCCCGAAGAGCGCATGCTTATTCTTTTTGGTGGCCGACAGGTCCAGCCGATGGCTTGCCGGTATCCGGTAGGTATTCCGTTCATCGCTGTAATTATGCGGTATAGCTATGCCCTGCCAGATATATTTGGTGGTGGGGAAGCTGGCCGGCGTACCGGTCATGAAAGTAAAAGTAGCCCCGATATTCCATTTCCGGGAAATATCGTAAATAGATACCACCGACAGGTTATGCAGCTTGTCGATCCGGCTTAAAAACCATTCGTTATTGTTCAGCCCGTCTACCTTCCGTTCGGTTCTCGAAAGGGTATAGCTGATCCAGCCGTTCAGGCTTCCCCTGTTTTTCTTCACAAAAAACTCGGCGCCATAAGCCCGGCCTTTCCCGTACATCAGGTCGCCTTCTACATACGGGTTAAGCAAAAGATCCGCATTCCGGATGTAATCTATCTGGTTTTGCAGGGTTTTATAGTATACTTCTACCGAAGTTTCATAGGCATTATCCCTGAAATTCTTAAAAACACCCAGCGCTACCTGGTCAGAAAGCTGGGGCCTGATATTGTTGGTGCTGGGTGTCCATACATCCAGGGGCGACGATGCCGTGGTATTCGACAGCAAATGGATATACTGGTCCAGGCGGTTATAGCCTATTTTCAGCGATGTGCTCCGGTTCAGGCTGATATTTACGGCAAATCTAGGCTCCAAATACCCGTAGCGGCTGATGCGCTCATTTCCCCGGTAAGCCGCGGTATCTGCCAGCGGCTTACGCTCTCCTGCCGGCCCCGACTCATCGTAGATATAGGCTACAGGTGTACCGAAATAGTCATAAAACGAGTACCTCAACCCATAGTTAAATGTCAGCTTATCGGTGATTTTCTGCTCATTTCCTATATAAACAGCCGACTCCAGGGCCTTTTTTGAATTCAGTCCGATATCCTGCCCTTCGCCCCCTGAAACCACCAGGGCTTTCCCCGGGTTAAAATGATAGAGAATGGTCTGCCCGCCAAACGTAATGGTATTCCGGGTATTCAGATACCAGGTAAAATCAGGTTTGATACTATAGTTCAAAATGTTCGAATTCCAGCGAAAAACATCCTCTTTATTCTCATTTTTAAGGTCAGAATCCAGCGAATAATCGTAATTGGAATAAAAGACGGTAGTATTCAGGAACAGCTTATTGCTGAATATATGATTCCACCGGAACGTGGTGGTAGCATTGCCCCAGTCAAACCCGAAGTCGGCCCCGAACAGATCCCGTCCGAAATAGCCCGAAAGGTATACCGTATTTTTATCGTTGATCTTATAATTCCCTTTTGCCGTAAAGTCGTAGAAATAAAATTTCACCCCTTTCAGGTCGTCTTTCAGCAGCGGCTTGGCCAGGATATCGATGTACGACCTCCGCAGGGCTACTACGAAAGAGCCTTTGTCTTTCACGATCGGCCCCTCCAGGGTAAACCGGGAAAATATGGTGCCGATACCGCCGGAGAACTCCGTTTTCTTATTGTTCCCCTCTTTCATCCGTACATCCAGAATAGAAGACACCCGGCCGCCGTAAATGGATGGCACCCCGCCTTTGATCAGCTTGACATCCTTGACCACATCCGGGTTAAAAATAGAGAAAAATCCCATCAGGTGCGAAGAATTATACACCGGGGCTTCATCCAGCAGCACCAGGTTCTGGTCTATGGCGCCGCCCCGTACGTTAAAGCCCGAAGAGCCTTCTCCCACTGAGCTCACTCCCGGCAGAAATTGTATGCTGCGAATCACGTCTACCTCACCCAACAGCGCCGGCATCTTCCGGATGGTTCTCATTTCTACCTTATTGACCGACATCTCCACGCTTTTCACGTTGTGATCTTCCCGCTCAGAGCGAACCACCACCTCGTCCAGTACATTTCCTTCTGATTTAAGCTCCAGGTTCAGGGTAGTATTAGCGTTTAATACCACCTCCTGCTCTATCTTATGATACCCGACATACGTAATGACCAGGCTGTGCGTGCCTTTAGGAAGGGTAATGGAATAAAAACCGTATACATTGGTGCTCACACCCACCTTCTGCCCGCGGGCATATACATTCACCCCGATCAGCGCTTCACCATCAGAAGCGTCTTTAACCGTACCACTGAGTGTAAAAGTATCCTGGGAAAAGGAAGGGTAAAAAGAAAACAGCCAGATAAAGCACGCCAGGACCAATCGCATATAGCGTCAAAGAGTATTAAAGTAAAGATAACGACAGGACAAGCGAAATAGTTTTATCCCGGCAAGACTAAATCAGATACCTGGCTTACAATATTAAACTAAAAATTTAAGACTTCCCGGGATTCTCCGCTTTTATTTAATCCAAACGCTGCTTACCTCTATATTTTTTGTAACTTCGCCGATTAATCAAAACCTTGGTGGCATTGAACGATATTGAACTGACCGGGCACGAGCAGATTGAAGTGTTCGGTGCACGGGAACACAACCTGAAAAACATAGATGTAGCCATTCCCCGGAATCAGCTTGTAGTGATTACGGGCATCAGTGGCAGCGGGAAATCTTCACTGGCATTTGATACGATTTATGCCGAAGGCCAGCGGCGCTATATGGAGAGCTTCTCCTCGTATGCCCGCAGTTTTATCGGCGATATGGAGCGGCCTGACGTAGACAAGATCAACGGGCTCTCGCCGGTAATCAGCATTGAGCAGAAGACCACCTCCAAGAACCCCCGTTCTACCGTAGGCACCACTACCGAGATCTACGACTTCCTGCGCCTGCTTTATGCCCGCGCCGGCGAGGCCGTAAGCTACGTTACGGGAAAGCCCATGGTAAAGCAAACCCAGGACCAGATCATTGAGCAGATCCTGACCCATTACGAAGGCAAAAAGCTAAGCATACTGGCCCCCATGGTTAAGGGAAGAAAAGGCCATTATCGCGAACTTTTCGTCCAGATCTCCAAGATGGGCTATGCCAAAGTGCGGATAGACGGTGAAGTACAGGACATCACCCCGAAAATGCAGACCGACCGCTACAAGATTCACGATATCGAAGTGGTGGTTGACCGTGTCGTACCCAAAAAAGAAGACCGGTACCGCATCAGCCAGTCGGTGGGAACAGCCCTGAAGCTGGGCGGAGGTTCGCTGCTCCTGCTGGATGAAAACGGAGAGGTACAGTATTTCTCCCAGAATCTTATGGATCCGGAATCGGGGATCAGCTACGAAGACCCCTCTCCGAACTCTTTCTCGTTCAATACACCCTATGGCGCCTGTCCTGTGTGTAAAGGCCTGGGACAGATTGAGGAAATCACCGAAGAATCCATCATTCCCGACCCCTCGCTGTCTATTCTACGGGGAGGTATCGCTCCGCTGGGAGAATACCGCGACCTCTGGATCTTCAAGCAGATCGAGGCCCTGCTCAAAACCCATAAATCTTCTTTAAGCATACCCATACAGAAGATCCCGCGCGATGTGCTCGACATCATTCTCTACGGGAGTGAAGAGCCCATAGCCGTGGCTTCCAAGAAATATCCCGGCACCGACTGGAATACCAAATTTGAAGGGATCATTACCTTCCTGAAAAACCAGCAGGAGTCAGACAGCGACAAGATCCAGGACTGGATCAAAGATTTCCTGATCATCAAAGAATGCCCGGAATGCCACGGGCAACGCTTAAAGAAAGAGTCGCTTCATTTTCTTATTGCCGGGAAAAATATCGCTGAGCTTTCGGAAATGGATATTTCAGACCTCACGGCCTGGTTCGAAAGCGTAGAAGACCGCATGAGTCAGAAGCAACGCCTCATTGCTACCGAAATCCTGAAAGAGATCCGGAAAAGGCTGGGTTTCCTGTACGGCATCGGGCTGAATTACCTTACCCTGAACCGGCCCTTGAAAACCCTTTCAGGAGGAGAAGCCCAGCGTATACGCCTCGCCACCCAGATCGGCACCCAGCTGGTAGGCGTGCTTTATATCATGGATGAGCCCTCTATCGGCCTGCACCAGCGCGATAACGTTAAGCTGATCAAGGCACTGAAAGACCTGCGTGACCTGGGAAATACGGTACTGATTGTGGAGCACGACAAAGACATGATGCTCGAATCTGACTACATCATTGACATCGGGCCGGGCGCCGGGCGTCATGGCGGCCGGGTAGTCAGCCAGGGAGCCCCGAAAGCGTTTATTGCCAACGGCGGAATAACCGCCGACTACCTGAGCGAACGCGTCAGCATTGAAGTACCGGCTAAACGGCGCACCGGCTCAGGCGAATCGATCACGATCAAAGGGGCCAAAGGGCACAACCTGAAAAACGTTAACCTTAAAATACCTTTAGGCACCATTACCTGTGTAACGGGTGTCAGCGGCAGCGGCAAAAGCTCGCTTATTCATGAAACGCTTTTCCCTATTCTGAACCGGCATTTTTTCCGGGCAAAACGGGAGCCGCTTTCCTATAAAGAAGTAACGGGGCTGGAGCATATCGATAAGGTGATTGAAGTAGACCAGTCGCCCATAGGGCGTACCCCCCGGAGCAACCCGGCCACCTATACCGGCATGTTTTCAGATATACGTACGCTCTTTGCAGAACTGCCCGAGTCTAAAATACGGGGGTACAAGCCGGGCCGGTTCTCGTTCAATGTCAAAGGCGGGCGTTGCGAAACCTGTGAAGGCGCCGGGATGAAAAAAATAGAAATGGAATTTCTCCCCGACGTGCACGTTCCCTGCGAAACCTGCAAAGGAAAGCGCTTCAACCGGGAAACCCTGGAGATCCGCTTCAAAGGGAAGTCTATTTCAGATGTGTTAGATATGACCGTGGCCGAAGCCATTCCTTTCTTTGAAAACCAGCCGAAGATCAACCGCAAGGTACAGATCCTGAACGATGTAGGCCTGGGATACATCACCCTCGGGCAGCACGCCACCACGCTCTCGGGTGGAGAAGCCCAACGGGTAAAGCTGTCGGAAGAGCTGTCTAAAAAAGATACGGGCAAAACCCTGTACATTCTCGACGAGCCTACCACCGGGTTGCACTTCCAGGACATCCGGAAGCTGCTGGATGTGCTTCAGAAGCTGGCAGACAAAGGAAATACCATCCTAATCATTGAGCATAACCTGGATGTGGTAAAAGTGGCCGACCACATTATCGATATGGGGCCCGAAGGCGGTAACGGCGGAGGCAAAGTAATTGCTGAAGGTACACCGGAAAAAGTGGCAATGATGAAGGGAAGCTATACGGGGCAGTTCCTGAAAAAGGAGCTGGGTTTGTAAGGCGCCGCCCTGCTGACCGATTAAAATCATACGAAAGCATATACGATCTTATGAGACTATTCTTTTTACTCGTGTTTTTGGTTTCCTTCGGGGCTTCGGGGCAATCGGTTAAGGCATTCGAAATCATCAAAGCCGATTCTCTTTTCGTGATCGACTCTACCCAATGGCATAACTTCCCTTCTAACCTGCAATTCGGGGGAATCTCCGGACTGGAAATGGCCGGCCCCGGCCAGCTTCTCCTGGTATCTGACCGGCAGGCTCCCGGTTTAGAGCCTGACAACCAGTATTCCTGGCTCTTCCGGATGGATACCCTGGGAAATATTCATAACACGCTCCGTTTTTTCGGGGTTAAAAATGCAGAGGCCCTGCGCCGGGACGGCCAACGGATCTGGTATGCATTTGAAAACGACGAGTCCACCGGCATCGGCTACCTGGACTCTGCCTATTCACCGGTGACCGCAGCAGAATACAGCATGATCACCAGCCCCTTTACCACCCTCAACCGGGGCATTGAAGGCCTGGCTATAGGTGACGACGATCTCTGGTATAGCTTTGAGGCCGGCCCTGATTCTACAATTATGATCAGGTGGCCCCAACGCGAAAAAGAAAAAGCGGTAACCTACACCTATCCTTTGGATAAGCGAAGCTGCCTGAGTGCTCAGCAACCGGCCGGGTCGTCGCTCGGGAACGGTATTTCGGAAATACTGACCATACCCGGTGAAAAAGACAAGCTGCTGGTGCTGGAACGATGCTTTAACGGACGCTATGCCTACATTAAGCTTTTTGAAGCCGATATGTCGGGAAAAGTGCCGGAAAAGAGAGAGGTGTTCAATTGGGACCCTGACACCCGTTTCCTCGGCCTCCCGCTCAAACCCGATAATATGGAAGGAATGACTTGGGGAGAACCCGTGAACGGCCGGCGTACCCTGTACCTGATCTCTGACGACAATCACAATCCCCGGCATCAGCGCACCATTCTCCTGAAGCTCATGGAGAAGTAGAAGCTTAAAATTTTACGGCTTTGCACGAAGTTTTTACAGCGTTATGAAAAAAATTGCTTCCCGGCAGAAAATTTAGAACCTATCTAAACAATAATCAAAATTTCGCATTGTTGCCTGATTAGAAATAGTTTACGGAATAAAAACCTAGGCATAAGCCCCTGCTCCCCTTAGAATTCCACTCTCTCCTGTTGTTAATGTTATGCATGCATACTATTTTTGATTATTAAAGTTCAGAACATGGAATACCCGATAAAAACGATGGCCGAAATGGCCATGAACGGTGAACAGCCGGAGATTCTTTTCTGGGTGGGTTGCGCCGGTTCGTTTGACGACCGCTACAAAAAAGTAACCCGTGCTTTTGTTAAGATACTGAATCACCTTGATATCCGCTTTGCGGTTCTGGGCACGGAAGAATCGTGTACGGGAGACCCGGCCCGGAGAGCGGGAAACGAATTCACCTTCCAGATGCTGGCGCAGCAGAACATCCAGGTACTGAACGGTTACGGCATAAAAAAGATCGTAACGGCCTGCCCGCATTGCTTCAACACGCTTAAAAATGAATACCCGGAACTGGGTGGAAACTACGAGGTTATCCACCATTCGGAATACCTGCAGCAGCTGATCAATTCGGGCCGGCTGAAAGTCACAGGCGGGGCATTCAAAGGGCACAAGATCACGTACCACGACTCCTGCTACCTGGGCCGGGCCAATGATATTTACGAAGCGCCCCGCGAGGTGATACAGGCATTGGATGCCGAACTGGTCGAAATGAAACGCTGCCGTACCCGGGGACTGTGCTGCGGTGCCGGTGGCGGACAAATGTTCAAAGAGCCCGAAAAAGGAAACAAAGACATCAACGTGGAACGTACGGAAGACGCGCTCGAGACCCGGGCAGACACCATTGCCGTAGCTTGTCCGTTTTGCATGACCATGCTTTCTGACGGCGTAAAATTCAAAGAGAAAGAGCACGAAATCCGGGTATATGACCTGGCCGAGCTGCTGGCCAGCGACCTCGGATAACTAACTATCATCTCACACAGGCCGGGCACCCGCGAAGAAATGCGGTACCGGACCCGGGCTGGCCGTTAAAAAAAGTTAAACGCACACCGGGTAAGCTGAACGTGCGTTAATTTTGAAGAATTACCTTCTTTCGGAACGCGTGAAGAAAAACCGCTCACTTATTATTTTCATGATCTTCGCCATGGGGGCCCTCGTGGCGTTGCAGGGCTATTGGATAAAAAACGCGATCCAGGTTCAAAAAGAACAATTTGACCGGAACGTCAAAACCGCCCTCATGGAAACCGTGCGGAAAATAGAGCAGGAAGAAATGCTTTACGTGGCCCACCAACGCCTGGCCCGCCGCGACCAGAACAAGCTTATTGCCCTCTCGGAAGCCTCCGGGAAAATCAACGATGCCCTCCTCCGGAAAAAAATATTGGAGCACGACATCCTGCTCAACAGCATCTATAACGAAACTTTCTTCCGGGAGTTTAACAAAAAAATAGATAATATGGGCGAAAAGATTCCTGAAAACAGGGTAAAACCCGCTGAATATATCAATGAGAAGTTGCGCCGTGAAAATGAGAACCTGAAGAGCTTTATCAAAAGCAACGAACCGCTCGAAGCCCGTTACAACGAGATCCGCCAGATGAACGACTGGCTGGATTCGGCCGGTCTCAGCGAAACCATCTCTGAAGAATTCTATGCCGGAGCCATCAACCTTGACCTGATCAAAGGCATTGTACAGGACCTGCTGCTGGGAGAAAGGAGCATTCCCGACCGCATGGGCCACCTGATGCTGGATACCCTGCTCACCGATGAGCTGCAAAACATGGGCATAAAGCTTCCCTTTCAATATGCCGTAGAAGACAAAGGGCAGCTGGTGTTGACTTCCGTCAATCATCCTTTGCTTTCCGATAGCTATAAAATTCGCCTGTTTCCCGGTGATTCTTTCCGGAACAATCGTTTTTTATATGTTATTTTCCCCGAAAGAGAGAACTTTATTTATAAAAATCTTATCGGCCTGTTTACCGTTTCCACGGTATTGGTCATGCTGGTAGGCGGTATCTTCTACTACTCGGCCAACAGCCTTATTTCAGAAAGGCGGCTGGCCAAGGTCAAAAACGACTTCATCAACAACATGACTCACGAGCTGAAAACGCCGGTTTCCAGCATTTCACTAGCCCTGGAAGTGATTCGCGACAAAGGCGTGGTCAAAACAGAAGAAAAGATCAACCGTTACCTGGGCATTATCGGTGAAGAAAACCAGCGCCTGGCCTCGCAGATCGACAAGGTATTGCAAATGGCCCGCCTGGAGCAGAAACAGATTGCCCTGAGCTATGAGGAGCTCGACCTGCACGAGCTGCTCGACACCGTGATCACCAATATGGAAGTGCAGCTGAGTGATGAACGGGTACATTTCCGGCTTGACCCTGATGCTACCGAAACCCGCGTCAACGGTGACCGGGTACACCTGACCAACATTTTTTACAATCTCCTCGACAACGCTTTAAAATATTCAAAAGAAACCGTACATTTAAAGATACAAACATCAAACCCCGGTGACCATCGCATACGCATTGACATTGCCGATGACGGCATCGGTATCCCGGCGGCCGAAACCGGGCGCATTTTCGAAAAATTTTACCGGGTGCCCACCGGTGATGTGCACGATGTAAAAGGTTTCGGACTGGGATTAAGCTATGTAAAAAATATGGTGGAAATGCATAAGGGATCGGTTCAGCTGAAATCTACGCCCGGTGAGGGATCGGTCTTTTCCATATATCTGCCCCTGAATACCGTATGACACCTCTTTTATTAGCCGAAGACGACCCCAACCTGGGAGAGCTCCTGAAAGAATACCTGGAGGCCAAGGGCTTTGAAGTTACCCTAGCCGTCAACGGGGAAGAAGCACTCCATTTTTTCCTTTCGGGTACCTTTTCCCTTTGTATCCTGGATGTGATGATGCCCAAAAAAGACGGCTTCTCGCTGGCTCGGGAGATCCGCCTGAAAGACCCGCACATTCCCGTTATTTTCCTTACGGCAAAATCCATGAAAGAAGATACGCTCAAGGGGTTTGAGCTGGGAGCCGACGACTACCTCACCAAGCCCTTTGTGATGGAAGAGCTGCTGTTTCGTATACGGGCAATCTTAAAAAGGACCACTTCAGGAGAAATAAAACCTGAACCAACTATTTTTTCTATCGGCAAATTCACCCTGGATACCGATACCCGGACCCTGACCTCTGACGACGGCACGGTTCACCTCACCACCAAAGAAACCGCCCTGCTGAAGCTGCTCTGCCAGAATGCCCAGCAGACCGTTAGCCGGAGCTACGCCCTTAAGCTCATCTGGGGCGACGATTCTTACTTCAACGCCCGGAGCATGGACGTATACATCACCAAGCTGCGCAAGCACCTGAAAGCCGATGAACGGGTGCGTATACTCAATCTGCACGGTGAGGGCTTTAAGCTGATCCTGTAAACTTTCCCGGGGCTGTGCTTGCAATATTGCTCCGCTTCCGGCTATTTTGCAGTAAAACCGGGAAAAATGCCTGAAGTTGACCTGCTGAAAATCATCAATGTGCTGGGAACCGTCTCTTTCGCCATTTCGGGGGCTACCATGGCCATGAATAAAAACCTGGACGCCTTCGGAGTGCTTGTTATTGCTTTTGTTACCTCTATCGGTGGCGGTACGCTTCGTGATGTGCTGATCGGCAACCTGCCCGTGGGCTGGCTGGCAAGCGAACGTATCCTCCTGCTCATTTTCTGCACGGCCGTAGCTACCCTGTTTTTCCATAAATACATCCGGAAGCTGCCCACCACCCTCTTCCTGTTTGATGCCATGGGTATCGGACTCTTCACCATAGCAGGTGCGGAGATAGCCGAAGCCAAAGGCTTTAATATCCCGCTCTGCATCACCCTGGGCACCATCACAGCCTGCTTTGGCGGGGTGATCCGTGATGTGCTCCTCAATCATGTGCCGCTGATCTTCCGGAAAGAGCTGTATGCCACTGCCTGCATCCTGGGCGCTGCCGTTTATTTCGGTATCAAGGCGGTCGGGCTGCATTCCCAGTTCACCACCTTTATCTGTATCGGCATCATTGTGATCCTGAGAATTCTTGCCGTAAAATACAACATCCGCCTTCCGGCCTTCTACCTGCCGCCTGAAGAAGCAGACGATGAATGATTTGCTTGGCAAACCTGATTATTCCGCTTAATTTTGCGAAAATTTCCGAATTTGTACAAAACCGTCATCTTCCCGATCCTTTCCCGGTTTGACCCGGAAAAAATCCATTATTTTACCATGGGTTGTCTCCGCTTCATTTACCGGTTTCCCGGCGGAAAAGCCCTGTTAAAGGCACTTTTTCATGTGAATGATCCACGGCTGGTAACTTCATTTGCCGGATTGACCTTAAAAAACCCGGTAGGTCTGGCCGCCGGCTTCGATAAAAACGGCAAATGGATTGACGAGCTGGCCGCCCTGGGCTTCGGGTTTGTGGAAGTAGGCACCGTTACTCCCAAACCGCAGGACGGCAACCCCAGGCCGCGGCTGTTCCGCCTGAAAAAAGATTCGGCGCTGATCAACCGCATGGGTTTCAACAACGAAGGGGTAGAACAGCTGGCCGAAAATCTCCGGAAACGGAAATCGGACATCCCCGTAGGCGGGAATCTGGGGAAAAACAAAATCACCGATAATGCGCTGGCCCTGAACGACTACCTGGTAACCTTCCGGGCCTTACGCCACCTGGTCGATTATTTCGTGGTCAACGTTTCGTCGCCCAATACACCCGGCCTGCGCGACCTCCAGGAAAAGGGCCCGCTGCTGGAAATACTGATGGCCCTGCAAAAAGAAAACGAGGAAATAAAAAAGCCGGTTTTCCTGAAAATTGCCCCGGACCTGACCGATTCCCAGCTGGACGATATCGTGGAAATAGTGACCTTATCCGGCATAGCCGGCATTATTGCTACCAACACCACCCTATCGCGGGAATACCTCGATACTTCACGGGAAATAGTGGAAAAAACGGGTGCAGGCGGACTATCCGGCCGGCCGCTGCGGGAGCGGTCCACCGAAGTCATCCGCTATATCCGGAGCAGGAGCAATATACCGGTTATCGGGGTGGGCGGTATACATTCACCTGCCGATGCCCGCGAAAAACTGGACGCCGGAGCGGGACTTATCCAGCTCTATTCCGGCTTTATATACGAAGGCCCCGGCCTCATCAGGCAAATCAATAAAAGTTTATTATCATGAGTAGCATAGTTCCCTACAAAGAAAGCTCAGGCTCTAAAAAAGAGCAGGTAACGGAAATGTTTGACAATGTAGCGGGCAAATATGATCTGCTTAATCACGTTTTAAGCGGCGGGGTAGATATCTACTGGCGGAAAAGGGCGCTGTCGATGCTCAAAAATAACCGGAATGACCTGGTGCTCGACATAGCCACTGGTACCGGAGACCTGGCCATTGAGGCTAACCGGATCCTGAAGCCCGGTAAAATTATCGGGGTAGATATTTCCAAAGGGATGCTGGAAGAAGGCCGGGCAAAAATAAAGAAGCTGGGCCTGGAAGAAAAGATAGAAATGCAGCTGGGCGATTCAGAAAAATTGCTCTTTGATGACAATACTTTTGACACCGTCATCGTTTCGTTCGGTGTGAGGAATTTCGAAAACCTGCTGAAAGGGCTGTCAGATATGAACCGGGTACTGAAGCCCGGCGGCACCTGCATGGTGGTAGAGTTCTCCAAGCCGAAGAATTACTTTTTTAAACAAGCCTATTGGTTCTACTCTACAAAAATTTTACCTCTGATCGGCAAGCTGATCTCTAAAGACCGTTCGGCCTATACGTACCTGCCTGAATCGGTGAAGGCATTCCCTGACGGGGAAGACTTCCTGAAGGTGTACAGAGAGGCAGGGTTCAAAGAATGCAGGGCCGTTCCGCTTACATTTGGTATATGTTCAGTTTATATAGGAAAGAAATAACGTGCTTTCTTTTTATCCTTACGGCCCTCGGAGCTGAGGCCCAGGTAAAAACCCGTTATCAGCCCAATTACGATGCCAAGCCCTTGCGGTTCGGCTATTACATTGGCTTTGGTTCCACGCATTACGATGTAAAGTACAAATCTTCTTTCCTTTCAGCCGCCAACACGCAGGATCCGCTGGGTACAACCTACTCCGTCACCTCTCCGAATACCACGGCCATACGGGCAGGTGCCATGATCAATTATTTCATAGACGATTACTTTGACATCCGCTTTTCGCCGCTGAACATTTCGGTTCAAAAAAGAAATGTTGTTTATGTAACAGGGCGACCCGGCGCCATGCAAACACGCGAAGAAACCCAGGTAGACAAGGCCTGGCTGGAGGTTCCTTTCCATGTCAAATACAAATCCGAGCGCCGGAACAACTCCCGCATGTACATTTTCGGCGGAACCCGGTGGGCCTTTGAAACCAATGCCATAGGCCGGCGGGGCTCCAACAGGTCGATCATTAACTCTTCCCTGCGCACCAATGACCTCATGCTGGAGTATGGCGTGGGCCTGGAAATTTTCAGGGCTTATTTTAAAGTCACCCCTGAGCTGCACTTCTCCCACGGGCTCTTTGACATGACCCGGAAAAACAGCAACCTGCATTTCCTGGAACACGTAAAAAGCCTGAAAACCCACACGGTCAGCCTGCTGATCTTGTTTCAATAAGGCTTTTGGCCTGCCTGACCAGGTCGGTATCGGCTTCGTATGTGGCAAACTCATCAACCGATTTATCTCCGCCCATGTGGATCCGCCCGTTCCGGAAAATCATAGGGCTGGCAATGGTTCGTTTTGCCGAGAAGTGGAATGCATCCACGCCGGTTTCGGCGATCTGCAGGATATTGCCCGGGTTCACCCCGCTTCCGGCCATGATATTGATCTTCCCTGCCGCTATTTGACTGAACCTGGCCAGGTTATCGAGCCCTTCCCAGGCATTCTGGTAAAGCCCCGAGGTAAGAATATTCTCAATGCCCAGCCCCGCCAGGATACTCACCGCCCCGTCAGGATCGCTGCACATATCAAATGCCCGGTGAAAAGTAACAGGGTAGTCGCCGATGGCCTCCAGCTGCCTGTGGATGGTGTCCAGGTCAAGGCGGCCGTCAGGCAGCAGCGCCCCGATCACGAAGCCTCCCGGCCGGAGGGTTTTCAATATTTTTATATCTTCCAGCATGGCGGCTTTCTCGGTTTCATTGAAGCAAAAATCGCCTCCCCGCGGACGAATCATGACATACACCGGGATAGAAACCTGCTCCAGGGCCGTTTTTACCGTACCGTAGCCGGGTGTAATTCCGCCCTCGGGCATACCGGCACAAAGCTCGATCCGGTCAGCCCCGCCGGCCTCTGCATTGCGGCAGGATAATACACTGTAACAACAAATTTCCAGCTTGCCGGAACTATTTTGTCTCCTCATTTTTTATCTAATTAATTGAAAGAAAGCGCACTGCTTCGAAGATGTAAATTAACTTTTTCAATAAAGCAATTTTTTCTCTTTAATGCGTTTTAGATTAAAGTTTTTTTTACTTTTGCAGCCGGTTTCAAAATGAATTGTTTCACTTAAAATTAATGGGAATATGTATTGGACACTAGAGCTTGTTTCCTACCTAGAAGATGCCCCATGGCCAGCAACTAAAGACGAATTAATTGATTTCTCGATCCGGTCGGGAGCCCCTAACGAGGTCATAGAAAATTTATCTGAATTGGAAGATGACGGGCAACCGTACGAAAATATAGAAGAGATCTGGCCGGATTATCCTACCAAAGAAGACTTCTTCTTTAACGAGGATGAATATTAACAGGCAGGATACAAAAAGAAGGCACCTCACGCGGGGTGCTTTTTTTTACCCTTTATTTCGAAAAAACGCTTATCTTGAACCATCAACAGGAACAGCCTTATGAAAAAATTTAAAGCAGAAGAGGTCAGGGAAGACGGCAAAAAGAAATTCAGCATTGAAAAAGCAAAAACCAAAATCAAGGATTTTTACGATTCGGAAGAAGAATACCTTGAAATGCTGGCTGAGCTTCAGGATGATCTCGACGCCCTCCAGACCAAGCTGTATGCCAATTCAAAATATGGGGTGCTGGTGGTTTTCCAGGCCATGGATGCCGCGGGCAAAGACGGCACCATGCGGGCGGTCTTTAAGAACGTGAACCCCCTGGGTATGAAATTCTACTCCTTCAAAAGGCCCACGGCCAAAGAGCTTAACCACGATTACCTGTGGCGCTGCTTTAAACAACTGCCCGAACGCGGCACGCTCCAGGTCTTTAACCGCTCGTATTACGAGGAGGTGCTGGTGGTCAAAGTTCACCCGGAGATCCTCCACACCCAGCAGCGCATCCCGGATGAGCTGATCACGGAGAAAGTCTGGGAGGACCGGTACGAAGACATCAAAAACTTTGAGAAATACCTCAGCAATAACGGCATAAAGGTGATCAAGTTTTTTCTGAATGTATCAAAAGAAGAGCAGTCGGAAAGGCTCATTGAACGGATAGAGGACGTTTCCAAAAACTGGAAATTTGAAGAGGGAGATATCAAAGAACGGGAATCCTGGGCCGATTACATGAATGCCTATGAAGACATGATCAACGCTACGGCCACAAAACGAAATCCCTGGTATGTTATACCGGCCGATGACAAAAAGAATATGCGCCTGATGGTGGCTAAGATCATGGTGGAGAACCTGAAAGACCTGAACCCCGAATACCCCGAATCGTCTGAAGAAAGAAGGGCCCAGCTGGAGGGCATGATCGGCACCATTAACGCGCAAAATAAAAAATAAATTTCCGGCGGATAATCCCGCGCTTTTTATTAGTTTTGAATAAACAGTTTCGAGATGATAACTCCCAAAAGTTTAGAATTACGAGACTTAAAACGGCTGGTCAGGGAGGGGGAAGGGAGCCAACTGGAATTCAAGCTGAAAACCACCCATCCTGACAAGATCATGCGCGAAGTAGTGGCCTTTGCCAATACTTCCGGCGGAACGCTTCTCCTGGGCGTGGCCGATAACGGGGAGCTGCCGGGCCTGAAATTTCCTGACGAGGACAGCTTTGTAATGGAAAAGGGGTTTGCCCGCTATATTTCACCTGCCGTTCATTACTCCAAAGAAGAAATCATACTCGAGAACGGCCGTCCGGTGCTGGCCTACCATATCAAAAAAAGCACCGGTGCCCTGGTTTACTTTAACCCGACCGGCAAAGAAGAAGACCGTAAAGTGTACATCAGGAATGCCGACCGCTCCATCCAGGCCAGCCGGGAAGTACGCGAAATCCTGAAAGAACGGCTTAAGGAAAAAAGCTACCGGTTCCACTACGGGGAGAAAGAGGATATCCTTATGAAATACCTGGACCAGAACCAGACCATTACTCTCCGTGAATTTTCACGGATTGCCGGGATTTCCCTTAAACAGGCTTCAAAAACGCTGATTCTTTTGGTGCTGGCCCGCGTTTTACAGGTTTTTGCGCATGAGATGGAAGATAAGTACCTGCTGGCTTGAATCTCCATCCAACCACGGTATACTTTATGAAAAATCCTTTGTGTTCTTTGTGTAAATATTTTTTACACAAAGAACACAAAGGAATGGCGCAAGGAACCCGGAGAGACAGGTATAATAATTCTTACAAATGGATCACCTCGCCATAAGCGGCCGCGGTAGCTTCCATAATGGCTTCTGACATGGTAGGATGCGGGTGAACCGATTTCAGCACTTCCATGCCGGTGGTTTCCAGGTTACGGGCCACCACCGCTTCGGCAATCATTTCCGTTACATTGGTACCGATCATGTGACAGCCCAGCCATTCACCGTACTTGGCATCATAGATTACTTTCACAAAACCTTCAGGCGCACCGGCGGCTTTCGCTTTTCCGGAAGCCGAGAACGGGAATTTGCCCACTTTGATCTCATAGCCTTTTTCTTTCGCTGCTTTTTCGGTTAAGCCTACCGAAGCAATTTCCGGCGTACAATAGGTACATCCGGGGATATTGCCGTAGTTCAGCGGCTGCGGATGATGCCCGGCAATCTTCTCTACACAAATGATCCCTTCAGCAGAGGCCACGTGCGCCAGGGCCTGTCCGGGCACTACATCGCCAATAGCGTAATATCCCGGCACATTGGTCTGGTAATATTTGTCTACCAGTATCTTTCCTTTATCGGTAGCAATGCCTGTTTCTTCCAGGCCTATCCCTTCAATATTGGCCTGGATACCGGCTGCAGAAAGCACGATATCCGATTCAATGGTGATCTCTCCCTTCGGTGTTTTCACGGTAGACACACATCCTTTTCCGGAAATATCTACTTTCTCCACACTGGAACCGGTATGGATTTCCACGCCCAGCTTCTTATACTGCTTGGCCAGCTCCTTGGAAACGTCTTCGTCTTCTACCGGCACAATATTCGGCATGAATTCCACGATGGTCACCTGGGTACCCATGCTGGCATAGACGTAGGCAAATTCTACCCCAATGGCACCGGAACCGATCACCACCATAGATTTGGGTTGCTTCTCCAGTACCATGGCTTTGCGGTAGTCAATCACCTTTTCTCCGTCTATCGGCACATTAGGCAGCTGGCGGGCCCGTGCACCGGTAGCAATGATAATGTGCTTGCCTTCCACAACGCTGGTTTTACCGTCTTTGCCTTTTACCTCGATCTTCTTGCCCGGCTTTACTGTTCCAAAGCCGTCGATCACATCGATCTTATTCTTTTTCATCAGGAACTGTACGCCTTTGCTCATGCCTTCGGCCACGCCTCTTGAACGTGCAATTACCGCAGAAAAGTCAGCATTGGCCTCGCCTACTTTAATACCGTAATCTTCGGCATGCTGAATATATTGAAAAACCTGGGCTGATTTTAATAGCGCTTTGGTAGGGATACATCCCCAGTTAAGGCAAACTCCTCCTAAATTCTCTTTCTCCACCACTGCCACTTTTAACCCCAACTGTGACGCCCGGATAGCCGTTACATATCCGCCGGGACCGCTACCTAAAATCACCACATCATATTGTGCCATACATTTCAGACTTTTAAGTTTTAAAAAATGATGACAAATTTAAACAATATAATTTAAACAGGGGCTCAACCGGGTCTGATTAAAAGAGCGGTACCGTAAAATAAATTAATACCGAAACTTTTGGGTAATCAGTGAATTGTCTACATTTTTACGCGAATGAATCAACTATCACTTTTTTATTGGGTATGAAACACACACTTTTTGTTCGCATTTTCCTGTCAGTAACAAAACCCTCTTTTCCAACACTTCAAATCACACCATACGCAATGGTCCGGTTATTTGCCCTTATCGCTTTAAGCTTATGTCTCAGCGGCTGTTTCCTGCGGCCTGACATTACAAAAGAATACGTCATAGATGCCAGCAAGCCTTATACCGTAATCTATTCCTTTCAAAGAAGTAAAAGCCATTTCCGGGTTACAGTAGACGGGCACATTAAAGGAAAGTGCCGTATTCTTACCGGGTTTGGTGGGAACAACGGTGGTTACGATCTTATCTCCGACTGCAATTATATTCTCCGAGACAATGAGCGCATGTATTCCGATTCTGTGAAATTCTCCTATAATCCTTCCATGTCAACAATGAAAGGGTACAGTCATTTTTTGATTTATTACCCTGAAAATGTAGAAAGCGGTGACAGCATCCGGATCCGGATTCTCGAATCCGGATTTCAGTGGTATTAAGATGTCCGATTTTACTTCCCGGCGGAACTAATTTATTCCAGGCACGTTTTATTAGAAAGACCCCGGTTCCTTTAGCGGGGCTTTAACATATATCCGGTTTTACTTGACACGTAAAGAATAGTTTATATCTTTGCATAAAAGTTTTTAGCTGATGAGAAGAAACGATATTAAAAAATCTGGCCAGACATAGAAAGCAGTTTCTGAAATGAAATATATTTTCAGGAACGGTTTAAAACCGTTCTTTTTTTTTCTACCCCCGGCAAACGGTGGGTAATTTTTTTTACTACGTTAACCATTTAAATAGCGATAATCATGTCATACCAATATTATACACAAGAGGGATATGATAATTTAAAAAATAAATTAAACGACCTTAAAACAAAAGGAAGAAGAGAGGTTTCAAAGGCATTTGCGGAAGCCAAAGACAAGGGCGACCTGTCTGAAAATGCAGAATACGATGCCGCAAAAGATGCCCAGGCCCTGCTGGAAACTGAAATTGCAAAGCTCGAAGAGCTCTTTGCCAAAGCCCGTATTTTAGACGAGACCACTATAGATACCTCCAAGGTATCGTTGATGACGACAGTTAAGATCAAAAATCTGAAAAACAAGGCTACCATGAAATACACGCTGGTAGCAGAAGAAGAAGCCGACCTGAAACAGGGGAAAATCTCTATCAATTCGCCTTTTGCCAAAGGACTGCTGGGCAAAGCGGCCGGAGAAAAGGCCGAAATCCAGGCTCCGGGAGGAGTGGTGGAAGTGGAGGTGCTGGAGATTACTTTATAAAGTTAAAAGTTAAAAACTAAAAGTTAAAAGCTGTGGTACATTTAGTATTTTATATATAAGAATGTTCCTTAACTTTTAGTTTTTAACTTTTAGTTGTTCACTTTTCCTGCTTCCACGATGAAATTATGAACTACGCCCCCATCGCCCCCTGGTACCAGCCCCTGAGCAGGATTGTGTTCGGGGATACGCTGATCCGGGCACAGCGCCTGGCCCTTGAGGCGGTTTCATCCGATTCACGCTTACTGATCGCCGGCGGGGGCGATGGCGAAATCCTGAAACACTTACAGGCATGGAACGGCCCGGTAGATTTTGTGGAAATCTCCGCAGAAATGCTCCGGCTGGCCCGACCCAAAGCTACTCCCACTACCCGTTTTATTCACCGGGATATTTTTGACTTCCAACCGGACCATCTTTATGACGTGATGCTGTTCCCCTTCTTACTGGATAATTTTCTCCCGGAAGACGCAGAAAAGCTTATAGTCTCTCTCAAGCCTTTCCTGGATAAAAAAGGACAGGTTATTGTTGTAGATTATACAGAAAACCCTTCCTCCTGGCAGAAAATACTGCTGCAAACCATGTATTTCTTTTTCCGTATAGTAGCAGATGTACGCGTAAAAACATTGCCCCCCATCGAAAAAACCATGCAGCAAAACGGATTTCAAAAAACCGCTGGCCGCACCCTCTTCCACACCTTCATAGAAATAAAGCACTACACCCTCATCTGATCTTCTGCGATGAACTTACGACGCTACTATACGCCTCATTTAACTTACGTGCCTTTAATGTCTTCTATAGTTAATCAAATTCCCCGCCGGTTATCATTAGAGTCCGTATCGATCAGCTTATTGTACGGATCCACACCCACCTCCACCGGCTTTTCATCGACAATCACCGAAACCCGGTTCGATATCTTACTGATCTTATACCGCTTCAGGTAAATCTCGTTATCGTATTCGTAATTGCCCTTTTTCTTCTTCTCACCAAACACACCGACTTCGATATAATCGGCCAGCGGTAAAGACTTCAGGGCTTTTTTACCGGCTCCGTCGGTCAGGGTTTTTCCATCCATATCTTCATATATCCGTTTTCCCTTCTTATCTGTGCGGTATTTGGCTACTTTAAAGTCAATATCTACCTGATACTTCCCGTTGGGCAGCTCCTTCGATGTCACCTTATCCACCTTATTGTTGTACAGGGTGATGGTTTCAAACATGTCTTTGATAAGGTATTGCAGGCTGTCAGGCGTACCCCGCCGGATATGATCTACAAACTCGAGAGAGGTGGTATACGGCGGTTCCTGGAAGGCCACATCTTCAATGTACCCTTTCAGGATACGGTTGAAATTCTTTTCGCCGAGGTAATCACTCATGGCATAAAGCACCAGTGAACCTTTGTTATAATGAATATACTGCTGGTTCTCGTTATACATCAGCGCGTTTTCGCTTTTCCATTCGGCAGCCCGTCCCAGCAGGTACTTATCCAGCGCATCTTTGAGAAACTTCCGCATCTGGAACTTCCCGTAACGTTTTTCCAGCACGCGCAGCGAGCTGTACTCGGCCAGCGACTCTGACATGAGCGTAGCCCCTTTCACATGGGCACCGATCACCTGGTGGGCCCACCATTGGTGCGCCAGCTCATGAGCCGTAACCGAATACGGGTAATCCACGGCATTGGGCTTATCTTCATCTACCCAGGCAATAAATCCTACACTCTCTGAATAAGGGATGGTATTGGGAAACGACTGGGCAAAGCTGCCTTGAGTACGCGGGAATTCCACGATCCGGACCTGCCGGTGCTGGTAAGGGCTGAAGTTCTCTGTATAATAGTCCAGCGAATGCTTCAGGGAGCTCATCATCCGGTCGAGGTTGTACTCATGCCCCTTCTGGTAGTAGATTTCCATGCTAACCCCTTTGTATTCTTCTTTCCTGACATCGTAGCGTGCTGAATTAAAGGCGTAGAAATTCAGAATAGGCTTATCCATTTTATAATGAAAATACTTTCTTCCGTTTTCTGTCCACTCCTTTTGAAGGTATCCCGGCGCTATAGCAATCTGGTCTTCCGAGGTGCTGACGGTAGCTTCAAAACTCATCCAGTCGGCATTATTGGAAATGTAATTATTCCGGCGAGCCTGCATATCGGTAGGTTCTGCCATTCTCTCCCGGTCTTTCAGGCCATATTTCTTACGTACATCGTTATCCACAATCTCTGTAGACTCCTGGTAGCCAAAACCGGGGAAAAGCTCAAAATTATTAATAAATGTACCGTTTTCAAGCACCGGTGACTCATCTGCCAGCCAGTGATTCCGTACGTTTTCAGAAAGGATCTTTACCTGCAGCGTATCTCCCGGCTGCAAAGGACGCTCCAGGGTATAAATACTGAAATTCAGCGAGGTATCATTCCATACCTGCTTATTCGGAATATCAAAATGAATGCTGCGCAGGTTTTCTCCATAGTCTACAATCAGAGAATCAATAGCCTGGCCTGTCTTATTCACCATCGTATAATACGCAATGGCATTATAATTTCTTTCCTTCGGGAAAATATTCATTTCCACCTTCACACCGGTAATCCTGGGTTGGGGAGTAGCGGCATATCGCTTGTACTCTTTCTCATAGTTTATACGATGCTGCTCTTCCTCCCGGCTGGTGTAGAACGGCTGGGCCACGGCCAAACGATAATAGAGCGCGCAGCCCAATGCTGTAAATGCCGCCAGTGAAATCAGCATAGGAACCGCCACCGGGCGCTTAAAGCGCAATAAAGCGGTTTGCAACCTGTCTTTTACCCCGGAAATAATGCCCCTTCTCCAGAACAGGAGGGTTAAACCGTATAAAACACCGCAGAAAAGCAGCCAGTAAACCCGGAAAATGATACTCTGGCGGTAGGAGCCGAACCCATTCATATCCGAATACCCGGCACCGGGCGAGTAATTGAAATGAAAAACAGGTAATTCAATGCCGATCTTAGAAAGCCCGCTCGGTATCATCAATGCTACCAGGATCACGATGAAACCCAGTAAGTAATTTTTAAAGAAAGACTGGATGAACAGGGCAAAAATGATCAACACCACAAAGTGGAGCATCCGGAAGCCCAAAAGTGATTTGATATACAGCCCGGGCTCAAAATGGTAATAGCCATAATACGCCTGAACCAGCATGCCGGCAAGCATACCACTCACCATAAGTACCGCACACATGGCCAGGAGGGCCAGGAACTTAGATAGCAGAAGGGCCCAGTTGGGAACCGGGGTGGAGTCTACCAGGAAATTCATCCGGTGGATAGCAGCAGAATTCAGCAAAACCCCGGCAAAGAGAAAAATAAGAATCTGGCCAAAAAGCACAAAGACTCCGCTGATGGTTTCCAGTACCTTTATGGTTACCGGGTAGGTCTTTGTACCAAAAACATTTTCTCCGAGGGTATATCCGTTCACAAACACGAACAGCATCAGCACCGCCACAATAGAAATAAATACCCAGTTTTTCACAATAGACCGGAATTCTGTACGCGCCAGGCTGAAAGCCGTTTTGAGATTTTGTGCGAAAGAAAAATTAAAGGTTACCTCCGGCAGGTTGATCCGGAATACGCTCCGGAAATTATCTTTTACCGACCGCTCCGGGGCTTTTTGCCGCAAAAGGCTTACGGGAGACTGGGAAAACGAGAAGGTCACCCAGGTAATGACCAAAGCCAGTATGCCGGTTCCCACCCAGATCAGCCGGTTCAGCACAATGGCTTTGCTGAAAGGAATATCATTGACGTTTTGCTCTTCAATAGACCAGTATTTGCTCACGTAGCTCAGCGCTTCCTGTCCGTAGGGCTCAATAAGGGCGGCAATAAACTTATCATCCATGTTTTCGGTCAGGTTGCCGATAACGATCTGCAGGATGAGCAGGATAAGGATAAAGATGAAACCAATATAAACGTTACGGGTGAGGGTGACCAGGAGAAAGATAATAGCCCCGATAAAAAAGATATTCGGAATCACAAAAAGAACATAGCTCTGGATAAAAGCCCACAGGCGGAAAGGTCCCATCAGCTCCTGGTTAGCGAAGGGCAGCACGGAAGCAATGATAAAGGCCAGTCCGATACCCAGGGAGATAATGATGGTGATCAGCATTCCGCTCAGGAACTTGCCGGCCAGGTAGTCGCGCTTACTGAACGGGTAGGAATAAAGCACGCTGTGCACGTTATACTTGTAGTCGCGGTAGACCGTGGCACCGATCACGGTAGGGATAATAAAGTTAAGCAATTGCGAGAATCCGTTGATCAGGCTGTTTACCGCCAGGGGCGAATTGTAATACGTATTGGATGTAGTGGTCACGGTAAAGGCATCAAAATAGCCCAGCGCAGAGGCCATGACCAGGAAACCGATCAGGAAGAAGACGGCAAAATAAATATAGAAAGACGGATGGCTGAACCATCGTTTCGTTTCAAAAGAAAATATCGTTCCCAGCATCAGATCGTATCGTTTTTGAGTGCTACAAAATATACATCTTCCAGGCTGGGGGTAGCCGGCACGAAGGTCTCGTTAGGCTGCTCCTCGCTGTACACCCGTATATTCAGGGTATTATCCGGGTTATAATTGGAAGATAACACCTTAAAGTTCTTCATAAACGCATCGGTATCCTCCCGCTCGATGATCCGCATCCATATCTTTCCTTTCAGTGCGGCCTCTCCTTCAGACGGGGTTCCGCGAAACAGGATCCTGCCCCCGTTCAGTATGCCGATCTCATGACAAAGCTCGCGCACATCATCTACAATATGGGTAGAGAAAATAACGGTATGATTGGCGCCTATTTCACGCAGAACATTCAGGAAACGATGGCGTTCAGCCGGGTCAAGACCGGCCGTAGGCTCATCCACAATAATGAGCTTCGGGTTATTCAGCAGCAGCTGGGCAATTCCAAAACGCTGCTTCATACCGCCTGAATACCCGCTGACGCTTTTCTTCCGCACTTCCCAGAGGTTAGTGATCTCCAGCACTTCCTGGATCAGCTTTTTCCGGTCGGCTTTCAGGCTTACCCCTTTGAGCCGGGCAAAATAGTCGAGCAGGTCCTCTGCCGAAAAATTAGGGTACACCCCAAACTCCTGGGGCAGGTATCCCAGCACTTTGCGTAAGCTGAGCTGATCTTTCAGGACATCAATCTCACCAAAGGATATACGGCCGGAATCAGGCTTCTGCAGGGTGGCCACCGTACGCATAAGGCTGGATTTCCCGGCACCGTTGGGCCCCAGAAGTCCGAACATTCCGGCGCCTATTTCAAGGGACACATCGTCAAGGGCTTTTACACCGTTTTTATAGGTTTTACTCAGGTTTTGGATAGATAGGCGCATAGGTTATGGTATTATATTTCCTCTGTAATTTTTAGCAGTGAGCTATGAGCCTTGAGCCGGGCGGCGAACCGCTGTGAGCCTTTACAACGTACCGTATATTTCTCATAGCTCATAGCTCACTGCTCATGGCTATTTCAAAAGTACGCATAAAATCCTAACTTTGCATTTTTTAAACAACCTTCCGATGCGATACACCGTTACGGCCGCTTTAATTTATGCAAACGGCCCCATTCATATAGGTCACCTGGCCGGATGCTACATCCCGGCCGACATTTTTGTACGCTATCTCCGCTCAAAAGGCCAGGACGTGGCTTTTATCAGCGGTACCGATGAACACGGTGTGCCTATTACCATTAAAGCCAAAAAAGAGGGCATTACACCCCAGGAGGTGGTTGATAAATACTATTCCATCATTAAGCAGTCGTTTGAAGATTTCGGTATTTCTTTCGACATCTATTCGCGAACTACTAACCCGGTTCACCACGAAACTTCACAGGAGTTCTTCCGAACGATGTACGACAAGGGATATTTTGATGAAATCGCTACCGAGCAGTACTTTGATGAAACCGCCAACCAGTTCCTGGCAGACCGCTATATTGTGGGCGAATGCCCCGTTTGTCATAACGACGGCGCTTACGGTGACCAGTGCGAAAAATGCGGTTCTTCCCTGTCTCCTACCGAGCTGATCAATCCGCGGTCTACCATTTCAGGCTCCAAGCCCGTGATGAAGGAAACCAAAAACTGGTACCTGCCCCTGGATAAAATGCAGCCGCAGATTGAAAAATATGTGAATTCACATACCGAATGGAAGACCAACGTGTTCGGCCAGTGCCAGTCGTGGCTCAAGCAGGGCCTGCAGCCACGTGCCATGACCCGCGACCTCGACTGGGGCGTAAAAGTACCCGTGGAAGGTGCCGAGGGCAAGGTGCTTTATGTATGGTTTGATGCGCCCATCGGCTATATTTCCATGACCAAGGAATGGGCGGAGAAAGCCGGCAAAAACTGGGAGGATTACTGGAAAAACCCGGACACAAAGCTCATTAATTTTATCGGGAAGGATAACATTGTTTTCCACTGCATCATTTTCCCGGCCATGTGTATGGCAGAGGGAAGCTATATTCTGGCTGACAATGTTCCGGCTAACGAGTTCATGAACCTGGAAAACGACAAGATCTCCACCTCGCGCAACTGGGCGGTATGGCTGCACGAATACCTGGAGGAATTTCCCGGCAAGCAGGACGTGCTGCGGTATGTGCTGACCGCCAATGCCCCGGAAACCAAAGACAACGACTTCACCTGGAAAGACTTCCAGACCAAGAATAATTCGGAACTGGTGGGTATTTACGGAAATTTCGTAAACCGTACTGTAGTGCTTACCCAAAAGTATTTTGAAGGCAAAGTACCGGAGAAAGGACCGCTGGAAACCGTAGATACCGATACCCTGAAAGCCCTGGCGGAGCTTCCCGCACAAATTGCCGGCTCGCTTCAGCACTATAAGTTCAGGGAAGCACTGGCCGGCATGATGGAAGTGGCCCGCCTGGGAAACAAATACCTGGCCGATACTGAGCCCTGGAAAGTGTGGAAAGAAAACCCGGAAAGGGTAGCGACTATCCTGAATATTGCTACGCAGATCACGGCCACATTAGCTATAGTTTCAGAGCCTTTTCTCCCGTTTACAGCGAAAAAAATCTATACTCAGTTAAGCAGCAGTCGTTGGGCTCTTGCCGGCGACTCCCCCGTATGGGCCGATGCCGGCCAGGCCAGCCTGGTTTCTGCCGGTACGGAAGTGTTGCAGGACGGGCTCCTGTTTGAAAAGATTGAAGACGCAGCCATTGAGGCGCAGGTACAAAAACTATTAAATTCTAAAAAATTGAACGAACTTGAAGGAAAAACCGTACCGGCATTGAAACCGGTGATCCAGTTTGATGATTTTGCCCGGATGGACATCCGCATAGGCACTATCCTGGAAGCGGAGCCGATGAAGAAAAGCAAAAAGCTGCTGAAGTTTTTAGTGGACGACGGTTTTGAAAAAAGGACCATCCTGAGTGGAATTGCAGAGCATTTCTCTCCCGAAGAAATGGTAGGAAGGCAGGTTACCTTTATTGCTAACCTGGCTCCGAGAGCGATGATGGGTGTTGAGTCGCAGGGAATGATCCTGATGGCCGAAGATAAAGACGGAAGCTTATCGCTGATCCAGCCGCATAAGGCGGTGTGGAGCGGCGCCACGGTGAATTAAAGGTTTTGGGGTTTAACCGTGTATTCGGTTCTCGACTACGCTTGCGGTTCTCGACTACGCTCGAACTGACAGGAACCGCTTTAGCCTAAACATTAACCTGATAAAAAATGCAAATAAAGAACAACACCTTCTTTGTCTCGGGCGGGGCTTCCGGGTTGGGCGAGGCAACGGTCAGAATGATCGTTGAAAACGGGGGAAATGCAGTCATTGCTGATCTGAATGCCGATTCGGGGAAAGCCCTGGAGGATACCCTGGGCAGCGCGGCTCTTTTTGTGAAAGCCGACATTACAAATGAAGAAGAAGTCATTGCGGCCCTCAACCACGGAACGGCCCGGTTCGGCGCTATCCACGGCCTGATCAACTGTGCCGGCCTGGGACCGGCCAGGCGGGTTCTCGGCAAAAACGGGGTGCATGACCTGGCCTTTTTTCAAAAAATCATCACAGTAAACCTGACCGGCAGCTTCAATACCCTGCGCCTGGCCGCCGACAAGATGCAGTATAACACCCCCAATGAGGAAGGAGAAAGGGGCGTGATTATCAATACGGCTTCGGTAGCGGCGTTCGAAGGCCAGATAGGCCAGGCAGCCTATTCTGCCTCTAAGGGCGGTATTGTAGCCATGACGCTCCCCATTGCCCGCGAGCTGGCCCGTACGGGTATCCGGGTAATGGCGGTTGCCCCCGGCATTTTTGAAACCCCGCTCCTGGCCGCCTACACGCAGGAGGTCAGGGATTCTCTCGGGGCACAGGTTCCGTTTCCTTCACGGCTCGGGAAACCGGAAGAGTATGCCCGGCTGGTAAAGCATATCATTGAGAACCCCATGCTGAACGGTGAGGTTATCCGCCTCGACGGAGCCATACGCATGGCCGCAAAATAGGCCCGAATGGCAAATTTTGAACAGGTTCTGCGTTTTATTCCGGATTTCATTAAGAATAATTGGAATCTGTCAGCGTTAAAGTTTTATCTTTAGCACATAAGTGTCGGTAATTCATGAAGAAAAACTACATCCTTTTCTTTCTCCTCCTCTGTCCTGTATTTGCTTTTGCAACGCATATCCGGGCAGGAGAGATCACGGCTACAAGGTTACCGGGTACCCAGCTGACGTACCGTATAACGCTGGTTACCTATGCCGATGAAATCTTAGGGCGGATGGCCAATGACATGGAAGAGGCCGTAACCTTCAATCTCGGCTTCTCCACATCGCGCGTGGAAAAAATCACGGCACGCCGTAAAGAGCGGGTCATGATCAACCAGGCTACATCCAGAAACGTGTATGACACCACCTACACTTTCCCGGCTGCCGGGTATTATACCATAGGAGTAAGCATTGTTAACCGGAATGAGAATACCATTAACCTGCCTGCACCTACCGGCTCTCAAAGCATCAGCTTCTACGTGCAGACCTCTATCCTGATCAATTCCAATGTGGGGTACAACAGTACTCCCCTGCTGCTGAATATACCCATAGACTCTGCCGCCGTGGGCCAGAAATTTATCCATAACCCCGGGGCGTTTGATATTGACGGCGACTCACTTTCCTACAAGCTGACCATTCCGCGAAAAGACCAGGTAGCTCCTACAGGTACTACCACGGGCCTGGGCGTTTTTATCCCGGAATACCTTGAACCGAATACCGTGGGTCCGCCTCCTGTACTAAACCAGGCGGGAACCGGACCGGCCACGTTTACCATCAATCCCAGAACCGGCGACCTTGTCTGGGATGCCCCCAGGCAGGCCGGGCAATACAACGTGGCCTTTGTGATTGAAGAATGGCGGAAAGGATACGACGGCGGTTATGTCAAGATCGGGGAGATCGTGCGCGACATGCAGATCATTGTGGTAGAGACCGATAATATAGCACCGGTTCTTACCCTCCCGGCCGATATCTGTGTTGAAGCCGGTGAAAAAGTAGAATTTGAGGTACTGGCCCAGGATGCCAACATCAGCCAGCAGCTGAAGCTTACCAGCTCAGGCGGTGTGTATAATAAAGACCCGGCCGGACGACCGTTCAGCTATATTCCGCCTGAGCCGGCAAAATTCTCAAGCACCCCGGCTGCAGGAAAAGTGACCGGTCGCTTTGAATGGCAGACCAACTGCCTCCACGCCCGTGAACAGGCCTATAACATTGTATTTAAGGTAGAAGATAACCCCGGCAGGTTCACTACCTCACTGGTAGATCTGAAATCATTGAACATCCGTGTTTTACCGCCCCGGCCCAAAGCACTGGTAGCCGAAGCCGCTGATAACGGCAACCGCCTCTCGTGGAAGCCGCTGACGGCGTGCAATGATAACGGTAAAATCCTGGTGTACCGGAAAAGCGGCTGCAGCGGGTTAAACCCGGGTACTTGTACCTCCGGCATGCCCGCGGGCTGGGGCTACCAGCTGATCGGCGAGGTGACCACCAAAGACAGTACGTTCCTCGACGGCACGGCTGCCGAAGGAGAAATCTACAGCTACCGCCTGGTGACTGAAATTGCAGAGAACAATTTTATCTCCATCCGGAGCGCTCCTTCCGTAGAATTCTGTATCGGCTCAGATGTAAAGCCGGGCACCAGTGTGATCACCCGCGTTTCTGTGACCGAAACGTCGCGTTCGGCCGGGAAAATAGAAGTAAAATGGTCTTTGCCTCTGAATGTGGATCTGAACACCCTTCCTGCTGAACGGGTATACAAGCTGTACCGGGCCGAAGGGGTCGGCGGGGAAAGTTTCACCCAGATCCATACGAAAACTACAAGCTTCACCGATACCACCGATACGTATTTCCTGGATCAGAACCTGAATACGGAAGAAAAAGTATACCGTTACAAGGTGGAGATCTATACCGAAAGCAACAAGTTAAGGGCCTCATCCCCTCCGGCTTCATCGGTGTTGTTGTCTGCCCGTACCGCCAACCAGGCTGTGCCGCTGACCTGGGAAGCCAACACCCCCTGGAGCAACGAAAATCATACGCATTACATTTACCGCCAGGATGCTTCTGACCGGTTTAACCTGATCCATAAGCTGGAGGTGACCGATGCCAATTCGTTTACCTATACCGACACCGGTGCCGATACGGAAAAAGGCGACGGAGACATCAGCACCGGGCTCATTAACGGGGAAACCTATTGCTACCGGGTTCTGACCCAGGGAGAATACGAGGCATTCAGCCAGCTGGGCATATTGCCGAACTATTCACAGGTAAAATGTGCCACCCCGCTGGATCAGTCGCCTCCGTGTACACCCGAAATCAATGCCTCGGGCACCATCACCTGCGAGCAATATCAGAACAGTGATTTCTGTGATGAAAGTACCTTTGCCAATACCATCACCTGGAATAACCCCACTGACGGAGCCTCAGGCCCCTGCCGGAACGACATCATCAGCTACAACATTTATTTCGGGCGGCATGAGCTCACCGAGCCTTCGCTTATTGCTACCGTGCAGGCATCCGGGCTGAACACATTTACGCACCGGAAGAACCGTACAGAAGGTTTTGCCGGATGCTACTATATCGCAGCCGTTAATTCATTGGGGCTGGAAAGCGCGCTCAGTGGCCGGGTCTGCTTTGATAACTGCGAAAAATTATCGTTTCCGAATGTATTTTCACCCAACGGCGACGGGAAGAACGATACTTTCACCCCCATGAACTGCCCGGCATTCATCAAAGATGCAAAAATGGAGATCTACGGGGCGCACGGACAACGGGTCAGAAGTATTCTTTCAGCCGATATGGAATGGGACGGAAAAGACAATAACGGGCGCGAGCTGGCCTCCGGAACGTATTACTACGTAGTTACGGTCAACTTTGAGCGGCTGGATCCGAAGGGCAGTACTAAGGAATACAAGGGATACGTTACACTGATCCGGTAAGAGAACGGGTTTTCGACTACGCTTTTGGTTCTCGTCTTCGCTTTCGGTTCTCGTCTTCGCTCGAACTGACAGGAACCGGCGCCACTTGTCAGTTCGAGCGTAGTCGAGAACCATATTAGGTTTATCTTACCCCATGCATCAGCTTTTTAATGACGGGCCTTGAAATAACGGCCAGAACAGCAGCACCAAAAGCAATGGAGGCCAGCATCCAGAAGAAATAGCTGATGCCTTTTTCATCGGCTACACGGTCAATGCTTTCACCGAATTTGGCCGCGGCTTTCATGCCGATGGCCACGGCCAGGTACCAGATACCGAACATCACGGCGATCATACGGGCAGGTACCAGCTTACTTACATACGACAGGCCCACCGGAGAGATACAGAGCTCACCCATGGTAAAGAAAAGATACACCAGGATCAGCCAGATCATGCTTACCGAGGCGGTGCGGGCACCTACTTCAATAGAACCGGCCCCGAAAGCAATACAGGCTGCCCCGATGGCCAGCAGCAACATGCCCAGGCCGTATTTGTAGTTGGCCGGCGGATTGAAACGGCTGTCCCAGAATTTCGTAAAAAGCGGAGCCAGGCTGATCACAAACAGCGAATTCAGCGTACTGAACCAGGAAGCGGGCACTTCGAGGGTTTCCTGGGCAAACTGGTTTTTGAGCATCCAGAGGGCAATGCCCCACACAATAACAAAGCTGGAGCCGAGAATTACATTGGCCAGCGTATAATGCCGGAAAGTTTGCCCGAAAAGCTTAAACAACACCCAGGTTATAATGCCCAGCGGAATAACCGTGAGAGACGCATTGGCCAGCTTAAAAATAAGCCCGGCATTTCCTTCCAGCATGCGGTGGGTATAGTCTCTTGCAAAAATGGTGAGCGTACCCGGAGCCTGCTCAAAAATAGCCCAGAAGAAGGCGGCAAGAAAAGCAAAAAAGGTAACGGCAATCATACGGTCACGAATAACCCGCGAATACCGGGGAATCCGGATGAGCAGCAATACCAGAAAAAGCGCAAGGGCCAGTAAAATGGTGAAGTTGTTGCCTGAAAACCCGAGTACGCTGAAATCGAAGATATCAACAGCCCCTTTCGAAATAATCTTTACCGGTTCAAAGACGATCCAGAGCAGCCCGAGAAGGATCATAATACCGATCAGCACCAGCTGAAACGCCGTAAACGGGTTACGCTTGTCTTCATCTGTTACGGCTTTCTGTACATTTTCTCCCTGCGTGGCTTTTTTAGGCTTTAAACCTATATTTCCAAAAATATCCTGGGAAAACCAGAACTGCAGGAGTCCGAAGAACATAAAAATACCGGCCAGGCCAAATCCCAGGCTCCAGCCTACCTGTTCTCCCAGGTACCCGCACAGCAGGATCCCGAAAAACGAGCCCGAGTTCACGCCCATATAGAATATGGTATAGGCCCCGTCTTTCTTTTCCGGGTGGTCTTTGTAAATCTCTGACAGGATAGAGGTCATGTTAGGCTTGAAAAACCCGTTACCAAAAACCAGTAAAATAAGGCCTGTATAGGTAAAGAACGGGGTTTCAGCCGCCATAGAAGCATGCCCCAGGGTCATCAGGAAAGCACCTACCACCACCGCCAGCCGGTAACCGATGATATTATCGGCAAAATAGCCGCCCAGCATGGTAGACAGGTACACCAGGCCCACATAAGAGCCGAAAAGGGCCATGGCCTGTTCGCGGCTCCAGTCCCAGCCGCCGTCGCCTATAGTAGACGTCAGGAAAAGTACGAGCAGCGCCCGCATCCCGTAAAACGAGAAGCGCTCCCACATTTCTGTAAAAAACAAGACAAATAAACCGGACGGGTGGCCTAGAACTTTGGATTTAAAAAAATCAGGGTTGGTCTCAGCAGACGGGTTCATACGATAATTCAGGATAGACTATTAAACAAAACTACGAAAAAGTATTGATATTCCGGCTATCAGCGGCAACAACAAAGGGGATTACCCGCCCAACGGCTTTGAACCTCCTGAATAAAAAAGCCCGGAAAAGACACAAAATGTATTTGCGTTCTTTCCGGGCTCCTTCTCCTGAATTTTTAATTTTATTCCGTTCCGGCCATTTCAATCATCAGCGAGAGCTCATCTACCAGCTTATCGGCACTGCCGCTGAAGCCGATAGAGGTGAACCGGATATTTCCTTTCTTATCCAAAACAAATTTGGTGGGGATACCGCTAACCCCGTACGAGTCGATTACTTTATTGTCCAGGTCAAGCAATACCTCAAACGGGTAAGCTCCTTTTTCAATAAACGCAGCTACTTCTTTCTTGATGTCCTTCCCGTTTTCCCAGGCGTTGATAAATACAAATTTTACATTGGGATCGTCCTTGTATTTTTCCTGTGCTTTTTTCATCCCGGGGAAAGACGCGATGCACGGTCCGCACCAGGTAGCCCAGAAATCAACAATCACGGTTTTGCCCTTCAGCTCTTCCAGCTTTACTTCTGACCCGTCGAGGTTCAGCAGAGCAAATACCGGTGCCGGTTTGTTCTGCTGTTTTTTCATCAGCTCTTCCCGCATTTTCTCTTTTGCTTCTACCTCCAGTGAGGCGATATACGCGTCAAAGCCTTCTTCCGAATTTTTTTCTTTTACGTAAGCTCTTTTCAGTACCTCTTTAATTTCCGAGCCCGATTTCCCGTCTACCACAAACTTTTCCAGCTGGGGTTTATATTCACTGTACGGCAATACTTTTTCGGCCAGCTGGGCATACATGCCGTTATAGGCGGGATTACCCCCTTCTGCTACGGTAATGGCCGCATCTTTTGCATATTTATAGCCCTCTTCATACTTTCCTGATTTGAAAAGAACAGCACCATACGTGTCTGCATACATGGCATAGGTGCTTTTTTTCGGCTTTATTTTCTTTTCCGACTGTCCGGCGGCTACCGCCTTATCCCATTCCTCTTTGGCGTAAGAGGAGGCAAACCGGGCAAATTCTTCTGCTTTAGGAAGATCGGTTCCATCTTCATACATCTTCCAGGCAGTATTGTTGTAGAGCGATGACAGCCTTACTTTATCATCAAACGGTAACGTTGTAATGGCATTCTGCAGGCCATCCCAGTCTTTGGCTGCGATATAGGCACTCAAAAGGTTGCTTTTCAGGTTGGGAACAGACGCCTTGCTGCTTTTGAAGTTCGGAAGGGTTTCTATATTGGCTATGATCTGTTCGTACAGCTCCTTTTTCTTCGCCAGGTCTTTTTCATTCGCAAACTTCGTGATCATTTCCTGGGCTACCCACGTGCCCTCCGGGAACCGGGTTTTCCTTTCTTCTGCCAAAGCTTTTACGTTGTCGGCCTGCTTAACCATGCTGTACAATTGCGACAGGTAAGTGTAGTCGGCTTCGGTTTTCAGGCCGGCCGACTTAAATGCATCAATTTCCTGCTGAATGGCCGCACCTCCTTTTTCTTTATCGTCGGCCAGCTTCATCCGGAATACATTCAGCTTTGCGCTCCGGTTATCGGGGTGGAACTGCAGCTCCCGTTCCAGGGCCGCCAGTGCCCGTTCCTTATCGCCTGTTATACCCGATTCTTCACCGTAATACTGGTAAAAGTATGATTTGGCGATATTGGCATTTTTCCGCGGTTTACCGTTTTCATACAGCTCAATGGTATACCCGTTGCCCTGGTTATTGTCGGTGGCTCCGCCTGCCGTTACCGTGAAGTAAACCAGCGTGGCAGAGGTATCCGTTTTGAAGGTAGCGGTGTATTTCCCGGCAGTACGCTTAGCCTGAAAATCCAGGTCGTCGGGAAACAGGCCTTTGAATTCCATTCCTGAGATTTTGACCGGAACTACGGCCGACGGCTTGTAGCTGATGGTGATGGCATCGCCCGGTTTGGGCTTTTCCGGTGAAAAAGTGAATTCACCCTGTGCAAAGGCAGCACAGGAAAGCAGAGCAGAAAACGCGATAGTAAGAATCTTTTTCATGTGTTTAGAGTTTCATTGACGGCTAAAGATACGGAAATGATCGTAAAAAACCCAAATGATAACTATTTTTTTAGGTGCAGGAAGGTGCCTGACAAGGAGCGGTGAACCGTTCCTTGTCAGGCACCTTCCTGCAGATTCTATCCGGTCCGGATAAGATCTCTTATTTCTTCTTCAGGTAAACATTCCCGCTAAAGCTGGTGATGCTGAAGTAAACCCCGCCATCGTTAATGGTATAATCGTAGCGGTCCAGGTTTCTCCTCCGGGTGGCAGACACCGAAGCAAGTGCCAGTTTTTCATTGACCCGTGCGCGCTGGCCCACCACCGTCACACCTTCGTCACTGCGGAAATTAATAGTACCCTGTCCTACACTTACTGCATCTCCGGAAGATGACAAGCTGGAGAATCCGTTAACAATCACGGCATCAAGCCGGTCATTTCCTGTTTTCTTTTCCACTTTCTTCAACTCAAAATCCGTGTATGCATTTCCTCTTGTCGAGTTCATGGTAAGATTGGCTTTGGTACTTGCCGGCAGGATCACTTCCACATCGCCGTCGGTATTGATAGAGCTGATCTTATCCTGGGCCAGTTTTGAAAATTCGATATGCGTGGTGCCGCCATAAGAAGAATTATTGGCTATAATATTTCCTGAAAAATCCGAAATATTCATGTTACATCCGGTACAGCTTACCTCCAGCTCACCTTCAAAAGACCGTACCTGCATGGGCTCTTTCCCGCCCCAATAGCCCATATGGCTTTCTCTGAACCGGGTCATTACGCCGTGCGGCACTTTTATAACATAGTTTTTGAAGAGCTTGTTGGCATTCGGGATATTGATTGTCAGCACCCTGATCTCTTCTTCTTTTTCCTCTCCTTTCTCATTGATCGAAGTAACCACTTTAACGGTTTCTTCCTCTACCCGGGCAGAGATACCGGTATTATCCACTCCTCCGGCGGTTACCATCCGCAGTCCGGCCGCTTTCTCCGGCACTTTCCCTTCTCCGCCTTCGGCTTCAATGATCACGCTGTTTCCGGCATAGCCTTCAATGACCAGGCCTGAAGAAGGCCCTGTGATATTCACCAGCCCTTTAAAGTTCTTTACTTCGTACTGTTTCTTTTCCTGTGCTCCGGAAAAATGAGCGGCCATTAAAGCCCACGATACTAAAATCAGCTTTTTCATAATTTTTTTACATGTTTAAAACTTTTATACCAAATTCTGCCCGGTCCCTGATGTTTTCAGACACATCAGGGTTATTGATAATACCGGCAAAGACCGGCAGCGCCTTCACCTCTCTGAGTTCTATCAGTTTCGTTATTAATGCCATTTGTAAGGAAGGATCACGCTGCTCGGCCAGTGTCAGCACGAGGTTCTCCCGCATGGCCGGGCTCAGCTCAAAGCGGCCCACGGCATCCAGTGCTGCCAGGCGCACATTCACACTGGGGTCTTTTTCGAGGGTCTGAAAAAGCGCATCCATCAATGCTCCGTCGGCCGCATCCAGGTTATAGCTATAATTGATGGCTTCCAGGCGGGAAGCCGCCGACTCCTGGCGTAGCATAGCCAAGATCATTTTATGCTGCACCTCGTTGATCTCGCCTACTTCTTTCCTGATATTGGCCAGCTCTTCCATCACAGCCGGCTGTTTCCGTGCTGCTTTTCCCTGCCCGTGGCCTTCGGCCTCCTCTTTCACCCGGACGGTGTCGCGCAGGGTGATGTATATGGGTTTCTCTATGGTAACGATCTCTTTCTCCGGTTTCCGGCTGCCGAAATAGTATGCTCCTGCCACCGCCAGGATCATGGCTGCATAGCGGAGAATCTCCCCGAAAGAAACCCGGAAACGCGGAGTTGCCTTGCTTTTTTCTCCTTCCAGGAAAGCATAGAAGTGGTCATTGGCCTCTCCGGACACTTCCGGCTGTACAGCTTCGGGCAATTCATTGAAAAGCTGCTTCAGCTCTTCAAATTCCTGTTGGGCTTCCGGGTTCTCCGAAAAGAAGCTGAGCAGCTCTTTTTCGGAGAGCTTCCCTTCCAGGTAGTCCGCAAAAATTTCTTCTACATTCTTCATTCCATTTGAAAATAAATTTCCCGTAAAATCTTTAGTCCCCGGTGTACCCTCACTTTCACCAGCGATACGCTGATCTGCAGTATTTCTGCGATTTCATCGTATTTCAGCTCTTCGTACCGGCTGAGCAGGATCACCTCCTTATATTCCGGCGGAAGCTTCTCCAGTGCCCGCTTCAGCTGGTATTCCTGCTCCCCGTCATAAGCACTGCTCTCATCTTCTATCTCCGTATCGAGCCCGGAAAACATATACCGGTTTTTCTGCAGGAAATCCTGGAGCACGTTCCGGGCTATCCTGAAAAGCCAGGGCCGGAACACATAGTTTTCTGCAAAGCTTTTCCGGTAATGGATAATCCGGTAAAAAACCTGCTGCATCAGGTCTTCCGAACTATCCCTGTTCACAGAACTCCGGCAGAAATATCCCAGCACAGGCCGTTTGTACCGCTCGTAAAGAACGGCGGCCTTGTCTAAATCTCCACCTGCTACGGCCATCATGGCCTGCTCATCTGTCATAGGAGTTTCCTTCGGGTATTCTGTTTAGAAAAACCGGGTAAAAAGAGAAAGGTTACAACGGACTCAATTTTTTTTTCAGGCGCCGGGTAAGCATACGGCAATTCCTGCATTAAAACTGTTCTTCCACCATGATGTCGGCAATCAGCGCTTCTATTTTGCGCGAAACCCACGGCTTGCAGAAATGGAACAGGGCAAACAGCAAACTATACAGCCCTGTAATGCAGGCATAGCCTATCCAGTAGCTTCGGGTATAGTAATTAATAATAGCGGCAGCCAGGATGTTCAGAAGGAGAAAAATGATAAATATAAAAATGGCTACCAGCACATTCATGACTATCTTGGCCAGCAGCTTTTCTACCTTGGCCAGCAGTTCAAGCTTCTTTAATTCAAATTTAGACTCAGCAATCTTCAGGAGATTATCTTTGAGCTCGTCTATTTTCAGAAAGTCGGAAATTGATGTCTTTAAGCTCATAAGCAGGATGTTTTTAGTTTAAATCGCATCTACATTCACCACCACGTGTACGGATTTGAATTTCTTACCGGTAATCAAATTTACAATTTCTTTTTGAAGATACCGCTTGGTGGCCTGAATATTCATCTTGTCTTTTTCCAGCTTCAGCCAGGTCACAAACAGGTATTTGTTACGGATACGCTCTACCAGCGCCTTCTCAGGCCCCATCACGCGCTGCGGGCCCAGGAAGCTTTTCAGTACTTCTGCCAGGTGTTCTGCCGCCTGGTGCGCCAGCACCTGATCAGCATCTTTTACGGTAATTTCTATGATCCGGGAGAAGGGCGGATAATTATACCCCTCACGCTCCCGGAGCTCGGTTTCGTAAAAGCCTGTATAATCATGGGCCAGTACATATTGTAAAACGCGGTTCTGCGGGTTATTCGTCTGTATGAGCACCTTTCCTTTTTCTTCCCGCCGGCCGGCCCGGCCACTTACCTGCGTAATCAGCTGAAAGGCCCTTTCTGCCGCCCGGAAATCAGGGAAGTGGATCATCTTATCGGCATTGAACACACCCACCAGGCTTACGCGGTCAAAGTCCAGCCCCTTGGAGACCATCTGGGTTCCCACCAGGATATCCACGTCGCCCCCTTCAAATTCCCCGATAATGTGCTCGTATGCATTTTTGGTACGGGTGGTATCCAGGTCCATCCGCAGAATACGGGCTTCGGGAAAAAGCTCATGCAAGTCATCTTCGATACGCTCGGTTCCCACTCCCACCGATCTGACCCGGGGCGAGCCGCAGGCCGGGCATACCCGGGGTACAGGTTCGGTATAGCCGCAATAGTGGCACACCATGGTTTTTTCATGCAAATGATGGGTCAGCGTTACCGAGCATTGGTTACAATGCGGTATCCAGTTGCATTCGGGGCAGTTTACATAGGGGGCGTATCCCCGGCGGTTCTGAAAGATGATGCTCTGCTTTTTTCGCTCCAGGTTTTCCCGTATCCCTTCCAGGAGTACCTGGCTGAATTCCTTTTGCAGGGTTTTGTTTTCCCGTTCTACCCGGAGGTTTACCAGCTGTATATCGGGAAGCTGTGCATCTCCGAAACGCTCGGAAAGGGTAACCAACCCGTATTTCCCGCTCTGCGCCTGGTAATACGACTCAATAGACGGTGTGGCCGATCCCAGCAATACTTTGGCATGCATTTTCCCGGCCAGCATAATGGCCACATCACGGGCGTGATAACGGGGTGCCGGGTCAAACTGCTTATAAGAGGCCTCGTGCTCTTCGTCAACAATGATGAGACCCAGGTCAGAAAACGGCAGAAAGACCGACGATCTTACGCCCACCACAAAGCGGAATTTCTTTTCCAGCACCCCCCGCCATACTTCTACCCGTTCATTGTCTGAAAATTTAGAATGGTATACGCCCATGGTATCGCCGAAAACCCGCTTCAGCCGGCGTACAATCTGGGTGGTGAGCGCAATCTCCGGGAGAAGGAAGAGCACTTCCGTACCCGAGTCCAGCGCTTTTTTGATGATATCAATGTATATTTCGGTCTTACCGCTGCCGGTGATGCCGTGAAACAGCACTACATCTCTCTCGTTAAAGCGGGCCATGATTTCATCTGACGCCCGCTGCTGGACCTCTGAAAGCATGATTTCACCTCCCCCGCTTTCATTGCCAAACCGCGACACCCGTACCTCAAACTGTTCAAAAATTCCTTTTTCCAGCAGGCTGTTCAGCGCTGCATCTGAAATTCCCTGCTCTTTGAAAACGGACTTCTCCACGCCTTCCCGGTTGCGGTAAGGCAGCTCTTCCACAGGAATCAGGCTGAGGTATTTTAGCAGGGCTTCCTGCTGCTTCCGGGCTTTCCCCAGGCTTTCTACCAGCAGCAAAACATTTTCATCCGATTCGTATTCCCCGGCCAGGCGGATCATCCTGACCCGTTTGGGCCGGTATCGCTCACTGACTTCCTCGTAGAGCACCACCGCATGTTTGGCCACCAGGCCTTTGATGAATTTCGCCAGGTCATTATCGCCGATCAGGCGCGCCGATTCTTCGTAGGAGAGCGAGTCTTCGCGGATGAGCACATCCAGGAACGATCGTTCCAGCTCATTCAGAAGCTCATGATGATTGAAATCAGGGTTGTATTGAATTTTTGACTGCGAGCTGATCTTCAGCCCGGAGGGCAGGGCCACATTCAGCACTTCGCCCGCCGTGCACATGTAGTATTCTGCCACCCATTGAAAAAGCCAGAGCTGGTAGCCGGTGACCACCGGTTCGGTATCCAGCAGCTCCCGGATGTATTTGGCCGGGTATTTCTCAGGCGGCGTATCGTGCAGCCTGACCACCAGGGCCGTCACTACCCGTGATTTGCCAAATTCTACCACCACACGCGCCCCCGTTTTCACCAGGGGGGCAATCTCCCGCGGCAACCGGTAGGTAAAAAACTGCGGAACAGGCACGGGCAGAACCACATCAATGAAAAGCGCTGTGTTTTCCATAACACAAAGTTAAACCCGGATCATGCATTACTGACGGGCTACGCTATAATTTTACTTCGTACCCGTTGCACCATCCGGGCTATACCAGCTGCCCGTAAACGAGCGGTTGTTTACAGTTCTCCTTTCTTCATCCGGTTAACGGCATAATCTACTGCCCGGGCCGTGAAGGCCATATACGTCAGTGAAGGGTTCTGCGTAGAAGTAGAGGTCATAGAGGCACCATCGGTCACAAATACATTCTGGCAGTGGTGCAGCGCATGCCATTTATCGAGGAGCGAGGTTTTGGGGTCATGGCCCATCCGTACGCCGCCCATTTCATGGATATCATTGCCGGGATTTCGCTTGGATTCATGGGTTTTAATGTTTTTGAAACCCGCTTTTTCAAACATTTCGGTAAATTGATCCATGTAATCCTGCTCCATTTTTTTATCGTTCTCATCGTAATCGATGGAAATTCTGAGCAGCGGAATTCCCCAGGCATCTTTTTGGGCGGAATCCAGGGCCACGTAATTGCTTTCTTTCGGAATGGTCTCGCCCATCATGTGTGAGCCCACAGACCAGTAATCGTTGTACTTCCGGGTATCCAGGCCGTTTTTCAATTCTTCTCCCCAGCCTTCACCACCATAATAGGGGCTTCTCGAGGCCTGGAAACCGGCCGCATACCCTCTCAGGAAGTCGGTTTCCTGCTTTTCCACATTCCGGAAACGCGGAACATACGGAGAATTCGGCCTTCTGCCGTCTGTGGTTTTATCCAGGAAGCCCTCGTATTCGGCCGAAATGGTCCGGTTGTAATTATGAAATGCCACGTATTTACCCAGCAGGCCGCTGTCGTTACCGAGCCCGTTAGGAAAACGGGAAGAGGTACTGTTCAGCAGGATCAGGTTGGAGTTCAGCGCTGCGGCATTCAGGAAAATGACTTTGGCAAAGAAATCAATTTCTTCTTTGGTGTTGGCATCAATAACCTTCACCCCGCTGGCCTTGCCCAGCTTTTCATCGTAAATGATAGAATGTACCACTGAATGCGGACGCAGGGTCATGTTGCCGGTTCTTTCTGCTGCCGGAAGCGTAGACGAGTTGCTGCTGAAATACCCGCCATACGGACAACCCCGCTCACAGATGGTGCGGTGCATGCATTTTGAACGGTTCTGATCCAGGTAAATCTGGCGGTTATCGGTCAGGTGGGCACAACGCCCCTGGATAATATTCCGGTCTTTGTAATGCTTGCCGACCTGCTGCTGGAAGTACGACTCCACACAGTTCATTTCATGTGCGGGCAGGAACTCGCCGTCGGGCAGGTTCTTCAGCCCGTCGCGGTTGCCTGAAATCCCGGCAAAGCGCTCCACATAGCTGTACCAGGGCGCAATATCGGCATAACGGATGGGCCAGTCTACGGAGAAGCCGTCACGGGCTGGTCCTTCAAAATCAAAATCAGACCAGCGCTGGGTTTGCCGGGCCCACAGCAGCGACTTCCCGCCTGTCTGGTATCCCCGCAGCCAGTCGAAAGGCTTTTCCTGGATGTACGGATGTTCATTATCTTTGACAAAGAAATGCTCGGTACCCTCGTAAAAGGCGTAGCAACGGCTGGCGATAGGGTTGGCTTCTTTCACCTCGCGTGTCAGCTGGTTCCGGTGTTCAAACTCCCAGGGCATCATATTGGTGGTAGGATAGTCGGTAATGTGCTTTACCTCCCGGCCTCTTTCCAGCACCAGTGTTTTCAGTCCTTTTTCGCAAAATTCTTTGGCTGCCCAGCCACCGCTGATCCCCGAGCCGATAACAATGGCGTCAAAGGTGCGGTCTTTTATAGAGTCTATATTGATATTAGGCATTTTCATTAAGGTTTACACAGCCTATGTAACGGCCGGGAATGAATTCAAACTGACGGATATTCGTCATTACATATTCGGAAGAATTGTAGCCCCGTACGGTCAGGCCCTTTAACAGGCTGATGAATTTGTCATCTTCGGGGAAAGACTTTAAAACTTCCAGCCTTTCGGCAGGAGTGGTCAGCTTAAATGCTTTGGAAAACATTTTTTTGGATTGCTTATCGAGCTCTACCAGCCCATCGCCGAATAGTGTCTGCGCCTCCGGGTCATAGCAATCGGTGAGCATTTTGGCCACAAAAAGGTCTACTCCCAGCGACTTCGCACCCGGAGTACCCGTTTCAGGAATGATGGCTTCTACGGCTGCTGCCAGAATGGCCTGCCTGTTTTCATTGAATAAGGTTGAATCCCCGATTTTTGATTTATTCCACCAAACCAGTCCCGCCGGAATGGCTACCGCTGCAGCGGCACCGAGGCTTATTGCTTGTCGTCTGTTCATACTGCCAAGTTTGAGGCAATTTAAAGCAATTTATGGAAAACAGCATTACACAAAGAAAGAAAAACTTGCTTTTGGAGCAGTTTCCGATATTTGATTCTGAAAATGGAAAATCTTATCCATAAATACTGTTCTATATATAAATCACATTGAACCGTAAATCCAGCGGATCAAACACGGCAAACAGCTTATCGATAAATGCCGGGTCATTCAGGTAAAAGTTCAGGAAATTATCTTTTCGCTCCTGCTGGCTTCCGCCGGGGAAAAGCTTCTCTTTGAGGCCGGTCAGCTGGCTTATAGCAGTATCGAATTTGCGTTCTTCGGCCTTTTTGATACGGGCTTCGAGGTGATTCAGGCTTTTCAGGGCCTTGGTTTTTTCCGCCTCAATGACTCCTTCGAGCGTGGGGTCTACTTCCCGGGCTTTTGAAACAATGGCTGCAAAGGCTGCTGCAATTGCATCCTCTTCGGTTTTCAGGCTGAGGCTGTTTTCCGAATGCTTTTCCACATAGGTTTTCCGGAGGGCGGCATCGTCAAGATAAAGCTCTTCCACGCTTACACCCAGCTTGTCCATCCGCTTTTTCAGGCTTCCGTTAACCACCAGAGCCATATTGCGGGGAAGCAGCACAGGAAACGCCACATTGTAATGTTCAAAAACACCCTTCAGCTGCAGCCAGTAAGCCAGCTCAGAGGGGCCACCGAGGTAAGCCAGGTTCGGCAGGATCATTTCCTCGTAAAGCGGCCGCATGGCTACGTTCGGGCTGATCTTCTCGGGGCTTTCATCGAGCAGAGCCTTCATTTCACCGGGGGTGAAGCTGATAGCAGTATCCACCACCGTATAGCGGTCACCGCTAAATTCAATTCTTTCCCGCAGGCCTGAGTCTTTATAAAACAGGTTGATATCCCGGCCGTTGATCTGTGGCTTATACCCCAGCTTTTCCAGCTCAGCGCTGCTGGCATCCAGCGCTTTTTTTACAGAATGGTTCTGCAGCTCATCCCACATTGCCGGCGCAAAGAGGCGTTTGAGCTCACGGTCATTCCCGTCTACACATACCAGGCCGTGCTCCCCGAAAAGGGCATGCATATACCGGCGCACCGCGCCTGCCAGCGTATCGTTTTCAGCATAAGCCTGCCGGAAGACCTCCGGTTTATCTTTCAGCTCGTCAAAGATCCTGCTGATTCCTTCCGGATCCATTTCGCCTACCGCTCCTTTCTGATCCGTTTCCCAGGTATATTTCTGACCAAAAAGATGAAACGAGGCGATTTCTTCAAAGTCATGATCTTCGGTGGCCATCCAGTATACCGGCACAAAATTATACTCCGGCATAGCCGCCTTTAACTGAGCGGCCAGGTTAATGGTGCTTACAATTTTATAAATCACATACAGGGGACCGGTAAAGATATTGAGCTGGTGGCCAGTGGTAACAGTAAAGGTATTTTCCTGCAGCAAAAGGTCCAGTCCGGGCAGGTTTTCCATACCGGCATACTGGCGCTTCAAAGCTGCCGTAAGAACAGCCCGGTGCGTAAATTTCTTCGCTTTTACCTGAGCTCTGAACCCTTCTATATCGGGAAAATGGCCATAAAGCGGCTTCAACTCCTCCCGACGGCTTACATAATCCAGAAACAGCTTCGGAAAGTTGGCGACCTGCCCGAAGGGCAGCTTTTTAATTTCAGATTGCAATTATTCGACTTTTTCAGATTAAAACAATCCCCCGCCGGTTTCAGTTTCCCGTATACCTTTATTTGTATCTTTGTACCCGGATCAGGGTTAAATTAAAAACAGATTTGGGTATTCGGGAAACATCGGACGGTTCGGTAACTTTCTATTCGGAAAAATACGGTCAGACCTACCATTCCATACACGGCGCCAGAACGGAGTCGGAGCGGGTATTCATAGAGCTGGGGCTGACGTATGCCGCTACCGTATTTCATGAGCTGAATATCCTGGAAGTGGGCTTCGGAACGGGTCTGAATGCCTGGCTGACGCAGCAAAAGGTTGCCGGCTGGCAGATCCCGGTAAATTACACAGGCATTGAAGCCTACCCGCTGGCTCCTTCCGACTACCAAATGCTGCCACCTGAACTCTGCACTCTGCAGGAACTGCCGTGGGAGGTGCCGCACACCATTTCTCCGGGTTTCAACGTTATTAAGAAGAAGGCCCGGCTGGAAGATTTTCACAGTGACACCCTCTTTCACCTGGTTTATTTTGATGCCTTCTCCCCCGATGCGCAGCCTGAGCTCTGGTCAGCAGATATATTCTTCCGGATAGGGAACATGATGCGCAACGGCGGGGTTATTACTACATATTGCTCCAAAAGTTCGGTACAGAAGAACCTGCGATCTGCCGGCTTCACCGTTGAAAAGCACCCCGGGCCTCCCCACAAGAGAGAGGTTCTCCGGGCCATAAAAAAATGATTACCGTGAAAAAAATATTCCTGCTGCTCTTTTTCAGCCTGTTGTATATCACCGGTTATGCCCAGTTCCTGGATGACCGGCAAAGCACAGCCCAGGTGCTTAAAGGGCTGGATTACCTCTACAACCTGCAGCCTGCCCAGGCGGAGGCTGAATTTGCACCGGTGAAAGCCAAATATGCAGATCACCCCGTGAAATTTTTACTGAACGCCCTGCAAATCCAATGGAAGAACATTCCCATTGACCAGCAGCCGGCCGCTTTGAATTCTTACCTGGCTGAGCTGAACAAATGCGTGGAGGCCAGCCACCGGTATTATGAGATACCGGCCTACAAAATGGAATGTACTTTCTTCCTGCTGGCGGGACACGGTTTCCTGGCCCTTGCAGAAAATTACAAAGGCAGCTTTATCAACGCTACCCAGGAGGCCCGTAAGGCCCTCCGGTATTTTAAGGAAGGGAAAAAATACAAGAACAGCAACGCTGAGTTCCTGTTTGCCAACGGCCTCTATAATTATTACCGCGAGAGATACCCGGAAACCAAGCCCATTGTAAAACCCATTATGGTCTTTTTTGATTCGGGAAATAAAGCGCAGGGACTGGCCGAGCTGGAAAAATCGTTCCGGAGCTCGGTTTTCAGCCGTACCGAAGCCGGTATGTACCTGCGGGATATCTACATCAAATACGAAGCTAATTTCGGGAAAGCCCTGTATTTCTCGTCTGAAGTTTTTAAAGATTACCCCCAGAATTTCATTTTACGGGCCGGCCATATCGAAACGCTGCTGCTCAACCTGAAATTTGATGAGGCCGAAAAGCTTAACGAAGCCCTGCAGTCAAATACTAATCCGGTGGCCGCCCTCTCGTACCATATGTTTGACGGATATATACAGGAACACAAGTATAAGAACTTTTCACAGGCAAAAGCCGCCTACCAGAAAGCTCTTAAAGTAAAATACAATGACCGGTATACCAAAGAATATGTGGCTTTTGCCTATCTTGGCCTGGCCAGGATTGCCGTGCACGAAGGAGACAATGCCAATGCCCGGAATTACTATAAGCAATGCCTGAAATATGCCGAGTACCTGTGGCTCATTACCGTGGCAAAAGAGGAACAGAAGAAAATAGCGTAGGCCGCCTGCGCAGAACCAATTTATACCGATGAAAAATTATATTATCAGAAATGCGGCTATTGTCAATGAAGGAACCATCTCTTACCAGGATGTACTCATCCAGAGCGGCCGGATTGAAAGAATTGATCCGGTGGTGGATAAGCTAACCAACCATAAAGAGATCAATGCCGAAGGGCTGTACCTGCTGCCGGGGGTGATTGATGATCAGGTGCACTTTCGTGAGCCCGGTCTTACGCATAAGGCCTGTATTGCTACCGAGTCAAAGGCAGCCCTGGCCGGAGGTACCACCAGCTTTATGGAGATGCCCAATACGGTTCCGAATACCCTCACACAAGAGCTGCTGGAACAAAAATATGCCCTGGCCGAAAAAACCTCCTGGACCAACTATTCCTTTTTCATGGGCGGTTCTAACGATAATTATGAAGAGGCCATGAAAACCGACCTGGCCAAGGTATGCGGTCTTAAGCTTTTTATGGGAAGCTCTACCGGCAATATGCTGGTGGATAATGAAGATACGCTGAGCCGTTTCTTCGGAAATTTTGAAGGGCTGATCGCCACCCACTGCGAAGACGAAGCTACTGTAAAGACCAACCTGGCCCATTACAAAGCACTTTACGAAGGGAAAATCCCGCCCTACGATATTCACGCCCTGATCAGGAACGAGGAGGCCTGCTACAAGTCTTCTTCATTTGCCGTTGACCTGGCAAAGAAAAACGGTACCCGGCTGCATATTCTCCATATTTCCACGGGCGAAGAGCTGGAGCTGTTTGACAACTCCCTGCCCCTTTCCCAAAAAAGGATCACCTCAGAAGTGTGCGTCCATCACCTGTATTTTGATGCCGAAGATTACCGGCGTTTCGGTAACCTGATCAAATGCAACCCGGCCATTAAGCACAATCACCGCAACAAGCTGATGCAGGGGCTGCTTGATGACCGCCTGGACATTGTTGCCACCGATCACGCCCCGCATACCCTGGAGGAGAAAAGCACCGATTACTGGACCGCCCCTTCGGGTGTTCCGCTGGTGCAGCACAGCCTGCAGATCATGCTGGATTTTTACCTGCAGGGAAAGATCAGCCTGGAGAAGGTAGTGGAAAAAATGGCCCATGCCCCGGCCGATTGCTTCAGGGTCAGGGAGCGGGGGTATATCCGTGAAGGGTACTGGGCCGACCTGGTGCTGGCTGACCTGCACAAGCCCTTCACCGTAACGGGAGAGTCGCTTCAGTACCGTTGTGGCTGGTCACCGTTTGAGGGAAAAACCTTTGGTTCTACCATTGTAAAAACCTTTGTTTCAGGAGAATTGAAGTACGATAACGGCGAATTCTTTTTTGACGAAGCCGGCAGACGCCTGACGTTCAACCTGCGGTAGAAATCTTTTAAACGGGCTTCTACCGGGCCGGCGTCAGCAGGATCTCCTCGATTGTTTTTCCTGCGGGGTCAATTATTTTGATGGTTCCTTTGGTTTCATTCAGGTCTACCCTGAGAACATTATTATTGGAATTGACAATGACAGGAAAGTGAACCGCGCTGTCCTGCTTCCGGATCACCTGCCGGTGCAAATGGCCGGCAAGCATCACCTGAACCCCTGCTTTATTCAACGGTACCGGGTACCCGGCTTCAGGTGGTTCAGGGATACAGGAGCGCCTGTTAGCCCCTGGATGTAGGGCAGATGGGTAATTTTTAAAGACTCCTGAGCCTGTAACGCCAGGCCTGCCGACAGGAATAAGAAAAAACTTACTATTTTTTTCATCTGTATAAAATTTTAGCTTTCAGCCTTCAGCTATCAGCCGCAGCGGCGGAGTGCTTATTCATGGGCCGGTTGGTGTGCCCGACTTCTGATAGCTGATAGCTGACTGCTCATGGCTATTTCATGGCTATTTCAGCTTATAAAATTCACTATGCAGTGCTTTCAGCTCGGCTTCCGGTATTTTGACCACCCTGCGGTCGTAGGTCATCAGCCCGTTTGTTTCTATTTCCACGTCTGTAGTCTGGGTATATACTGCGGCAGAAAGTCCTCTGCTGATCAGTACCTTCAGCGATTCCATAAATTCGGTATAGCGTTTTTTGAGATCTTCCCTGTTCTTAAAGCTCTGGTAGCCCCAGTTGTTCTTATCCTGCCAGGTATGGCCTTCGAGGGGCAGGCCCAGGCCGCCGAATTCTCCCAGCACCAGCACCCGGTCTTTACCGAAATACTGCGGATCAGGCATCTGGGGTTCGGGGTAATGGTGAATATCCAGGATATCGCCTACCGGGTAAAAGTTTCCGCCGCTGGCACTGTTCACCAGGCGGGTGGGATCATGCTCTTTGGTCCACTCTGCTATCTCCCGGGTCTTAAACTGGCCCCAGGCTTCATTGAACGGCACCCACACCACAATACACGGGAAATTATACAGGGCATCCATGATATTTTTCCATTCTTTCCGGTAAATGGCTTCTGAAGCTGCCGTGCGGTCTTTCTCCAGCTTCCTTCCGCTGATATTGCCCAGACGCATGTCCCACGCGTTTCCGCCCAGGTCTCCGCTGGGCATATCCTGCCAAACCAGGATCCCCTCGCGGTCACAATGGTAATACCAGCGGGCCGGCTCTACTTTGATATGCTTCCTGATCATATTAAAGCCCATTTCCCTGGTTTTTACCACGTCAAACCTGAGGGCTTCGTCAGTAGGTGCGGTGTAAAGTCCGTCAGGCCACCAGCCCTGATCCAGCGGACCGTACTGGAACAGGAACTCATTGTTCAGCACCATCCGTTGCAGCCCGTTTTCATTGGCTTTCACCGACAGCCTGCGCATGGCAAAATAAGACCGCACCTCATCGATTACTTTTCCTTTACGGATCAGCGAAATTTTCAGGTCATACAAAAACGGTTGGGCAGGTGACCACAGCTTTGCGTTATGGATGGTCAATTCTGCTTCCCGGCCTGCAGCTACCTCTTGTTCGGCTACCTTCGTGTTTCCATCCCACGCCTCCACTTTTACCACATCTCCGGCTTCTGTACCGGCTGTTTCGGCAAGCACAGATACGATTTCCCGGTCGGTATCCGGCGTATTTCGGGTGCTCCTGATATAGCTCTTCGGTACGCCTTCCAGCCACACGGTCTGCCAGATGCCGGTAACGGGCGTATACCAGATACCGTTGGGTTGGTTTACCTGCTTGCCGTTAGGCTGTGGGCCTTTATCGGAAGGATCCCACACCGAAATCAGCACTTCCTGCTTATTTCCTTTTTTCAGGAACGGCGTGATGGAAAACGAAAACGGATCATAGCCTCCTTCGTGCGTACCTGCCGGCTGGCCGTTAATAAATACCTCGGTTTTCCAGTCTACCGCCCCGAAATGCAGGATTACCTCCTTGTCCCGGATCGATTTATCGATATCTATCGTGGTCTTATACCAAAGCGTACTGTCTTTTCCTACTCTCCGGCCTACACCTGAAAGTGCCGATTCTACGGCAAAAGGTACCAGGATTTTTCCTTCAAATGCCTGTGGCCGGGCGTTCACCGGCACAATGGCGTATTCCCATAACCCGTTCAGGTTTTGCCAGCCATCCCTTACCAGCTGCGGCCGGGGATATTCATCCAGGGGTTTTTCAGGGTTGACTTTTTCTGCCCACGGGGTTGTCGGCTTGCCGGGTATCATCTGCCATTTATCCTGAGCAAAAGCACTTACAGAGATCAGTAAAGAGAAGAGCAATAGTTTGCGTTTCATATCCAGGGTTGATTTCCTACGAAAATAAAGCATTTTGTGTAAGCCCCCAAACAGCTTCTTGAAAATCACTCTATTTTGGTTTATCTTGCCTTTTTCTTTTATACCCTTTGTTTATGAATACCGGAAATTTCCTCAGATTGTGCTTTTTTGTACTCCTTCCTCTTTCCCTCCCGGCACAACGGGTAAGCGACCTGGGTATACGGGTGGGTGTGCTCTCTTCCGGGAAATACAATGCCATTACCGATGTGCCCGGCGTAAAGGTAGGGCACAAAACGCTGACAGAGGGCGATAATGTCCACACCGGTGTCACAGCTATTCTTCCGCACCCGGGAAATATATTCCAGGAAAAAGTACCCGCAGCAGTTTATATTGCCAATGGTTTTGGCAAGCTGACGGGCATCAGCCAGGTGCAGGAGCTGGGAAACCTGGAAACGCCCGTTATACTAACCAATACCCTGTCGGTACCCGTAGCAGCTGACGCGCTCATTGATTATACCCTGTCTCAGAAGGGAAACGAAAAGGTGAAGTCGGTGAATTTTGTGGTAGGCGAAACCAATGACGGTTATCTTAATGATATTGCCGGAAGGCATGTCAGGAAACAGGATGTACTGGAGGCCCTGTCGGCGGCTTCGGACGGACCGGTGCAGGAGGGCAACGTAGGGGCGGGTAACGGTACGGTTTGTTTCGGATGGAAAGGAGGAATCGGCACGGCTTCAAGAGTATTGCCCGGAAAGTCGGGCGGCTATACGGTAGGCGTACTGGTTCAAAGCAATTACGGCGGTGTGCTGTATGTAAACGGTGTGCCTGTAGGGCAGGAGCTGGGAAAGCATTTCCTGCACGACCAGCTGAATGACCCGGCAGATGGCTCCTGCATGATTGTGGTAGCTACCGATGCCCCGCTGACCTCCCGTAATCTTGAGCGGCTCGCCAAAAGGGCTGTCCTTGGCCTGGGCAAGACGGGCGGCATAGCCTCAAACGGCAGTGGCGACTATATCATTGCATTTTCTACAGCTACCGGATTGCGGGTAGCCCATTCTTCTGCTTCTCCAAAATACGAAATATCCGAATTACGGAACGATGAGGTTTCTCCCCTGTTCCTGGCCGTCATTGAAGCCACGGAAGAAGCACTTTTAAATTCTCTTTTCATGGCGGAGACCGTGAAGGGAGCATCAGGAACCGTGGAGGCACTGCCAAAGCAGAAAGTACTGGAGATTTACAGAAGATACAGGAACTGAAATAAAGGATGCCTAAGCGGCATCCTTTTTAATTTCATATAGCGACGAATGCTCAAATTTTGAGCGGGCGTAATCTTCGGTTACGCTGAAGTGTTTTACCGCTTTATCCGATGGCAGCTCAAACATGGCATCTGTCAGGATGGTTTCGCAAATGGAACGAAGCCCGCGGGCGCCCAGGTTAAACTTAACGGCCTGGTCTACGATATAGTCCAATGCCGCCTCCTCAAAAACCAGCTCGATATTTTCCATTTTAAACAGCTTCTGGTATTGCTTCACCAGGGCATTCTGCGGTTCGGTGAGGATACGCTTCAGCGTATTCCGGTCTAAGGGATTCAGGTAGGTCAGCAACGGCAGACGACCGATCAGCTCAGGGATCAGCCCGAACGACTTCAGGTCCTGCTGCGTCACGTAGCGCATCAGGCTTTCTTCCTTGTTCAGGTCCACGCCTTTCCCGTCCTGTCGGAAGCCGATGGGCGATGTATTGATGCGCTTGGCAATATGCCGGGCAATTCCGTCAAACGCCCCGCCGCAGATAAAGAGAATGTTCTCGGTATTTACCTGTACCAGCTGCTGGTCGGGATGCTTACGGCCTCCCTGCGGCGGAACGCCCACTATCGAGCCTTCAAGGAGCTTCAGAAGCCCCTGCTGCACCCCTTCTCCGCTGACATCCCGGGTGATAGACGGGTTATCCGATTTACGCGCGATCTTATCGATCTCATCAATATATACAATGCCTCTCTGCGCCTGCTCCACATTGTAGTCAGCCGCCTGAAGCAGACGTGTCAGGATACTTTCAATGTCTTCGCCCACATATCCGGCCTCCGTCAGAACGGTGGCATCGGCAATGGCAAAAGGCACCTGCAGCATGCGGGCAATGGTACGGGCCAGGTAAGTTTTACCGGTTCCCGTCTCCCCCACCATAATGATGTTCGATTTTTCAATATTTACATCGTCATCCGTGGCCGGCTGCATCAGGCGCTTGTAGTGGTTATATACCGCTACGGTAAGCACCTTTTTGGCTTCGTCCTGCCCGATAATAAATTTATCGAGATATTTTTTCAGCTCCTGCGGCGGTCTCAGCTCAAATTCCGGAACCGGCTGGCCTTTCTTTTTCGGTTTGGCCGGGTCTATCCCGTAAATCTCCCGCTGGATCATCTCATATCCCTGCTCAATACAGTTGTTGCAGATATTTCCGCTCTGACCTGACAGCAGGATCTCCACCTCATTCTTACTCCTGCCGCAGAACGAGCAGGTCTGATCTTTTGTTTTTGCCATAATTTACCCCTGCGGGCTTAGTTTTTATCCCGGTAAAGCACTTCGTCAATCAGGCCGTAAGCCTTGGCTTCTTCGGCTTTCATCCAGTAGTCGCGGTCAGAATCCCGGTCGATCTCTTCATAGGTTTTGCCGGTATGGTGCGCCAGGATCTCGTACAGTTCTTTCCGGATTTCAATGATCTGCTTAACGGTAATTTCCATATCTCTCGACTGCCCCTGAGCACCGCCACTGGGCTGATGAATCATTATCCGTGCATGCGGAAGGGCCGTACGCTTGCCGGCTGCTCCGCCTGCCAGCAGAACCGCACCCATAGAAGCCGCCAGTGAAGTACAGATCGTGCCTACTTCCGGACGAACATATTGCATGGTATCGTACATTCCCAGGCCGGCATATACCGAACCTCCAGGGCTGTTGATATACATGAGAATATCTTTTTTCGCATCTACTGATTCCAGAAACAGCAGCTGGGCCACCACAATATTGGCTACCTGGTCGTCTACACCGGTACCCAGGAAGATGATCCTGTCCATGATCAGCCTTGAGAAAACATCAATAGCCGCAAAGCGCATCGGACGTTCCTCAATGATATTGGGTGTCATGTTGTTGATGTTGTGCTTCATGTAATCATCAAAGGTCAGGCCGCTGATACCGGCATGATGCACTGCATATTTTCTAAATTCTTCTCCGAAGTTCATAGTATGATTAATCTTTATAATATTTAAAGAAAACAATGAAACGCCCTATAAAAGTTTCGAAATGCAAAAATCGGGCAGGAGATACCCCTTACCCGATTTTCTCTCCCTTTTGCGGGAATTAATTCTTATACGATTCCGAAGCGATCTCGTTGAATTTTTCAACCGATACCGGACGGGTATCTTTCTTCACTTTTTCTTTTATAAAGCCCAGCACTTTGCGACCGAAGGCCCGGTCAAGATACTTTCTCGTGTTATCTTTATTGCCTTCCAGCTGTTTTTTGGCCATGTTATCGATGAACTCTTCCATGCCTTCAAAACCGCCTTGTCCGCCAAAATAACCCCGGATCTCGCTCTTCACCTCTTCGAGAACATCGCTGTACTCTACTTTCACCTCGTTATCCCGGGCTACCTGTGAACGAATGAAATCGAGCTTGATTCCTCTCAGAATAGCAGGGAATTCTCTTTCCAGGTCTTCTTCAGTGGCTTTTCCTTCATTGACTTCCAGCAAATAGGCTTTCAGGAATTCTTCAGGAAGCTCGATAGAAACACTTTCCAGAAGAGCTTTCTCTACATCAAAATCAAACAGGAACTCTGATTCCCGGCTGTAATTCTCTTTGATAATGCTTTTTACCTGCTCGGTAAATTCTTTTTCATCTTTGGCCTTATCCTTGCCCAGCACCTTGTCGAAGAACTCCTGGTTCAATTCGGAAGGCTCCACCCGGCTGATCCGCTCCACTTCAAATTCAAACTCGCCTTCCAGCTGCCCTGCTTCTTCGTCCGACTTCCCGGTAGCAAAGCCCAGCTCTTTAACGGTTTCAAAAATGGACTGGATATCAAATTTCAGCTTATCGCCGCTTTTTACCCCAATAAACTGAGCTTTGGCGTCAGCTTTCACTTTATCAGTAGGGATTCCCGACTGGAAGAAGAATTCGGTAGACTCCTGGCTGAGCTTCCCGAAGATCAGGTCGCCCTCTTCCGAAACTTCGGGTTCTTTGTCTACACCGAAACGTTTTTTCAGGTCTTCAATAGAATTGTTCACCTGCTCTTCAGAAGGTTCGATCTCGTATTGAATGATCGCCGGGATTTTCTCCAGGTCTACCGTAAAGTCAGAAGCAAACCCGATCTCATAGTCGAATTTGAAATCTTTCCGGGCATGCCAGTCTATATTGTAGGAGTCTTCTTTCGGCTTGGGTTCACCTACCACGTTCAGGTTCTGCTCTTTGATCTGGTCGTTTACGGCCTGGCTGGCCACCCGGATCACCTCATCCACCAGGATGCTCTTCCCGTACAGGTTTTTAATATAAGGAATGGGCACGTGACCGGGCCGGAAACCCTTTACCTGTGCTGTTTTCGCGTATTCCCTGATTTTTTTCTCTACTGAAGGTTTGTAATCCGCCTCGCTGATTTCCACCTGCAGGTGGCCGAGCGTAGAAGATACTTTATCGAATTTTGTCTGCATTTAACTGACGTTTAAAATTTAAAAACCCTTCAACCAAGACGGTTGAAGGGTCAGAGTACGGGCGGAGGGAATCGAACCCCCACGCCTTGCGGCACCAGATCCTAAGTCTGGCACGTCTACCAGTTCCGCCACGCCCGCAAAAATATACCTGTCTTATTCGGGCTGCAAAGGTAGTTGTTTATTTTCAATCTGCCCAAAGCTTCATTAAAAATATTTTTCAAACCTTAGCCGTTTTGAAAAATCCGCTATTTTTCTGAAAATTGCCGCAAAAACAGGTCAATGAGTTTTCTGAAGAAGTTAGCCGGCGATGCCGTGCTGTATGGAATGAGCACCATCGTGGGCAGGCTGCTGAACTGGCTCATGGTGGCTATCCACACCCGGGCGTTCAATCAACCGGAGATGCTCGCAGAAAACGGCCTGTTTTACACCTACATGATCCCCTTGAATATTCTCTTTACGTTCGGAATGGAAACCGCCTTTTTCCGGTATGCTTCCAAGAAAGAGAACCAGGCTGAATATTTCAATCTTATCCTGAGCTTTATCATTGTTTTCGGGGCTACGCTTTCGGGCCTGATCATTGCGTTTGCAACCCCGCTTGCCCGGGCCATGAACTTCCCCCATTCGGAGCACCTGATTACGCTGCTGGCCATAGTGCTGCTCACCGATGCCATCTGCGCCATTGCTTTTGTCAAGCTGAGGGCCAATAACCAGGCGAAGAAATTTGTGGCCCTCAAGCTGGCCAACATCTTTATCAATATCCTGGTCACCCTTTTCTTTATCTATTTCTGTCACGGTATTGTAACTGACCGCTTCCTGCCTGAGCATAAGCCGTTTATTTCTACTTTTTACAGCGTTGAAAAAGGCCCTGATTTCATTATTTATGCCAATTACGTGGCTAGCCTGCTTACCCTGCTGCTGCTCTGGAAAGAGTTTGTGGGCTTCCGGCTGGTATGGGTGTGGGACAAGCTGAAGGTGGTGCTGGAATACGCCTGGCCCCTGATGATCATGGGACTGGCCGGTTCGATCAACCTTACCGCTGACCGCCTACTTTTCAGGAGGTTTCTTCCCGAAGGGTTCTATCCCGCTTTCCCGGACGTAGATACGGCTTTCGGGATCTATACCAATGTGTATAAGCTGTCTATTTTTATGACGCTGGTGGTGCAGGCCTACCGGTATGCGGCAGAGCCCCTGTTTTTTGCTAAAATGGACGACCGGAATTCTCCCCGGATGATCGCCCTGAGCACCAAATGGTTTACTATAGCCTGTATTGTTATATGGCTGGGCGTAAGCCTGAACCTGAACTGGATCGGCCTTATCCTGGGCGAGAATTACCGGCAGGGCATTTTTGTGGTGCCCATGTTGCTGCTGGCCAACCTGTTCATCGGCCTCTATGGCAACCTGACCATCTGGTTTAAGCTCAGCGATAAAACCTATTTTGGTACCTACATTACCGTGGGAGCCATGGTGATTACGGTACTGCTGAATATACTCCTGATCCCCCATCTCGGGTTTATGGGGTGTGCCATTTCGTTTGCTGTATCGTCTTTCCTGATGGTGGCTTCGTGCTATGTACTGGGTGAGAAATACTATCCTATTCCTTACGAAACCGGGCGGGTACTTTTCTACCTGGGTGTAGCTGCCGTCATGATCTGGGGCTACTCTTTTGTCGATAACAGCCAGATTGTACGGTCGCTGTTGCTGCAGGGGCTTTTATGTGCCGTGTTTATGGTACTTATTTATATTGTGGAGAAGAAAAAGCCGGGTAAGCGCTAAGGAAATCTCAAAATTTAACAATGTGCCCTTCGGGGGTGCCATTCACCTCAGCAGAATAGTTCTCTCTTGGAGGGCTATACGTTTTTTTTCGCTTCCTCAATAGTCTTTTGCACATTATCAATATCGGAAACAAATTTTACTATTTTAGGGTCAATCCAGGTTAACAGGTTAACCAGGGATGTGTAAACGGCTTCTGTTTCTGTGAAATCAATCCAATTGCCATTAAAACAAATGGGTTCGTTATGATTAATTCTATTTCTGAAGCGCCTTATTTTATTCAATCCATCATTTACCTCTTTTCGTCTATGGCCTGAAGGTAACGATTGGAAAATCTGTATTGGTTTTCCTCTTAACAGACGATAATGATGAACTTCAAATAAGTCTGTCCAGAAACCCAATGTTTGTTCTGCTATTATTTTTCCACTTGTAGGTGATGTTCCTGTTTTAAGAAGTCGCTTTTCGGCTTTAGTGATTTCCCTTTTTAAAAAGTCATTGGTTTTCATTTCTCCCGTTCGTTTATATGTAAATTGTAACGACTTGTCAGACATAAAGCCATTTTTTTGATTGATTATCCAATCCTTGTCCGCAAAATAATCAGTTAAAATATGATTGAGTTTATTCCGCAACACAACTTCAAAAACTCCAAGAAGAGGGTGAAATGCTTGTGATATCTTTAAATTGGCTTTGTAAAGTTGAATAGCCTTATGTATAGAGTTTCCTGTAGCAAACAGGTAACGATTTACCCTGGGTACAGAAAAGTAATGCCTTAAGTCTTCAATTTTCATTTTTTGTATGGATTTTGAACAAAAATAATTAATTTTGTCACGTGATGCTTGGTCAAGCCTCTTATCTTTCGATAACGTAACCAAGTTAAAGAACAAAGACCTGCCTTTAGGGGCAGGTCTTTTCTGTTTTATGGTCTTATCGATACATCACTCTCATGGATTCCAGGCTTAAGTAGGTCTGCTATGGTTCTTCGTCTCCCGGCTTACCTAATAATCTATCCTATCCCATAGGAGTTTGATTATAAATAAGGGAGAACAGAATACGGCATTCACAAAAACGACCGGATCCGCTCCGCCGTAGCCGCCAGCTCTTCCTGCGATACCTTCAGCTTGGATGTAAAATCCATATCGGAGATACGATCCATCGGGATCAGGTGCACATGCACATGAGGTACTTCCAGGCCCACCACCGCCAGGCCTACTTTGGTGCAGGGAACGGCCTTCTTGATGGCCGGCTCCAGGGTTTTGGCAAAGGCAAACAGCTTGCCGTAGGCTTCATCGTCCAGGTCAAACAGGTAGTCGGTCTCCTTTTTCGGAATCACCAGCGTATGGCCCTCCCGGCAGGGAAAAACATCGAGGAAAGCCAGGAATTCTTCATTTTCTGCAATCTTATGGGCCGGTATCTCCCCGGAAACGATCTTACCGAATATCGTAGACATAGTTAATTTTTGATCCTGTCTTTAAATACCTTTTCAAATTTTTCCAGCTTAGGCTTTATCACTACCTGGCAGTAGGGGTTCTGGTCTCCTTTCAGCCTGAAATAATCCTGGTGATAGTTTTCTGCCACATAATAGGCCTTCAGCGGCTCCAGCGTGGTCACGATCTTATCGGAATAATACCCGGACTTGTCCAGGTCGCGAATGATACCGGCGGCAATCTCCTTCTCTTTTTCATTCCGGTAAAAAATAGCCGACCGGTATTGGGTACCCACGTCATTTCCCTGCCGGTTCAGCGAGGTGGGGTCATGGGTTTTAAAAAACACCTCCAGCAGTCCTTCGAAATTAACCAGCTGAGGGTCATACCAGATTTTTATCACTTCAGCATGCCCGGTAGTACCGGTACACACCTGCTCATAGCTGGGGTTGGCCACATTTCCGCCTGCATACCCCGATTCTACATGATCTACACCTTTTAATTGTTGAAAAACCGCCTCTGTACACCAGAAACAACCTCCGGCCAGCACAGCGGTTTCTAAATGCTCTTTGTTCATTTCTTTACTTTTGGTCTTTTGCGAACAGGCCGCAATACTTACTAACAAAAATACCCAAAATATGGATGCATGTCTTCTCATGGCTCAGAATAATTTATCGGTAATGATATCCTGCTGGTCTTTTTCAAAGAAGTACCGGTGTACATTCAACACGTCTTCGCCATTGTTTACCACCTTGGCGTAGTCGCCGTTCTCCAGCAATTCATACGCATTGTAATTGTCTTCCAGGTTGGCTTTGAGAATATGGGTCAGCTGCCCCTGCAGGCGCTCATTGGTTACCTTGAACAGCGACTCGATCCGCTTGTCAAAGCTGCGCACCATAATATCGGCACTTCCTACGTACAATTCAGGTTCCCCGTCATTGTGAAAATAGAGTATCCGCGCATGTTCCAGGTAGCTTCCTACCAGCGAGCGTACCTTTATATTCTCACTCAGGCCGGCTCTCCCCGGTCTGAGGCAGCATATTCCCCGTACGATCAGCTCAATCCTGACCCCTGCCTGTGACGCTGCATACAGCTCTTCAATCACTTCTTTATCTTCCAGCGAGTTCACCTTCAGGCAAATGCCGGCGGGTTTCCCCTTAGCGGCATGGTCAGCCTCCCGCTTGATCATGGCCACCATGGCCCTGCGCATATCTTTGGGTGAAGTGATCAGGTTGATATACGACTCTGGCTGGGAATGCCCGGTAATGGCATTGAAAAACTCGGCGATGTCGTGCGTGTAATCTTCGTTGGCCGTCAGAAGGCTGATATCGGTATAAAGCTTGGTGGTATCTTCGTTATAGTTGCCGCTGGCCAGGTGGGCATACTGCATCACCTGCTGGCCTTCTTTCCGTACAATCAGCATCAGCTTGGTATGGGTTTTCAGCCAGCCTATGCCATAGATCACAAAACATCCGGCCCGCTGAAGCTTTTCTGCTTCGCGGATATTATTCTCCTCGTCAAACCGCGCCTTGATCTCAAAGAGGGCCGAAACATGCTTCCCGTTTTCTGCTGCCCGCAGCAGGGCCGCCGTGATCCTCGAATTTTTTGCCAGCCGGTAGATGGTCAGCTTGATGGCCAGCACATTCGGGTCTTCTGCCGCCTTTTCAATCAGGGTCAACACCGGCTCAAAGCTGTTGTACGGATGGTGCAGCAGGATATCGTGCTCTTTGATATTTTCAAAAATAGACTGATCCTTGTTGTAGTTAACGGGAGGAATGGAGCTGGACGACTTCGGCAAAAAGCCCCTGAAGTCTTCATGGTTCACAATCTGCCACAGGCGGGTATAGTCCATCAGCTCATTGTTGATCTGGATGTTGTACTTGTCAATATCCCACTTCTTCTTCAGAATATCCATCATGTATTCCGAGGGCGAGCTTTCAATAACCATATATACCACCCGGCCGGCCTGGCGTGCCCGGATCTTCTCCTTCATCTCATTGACAAAATCTTCGTCAAGCTCGTCATCTTCAATCTCAAAGTCGCCGTTCCGGATGATCCTGAAAAGATCTGCCGACTCAATCTTTACGTTTTTGTAGATTTTATGGATATTGTTCCGTACCACCTCTTCAATGGGCAGGAAAAGCACCATGCCCTCGTCCTCAAATTCGTAGAATTTCGGCAGGTTGGACGGGATCTGTACAAAAGACAGCTTCCGCATATCTTCCGTTTCCGTAAAGAGCGTGGTTTGGGTATCTACTGACACCACGCCCAGCACCAGGCTTCTCGGCAATAAAATCGGGAACGTATGTGTATGATCGTACACCATGGGCGTCAGCATGGGGTATACCATGGTATCAAAGAAATGATTGACTTCCTGGCGCTGCTCTTTGGTGAGTTCCCTGAATTCCACTATCCTGAATTCGTTGGCCTCAAACAGGGGCTTGAGCTCTTCCCTGAAAAGCCGGTTACGTTCGTCTGAGAACTTTTTGATCTGGTTCAGGAGGGCTTTCCGGAACGCATTTTCACGGAGTCCCGAATAATCCAGCCGGGGTTTCCCGAAATCCAGGTAATTATAAAGGCTTCCTATCCGAACAGTCAGGAATTCATCCAGGTTAGAGCCGGTGATGGCCAGGAATTTGAATTTTTCAAAAATATTGAGATCCGGGTTCCGTACCTGGTCCAGCACCCTCTCATTAAATTTCATCCAGCTGAGGTCACGACTGATAAAGTCAGACCGCTCTATATCACTATCTGATTTCTGATCTTTTACAGAGGGATTATAGTCGTACTCACTTTTACCCATTTCAAAGCTCAGCAGATCCCTGAAAAACGAGGTTACGCCCTCGGTCACACTTCCCATATCTGTTTTTTACTATTACGCGGTGAATTTACCCTTAATCATTTACACTATTAACGAAGGTATATTAAATTATTGCAAAAGATTCGTTTGTCGTACCGGTATCCGGGCGGTACGTATTCAAAAACCGGAGAGAAAACCGGACAGAATCGTGAAGAAATAGAAATATTTTTATTCCTGGAAAAATTTAGGAAAATTTAACGAATATCGTTTTCTAATCCGCTTATGTTTTTCCTAGTTTTGCCCGCAAATGAAAGAGCTGACAAGAAAATATCTTTTTCTGCCGTTAATCGTCTTGTTCTGTGGGGTGTACCAGGTGTCACCGCACAAGGCAGGTAACGATACCGCCCGCCTTTCTGTTCATACCGCTCATTCGGTCACTAGACATTATCATTATTTCGGCAAAGGACAGCATAACTCTTCCGAAAAACCGGTTTATGAAATTGTTGAGCAAGCCCCGAATTCTTTCCAGAAAGACCTGGCCGGAGATTCTTCTTTTGCCTGGCTTGCCTTCAAAAATCATTCAAACTCCTTTTTAAATTTATTAAGTGAGCGGCTGTCTCTGCATAAGCCCGCTTTAATTACCCATTTCAGCGAAGCCATTTACCTGGTCATCCGCATTCTCCGTCTGTGATAATCCGGATTCTTCTTTTACCATTTTCGTAAGCACGATAAAGGCGGGCTCCTGACCGGATTTTACCCTCCTTTAACTCCTAAATTGTTCATTTTTAATTTTTTTTATCTTTATGTCAAAGAGAAATCTCATTTTGATGAGTGTTTCGTTCGTATGGTTATCTACGAGCTGTAAACCACAAAAAGAAGCCCGGGAAGAAGAAAAAGAATTCCTGGTCACTACTCCGGCTATTGCTGACACCACGCTGACCAAAGACTACGTTTGCCAGATCCGTTCCATTAATCACATTGAGCTCCGGGCCCAGGAAAAAGGCTATCTGCAAAAAATTTATGTAGACGAGGGGCAGCACGTAACAAAAGGGCAATTGCTTTTCAAGATCATGCCCAACCTTTACGAGGCAGAAGTAGAAAAAGCGCAGGCAGAAGCAGAATATGCAGATATTGAGCTGAAAAACACCAAGACACTGGTAGAAACCGACGTTGTTTCACCCAATGAGCTGGCTATGGCCAAAGCCAAATACAACAAGGCCAAAGCCGACCTCGACCTGATGAAAACGCACCTGGCCTTTACCGAGATCCGCGCCCCGTTTGACGGGATCCTGAACAGTTTCAAAGTACGTTTGGGCAGCTATGTGGAAGAAGGTGAACTGTTAACGGAACTTTCCGACAACAGCAAAATGTGGGTATATTTTAACGTACCTGAAACCGAGTACCTGACTTTCATGGATAAGTCAAACAAGGGAATCTTAAGCCATGTTGACCTCCGGATGGCCAACGGTGATCTTTTTGATCATACCGGTGTGGTAGAAACCATTGAAGCCGACTTTGATAATGAAACCGGTAATATTCCGTTCAGGGCTACTTTCCCCAACCCCAAAGGGCTTCTCCGCTTTGGTCAGACGGGGAGTATCGTCATCACCACACCGGTACATAATGCCCTGCTGATTCCGCAGAAAGCCACCTTTGAGGTACTTGACAAGCGCTATGTTTTTGTAGTGGGAAGCGACAGCAAGGTGCACGCCCGCGAAATATCCGTGAGCGCAGAGCTGCCTCACCTGTACGCAGTGGCTACCGGCCTCAGCAAGGACGATAAAATCCTGCTGGAAGGCGTGAAAATGGTGAGAGAAAACGAAAAAATCAAATTTAAAACGATTTCTCCATCGCAGGCATTATCCAGTTTAAACCTTTACGCAGAATAAAATAATGTTTAGCAAAATAATTCACAGGCCGGTACTCTCCATTGTACTATCGGTCATCATTGTTTTTGTGGGGATGCTGGCCATTAAGCAGCTGCCTATTTCGCAGTTCCCGCAAATTGCCCCCACTACCATTAGTGTGACGCTGGCGTATCCCGGTGCCAGCGCCGATGTGCTCGTAAAATCGTCGCTGATCACCCTCGAAAACGCCATTAACGGGGTGCAGGGCATGCGATACATGGCCACCGACGCCACGAGTGCCGGCGAGGCTACCATTAACGTGGTTTTTGAACCCGGAACAAATCCCAATGAAGCCATGGTACTGGTCAAAAACCGGGTAGACCAGGCCATGACCATGCTTCCGAAGCTGGTTCAGAACGAAGGCGTTATTGTTATGCCTATCCAGCCCAGCATGCTGATGTACGTAAACCTCTACAGCACCAACGAAAGCATGGATGAGAAGTTTCTGCACAATTATGCAGCGGTAAACATGATTCCCAAGATCAGCCGTATCAAGGGTATCGCCAAGGCCGATATCCTGGGTACACGCCGGTATGCCATGCGTATCTGGCTTAACCCTGACCGCATGCGGGCCTACAACATTTCGGGCGAAGAAGTCATGGAAGCCCTGTCTGAGCAGAGTATCATAGGCCGGCCGGGGCGTCTGGGGCAAAGCTCGGGTATCCAGGCCCAGTCGCTGGAATATGTGCTCACCTACAAAGGGCAATACAACGAACCCAAAGAATACGAAAACGTTATTGTGCGGGCCAAGCCTGACGGTGAAACCGTGCTCCTGAAAGACATTGCCAAAGTAGATCTGGGTACCGAGTTTACCGATATCTACTCCAACCTCGACGGGCATCCGGCGTCGTCTATCATGCTCAAGCAAACCTACGGCAGTAATGCCAACGACGTTATTGCCGAGGTAAAAGGCGAGCTGGCCAAAATGAAGCAGTCTTTTCCGCCGGGCGTAGATTATAAAATCAGCTATGACGTATCGCAGTTCCTGGATGCTTCTATTGAACAGGTAATTCATACCCTGCGCGACGCCTTCATCCTGGTAGCTGCGGTGGTGTTCCTGTTCCTGGGCGACTGGCGGTCTACCCTAATTCCTATCCTGGCCGTTCCGGTATCACTCATCGGGGCGTTTTTCGTGATCCAGATGTTCGGGATGTCTATTAACCTTGTAACACTCTTCGCCCTGGTTTTATCGATCGGTATTGTGGTAGATGATGCCATTGTGGTGGTAGAGGCCGTTCATGCCAAGATGGCCGAAGAACGGCTGACTCCCTATAAAGCCGTAAAAGTGGTTATGGAAGAGATCGGGGGAGCTATTGTGGCCATTACGCTGGTAAAAATAGCTGTATTTCTCCCTATTTCGTTTATGACAGGCCCGGTAGGTACCTTCTACCGCCAGTTTTCCATTACCATGGCCAGCTCCAACATCATTTCGGCAGTGGTAGCCCTTACCCTTACCCCCGTGCTGTCAGCTATGATGTTTAAAAATCATCACGAGAAAAAAGAAAGCTTCTTTTCCCGCTTTATAGACAGCTTCAATGTGCTTTTTGGCCGGCTTACAGACCGCTATACCGACCTGTTGAAGAAAATAGTCAACCGGAAGTCTGTGACCTGGGCGATATTGCTGATCTTCTGCGCCGGAATTTTTGTTCAGAACAAATTTCTTCCGGGCGGGTTTATTCCGGGCGAAGACCAGGGAACCATTTATGCGATCATCCAGACGCCTCCCGGCTCCACGCTGGAAAAAACCAACCAGATATCCCGTGAGCTTCAGAAAATATGCGAAAAAGTAGACGGGGTAGAGTCTGTAACCTCACTGGCCGGGTTTGAGATCATGACCGAGGGCCGGGGTTCTAATGCCGGAACCTGTCTTATTAACCTGAAGAACTGGTCAGAAAGGCACAAATCGGTTAACGAAATCATGGCAGAGCTGGAAGAAAAATCCAAAAATATGCCGGCCACCATCGAATATTTTGAACCGCCGGCCATACCGGGTTTCGGTTCTTCGGGCGGGTTCTCCCTGCGACTACTGGACGAAAACGCCTCTACCGACTACCATGATTTTGATAAAGTCAACAAAGAATTCATCGATAACCTGAGCAAACGGAAAGAGCTGACCGGTATTTTCAGCTTCTTCGCCGCCAACTACCCCCAGTATGAGCTGGTTTTCGACAGCAAGGCTGCCATGCAAAAAGGGGTTTCCATAGGCCGGGCCATGGAAAACCTCAACCTGCTCATCGGTAGTAACTATGACCAGGGATTCATCCGGTTCGGGCAGTTTTTCAAGGTATATGTGCAGTCAGGACCTGAATTCAGGCGTTTCCCGACCGACCTGCTGAACCTGTATGTAAAAAATGACCGCGACGAGATGGTTCCTTATTCGGCCTTTATGTCACTGAAGAAAACGCAGGGGCCGAATGAAATCACCCGTTACAACATGTATAACTCCGCTTCCATCCGGGGGCTTCCGGCCGACGGCTACACCACTGCAGATGCCATTGCCGCCATCAAAGAAACGGCCGTCAAGACCCTGCCTTCCGGGTATGACATTGCCTGGGAGGGGCTCTCGTACGATGAAGCCCTGCGCGGCAATGAATCGATATACGTATTTGCCGTGGTGCTGATGTTTGTTTACATGGTTCTGGCCGCCCAATACGAGAGCTTTATCATACCTCTTGCCGTGGTTCTCTCGCTGCCGGTGGGTATTTTCGGCTCCTTTTTTATGCTTAAAGCCATGGGGCTGGCCAACGATATTTACGCACAGGTGGGTGTAATTATGCTGGTGGGTCTGCTCGGTAAAAACGCCGTGCTGATCGTAGAGTTTGCAGTGCAGAAGCGACAGGCCGGCTACAGTATCCTTGATGCCGCCATAGAAGGGGCCAAAGTGCGTTTCCGTCCTATCCTGATGACCTCTTTTGCCTTTGTGGCCGGCTTGGTTCCCTTAGTAATTTCTCACGGAGCAGGGGCCATCGGTAACCGCACCATCGGCTCATCGGCCATGGGAGGTATGCTTTCAGGAACCATTTTCGGAGTTATCATCATTCCGGGGCTGTATTATATTTTCGGCAAAATGGCCGATGGCAAAAAAATAATCCAGGATGAGCTGGAAGGACCTTTAACAGAACATTTGTTTGATAATGAATAAGATGAGAACCGTTAAATACGCCGTATTAAGCTGCGTATTTCTCAACATACTGGCTTGTAAAACGCCCGTTTTAACGCAGAAATCTGAAAATGTAAACCTGCCGGAAGCCTACCCGGAAGCCGGTTTACCGGCACAAAATTCGGGAAAGCTGAAGTGGCAGGAATTTTTCAGAGACGAACACCTGCAGGCGCTGATAGACACGGCCCTGGTCAATAACCAGGAGCTCAACATCATGCTCCGCGAAATTGAGATTTCCAAAAATGAAATCCAGGCCCGGAAAGGAGAATACCTTCCGTTTGTGAACCTCAGAGGTGGAATAGGCCTCGACAAAGGTGCCCGTTACACTTCACAGGGCGCGCTGGAAGAGCATGCCGAAATGAAACCCGGCAAAGAAATTCCCGATCCCATGCCCGACTTCATGGTGGGTGCTTTTGCCACCTGGGAGGTGGATATCTGGCATAAGCTCAGAAATGCCACGAAATCATCGGTAAAACGGTACCTGGCTACCACCGAAGGCAAAAATTTCATGGTTACCAACCTCGTAGCGGAAATTGCCAATTCGTATTATGAGCTGCTGGCGCTGGATAAGCAATTGGAAATTATCAATCAATACATTTCCATCCAGAACGATGCGCTTACCGTAGCCAGGCTTCTTAAAGCTTCCACCCGCTCCAATGAGCTGGCCGTAAAGCGTTTTGAAGCCCAGCTGCTGAAAACGGGGGCCATGCAGTACGAAGTGCAGCAGAAGATCGTGGAAGCAGAAAACCGGATCAACTTCCTGCTGGGAAGGTATCCGCAGCATGTAGAACGCGGCTCGGGTGCTTTTGAAGACCTGACACCGGAAATAGTTCACCGGGGGCTGCCCGCTGAGCTGCTTCAAAACCGGCCGGACATCAGGCAGGCTGAGCTGGAGCTGGCCGCCAATAAGCTGGATGTGCTGGTTGCCAAAGCCCGTTTCTATCCGTCCCTGGGGTTGACCGCCGGGGTAGGCCTACAAGCCTTCAACCCGGTTTACCTGGTAAAACCCCAGTCGATCCTGGCCAATATAGCGGGCGAAATGGTGGGCCCTTTAATTAACAAGCGCGCCATCACAGCCGAATACAACAACGCCAATGCCCGGCAGATCCAGTCGGTTTTTGATTACGAAAGAACCATCCTCAGCGCGTACATCGAAGTGGTGAACCAGGTTTCAAAAATCAAAAACCTGGATAGCACATACCAGCTGAAAGCGCAGGAAATGGACGCCCTCACGAAGTCGATCACCATCTCCAACAACCTCTTTAAAAATGCAAGGGCAGATTACCTGGAAGTGCTGCTTACTCAAAGAGAAGCGTTGGAAACCCGTTTTGAGCTCGTAGAAACCAAGATGCAGCAAATGACCGCTACGGTTAACCTGTACAAGGCCCTGGGTGGCGGATGGGAATAAATTCCGGCAAATCTTAAATAATACAGGCCGCCTGATTTAAAAATCAGGCGGCTTTTTTATGTGCTGACATAATCATCCTCTTATTTATCATCATAGTGGCCCTTTGCGGAGAGAATATCCACCGTAATAAATTCTTCATTAATAGAATAAACAAGCCTGTGCTTATCCGTTATTTTCCGGGCATAGAGCCCTGCCAGATCATACTTTTTAAGTTGTGGTTTTCCCCTACCTGTCCGAGGATGAATAGCAAGCTCTTCAATGAGTACTCTTGCTTTTTTATAGGCCCGGGGTTCTGATCTCTTTAAAAGTTGTAAATCGGCTTTAGCTTTATCAGAAAAAATAATTTTATACATTATAAGTTGTCGAAAAAGGCATCTAGTTCTTCTTTAGTATTCACTACAGTATATTTCCCTTCCTTAATCTCGTGTTGCGCATCTTTTATTCTTTGAATCATTTCAGGTGTAAAATACAAATCATCCTCTGAGACCGGAGTTAAAACATAAGCCCGCTTCCTTCCTCTTCTGATTACTATTCTCTTTCCGGTATCTGCTAATTCAAAAAAATCCTTTTGACGCTCTCTAAACTGCCGGCTTGTTGTTTCTACAATTGTCATTTGTGTACACTTTTTGGTACACAAATATACGTTTTTTTCTTAACTACAAAACCAACCCTTTCTATAAAGTGCAAATTTTGCTCTTTAGAGTACCTTCTGGTGTTGCATTTTAGAGGTCTGCCTGCATTTCCCGGTTATTAAGGAGAATTTACTTTTCTTTTTTCTCCTTCCAATATTTTGCATCCATCTCCGCCTTTTTTTCTCCGGCTGACAGAGCTTTAATTCCAGCTCCGATTTTTCTCTTGCAGCTCTATGTAAAAAATTCTCACACATTCTCCTCTCTTAGTTATCCTCTTCAAGTATATTTTTATATAAACACTAAAAAAATAATAACCAATTTTAATTTAATAAACACTGTTCATTATATTTGCATCGTTAATAATCTTGGGCAATGGGTATATCAGACAGAAAAGAAAGAGAAAAAGAAGAAATGAGAAGACGTATTCTGGAATCGGCCAAAAAGCTCTTCCTGGATCTGGGGTATGAAAAAACCTCTATCCGGGGAATCGCCGAAGACATTGAATACAGCCCGGCTACCATCTATCTTTATTTTAAAGACAAGAATGAGCTGCTGTTTGCCCTGCACCAGGAGGCCTTTGTGGAGTTTGCCAAAACCTTTGAGAAGGTGGCGCACCTGGCAGACCCTTTTGAAAGACTGATCACCCTGGGGCGGGAGTACCTGACTTTTGCTTTTGCAAACCCCGAGCTGTACGAGCTGATGTTCCTGCTGACAGCCCCCATGGAAACCCTGGAAATCCGGGAGGATGTGTGGGAAGACGGCAAAGGTGTGTATATGGCGCTCGAAGCGCTCATTGCCCAATGCCAGACCGCAGGCCATTTTAAAGGAGCGGATGTTTCGGAACTATCCATGATGATCTGGGCCACCGTACACGGACTGGTAACCATTTACCTCCGGAAAAGATGTACCATGTTTGATGAAATTGAACGCGACACCCGGATACAGGGCGGGCTTGACAGCCTGATCCGGATGCTGGAAAATTATTAATCAGCTGTGAGCTTAGAGCCTTGAGCCTTATAACGGAGCGACAGGCGCTCTTCGCCGGGCGATGCTCCACTTTATTCATGGGGCATTGGTTAAAGCTCACAGCTAAAACTTATACGTATGAAAAAGCTATTACTCGTATTACTCACTGTTGGACCCGCTCTTTCAGCTCACGCCCAATCGCAGATTCTGCAAACCTATCTTGAAGAAGGTATTGCCGGTAACTTAGCGTTAAAGCAGCAGAATTTAGAGATCGAAAAAGCTTTAAAAGGGATAGATATCGCCCGAACCAATTATTTCCCCCAGGTGAATTTCTCACCCAGCTACTCGGTAGCTTTCGGTGGCCGGAAAATACAGATCCCGATCGGAGACCTCCTGAACCCCGTTTACAGCACGTTGAATAAGCTGACCGACAGCGATGCCTTTCCGCAGGTGGAAAACGCCAGCGAACAGCTGGCCCCTATGAATTTCCATGATACCAAGCTGGAAATCAAAGTACCTCTCTTCAATACCGACATCCGTTATAATGTGGCCCTCCAAAAAGACCTGCTGGTTACGGAGGAAGCCAAAAGAAAATTCCTGGAATACGAGCTCCGCCATGCCATGGAGGCCGCCTATTACCAATATCTCCAGAGCCTGGAGGCTGTTCAGATCTACGAAAATTCCGAAAAATTACTGGAGAGCTACCTCCGCCTGAACCAAACGCTGGTACAGCACGAAGAAGCCCTGAAAGACGTACTGCTTTCTTCTGAATATGAGCTAAGCAAAGTACAGCAGGAAAAGGCAGTGGCAGAGAAAAACACCCGGCTGGCACAGGCGTATTTTAATTTTTTACTCAACAGGAAGCTGGAAGAGCCCGTTCTGGCCGATACCGCATTCTTTCATTCACTTCCTCCTAAGTTGTCGTTGGAAGAATATACCGAAACGGCCTTCCGCAACCGGCCGGAATTTGAACAATTGAACGCCGGGCTTAAAACCACGCAGACCCTCCTCCGTATGCAGGAGAAAAACGCGGTTCTCCCCCAGGTTTTCATGGGTGCCAACACCGGTTTCCAGGGATTTGGGTACACTTTCAGAGACCAGGCCTACATGGTCGGGCAGATAGGACTGAACTGGCCGATCTTCCATGCCGGTGAAAAGAAAATAAAAATACAGCAGACCCGGATTTCCGGCGAGATCCTGCGCACGAAAACCGAAGAGGCCAAAAAACAGGTGGAAATGCAGGTTTACCGCAGCTTCCATGAGCTGGAAACCGCCCTGTCGGCGCTGGGGAGCAAAGAGCGCGACCTGGCCAGAACCGAAAAAATCTTCCAGCTGGTCAACAGCCGCTACAAAAACGGAGCGGCAATTCCGCTGGAAGTACACAAAGCCCAAAACGACCGGCTGATTGCCCAGCTTTCTCATTCACTGGGAAAGCTGGAGGTATGGTTAAAATATGCAGAACTGAAAAAAGGCGCGGGATGGTAGTGGAAAGCGCCAGGCAAAGAATGGCCATACGTGGATGCAGATAGCCTACTTTGAATCAGCCCCGTTCCAAAGGGACATAACCTAAATAGCCCCTGGACGAAGTCCGGGGCCGTATGTACGAATTTATTAAACGAGAATATTGATTTTAATTTTTACATCCATGAAAAGGATAATTGTAGTATTGGCGGTGATAGCCGGCGCTTGCAGCTCCGGGAAGGAAAACGCCAAAACAACCACCGAAAAGCCGGCCCCGGCCGTGAAGACGGTCACTGTGGAGAACCATACTTTTCACGAAACCGTGAGCTCTTCAGGCATGCTTACTTCCAAATCCGAGATCAAGCTGGCCTTTAAAACGGGCGGAATGATCCGGAAGTCGTATGTCAGCGAAGGGCAGTACGTAAAAGCCGGGCAGCTGCTGGCCGAGCTCGACCTCTCAGAAATTGACGCCCAGGTAAACCAGGCCAGAATCGGCTATGAAAAGGCTAAGCGCGATCATGACCGGGCCGAAAAGCTGTACCGCGAAGAAGCCGCCACGCTTACCGTGCTCAACGATGCCAAAAGCGGGCTGGAGATCGCTACACAAACCCTGGAGGCTGTACAATTCAATCAGAAACTTTCGCGGATTTATGCCCCGGTTTCGGGCCGTATCCTGATGAAGCTGGCCGAGCAGGGAGAGCTGATCGGGCCGTTCGCCCCCGTGTTTATCCTGGGTACAGGTGAGCAGGCTTATGTGGTCAATGCAGGCCTGACCGACCGCGATATCGTAAAAGTTGCTTTAGGCGACCGCGCCGAAGTCACCCTTGATGCTTATCCCGGCGAGACCTTTGAAGGCCGGGTTACCCAGATTGCCCAGATGATTACGCCGGCTACCGGCACCTATGCCGTGGAAGTAGAAATGGCCCCTAACGGCAAAAGACTCATTTCAGGATTTGTAGCGCGCATGTCGGTTCATACCCAAAAATCAGCCTCTACCCTGGCCATTCCTGTTGAAGCGCTGGTCAATGCACAGGGCAATCAGGCAGACGTTTACCTTTATTCAGGAGGAAAAGCACTCAAAAGACAGGTTTCAATCGGGAAAGTATACGATACGTACGTAGCGGTTTCTTCGGGTTTACAAGCAGGGGATATCGTTATTACCACCGGCAGCGGATTTGTTTCAGACGGAGACCCGGTAACCATCAATAAGCCATGAAAATCACGGAATTCTCAGTAAAGAACCACCAGTTTACCATTATCATTTTTATCATGATCATGGCGCTGGGCATTACCTCGCTGCTGAACATGCCCAAGGCCGAAGACCCGGCCATGCGGGCCACGTTTAACTCCATTGTGGTGGTGTATCCCGGCACCAGCCCGGAAGACATGGAAGAGCTGGTGGTAGACCCTATTGAAGATAAGGTATCTTCACTGGGAGAGATAAAAAAAGTGGTTTCCTATGCCGCTGACGGTGTAGCCAGCATTGTAGTAGAGTTCGATTTCCGGGCCGATGAGAAAGAGAAAAACAACGAGGTGCTGCGCGAAATCAATGCCTTGCGTACCAAGCTTCCGCAGGATATCTATTCTATTGATGTGATAAAATCCACCCCGGAAACCGTCAATATCATCCAGTGTGCGCTGCTTTCCGAGTCGGCTTCCTACTATGACCTGAACCAACAGGCCGAAGCCCTGAAAGACAAGCTTAAAAAGGTCAGGGGAATCAAAGATATCGATATTCATGCGGTTCCGGCCCGGCAGGTGCGGATCGACCTGAATACCGATCGCATGGCCGGCTTTAAAATCCCGCTTTCCCGTCTGATGTCGATCATCCCGTCTGAAAACATGAATATTCCGGCCGGGGCCATCGAGATTGGCAACCGGAGAATCAACGTAAAAACGTCAGGTTCATACGGTTCCCTTGACGAGATCCGGAATACGGTGGTCAGCTCATCAGGTCAGAATATCACCTACCTGAAAGACATTGCCGAAGTATACTACGACTACGAAGAAAACAACTACCTGGCCCGTTTGAACGGTAAACGGGGGATTTTCCTGACAGCCAGCCAGAAATACGGCACCAACATTTTTGAAATCGACTCCAAAATCAGCCCGATCATTGCGTCTTTCTCTGAAACACTGCCGCCCCACATCACGCTCGAAAAAAGCTTTGACCAGGCCAGGAGCGTGTCTAAACGGCTGCTGGGACTTGCCCGCGACTTTGGCATAGCCATTTTCCTGGTGCTGATCACCCTTATTCCGCTGGGCATCCGGGCTTCACTGATCGTTATGATCTCTATTCCTTTGTCGCTCGCCATTGGCCTGGCCGGGATAGATCTCATGGGTTATTCCATTAACCAGCTCTCGGTGGTAGGGCTGATCATCTCGCTGGGCCTGCTGGTTGATGACTCTATTGTGGTGGTGGAAAACATTTCGCGATACCTGCGCGAGGGGTATTCCAGGAAGGATGCTGCCATAGAAGGCACCAAACAGATCTCCATGGCCGTGCTGGGGTGTACGGCTACGCTGATCCTGGCTTTCCTGCCGCTTACCTTTTTACCGGAAGCCTCCGGCGATTTCATCCGGAGCCTGCCCATGGCCGTGATCACGACCGTGCTGGCCTCGCTGTTTGTCTCCCTCACCATTGTGCCTTTCCTGGCCAGCCTGCTTATGCCAAGAGAAGAGAAAGAGCACGGCAATATTGTATTGCAGTATATGAACAGGGCCATTGACGGCTCCTACCAGAAGATTCTGCACTGGTCACTGCTGAACCCCTTCAAAACCCTGGCCGTAGCGGTAGTGATGTTTACAGGCAGCGTGCTGCTGATCCGGGTCATCGGCATAACGGTATTTCCGAAGTCTGAAAAACCGCAATTCCTGATCAATATTGAAACCCCGCTGGGCACTTCTCTTTCCGAGACCGATGCGGCGGTACGCTATACCGAAGGGTTGCTTTCTCAAAGCGAGCTGGTCAGGAACTATGCCTCCAATACCGGGAAAGACAACCCCCGGATTTATTACAACATTATTCCGCGCGGAGGCACCTCCACGAATTTCGCGCAGATTTTTGTACAGCTCCGCGAGGGTACGGAAGTTCCTGAACGTACGGCCTACATCAATGAATTGCGGGATAAGCTGGACCGGTATCCCGGTGCCCGGATCAAAGCCCTCGAGTTTGAGCAGGGAGCCCCGGTAGAAGCGCCGCTCACCATACGGGTCTTCGGGGAGAACCTCGACTCGCTGAAAATACTGGCCGACCGGGTGGAGAAGCTCTATAAAGATACCGAAGGCACCATTTATGTCAATAATCCCATCAGCAACAAGTCTACCGATCTGCGGATCAAAGTCAACACAGACAAGGCCGGCCTGCTGGGAATTCCCACGGTAGAAATCGACCGGCACATCCGGATGGCCATTTCCGGTTTCCCGCTGGGAAATTTCAGGGACGAAAACGGCGAAAATAACGAGATCGTGCTATCGCTGCCACGGGGAAAAACCGTAAGCGCCGATGTGTTTGACCGGATCTACATTCCTTCGGCCAACGGGGCGCAGATTCCTTTAAGCCAGCTGGCCACCATAGCGTTTGAGAGCTCGGCCAACCGGATACAGCATTATAACCAGGAACGGTATACTTCGGTATCTTCTTTCGTTAAAGAAGGCTATACCACCGCAGAAACCCTGAACCGGTTCAACGAAAAGCTATCGCAGATGAAATTCCCGGCGGGTTACAGCTACGAGCTGGCGGGGGAGGAAGAACAAAAGGCCCAGACTTTCGGCGGGCTGGGCACCATCATCATCATCACTATTTTTGGTATCCTGGCGGTGCTGATCCTTGAATTCAGAACCTTCAAATCTTCTTTTATTGTTTTATCGGTTATTCCGCTCGGAGTAATCGGTGCCGTGGGTATTTTATTCCTGACCGGCAATACGATGTCGTTTACGGCCGTAGTAGGGATCATCGCCCTGGCAGGCATAGAAGTAAAAAATTCTATCCTGCTGGTCGACTATACCAATTACCTGCGTAAAGAAGAAAGCCTGAGCATTGACGAAGCCATAGAAAAAGCCGGTAAAACGCGATTCATTCCGATTGTTCTGACCACTTTGACGGCTATAGGCGGGCTTATGCCCCTGGTGCTGGAGCACTCACCACTGTATTCACCTCTTGCCCTGGTGATTATCGGCGGACTGATCTCTTCGCTTGTGCTGACGCGGATTGTAACACCGGTGATGTATAAACTGCTACCGCCTAAAGTGTAATCCTTTTACGCTTACGCTGTGTTCCTTTCTTTGTGTTCTTTGTGCAAATTTAATATTTCACAAAGAGCACAACGTTTTTTCACAAAGGACACAACGTTTTCTCTGGCAAGTTTTTATATTTACAGATAATTCATTCCTGATTAATTATGAGCGATACCCGTAATCTGTTGAAAAAAGCAATTTTCGCTTTACCCCTGCTGGTTACCTGTGCACCTGCTGAAAACACCTTGCCCAAACCGGTGGAGTATACCTTTAGCAAGACGCCGTCGTGGTCAGATGAATTTAACGGAGAAGGCCTCCCGGATCCTTCCAGATGGAGCTACGACGTGGGTTCACCGTATAACGGCTGGGGAAATAACGAGCTGCAATATTATACCGAAGCCCGTAAAGAAAATGCGTATGTTTCCAACGGAACGCTGAAGATCACGGCCCGCAAAGAAAAAATGGATGGCCTGGAATATACCTCTGCACGGCTGGTCAGCAAAGGCAAGGCCGATTTCCTGTACGGCCGGTTTGAGGTGAGGGCCAAAGTACCGGCCGGCCGCGGAACCTGGCCTGCGGTATGGATGCTCCCTACCGAATGGGCCTATGGCGACTGGCCCAATTCCGGGGAGATCGACATCCTGGAACATGTTGGATACGACCCCGGTGTGGTGCATATCAGCACGCATACCAAAGATTATCACCACTCCATCGGCACCCAGAAAACCGCCAAAAAGAAAATTGAGAACGCTACCACCGAATTCCAGCTCTACCGGGTAGACTGGACGCCTGATTACATCCGGGGCTATGTCAATGATGAACAGATCTTCAGCTTTGCCAATGAAAAGCGGGATTTTAAATCCTGGCCCTTTGACAAGAAATTTCACTGGCTGATCAACCTGGCCGTAGGCGGCAACTGGGGCGGCCAGCAGGGCGTAGATGAGCAGGCATTTCCAGCCCTGTTCGAGGTAGATTACGTAAGGGTATACGACCTGGTTAAGCCCTGATTTTCCTATAGAAAGCCGGTTTAAAGAAAATTCGATATCTTTGGCGGATTATTGTTTCAATTATGCAACGGCAACTTCAGGACAAAACAATCTGGTATAAAATAATTCTCGGCCTTTCATGGCTGCTGATCCTGGCGCTGGCCGTGGTGAATAACGGCTATGCCAATGACGACCACTTTACCGTGATTGAGCTGATTGCCCGGTTCGGCATCCTGCCGAAATCTACCCAATGCTGGCAGTGTTACCACCCGAAACTGTACCATTTCCTGGTTGCGCAGACCTGGAACCTATTGGGCATCACCACCCCTTATTACCAGCACGTTTCAGCACAGCTTTTCAGCGCGCTGGCCGGTTGTACTACCGTGTATCTTTTTCTCCGGTTTATCCGCCCGCTTCATTTTCCTGAAACGCTGAAGATCTTTGTTTTTGCTTTTTTTGCATTAAACCCGCGCTTCATTGCTATTTCAGGACAGGCCACTAACGATGCCCTGATTATCCTGCTCGGAACGGTTAACCTTTTTGCTATTCTTAAGCTGTTTAAGCGCCCGTCATTAAAATATGCCGTGTTGGTTATCGGCTCACTGGTACTGGGATCCATGGCCAAGCTTAACTTCGGCGTATTCTTCATTGCGTCGCTTATCGTACTGGTGGTTCTTTCTGTTCTTCATAAAAATTACAGCCTGTCGCTCCGGAAAGGATACCTCGGAACCGCCCTGCTCGGGCTGCTGCTCAGCGCCTGCACATTTCTTTTCTTCAACGGGTACGTGCGTGACTACCGGGAAACCGGCAAGCTCTTTACCTACAACACGCCAACCTACGAGCTGCCCCACCTCTATCACCTGGATATGGTTTACATACCGGGTATTCGTTCCATTTATTCCGGTTTTTTCAAATTTCATTACTTTGATCTTATCCGGAACCCGCATGTGTCTTATAGCGGCCAGTTCCGGTTTAAGCATGTCCATTCCCATTTTTCGCAGGTGTACGCCCGGTATTATTTCCTGGGGTTTGACAACTGGCCGCCGCAGTGGCGAACCGACAACGGCATGGTCACCGCCATAGGCCGCATTTCGCTCGCCGTAGGTATTATTCCAACATTTATCCTGTTCACGGGGCTTTTCCTGCTGCTCCGGAATCTCTTTAAAAATCCCCTGAAATCGGATGAGTCCTGGATCTACCTCCTTTATATCGCCGGGTTTCTCGGGTTCTCCGTACTTTTCTCCCTTATAGGCCGGACCTTCGTGTTCATGAAGGCCATTTATATTTTCCCCGGCCTGCTGGCCACCATCGTGCCTTTCCTGCTGGGAAACCAGGCCGTCATGAAACGGAAAGCCGTGAGAACAGCCCTGTATGCATTTTATATCGGTTTATTTGTGCTGTACCTGGTGCCAGTGGTTTACCTGATTGTACAGCTGCGCGGTAGGTTGTAATTCTGCTTTTTCTTTTAGCATTTCTGTGCCTGGTTCCCGACAAGCCGGGCCGCGGGGTCTGGTTCTCGACTACGCTCGAACTGACAGGTGGCAGCCCTGCCTGTCAGTTCGAGCGTAGTCGAGAACCGTATACCCAACTCTATTTCTTCAGGTTCAGCAGCAGGTTCTGATCCGGCTTCCCCACAATAATCGTATTATTCGACCCATATGGGCTCACCCCTTTGGCTGCCCAGGTGCGCTCGGTCTCTGCCCGGTACAGCTCAAGCATCTTGGGCTGGGAGAGCGCTTCTTTGGTTTTCGCTTCGAGCAGCGCCGCCTCATAGTCGCCCTGGGCCCGGGCTACCTTTTCCTTGTTCTCTGCCACGGCCCGTTTGGCCCTGTATTCAAACTCTTCTGCTTCCTGGATGGCTTTGGTTTTCCCTTCTATTGACTTCTGCAGCGACTCAGGCGGCAGGATATTGGTGCGCAGCTGCGTCACTTCAAAATATTTTCCTACCCGCTTATTGACCTCCAGCCCGATCTGCTGCTCAAAAGCCTCGCGATGGTTGAAAATAGAATCAACCGCAAAACGGTTCGATACATCGTTCACTCCGCCTAAAATAGCGGTTTCCAGCCAGGTGGTTTCTACGGCTTTCAGTCCGCCCTGCTTAAAGGTCTGGCGCAATTCCACAAAAAGCTGGTTGGCGTTTTCCGGCTTCACTTTATAATTGAAGGTGGGCTTGATCTTGCAGCTGAAGCCGCCTTTGACAATCACGCCCAGCGTTTCGTAGTGCACATTCTTCTGATCGGTTTCTATCTCGTATACCCGTTCAAAATATTTATTGTATATCTGGAATCCCGACACCAGCTTCACGGAACCTATGCCCCGGTTATCCCCGATCAGCGATTCTTTGAGCCCAACGGCTCCTGCATTGATCCGGATCAGGTCATACGGCTGAAAAAGAAGGATAAAAAACGCAATAACCGTACCCACAAGTAATTTATAGTTCACTTTAAGCCGCCGGCCGCCTTCCTGGTCATAAATCCACTCAAAAACTTTAAGCCGGGTAGCAAAATGAATAAACAGAACTGCCGTAAAAAGAAGTACAATAAGAAGAAAAGTAAACATACGCTATATGGGGTTTAAAATTAGTTTCCCGAAAATACACTATTCCGGGCAATATGCAAGCAGTTAGGGTTCAACGGTCATATAGCTGTACCGGTTAGAAAGAATTTAAATAAAGCCCAAACAAGACAAATGGACTTTTTTCGTTATTATTTGAACCGCACTCTTATTGAAGAAGTGTAATATTTACGTCAATTTTGGCGTATTGTTTTAAACAACCCTGGTAGTTATATGGCACAAAAGACGCTTTTCGACAAAGTTTGGGACAGTCACGTAATTAAGCACGTAGAAGACGGCCCTGATGTTCTGTTCATCGACCGTCACTTTATCCACGAGGTAACCAGCCCCGTGGCGTTTCTCGGACTGGAAAACAGAGGAATCGGTGTAATGTATCCGCAACGGACATTTGCCACCGCCGATCACAACACTCCTACCGTAAATCAGCATTTGCCTGTAGGCGATCCGCTTTCGGCCAATCAGCTGAAGGCCCTGGAAAACAATACGGCCAAATACGGAATTTCGCATTGGGGCCTCGGGCACAACAAAAACGGAATTGTACACGTAGTAGGGCCGGAAAACGGTATCACCCTGCCGGGAATGACCATTGTATGCGGTGATTCCCATACCTCCACCCACGGTGCATTCGGCTGTATTGCTTTCGGTATCGGTACATCAGAAGTGGAAATGGTGCTGGCATCACAATGCATCATGCAGCCGAAGCCTAAAAAGATGCGCATTACCATTAACGGGAAACTGGGCCGGGGCGTTACGCCCAAAGACGTGGTGCTCTATATCATTTCCCAGATCTCGGCCTCAGGCGCTACCGGCTATTTTGCCGAATACGCCGGCGAGGTTTTTGAAAACATGAGCATGGAAGGCCGGATGACCGTATGCAACATGTCGATTGAAATGGGCGCCCGGGGCGGTATGATTGCTCCTGACGAAACCACTTTCAACTGGCTGAAAGGCCGGGAAAAGGCCCCTAAAGGTACCGAGTGGGAGAATTATGTGGAGCAATGGAAGCAGTTAAAGACCGATGAAGACGCAGCATTTGACCTGGAGCTGAACTACCGGGCAGAAGACATTGAACCGCAGATCACCTACGGCACCAACCCGGGCATGGGCATAGGAATAACAAGAAGCATCCCGGATGCTTCAGAAGTGAAAGATGGCGAAGCCAGCTATAAAAAATCATTGAACTACATGGGCTTCAACGAAGGCGAAAGCATGCTGGGCAAGGAAGTAGACTATGTTTTCCTGGGAAGCTGCACCAATGGCCGTATTGAAGATTTCCGGGCGTTTGCTTCTATTGTCAAAGGCCGCAAAAAAGCAGACCATATCACGGCATGGCTGGTACCCGGCTCTCATATTGTGGAAAAACAGATTCACGAGGAAGGCATATACACCATTCTTACAGAAGCCGGGTTTGAGCTTCGTCAACCGGGATGTTCTGCCTGCCTGGCCATGAACGATGACAAGGTTCCTTCGGGTAAGCTGGCGGTATCTACCTCTAACCGGAATTTTGAGGGTCGCCAGGGACCGAATGCAAGAACCCTGCTGGCCTCTCCCCTGGTGGCAGCTGCAGCAGCGGTATCGGGTGTAGTGACAGATCCGCGGGAGCTGCTCCGGGATTAACGCTTCCCGACCATTAGTTTTTCACTTTTAACTATTCACTTAAAAAGATGGCCTACGACAGTTTTAACATATTAACCTCTTCCTGTGTGCCGCTTCCGCTGGAAAACGTAGACACAGACCAGATTATACCCGCACGTTTCCTGAAAGCCACCAAGCGGGAAGGATTCGGCGACAACCTTTTCCGTGACTGGAGATACAATAGCGACAATACCCCGAAAGAAGATTTTGTTCTGAACAATCCTACGTATTCGGGTAAGATCCTGGTGGCCGGCAGAAACTTCGGGTCGGGCTCAAGCCGTGAGCATGCGGCCTGGGCCATTTACGACTACGGCTTCCGCTGCGTGATCTCCAGCTTCTTTGCCGATATTTTTAAAGGAAATTCACTGAACATCGGTATCCTGCCGGTAACGGTCAGCCCTGAATTCCTGGACAGGATCTTCAAAGCCATAGAAGCTGACCCTGCCACCCAAGTGGAGGTGAACCTCCCTGAGCAAAAGGTAACCCTGCTGGCCACCGGCGAAAGCGAAGGCTTCCAGATCAACGGGTACAAGAAAAATAACCTGCTGAACGGTTATGACGATATCGATTACCTGTTATCGCTTAAAGAAGAGATTGGCATTTTTGAAAAAACACGCATTTAACGGTGAGAAAAATAGAAGTAATGGACACGACGCTCCGCGACGGCGAGCAAACGAGCGGCGTGTCTTTCTCCGCTTCCGAAAAATTAACCATAGCCAAGCTTCTGCTGCAGGATGTAAAAGCAGACCGCCTGGAAGTGGCCTCAGCACGGGTTTCTGAAGGAGAGCTCCGCGCCGTGCAGGCCATTACCGCCTGGGCGCAGGAAAACGGCTTCCTGGATAAAATAGAAGTGTTGACCTTTGTAGACGGCCTGGCCTCTATTCAATGGATGGAAGAAGCAGGCGCCCGGGTCATGAACCTGCTGACCAAAGGTTCGCTGAACCACCTCACCCACCAGCTGGGGAAAACGCCGGAGCAGCATTTTGAAGACATTGCTTTCGTGATCTCGGAAGCACAAAAAAGGCAGATAGCTGTAAACGTGTACCTCGAAGACTGGAGCAACGGTATGCGGAGCTCCCGCGATTACGTCTTTGATTTCCTCGATTTCCTGGCACAGCAACCCGTCAGGCGTATCCTCTTACCGGATACTTTGGGAATACTGACGCCCGATGAAACCTTTTCGTATGTACGGGAGATCGTCAGCCGCTATCCCCGGATACACTTTGACTTTCACGGGCACAACGATTACGACCTGGCCACCGCCAATGTGCTGAATGCGCTGAAAGCCGGGATCCACGGTATTCACCTCACCGTTAACGGGCTGGGAGAACGCACCGGAAACGCCCCCCTGGCCAGCGTGGTAGCCGTCATTAATGACTTCCTGCCCGAGGTGACCACCTCTGTTGTGGAGGAATCCCTGTATTCTATTTCGAGGATCGTAGAGAGCTTTTCGGGAATCCGGATCGCCGAAAACAGGCCCATTGTAGGTGAAAATGTCTTTACCCAGACCGCCGGGGTGCATGCTGACGGCGACAAGAAGAAAAACCTGTATGTCAGCGATCTTAACCCTGAGCGTTTCGGCCGTAAAACATCGTATGCGCTGGGGAAAACCTCCGGGAAAGCCAATATTGAAAAGAACCTGCAGGAGTTGGGAATTAAGCTCAATGACGAAGATCTGAAGAAAGTAACGGCGAAGATCATTGCACTGGGCGACCGCAAAGAAACCGTAACCAAAGAAGACCTGCCCTATATCATCTCTGATGTACTGGACAGGAACACCATTACGGAGAATGTGAAGATCCTGAATTATGTGCTGACCCACTCGCGCGGACTTCAGCCCTCAGCCACCCTACAGATCCAGGTAGCCGGGGAAGTTTTTGAGCAGAATGCCCAGGGTGACGGACAGTACGATGCCTTCATGAATGCCCTTAAAAAGGCGCTCCGCAAAAAGGGAATCGACCTGCCTGCGCTTCTTGATTATTCGGTACGGATACCGCCCGGCGGAAAAACAGATGCCCTTTGTGAAACCATTATCACGTGGGACATTAACGGCAAAAGCACCAAAACCCGTGGTCTCGACTCTGATCAGACCGTATCGGCAATAGAGGCTACGCAGAAGATGCTGAACCTGATCCATATAGGATAGTGCCGGGTAGACAGTGGCCCCGGGTGTGGCCAACCCCGAAGGGGCGCAATACCCTAACCCGGGGCGAAGCCCTGGGGAGTAGCAAAGCAATAACCAAAAAACATAACCAAAAAATGAAAAAACATATACTGGTAGTACCGGGCGATGGAATCGGCCAGGAAGTGACCCGGGTAGGGAAAAAGGTACTGGAAAAGATCGCCGGGAAATACGGCCATGAGTTCACCTATGATGAAGCGCTGATCGGTCACGTGGCCATTGAAGCTACCGGCGATCCGCTTCCCGAAGAAACACTGATCAAAATGCGGGCCTCTGACGCCATCCTTTTCGGAGCCGTGGGCCATGCCAGGTACGATAACGACCCGAATGCCAAAGTACGGCCGGAGCAGGGCCTTTTAAAGATGCGTAAAGAGCTCGGACTCTTCGCTAATTTACGCCCAATCAAGTTATTTGACGAACTTTTGAGCTCATCCAGCATCAAGCCTGAAATTCTGAAAGGATCAGACATTCTCTTCTTCAGAGAGCTGACCGGCGATGTATATTTCGGGGAAAAGAAGCGCACTGACGACTCAGCCTCTGACCTGATGATCTACCACAAATACGAGGTGGAAAGAATAGCCCGTAAGGCTTTTGATGCCGCCATGACCCGCGGTAAAAAGCTTATGTCTGTCGATAAGGCCAACGTGCTGGAGTCGAGCCGCCTCTGGCGGGAGGTGATCCAGGAAGTGGCAAAAGACTACCCGGAAGTAACCGTAGAACACCAGTTCATTGATGCCGCAGCCATGCTATTGATCAAAGATCCCCGGCGCTTTGACGTAGTGGTTCTGGGCAACCTGTTCGGCGATATTCTTACGGATGAGGCTTCGCAGATAGCTGGTTCAATGGGTATGTTGGCCTCTGCCTCTGTAGGAGAAAGCACCGGCGTTTACGAACCGATCCACGGATCAGCTCACGATATCACCGGGAAAAACCTGGCCAACCCCATGGCCTCCGTGCTTTCAGCAGCGTTATTACTGGATATTTCTTTCGGCCTGAAAGAAGAATCACAGGCGATAATCCGTGCCGTAGATGAGGTATTGAAAGCGGGCTTCCGTACCGGTGATATTGCAGATGAAAACACACCGGCCGGCAAAATTCTCGGAACCGTGGAAATAGGAGAAGAGATCCTGAAAAGGATATAAAATAAAAAGTCCGGCTCTTAGGCCGGACTTTTTCATCAATTGTTATCCAACAGCTCCAGCTTAAAGACCAGAGGCATAAAAACAGGCATTGTTCCCCCCCCGTTTTCACCGTAAGCTATTTTTGAAGGCAGAATAGCAATGGCCTTCTCTCCTTTCCGCATCAGCTTTACAGCCTCTGAAAATCCGGAAATGTATTCTGACAGAACCATGTTGGTACCGGTTGCCTCTTTCTGAAACTCGAAACCATTCACAAAATGCCCGGAGAATTTGACAGTTGCCGTTGTACCGGTAATCAGGCTGTCGGTAGTCACCACCGTTTTACTGATTATCAGCCCGGAGCTGGTCGTTTCAACGTTCGTGAGCTTATTCTTTTTAATGTACCACTGAATTTGCTGCGATTCACTCAGGCGGTCTATCACTTCGATGTCTACCATCAGGATAGCATTGTATTCTACACCACCGGGAGGATTGGTACCGTAACCCAGCGTGGAAGGAATCAGGAAGCGGCCTTTACCGCCCTTGCCCATAAATATGGTTGACCCCACTGACAGGCCCAGGATCTTCCCGGAATATCCGTTTTCATAGATCAAAACAGAATCGGTGGCTGCTTTTGTCTCTACTACCCGGTTTTCCAGGGTTCTGATCGTATAGGCTACCCAAACCGCTTCATTGTTGGTAAATTTGTTAATGGTATCGCCTTTGGTTTCGATCATGGAATAGATCGGAAAGTAATTCCCGTTGCCATCATACAATACCTCTTTCTTCGCTGTCAACCCGTTAGACGCTACATACTCGTCCATGATTTTTTCCTGCTCTTTTCCCAACATTGTGATCTCAGAGTCTACCGGATCTTTCAAACACGAGGTCAATCCTACTGCTGCAACAACCGCTAATAAACTTTTTCTTATCATTTTAACTTACTTTTTTACCACATCAACCACTTCTATGTCAAAGACAAGCGGAGTGTTAGGCGCGATAGGGCCTGCACCCTGTTCGCCATATCCCAGGGCAGAAGGAATAATAATCGTACTCTTTCCGCCTTTTTTCATAGTCTTTAACGCAATTTCCCATCCCGGTATTACACCATGGTCGCCAACTTTCACCGTTATGGTTTCATCGCCTTTCGAATAATCAAATTTTTCGCCGTTGGTAAATTTGCCTACGTATTTTACTTTTACCACGTCTCCGTCCTGTACCAGGTCACCTGAGCCGGGCGCAGTTTGCACGTGATAAATATCTCCTTCGGCCGTTTTCTGAGCGCCTTTCATATTTTTTGCCACGTATTCCTCTATAACCTTAGGCTCGTTGGCTTTACGCTCTTCCGCTTCTTTTTTGTAGTCATCCATGCTCTGGATCTGGTGCATCTTTACAATGAACCGGATGTCTGTTCCCACACCGATCTCCGGTGGCACGGGCTGACCCATCATTTTAAACAGGGTGTCTGCGCTAACCAATACGGTAGTGCTGTCTCCTTCCCCTATATGATACAGGGCATTTTCAAAAGAGCCCTTAAAATATCCTTTCTGAATAGGCACGGTAAACGGGGTTCCTTCTGCGTATGAATCTTTGATCACCGAGTCTGCCGCTGTTTTAATGACCAGGTCAAACTTGATAATATCTCCGTCTTTGGCCAGTTTCCCTGACTTTCCTTTTTCATGAACCTGTAGCCGGTCGCCGTCTTCCGTAGTGGTTACTTTATATTGGTTGCAGGAGATTATTCCTGCGGTAAGAAGTACCAGGGCCGATAATTTTAATTTCATTCTTTGATTGATTATATTTACGTAATTGGTTTCACATGGGCTGCCTCAGCAGCTCATTTTTTATTTTGGGGAGCAAAGTTAGGAATTTTTCAACAGTTTCATTCAAAGATAATTGACTTCTCCCCCCTGCCGCATTTTTGTGTCCGCCACCTTCGAAATATTCCCGGGCAAAATCAGCCACCGACAGGTCATGCACCGAGCGGAAGGATATCCGGATCTGGTCTTCCTTCTCGGTAAAAAGCACTGACATCACGGCATTCCGGATGGTCAGCCCCTGGTTCACCAGGCCCTCCGTATCGCCGTTACGGGAGTTGAAATGCTTCAGCTCTTCTCCTGAAACAGCCATATAGGCTACCCGGTAATCGGGCAGGAAAACAAGCTTATTGCTCAGCACATACCCCAGGAACTGTAGTTTCTCATAGGGGTTATTATCAAAAAGGCTGCGGTGCACCGCTGACGGGTTTACGCCTTTCTCCAGCAGCTCAGCGGCTATACGGTGTACAGCCGGCGTAGTAGAGTCAAACCGGAAAGAGCCGGTATCGGTAAGCAGACCCGTGTAAAGGCATACGGCCCCATCGCGGCTGATGTGATGTGTTTCCCTCAGGTCGGTAATCAGGTCAAACACCAGCTCACAGGTAGAGGATGCTTTCACCTTCCAGTAATAGAGCTCCCCGAAAGGTTCGGGCTGCTCGTGATGATCAATAATAACTTTAGGAGCAGGGGCATTCAATACCGCCTCCTTCATATCTTTCAAACGGGATGACGAAGAGAAATCCAGGCAGAAAATCACGTCTGCACTGGCAACAAGCGCTTCTGTGCCCGGTTCCTGCCACACCTTCACCTCTTCTGCTCCCGGCATCCATTTCAGGTACTCTGCGGGCTCGGTGGGGCTTATGAGCGTGATCCGGGTAAGCCCTCTGCTTTCCAGGAAAAACTTCAGTCCCAGCGAAGATCCGTACGCATCACCGTCAGGATTCTGGTGGAATGTGATCACAATTGCCGGGTTTTTGTTCAGCCAACCGAGAAACCGGTCCAGCTCAGCAGGTCTTTCCGTAAAAAAAGAATGTTCAAACATTCCGCAAATATACGCTGATGAACAGCGAATTCACGAATGAACGGAAATGTTCTCCGCAAAAAACTACCGTAAACTCACTAATCACTGAAATGGGCCATCATGAGCAGTGAGCCGGCGGTTCCGTCCATAGTAGGTTCATTGGTGCTGTAATCTCCCGTATCATCGTGATAGGTCACAAAATTATTCTGTACCTCTGCAAACTCATCCGGCTGCACCAGGTGAATGCCGATGAGGTTGTTGTAAATAGAGGCATATACCGGGCCGTCTACAAGTCCGCCGGGAATTTCCATCTTTTTAAGCACGTACAGGCTGGTATGTACTTCCTGCGGGAATTCTCCGCCGACCGGGATACCGCTGAACATAGACGTCCCCCACGGGTTCCGCCCAAACAGCCAGTCGCGTTGCAAGGCCAGGTAATGGCCGTATTTATCCGGTGAGCTCTTCCGGCGTGACCCCGACCGGTTTCCTCCGCCCTTATCGGCCCCTGTCATTTTCCGGTATAAGATAATCTGCCCGGCCAGGCTGGTAGCCAGGTTATTGGAGCACCAGATGAACGGCACCCCGATTGTATACGGGTTTTTGCGCGCCCGGGCCAGGGTATACTCAATGCCCTCGGCATAGTACGATTCGAGCATCTTACGGAAATCTTTATCGACCAGGCCGTGCAGCACAAAATGCCCGAAATTCAGGAAAGGATAAAGCCGGTAGTGATCTGTTGTATCTTTCACGGTCCAGGAGTCGGCCGTATTGCTCTTCAGTGCATATTCACGGGCCTGCTCCAGGTACCGGGGCTCACGAAAAAGCAGGTACATTTCAGCTGCGCCCCATTCCATGTCATCGTTCCAGGTATCTTCATTGTACCGGTAAGGAGCGCTGTAGGAATTGCCCTGCTGGTACCCTTCCTTTTCCCGGCCCAGGGCATATACGCTGCGGGCCGCTTCTTTACACCTTTGTGCAAATGCTTCATCGTACTTCCAGATACGGGCGGCAATGGCAAAAGCGGCCGCACAGCGCCCCGCCAGGTTGGCCACCCCTGTGGCAGACGACTGGTATTTGTTCAGGCCCTGGGGCTTACCGTTGGCAAAATAAGCCGGCCGGTAGCTGTTAGGCCCCCACCCGTAATCCGAATTATCGTTATCGGGCATTTTGTAGCCCTTATGATCCCGGTCATCGGCTACCTGGTGAATTAATGACTCCGGTGTGGGGTGCATTTTCAGGAGCCAGTCGAGGCCCCATTTGGCTTCATCAAGAATATCGGGAATACCGTTCGGCCCCGGTTTCCCGAATGCATCCACGGCGTCTTTGAATTTTTCAGGGTACAGCTCCCAGGTCTTCAGCATATGTGCCGTGGCGTAGCTTGACGTAATCAGGTATTTCAGCTGATCACCGGCATCGTGCCACCCGCCGCTCACATCTACCAGCGTGGTATCTTTCACCGGCCCGTAAAAGCTGTAGCCATCTTTCTGATGGCAGTAGACATCCAGGGCCGGGTTATAACCGCATCTTTGCTGCCGCATAAAGGTGAGAAGGGTTTCCTGGTGCCCCCGGTAGGCTGCTTTATCTATTGTAAACAAAGAAGACCGCTCCTTACTCTCTGAAGTGACCAGGTAATATTGACCTGTATGGGTTATGCCGGAAAAATCTGCTTCGTAATAGTAATCAAAAACACCCCAGTTGCCGTTTGTAACCCTTTTAAGACCGGGAGAGACAACCACCCGGCCCGTCTCTGCCTCCACCACGTCCACTTTCTGTCTGACCGGCGCTTTGGAAAACAGCAGGGCTATTTTAGGGTCTTCCGGTAAATAACCCACCTGGTTAACCCTGAGGTAAACCTTTTCTCCCGCGCTGGCCTGAAAAAACAAAAGCAGTAAAAGCAGAATTCGCATAGCTCACAAAAAGTTAAGGCTACCCCTTTGAGGTAGCCTTACAAATATAACTAAAAAGATCAGGTTTACACCCGCCATACCCAACCGTACTTATCTTCTTCTTTACCGGTCCGGATATTGTTCAATGCAGTTTTAAGCACCTGCGAAACCGATGATTCGGTTACTTTAGGCAGGGGCAGGTCTTCTCCTTCATACCCTACGGCAGAAAAAGGCGACACCACCACGGCGGTTCCCACACCGAAAACTTCGGTAACCGAGCCGTTACGCAGCCCTTCAATGATCTCTTCTACCGATACCTTTCTCTCTTCCACGGCATACCCTTTGTCTTCTGCAATGCGGAGAAGGGCTTCACGGGTGGTCCCTTTCAGAATTGTGCTGCTGACAGCCGGCGTGATGATCCTGCCGTCTTTTACAAACATCACATTCATGGTACCCGATTCCTCAAAATATTTATGCTCAATGGCGTCAGTCCAGAGCAATTGGGTGTATCCTTCCTCTGCAGCCAGCCTGGCCGGATACAGGGAAGCGGCATAATTACCCGCACATTTGGCAAAGCCCACACCACCGGGCGCCGCCCGGATAAACTCTTTCTCCACTTTTACTTTCGGTGCCTCTGTATAGTACGAGCCGGCAGGACTCATAATAATCATAAAGCGGTAGTTAAGCGCCGTGCGCACCCCGAGGTACTCATCGGTGGCAAACATAAACGGACGAAGGTACAGTGAGTTATCGCCTCCTTTCGGCACCCATGCCGCATCCAGACGCAACAGCTCTTCCAGTCCTCCTATGAAAATTTCTTCCGGAACGGCCGGCATGCTCATCCGTTCTGCCGAAATATTAAAACGCTTGAAATTTTCCAATGGTCTGAACATAAACACTTCATCTGCTTCTGATTTAAAAGCCTTCATGCCTTCAAAAATAGACTGACCGTAATGCAGGGAAGCCAGGGCAGGTGTAAACTCCATTTTACCGTACGGAAGAATCTGCGGGGTCTGCCATTCTCCGTTGACATAGTCCGCTACCAGCATGTGGTCGGTAAACAGGGCCCCGAAAACAATTTTCTGAGGATTCAGCTGATCTATTCTGCTTTTTTCGGTCTTGGTAATATTGAAGCTCAATGTTTGTGTTGCCATCTCAAAAATGTTTAATGGTTTGCAAGTTACCAATAATATTTATTGTCAGAACAATGAAATACAGTTTTATTTTCAATGCTTGTCTACGTACATATCCCTTATATTATTCCGCGGATTATCAAAGCCTCCATCCTGGCCCAGCGCAGGCAGGGCAAGGCTGGCCGCTGTTCTTGCTGACGCCGTAGCTGACGCTCCTGCAATCTTATCCAGCGCCACTTTCAGCAGTGTTTCAGAAGGGTCTCCAAAAGCCTTGTACGGCAGGATGTTATCGGTAACGGGATAATCGGGGGTAAAGCCCGATTTGGTACCGTAATCGGCCTGTCCCAGTGCGTTCACGGTTCTCAGAACAATCGGTTGAAGCCCCCATTTCCAGCGGTATTTGTTTTTGGAGTCGTCAATGGTAATAGAACCCACATCTTTCCCGTAGGTATTTGCGCCCACCAGGATCACCTCCATAAACGGCTTCAGGTTATTGATCACCAGCTCGCTGGCCGAAGCCGTACCGCCTGAGGTAAGGATGAACACCCGGTTAAGATTATTTCCCAGGTTATTGGGCTCATTGCGCCAGTAGCTTTCATAAGACGACTCGGGCTCGTTGAAGATAGCCCTGGCATTGGTGCTCCATATCTGTTTGCTCATGAGCGTTCCGGGCTTGAGATTTTTGACGATCAGCGCACTCAGCACATCCGATGAGCTGATATAGCCCCCGCCGTTAAACCGGAGATCCAGCACCAGCTCACTTACACCCTGTGCCTTGAACTCACCGAAAATCGTACGAAGCTCGTTATCAAACTGGGCATTGGTAACCCCGTTGGTGGTAATTCCCGGAATAAACTGGTTATATACAATGTACCCCACCTTCTTTCCTCCTGCCTCAATGATCTTGTTGAAATGAACCGGGAAGTTCTGGATCACATTCTTGGTCAGGGAAACGGTCTTGCCGGTAGATACAATGCCGGTACCCGAGCGCTCACCCAGCGTAAGCACCAGGTTTTCGGAAGAAAGTATGCTCTGGTAATTGAGTGTATCAATGGTCGTTCCGTTGACTTTGGTGATAATATCTCCGCGTGTGATCCCCGCCAGGGCCGCCGGAGAGTCTTTGATGCTGTAACGTACGGCAAAAACCACGTCTTTGGAACCGGCCGCCGCCAGGAAAGGCGTGTAGCTGAACCCGGCTGATTTGGTTACACCCTGAAGGCTTTCTACCAGTGCCTGTGCATCTTCTTCAATCCATGAAAACCGGTCTACAGTACCGTACCGGTAGAGCAGCGATTCAAAATACTCATCAGGAACCTTGCCCAGGCTGGTAGCGGTCTTTGCGGCCATCTGGTCGCCCCAAAGGTAGTAGGCGTACATGTTGTCGTAAATCCAGTTATTGACCGTTTCGTTACTCTGCCCGTTATTCGACGGGTGTAAAGTACCGGTACCTGTTCCGTCAGTGCCGTCTTTGATCTTTGAAACTTCGGTCAATGTTTCGCAGGAACTGAGCCCTATTCCAAAGCTCACCAGCAATCCCCATATCCATTTCTTTCCAGAATACATTTTCAACCTGGTTTTTGTTGTAAAAATATCCTAAAAAACTCTTTCCGTGATGATAAATTGTAAATTTTGCCCGAAATTTTGAGTATGCGGAAAAATATTCCCCGGTACTCCCTCATTACAGCTCCTGCATTCCGGCCAGTTTCCGGTAATAGCCGTTATTCATGCTCATCAGCTTATCGTGGGTTCCTGATTCCACCACTTCCCCGTTATTGATCACCACAATCGTATCGGCATTCTGGATGGTGCTCAAACGGTGGGCCACCACCAGGGTGGTCCGGTTCTTCATCAGGCTGGTTAAGGCCTCCTGCACCAGCTTTTCTGATTCCGTATCCAGGGCGGAAGTGGCCTCATCCAGGATAAGAACAGGCGGGTTCTGAACAATGGCCCGTGCTATAGACAGGCGCTGCTTTTGTCCGCCCGACAAGCGGGTACCCCGATCCCCGATATTGGTGTGGTACCCCTGGGGCTGGGCCATGATGAAGTCGTGTGCATTGGCGATCCGGGCGGCACGGATAATTTCTTCCTCAGACACTTCGCGTCCAAAGGCAATATTGCTGGCAATGGTATCATTGAACAGCATGGGCTCCTGGGTCACCACTCCCATCCGGCTCCGCAGGCTATCCTGCTTCAGTTCGCGGATATCAACCCCGTCTATGGTTATGCTTCCGGCGGTAACGTCATAAAAACGGATCAGCAGGTCGGCCAGGGTAGATTTCCCGCCTCCTGAAGCCCCCACCAGGGCCACAGTATGCCCTTTAGGAATGCGAAAATTAATGTCTTTCAGGATTTCCCGTTCGGTATTGTATGAAAAATGCACATGATCAAAGACAATTTCACGGTCAAACGTCATTTCCCGGGTCCCTTCCGGTATTTCTACCTGCCTGTCCATCAGCTCCAGGATCCGCGCACCCGCCACAATACCCCGCTGGGCCTGTCCGAAAGCATTCGATATCTCTTTTGCCGGCCGGGTGATCTGCGAAAACAGGGCAATAAAGGTGATAAAATCAGACGCTTCCAGGCCACCTGTCTGGTTCAGGATCATGGCTCCCCCGAAATACAGGAGGCCCGCCACCGCCGTTACACCCGAAAATTCGGAGAAGGGACTGGCCAGCTCTCTTTTCTTGGAATAGCCGTATACTGCCCGGCGGTATTGCTCATTTTCATTCGAAAATTTATCCGATACAAATTTTTCAGCCCGGAACGCCTTCACTACCCGCATATTTCCGAAGGCCTCCTCCATTACGCTCACAATGTTGCTCAGCCGTTGCTGGCTGTCGGTAGCGTTGGTACGCAGCTTTTTGATCATATACGCCAGGAAGCCCGAGATCACAGGCACCAGCAACAGGGCAAAAAGCGAAAGTTTCCACGAAAGGGCCACCAGGGCCACAATAAAGGATATCAGCGAGATGCTTTCTTTGATCACCGCCGAGAACGAACTGGCTATGGAGTTCTCCACCTCCTGCACGTCGCCGGTAATACGCGACATCAGCTCCCCTTTTCTCTCGTTAGTAAAGAACCCCAGGTGCAGGCTCAGGGTATGCGAAAAAACCCGGTTCCGCAGGTTGGCGATCATCGACGTTTTAAACTTTTCCAGCACCCTGATGCTCAGGTACCTCGCCAGGTTATTGACCAGGCTGGCAATGATAACCGCGAAAACCACGAAGCGGAGGGTAGCCAGCTTGCCGTTTTCGATGGCATTTTCAGCAAAACCTTTATAAAAATGCCCGATCAGGTCGTACCATTTGGGGTGGCTTTGCAGGATCTCCTGCATCTTCTCCGGGCTCACCTGCTCAAAGAGCACATCCAGCAGGGGTTTCAGCAGGGCTAGGTTCAATACCCCGAAAACCCCGGCAATCAATGAGAAGAAAGCGAAAGGAACGATAAAGTTTTTCAGGTTTCCTGCGAAACCCAATATGCGTAAATATATCTTCATGTGTAAAAGTACGGAGTTCCGGGTACCGAATTCTGAGCTCCCGATCAGCCCTCCGCCGGGAGGGTACAGGAAGTCTCAGCGTTGCAAAGGTAAAAAGGATTACGGTAAGATACTTCGCTTATCGGACTGAACAGGCCATTTTTACCCCTGAACATTTTTCAGCAGGTTTTTGTTTTTCTTCCGGATCAGGTTTCCAACATCATTAAATCAACCTCTGATGATCTATCTAATTCTCAGCATTGTGCTCTCGGTAGGCCTGCTGGTTAACTTCCGGCTGTTTCCACGGTACGGTATCAATACCTTCCAGGCCATTGTTTTTAACTACCCGGTCTGTTTTCTGCTGGGGTATCTTCTCCTGGAAAAAGGAGAAACTTTCCGGCCCGATTTTTCCCAGAGCTGGACCTGGTACTGCCTGGCCCTGGGCCTCGGCTTTATCCTCACTTTCCTGCTGAGCGGTTCGGCTACCCAACGCATCGGTATGACCCTCACCTCCCTGGCCAATAACATTTCACTGGTGATTCCCGTATTGTTCAGCCTTTTTGTTTTCGGATCAGATTCCATGTCTTTCGGCCCGGTGAATTACGTGGGCCTGGCCCTGGGACTGGTAGCGGTAGCCATTGCTTCCTGGAAGGCCGATAGCGGGGAAGCCGGCGCCGGTTTCCTGCAAAGCGGGGGCCTGGCCCTGGCGGTTTTCCTCTTATACGGCATAACCAATACCGCCATCAATTACCTCCAGATCCATCTTATAAAAAATAGCCCGGGAGCCGTACCGGTCATGCTGATCATGGTGCTGGGTGCGGTAATTTCCGGCCTTGCCGTATGGGTATACCGGCTGGTAAAAAGGCAGGATGCTTTCCGGCCCCAAAACCTGGTGGCTGCCGTTACGCTGGGCATTCCCAATTTCCTGTCTTTTTACTTCCTGATCCTGGCCCTCAACCACTACGGAAGCAGCGGGGCTTTTGTGTACCCCCTGTACAATATGGGGGTGATCCTGGTGTCTGCGGTGGTGTCGGTGGTGTTTTTCAGGGAAAAGCTGAGCCGCCTGAACCTGGCCGGCCTCGGACTGGCCGTTCTGGCTATCCTGTTTATTTCCTGGAACTCATTATTTGTTTAAAATCAACTACTTTACGATTTTTTTAGTAATTTTGTGACCTTTTTCGCAACCGCAGTGGTACGCGAAAGAATATAAAGAAAGAAATTATGGCCAATATAGTAGCAATAGTAGGCAGACCGAACGTAGGAAAATCCACCCTTTTTAACCGCCTGATAGAAGAGCGGGTTGCCATCACCGACAACCAGCCGGGCGTTACGCGCGACCGGCATTACGGCAACGCGTTCTGGCTCGACAAGCATTTTACCGTAATTGATACCGGCGGGTATGTAGTGGGTTCGGATGATACCTTTGAAGAGGCCATCCGGAGCCAGGTAGAGCTGGCATTGGAAGAGGCCACGGTAGTTCTTTTTGTGGTTGACGCCAAAGAAGGCCTCACAGAGCTGGATGAAGAATTTGCCAATGTGCTTCGCCGGTCTAAAAAACCCCTGTTTGTAGTGGCCAACAAGGCCGAAACCTTTGAAAGGGCCAACCTGACCGCCTCTGAGTTTTACAGTATGGGACTTCCCGGAGAGGTGTACCCTATTTCGGCGGTTGACGGTTCAGGCACGGGTGACCTTCTCGACAAGGTGATTGAACACCTGGAAGACAACAGGGAAGAAGCCCATGAAGAGGGCGTTCCGAGGATCTCTATCCTGGGACGGCCCAATGCCGGAAAATCTTCCTTCCTGAACGCTCTTTTAGGTAAAGACCGGAGCATTGTTACTGACATTGCCGGTACCACCCGCGATGCCATCGATACGCGTTACACGATGTTCGGAAAAGATTTTATACTGACCGATACCGCCGGAATCCGTAAAAAAGCAAAAGTCAACGAAGACCTGGAGTTTTATTCGGTACTTCGCTCCATCAAGGCTCTCGACAAATCCGATGTATGCATCATCCTGCTGGATGCCACGCGTGGCCTCGAAGCCCAGGATATCAGCATCATTGCCCAGGCCCACAATGCCAAAAAAGGGATTGTGCTGATGATCAATAAGTGGGATGCCGTAGAGAAAGACTCCAAGACGGCAGATGTCCTGAAAAAGGAGATCCTCGAAAGAATTGCCCCCATGAATTATATGCCGGTGGTCTTTGCTTCGGCACTGAATAAGCAGCGTATCTTCCAGGTGGTGGAAGCCGCCATGGAGGTGTACGCCAATAAGACGCAGCAGATCCCGACCTCCCGGCTTAACGATGTACTTCTGCCCATTATAGAGCGCACGCCGCCACCGTCTATCAAAGGAAAGACGGTAAAGATCAAATATATCGTGCAGCTGCCCACGCCGTCGCCTACCTTTATCTTTTTCTGTAACCTGCCCCAGTATGTCAAAGAATCCTACCAGCGTTTCTTACAGAACCAGATCCGGGAGCATTTCGGGTTTGAGGGCGTAGTGATCACTACCTTTTTCCGGAAAAAATAGCATGGCAAAGCACATTCTTCTCATCGAGGGGCCCGATGCCCGGGGACTGATTTACCATGTCACCGCCGTATTGTTCAATAATCGCTGCAATATTTTAAAGCAGACCGAGTACGTAAGCCCGGATAAACGCTTTTACATGCGCACCGAGTTTGAGAACGGCACCGACCTTGACCGGGAGAAGATTCTGTCGGAGCTCCGGCAGCAGATTCCGGATGAACAGGTGAAATTCCGCCTGGATATCCTGAAGAAAAAGAATATCGTGGTCTTCTGCACCAAAGAGCACCATTGCCTGTCGGAAATCCTGGTGCGGTATATGTTCAGCGAGATCAATGCCAATGTGCTGGCGGTGATCAGCAACCATAATGTGCTGCAGCCGTTTGTATCTAAATTCGGCATACCCTTTCATTATATTGATGCCGAAGGGAAAACGCGGGAAGAGCATGAGGCGGCCATTTTAAAAACCCTCGGGATCTATTCTCCCGAATACCTGGTACTGGCCAAGTATATGCGTATTCTCTCGCCCGAGTTTGTAACCCATTACCCGGGCAAGATCATCAACATTCACCATTCTTTCTTACCGGCGTTTATCGGCGCCAACCCGTACCGGCAGGCACATGAGCGGGGAGTAAAGATTATCGGGGCTACTGCGCATTTTGTGAACAACGACCTGGACCAGGGCCCTATCATTGCCCAGGACACCAAAGATGTAGACCACCGGTATTCGGCCATCGACATGGCCCGCGACGGCCGCGATGTGGAAACCCGCGTGCTGATGAAAGCGCTAAAGCTGGTTTTTGCCGACCGCGTCTTTATTTACGGGAACCGGACAGTAATATTATAGCTCCTTTTTCTCCGTGTTCTTTGTGCAATCTGCTTTGTGTTCTTTGTGCAACCTGTTTTTTTCACAAAGAACGCAAAGTAAGTTTCACAAAGGTGAATGTATATCAGATGAAAAATCCGATGCGCAGCACCAGGCGGCCGTCACCGATAGACTGGCGGTTAATATAGCCTGAATTGGGGGCATTGAGGTTATAGAGCACGGAGATAAAGCCGCCGCCTTGGGTTCTCATGCCGTTCTGGTAAAAGCCTGCGCCAATGTATCCCGTTCCGCCCCATTTGTTCTTCGGGTTAAGCCCCTGGATAGTGGTGGGATCTACATCATAGAAATTATACGGCGATGAATTCATCAGCTCATATTCAGCATGGGCAAAAAGCGTTCGCCAGATGGCCTGCCGCACAAACACCTTGGGGCCCACAGACAGTCCGCCGCCATACATCTTATCGGCACCGTAATACATGATAGACGCTCCGAGGCCGGCCACTGTTCCCTTTTCCGAGATATCCCACCCTATCATGGGCGTAGCCTCCAGGTAGAGGGTTCCCCAGAAACCCAGCCAGATATTTCCGCCGTAATGCATTTTGTCTTTCCATTCCGGCCGGGGTTTCTCCAGCTCCACGGGTGTTTCTTCCGGTACGGGTTCAGCCGGTGGAATAACCTGGGCAGATGCGGACAGGGAAAACAGGAGCAAAAACAGGGTTCTGTACATTACGGTTTATAAATTATTATTGTAAACGGTTTCAAAGATAAAAAATTGGCTCCATACTTCGCTAAGTCTTTGTTTTTGCTCATACATTAGAATATCTTTCTTCCGTTTCCATCGGCATTTCGATTGTCCTGAGCAGGCGAGGTTAACCCGACACCGTTAAAACACCCTGTTTAAATACAATTTCGTTACCGTTTTTTAACCCGGTTTACTTTTTGCGTATTGTGTTGGCTTGTATTAATGCATATAATTGCAGGCACTCTTATTCCATTATAAAAACAATACAACGATGAACAAAGAAAGAAAAGAACGACTTATTTACCTTGACCATCTTATCAGAACCCACGCCACCGGCACACCTGAACAACTGGCCCGCAAACTTGGTCTCAGTACCAGTGGCTGGTACCGCCTCCGCGACACCCTGGTAAATGATCTCGATTGGCCTCTTGCCTTTGACCCCTACCGGTGTACTTACTATTACACTGAAAATGTGAAGTTTATTATTGGCTTTAAACGCCTGGATGAAGATGACACAACCCGTATTAGCGGAGGTGCTGCATTTTTTTCCGAGAATTTTTCTCACTTCACTTTTAGTAGAGTAGGCCTGAATAGTTTTGCCTTCAACCTGTGATATTACAGGGAGATGATTTAATTTTTTGAACATGAAAAAATTAGAATTAACTTATAAGGCAATAAATAGTATGTTATAACAACTATGTATAGAATATTTAGTACCATAATAATTGTTGTTGATTTATTAGGGTTTTTATATGGTTGTTTTATAGTGTATGCGTCTCAGCCTAAAAACAAATTATGGATAGTAATATTTACCCTTGCGGTCTTAAATATTAGTTACTATTATTTTGTTAGAAAAAAACACCTGAAATCATAAACTAGAAGGAGAGGAGGAGATTGTTCGTTAAGATAATCTTCTTCTTCCTTTCTTCAATAAAAATCTCCCTTTATCCTTTTTCAACTTTGATTGCATGACTTCCAAAATAGTATTGGCTATAAGTCTTTTCATTTTAATTCTCCTGACATGGTATACGAAAACTGAAATTGTAACCGAAAGAGAAATTGTTAACTTTTATAGCACCCAATTGAGTTATGAACAAATAGAGCAAATATTAGCCGGGCAGAAAAAATGGGAATGGCTGGGTTATTTATTTATTCCTATATTTTACCTGCTAAAATTATCCCTGGTTACTCTTTGTGTGTATACCGGCATCCTTCTACTTAATATCAAAAATATAAGCTGGAATAAAATATTCGGGGTAGTAGTAATAGCCGATATGATCTTTCTTATTCCCTCTATCATCAAAATGGCCTGGTTTACTTTTAAAAGTGATTATACTCTGGAAGACGTGCAGTATTTTCTGCCCGGTTCTATGCTGAATATATTTGACCCCAAGCTCCTGGAACCCTGGCTTATTTACCCGATCCAGTCGTTAAACATTTGGGAACTGGCCTTCTGGATAGCATTGGCTGTGGGGTTGAAAAAATATCTGGACGGTGACTTTTACCGTTCCATGTCACTGGTAGCGGGCACTTATGGTGCCGGACTGGTCATATGGGTGGTTTTCGTAACCTTCTTAACCCTGAATTTTACATAAACCATTAATCTGTCGTTCTCAAAACCGGGACTGGCAGACAGATCTGTCTTGTATGAGAAAAATTTTTCGTCTTATTGTTCCTTTCCTGCTCTTCGGAATACTGATTGTGTTGTTCTTCGGCATAAGGACGAAGCTCAAAGTCCGGCAGCAGGTAGAACAAGCCATTGCTCATTTGCCGGAAGTGAATTACCTCACCTTAAACAATACCACTCAAAAGCTCCGAAATGCCGAAAATCGAACTGTAATTGTAGTTTTCTTTCATTCTGATTGTGATTTCTGCCAGGCAGAAGCCCGCAGTCTCCTTGAAAACCGGGAAACCTTAAATAAGGGATCTGTATACTTATTTTCCACAGAACCCCTCAATAACATTAAAAAGTTTAAAGAAGCGCACTTTCCCGGTAATACCGATTTTACGTTTGGACAAATCGATGCCCTGACCTCATCAGAAGTTTTTGGCGTAAGCTCTTTCCCTTACACTTTAATTTACGACAATACCAATCGTCTTATAAAAACCTTTAAAGGTATGGTGAAGCCCGAAGCCATAGCAAAATATATTGACGACCACGCTCCGCTCCTATGAAAAAATACCATAAAATACATACTTTACAGCACGATCAAACAGATTGCGGAGTAGCCTGTCTTAAATCGATTCTACGATACCATGGCGCCGACGCTTCTTTGGAAAAACTACGGGAAATCAGCGGCACCAGCATTCAGGGTACCACCCTTCTGGGCTTACAGGAGGCGGCCCTGCAAAAAGGGCTGGAAGCTGAAGCCTTTGAAGTAGATAACCTTGACGAATTTAAAGCGGAAGCTACCTTCCCCTGTATTCTCCATATAAACCTCGGCTCCCTGGAGCATTATGTAGTATGCTACAAAGCCGATGCCTCCGGTTACCTGATTGGTGACCCCGCCAAAGGAATAGAGCTATGGCTGGAAGAGCAGCTTCTGGGTGCATGGCGTACCCGGGCCATGCTGAACCTTAAGCCTACAGAAGCCCTTGAACTTAAAAAAGCAGAGAAAAAACGCAAGATAGACTGGTTCCTGAACCTCGTAAGAGAAGATATTCCTTTATTAATTTCTTCCGCAGTTATGGGCCTGGTGATAGCGGCATTGGGTTTAACCTCCGCTTATTTTACCCAAAAGCTCATCGATGATTTCCTGCCGAACAGGCAAATTACAAAAATACTGGTCGGACTGACTCTGTTATTAGCCCTCCTGGTGGTGCGTTCCGCGATAAACTATATCCGTACCCTACTCCTTCTTCGGCAAAGTCGTGATTTCAACAATCGTACGGCGGGTCGTTTTTATGACACCCTTCTCTACCTCCCCAAAGCCTTTTTCGACACCCGTAAAACCGGTGATCTTATTACCCGGATGAACGATACCCGGCGAATACAAGGCACCATATTGCTTCTGACCAATACCGCAGTTATTGATCTTCTTATTATCCTGGTTTCACTGGGAGTAGTTTTCTCCTACTCGCCCGCAACCGGGCTGATATGCCTAGCCGCCCTGCCTTTGTTTGCAGGGCTTGCTTATTGGTTTATTCAGCCGGTAGCCTCATATCAGAAAGAAGTGATGAGTGCTTATAGTTTAACCGAGAGCAACTACATTGACACTATCGGCGGGATCAATATTGTGAAATCCAGCGGGAAAGAAAAAATGTTTTCAGAAATTACACGAGGTATTTATGGTTTTTTCCAGGAAAAAATTTATCAGCTGGGTCAGACGGGCAATTTAATCTCCCTTTAATGCCCGATTCTGCCATAATCTGTTTATATTCTGTTTAATTTGTATTTTATTCTTTAATTCTAATACATACGCGAAATGAAAAAATTACTGATTGTGCTTTTCTTCTCCACGGCAACTTTTGCGCAGGACATCACACCGAAGCAGGTACTGGAGAAATATTTTGAGGCCATTGGCGGAAGAACCAATATGGATAAAGTGAAAGATTTTTATGCTGTTTCTACAACAGAAGTGATGGGGCAAAGCATGGAGAATATCGAATCCAAGAAAATTCCCAACATGTACTCTTCCGTTGTAGATCAGAGCGGAGTGGAGCTGGCAAAAATTGTTTTTGACGGGAAGCAGGCGAAAGTATCGCAAATGGGAAATTCGCAATTCCTGGACGAATCGGCCTCTAAGGCCCTCCTGGCCCAGGCGCTGATATTCCCGGAAACCCTGTATTTCTCTGACGAAATAACCCTCACCCTCTCTGGTAGTGAGCAGCATGAGAATGAAGATTGCTACGTTATTTCGGTAGCCGGTATCCCGGGCATCACCACCATGAAAGAGTATTATTCGGTGAATTCGGGCCTGAAGCTAAAGCAGCAGGTAGAAGGACCTAGCGGCTCGGCCAACGTTCTTTACAAAGAATACAAAGACTTCGAACCGGGCGTAAAATTTGCCACGCACCTGGTGCAGGAAACCATGGGCATGACCATCGATAAAAAGCTGACTTCCATTAAGCTTAATTCGCAGATCGCCGATTCTGAATTCAAGATCGATTAATCAGAACGCAAACGCACCCGGTTTACACAGGCCCAAAAATATGCCCTGCATAAGCCGGGTGTGTTTGCGTGATCTTTGTCCACACGCCTCACTGTTTCAGCAGTTCGTCTATCCGTACCAACCGGTAGCCTTTCGCTTTTAATTCCCGGAGCAGATCCGGGAGCCGGTGGTAGAATTTATCGGTCCGTTCTGGACCGGTGCCTATGTGCAGCAGCAGGATGAACCCGTTCATCCCTTTTTCCCGCTCCTGTTTTCTTATACTTTCCAGGATTATTTCCGAGCTCCGGTAATTGGGCATGGAAGGCGTGGTGTAATCGGCGTTCGACAGGGTGCCTGACGTGAAATTCACCAATTGCAGCCCCTCTGTATGCGCCCAGTCTGCAATGGTTTCGTTGTACCATTCATAGGGGGGCAAAAAGAAAAGCGCTTCATTTTTCCGGATACCTCTTTTCTCCATCTCCCGGAAATTTTTCTTCAGATCTTTTTGAAAATCTTCCTGCGAAACCAGCAGGCTGTCTCTTTTCTCCCAGGAGCAGTACAGCAGATGCCGGTCTGAGTGGGCCCCGAGGTAATGTCCGTCTTTTCTCAGCATCTTTACCAGGCCGGGGTAACTCCGGTAAAAATCGCCGGTAAAAAAGAAGGAAGCGGGTGTGCCGGAAGCTTTTAACGCTTCGCGGATCTCCCTTCCACCCTCAGCATATTCATGCCCGGTGAAGACCAGCGCTACCTCCTTAACCGCCGGATCTCCCCGTACAACTGCCCCTTTAATAACGACAGGCTGTCCCCATAAGTAACTGGAAAACAAGCTTATAAATACGACCCATAATACGCTGAAAAACGGGTGCATGATCATGTTAAACAATATTTAATAACGTTAAATAACCTTAAAGCCCTTAAACCCTCTCCTCTTTTTCGATTCTTATTACCGAAAATCAGTTTTTTAATTTAAACAATTGAAATTATGAAAAAGAATGCATTGATGTTTGTATTGGCCGGTTTAGTTTCTTTCGGAGCGTTTGCCCAGGATAAGCGGCCTGTAAGAAACGGCGAGCGACCTACTCCGGAGAAAATAGCCGAACAGCGCACCAGCCGTATGAAAGAAACACTGGGCCTCAACGACGACCAGTACAAAAAAATGTACGACATTAACCTCTCAGAAGCCCGTAAGCACCAGGCTTTAGCAGCAGAAAGGCGCGAGAAAATGAAGGTGGAAAGAGCAGAATTGAAGAAGAAATATGCTGCTGTGCTTACTCCTGAGCAGCTTAAAAAGCTGGAAGAAAGCAAAGGCCAGCGGCATGATTTCAAAAGAAAGCCGGGGGTGAAGAGTACCCGTGAGGGGAGAGGAAGGTAAGGTATAAGTGAAAAACGAAAAGTTAAAAGTTGTGGAACATGAGTATATATTAATTCCGCAACTTTTAACTTTTCGTTTTTCACTTCATCCGATTCTTACTTTATTCACCTTCAGCAGCTCCCCGTTCAGCAGCTGGGTAACGCCTGCTGCGTCACGGAAATTCAGCACTGCGCCTTCTTCCCTTACTTTATCCAGGAGACTCAGATCAAAGTCCTGGATCATCCACCCGGCCTGCTGATGGGGGCCGGTTTGCAGGATCCCCAGCTCGGGCAGGCCGGTATCCGGGGTAGAATACGCTCCGCAATAGCCGTAATTGTAATCTACAGCCGGTGTCCACAGCGCCTCTCCCATGGTTTGGGAAACAATGGTATAGCACTGGTTTTCCAGGGCACGGGCGCGCGCTCCCACATGCACCCGGGTAGCTCCGCGGAGGGTTTCGGTACAGCTGGGAACCAGGATAACGCCGGCCCCCGCCTGCGCCAGCGCATGCGCCCCTATCCCGAATTCCGAATCATAGCAGATCTGTATTCCGAAGCTTCCTTTTTCCGTCTGAAAAAGGGTCAGCTGCGGCTCTCCCGCTGAAACGCCCCATTCCCTGCTTTCAAAGGGAGTCATAAAAAGCTTGTCCTGGTAACCGGCCAGGCCGGCAGGTGAAAATACGTACGCCCGGTTAATCACTTTGCCTCTCTCGCTGACCGGGAAACCCGGTGCCACCACTATCATTTCATGTTGCCGGGCAAGTGTAGCATATAATTCCAGGAAAGCGTCGTGAAACTCTTCCATTGCCCTTATCTGGGCGTAAGCGTCCTGTTGCAATTCCCGGCTCAGCAGGCTGACCAGCTCCACAGAGCCGTATTCCGGGAAAACGGCGATATCTACGTTTTTCCCGTTTAGCTCCCGGAGCCACCGGCCGGCGTGGGCTTCCCATGCTGAAAGAGATTCATGATATTTTACCGGGTAGTTGGCTGCTGCTATTTTCATATCTTTTTAAACCAGTATTCCATCGGCTTGGCAGAAGAAGTATCCTCTCCCAGGTCTTTCCATTCAAAATAGCTGACCATATCCGCAGCTTTGGTGTAGCCTCTTTTGCTCCAGAAAAGGTCCAGCGGCTGATAGTGTTCCGGCCGGAGCGGATGATCAGCCGGGCGTCTCACCGCACAGAAGCAAACCGTATCTGTTCCGGGAAAAGAGGCCGCATGCGCCTCCCTTTCTTCAAAAAAACGGTTTCCCAGGCCCAGTCCCCTGTACTCTCGTAACAGGATGCTCTCTCCGAAATAGAAAATACGGTGAATATCCCTCCCTTTCCGGAGAAAGGGTTCCTGCACGTCGGCGGTCTCCTCTGCGAGAGAGATACAGGTAGTAGCTCCCACCATTTTTTCTCCTTCGTACACTGAAAAAAGAAAGGATCTTTCGCTTTTTATATAGGTTTGCAGGTATTCCTTTTCGTATTCGGGGCTTCCGTCATACAGATACGGGTAATCGCGGAAAACCGCTATTCTCAGCGCTGCCAGGGCATCGGCTACCTTGTCGATCTCTGCTCCCCGGAAAGACCGGCAGATCAGTTCCCCACCAGTGATTCCCATAGCGGCAGGTTATAGTAGGTGGTAATGCGCGTGATCTTCCCGTTATTTACTTCCAGGAAAGCCGCTGCCGGCAGCACGTACGTCTGGCCTGTAGCCTCAGGAAGCCCTTCGTCGGTCACCTTGTAAGTACCGTTTACTACAAATTCGACGGCCACTTTGCGCCCCTCCGGCTCCCCGAAGAATACCATATCGGTAAGCGTTTCTTCATAGCACTTATCCATGTGTTCCTGGAATTCCTTAAAAAGGGCAATACCCGTTCTGGGTGTTCCCTGGTTGGGCTCGTGTCTTATGTTTTCATCCAGGAGCGACCTCATTCCTTCCCAATCCCGGTGGTTGAAATACGCATAATACGCCTTTACTAGTTCTATTGCGTCCATTAGCTGTTTGATTTGGCCAGCAAAAATACGAAAAACCCCTTACGGGGAAAGGTTCTTCCGGTTAGATCGATGCTTTAAAAATTATTTTCCGGATATGGAATATCGGGATATTTCGCATATCTTTGGTCGGCTGAGCACCCATTACTTACCAATAGTTTATGGATAATTCACAAAGAAGGGCTTCCTACTTACTATTGATTGAACCGGAAAAGAAAGTGTCTTTCAGAATTGAAAAGCTGCGAGATACCATTCATAGCGAGATCAATATGATCGCTAATCCCTTCTATAATCCTCATGTTACTGTTCTTGATTTTGTTCAGTACGAAAGCTACGAGCACCGCATTCTTCCTCTTTTACAGAAATTTGTTTCCCAGATCAATCCTTTCACCCTGCAACTAACCAACTTCGGCTCTTTTGTACATACTTTTTATATCCAGGTGAAGCCGGCGCCCAGGGAGCTGGCCCGCATAGGTGCCCGGAAAAATGAGCTCAAAAGCATTGCCCGCACACCGGTCAATACCCCGGGCATTCATCACCTGACGCTCTTTAAAGATTTGTCGGAAGAAATGGGTACCGCCGTGTGGGAAAAATGGAAAGACCGCCGGTTTGAAGACCTGTTCCTGGTAAAAGAGTTTGTTTTTCTTCGCAGGCGGGAGAACCAGAGACACTACCAGGAGCTTGCCCGGTTCCCGCTTCTGGGAAAGGAGATCCGGCCTGAATTTGTACAGGGGAAGCTATTTGAGTAATAATGGTACGCGGTTCCCGACTCCGTTGGGTTCTTGACTTCGCCCGGTTCTCGACCACGCCCGGTTCTCGACTTCGCTCGAACTGACAAGTGGCGTCTGTTCCTGTCAGTTCGAGCGTAGTCGAGAACCGAGCGGAGTTTTATCCTTCTAAATCAGTCCTTTCTTTGAAAGGTATTCAGCTATCTGCACCGCATTGGTGGCCGCCCCTTTGCGCAGGTTATCTGCCACAATCCAGAGGTTCAGCGTATTCGGTTGCGACTCATCCCTGCGGATCCGGCCGACAAAAACTTCATTTTTCCCGTGGGCATGAATAGGCATAGGATACACCAGGTTGCCCGGGTCATCCTGTACGATCACTCCTTCTGTAGCAGCCAGCAGCCCGCGTACGGTATCCAGGTCAAAGTCGTTTTCAAATTCAATATTCACGGCTTCCGAGTGCCCTCCAACAGTAGGGATACGCACAGTGGTGGCCGTTACCCGGATACTGTCATCTCCCATGATCTTGTTGGTCTCCTTAATCATCTTCATTTCTTCCTTGGTGTAGCCGTTTTCCTGGAATACATCAATATGCGGAAGCACATTCAGGTCTATTTTATACGGATATACCTTGGGTACCGACTCATCTCCCGCTCTTTCGGCAAAAAGCTGATCTACGGCGGCTTTGCCCGTACCCGTTACCGACTGGTAGGTAGAAACCACTACCCTTTTTATTTTGTATTTATCGTGCAGGGGCTTCATCACTACCACCATCTGAATGGTAGAACAGTTCGGGTTGGCAATGATCTTGTCTTCCCGGGTGAGCACGTCTGCATTTACTTCCGGAACAATCAGCTTCTTGTCCGGGTCCATTCTCCAGGCCGAAGAGTTATCGACCACGGTAATGCCTGCTTCCGCAAATTTCGGTGCAACCGCCAGTGAGGTGCTGCCCCCGGCAGAAAAAATGGCCACGTCAGGTTTTTGTGCTATTGCCTCATCATAGCCCACAACCGTGTATTCTTTGCCTTTAAAAGTAATCTTTTTCCCGATGCTTCTTTCCGAGGCTACCGGAATAATTTCAGTGACCGGAAAATTTCTTTCCTCCAGAACTTTCAGGATCTCCCCACCAACCAGGCCGGTGGCTCCCACTACCGCTACTTTCATTTTTTCAATTGATTTTGTTCTCCCCGACCCATGGCAGAGTAATTATAAATCAGAAAGAGAGAGGTCTATTCTCTTTGAATAATTTTCAAGCGGGCAAAAATAAAAAACTTTTTGAATTAAAGGTATATGAAACGTTTAAAAGCCGGATATCGCCCTGTAAAAAGAAAGAGGCGGGCCCATACGGGCCCGCCTCTGATGTATTTTCTGCTTTCTTATTCTTCTATCTTGTCGTAGCCCCCGTTATTGAGCACCGAGTTGCTGCGCCCGTAAAGGAAGTACACCAGGAATCCCAGGGTCAGCCAGCCTATAGCCATATAAATGGCCGAGCGCTCCAGGTTCATGATCAGGTAAATGTTGGTAGCAATACCCAGCGTGGCAATTAACGGCAGGGCAGGCGTTCTGAAGCCTCTCTTAAGCTCAGGCTCGGTATAGCGCAGCCGCCATACGGCAAAACATACCATAGAGAAAGCAAACAGCGTTCCGAAGCTACACATGTGCACCAGGGTGCTGATAGGTGTGGACGCGGCCACAAAAGCTACAATAATACCGATGATCACCGTGTTTTTAACCGGTGTTTTGGTGTTCGGGTTCACCTCTTTAAATATCGGCGGGAGCAGGCCGTCTTTGGCCATGCCCATAAAGATCCTTGACTGGCCCAGCATCATCACCAGGAGTACCGAGATCAGGCCGATGGTAGCGGCTACGGTAATCAGGATCACCGCCCAGGTCATGCCCGTGGCATGTTCAAAGGCCACGGCCACAGGGGCGGTCAGACCGTCAGGAATGTTCCCGAATTCATTAAAGTTCATCATCCCGGTCAGTACCACAGACATCAGGATATACAGCGCAGTACAGATCAGGAGAGAAGCAATGATGGCAAAAGGAATATCTTTTTTAGGATCGATAGCTTCTGCCGCCTGGGTAGAAACCGCGTCAAAGCCGATGTAGGCAAAAAACACGGCGGCGGCACCCATGATAATTCCCTTGAAGCCGTACGCTACCTCGGGTTCACCGTGCGGCCCGATGATGGTAGTTTCTTCCGGAATGAACGGAGTCAGGTTATCCATGTTGATATAGAAGGCCCCTACCACGATGATGAATAATACCACCGAGGTTTTCAGGATCACAATCAGGTTATTGGTGCTGGCGGCTTCTTTGGTACCCTTTGCCAGGATAAAAGTAACGATCAGCACAATAATAAACGCCGGCAGGTTAAAGGCAAACCCTTCACCCCCGTAAGAAATCGGGTCGGATACGAGGTTGGCCGGTATGTGCATTCCGAACATTTTGAGCATCTTGTTGAAATAGCCCGACCAGCTCACGGCCACCGTCATGGCGCCCATCATATATTCAAGCACCAGCCCCCAGCCAATGAGCCAGGCAAAAACCTCCCCTACCGTACCGTAGGCATAGGCATAGGCTGACCCTTCAACCGGCAGCATGGAAGCAAATTCAGCATAGCAGAGAGCAGCAAAAATACAGGCAACACCTGCCACCACGAATGACAATGCCAGGGCAGGTCCTGCGTGATAGTAAGCGGCCGTACCTGTTAATACGAATATCCCGCCCCCTATAATGGCGCCAATTCCGATAGCCGTTAAACTCCATTTACCCAGCACCCGTCGCAGGGTACTTTTCTTCATGTCCGCCTCATAGGCACTTATCGGCTTGGTTCGCCATATACTTTTTTCCATATCATTAATTTTAGGATTGAATATTTTTTCCGGCGCAATTTAAAATAAATTCCCATGAAATTCCTAACGATCATAGGGTTTATTGGGGATTAAAGCAGTTATTCAAAACAATTCACTTCCTGTTTTTCAGCCTTTAATCCCTGTTTTCCGAATCTGCCGGTATCTTTTTACAGAAAATTCCTGTAGCACACGGTAGGCCAAAGGCATATCTTCACTGATCACCCCCCCGAAAATAGCCGAGTCAAACATTTTCAGCGCCGACTCCAGCCTTTCGTTTTCATAAAGCTTTCCCAGCTCTGAGGTAGACATGGTAGAAACCGGTTCATTCTCCAGTTCTTCCAGGTAGATCTTCCATTCTTTCAGGGCTCTTTCGTTGTTGCCCAGGCTCTTGGGCGACATCGCCATTTTCCGGAAGTCAGACAGGAAACGCTGGTGCGTACGATCAAACTTCCAGAGGCGGTATTTTTTCCGGAGCCAATCTCCAAAAAAGGCGATAACCAGGAAGCCCAGCGCCAGGAAACCCAGCACATAATACGTTATCTTGGGCAGGTTCACCTCTTTCCTGACCCGGAACACATTGACGGTTTCCTTTACCCGGGGCTCCCGGATATTCTCACCGGTAATGCTGAATTTCAGGTAAACTTTTGCCGGGTCGGCATAGATGGTTTCGCCCGTCCGGAGATTCCGGATGTACGGCTTCACAAACAGAACCGAATCCAGGTCATAGGTAACCAGGGTATAAATCACACTGTCGAGGCTTTTCCCTTCCACCGTCCGGGTTTCATAGAGTTCGGAAGAGACGTAACGGAACGGGGAGAAATCAAAGCTCGAATCGGGAAAAACAATGTCGGATTTGCTGGAATGCAGGTACGACATGGCCATCCGGGTTTCTTTTCCCACCGTAACCGAATCTTCAAAAAAAACGGCCCTGGGCTTTTGCGCTGCCACAGACAGGCTCCACATGCAGAATAGCAATATCCTCCTCATTTTCTCACCCGGAATAACTGAATTAAACTGGCCACGTAATCAGATCCCGACTCGATGTCGAGGTAGTTGGCCCTGTTCTGTACACAAAATTTCTGCAGCTTCTGCCGGTTTTCTTCGAACGTTTCCCGGAGCTGCCGCTTAAAAGTCCCGGAATTGGTATTGACCCATGCCACATTCCCGCTTTCCTTATCCATCACCGGGATAATGCCCAGGTCAGGAAGCGTGATCTCTCTTTTATCATACACGTGCAATACCACCAGGTCGTGCTTCCGGGCCAGGGCCTTGAGATTATGTTCATAACGGGTATCCAGGAAATCGGAGATCAGGATCACCACGCTCTTTTTCTTTAAAATATTCAGGGTAAAAGAAATGGCTGCGGCCAGGTTGGTTTTCAGGGAAGCCGGGCTGAGCTTATAAATCCGGGATATAATGTTATACGCCTGCTTCATGCCGGCATCCGGCTTAATATAGGCCTCTTTCTCGTCTGAAAAGCAATAAACACCTACCTGGCTGGTTTCTTTGATAGCCGCCAGTGTGAGTACGCCGCAAAGCTCGCGGGCGGTATCGAGCTTAAGATTTCCCTTTTTCCCTACGTCCTGCGACCCGCTGACATCCAGCATAAAAAAAACGGTCTGCTCTTTTTCCTCTTTAAAGATCTTCACATACGTTCCCTGCCCCTTGGCCGACGCCACCCAGTCTATAGCCCGCACGTCATCGCCGTACTGGTAGGTGCGGAGGTCACTGAATTCCAGTCCGGTGCCCTTAAAAATTGAGCTGAAATTACCATTAAGGTGAGAGTTCACCGCCTTACGGATCTTTATTTCATACTTATTGAGCTTGTTGATGATTTCTTTCAACTCTTTTAAGGAATATTAAGTAAAATAAAACTTCTTAAAACGACAGGTTACGTAAATTTGCTGCCGTAAATTGCCTCCCGTTGAGAAACACTGGTATAAAAATAGGAATAATTTTACTAACTTTGGTCTGGGGCTGTAATTCCCGGCCGAAAGAAAAGCTTTCGAAAGACGAGATGGCCGCCATCATCGTTGACCTTAAATTACTGGAAAGTAAGGTAGATAACTTCCTTCTCCGCAGCTCAGACTCTTCTAAAATAGCTTTTCGCTATCTTCAGCACCAGGTATTTAAAAAACATAAAACCGACTCCACCACCTACTTTGAGAATTACGATTACTACCTGTCGCATAAAAAGCAAATGCTGGAAATCCTGGAAAATGCCTCAGAAACGCTGGCGAAGGCCCAGGAGGAGCAGTTGCCCAAAGAATCTGTAAAATGAAAAATCTTGTTATTATTCCCACTTACAACGAATGTGAAAACATTGAAGCCATTATCCGGAAGGTCTTCGGGTTAGCCGAAGCTTTCCAGGTGCTCATCGTAGACGACGGCTCCCCTGACGGCACGGCCCATATTGTAAAAAAGCTCCAGGAAGAATATCCTGCCGTGCTGCACCTTGAAGAAAGAAACGAAAAGCTGGGCCTCGGAACGGCCTACATTCACGGGTTTAAATGGGCTCTGGAACGTGATTTTGATTATATTTTCGAGATGGACGCTGATTTTTCCCATAACCCGGAAGACCTGGTCAGGCTGCTGGCCGCCTGCCGCAATGAGGGGTATGACGTAGCCATAGGCTCGCGGTATATCCGGGGGGTGAATGTCATCAACTGGCCCATGAGCCGGGTGCTGATGTCTTATTTTGCCGGTATTTATGTACGCCTGATCACCGGCATGCCCATTATGGACCCTACCGGCGGCTTTATCTGTTATTCGCGGGAAGTTCTTTCGGTCATTCCGCTACAGAAGATCCGCTTTGTAGGCTACGCATTCCAGATAGAAATGAAATTTAATGCTTACCTTTATAAATTCAGAATTGTTGAGGTGCCGATCGTCTTCACCGACCGCACAAAAGGCCAGTCCAAAATGTCTACCCGGATCTTTAAGGAAGCTGTTTCCGGGGTGGTCATGATGAAGATATGGAGCCTCTTTAAGTCGTTTAAACGTTAAAATAGCGGTAAGCTATGAGCTGTGAGAAATTACCAGTCCGCACAATCGGCGTGCTGATAAATACAAGTTCTTAGCTCAAAGCTCATGGCTCTTAGCTTAATCATTATGGAAATCAAAAAGGAAGACCTCCTGGCCTTTATTCACAATGCCCTGCAGGAAGATGTACGCGAGGGCGACCATACTTCTCTTTCCACCATTCCCGAAACGGCCCGGGGCAAAGCGCGGGTATTGATAAAAGATACAGGCATACTGGCCGGGGTAGAGCTGGCGGAGCTTATATTCCAAACGGTAGATCCCCGGCTGAAAACCGAGGTGCTGCTGCAAGACGGCACCCCGGTCAAACCGGGCGATGTGGCCATGTACGTGGAGGGTCCTGACCGCTCTATTCTCACCGCCGAGCGACTGGTGCTGAACTGCATGCAGCGCATGAGCGGCATAGCCACCGTAACCCGCTCTATTGTTCAGCAGCTGGAAGGCACCCATTGTAAGGTGCTCGATACGCGGAAAACCACTCCGGGGATCCGTTTACTGGAAAAATGGGCCGTGAAAATCGGTGGCGGGGTCAATCACCGCTTCGGGCTTTTTGATATGATCCTGATCAAGGATAACCACGTAGACTATGCCGGCAGCATAGAAAATGCCCTTACTGCGGCTCAAAAGTACGTAAAAGAGCACAACCTGGATATCCCCATAGAGATTGAGGTCAGAAACCTGGAAGAGCTGAAAGAGGTACTGGCCGTAGGCGGCGTGATACGTATTATGCTGGATAATTTCAGCTATGAGCAGATCCGCGAGGCCCTGAAGCTTATTGACGGGCGTTTCCCGGTAGAAGCTTCCGGCGGCATTACACCTGAAAATGTCAGGGAGTATGCTGAAACCGGGGTAGACTACGTATCTATGGGCTACCTCACCCATTCGGTAAAAAGCCTGGATATCAGCCTGAAGGCGGTGTAATGCCGGTTTCTCGACTTCGCTTGGTTCTCGACTTCGCTCGAACTGACACGGGGAACGCTACCTGTCAGTTCGAGCGAAGTCGAGAACCGGGCGTTTCGAGAACCGGGTGTGCTATATCATCAGAGAATCTCTTCTCCTCATTTTTCCTGCCGGGATACCAAACATCATTTTAAAGCGGCGACAGAAGTAGGCCGTGTCTTTGTACCCTACTTCCCCGCCAATGGCACGGATGCTCTTCTTGGTGGTTCTCAGCAGGTTAACGGCTTCTTCCATCCGCTGGTATTCGATGTAATCCTGCGGGTTAATACCGGTGAGTATTTTGAAATACTGGCCCACGTAATCTTCCGAAACATTGGCCACATTGGCCAGCTGCTTGTTGGAAAGATCGCCTGCCAGGTTATTTTTAATATACGTAAAGATATCGATCAGGCGCGGATCTTTGAAATACGTGCTGTTGGTAGCCAGCTGCTCTACAAAAAGCTGGTTTCTCAGGATATGACGCACCAGCTCGATCACCGCCTCCTCCGTTTTGATGGAGATCACCCGGCCGCGGCCGGCCTGGTCTGTAAAATCTTCTACCAGTATCTCTTTGATAAGCTGGGCCAGCTTGGCATTCTGAGGAATAAAGAAAGGCGGGATATCCAGTGAAGAGAAGAAGTTCACGGAATCAAATACCTTGGCTTCAAAAGCCACCAGCCCGAACGAGTTCTTCACGATACCGATCTCCTCCGGGTCGGTCATGGGTTCAAAGTACACGTCGCGTTGTGTCATGAACTCTTCATACGAAATAGGGCGGGCTTCGCCTGACCCGTAGGTAATGGTACAGGGCTTTCCTCCCGGGATAAACAGGATATCACCGGGCTTTACCTTTTCATCTATTCCTTCTATTTTAACATCCCCGTTGTATAAGACCAAAAGGGTGTTCTCAACATCATAAAAATTCCTGATCTTAATAGGCTGCAGAATATTGATATGCCTGGCCTTTCCGAATTTTACACCTAAGGATTCAATTATTTTGTTATAATCTTCCATATTCTTATTTTAAGTATATAGTAGTAACCGGGTCAGCGAGTTTAAAATCCCGTAAAAATAGTATAATCTATTGGGTTATAGGTATAATTTCCTGATAAAAAAATATCTCTACGGGAATTTGATAAAATAAAATTTGCCCTTTTCTGTATTTTTTTCAGCTTTCCCCTGTTTAACCCCGGCATAATTGCTGATTATTCAAAATTTTATGTTTATTCCTTCAAAATCTCCCGTGCAATAACCAGCTTCTGTATTTCAGAGGTGCCCTCGTAAATCTGGGTGATCTTGGCATCGCGCATCATCCGTTCCACATGATATTCCCTGACGTAGCCGTACCCTCCGTGAATCTGCACCGCTTCTGTGGTTGCCCACATGGCCACTTCTGAAGCATACAGCTTTGCCATAGCCGCCGATTCCACATAATCCAGGCCCTGGTCTTTATCACGGGCCGCCTTATAGACCATCCAGCGGGCCGCACTGATGCGGGTTTTCATTTCGGCCAGCTTGAATTGTATGGCCTGGTGTTCGGCAATGGGCTTCCCGAATGCCTTACGTTCTTTTGCATAGTGCACAGAGCGCTCAAACGCTCCGGCAGCAATGCCTAAAGCTTGTGCTGCAATGCCTATCCTGCCCCCGTTAAGCGTAGACATGGCAAACTTAAAGCCAAAGCCATCTGCGCCGATGCGGTTCTCTTTAACAACGGCTACATCATTAAAGTTCAGCGAATGGGTATCAGAGGCCCGTATGCCCATCTTGTCTTCTTTTTTCCCGATCTCAAATCCTTTTTGCCCTTTTTCAACAATGAGTGTGTTAATGCCTTTATGCTTCAGCTCAGGGTGGGTTTGGGCTATAACCAGGTAAATCTCTGCAGATCCGCCGTTGGTTATCCAGTTTTTGATCCCGTTTACCCGGTAATGGTCACCGCTATCTTCTGCAGTGGTGCGTTGCGACGTGGCATCTGAACCGGCTTCGGGCTCTGAAAGGCAGAAAGCCCCGATCTTCTCTCCCGATGCCAGCGGCTTCAGGTATTTTTCCTTCTGCTCTTCTGTGCCGTATTTATCCAGCCCGTAACATACCAGTGAGTTGTTCACCGACATGACCACGGCTACCGAAGCATCTACTTTGGCAATCTCTTCCATGGCCAGCACATAGCTCAGGGTATCCAGTCCGCTGCCGCCGTATTTCGGGTCGGCCATCATCCCCATAAAACCCAGCTCGCCCAGCTTCCTGACCTCTTCCCGGGGAAACCGGCATTCGATATCCCGCTCAATCACTCCGGGCAACAAAACCGTCCGGGCAAAATCGCGGGCAGCGTCTCTTATGCTTGCATGCTCTTCTGATAAACGAAAATCCATTCCTGCGTCAATATTCATTCATTACCAAATAAAAATAAAGTTATGGATCAACCCGAAAAAATCCAATTATTTCAACGCTTTTGATTAAAAAATATTATGCAAGCCGAATATTTTTACCTGAAACCGGTTGAATCCGGGAAAATACAGGACCCGGCAGGGTTGATCAGCCTTCTACCTTTGAAAAATAGCGGCTTAAGAAGCTTTCGGATGCCGGAACCACCAGGGAACTGTCCAGCTCATGTTTCATATTAACCTGCAGGTTGATCACCCGGGTATCCGGCTGAATTGCGCCTGCTGAAACCTGTTTTTTCGCATCAAAAACCGAAAAGAATTTCAGTACTTCATCTTCAAAATATCCAATTGAGCGATCAAAGAAATTAATGTTCATGTCCCGGCCCAGCTCGTGCAGCCAGCCGGTGGAAGAGTCGATAGAACAGCCCGACGGGGCCTGGAAAGCGGTATCCGCTGCCAGAACGATCATCCGGTTAAAAAGTATTTTGGCAGATCCGCGCATAGGCATTCCGTGGGTCACCCAGGCGTCTACAGCCGTCTTAAGAAAATCAAGCACCCGCGCCTCTTCTGTTTCGCTTAAATTACGGTCAGCCTGGTACACCCATATCCTGGCGCTTTCCGGCAAATCCTTAAATTCAATAAACATGCTTTTTGTTTTTCTTTTTAAACAAGGGACGGGCGAAAAAGATTCTCTTTGGGGAGCGGGGGCAGAATGAGGGCATGTGTTTTTTGTGCGGGAGAGGTGTCTCAGAGGCCGTCATTTTTTTCGGCACTCGTTTTTTCTGTCATTTTGTCATTTATTGTCCGGCAATTTCGGAGCATTTGCGCCTTTTTGTCTTCTTTTTCGCTGTGGTATCCGGTTTGTTCAGGATGGGATACAATCAAAATTATAACAAATATGAAAACGCTGGTAAGAAATTACGATTCATTGTTCAACGAGTTATTCAATAACGCTTACAGTTCTTCTTCTGTACTGAGCCCTTCAGCCAACATCAAAGAGACCGATAATGCGTATACGATAGAGCTGGCTATCCCGGGCTTTACAAAAGACGATTTCAAGATCGAAGTCCGCGACAGGGTATTAGAGGTTTCTTCGGTGTCCCAATCTGAAAATGAGGAGCAAAAAGAAAGTTATATCCGGAAAGAATTCAGCTACAGCTCGTTCAGCCGGTCTTTCCGCCTGCCCAGAACAGTAGATACCGACCAGATCTCCGCCACTTATGAAAACGGCGTTCTGAACCTGGCTCTTCCCAAAAAAGAAGAAGCGAAAGTGAAGGAGCCACGACTGATCTCGGTGAACTGATTTTTAACCACATAGGACACATAGGCACATAGGACACATACGTTTAAGTAAAAAATGGTTACTTTACATTTTTAGACCTATGTACCCTATGTGCCTATGTGGTTAACTTTTTCTTAAATTTTGTTAAGAACGTTTGACCCCTGTAAATTTTCTGTGATAGATTTGCGTTAGATAAACGTAGGTAACGGGGTTGATATAACACAGCCTGTTAAACAAGTATAAAGTATTTACAATTATGAAATTAAGCAATAACCTGAAGATAGTACTGATAGCGGTGCTGTCTACCTTAGTAACCCTTTTTGGCGTACGTGCCTTTACCCGGCTGAGCGGGAACGAAGTCATTTTTAAAAGCGCTGACAGCAAGTCAGGCGACAGTATGGTTTCTTTTACCAACCTTCCGGCAGGGAAACCGGGCGATTTTACGTATGCCGCTGAAACCTCAGCGCCGTCTGTGGTTCACATTAAAGCCATCACCACCCGCCAGTACAGTAACCGGAGGCCGAACTCGATCTTCGAGCAGTTTTTCGGGTATGACGAAGATGTCTTCGGCACTCCCCGTCAGCAAAACCAGGAATCTTCAGGATCGGGAGTAATTATTTCAGACGACGGGTATATTGTTACCAACAATCACGTCATTGAAGGAACCACTTCTCTTGAAGTAATCACCTTCAACAAAAAATCATACACGGCCAAAGTGATCGGAAGCGACCCTTCAACCGATATTGCCGTGATCAAGATTGAAGAGAAAAACCTGCCGGCCATTACTTTCGGCAATTCTGACGAAGTGAAGATCGGTGAATGGGTGCTGGCGGTGGGTAACCCGTTCAACCTCGAATCAACCGTTACCGCCGGGATCATCTCTGCCATTGGCCGGAACATCAATATCCTGGGCAGAAATCAACGCCGTAACCCCTTCAGCAGGGAGCAGGACCAGGAACCGTCTATCAATCCTATAGAATCTTTCATCCAGACCGATGCGGCAGTCAACCCCGGTAACAGCGGGGGCGCCCTGGTAAACCTGAACGGACAGCTCATTGGTATCAATACCGCCATTGCTTCTCCTAACGGAGCGTATGCGGGGTATGCCTTTGCCGTACCATCGGGCATTGTAAAGAAAGTATCTGCAGATATCATTAAGTACGGTGATGTGCAACGGGGCTACGTAGGTATTGAGCCGGTAGAATTAAACAGCAAAAATGCCCGCGAATTTAATGTTAAGCAGGAGCAGGGGATTTATGTGAATGCCGTTCCGGATAACGGGGCAGCCAAAGCTGCCGGTGTGAAGAAAGGAGACGTTATCCTGCAGGCCGACGGTATTGATACCCGTTCGGAAGCCAAATTCCGTGAGCTGATCGGCCGCAAGCGCCCCGGTGAAAAGGTGAGCCTGACTATTGACAGGAACGGTTCTACCAAGAACATTACCGTAACCCTCAGAAACAATGCGGGAGGAGAGGACCTGATCAAGAAAGATCCGGAACTATCGGGCGCCTTTGGTAAGATGGGTATGGACCTGGAAGACCTGAGCGCTTCCGACCTGAAAGATTACAACATCAGGAACGGTGTACGGATCAAGGGGATCCGTGACGGCGGGCTGCTCTCGGAGAACACGAATTTTGAAAAAGGATTTATCATTACTTCGGTGAGAAACCAGCAGGTTAAATCCTCTAAAGAAGTAAAAGACATTATCAACACCGCTTTCCAGAACGGAGAAGACGGGGTGCTGATCTGCGGATTCTACCCCGGCGGCGGCAAAGGTTGTGAGGGTATCCCGATCCGGTAATTTATAAACTTCGGGTTATATAGAGTGAAAAACGAAAAGTTAAAAGTGAAAAGTTATGGAACATTCTTTTCACTTTTAACTTTTCGTTTTTAATTTAACAAACCTTTCTATGCAAAAACTCTCCCTGCGAACCCTGGGGCTCATTACCCTTCTCCTGCAGCTTTTGCTGTTCCGTTTCCTGCGCACCCGGACACAGTGGATAGAAAGCGTATTTGTTCCTCATATTTTTCGTCCTCTTTCAGGCCTGCTCCGGCGGGTTACCTCGTGGTTTCCCTTTTCATTGGGCCTGGTGCTCATTTATCTCCTGGCCGGCATATTGCTTTTTCTCCTGGTCAGAAATATCCTGCAGATCATCCGCAGGGAAAAGTCTTTTAAAGACACCCTTCTTTCCCTGCTGGCATGGGCCTCCCCTGTTTTCTTTTTTTATACGCTTACCTGGGGCCTGCTGTATTACCGCCAGCCGGTCAGCCTGCTGCTGCAGTATGATACCTCGCCGGCCACCGTAGAAGAGCTGAAGGCCCTGTGCGAAGACCTGGTAGAGCAAACCAACCGTACCCGTAGCACACTGACCGACAGCGCCGTTTATTCGGTTAACCCTGCCGTTCTCCTTGAAAAAGCATCTGCTACCTATGCGCCTTTTTTCAAGCCCCGTTCCCCGGTGGTTAAAATGGCGGCCGCCAGCCCGCTGCTGGCTTTTATGGGGACCAGCGGTATTTATACTTTCTGGAGTGGTGAGGCCAATGTAAACCGGGTAAACACTCCTACTGACCTGCCGGCCGTGGCCCTGCATGAAATTGCCCACCAGATGGGTTTTGCGTCAGAAGATGAAGCCAGTTACATTGCCTGGCTGGCCGGGAAAGACCACCCGGACAAGCTCTTTCAATATTCCTCCCGTTATAACGTGGTATGGCGCTCTTTAATGCGCCTCCGGAGTGTAGACAGCACCTCTGCCCGAACGCTCTACAGCCGCCTCGATTCTGCCGTATATCACGATGCCGAAATCGACAATGCGCGTTGGGCACCCTACCGGAACCCCCTGCAGAAATACGTAATTTCTCCTTTTTACAATATTTTTCTGAAAGCCAATGGCCGGGAATACGGCATCATGTCCTATGACGGTGTAGTAGATCTGATCATTTATGAGCGCCGAAAAGCCGGTGAAAATCACTTCACCTTCCTGAAAATCCTTGAAGTTCTGTAGTCTTTCAGGCATTGGAGGATTTTCCCGGTCAGGTCATAATCGTTTGCCCGGAGAATAAAATCATCGCCCGGGCGGCAGAAAGCCATAAAATCATCGATCTCGTGGTCTTCGAGGTGGGTGATCTGCGCCACCAGCTTGCGGTTGTATTTCAAATCCACGTAAAATTCTTTGATATCGTTGTATTTCAGGTCGGCTACTTTCCGGTCAAGCTTTCCCTTCTTTCCCCAGAGCTCATAGAGGCCGTCAATCGATATGCCGAGGCCCGGCTGGGTGGTGGCAGGAGAGAGCAGGTTACCGATGATCTCCTCCCGGATGGCCCCGCCACTCTGAGGGTTCCGCAGAAACTCGTCGATTTCGGTTTGAAGATCCTGGCGACGCCTGTCGGTGATGACCACCTCTTTCAGCATAACGGGCTGCCGCTGCGTGGCAATTACCGGGTAGCGGTTTTTGCCGTCATAGACGGTACCTATCCTTTCATAGCCGATGTCCATCACCACGATGGAGTCTCCGGGCTGAGCCCGTATGAAAAAATCGCCGGTCTTGTTGGTATTGACCATCTGGCCGGAAATTGTATTCTGTATAATCAACCCGTTAATGCCTTCATGCCTTGTGCTGTCTACCACCCGGCCGTAAACAGAACGTTCCTGCGCCTGCGCAGCTGTATCCAAAAGAACAAAGAAGAGGGTGAGTTTAAACAATTTTACCATTCAGTACAAGGGTCTGTGTTCTGCCGTGGTCTATCACAAAAGTAGCTTTTTCGCCTATTTGCAGTTTCCCGGGGGTACGTTTATATTTTTCCGTCAGTGCGGGGAAATCCCCCACCGGCCTTAATTTCCCGCCCCCGGCATCCCATTCGTCTATGCCGGGAAAAACAGAAAGATCGCCTATTTCTTCTATAACGCTGTCAACGGTAAAATTCTTTGCTCCGCGCGTATTTTTTTCTGTGCGGAGTATTCCCAGGTCTGCCGTATAGTTGCCCCTCGGGTGCAGAATGGTCACGTTAGTGATCTTCAGATCCAGGAATACCCGGTTATTGACCGGGATAGCCTCGTATTCTTCCAGGCGGTACCCGGTATAGCTTTCCTGCGCAATTGCATACAGCGCCTGCAGGATGGCGTGAAAGTTTAACGCCCTCACATATTGCTTTTCGGGATCCTGCGGGTAGGAGCCCGACTCTACCAGGATCAGGCTGCTCCCCCACTGCTGGATATTATCTCCGAAGGCCCGGGGTTCAAATTCGTCTGAAAACCGGGCTACCCGGCCCGGGATGATCTGCTGCAGCTCTTCGTTCATTTTACAGATCACCTGCATGGAGCGGGTTCTGACCCCGTTCCATTGCCGCTCCGGGTCATAGGCCGTTGCCAGGAAGGCCACAGTGGTTTGTACCGGCGTATCTCCCACGGCATAATACACCTGCTGATCATGGAGATTAAACGCAAACGCAGGGCGCAGGTCAAAGACCAGCCCCTTCAGAATGCGGCTTTCAGGGCATTGCAATGCGCGGGCATCGCGGTTCATGTCGATTTCCTGGGCTGTTCTGCGCTGAAACCTTTCGGCGCCATCCGGGTTAAGCATGGGCACAAAGTGGAGCTCCAGCCCGGAGAGGATAGTCTCCCGCAAAGAGGCGAATTCCGGCTCACCGGACCGCAAAAAATTCAGGATATCGAAAATCGCCATGGTGGCCGTTGCTTCATCGCCGTGCATTTGCGACCACAGCAGAATTTTCGTCTTTCCGCTTCCTGCCGTTATTTTCCGGATATCCCGCCCCTCAAAAGAGCGGCCCACGCTCTCATTTTTAAAGCCGCAACCTGCTATCAGGGGTTGGATGTCGTGATGTTTGAATCGCCGGTTCTTTAATGTCTTTTCCCGGAAAAAATCATGGAAATCGATCAGCCTTTTCATAAAATTATCGTAATACAAGATTAACCCGGCGGCCTTCCAGCTGCACATCGGCGATCCGGCCAAAGCCGGTATGGTGAACCGTGTAGTTTTTGTTCTCCAGTACGGGCAGGGCATCCCGCAGGGTGAGGCCAATGAGGTTATGGAGGTCGGCGTCTACCTGCCGGCTTACCCAAACCACCGAGTCTTTCCCTACTATGGCAGGCCTGATCCACCCGTCGCCCGTGGGCCGGTTGTTAAAATTCAGCTTACGGGCTATCACGGCCTGGTCTGTAGCCCTGCCGGCTGCCAGCTTCCCGGCTGCCTTGCCGGCTTCGGCTTCAACGATCCGGGTCTTGTGCATTCCCATATCGTAGGCGTAGATCTTATCGGCAATGGTCTTGAAGACCGGTGCACAAACGTCGCCCCCGTATACATTCTGGCCTAACGGCTCATCAATGACCACAACACAGCTGTACCGCGGCTTATCGGCCGGGAAGTACCCGATAAACGAAGTGTAGTACAGGCCTTTCCGGTACGTGCCGTCTATTCTTTTCTGAGCCGTACCTGTTTTCCCGGCAGCGGTACACTCCCCGTAGTTGATGTTCCGGGCGGTACCGTTTTTGACCACTCCCTCCATCATTTTCCGGGCCATTTCAATGGAGCTTTTCGAAGCAATCGGGGTAGACATCCGCCGGGCCTGGAAAGTGTGCACCGGCGTATTCCCCGAACGTACTTCCTTCACCAGCATGGGCTGCACCCAGTACCCGCCGTTTGCCACGGCATTGTAGAAGGCCAGCATCTGCAAAGGGGTAATGCGCGATTCATACCCGATGGCCATCCAGGGAATGGTTGTACCGCTGAAGGTTTTACTCGCCGCATTTTTGATCAGCGGTGCCGGCTCTCCCCTTAGCTGAAAGCCGGTAGGCTTATCCAGGTTAAATTTCTGAAGGTAGGCGTAAAAATCGTCTGATTTCGAAAAGCCAAAGGTTCGCTTCATAAGCGCGTATACACCTATGTTACATGATTTTTCAAAAACTTCCTGCACGGTCAGGTCGCCGTGCCGGTGTGAGCAGGTAAACGCCACGTTATTGTGCCGGAGCTCCCCGTTACAGGTTACGGCAAAATCACCTGGCTTCAGGCCCGATTTTTCCATCATGGCCAGCATAGACGCCAGCTTAAAGGTAGAGCCGGGGTCTGTGCCGCTGGTAACGGCATAGTTGATATCATCACTGAAGTATGCTTGTCCGTCGGTATCCAGGTGGCGGGTCAGGTTGGCAATGGCCTTGACTTCTCCCGTTTCAATTTCCATCAGCACCACGCTCCCGTAGCGGGCCTGGGTTTTATTTACCTGGGTCCGCAATGCGCTCTCTGCAATATCCTGGAAATTCACATCGAGGGTCGTGACCACATCCAGGCCGGGCGTAGCGGCGATATCCGATTCAAGGTCAACCGGCTTCATATACCCGCCGGGAAGCCTTTCGTAGAAACCCTTACCGTCTATACCCCTTAGGTACGTGTCAAATTCAGCTTCAATACCCGTAGCCCCGCTCCGGATGTCTTTTTTATCCAGGTTGCCGATGGTGCGTTCTGCCAGGCTGTGATAGGGATGAAACCGTATTTCTTTTTCTTCGAAGAAGCCTCCGCCTCTGGCCGGCCCCATGTCAAACAGGGGAAATTTTTCCAGCTCCGCCTTTTCTTTATAGGTCAGGCGCTTATTGTTTAATACGATATACCGGAGACCCGCATTCCGGGCATTCACGATCTTTTCTTTGTAAGCCGCCGCACTTTTATCTTTGAAATACCCGGCCAGCTTTTCTGCCAGGGAGCTGACCGCCGTTTTAAAAGCCTGGGGCCGTGCCACGGTAGGATCCAGCACCATGCGGTACTCGGGCGTGGAGGTGGCCAGGATGGAAAACCCGTCAGAGGCATAGATATTTCCCCGCTTGGCGTCAATCACCCGCTCTTTCATCTGGGTATCCCGTACCAGGTTCATGAGCTCTTCCTTCTGGGTGGTCTGGAAACGAATGATCTTAAATACAATAAGCATGGAAAGCAGCAGGAGCGTACCCCATACTTTCCATGACCTCCTGATAAAGGTGTCTTTTATTTTACTGGTTCCGGCCATGGTTATTTCGGATTTTGCATGGATATTTTGATCGGCGACTGCGCGTTGGTAAAGCCTTTTCCTTCCAGCTTTTTCTCTATTTCCGATTGCTTGCTGGCAAAAAGATAATTGGCTTTGTGCGAGATATACATGGCCCGTTTTTCTTCCAGTACTTTTTCGGCTTTTTCCGTGTTCCGGATCAGGCGGTCAAAATTATGCTGGAAATAAATATACACCACGGCCAGCATGCCTACCCACAGGATACGGGCCAGGGCTACGGGCGTCAGGCGCTCTTCCAGTCCTAATTTAAGGGTAATCCAGTCTGCAGCAGAACTTAACCAGCGTTTTCGCTTCTGGGGCCGGGCAGCCTCCTTCGACTTCCGGTGACGAAACTGATTCATGATAATTGATATTTTAGGTAAGCACTACCCAAAATTAGAAATAAAAATCTCAACTGCAACAGGGGTCTGCGCTAAAAATTCAGGGGCGGGAAATTTCCGGATTTTTTACGCCGGCTTCTCTGCTATTCTGAGCCGGGCGCTACGCGCCCTCGGGTTGCGTGCAATTTCATCGGCGCCGGCCTCAACGGCCTTACGGGTTACCGCCTGCAACGGTTTAAGCTCGTTGCCAAAAATGTCTTTCTCCACTTCCCCGTAAAATTTTCCGCTGCGGATGAAGTTTTTCACCGGCCGGTCTTCGAGCGAATGATACGACATCACCACCAGCCTGCCGCCGGCATTCAGCAGCCCGGGCACCTGCAGCAGGAATTCTTCCAGGGCCTGCATCTCTTCATTTACCTCTATCCGGAGGGCCTGGAATACCTGGGCAAAAAATTTATTTTCTTTGCCCCTCGGCGCCACCGGGCCCAGTACTTTTTTCAGGTCAGAGATGGTTACCAGGGGCGAACCCGTACGGGCATTCACGATGTTCCGGGCTACGGTACGGGCGTTTTTCAGCTCGCCGTACATGCCGAAAATCCGGTGCAGCTGCTCTTCTGTGTATTCGTTTACGATATCTTTTGCCGTCAGGTCGCCCGAGCGGTTCATCCGCATATCGAGCTCCCCCTCAAACCGGGTGGAAAAACCCCGTTCAGCCGTATCGATCTGGTGGGAGGAAATGCCCAGGTCGGCCAGGATGCCGTCTACCTGGTTCACCCCGTATACTTTAAGGTATTTCCGGATATTCCGGAAGTTGGCCCGGATAAACGTAAAGTTTCCGGAGGTTATTTTCTCCGACTGGATGCGGGCGTCTTCGTCCTGGTCAAATCCATAAAGATGACCGGAGGTAAGGTGCTTCAGTATTTCCCGCGAATGCCCGCCACCGCCGAAAGTGACGTCTACATAAATGCCCCCTGGCCGGATATTCAGGCCCTCCAGGCATTCTGCCAGCATCACCGGGCGGTGGTATGCATATTCTTCCTCCATTTATTTCAGGGTAGCTACCGCCTCTTTAATTCTGCCGATAGCTTCGCGCAGGGAGTCTTCCGAAGCGGCCGTGGAGATACGGATACAATTGGGGGCGCCGAAGCCGGATCCCGCTACGGTAGCCACATAGGCTTTTTCCAGCAGCCACAGGGCCAGGTCATCCGAGTTCCGGATTACCGTGCTGCCGTCTGATTTTCCGAAATAATAGCTTACATCCGGGAACGCATAGAAGGCGCCTTCCGGCACATTTACTTTAAAGCCCGGAATTTCTTTCAGCAGGCCTACCACAATATTTCTCCGCTCCAGGTAGGCATTCCGCATGGTAGCGGTTACACTCAGGTCATCCCAGGCCACCACAGAAGCCCGCTGGGCAATATGGTTGGTTCCGGAGGTTACCTGTCCCTGAAGCTTTTCCACCCCGTCAACGATCCATTTGGCGGCACCGATATACCCGATCCTCCACCCGGTCATGGCAAACCCTTTGGCCATACCGTTCACCGTGATGACCCGGTCTTTTATTTCCGGTATCGAACCTATGCTGAAGTGTCCTTCTTCCCGGAAATTGATGTATTCGTAGATTTCATCGGCCAGCACAAAAACATCGGGGTGCTTTTCTACTACTTTGGCTATCGCTCTTAATTCTTCTTCGCTGTAAACGGCTCCCGTGGGGTTATTGGGCGAAGCAAACATGATCACCTTAGTTTTCGGTGTGATGGCTTGTTCCAGCTGTTCAGGAGTTACTTTAAAATCGTTTTCAAACGCTCCTTCCACAATTACCGATTTCCCTTCGGCCAGCTTTACCATTTCCGAGTAGCTTACCCAGTAGGGGGCCAGGATAACCACTTCATCACCGGGGTTCACCAGCACCTGGATCACGTTGGCCAGCGAATGCTTGGCGCCTGTAGAAACAATAACGTTCTCCGGGTTCCAGTCGATGTGGTTATCGCGTCTGAACTTTTCGGCAATTGCTTTGCGCAGTTCCGGGATACCCGCTACCGGGGTGTAGGAATGAAAACCTTTGTCAATGGCATCTTTCGCTGCCTCACAGATATGCTTTGGTGTCTTGAAGTCGGGCTCTCCGATCGACAAGTTGATCACTTTGTGTCCCTGAGCAGCCAATTCTCTCGACTTTTTGGACATCAGGAGGGTAGATGATTCTTCGAGATTATTGATTCTGTCGGCTAATGACTGTGCCATTGCTTTATTCTAAATTTTAAGTTTTTCTAAAAGTGCACAAAATTAGGAGAATACCTTGACATGTCCGCATATAATCGTTGTTTTTACGTGCCTTCCTGCTGATTTCCGGCAAACTCCGGGAAGAAAAGAATGTATAAATTCCGTATCCTTAATGGTTAAAGTGGTACTTTTGCGGAAAAGTGCCAGCATTATGAACGAAAGGGAGGCAGGTATAGAGCGGCTGTACCCCAGGCTTCTGGGCCGGATGGGCGTTAGATACCATTATCTGATTCAGCTCCGGAAAAAGATTGAATTTGTTTTCGGGCAGTATTTCAATTTCCGGGAGTGCGTTCTGGCCGACTACGGCTGCGGGAATAAGCCCTATGAGCCGATCATCCGGCCGCATATTAAGCAATATATCGGACTGGATTTGGCCGAAAACCCGGGGGCAGACATTCCTGTTTCGCCGGAAGGCAATATCGGGCTGCCTGACGAAAGCGTGGACGTGGTGCTTTCCACGCAGGTGCTGGAGCACGTGGTCAATCCGGCCCTGTACCTTAGTGAGTCTTTCCGGATTCTGAAAAAAGGCGGTAAGCTTGTGCTGAGCACCCACGGCTACTGGATGTACCACCCGGATCCTACCGATTACTGGCGATGGACCTCCTCCGGCCTCCGGAAGGTGGTGTCGGAAGCCGGTTTTGAGATCAACTATTTTTCAGGCATCCTCGGCCGGGCAGCTATGGGTATGCAATTGCTGCAGGACGGTCTCCTGTTCAAATTTCCCCGGTTCACCCGGCCCCTGTTTGCGCTTTTTTTCCAGCCCCAGATCTGGCTGCTGGACCAGCTCAGCTCACAGGCCAGCCGGGATGCTGACGCCTGTACGTACATCCTGGTAGCAGAAAAACCGCTCTGATATGCGCCTCTGTATCCTCAAACCCAATCATAAGGCTTATTCGGAAACCTTCATTGACCGGCAGATCCGGCTTTTACAGCCGGTAAAGGTGCTGTACGAAGGCTGGTATCCTACCCTGGAAGAAGATTCAGGCCGCTCATTTTTGCCTTTTCCCTTTTATATCCGTTTTTTCAGGGGTATTTTCCGCAACCTGGCACCGGCCCTTTATCATACCTGGTACACCCGGCAGCTGGAAAACTATTTCCGTAAAAACAAGATCGAAAGGGTGCTGGCCAACTATGGTCCTATGGGTGTCAGCGTGATGGAAGCCTGCAGGGCTGCGGGTATCCCGCTGGTGGTGCATTTTCATGGTTTTGATGCGCATCATTACGATACCCTTCTGAAATTCCGTGCTGCCTATAGCCGCCTGTTCACCGCGGCTTCTGCCCTTATTGCGGTTTCAGGCGATATGAAGGCCAGCCTGCTGGAGCTGGGAGCAGATGAGAGCAGGGTCTGGCTCAATCCTTATGCCGTAGATGCCGGCCTTTTCCGCCAGGGTAATCCGGCCGAAGCCGGGCCGGTATTTGTTTTTGTGGGCCGCTTTACGGCCAAAAAGAACCCGCTGCTGCTGCTTCGTTCATTTCAACGGGTACTGCAGGAAGCGGCTGATGCGCGGCTTATCTTAATCGGGGACGGAGGCCTGCTGGAGCCGGCCCGTGCCCTGGCCAAAGAGCTTCATATTTCTGAGCGGGTAGCGTTTCCGGGGAAAAAAAGCCCGGCAGAAGTAGCGGAAGCCCTGCAGCATGCCCGGGCGTATGTGCAGCATTCGCTGACTGCGGAAGATGGCGATATGGAAGGTACCCCTAACACGATCCTTGAGGCTTCCAGCAGCGGCTTACCCGTAATAAGTACCGCTCATGCAGGAATAAAAGAAGCGGTAATACACGGGGAAACCGGTTTCCTGGTAGCAGAAGGCGACTGGGAGGAGATGGCCTCTTATATGATCAGGCTGGTACAAGACCCGCTTCTTGCCCGGCAAATGGGAGAAGCCGGGCGCAGGCATATGCTGGCCAATTACAGCACGGAAAGACAAACGGAAACATTCAGAAAAATATTTCAACCGGTCACACCATGATATCCAAGCTTTTAAAACCCTTCGGCTACCGGGTACAGCGAATACCCAAAGACGAAGATTTTACAGACGATGCTGATTTCCTGTCTGTTTTCAGGAAATCCAAACCGTATACCATGACCAGCATTGAGCGGATGTACAGCCTGTATACTGCGGTTAAATACGCCATTAAAAACGATATCCCCGGCGACTTCGTGGAGTGTGGCGTGTGGCGGGGCGGAAGCTCCATGCTGATTGCTCATACCCTGGCTCACCTGGGTGCTACCCACCGGAAAATTTACCTGTATGATACCTTTGAAGGAATGTCAGACCCTACGGAAGCCGACAGGGATTTTACAGGCCGGAACGCCGCTGAAATGCTGGAACAAAGCAAAGACCGGAAAGAAACGTCGGTATGGTGCCTGGCCGGGATAGAAGATGTGACCCAAAACCTGTTTTCTACCGGTTATCCCCGGGAAAACCTGGTTTTTGTGAAAGGAAAGGTGGAAGATACTTTGCCGGGCACCTCCCCGGAAAAAATTGCATTGCTGCGCTTAGACACCGACTGGTATGAAAGTACCCTGCATGAGCTGGTTCACCTGTACCCGCTGCTTCAGAAAGACGGGATCCTGATCATAGACGATTACGGCCATTGGGAAGGCTGCAGGAAAGCGGTAGATGAATATTTTGCCGATAAAAAGCTGCTTTTGAACCGTATTGATTATACCGGCCGGATAGCCGTAAAACCCTGATCATTTTATGGGAGTCATCATCCGTGAAAGCCTCAAAACCTCCATCGTGAATTATGTGGGCGTGGTTATAGGAACCATCAACGTGCTGTTCCTGTACAATAAGCTGCTGACCACCGAAGAATACGGCCTGTATGCTATCCTGCTCAGCTTCCCGGTGGTGGCGGCCGGCTTCATTAACCTCGGCATCCCGCATGTGGCCGTACGGTTTTTTAACCGCTTCGCCAATGAGGAGAAAAAGCATCACGGTATTCTTACATTTCTGCTGCTGATACCCCTGGCCGGCTTCCTGGTATTCCTGCTGGCTTTTTACGGCTTCAGGGGCTTGTTTGAGGATCTTTACCGGGAATCTCCCGCCCTGATCACCTTTTCCTGGGTTCTGCCCGTTCTGACCTTTTCCACACTCTACCAGACCGTGCTGGAAGCCTACTGCCGGGCACATCTTAAGGTGGTGGTTCCTGCAGTGGTACGCGAAATTTACATGAAATTAGCCAACTCGTTCCTGGTGATCGGGTATTATCTCGGGTGGTTCAGCCTTTCACAAATGGTGGCAGGACTGGCCGTTATTTTTGTCATCGCGCTTTTGCTGCTTCTCTTGTATATCCGGCACCTTGGACGCCTGTTCCTGGTATGGGACTGGACCGTGGTGAAGTCGCCCGTTTTCCCGGAGATTGTGAAATACGGCCTGTGGACCATGGCCGGCGGTGCTGCCGCTACTGCGCTGCCTCACCTGGAAAAGCTTATCCTGCCCATGTTTAACGACGGGCTCACCCATACCGCCATTTTTACCATTGCCCTGAATATTGCCCTGGTGATATCCATTCCCCGCAATACCATTGCTTCTATCAGTGATCCCGTTCTGGCCCGTGCCTGGGCCGAAGGCAATACTACGGAGGTAAAGACCATTTACAGCAAATCTGCCCTGAACCTGGGTATCATCGGGCTTTTTCTCTTCCTGGGGGTTTGGTGTAATATCGATTCTATTTTTGAGATCATTCCCAACCCCGACAAGTACCGGGCCGGGAAATACGTGGTGCTGCTGATCGGGCTGGCTAACGTGTTTGACATGGCTACCGGGCTAAATTCGGAGCTCCTTAAAAATTCGGCCTATTACCGGGTAGATTTCCTGATGTTTCTTTTGCGTTTTGCGGTACTCACCATTACCAATATCCTGCTGATCCCGGTGATCGGCTATAACGGAGCTGCTGCAGCCATATTTATTTCTACCCTGCTCTATAACCTGGCCAAATACCTTTTTATCTGGCGAAAGCTGGATATGCAGCCGTTTAGCAGGAACACCCTGATTGTAGCCGGGCTGGCCCTCTTAGCCTACGGCAGCACGCTGCTGCTGGACTGGCACGAAGGCGGCGGCCTGGTGCCGAATCTCCTGGAGATCATGGCGAAGGGCCTGGCCATTGTCTTTATTTTCGGAGGCGGGGTACTGTTTACCCGGGTTTCTCCCGATCTGAACAGGGTGGTTTTGCTGGTGAAGGAACGGGGGGTGGCCCTTTGGAGGAAACGCCCGTGAGGGGCTGTAAATCTCATGATGCCGTTCTTTTTTCCTGGGGTACTTTGTGCTTTTTTCTGTGGTCTTTGTGAAAAGTTTTATTTTACACAAAGACCACGAAGTAGTTTTCACAAAGTTCACTACGATCTGTGTTTATATTTGTGAGATAAGGTAAATGTTGATGATGACACTTGCACCCATTGTAATTTTCTGTTATAACCGGCCCGATCACCTGCAGAGGACCGTAGAGGCACTGGCGGCCAATTCGCTGGCAGCGCAATCAGAGCTGATTGTATTTTCTGACGGCCCGCGGAAGGAGGCAGACGAACCACAGATAGAAGCCGTAAGAGCCTACCTGGCCACTGTCAGCGGGTTCCGGTCGGTTAGGGTAGTAGCAGCACCCAAAAATAAGGGGCTGGCCCGGTCGGTGATTGAAGGAGTTACTGAAGTAGTCAATACCCACGGGAAGGTGATTGTGATGGAAGATGACCTGTTGTGTACACCCGACTTCCTGGATTATATGAATGAGGCACTCCATATTTTTGAAGAAAATCCGCTCGTTTTCTCCGTTTCAGGATACAGCTTTGGCATAGGGGCTGTGCAAGATTACCCCGGTGACACGGCCCTGGTTCTCCGGGCTTCTTCCCTGGGCTGGGGTACCTGGAAAGACCGCTGGGAAAAAACGGACTGGCAGGTCAGCGATTTTCCTGAATTTATGAATAGTACAGAAAGACAGGATCAGCTCAAAGACGCAGGAGAGGATATTCTCCCCATGATTATCAAACAGCAAAAAGGCATGATCAACTCGTGGGCCGTACGCTGGACCTACCACCATGTAAAATACGGCGGCTACTGCCTTATTCCCCTACGTTCCAAAATACGGACTATCGGCGACGACGGTTCCGGTTCCAACCCGGTTGCTGCTACCCTTCGCCAGGAACTGGACTTTGAAGAAGGAGCCCTGCGCCTCGACCCGGATATCCGGCCAAATACAGCGATCACCCGGTTTATCCGACGGAACAACCGGCCGAGTTTATTCAGGAAAGTGATTAATTGGTGGAAGTTCCGGGTATGGTAGTTCTAGGTGCCGAGTGGGGAGTTCCGAGTAGAGAGTTCCGAGTGGAGAGTTTTGAGTGGGGAGCCACCTGTCAGTTCGAGCGAAGTCGAGAACCATGCACCTCTCGTCTTCGCTCGAACTGACAGGTGGTACCCATACCGTAGCTCCCTTCCACCCAAGACTATCTATTTGATAAAACAGGTATTTCAGAATGAAATAATCCCATTTTTCTTATTTTATGGCGTGTTTTGTACGAATTGACGAATATTGATCTTTTTGCTTCGGATTTCTACCGTGAAAGGTTCCAGGCTGGAGATCTGGCCTGCTTCTACTATAAATGCCTGCATTTTGTTCTGTATATAGGCATTGGCGTCCAATGCACCGGTTTCCAGCTCCGCAGTGTACGTCCCGTTAGGCAAAAATGCCATAAACCGGCCGTCATTGTCGGTTACGGCCCGTTGCACGGGAACTCCGTCGCGGAGGATCCGTACGCTCAGCCCACCCAGTACCGGTACAAAGTCTTTAGCGGTTCGCTCATCGTAGCTGTACCGGATGCTTCCCCGTACAGAACCGGCCTGTTTGAGCGGAATTTCTACCGTTTCCCTAAATTCGTTTACCGGGATAGAGGTTTCTGTATGGAACCAGCCCGCCTGTGCCCCGGCTTTAACGGTATAGGTACCGAAAGGCAGGGATGAATAGGTAAACCGTCCGTTCTCATCGGTTATAAATACTTTGTCGCCCAGGAAGATCATGTAATCTGTGGCCGGGGTTTCATCGTTGTCCCTGACGTTGTTGTTGTTTTTATCGTGAAATACGGTAACGGTCAGCTTGCTTTTCTTACCGGTAGCCGGTTTTGCCTGGTGGAGATCAAGGGTCACGCCCCCTTCCACATTGTACATGGTGCTGTTATAGGTATTCAGCGATATGTTTTTAGAATACGAATAGTTGTATACCACGCTGTTCAGAAATACCGAATAGCGGTGATTTACGCGGTAACGGGAATTCAGCGAGGCTGACCAGGTAGAGCCCATGATGAAGTCGCGGCTGTAATTAAGACCCGTGTTCACTGTCAGGTCATGATTCAGGTAGTCCTGGTTCCAGGAAACATTGGTCATTAATCGCCGGGTCACCTTGTTCATTTGCTGGGCGAAGTTCTGCTCACTCAGGTAATAACCACCGTGCTGGTAGGTGGAATTCAGGTTAAAACGACCGAAGCTGTAGAAAAGCTGGGCTCTTCCCTGGGGCTCCCAGCTATCGCGGTTAAAGAGTTTCACCACCCCGTTTTCCAGCCCGAGGTTCAGATAGTGCCTGCCGTTTCTCCAGTTCAGGTTTTCTACCATCCGGTGTGCATAGGTAACGGCCCGGTCTTTGACCAGGTCGCTGTTGGCCAGGTAGGCCATGTTCCCGCTTTCTGTCTGGTATTGGTAGCCCAGGCCCAGGCCGGTTTTCCCGGTACGGGGGAAGGTGTAAACGCCTTCTACCCTGCCGTTACTGGTTTCCACGTTCATGGTGTAGTGATACGACCGGGGAGCAAAATCTGCATAGAATGCATTAGCCCGGAAAGCGGCTCCGCCTTTCAGCTGCCGGTTAAAGCTTTGCTGCAGGTTAATGGTCCCCCTCCGGTTACCCGGGAAATAGGACGAGCTATAGTAGAAATTGCCGGAAAGCGAATTTTTATTGACCGAACCGTTGTATTGTAACTCGGCAGAACCGGAAGGTACCAGCCCGTTTTTACCGGTATAGTCCGATAATGCTCCGTGCGATCGAACCAAAAACCGCCAGTCGTCACCCCTTTTCCACTGCCATTCGCCACCGGCCAGGTGATGCCTGGCCTGTTCCCAGCGGTCTTCCCTGAACATATAATCCAGCATCACGTTATCTTTGGCATCAGGCGCACCGATGTAATCTTTAACAAACATGCTGTAGCCGTTTTCAAATAAGGGATGTGCGCTGAAGAGGTTAAACTGGTTATCTACCACTCCCGCTTTAACCGTATTCTTTCCGGATTTATCTGAAACTACTGCTTTTACCCCCCTACCGAAACTAGAATATTCCAGGGGTTCATTGATATTGCCCACGGCCAGGCTACTGCGGTTATACCGGTAAGCCACTTGGGTATTAAGGGCCATCAGCTCGTCCTGACCTTCTATTTTGTATACAAGTCCCTGCAGGGCAAGGTTGCCAGCAGGCAGATCTATATGACCCCCTCCCATCACCTGGTACATGGTACTCTGGCCAAATTGCCGGTAACTGAGTGTAATATCTCCCGGAATGTACGTGTTGTCGTACAATAATGGAGCTGACCAGGTATTGTCTACATACCGGCGCGACGAGATCACGCTTTGCACACCCAGGCTCACACTCCCGAATGTCTGTTTACCGGGACCGTACAGGCCGCTGATGTTGACATACGCCACGCTGCTTTCGTTCCATTGAATATCTGACGGCAGCACCTTCAATACAAACAGGCTGTCGCGGCCGGCCCTTACCAGGCCTCTGAGCTCATAAAATGATTTCCCGCCCCGGTTAAGCGGCACACCTATCACCACGGTAACGGGCTGATCGGTATTGCCCCGGTTGTGAACCCGTGCCCCCAGGGCCACCGAGTCGGCCATGTTTGTGATCATCAGGAAGGGCTGGTCCAGGCTTAGCTGCAGATTAACGTTTTCTGTTACCGGGATACGGGTACTTCCTTTTTCCACTTCCCGGTTGTATTGGTCTTTCAGCGTATAGTCGATCCGGTTTTCTCCTGCCGGTACCGTACCGCCTATCATAAACACGGCGGGCACAAACAGGGTATCCCCGCTATTCATGGTTACATTAATCCGCTCCCCGGAAATGCTCCTGACCCCCGGCGGTGCTTTCACCACCAGGTCGCCGGTAAATTTCCTTTCCGACCGGTTGACGAAGCGGAGGGAGGTCCGTACAATTTTGCTGCCCGAATAGTCCAGTACGGCAGGCATATCGGCCTCTACACGGGCCAGGGGCGGAAGCACCGGTGGCACCTCTCCCGGTACTTCTTCCGGGATAGCTACCGGGATCTCTGAGGCAATGGCTTCGGCCGTATCTGCCGGTGTTACCGGCCGGGCTATTTCATTTTCTGAAATAACAGATTTCAGGATATTTTCATCCTGTTTTATGTGATTTTCAGGGTTTATATTTTGCGTGGGAGGATCTTTTTTTGCCGGCATAACGGCTTCAGGAACCGTTACCCGGGGCACCGGGATCGCTTCCGGTAAATCGGTATTTTCGTGTATGACGGAATCGACCGGCTGAGCGACCGGCTCTTCAGGGACCTCCTGCCGGGGCGCTTCGGGCTGCGGTACAGAGTTCCCCTGCCACTCCCACAAGAAGGGGGCGGCAAATGCTGCAGCCAGCAGCAGGATCCCTATGTACTTTAACCCGGTTTTTTTCATTGCGCCAAAATGGTATACTGCAGCGTGGTGGTATAGTTCGTTTCTGCTTGCTGGTTATCTTTATAGGCGTAGAGCAGTTTATCTTTCTGGGCCATGTTAATGGAATACCCCACATTAAAATTCAGGTTACTATTGCCCGTAGAATTTCCTTTGGCTATGCGTTGCGCACTGGTAGAAAGAATCACCGGGTTAAGCTCCGTAACCCCCGATCCGCCGCCTGAAAGCTGTACCTTGAGCACGTCAAGGTCAATGTTGTTCCCGTTATACGAAAAATGAGGCGTACCGGAGCTGGCATTCACCATCACCTGGTAAGCCGCATTGGTATTTACCGTGAGTCCGTTATTATACGTAACACTGGTTCCGTTTTCGTAATCGGAGCGCGATTGCAGGGTGAGGACACCGTTACGGGCACCCCCGTTCACCATGAGGCTAAATTTATTCTGAACGGGTGGAGACCCCAGGTTATTGACCTGTAGCTCATGCGATAAAGGCACCGTTGCCATTAACTGATTATTGCCATTATAGAACCTGAATTCTACAGTGAAATAGTATTTCTTATACGCCTGCAGCTCATTCAGGTAGGCTCCTCCCAGTACCGTCCAGTCAAATTTAAACTCCCACCTGTAATATTGCCCTTCGTTATTATGATACAGCGGAGCCGATGAATGGGTAACCAGGTCCTGCTCATACGTATTTAATACTACATTCGGGTAAAAACCGATTTGAGTGACACTGGGTACGGGTGGAGGCCACGCCGTTCCCTGGGTATAGCTGGGCTGTATACTGATCTTATCTGCCGGAAAAATTTTTCCGTCTGTAGCAACCTGGTTGGTCACTTTGGCTGTTAATCTCCAGTTGGGTATATTTATATTATTGGTTCCATCCACAACTAATGTAATATCCGCAGCCACTGTCTTTCCATTGTAATCATCTATACCCATATACCCATACCTGTACCCACTAAACGTTTGAGCAAATGCGGTAACATTTCCTAACAGAAGGGTTACAATATAGATTATTGCTTTATTCATATGTAAATTTCAATTCGGCTGCTTCCATTTCTGAATCGCTTCCAAAGTCCATCATAATGGTAGCCGTATAATTCCCTTTCGCCAGATTTTTGGGGAGAGGGATTTTCACTACCCGTTTATCACCGGGCAGGGTAAGAAAAGCGGTCTCCTCTATCTTTATTGATTTGCCCGTTCCGGTATTCAGCAGATCGGTATAAATTACCCCGTCAGTCCATATATTACCCAGGCTTTGAAAAGTAAGTATCATATTCCCGGCAGCAGGGTCAAATTTCAGGTTGGTGATTTCTATTTTCTTCACTTTTGCAAGCCCCGGCGGCCGGTAATATAGCTTAATACCCGATCGTACGCTTACTTTTATTTTAGACCCCTGAGCATTTATGTCATCTAACGGGTTCATTTGTGTTACAAAAAGTAACGCGGTGTAAACAGGAGACTCCGGGTTCAATGCAGCCGGAACAGCAATATTTACTGTAAGGTCTCGTGTTTCTCCGGGTTTCAGCGAGAAATAAGAACCCTCACTTACTGTTACCCATTTCGCAAATGAATTGGGCAGTGAATCTGCCGGCAATACCAGATTATCTCCATTCTCATTATAGGCCCAATCTGCCAGGCTAATGGCCAGATCCAAAACGGTAGTCTTACTCACATTGGTAACACTCACCTTTTCTGTGCCGGTCTGGCCGGGCCGCACCTCAAAATACACCCGGGGCGGCGATACGGAAATACCCGTTTGTGAATAGCAGAGAAGAGTCCCGCAGAGGAGGGAAAGAATCAGAAAGCCCGTTTTCATAGCTGTTTTTAAGATAAAAGGGTGCTGTAAGCCCAGCCCACAACACCCCCATACCACAAAGATATGAAACTTTTATTAATTTGCTATTATTGAATAAGTAACCTCCGCTGTATAAACATTGGGATTGCCGTCACCATCCTTAAATCTGTCTACAATGTAGTCATTCCCTTTACCGCCTTTGTAGATAACATTGAATTTCAAATCAAACCCACCTTTCTGCGCAGTAATTAAATCAAGTACACTGGTTGATAATCCTAAATCTTCACCATAGGTTACAGTACCTGTAGGCTCTTTAGATCCAGCGGCAGCTGAAAGAGTAACGGTATTGGCAGCTATGCTTTCTGATCCTTTTTTGAAATCTCCATTGGATTTAGCCTGAACGATGAACCCTCCTGTGCTAAAAACAGTCAGATGGTCAGCCTCGGTCTTGATTACTCCGTTGCGGTAGTCGGTTTCATTATTATACTCCAGGTCAACCGGTTTTTGTGAAGGATTTATAACGATAGATTGAACCTTTGCCAGCTTAATGTTTACTGTTACAACGTCTGAAGTACTCTGCGCATTTGCGGTTCCTACAAAAACTACAGAAATTAGTGTTACGGCGGCTAAAATTGTCTTTTTCATCGATCTTATTTGGTTTTACCCATTTATTGTTTTAATTTGTTTTTTTACATATCCTGTTCGTCAGGATGTGTATGTCCATTACAAAGCATGTGCCAAATTTTCAATATTGGCCAAATTTCCTGTTTTTATTCGAAAGTTTATACGTTTTCTTTTTATTCTCCTATTAAAAAGGGGGTGTTTTCACGGGGTCAGGCTATTCAAAACGCAGGAACGGTCCGGCCGGACGACCGGAGCTCAGAAATCAGCTGTATTTTACATGCAAAAAAGCCCCGGTTATTTCAGGGCATCCCATAAAATTTCGACGGGATGGAGGGCGCGGCGATGGGTGCCGTCGTGAATCTGGTGGCGGCAGGAGGTTCCCGCAGCAGCAATGATAACGTCTTCGGGTTGCTGGCGTACGGTGGGGAACAGCACCAGCTCGCCTATTTTCATCGACAGGTCGTAATGCTCTTTTTCATACCCGAAAGAACCGGCCATACCGCAGCATCCGCTGGGAATCAGTTGTACTTCATAGTTTTTTGGGAGCCCCAGCATTTTTTTTGCGGGAATCATGGAGCTCACCGCCTTCTGCTGGCAGTGTCCGTGCAGCTTTATCAATCGTTTTTCATCGGTGAACAGCGAGGCTTCAAGCTCTTTCCGGTCTACCAGCCCGCCAATGAATTCTTCAAAGGTAAATACATGCTTAGCCAGCTCAGCCGCACGCCCGGCCAGGTGTCCGCTCACCAGGTCGGGGTATTCATCGCGGAAGGTGAGAATGGCGCTGGGCTCTATTCCGATTAGCGGGCGGGGCATTGTATCCAATGGCTCAACGGCTCCAACTCTATCTCCAAACAGCTGCACATTGGCATCTGCCAGCTCCCTGGCCTTTGTCAGCAACCCTTTGGAAAGGTACGAGCGGCCCGAGTCGGCATGCTCTTCCACCCTTACGGAGAACCCGAGCTTCACCAGCAGCTGTACGGCCTTTTTGCCGATCTCCACATCGTTATAGTTGGTAAACTCGTCTATAAAGAGGTATACCTGCCGGTCAGTATGGCCTGCCTGCCTGCCGTATTCTTTTTTGAACCAGGCTTTCAGCGTAGTATCTGACAGCAGAGGCATGGTTCGTTCAGGGTGGAAACCCACCAGGCGGTTAGCCATTTTTCGCAACCCTGTATTTTTAAAGATAAAATTGTAGGCGCCGGGCAGCAGGGCCGCCAGCTTATTCAACCGGGGGTAGTTTCCCACAAGCCAGGAACGGAGGGGCACCCCGTTATCTTTATAGTATTGGTGCAGGAATTCCATTTTCAGCTTGGCCATATCCACGTTCGAGGGGCATTCGGCCTTACAGGCCTTGCAGGCCAGGCAAAGATCCAGCACCTCTTTGACCTCTTCCGAGTCAAAACGGTTCATCTTATCTGAGCGGGTCAGGGTTTCGCGCAGAATATTGGCCCGGGCTCGGGTGGTATCCCTTTCGTTTTTGGTGGCCATATACGACGGACACATGGTGCCCCCGCTGAGATGGCTTTTCCGGCAGTCGCCCGAACCGTTACACTGCTCAGCGTGCTGCAGGATATCCTGGTCTTTAAAACGGAACGCCGTTTTGAATTCCGGTGTTTTCTGACCCGGGAAATAACGTAGGAACTCGTCCATGGGCGGAGTATCTACTATTTTCCCAGCATTGAATATGTTTTCCTTATCCCATACGTCTTTGAGCTCTTTAATAAGCCCGTAGTTATGCTCCCCTATCTGTTCTTTGATAAACTCTCCCCGCAGGCGGCCGTCGCCGTGCTCGCCCGAGAGCGACCCCCTGTATTTTTTCACCAGGGCCGAAATCTCCTCCGCAATGAGCCGGAACTGCGCTTTGCCTTCATGGGTTTTCAGGTTAATAATAGGGCGCAGGTGGAGCTCGCCGGTGGCGGCATGTGCATAATGTACGCAAAACATTCCGTTTTTATCCAGAATACGGTTAAATTCAATGATGAATTCAGGAAGGTCGTGTACATCTACGGCTGTATCTTCAATAACGGCTACGGCCTTTTCGTCGCCCGGCAGGTTAGAGAGCAGCCCCAGGCCGGCTTTGCGCAGCGACCAGATCCTTTTCACATCGTCACCAAGGATCAGCGGGAAATCATAGCCGAAGCCCGATTCTCTCATTTCTGCTTCCAGTGCTGCGGCTGCGCTGTAGATTTCCTCTTCGGTATCTCCTGTCAGCTCCACGCAGAGAATAGCACCGGGGTCGCCGTTCACAAAGAAGCGGTTGACCGACTGCTCCCTGTTGGATTTCGTACATTCCAGGATATAATGGTCGATCAGCTCTACCGCACCGGGCCGGTATTTCAAAGCAATAAGATTGGCCCGCAGCGACTCATCTACCGTATGACAATGAACGGCTACCACCCCACTGTACTTCGGAGGCAGGGCGTTCACGTGAATCTTCAGCTCAGTAATAAACATAAGCGTGCCCTCTGAACCGGCTATCAGCTTGCAGAAGTTGAATGTTTCACGGCTGCCTTCGGTAAATACCTCGGTTTCCAGGAGCTCGTCAATGGCATACCCCGTATTTCGCCGGGTGATGGTGCGCTTGGGAAACTCCGACCGGATGCTGTCCTGGTTGTCCAGGTTATTGAGTGTCCGGAATATATGGACATATATCCGGTCTTCGAGTGACCAGGCGCTTTGCTTCTTTTCGTGAATGCTCCTGATCTTCTGAATAAATTCTGCTTTGGGAAGGTCTTTAAAGGTAACAAAGCTGCCGTCGCTAAGGTAGCCGCTGACCTCCAGGAGGTGTTCACGGGCACTCCCGTATACAACCGAATTGGATCCGCACGAGTTATTGCCCACCATACCGCCGATCATGGCCCGGTTGGCCGTAGACGTCTCCGGCCCGTAATACAGCCCATAAGGCTTCAGATACATGTTCAGCTCATCTCTGACCACCGCCGGCTGCAGGCGTACCCACGATGCTTCGGGGTTGACTTCCAGGATACGGGTAAAAGTACGGGAAACATCCACCACGATCCCCCTTCCTACCACCTGGCCCGCCAGGGAAGTTCCGGCCGTACGGGGAATCAGGGTAACGCGGTAGCCGTGCGCAAAACGGATCAGCGCCTCCACGTCTTTCTCATCCGCCGGGAAAACCACTCCCAGCGGAATTTCGCGGTAAGCCGACGCGTCTGTAGCGTACAGTATTTTGGTCACCTTATCGGTACGGATCTCCCCCTTAAAATTCTTCTCCAGGTCTGCCCAGTGTAAAGCCATTGCTCTCTTCCCGTTTTCGGCATTAAAAATACGAACATTTTGGAGGGAGAGGAAGAAATTTTTGACGGCATTCCAACCTTTCCCGCTGAAAAGGGGTCTTTCCGATACGATCTGTAATCCCGATATAACTATGTTGCGAAAAATTTTACCTTTTCTGATACTGGCCGCTCTGCAGTGGAGCTGTTCAGATGAATGTACGCAAACGCGGACCTACACCGTGTGGATACCTTTTACAGTGGGGTACGAAACGGTCAGGAACGGCATTGCCAGCGCTGAGCCGCAAGACCTCAAAGAACCCGGTAAGATTTATGCCTATAAGCAGTACCTGCTGATCGGTGAAGTGAAAAAGGGTATACACGTGATTGATAATTCCGATCCCCGCTCTCCCCGGCCGGTGTCGTTCATCAAAATCCCGGGGGTGCTGGATTTTGTGGTGAAGAACGAGATGCTGTATGCCGACAGCTACATGGACCTGGTGTCGCTGGACCTGAGCGATCCCCTGCATATAAAAGAAACCGGCCGGAAAACCGGGATGTTCAACCGGGGAATCTGGAACGGGCGATCGTGGTATTATGACTCCCGTACCCAAACCATCACCGATTACACCAAAGAAGTACGGACCGAAAGCTACAAAACCAACTGCGGCAATGACGAGCCCCGGTTCATTGGCATGGGAGGCAGCTATGACCAGCTGAGCCTCAATTCCGGGTCTTCCGGTTCGCAGGGTTCTCCGGGCGGAGATGTGGCCGGCCAGGGTGGCTCTATGGCCCGGTTTACGCTGTATGATCATTTCCTGTACACTGTAACCGATACTGACCTGATGGTTTTTGATATCAGCAACCCGTCTACGCCTGATTCTACCGGCAAGATCAACCTGGGCTCCGGTATAGAAACCATTTTCCCGTACCGTGACCTGCTGTTCATCGGCTCAAATACGGGCATGTATATCTATGACAACCAAAACCCCGAAAAGCCGGAGCGCATGAGCATCTTCTCCCATGCCCGCGCCTGTGACCCGGTAGTGGCCGAGAACGACCGCGCCTACGTAACGCTGCGCTCAGGTCCCTGCGGTGCAGCTCAGAACCAGCTTCAGATCATCAATATCACCAACCTGCAGGCTCCTTTCCTGGTCAAGGCCTACCCGATGCAGCAGCCCCACGGCCTTTCCGTAAGCGGGAAGACCCTCACCCTCTGTGAAGGAACTTACGGGTTGAAATCATTTGACATTACCAATGAGAATTCCATCAAAGAGCTGCAGCACATCACCGATCACCACGCTTTTGATGTGATCCAGCTGAGCGGGGACATCCTCCTGGTCATTGGCGACGACGGTTTCTACCAGTACAGCAATGCCAACCCTTCCCAGTTACAACTCTTAAGTAAAATTGCTAAAAAATGAAGAAGATATATGTGATATTGCTTTTCCTGGCGTTTTCTGCCAGCGCGCAGGAACGGGAAGTAAAGACTTCAAAGTTTGTTAACCAGACCGAAATAGCGTTACTGGCCGGCAGAAGCTATACGGGGCCGGGCAATTACTGGCCTTCTTACCTGTCGAGCTATTACCCGACTACCTATATTCCCACGTACACCCGGGGCAACACAGGCACTTTAAGCGTTCAGACCTTTAACGGCTGGCGTGTAAAGCCCCGTACAGCCCTGGGACTGACCACCGGCCTGGATGCGTACCAGGGTGCGCTTATTATGCCGGTGGCAGCCGGAATCCGCCAGATCCTGTTTGAGAAGGGGCCCACCCTTTCCAAATTCCAGGCCTCTCTCGACCTGGGCACGGGTACGTTGTGGCTCGACGGCGAAGAGGGGGTATCGAAAAAAGGCGGACTGATGGTCAACCCGGCCGTAGGTTTTGTATTTCCAACCCGCTCGGGCTCTGCCTTCCTGCTGAATTTCGGGTACAAATACCAGTATTACCGCATTACCACCGCCTATGACAAGGAAAATTTCACGGAAGAAACACGGAATATAAAGAGGCTGCAGCTCAGGCTGGGATTCCAGTTCTGATATACGTTTCGGGGCATCGGAGCGTTAAATAAGAAGAGGGACCTGCAACGGGCTCCGGTTAAAGGGGCCCCTCCGGTACCTTCACCGTAAGTTACGCTAAACGGTATTGAAAATTAGTTGTAATTTTACGGCATAAACGTTTTACTGATGACCATCTGCCATATTCTCACCTATTCTTACGAAAACGGCGGTACTTCGAAGTTTGTTTCCGACCTGGCTTCTTTTCAGACCGAAAAGGGCGATGAAGTAAGGATTTTGTCTACCGAATTGCAGGGGCACTCCCGTTACCCGGTTCCGCCGGGTGTGGAGCTGGTTACTTTTAAGCCCGAGATGGTAACCCGGGTGATTCCGCTATACAGCTCTGACCTGTATGATTATGTGCAGGCTCACGATAAAGACATTGACGTTTACCACCTGCACTGCCTGTGGAATTACGGCGAAATGCTGGTAGATAAGCTGCATTTGCACCATAAAACGGTGGTCACTATCCACGGGAGCCTCCACCCCTACACCTTTAAAGGCCTGGTATACTACAAGCGGCTGGTGTACTCCAAATGGTTTCAGAAGAATTTCCTGCATAATGTAAGGCTGATTCATGTGAATCATGCCGGTGAGGTAAAAGATGTAGCCGATTACCTGGGGCATCGCCCGGATAACCTGGAGGTCATTCCCAACGGAACCGACATTCATGAAGTGATTCCTACCCCGCCTGATAAAAGAAACCGCAACGAGCTGCTGTATATCGGGCGGCTGCACCATAAGAAGGGATTTGATATCCTGATGCCTGCCTTTAAAAAAATTGTGAAAGCCCGGCCGGATGCCCGGCTGCTGATTGCCGGCCCCGATGACGGCATGCTGGATTATATCCGGGAGTTCACCGCGCAAAACGGGCTGGAAAATCACGTGAAGATATTGGGAACCGTTACCGGCGAAGCCAAAAAAGATCTTTTCAGCAAAGCCGGTATTTTTGTGCTCCCCACTTATTCTGAAGGCTTCTCGCTGGCGGTGCTGGAAACCCTGATGTACGGACTGCCGGCCGTGGTCTCTGACCAGACCGGCCTTTCGCCCCTGCTGGAAGACTACGGCGCTGCCGAAGTAACCGCCCCGGATGCCCATGCTTACGCAGAAGGCGTGCTGAAGGTCATGAACGACCCCGACCTGTACAACCGGCTTCCTGAAAACGGGCGCCGCCTGCTGGAGGAAAAGCTGGAAAAGACCAAGGTATGTACCGAGTTCAACCGGCGGGTATACGATAAGTTCAGGAGCTGAGTACCGGAAATAAACCCCCTGACGCAAAACATGACAGAAAAAGAAACCGTAAAAAGATACCTCCCGATGGTGTTGTCTATTGCCATCTTTATGCAGATGCTGGACTCCACCATTTTAAATACCTCGTTACCGGCCATTGCCCGTGATTTCGGCGAGTCTTCACTGAACATGCAAAACGCCATCATTGCCTATGTGCTTACCTTGGCCTTGTTTATGCCGGTAAGCGGTTTCCTGGCAGACAAATACGGCACGCGCCGTATTTTTATTTTTGCCCTGGTGCTTTTTGCCTCCGGGTCGGTTTTCTGCGGCTTCTCTTCCAACCTTACCCAACTGGTTATTGCGCGGGTGGTTCAGGGGGTTGGGGGCAGCCTGATGACGCCCGTGGCCAAGCTGGCGCTGATCAAGGCTTTTCCCAAAAATGAGTTGGTTAAAGCCATGAACTTTGCCATCATCCCTGCCCTGATCGGGCCTATTTTGGGGCCCCTGGTAGGCGGTTATATGGTAGATTACCTCTCATGGCACTGGATTTTCCTGATCAATGTGCCCATCAGCCTGGTGGGACTGGCCATGGGTTTAAAGTATATGCCCGATTACCGTTCGCAGGTCATTGATTTTGACTTTAAGGGGTTCCTGATCTTTGCAGCGGCGTCATTGCTGCTATCTATCTCTGCCGAATTGTTTACCGATGCGCATAATGTGACGCCCGTGCTCCTGATGGTCATCCTGGGCTTTGTGCTGGTGTTTTTCTATTTCAAACATTCGCATACCGACAATAACCCTATTTTTCCTTTCAGCCTGTTCCAGGTGCGGACCTTCCGGCTGGGTATTTCAGGCAACCTGGCCACCCGGCTAGGCATCAGCTCTATCGGCCTGCTGGTCCCGCTGCTGATCCAGGTGGCTTACGGGAAATCGGCCGTGGTTTCAGGCTGGCTGATTGCCCCCATGGCGCTGACGGCCATTTTCGGAAAGTCATTTGTCATTGCCATTTTAAACCGGTTCGGCTACCGCACCACGCTTATGGCCAATACGGCCATTATCGGGGTAATCATTTGTTTATTCGCTATTCCGGGAGAAAACACGCCCATTATATGGTTTTTACCTATTGTAGCGCTACTGGGTTTCTTCAACTCAATCCAGTTTACTTCCATGAACACCATTTCTATTGCCGACCTGCGTGAATACCAGAACAGCAGCGGAAATTCACTGATCTCGGTTAACCAGCAGCTGGCCATCGGCTTCGGTATTTCATTCGGGCTGATCGTATTGCGGTCTTTCGAGGGAGCCCTCCACGGGCAGAGCATTCATACGGCATTCCGCTATACCTTCCTGGTGATGGGGGTGACCACCATTATTTCCGGGCTGCTCTTCAGGAGGCTGCATGTTTCTGACGGCAAAAACCTCAGAACAGCGCCCTGAAAACCGGCTTCAGGGCGCTGTATGGTTTATAAAAACCAAAGGGTGATCAAATAGTAGTGCGGAATTCCGAAATGCCTGCCGAGGTCTTCCGGCTTCACATCGGCCTGCACTACTTCGCAATAAGAGCCCCAGCCATTGGCCTGCTCATGCGGCGTGATCATGGCCAGTAACGGGATAGGCTCGCTGACATCCCAGGTCAGCTCTTTTTTGTTTCCGAAAAAATCTTTCATTGCATATCCGAACCGGTCTTTGCGCAGTACGTATTGCCTTTTTCCCGCGCCGTAACTGTAATGGCGGATCCAGGTACGGAATTTCCGGTTCTCGTTATCCAGCTCGGCAAAAAAGCGAAACGTATACACCGAGCTGTCGATCTCCATGTACTCCCTGTTGTTAAACCCGTTAAGAAGAGTATCCGTTTTTACCGGCTCGCCTTTTTCAAACTCCTTTAAAACAATCACCGGCACTTTCCCTTTTAAGGCTTCTCCTTTAAACTTAAAGTTTTCAATAGCAATGTTCTGAAAATCGAGCAGCTGGTTGATAATTTTGTTCTGTGCCCCGAAATCTGCCGTCATCTTTATTTGCTGGGCCCGGGAGAGGCCTAAGCCCAGGCACCAAACGGTTAAATACATGATACTTTTTTTCATTTCTTTTTTTTCAGGCAAACTTATGCCAGGGGGAGCCGCCAATGGGTTAAACAGCAGAAATTAGTGTGAATTAGTGTGAAAGAATGGGGTTAATGCATTTTCAAAGTCCTATTTTTGATTAATTATTTTACCCGTGAAAAAGAGCATTCTTACGGCCATCGTCCTTCTTTGCCTTACCCTGCTGGCCATTGTGGGGCTGCAGCTGTATTCGCTTATTTCGGGGTACAGGGCAGAGGAGGAGATTTTCCGGCGAAAGATCAATGAAGGACTGAAGCAGTCGGTAGAGCAGTCTTTTGAATGGAAAAGAGCCGCGGTCATTAAGGAGCTGACGGCCTACATGAATGACGAATCCCGGGTAAAGATAACGTGCAGGTGGAGCGAGAAAAACAAAATGACCATTTTTACGATTGCAGACATAGATACTTCTGTGTACGGGAATCACCGCACCAGCTTCAGCAAGGAAAGCATTTCCGAAAGAATAGACTCGATCACCCCGGAAGCTAAACAACGGTTCATCCGGGTATTTACCGGTGACGTGGAACGCGAATTGAAGAAAGGGTCGGTATGGTATTACACCATCAATATCGGCAATTTTCTTCATGAGCGATATTTAAAAACACCGGTTCCGTTGTCGGAAGCCGAGAGAATATACCGCAGGTACCTGGCCGAAAATTACATTTATGAACCCTTTGAGCTAAATCCTGCCCAACCGGAACCCAACCGTATTTCTACCCAGAAAATAAACATAACCCTTAACAGGGCAGCTGAGCCCCGGTATGTACAGGCCTTCTTTAAAAGCCCGTATTCATACATCATGCGCAGGCAGGCCGTGGCATTGACCGGGTCTTTTCTGCTGGTGGTGATATCGGTTCTTACCCTGGGCTATATGCTGAAGATCCTGCTTTCCCAGCAAAAGCTGAACGAGCAGAAAGACCAGCTGGTGACCAACATCACCCATGAGCTGAAAACGCCGCTGGCTACCATCCAGCTAACCGCAGAAGCCATGAAAGCGTTTGACCTGGGCCGGGAAGAGCGGCAAAGCTACCTGGATATTATACTCCGGAATACGGAGTCGCTGGATATGCTCACGACCGAGATACTTACTGAAGCGCGGGTGGGGCAGCTCTCTCCGCAAATACAGCCTACCCCGCTGCGGGCGTTGATAGACGAAACCCGGAAGAACAGCAGCGGTGACCTCGAGATTATAAACGAAGTGGATCCGTCATTAACCCTGCCTACCGATCCAAAGCTGCTGGGAAAGATTTTCCGGAACTTAACCGATAACGCCGCCCGGTACCATACCGGCACCGGCAAGCAGGTAATTATTTCTGCCGTTCAGGAGAAGCAGAACCTGAAAATCTCGGTGGCAGATAACGGGCCGGGCATACCGGATGCCTATAAAGAAAAGGTCTTTGAACGTTTTTTCCGCGTTCCTACGCACGATATCCATGACCAGCGGGGTTACGGTATAGGACTGAGCTATGTGAAACAGGCCATGAAGCTACTGGGCGGAAAGGTGGAGTTAAAAGATAATTTACCGCACGGAAGCATTTTTACATTGATTTTTCCAAAATGAAAAAAATCCTGATCGCCGAAGACGAGCTTTCGCTTGCCGGGGTTATTGCCGACAGCCTGAAACGCAAAGGCTTTGCCGTTAAAACAGCCGAAAACGGGCTGGAAGCCATAAAGCAGGTCCATACGGAAGCTTTTGACCTGTATATCCTGGATGTGATGATGCCCAAACTTAGCGGATGGGATGTAGCCGGGGAAATCAGGAAACATGACCCCGATACGCCGATCCTGTTCCTGACCGCCAAAACCGGGAAAGAAGATCTTATCAAAGGATATGGAGCCGGAGGCAACGATTATCTCCGGAAGCCCTTCCATTTCGAGGAATTGCTTCTCCGGATAAAAGAGCTCCTGAACCGGGTTCCCGAACCTGTGGTTTCTGAAAATATACCTATAGGCCGCTACTCCTTTAACCCTGTCAGGCAGGAGCTTTCTTTCCAAAACGAAACCGAAAACCTGTCGTATAAAGAAAACGAGCTGCTGAAAGAGCTGGTAAAGAGCCGGGGTGAAGTGCTGGACCGGAAAAAGGTGCTGCTCCGGCTCTGGGGAGATGATGATTTCTTCAGCACCCGGAATATGGATGCCTACATTTCCCGGCTGAGAAAGAAATTCAAAAAAGACCCCGCTGTTTCTATTCTGAACATCCGGGGTCTCGGGTATAAATTAGTTACCTGAACAGGTCTCTTTTATATGCGGTCATCATTGGCATTGCTTGATTTTCCTTTCTTCATTTCTTTGTTGTTACCCAACCGGTAATTTAACGATACGCCTACCCGCCGTGAATCGAAATAGCTCAGGGAGGTGATGTAGGCATTGGTGACATTGGTGCTCCAGCTACGGTTTTTCCAGGAATGGAATAGATCATCTACCGATACGTTCAGGCTGGCTTTTTCTTTCAGGAATTTATATTGGAAACCCAGGTTTACCATATACCGGGCTTTGGTGACCACCTGGCCGTTCAAGTCTTTGCTGGCGTAGTTGATATAGGAAGAGGCGGTCAGGTTCCTGGCCAGGGTAAAGTGGTTATTGAGCTCTATACGGGCCACATTTATGCTGTAATCCAGGTTTTCCACGTATATTTTTCCTCTTAAGCCGATGTGGGCCGCCCGAACGGTATAATTTACGTTCCACCATTTAGCCAGCCTGCTGTTCAGGCCCAGGCTGGTCATATACATATACCCTTTGGCGATGTTGTCGTATTTGGTGTAAAATTTGTTATCAATGGTTTCGGTTGTGGGCAGAATGACGTCTGTAAACGGATTGTAATGGGCCGCGATCTCGTATTTTCCCCCGGCTCTGAAATTGATCTCGTACCGGTTCTGCAGCTGCGGGTTGAGCTCAGGATTCCCCGTAGCATAGTTGTACGGGTCGCGGTATTGCATAAACGGGTTGAGGTAGAGGTAATACGGGCGCACCAGCCGTTTCTGGGTCAGGAAGGTAAGCACCCGGGTGCCGGCAGAATCGAGCTTATAGCTCAGGATGAAGTTATGAAATACATTCACGTACGAACGCTCAAAACCCGAGCGCTCTACCGCTTCATTGCCCAGCTGCAGGCCCTCGGCCCGGGTGGTTTCTACCCGGATACCGGCTTTCAGGTCCCAGCGCCTGAATCTTTTGCTGCCGCTTACATAGGCTGCATTGATGTTTTCTTTGTAGAGGAAATGGTTGGTCTTCGGCCAGTCAATAACCGGCCCGCTCTCCGCAATATCAAAATACCGGTTATTGTTATTGTTGTTCATAAAGCTGCTCTTCACGCCGGCTTCCAGGTTTCCTCCTTTTATGGGATGCACGTAGTCGATATTGACAGAGCGGGTCCTGATGCGGGTATCCAGCACATATTCAAACGGCTCGCTGCTGTTAAAGCGCTGGGTGCCGTCCATCAGGTAGCGCACCTGGTTTACTTCCAGCGACAGCTCACGGCCTTTGCCATTGAATTTCTGACTGATGTAGGCCGATGCCCCGTCAAAGGTTTTGTTTTCTTCGTTCGGGTTGATCACACTATATGCCGAGGCTGCTTCACGGTTGACAATCGTTCTTTCAGAGGGAGAAAACGGCCGGCTGTTCCTGTAGAAAACTCCTACTGTGGTTTTGTCTGACAGGAAATAATCGAGACCTCCATGAACGTTAACCCCCCTGCTTTGGCTAAGGTTTCTTATCGCTGTGCTTACCGTTACGTTTTCATCCAGGAAGCGGGTATCTCTCCACTCTTTCTCTTCATACGTCTCGTTGAAGTATCCGCCGGAAACATACGTATATATTTTGCCCTGGTTGTAATTCAGGCTTACGCCGTCAAAATTCCGCCAGTATTTCCCGGTTCCGTGCGAGGCATTCAGGCTTCCGGCCCATCCGATATTCCGGTTTTGCCGCAGCTTCAGGTTGATGATGGCGCCTCCGGCGGCGTCATACCGGGCCGGCGGGTTATCGATCAGCTCAATTTTTTCAATATCGGCGGCCGCCAGCGATTTCAGGTAGTTTTCCAGGTCGCGATCGGCCAGGTTGGTAGGCCGGCCGTTAATAAATACGGCTACTCCTGATTTTCCGTTCAGCGAAACAGAATTGTCGCGCACGTTTACCCCCGGCGTTTTCTCAAGTAGGCTGTAGGCGCTGCCTGTATTTCCACCGGGCATAGCCTCCACATTCACGATGGTGCGGTCTATTTCGTTTTCGATCATGGGCTTCCGGCCCTGCACGACCACTTCATTTAAAGCGGTTTCTCCCGACTCTTCAAGCACCAGGTTATTGAAAGTATAGGATGCTTCAACCGGCCCGGAGCGGTAGGGCTTGTATCCTATATACGTTATTTTTACGATGTATTTCCGGTCCGCATTCAGCTGATCAAAGCGAAACAGGCCTGAAGAATCGGTAAATTTTCCCTGCACCAGCAGGCTGTCGGCGTACAGCGTCACCGTTGCCCCGGTGACGGGTTCATTTTGCCGGTTAATCACATTCCCGGAGATGGTCTGGGCGAAAACGTTTCCTGTAAACAATAATAGCAGTATTATCTTTTTCATTGGTTTGAATTTTTCTTCAAATCTCCGTTGATGAAGATTTACGGGAAAATTCACCTGACAGACACCCGGGAATGAATGACCAATAACAGAAATTTAATGACGGGGAGCCGGGAGCTACGGCAAAGGGGGGTTTACCTGCTTAACCGGCCACCCAAATGCTGCGCCCGTCATTAAAAAACGGATTTCTGCCCGTCTTTTCCCGGTTTTCATCATCTTTGTTTTCTGTAAGTGTACGCCGGGCTGAACTTTGTACGTAAAACAGGAAATATGGTAAGGCTTTTAAAAAAATACGGGTTATGGCTTGTGCTCCTGAGCATCCCGCTCTGGAACATCTTCAATATGATCTTTGTCCCCCTGGGTATTGCAGAGGAGGAGTCGGTGGCTACGGGTACGGTTATTTTATTTTACCTGGGGCTGTATATCGGGCACAGCATAGGGGTTCTGTATTTTAAAGATGCGCGGGAAATTCCGCAGCAAACCGCTGTGCGCGGCGCACTGGCCCTGGTCGCGGTGGTGATGGCCTGGATCGGCCTGATCCGCTACAGCCGGCATTCTCCCTTTGAAACGGCCAATGCCTTCCTGATCATTTTCATGGCCTTTATCCTGGCTATTTCCCTGGCACTGGCAGGCACGGCCTTCCGGCTGGTTTCTGAAAATAAAGTAAAGGATACCGAGTCAATGGCCCTGGTCAGCCAGAGTGAGCTTCAGCTTCTGCAATCGCAGCTCAGTCCGCATTTCTTATTTAATACCCTGAACAACCTGTACGGGCTTTCGCTGGCAAAAGACGAAAAGCTGCCGGGCTTGTTGCTCAAGCTGTCAGAACTGCTCCGGCATTCGGTTTACCAGAGCTGCAGTACGTTTGTTCCGCTGAATGAAGAGATAAATTACATCAAAAATTACATAGAGTTCGAAAAAATACGCCTGGAAGAGCGTCTTCAGCTATCCGTAGCGCTGGAAGAATCTACCCAGGTGAACATTGCACCCATGTTGCTGATTGTATTTGTGGAAAACGCCTTCAAGCATTCCAAAAACACAGCAGATCCGGTTATACAGATCGATATTAATCTCAAAGTATGGGAAAATAACATCCTGTTTTCCATATTTAATACATTTGACGTTTCACAGGTCAAACAGAATGATCTGAACAAAAACAGCGGCCTGGGGCTGGAAAATGCCAAAAAAAGGTTAAACCTGCTCTATCCTGATCGCCACGAATTGAGCATCGAAGAAACATCCCGTACCTATAAAGTTCTTTTACAGTTAAAAACATCCTGAAATGAAGTGTTTGATCGTAGATGATGAACCCATTGCCCGGGAAATACTGAAGACATATTGCTCTCATTTCCCCGACCTGCAGATAGCCGGAAGCTGCAGCAATGCGTTAGAGGCCAGACGCCTGCTGGAGACCGAAAAGATAGACCTTCTTTTCCTGGATATCAATATGCCTTTGCTTGACGGCATATCTTTCCTGAAAACGCTGCGGTCAAAACCCCGGGTGATCCTGACCACTGCCTATAAGGAATATGCGGTAGATGCGTTTGACCTGGAGGTGACCGACTACCTTGTCAAGCCCTTTTCACTGGAACGTTTTATCCTGGCGCTCGACAAAGTGAGGGAGAACCCGGCGGTCAGGCCCGTTGCAGAGGAGGATCCGGGCGTATTTCTGAAATCAGAAGGTAAAATTTTCCAGGTCAGGTTCAGCGATATTATTTATGCCGAGGCCAACGGGAATTATACCCTGGTTTGTACGGGAGATCAAACCTTAAAATCGCCGGTTACCTTTTCGGCCTTTGAAGCCCTTTTACCCGATACCGGCTTTGAAAGAACGCACCGCTCCTTTATCATTAACCGGAGCAGGATCACCCATATTGAAGGCAACCGGGTATTCCTGGGCAGGCACGAGGTACCGATAGGCCAGAATTACCGGGAAGCATTTCTCAGGAGCCTGGGGCTGTAGGAAACGGCCTGTTTTTCGCACTTAAAAGGGCCACCAGGCACATGCCCAGGGTGATCGGGATCAGCAACAGCAAAGAGTAGGTCCAGTCGGAGGTCTGGTCGTATATCCATCCAAAAAGCGGGGGTGAGGCAGCAGCAATCAGGTAACCGAACGACTGGGCCATACCCGACAGCTGGGCGGCTTTCTGAGGGGTTTGCGTTTTCAGTACAAAGAACATCAGTACAATACTGAAGGCCAGCCCGGTGCCTATACCGATGCAAATCACCGAAGGAATCACATAAGTGGTTTTGAAAAAGACCAGCCCCAAAACACCGATAAGCATTACGGCCGTGGTAAACAGGATAAGGTTGGTGTGCTTTTTTACCCTGGCGGTGATCACCGGCCCCAGGAGGGTAATGGGCAGCTGGGTCATCTGGATGTAGGAGAACGTCCACCCGGCCTGCTCTTCGGTCATCCCCCACTCCTGCAGTACTACCGGAAGCCACGCCACAAATACATAGAACAGGCACGATTGCAGGCCCATAAAAATGGTAATGTACCAGGCCAGGGGTGATCTTAACAGCTCAGAGAACCCTCCGGCAGCTGCCTGGACCGCTTTATCACGGGGCCGAAGCTGGGGTATCCACACCACGAAGCCGATAATGGCCGGGATAACCCATACCCCGATGGAGCCTTTCCACCCCAGACCGGTCAATAGGCCGATCTGTACACTGAAACCGGAGGCCAGCACCCCTGCAACATTCATGGAAAGGGCGTTTATACCTGTCATTAAACCCATTTTTTCCGGGAAGCGAAGCTTGATAAAAGCCGGCATCAGCACATTGCCTACGGTAATGGCTACACCGATGAGTGCTGCTCCCACAAACAGCAGGCCCACGTTTCCCGAAGCACGGGCCAGCAGCCCTATCACGAGCACGGGCATGGAATACCAAAGCACCCGTTCAAGCCCCAGGCCGGAGGCCAGCCGGGGAATAAAAATAGAAAGACAGCCAAAGGCCAGCAGAGGCAGCGTGGTGATCAGCCCGGCTTCCAGGTTATTCAGGCTTAAGCGAGTGATGATCTCATTCACTACCGGGCTTATGGAGGTGAGCGGCGCTCTCATGTTGATAGCCATAAACACCACTCCCAATACGGTCATCAGGACTCCCTTATTCACTTTGTCGCGATTCATTGCTGCCATTTGTAAAAACCGCGAAGATACGCCTTTATCCGGCAAGGGCCAACACCTTATTCTTTAATGTATCCTTTATCCCGGTACTTCTGGATATACATCTTATCCAGCTCTTCCGAATCTTTGTATTTCTTCCGCAGGGCATCCAGCTTTTTATGCAATTCCTCCCTGACCTGCGCATACGCCGGATCGTTGTATACGTTTTTCATTTCGTTTTTATCGAGGGTACGGTCGTAGAGCTCCCATTCGTCAATATCGTAGTAAAAATGCACCAGCTTATATTTCTCGGTAACGATACCGTAATGCCGCTTGACCATGTGCACGCTGGGGTATTCGTAATAATGGTAGTAGGCGGCATCCCTGAAGTTCTTTCCTTTTCCTTTAAAAAGGGGCACCAGGCTTTCGCCCTGCATATCGGCGGGGGCTTTTATGCCGGCGGCATCCAGGAACGTCTGGGCGAAGTCGAGGTTCTGTACCATGTTCGAGTTTTTTGATCCGGGCCGGATCACGCCGTTCCATTGTACCAGCAGCGGGGTTTTGAATGATTCGTCAAAAATAAACCGTTTGTCGTACCAGCCGTGCTCACCCAGGTAAAAGCCCTGGTCAGAGGTGTACACAATGATCGTGTTTTTATCCAGCCCGTTTTCTTTGAGAAAGTCGAGCACCTTCCCTACTCCTTCATCTACCGCTGCAATGGTACCCAGGTAGTCCTGCATGTAGCGTTGATAACGCCATTTCATTTTATCTCTTTCGGTCATTTTGGGAAAATCTTTGATAAACTGCTCGTTCATTTTCCCGTAGGCGGCGTCCCATTTTTTCCGTTGTTCGGGGTTCATTCTGCCCACTACGTAGTTGTAATTGCCTTTGTCGTACGGATGGCTCTCTTTGATGCCCAGCTTGTCCATGTTTTCCGGGAAAATCTTGGAGTCGCCGGCCCAGTTCATATGGGTGAGCAGGTTCATTTCGGCCTCTTTGCTGGCCCGGCCCCGGCCTTCGTAGTCATCAAAGAGGGTTTCGGGTTCGGGAAATTCTTTTTTCAGGTATTCTTCGTAATGCCTTTCCGCGGGCAGCCATTCGCGGTGCGGTGCCTTGTGCAGGTAGGCCAGGAAGAAGGGTTTTTCCGGATCGCGTTCTTTTTTGAGCCAGTTCAGGGTAAATTCAGTGATCAGGTCGGTTACATAACCGGTAAATTTCTGGTTGCCCTGCTTTTTGGTAATAAAGTCGGGGTTGTAATAGTCTCCCTGATCAGGGAGAATCTTGAATTCATCAAAGCCTTTGGGGTTATTGCCAAAATGGAGCTTTCCAAACATGGCCGTCTGGTAGCCGTTGGCCTGCAGAATCTGCGGAAAAGTAACGTTTGTGGTATCAAAAGGGAAGTAATTGTCGATCTTCCCGTTAATATGGGAGTGCTTGCCGGTCAGGATCACTGCACGCGAAGGCGAGCAGATGGAGTTGGTGACACAGGCATTCGTAAAGAGCATCCCGTTTTGGGCAATCCGGTCAATGTTCGGCGTATGGGTCAGTCGCGGATTGTAGGCCGATATGGCCTGGTACGCGTGATCATCCGACATGATGAAGACGATATTGGGGCGGGAGTCGGCCTTCTTTCTGTTTAATGCTCTCCTAAAACCTGAGAAAAAGGAGAACAGCACAATTGCTAATAGGAGTATTCTTGCTTTCATGCGTATAAAGTTAAAACTTTAAACTCATTTACCGGCAAACCCTTTAGCTATTTCAGTATTCAAAAATTTTATTGAAGCTTTGCCCGTTGGAAAGTATATTGTTAATCTCTATACTTTGCTTTTGCGGAAGCCTGGAAATGTAGTCTCCTATCGATTTAGCTACTTTCTGTACTTCATCGCCGCATTTTGCTTTGGGCGGGTAGCGGTAGAGGAGCTCAACAGCCTTTTCCATCTGGTAAGCAATGCCCGAAGCGGCAAGCACTTTTATCCTGGGCAGGATTTCCCCGCAAAATTCATCGGAATACGCATTCTCAATCTTTGCTATAAGCACCCGGGCGTCTTTCTCACAGGGCCCGGTCTCTATTTTCTTTGCCCACGCATAGGCCTCTTTCAGGTTTTCCCGTTTGAAATACGCATTGGCTTCTGCCAGCACGGAAGAACAATTTCGGGAATAGAATTTATCGAGGGCCGTGTTGATGACCATCAGGCTGTTTTTAAGCCCTTCTTCTATAAAAGCCGCCGATAGTTTTTCATAGGCTTCCCACTTGTCTTTCGCCTTCACGTTACGGGAAAAGGTCCAGGTGGTGTCTGGTTTTCCAGACCTGTTTTCCAGGCTGAGGAGTACTCTTGCATTTCCTGAAAAGGAATTGCTCAGGCCCTCTAACTGGTGAAGCCGGGAGAGGTCGTACCGGATACGTACCGTACTTTCAGAGGCAGGATCTATACCCGTCAATCCTATACGCTGAATTTCTGCAAGGATCTTTTCCGGGTTGTAAACGTCGGAAAATTCGACACGGATAGCGTGTTGCTGGCTTACCCCCCGAATGGCGGCAAGGGTAAATAACACTAAAACGAGAATTCTCTTTTTCATTTAGTTGATCGTGAAAACCAGGCTGTTCCCGTTAATGGTTTGTGTACATTGAATTTCTCTGGTGCGCAGAAAGCGACGGAAGTCGGCAGCAAACCGTGATACGCGAAAGTTATTGCCCGACTCGTCTTTCAGCGGTACTTTTACGATGTCAAATGTAAGCTGGTTATGGGTCATGCCTTGGATGTGGTATTTCCCTTTATAACTTTTTCCCACGATATATTCTTCGATAATATCGGAAAGGAAGTTCCCTTCTTTGTCTACCTCGGTATCCATTTTTAATTTGGAGCTTTCATTGATCCCCACTTTTACCGTGATGGTCCTTCCGTTATCAATGATGTCCGTAAATTTTTCCTGGATGGTGTTCAGCAGGTTGGGTACTTCTGTATCGGCCACCTTTTCTACCAGCTTTTCAAAGTTGGTGGTATAAAATTTAGGGGAGTTGCCTACCTTATTGGCATACGACTCGCCGGAGAAAGCGTCATAGGCAGTAAGAATAAGGGTAACGCTGTTACCCGTATTGGTATAGTTGGCATTGGCTTCTACCTCCACATACACATCGGCACCCGAGTTATTGATTACTTCATCTTTCAGGTCTGCCTTCTGATCTTCCTGGATAGCCCCGGTATTGGCCGTTTGCCTGATTTTTGCCCGGAGGTCTATGGTATTTACCCCTCTTTTGTCAAACGCCTCCTTCACTTTGGTGATGGCCACCCTTACCAGCTCATTGTATTCATACGCTGTTCTGAGGCTAGTGCCTTCAGGAGTAAAGGGAATCACCATAATAGTAGGCTGGGTATGGGCCGGAGTGGTTTCCTGGCCGGCCACTTGCCCTGCTGAAGACAGGAGAAGGATAAATAGAATTTTGAATGCTTTCATCTGGATAAAATAGATTTTTATAATCCAAATTTTCTGATCACCCGGTTTTGTTCCAGGTGTTTTCTTAATGCCGGGATATCAAATGTTACCTGCTGGGTCACGGTTACGGCGCCTTTACTGTCCTGCCGTTCGGCCAGTTGGGAGTCGGTCATAAAGGTACGGTACCCCTCATTAAAGATCAGGTCTTCCAGTACTTTCTTACTTTTAGCCATGGCTTCTTTTTCATTGCTGATGACGGGATCTGCCTGAAATGAACCCGGGATCCCCCTGAAAAGAATATTTTCCAGGGCGTTTATTTCGGCAAAAACGACGGCTTTGTTAATGTTCTCGGCCGTCTGGACGCTTTTCACGGTCAGCAGCCCGTTTTGCTGGCCGCTGAGGTTCACCATTCCGGATCGCTGGTATTCATACGAGACGGCCTGCTCCGCAGGTTTCTTTGCGGTGCTGCAGGAAAGAATGATGAAGGTAAGGATCAGCCCGATTGTACTTGTTTTCATTATTGTCGTTTTAATTTATATTCAAAAAGCAGCGGTTTTCCCTGTTGTTGTGCATCCCCGATTTCCTTTTCTCCTTTCCTGACTTTAAACTTCGCCACCAGATCAGAGAGTGCTTCATCAAAAGAGGCTTCCCCGATTTCCTGTTTTCGCTTTATGACTTTACTCCCTACTTTTTCATCCACCAGCTCATAAACAGCCAGGGTTTCGCCGAAAACAAAACCGAAGTCAGATTGAGCGACGAACGATTTAACTTTACCTTTTGAGACGTCTTCGTTTCTCACAAGCGTAACCGGCTTCTCAAAAGTATCAATAAGAAGGTTTTTAACTGCGATTCCATAATTGATGTTTAACCAGCCCTGAGGCCTTTCGCTGCCAAGAACCCGCCCGGTCTCAATATCGGTAGTCATCAGACGGTTCCCCTCTTCATAAAAGAGGTACTTTATTCCCAATTGCTTATTAAGAAGATCTTCACTTCCGAAATCCAGGAACCTGTCTGATTTGGCTAACCGGAGAAAAGCCATCACTTCCGGGGCATTCCTTTCTACTACTTTTAAACCCGGGATATTGTACAGGGCCGTTTCATAGAACATATCGCAGAAGACACAGGTTTTTCTTACACCCACTATATATTCACCGGCCTGCGCATTCAGCTGATTACTGTATTCCAATGCTGAAAGTGTGTTCTGAAATATCAGTAATTCAGCGTTCTTCCTCATAAGATCTGCCAAAGCCTTTTTGCCTACGATATTAGCAATAGCAGCCTTCCCGGAGTTTTCCCCGATCTCACTCACCCAAAACGGGCTAATGTAGCGCAATGATTTTTTCCCGTTAAAATCCACCACTTCATAAAGCAGGACATTGGTGGAAGCCCTCAGCTTATCCTGAGGTGTCGTTTCAAAACTGATGTACTTGATCTTTTTTTCATCTGCAGCATCGGGATCCTTAAAAACCCGGTGAGCCCTGCTGATTTGTTCAGATTCAAATTCCTTAAGCTGGTTCGCTATATTTTCAGCATTAAGGACCAATAGTTCCCGCATTCGCTCCATCATTACAGGCATATATTTTTCCCTGACTTTTGCCAGCTGTTTAGCGAAAACATCCGGTTTTTCTTTCCTGAGTTTGGCCGGGTCGCCGGCAAACTCCTCCATAAATTTTTCGATAGTAACGATATCTCTTTTTTTCTGATCCCAGATTAATCCTGCCCGGGTTTCAGGCCTATACGACAGCTGTTTAATACTCACGAGCCGGGACGTTTTAATCTCCACCATCTTGGTATTCATTCCTACCCCCGCAATCAGCCTGAAGTAGGCTTCCTTGGTTTTGCCGGAAGTATCGGTGACCAGGGTCACATCTATATCCTTCAAATTATTGACCCAGGCTATCTCGGCAAATTTGATCATTCCGATAGGCTTTACCGGTTTTTTTTGTTCATTCGTGTATTTTAAACTATGGGCCTGCGCGTCCCAATCAAACAGGTGAACCTCTTTGACGTCCTGCATTAATTCTTCCACCCGGGCATGCAGAAGAGCCATCATTTTGTCTTCTTTATTGCCGCTATTCTTCAGCACAGCATATTCAAAGTCATTCTGAGCAAAAGAAATTGTTGAGCATGCAGTAATGATCAGCAGTAGTACGTATTTTTTCATTGATATGGTTTGAGAGTATATTAATTCGATGACCAGACCGGGTTTATTTTGAGATAGTCCTGCATAAAAGTTCCGTTCCCTTATTTATTTCCACTAACACGGCTTCGGCACCTTCCGTTACTTCAAGGATGGAAAAGTTCTCGTCTTCCACCTTTATAATGGTTCCTTTTCCCACTACTTCTTTCCGGATAACGGTTTTTCCGGCTACTTTTTCTTCCACATTTTTGAAAACATCGAATTTATACCCGTTCCTGATACGAAGGTCTTTCCCTGCTGCCACGAGCAGCTCTTTTGCTTTTTTGCCCTTGAAAGAAGTCACCCTCACTACCGGAATACTGCTTTCAAAGCATTTTGAATTGATTTCCAGCAGCATGCCCGTTACCTGCTGCCTCAGGTCTTTAATTCCCAGGATGTTTCTGTCCAGTTGCTTTTCTGAGGAACACAGTACCCGTTCTTCTTTTACATCAAAGACCTGGATGATCAGGGTGTAGGTATCGGTATCAAATAAGCTCTGAAGCAGATAGTCGAGGCCTTCGCTTTTGCCCTGTTCCACCACATAGCCGTCCATGAAATTCTCTGTCTTCTGCAGTTCTTTTTCGAAAGTGATGAAGTATATATTTTTACGGTCTATCGTGATGAATTCCGGGTTATTGGAATAAAAGTCCACACAGTAGGCCGGAACAGCACCAAATACACTTCCGTTCTGGCTGTTCAAAGAAGAGAACGCATTGTTTTTTGAGCTGAATCCCAGCACGTTGTAAACGCCTATTCTTTTCTGGGAATAGGAAGTTATGCGGCAAAGCATCATTATGCCTAACAAAAGGCTTAATGAAAGAGAAGATTTTTTCATAAATTGTTAAGAATAATGATTGTTTATACTTCGAGAAAAAAGCACACCGGCTAATCGGGAAGATGGGGTTGGCGTTACAATGGTATATCTGGTTTAAAGTCGCAAATGTATAGCTTTTTTTATTGCTGTCAGCAAAATTTAAAAAATTAAGTGCTCTCTAATCCGCCCGGTATTATAAAATATGCTTTGAAGTACCGGCTGATCTGATTTTCAAAGATTGTGTGCATTCTGAGGCCTCCGGGTTTCCATGCATTTACACTACGCTAATGGTCTTTCCCCCGGGGGCCGCCATACGGCCTATCGGTTCTGTAAAGTCTGAGTACCCTTTTTCAGCCAGCAACTGCTGCACACCTGCTAATCCCTCCGGACTAACCGCCACCAGGATGCCGCCATTCGTCTGGGGATCCTGCAAAAGCTGGAAAGATTCCATGGCATCCACTGACGCCTCAAAGGCTATCTTCTGATGATAGCTTTTCCAGTTCCGGTAAGTAGCATCAGGAATAACATTCTGCCGGAGGTATTTCTTTGCTGCTTCCAGCTTAGGAACCCTGGTATATTCCAGCACAGCCGAAAGGCCCGAGCCTTCGGCCATTTCAATGAGGTGTCCGCTGAGGCCGAAGCCCGTGACGTCGGTCATGGCATGAACGGCGTCGGAAAGGCCGAGGTCAGCTCCAATGCTGTTTAGCTGTACCAGCTGTCGGTAAAGCAGCTCTTCGTCTTCGGCCGTGATCAGGTCGCGTTTGGCAGCGGTGGCCAATACTCCCACTCCCAGGGGTTTGGTCAGCAGCAGGAGGTCACCCTCCTGTGCCCGGTTATTTTGCTTGAGGTGCTTCGTCTTCACCATACCATTCACCGATAACCCGAAAATGGGCTCGGGGCTGTCAATGCTGTGGCCGCCGGCCAGGGGAATGCCCGCTTCACTGCATATGCTTCTTGCGCCCTCCAGCACCTGCTGTGCCAGAGCCGCCGGGAGCTTGTCTACCGGCCAGCCCAGAATAGCCAGCGCCAGCAGGGGCCTGCCGCCCATTGCATAGACATCGCTGATGGCGTTGGCGGCAGCTACTTTTCCGAAAATAACCGGATCATTAACAATAGGCGTAAAAAAATCGGTAGTGGCAATGAGCGCATCGGTAGGGCTAAGCCGGTATACGGCGGCGTCATCGCGGGTGCCGTTGCCTACCATCAGCTCATCAAATGTATTTTGTACAGAATTACTTTTAAGTATTTCATCCAGGACCTGCGGTGCTATTTTGCATCCGCATCCGGCTCCATGGGCATATTGGGTAAGTTTTATTTCTTCGTGCATTGTATTTTTTCCAGGATTATCCGGGCGTTGGTTTCGGCATCGGTACCGGGCAGTTCAATATGAAGGCTTTCGGGTTGAAATACGGCCATGCCTTTGTCGTACCACCGGTCGTAATAGGTTAAAAGAATAGAGAATGCGTTGCGGATATCGTTATTCTGCAGAAAGGCCACAGCTCTATGTGCTTCCAGGCCTCCCAGGCGTTTCCGGATCCTTTCTACTCCTTTGATCAGCTGCCCGGTGTCGTACTTCCCGTATTCCTGCTCAATATACGACAGCCGGTTTTCACAAGAAATACCGATATCCACCCGCGGTGCCGCCTTCATTTGCCTGAAGAAGCTATAATGGATATCTACATTTCCTATACGGCTGCTCTCACTTTCCACCCAAATGGCCGGGTCTTCAAAGGTTTTCCCGGAAAGCTCAAAAAGTGCCCCGGCCAGGCGGTTCTCAAATTGCTCGTTGCTGCATTGCGGGGCCATTCCCAGGCCTCCAAAGGCCGAGCCCCGGTGGCCGGCAAGGGCTTCCAGGTCAAGCACCGGCTGGCCTGATCGCTCCAGCTCTTTTAAGATCCCTGTTTTCCCGCTGCCGGTGTAGCCGCTTAAAATCCGTAATGAATGCGGCCGGGCCAGGATGTCCAGCACCCGGTTCCGGTAGGCTTTGTAGCCGCCGTCTAAGGTCAGCACGTCAAAGCCGTAAAGCCCCAGCAGCCAGGAAACAGCCTCGCTCCGCATGCCGCCTCTCCAGCAATGCACTATTACCTGCCGGGTTCCTTTTTCGTCCGGGAAGTTCTCCACCTGCTCTACCATGGGTCTCATTTTGGGCCCAAAAAAATCAAGCCCGGCCTTGATGGCCAGCTCCCGGCTTTGCTGCTTATAGGTAGTCCCCACTATCTTCCTTTCCTCATCGGTAAAAAGAGGAACAGAGACCGCGCCGGGATAATGCGCCTGAAGGTATTCTGACGGACTCCGTACATCAATAACCGGGTAGTGCAATCCCAGCCTGAAAAATTCATCTACCGATATCCGACGTGCTGCCATAGGGCAAATTTAAACGACGGAGGCCATCATTGGGCTATTTTTGCCGAAACTCTTTTGGTGTTTGGTGAAACCGGGCTTTAAAGGCCGTGGAAAAGTAGGATGGATTGTCAAAACCCGAGGAATAGGCGGCATCTGCCACTGTTTTACCGGACAAAAGCATTGCGGCTGCTTTTTTCAGGCGGTAATCCCGCACGAGGGCTGCGGTAGCCAGCCCGGTCAATGATGAAATTTTCCTGTTTAAGGTGCGCACGCTCATGGCCATTTCAGAAGCCAGCATTTCCGGTCCCAGCATGAGATTATCCAGGTTATCTTCCATTATTTTGAAAAGCCGGTTCAGAAACAGGTCTGAAGCTCCTGATTCAGGCATGGGTGCGCTTTCGCGTACAAAATGCCGTTCAAAGTAACGTCTTGTTTTTTCCTGGTTAGCCAGCAGGTTGTGCAGGCGGAGCTTCAGCTCAACGGGGTAAAAGGGCTTGTAAAGGTATTGATCGGCGCCCGAAAGAAGTCCTTCTATCCGGCTTTTGTCGTCTGTTTTTGCCGTCAGTAAAATCACCCCGATATGGCTGGTGCGCATATCTTCTTTCAACGATTTCAGAAATCCGAAACCGTCCAGCTCCGGCATCATGACATCGCTGATGATCACGTCCGGCAGCTCTTTTCTTGCTACAGACAAGCCTTCTCTGCCGTTAACCGCAGTCAGAACCCGGTACTGAGGTGCCAGCAGGATGCATAAGAAATCCAGCAGATCCCGGTTATCTTCCACTATCAATACGAGGGGGCGGGCTTTCCCGGGCAGGTTGCCCGAATTTGCTGCGGTATCGCCGATACCTGCGGTTCCGGGTAATACGTCATTTTCGGGCATGCCGGTTTTTACCGGGCATTGCGCCGGTATCCCTACCGGAACTGAAACGGTAAAAGTGGTTCCTTTTCCCGGCCTGCTGCGTACTTCCACCTTCCCTTCCATCAGGTTACACAGCTCTTTTACCAGGGCCAGCCCCAGGCCTGTTCCCGTACGGTTTTCATCCGGTAAATTCTTCACCTGGTGAAACCGTTCGAAAATATTTTTCAATTCATTTCCGGGAATACCCATCCCGGTATCTGAAACGGTGAGCACCGCTTCTGTATTTCCTGACAAATGCGTGCTTACGTGCACTGCACCTCCGTTATAACAGAATTTGACGGCATTGGATAACAGGTTCGCGGTGATCTGCTCCCACCGTTCGTGGTCGAAGACCACGGGATCTTCAGGTATAAAGTTCTCATACTTCAGGTCTACCTGCTTCCGGCCGGCAAGTACCCGGAAGTCCTGAACTATGCGGCCGGTTACGGCAGGAATTATCCCCGGCGTTTCGTGCAGGGTGAGCTCTCCCGATTCTATTTTTGAAAGGTCCAGCAAACGGTTTACCAGGTTCAGGAGGTTTTTTGCGTTCCGGTCGATCAGCCGGATAGCCTGCAGATCCTCTTTCTGATGCAGTGAAGAGGAGGCTGCCAGGTGTTCAACGGGAGCCAGGATAAGCGTAAGCGGGGTTTTGAGCTCGTGTGTAACATTATCAAAAAAACGGTTCTTTTGTTCCGTGGCTGTTCTAAGCTTATGCTGGGTGGCTTTAAGCTCTTTAAGGGTATCTTCCAGCTTTTTCTGGCGAGAACGAAGCTCGGCGGTGCGGACAGCGACCAGGCTTTCCATTTGCAGGGAATATTGCCTTAATGAACCGGTCATGCGGTTAAAGCTTTGCGTGAGTATTCCTATCTCGTCATTGGTGGTAACGGGTACTTCGCCGCTGAGATCGCCGGCATCTACCCTTCTCATTCCCTCCAGCACCCGCCTCAGGGGCCTCAGAAGGCTTCTTCTGAAAAAGAAAGGAACAAATGTTACAATACCCAGGGTAGATAGCGGTATGAGAACGGCCAGGATGTTTAACGCATGCCGGCCGGATTCGTCCGGTTCTTCTACCCCGAAAAGAAGCAGGCCGAGCGCGCCCAAAATCATTAAATTAAGGTACAACAGTGCACCTTCCAGCCGGGTTACGAAGCTGACCGGAGCCCGGGTATAATTGAGAAAGCTGATCAGGAAGCTAAACAGGTATGCATAGATAAAAACCTGCACCGCCAGCATCCATAAAGCAGGCGGGAGAAACCCGGCTACCCCGAAGCTGGCGGTGAGGTTAATGAGCAAATAAAACAAAAAGCAAACGGTAAAACTCCGGTAAGCCCGGGTTTCTCCTGCAAAAATACCTGATCCGTTCTGTGCTGACCGGCGGGCTTTCCTTACAAAAACCGAGAGCACAACCAGCCCGCTGAGCACATACACGGGTAAGGTATAAGGAAACGCGATCCTGTTTACATATAAGGCCAGCCCGAACAACAGCAGCAATAGGGTAAACCAGGCTGTCATTTCTTTTTTAAACGGGTTCCCGCCGAATAAATAGGCAAACAGCACATTGAATAATGCCAGGCAGGCAATGATCATGTATTGCAGCTTTTCTACCCTTACCCCCCAACCGGAATGCAGCGTGGCCGTTGTAATAAAATTTAAGGCAAACATGCAGGTGCTGATACCACTATGAATGGTTACCAGCCACGTATCAAAGGTTTTATTACGAACGGATAAAAAATACGATGTGATCACCAGGCTGAACATCAGTTCGGCAAGGGGAGCAATAGAAACCGGGCTTATCCGGAAAAAATCCATATCCACCGTATAACAGGTTTTCCAGGAAATTTAAGCAATTCCAGGCAGGTTTATTTGCCCTGACCCGATTTTCTGATGACGGCCCCGGTGTCAAAATATTCATGAAGCTCGGCAATTTTCCCGTTTACGAGCTTAATGGTAAGCTGTGTGGGGATTTTTATGACCACGCCAGCATTTTTATTCTTTGCCGAATAATCAAACCAAAGCATCACCCATTCCTGCCATTTGCCTTCTTCTGAGCGGTTTTCCAGGGAAACTCCGGCCACATCGGCCGTTTTACCGTCCAGGTGTTCTTTATACCTTTCTTTCCAGATGGCTATGTACTGGTCTGTACGATTAACGTCTTCCCCGCCGGGGCCATAACAGACAAAGTCGGGAGCAAACAGCTGTTTTACCCTGTCGAGCTTACCCGCCACTACAGAATGTACAAAATCCCAGCCGATGGCCACATTCCGGTCATTGTTGGGGCTGATCCTCACATCGGCGGAGGCCTCCGGTGAGGTCTGAGCATGGCCTGCCAGAGGAACAGAGAGAAACAGGCTGAAAATGAAGTAAACTGTTATTTTTTTCATAACTTACTAATTGGGTTAAGGCTTCAAATTTCCGTATTCCGTCCGCCGTTCCCGTTTGAATGCGGGACAATTTTGTTTGATTTTAAGCCAGTAGTCGCAGTTACAAGCTCTCAGGAAGGAAGCGGGGAAAATGGCCATTATCCGGGCGAAAAACCACCCGGTAATCTCTCCCGGTAATCCGGGCCATCGGAGAACAGCACGGTTTTATGTAAAGTCCCGTACTGCATTTATATCTTTAAAAAAAACGCCCGGCCTAAGGCCGGGCGTTTAGGGATATGCGTTCGTTGGGGCCAAAGCTTGCGCCCCGTACGTGCGCGAAATTTAATCCACGTATTCGCGTTTTCTGGGCTCAGAAATCCGGGCAGCGCTGGCGGCCTGGAGCTCCTCGATAGAATTCACCTGGATATTCTGGTATTTTCTGCGCCCGGTACCGGCAGGGATCAGGTGACCTACGATCACGTTTTCCTTCAGACCGGCCAGGTCGTCGCGCTTACCTTTAACGGCAGCTTCAGACAGTACCTTGGTGGTTTCCTGGAACGATGCGGCAGAAACGAACGACTCAGTACCCAGTGACGCCGTGGTAATCCCCTGCAGGATCACCTGCGATACCGCAGACTGTGCATCCCGTACGGTCATTTGTTTCTTGTCTTCGCGCTTCAGGCGGCCGTTTTCGTCCTTGAATTCACGGGTAGAGATGATCTGACCTGGTTTGTAGTTTTCAGATGCACCGGCATCTACTACCACCTTCTTGTCAAATATCTTGTCGTTTTCTTCACGGAACAGCCACTTGTCAACCGCCTGCATTTCCAGGAACATGGTATCTCCGGCATCGATCACGTCTACCTTCTGCATCATCTGGCGTACGATCACCTCAATGTGCTTGTCGGAGATCTTCACACCCTGCTGACGATACACGGCCTGGGTTTCGTTCACCAGGTATTCCTGCACCGCGGTAGGTCCTTTGATACGCAGGATATCGGCCGGTGTGATGGCACCGTCTGAAAGCGGCTCACCCGCACGGATAAAGTCACCTTCCTGCACCAGGATCAGCTTCGACAGGGATACCATGTATTTCATTTTGGTACCGTCTTTGGCCTCCACGAAGATCTCACGGTTACCCCGCTTGATGCTACCGTAAGAAACCACACCGTCGATCTCCGAAACCACGGCCGGGTTCGACGGGTTCCGGGCTTCGAACAGCTCGGTTACCCTTGGAAGACCACCGGTGATGTCGCGGTTCATGTTGATCGCTCTCGGTATCTTGGCCAGGATCTGTCCGGCTTTCACCTCCTGTCCGTTTTCCACCATCAGACGGGCACTTACAGGCAGGTTATATTCCTTGGTTTCATCTTCCAGCGACTTGATGATCAGGGCAGGGTTTTTCGCCCGGTCTTTGGAGTCGGTGATCACCTTATCACGGAAACCGGTTTGCTCATCGGCTTCTTCGCGATACGTGATACCTTCTTCGATGGAGTCGTATTCTACTACCCCGTCAAATTCGGTCATGATCACGGCGTTAAACTGATCCCAGTTACACAGCGGCGCTCCTTTCTCCACGATCTCTCCGTCTTTTACCAACAGGGTAGAACCGTAAGGGATGTTATTGGCAATCAGCAGCTGGTTAGTAGCCGGGTCAATGATCCGGATTTCCCCTCTACGACCGATCACAATCGTGCTCTCTTCGCCTTCCTTGTTAGTAAACGGCACTGTCCGTACATCTTCAAAGCTGATCTTACCGGCAAATTTCGCCTTCAGGTTCGCTTCTACCGATACGTTCATGGCTGTACCACCGGTGTGGAACGTACGCAGGGTCAGCTGTGTACCCGGCTCACCGATCGACTGCGATGCAATCACACCTACGGCTTCACCTACATCCACCATCCGGCCGGAGGCCAGGTTACGTCCGTAACACTTGGCACAAACCCCTACTTTGGTTTCGCAGGTCAGCGCTGAACGGATCTCGATGGTTTCTATTGACGTATTATCTATTCTTTCTGCAATTTCCTCGGTGATCTCTTCTCCGGCAGCAATGATCAGTTCTTTGGTCAGCGGATCAATGATGTCGTGCACGGAAGTTCTACCCAGGATACGCTCTGAAAGCGGCTCGATGATGTCATCGTTTTCTTTCAGGGCAGATACGTTAATTCCTCTCAGGGTACCGCAGTCTTCTTCGTTCACCACCACATCCTGGGCCACATCGTGAAGACGACGGGTCAGGTAACCGGCATCGGCCGTTTTAAGGGCGGTATCGGCAAGACCTTTCCGGGCACCGTGGGTAGAGATGAAGTATTCCAGCACATCCAAACCTTCTTTAAAGTTGGAAAGGATCGGGTTTTCGATGATCTCACCCACGGAACCTGCAATGTTTTTCTGCGGTTTGGCCATCAGACCCCGCATACCGCCCAGCTGACGGATCTGCTCCTGAGAACCCCTTGCACCGGAGTGCATCATCATGTAAACCGGGTTAAAGCCCTGGCGATCGTTTTCCAGCTGACGCAGCAGCGTCTCTCTCAGGCGGGTGTTCACCCGGGTCCAGATGTCGATGATCTGGTTATAACGCTCCCGCTCGGTAATGATACCGAACATGTAGTTGTTCTGTACTTCTTCCACTTCTTCACGGGCATTATCAATCAGTCCCTGCTTTTCTTCAGGAATCATGATATCACCCAGACCGATAGACAGACCACCACGGAAGGCCGACTGGAATCCAAGCTCCTTGATATCGTCCAGGAACTGCGCGGTACGGGCAAAGGATACTTCCTTAAATACCTTACCGATGATGCCCTGAAGCTTTTTCTTGGTCAGCAGCTCGTTGATATAGCCTACTTTCTCCGGTACGAACTGGTTGAACAGCACCCTACCGGCTACGGTATCGATCATTTTCTCTACCAGCTCGCCGTTTTCATCTTTCACTTTGGTTTTCACCTTGATAAAGGCGTGCTTGGAAAGGCGGCCTTCGTTCAGGGCAATGATCACCTCTTCGGCGTTGTAGAATACTTTATCTTCACCGGCGATAGGCTCTTCCGGCGTAGAACGCTTGCCTTTGGTCACATAGTACAGACCCAGCACCATGTCCTGAGAAGGTACGGTAATAGGCGCCCCGTTAGCCGGGTTCAGGATGTTATGCGACGAAAGCATCAGGATAGATGCCTCCATGATGGCTTCCTGACCAAGCGGCACGTGAACGGCCATCTGGTCACCGTCAAAGTCAGCGTTAAAGGCCGTACACACCAGCGGGTGAAGCTGAATGGCTTTCCCTTCCACCAGCTTGGGCTGGAACGCCTGGATACCCAGACGGTGGAGTGTAGGAGCCCGGTTAAGCAGCACAGGGTGGCCTTTCAGTACGTTTTCCAGGATATCCCAGATCACGGCGTCTTTCCGGTCTACTATTTTCTTGGCCGATTTTACGGTTTTAACGATGCCCCTTTCAATCAGCTTACGGATAATGAACGGCTTGAAGAGCTCGGCAGCCATGTCTTTGGGCAGACCACATTCGTGCAGCTTCAGCTCAGGGCCTACCACGATCACCGAACGGCCGGAGTAGTCTACCCTTTTACCCAGCAGGTTCTGACGGAAACGTCCCTGCTTTCCTTTCAGCATATCGGAAAGCGATTTCAGGGCGCGGTTACCGTCTGATCTTACTGCGTTCACTTTTCTTGAGTTATCGAACAGCGAGTCTACCGCTTCCTGGAGCATCCGCTTCTCGTTTCTCAGGATCACCTCAGGTGCCTTGATCTCCAGCAGTCTTTTCAGACGGTTGTTCCGGATGATCACCCTTCTGTACAGGTCGTTCAGGTCAGAGGTAGCAAAACGGCCGCCATCCAACGGAACCAAAGGACGAAGCTCAGGCGGGATCACCGGTACCATACGGATCACCATCCATTCCGGATTGTTCTCGATACGGGTTTTGGCATCGCGGAAAGATTCCACTACTTTCAGGCGCTTGAGGGCTTCGGCTTTTCTCTGCTGCGAGTTATCGGTAGCGGCCTGGTGACGCAGCTCATACGAGAGCTCATCCAGCTTCAGCCTTGACAACAGCATATAGAGCGCCTCGGCTCCCATTTTGGCGATGAATTTCTGCGGATCTTCATCCGGAAGCATCTGGTTTTCTCTTGGCAGCTTATCCAATACATCCAGGTATTCTTCTTCTGTCAGGAAGTCCATCTGGGCCAGTCCGTCATCGGCTTTGATACCCGGCTGGATTACCACGTAGCGTTCGTAGTAGATCACCTGGTCCAGCTTTTTGGAAGACAGACCGAGCAGATAACCTATTTTGTTGGGAAGCGACTTGAAGTACCAGATATGCGCCACGGGTACCACCAGCTCAATGTGGCCCATACGCTCCCGGCGAACTTTCTTCTCGGTCACTTCCACACCGCAACGGTCGCAGATGATGCCTTTGTACCGGATTCTTTTATATTTACCGCAGTGACATTCCCAGTCTTTTACCGGCCCGAAGATCCGCTCACAGAACAGGCCGCCCATTTCGGGCTTGTAGGTTCTATAGTTGATGGTTTCGGGCTGGGTAACCTCTCCATAAGAGCCCTCCAGGATGGATTCCGGGGAGGCCAGGCTTATGGTTATGCTGTTAAAGTCACTGTTCAGCTTTTTATTTTTCTTTAATGACATTTTCTATGCTCTGTTTGAAAATGATTATAATTAATTAAGAGTGATCTCCAATGCAAGTCCCCTCAGTTCATGCACCAGTACGTTAAACGATTCCGGGATGCTGGCTTTCGGCAGGTTCTCGCCTTTCACGATGGCCTCGTACGCTTTGGCTCTTCCCAGTACGTCATCCGACTTCAGGGTCAGGATCTCACGAAGCACATGCGATGCACCGAAGGCTTCCAGTGCCCACACCTCCATTTCTCCGAAACGCTGACCACCGAACTGCGCTTTACCACCCAGCGGCTGCTGTGTAATGAGCGAGTAAGGTCCGATAGAACGGGCGTGCATTTTGTCGTCTACCAGGTGACCCAGCTTCAGCATATACATGATACCCACGGTAGTCGGCTGGTCAAAACGCTCACCGGTCAGACCGTTGTACAGGTAAGTACGGCCAAATTCTGCCAGGCCGGCTTCTTTCAGCTCGGCATCCACTTCTGCACTTGAAGCACCGTCAAAGATCGGGGTAGCATACTTGCGGCCCAGCTTTTTACCGGCCCAGCCAAGACATACCTCGTACAGCTGCCCGATGTTCATCCGGGAAGGTACCCCCAGCGGGTTCAGCACGATGTCCATGGTGCTACCGTCTTCCAGGAACGGCATGTCTTCGTCTCTTACGATCCGGGCTACCACCCCTTTGTTACCGTGACGACCCGCCATCTTATCCCCTACTTTCAGCTTACGCTTCTTGGCGATATACACTTTGGCCAGCTTCACGATACCGGCAGGCAGCTCATCGCCCACTTCCAGTACAAATTTCTCTCTCTTGAAGACCCCGATGATTTCAGAACGACGGGTGAGGTAGTTTTTCACCAGTGACACCAGCATACTGTTGGTCTCCGCATCATTGGTCCAGCCTTCCAGGATGATATCGCCCAGCAGGTTGGCTTCTTCCGGTACGTTATAGGTACTTTCGTCCACAAACGGGTTCTTGTCCGGGAAGAGGTTATTCGAGATATTGGATTTGTTGAACTTCACTCCTTTCGAGATCAGCTCTTCACCAAACTTATGTTTTACACCGTTCGATGTTTTACCATCGAGAAGCGTTACCATCTTGTCGATCATCACTTCTTTCAGCGCAGAAAGATCTTTGCTGTGCTTCACCATCAGGCGCTTCACTTCTTCCTTGTGCTTCACTCTTTCTTCTTTCGAAGGACGGGAGAACAGCTTGGTGTCAATGATCACCCCTCTTAACGATGGCGGCGCTTTTTTGGAAGCATCTTTCACATCACCGGCTTTGTCACCGAAGATGGCCCGCAGCAGCTTTTCTTCCGGCGTAGGATCGGATTCTCCTTTTGGTGTGATCTTACCGATCAGGATGTCGCCTTCCTTGATGTGGGTACCCACTCTTACGATACCGTTTTCATCGAGGTTTTTCACGGCTTCTTCCGATACGTTCGGGATTTCAGAGGTCAGCTCTTCTTCCCCGCGTTTGGTATCGCGAACTTCCAGGTCAAACTCCTCAATGTGGATAGACGTAAAGATATCTTCGCGTACCACACGCTCAGAGATTACGATGGCATCCTCAAAGTTATATCCCTGCCATGGCATGAAGGCCACCTGCAGGTTACGTCCCAGGGCCAGCTCGCCACCTTGTGTAGCGTAACCTTCCACCAGGATCTGTCCTTTTTTCACACGCTGTCCTTTCAGAACAATCGGGCGCAGGTTAATGCAGGTATCCTGGTTGGTTCTGCGGAACTTGATCAGGTTATAGGTGGTGAAGTTGGTATCAAAGCTCACCAGCTTCTGGTTGTCTGTCCAGTCGTAGTTCACCACGATCTTCTCGGCATCCACGTAGTCGATCACCCCGTCTCCTTCGGCCACGATCAGCGTTCTGGAGTCACGGGCCAGCTTACCTTCCAGCCCGGTACCTACGATAGGCGCTTCCGGACGCAGCAGAGGCACGGCCTGGCGCTGCATGTTCGATCCCATCAGGGCCCGGTTGGCATCATCGTGCTCCAGGAACGGAATCATGGAAGCGGCAATGGATACGATCTGGTTAGGAGCAATATCCATATATTCGATCTCATCCGGCGCCTTCATCGGGAAGTCGCCTTCGTAACGGCATTTCAGCAGGTCTACGGTGAAGGTTCCGTTATCTTTCACGTCAGCAGTAGCCATGGCAATGTTCTTGCCGTCTTCTTCTTCCGCGGTCAGGTATTCGATGTCACCGGTCAGCTTACCGTTTTCAATTTTATTGTACGGTGTTTCGATAAAGCCCATCGAGTTGATCTTCGCATAGGTACACAGCGAGGAGATCAGACCGATGTTCGGACCTTCAGGTGTTTCAATGGTACACAGACGACCGTAGTGGGTGTAGTGAACGTCACGCACCTCAAAACCGGCTCTCTCGCGGGAAAGACCGCCGGGTCCCAGGGCCGAAAGACGACGCTTGTGCGTGATCTCTGCCAGCGGGTTGGTCTGGTCCATGAACTGCGAAAGCTGGTTGGTTCCGAAGAACGAGTTGATCACCGAAGACAGCGTACGGGCGTTGATGAGGTCTACCGGCTTGAAGTCTTCGTTATCGCGAACGTTCATTCTTTCTTTGATGGTCCGGGCCATACGGGCCAGACCCACGCCGAATTGTCCGGAGAGCTGCTCGCCTACGGTACGCACACGACGGTTCGACAGGTGGTCGATATCATCCACCACAGCCTTGGAGTTGATCAGCCCGATCAGGTACTTCACGATAGAGATAATGTCTTCTTTCGAAAGTACGCGGGTTTCGAGCGGCGTATCCAGGTTCAGCTTGGTGTTCACCCGGTAACGGCCCACTTCTCCGAGGTCATAACGCTTATCGGAGAAGAACAGCCCCTGGATGATCTCCCGTGCGGTAGCTTCATCCGGCGCCTCGGTGTTACGAAGCTGACGGTAGATCTGCTCTACGGCTTCTTTTTCCGAGTTAGAGCTGTCTTTCTGCAGCGTGTTATAGATAATGTTGTATTCGGATACGTTGGCGTCTTCCCGGTGAAGGATCACTGATTTCAATTCGGTTTCGAGAATCAGCTCAATATCATTTTCCGTAATCAGGGAATCCCTTTCCAGCAGTACTTCGTTCCGGTCAATGGATACTACCTCGCCGGTATCTTCGTCCACGAAGTCTTCCGTCCAGGTTTTCAGCACCCTTGCAGCCAGTCTTCTGCCCACTACCTTTTTCAGGTTTTCGCGGGTAGCCTGGATTTCTTCGGAAAGACCGAACAGGTCAAGGATTTCTTTATCGGTACCGAAACCAATAGAACGCAGCAGCGTGGTTACGGGGAATTTCTTCTTCCGGTCGATGTACGCATACATCACGTTATTGACGTCGGTAGAGAACTCGATCCAGGATCCTTTCATCGGGATCACCCGGGCCGAATAAAGCTTCGTACCGTTGGTATGCTTGCTCATGGAGAAGAAAACACCCGGAGAACGGTGCAGCTGGGATACGATCACCCTTTCTGCTCCGTTGATCACGAAAGACCCCCTGGAGGTCATATAAGGAATGTTTCCTAAGAATACTTCCTGTTCTATAGTTTCGAAATCTTCATTGTCAGCGTCATTACAGGTCAGCTTCAATTTGGCTTTTAATGGCACTGAATACGTTAAACCTCTGTCGATACATTCATCTACAGAGTACTTGGGCTGGTCTATGGTGTAATCCACAAACTCAAGCACATAGTTCTCGCGCGAGTCGGCAATCGGGAAGTTATCCATAAAAGTCTGATACAGGCCTTCTGCCCTGCGGCTTTCAGCGGGTGTATCGATCTGGAAAAACTCGGTGAATGATTGCAACTGGATATCCAGGAAATCGGGATATTCCAACGCGGGCTGAACACTTGCAAAGGACTTCCTTCCGGTTTCTGTCAATTTCAAGGTTTTAAATTGTTTTAAGTGATTAAAGAACTTGTCGGCAGTCAGAAACTACCCGAAAAAATCGCAGTGAGGACCCCTTTTCATCTGCCCCTACGAAAGGCGGAAGTGTCTCGGGCAAGTCAGTGAAAGTGAAAAGTGAACAGTTACTGGTGAACAACTAAAACGGTAAACAGTTTGCTGCTGACTCTGAAGTTGTTGGGTATGCTACCAGGCTGTTGTCTTCTTACTTTGCACCAAAAGAGTGCAAAATTAATAAAATTTTCGTAGATATGCAAATTATGGGCCTAAATTTCTAAACAGACACAGAATTTTTTTCCTGCATCATCTTATAAACGTTTAAAAGGGGGTATTTCGCATTAAAATGGGATTAGAATATCAGCAGGGGGCATCTTTTTGTCTGATCGGCCGGCAGAACAATGGCGGGGCCCTGGTTTACGGAATCAGCTTTTGATGCGCATATCGTAACAGAACTCTTGTACTTCCAGTAGCCGGAAGGCCTTTCCTGCGGCAGATGGGTTCAGCAGGTAGTTGTATTCTGCAGGAATGACCACAGAAGGTATCCGGATCACGGAAATGTTATCGTGCAGGAGCCCGCTGCCCAGGTCTTTGGCAGAAAGCGGTGCAGGAACTGCCGCCCAGTCGGCCGGAAGCTCCCGGGGGTGATAAACAGACTGATCTTCTATTTCAAAAACCGCCAGGCTCAGGTGGCGGGGCACAAACGCCACATTTACATTGACCGAATATTCGAGCACGGCCAGCGAGGCGCTGCCGGCCGTATAAATACAAGGTATGTTGATGTGATTCCAGCGGCCGCCAAAAAGTTTAGCTCCGGTACCGGTGAGGTCATGGGCGTATTCGGTTTTACTGATGCGGTAAACTTTCATAGATGAAACAGGCCCCGAAGGGGTCAAATGTTTATAGCCCGTGATATCATTACGTTTCCTATGCGACCCCTTCGGGGTCGAATGGGTCTTTTGTAATCCGTACGGCTATAAATATTCGAATCCTTCGGATTCCGGATTAGCTGTATAATTTTATATTCTTCCAAAATTTATCCATAGCCATCTGCCTGACACCGTTAATTAAAAGGTTAGTGAACGTTATGAATATACACCGTAGGCAATACGCCCGATGAGGCTCTTGACTTCTTCGCGGCCGTAAAGGCTATCGGTGATGCTCAGCGGGGTAAGCCCGCCCAGGGCCTGGTTAGGGGCCTGCATCCATTGGTTAAACGCTTCAGTATCTTCAAACACCTCATACCCGTAGGCGTACAGGTCTGCCAGGGAGACGATCCTTTCACTCAGCGGCGTGTTAAACTTTTCCTCTCCTTTCTTATTAATGAGGGTGGCCCGGGTAACGGCCAAAGCCCCGGCCAGGTCATCATAATCCAGGGCGGTAGCTTTCTTGAACTGCTCCAGGTAATTTTTAGATACCCCTTTTTTACTGATCTGCATCTTTTGCAGAGGTGTCATCCCGCTCAGGGACAGCGGCCGGCCGGCGGCCATATACATGGTGGGGGCTTCACCCACAAAGCCACCGGATGGATCTGCAGAAGGGATGCTGTAGGGTTTAGGCGTTTTCATATAAGTATACTTTTTTACTTTTGTATAAGCAAATTTATACTATTTTTTCGAATAATCAAATCCTTCTCCTGTTTTTTTATTTTAGCTGTGAGCTCACCCGTCATGACTATCTCGTTTGCCTGAAATCAATTGCAGGATTACGACCACAAAAAAAGCACCGCCCTTCCGGACGGTGCCTTTTATCTTCGCTAAGCGCCAATTATTTGATTTCCACTTCAGCACCGGCTTCTTCCAATTGCTTTTTAAGGGCATCAGCCTCATCTTTAGCGATACCTTCTTTCAGAGGCTTCGGAGCTGAATCAACTACTTCTTTCGCTTCTTTCAGGCCAAGACCGGTCAGGTCTTTAACCAGTTTCACTACCTGAAGTTTGTTAGCACCACCTGATTTCAGGATCACATCAAATGAAGTTTTTTCTTCTGCAGCAGGAGCTTCCCCGCCAGCAGCAGGACCAGCTACCATTACTGCACCTGCAGCAGCAGGCTCGATACCGTACTCATCCTTAAGGATAGCAGCCAGTTCATTTACTTCTTTAACTGTTAAGTTTACTAATTGCTCGGCGAACGCTTTAATATCTGCCATTTTTATAAAAATTTAGATAGTTTAAAATGAATAAATTGGGGTTTACCCCGGTTAAAAAATTAATTTCAGGCGGCTTCTTTCTCTGAAAGAGTTTTAAGAATACCTGCCAGGTTTTGACCACCGCTCTGCAATGCACCCAGTACATTTTTCGCAGGAGACTGCAGCAGTCCGATTACTTCGCCAACCATTTCGGCTTTCGACTTCAGTTTCGAGAGGGCTTCCAGCTGGTCGTGACCAATAAACAGCCCGCCGTCTACCGACGCTCCTTTCAGCTTAATCGACTCTTTGTTGTCCTTCAGGAACTCTTTGATCAGGGTAGCTGCTGCCTTTCCGCTTTCCGGATGGAACATGATCCCTGAGAATCCTTTCAGAACCGACTCGTTGAACGACGTGTAATCTGTGTCGAGGCTTGCAAGAGCTTTCTCAATCAGCGTATTTTTTACTACCACATACTCTATACCGTTTTCAAAACACTTGCGTCTTAACTGGTTGGTTTTGGCCACCGAAAGACCGCTAGCGTCTGTAATATAGAAATAAGGGTTGGCAGCAAACTTTTCGCTCAGCTCCTGAATGATAAGTGCTTTCTCTTCTCTTGTCATGATTACAGTCCTATAATTGTTGATTTATCAATCTGAATACCAGGACTCATTGTACTGGACAATGAAATACCCTTTACGTACGTACCTTTCGCCGATGAAGGCTTAAGTTTGATCAAAGTCTGAACCAGCTCGTTAGCATTTTCAGCGATTTTTTTGGCATCAAAAGATACTTTTCCGATACCGGCGTGAATGATCCCTGTTTTATCTACTTTAAAGTCGATTTTACCGGCTTTCACTTCCTGCACCGCTTTTGCCACGTCAAGCGTTACTGTTCCTGACTTAGGGTTAGGCATCAGACCACGGGGGCCCAGTACTTTACCCAGACGGCCCAGCTTCGCCATTACGGTAGGCATGGTAATGATCACGTCAATGTCGGTCCATCCTTCTTTTTCGATCTTCTGAATGTAATCGTCCAGACCTACGTGGTCAGCACCTGCTGCTTTGGCTTCTTCGGCTTTATCAGGCGTACAAAGTACGAGTACTCTTACCTGCTTACCGGTACCGTGCGGCAATGCTACAACACCACGAACCATCTGGTCCGCTTTACGGGGGTCTACACCTAATCTTACGTCGATATCAATCGAAGCGTCAAATTTGGTATACGAGATTTGTTTCAGAATACCTGCGGCTTCTTCCAGGCTGTACGATTTCTCGCTGTCAAACTTGGTAAGGGCCTCTTTTCTTTTTTTGCTTATTCTAGCCATAAATTTGGTAATTAACGTTCCGATTCGAGACCGAAACTCCCATTGATTTGTTTAAATTAAAACGGCCTGTCTCCTGTAATGTTCAGACCCATGTTATTGGCTGTACCTTCTACCATTCTCATGGCAGCCTCAACGGTAAAGCAGTTCAGGTCAGGCATTTTGGTTTCGGCAATTGTTTTTACCTGGTCCCAGCTAACCGAACCTACCTTGTTCCGGTTAGGCTGGTCTGATCCTTTCTTTGCTTTTGATGCATCCAATAAAAGTACTGCAGTAGGAGGGGTTTTGATAACGAAATCAAATGATTTGTCTGTGTAGTATGTAATCAACACAGGAACCACCTGTCCCATTTTATCCTGGGTTCTGGCATTGAACTGCTTACAGAACTCCATGATGTTAATACCCTTAGAACCTAAAGCAGGACCGATAGGAGGTGCAGGGTTTGCCTGTCCGCCTTTGGCCTGAAGTTTTAAGTAGCCTGCGATTTCTTTCGCCATTTTTCTTGAAATTTTAAGATTTGAGAAATACGAACTAACGAACTCAGTCCCGCGCAGGCCCTTCCTAAGTCACAATCAGAAAGCGTCATCAGGATGATCATTCGATTCTCCAAAGTTTATCCTGCACTCTCAGGGGAAGCGTAACCTGCTGAAAACAGGTCAAGAGGACAAGAAAAACTTCGCCAAAACAGACTCATCGCCTAAAATGGACTGCAAAGGTAGACACTTGCTTTTTTATAACCAAATGATTTTGAGAAATTTATTATCCAGTCGGCGCCGCAGGATAATAATATACCTGCCGCCATCGGCCGGATACTAAGAAAAGTCAGTTTCTCTCCTGTGTATTATCATATTTCTTCCCTGAAAATAGCTATTTCTTTGCAGCGTACAAATCTCAGAAAAACATGAAAGAATTAGAAAACAAAGTAGCCATCATTACCGGCGCCGGTTCGGGCATCGGGAAGAGCACCGCGCTGCTGTTTGCCCGCAACGGAGCAAAGCTGGTTTTAACCGACATCAACGAAGATCACCTGGTGCAGGTGGTGGGAGAGGTGAAGGCGCTGGGGGCAGAAGCCGTGGGGGTAACGGCCGATTCGTCTAAGGCCGAAGATAATAAAGAGATTGCCGATATTGCCCTGGAGGTTTACGGCCGGCTGGATATTGCCGTGAACAACGCCGGCATTGGCGGAGCAATAGCCACAGTAGGTGAGTACGATGTACAGGAATGGCAAAAGGTGATCAATATTAACCTGAACGGCGTATTTTACGGTATGCGCTACCAGATACCCGCTATTGAAAAAACTTCCGGGAAGGGCTCGATCATTAACGTGGCTTCAATTTTGGGATCGGTGGGTTTCGCCCATAGCGCCGCTTACGTGGCGGCCAAGCACGGTGTGGTGGGCCTGACCAAAACAGCGGCTATTGAGTATTCGGCCAAAGGCATACGCATCAATTCAGTAGGGCCCGGGTTTATAAAAACCCCGCTGGTGCAAAGCGCATTGCCGCAGGAGGCCCTCGACGGACTGGTAGCCCTACACCCCATCGGCCGACTGGGTGAACCCGAAGAAGTGGCCGAGGTATTCCTCTTCCTGGCCAGCGAGCGATCTTCTTTTGTTACAGGCAGCTATTATACCGTCGACGGCGGCTACACCAGCTTATAACGGGGCTTAAAGGGTACCAACGGCTGTGTTGTTTTCGGAATTCGGCCTTAGTCACATTCTTCCATTTAATCACTTGGGCTTCGACGGGGCCACCCAGCCAGGCTCAGCCTGACAAGGGGGCTCCTTCGTGCCCTTATCTACGGCATCGCCGTTTCGCCCAGGAGAATTCTCGGACGTAAACGCAGCCCGAAGTTACCGTCGGTTTTGTTGCGGATAAATTCTACCGCCTCGTCTATGGAGTCGGTTACCAGGAAAAGATCGGGGTCTTTCAGGGAGATGGTCTTTTCCCTGACCATCATCCGAACATGCTCAATGATGTGATGATGGTATTCCGAACCGAACACCACTACCGGGAACTGCTCAATTTTCCCCGTCTGGATGAGGGTCAGCGCCTCAAAGAATTCATCCAGGGTACCGAAGCCGCCTGCGCAAATGATAAAGGCATACGAATATTTGATCAGCAGGGTTTTCCTGACAAAGAAATATTTGAAATCCACATATTTGTCCAGGTAGGGGTTGGCCCGCTGCTCGTGCGGCAGCTCGATGTTGCACGCCACAGATGCTCCGCCGGCATCTTTGGCCCCGCGGTTGGCGGCCTCCATGATGCCGGGCCCGCCGCCTGTCATGATGGTGAAGCCGAGGGTAGAGACCTTCGCTGCCAGCTGGCGGGCTTCCTGGTAGTGAATGTTGTTTTCGTCAAAACGGGCCGAACCGAAAACCGTAACGCAGGGCCCTACAAAGTGCAGGGTTCTGAACCCCCTGATAAATTCCACGAATACGTCTAGCGCGTACCGGAACTCTTTCCATCGGGCCCGCGGGCCTTCCAAAAATCGTGTTTCTGAATTGTTGATCATAGTATTGAACCTGTATATCCTGTTAAAGGGGCAAGATAGAAAACCTGCCCAAATGAAGAAAGAAATCTTCTAATTCATTCACAAAGGTAATTTTGTTCTGTCACTCCTGTTCAATACTGCGGCAAAAAACTACCTTTATACTTTGAAACACCTATCGCTTTACCATGAAGTTATTTTTCTGTATCCTGTTTTCATTTGCTGCAGGCCCGTGGGCCCTGGCGCAGAAAAACGCTGAAACCGTAAAAATCACGTATGCCCGTATATTCAACGATCAGCCTGCCGATGACCGGAACGCTACTGTGGTTTTTGCCCGTAACAACGCTACATTGATCACTACAGAAAATATTCTCCGGGGCACGGCGCCTTTTCCGGCAGAGCAAACGTTTTTTAACCCTGAAAACCGGAAGCTTATCTATTTCTCCTACCTGTCAGACGGCCAGGCCCTGTCGGCCGAAGATACCCTCAGCGCCCGGTATGAATTGTTACCCGATACGCGGGAAATCCTGGGCTATTCCTGCCGGAAAGCCAAAACCGTTATTAACTCGAATACCATTGAAATCTGGTACACTACTGCGCTGCCGTACTACGCCGCACCTTCTGCCTTAGGCATTGACCTGGGAACGGTGCTGGAAACCGTACGCAACGGGAACACGATAATCCGGGCACAAAAAATCGAGAAAAATGCCGTTTTTCCTAAAATAATAGCCGCAGAAAATTATGACCTCCTCTCCTATCGCGACCTGATCTGGAAAAGCCGTTTTACCACCATCCCGGTTTTTGACCACGAGCTGATCAACTGGAACGAAGAAACCCGGTCTAAAGAAGGCGTGCTGCGTTTTGCGAACGGAACGCTTATTGTTAAAAAGGTGAAGTTCCCGGAAATAGGAGACCGGCAACAGGTGTTTGTGGAGTTGAAGCAGCGTTCAAACGGTGACGCCTATGACCGCACCGGCTCCGTATTTGTGATCCCGGAAGGCCGGGAAAAGAATTTTTTTGACGGGCTCAGGGATGGGATCCGGACCCTGCCCCTGCTGAAGGATACTTCGGGGGGTGAGTACCAGGGCATGACCCTTACTGAAAACTACCTGCCGAACATAGAGCTGATGCGGTTTTTTACCTCTTTCGGCATCCATCATTTTAATTACAATACGATCAAAGGGAAGGAATGGCTTGAATTTACGCCTTTTCGCCAGGAAATATCCGATTTGCGAAGTGAGCTAAGCAATAAGGAAGTGTATGTAGGCACGTATATCGGCAATTACGATAAAGGTGGCCACGAGGTGAGCCTGGAAATTACGGTGCATAACGGAAGCTCGCCTTACGGGAATTTCAATTATGCGCTGCCGGTATTCAATACCGTTAATGTGATGGAAATGGGCGGACAGAATTACGCTACTTTTTTTGCGGATGAAAAAGGCCTCCGGGTTGAATTTACCCTGGATCACGATTTGAAAGAGGCCAAACTGCGTTACATCACCACCGGTCACGGTGGCTGGGGAAACGGTGATGAGTTTGTGCCGAAGGTCAACCGGATCTTCCTGGATAACCTGCAGGTGCACAGCTTTACACCCTGGCGGCAGGACTGCGGCTCTTACCGGCTATCCAACCCGGTATCGGGAAATTTTGCTTCGGGGCTTTCTTCTTCCGATCTGAGCCGCTCCAACTGGTGCCCGGCTACAGTAACCAACCCGGTGTTCATTGACCTGGGTGATCTGAAGGCCGGGAAGCACAGCATCCGGGTGAAGATTCCGCAGGGCCCGAGAGAAGGAAGCAGCTTCAGCTTCTGGAATGTGAGCGGGGTGCTGCTGGGGCGGCAGTAGCTATTCAGAGCCGAGGACCAGGAATTTTCTATCGATAACCAGGCAGGTTCCGCATAAAAGATTTTTATTATAAAATTTCAAACAATCGCCCACTATTGCAAATTTTAGATACTCTTTGCAAAACGTTAATGCTTATTGTAAAAAATCACGAAATTTTGCAATAGCGATTTTCTTATTGCAATAGCCGTATTAATACGGAATATCTATCCCATCAAATCAAAGCGCCCTCCTTTTTTGCAAATGTGCCCCTCTTCCGGCATATTTACAGTATCATTCCTGCCCGTTTATGCGATTCATTTTTGCCGGACTCTGCCTCCTTCTCTCTTTTCCTGCCTCCGCGCAGCAGAAGAAACCCAATATTGTTCTTATCCTGGCCGATGACCTCGGAATTGGCGATATCGGCACGTACGGGCAGAAGATCATCCAAACACCGAACATCGACCGGCTGGCTGCAGGCGGCTTAAAGTTCACGCAGTTTTATTCGGGTACTTCGGTGTGTGCACCATCGCGTTCGGCCCTGCTGACGGGCCAGCATACCGGGCACACGTATATCCGGGGCAATAAAGAGATCATGCCGGAGGGCCAGGAACCGCTGGCCGATTCCGTTCAGACACTGGCCATGCTTTTGAAAAGCGCCGGCTACACCACCGGTGCTTTCGGGAAATGGGGGCTGGGAATGACGGGCACCACGGGTGACCCTAACCGCAAAGGATTTGATGAGTTTTTCGGGTACAACTGCCAGCGGCAGTCGCACCGGTACTACCCTACCCATCTCTGGCACAATGACCGGGAAGTGCCGCTGGAAGGCAACGACCTGGCCCATAAGGTTCTCTATGCCCCGGCGCTGATCCAGGAAAAAACGCTGGAATTTGTGGAAAAGAACCAAAACAAACCTTTTTTCCTGTTTATTCCTACCGTTCTGCCCCATGCAGAGCTGGCCGGGCCGGAAGATGAATTTTACCGCAAGTATGAGAATCGCTTTGAGGAAACCGTGTACACGGGAAACGATTACGGGCCAGAGGCTACCGTACCCGGCTATGCTTCGGTTTCCAAGCCATGGGCTACGTATGCGGCCATGGTAGAGCGAATGGATCATTATGTAGGAGAAGTGGTACAGAAGCTAAAGGAGCTGAACCTGCTGGGCAATACGCTCATTATTTTCACCAGTGATAACGGTGCGCATTCGGAAGGCGGGGCTGATCCGGCCTTTTTTAACAGCACGGCCGGTTTCCGCGGCCAGAAAAGAGACCTGTACGAGGGCGGTGTGCGGGCTCCCTTCATTGCACACTGGCCTGAGCAGATCGGTGCGTCGCGCATAACAGATCATGTAGGCGCTTTCTGGGATCTCCTCCCCACTTTTACCGACCTGGCCGGGACTCCTTCAGCCCGTTATACCGACGGGCTTTCGCTTCTGCCCACGCTCACCGGGAAAGACCGCCAGGCCCGCCATAAATACCTTTACTGGGAATTTCACGAAGGAGGCGGACGGCAGGCCGTGCGCTCCGGGAAATGGAAACTGGTGAAGCTCCAGGTCAAAACCCCGGAAAAAACCATTTACGAGTTATACAACCTGGAAACAGATCCCGGTGAAACGCGAAACCTGATAAACAAAAAGAGCTCTGTGTACAAAAAGCTTCGGAAATATATAGAAGAAGCACACGCCGAAAGTACCCTTTTCCCCCTTTATCCGATGGAAGGCCGATGATTTGTCTTTCAGAACAGCATGCTTGTACAAGTATCTCTTGGAACTATCCACGCCCGCTGCCTTCCGGACCTACGTGAATACGGTTGAAAAAGATACTTCGCGGTACGTGATCTGGTACGGGCAGGAGACGTATAAGCAGATTCGGGCCAAAGTCAAATAGTACAGGCAGATGACACAGCTTATAACCTGCGTCATCTGCGCCCTGAAAAATCAAAATACGTATTTCGTAGACAGGAAATGCGAGCTGTGCCCTTCTACGATCCAGTTGAAAATAGCCTTATTCATCTCCGTATCTTTGGTGGCTACTACGGTACGGATGGAGAACGCGCGTAGCGCGTCTTCCACCGAGAGGGTTCCTTCGGCCGAATCCTTGCGCCCGGTGAACGGGAAAGTGTCCGGTCCGCGCTGGCACTGGGCATTGATGTTCACCCGGCTGACCTGGTTCACCAGCGGGTCAATCAGGTTGGCAATCTGGTCCGGGTTAGAGCCGAAAATGCTCACCTGCTGGCCGTGAGAAGAGTCAATGATATATTGAATGGGCTCTTCCATATCATCAAAGGGCACTATGGGGATCAACGGACCAAACTGCTCTTCGCTGTACACTTTCATTTTGCTGTTTACCGGGTAAAGCACCGCCGGGTAAACGAAAGAGTTGACGGTGGTTCCGCCACCTTTGTTCATCACTTCCGCTCCGTTAGCCCGGGCATCGCGGATGCATTCGGCCAGGTAGGCCGGCTTTCCGGGTTCCGGAAGGGGCGTCAGCTGCACGCCGGCATCCCAAGGCATGCCGTATTTCAGTTTTTCCAGCTCTTCCGTAAACAGGTTCAGGAAGCGCTTCGCGATGGAACGGTGCACCCAGATGATCTTAATGGCCGTACAGCGCTGGCCGTTGAAAGAAAGCGACCCCAGGATACATTCTTTCACCGCCAGTTCCACATCGGCGTTTTTGAGTACGATCCCCGCATTTTTGGCATCCAGCCCCAGCACGGCACGCAGGCGATTCAGCTTAGGATGCATCTTTTTCAGGTCACTGGCCACTTTGCTGGAACCGATCAATGTGAGCACATTGATCTTACCGGTATGCATCAGCGGAGGCACCACGTTAGCGCCCCTTCCGTAAATGGTATTCACCACGCCTTTCGGAAAACACTCCCTGAAGGCTTCCAGCATAGGATAATGCAGGAGCGTACCGTGCTTGGGCGGCTTGAAGAGAATGGTATTGCCCATGAGAATGGCCGGGATCAGCATGGTGTAGGTTTCGTTCAAAGGGTAGTTGAACGGACCCATGCACAGCACCACACCGAAGGGCGAGCGACGAATCTGCCCGATGATCCCCTGCTCTATTTTAAAGCGCGAGGAATTACGGTCAATATCTTTGAGACAGTCAATGGTATCGTAAATATATTCTACCGTACGGTCAAATTCTTTTATGGAATCGCCCAGCGACTTACCGATCTCATACATCAGAAGGGTGACGATCTGCGATTTCTTTTCCAGCATTTTCCGTACAAAATTCTCCATGCAGGAGATTCTTTCGCTCACGCTCATGGTGGGCCATTCGCCCCGGCCATTATCGTAGGCTTTCAGGGCTGCCTCCAGCGCTTCCATGGCTTCTTTTTCGGTAGCAATGGGGTAGCTTCCGATCAGGAGGCTTTCAAAAGAATCGCCTTTTTTAACATAAATAGGGGAATGGACTTCCTGTACGGGGCCTGACCACTGAATCATCTGTCCTCCCATCAGGTATTCTTTCTGATGCAGGGGTTCCAGCTGAAACTGTTCGGGTATCCTGCCGTCTTCCGGGAAAATATCCGCAATTTTTTCTTCCAAAGATTTCATTGTTAAAGAGGTTCGGTTTAATAATTCAGGGGCGAATATATAATAAAGCCAAGTGTAAATAAAACCTATACAGCTAAATTTTATTCTGTAAATTCATAAAATACAAAATATTTGTTTAGTGATTTGTTCGATTTTATATATAAATATGCCGAAAAACTAAATAAAATATAGTCCGGTATCGTTTGCGGACGTCAAAAACAAAACGTTATCCCAGCCTGTAAATAAAAATCCGGCTACCGATATATTTTCATTATTGCGCCTGCGTTTTTATCTTTCGCCATCAAATCAAGTACAAATGACGAAACCCGCCGCCCTTATCCTGTTTCTGGTATTAAGCCTTCCATCGTTTGCCCAGGAGATAGAAATACCCCGTCTCAAAAAACATATTTATTACCTGGCCGATGATAAAATGAAGGGCCGGGGCACGGGAAGCAAAGAAGCGGATAAAGCCGCAAAGTATGTTCAGAAAGCATTTAAATCTTACGGCCTGAAGCCCCTGGGTACACAGGGGTATTACCAGGATTTCGAAGCGAAGGTCCGGCGGGTGGTGGTTCAGGATAGTATCCGGCCATCGCGTAATGTGATCGGGTTCCTGGATAACGGGGCAGATAAAACCGTTATCATCGGCGCACATTACGATCACCTGGGAGAAGGGAAGCAGGGCAGCTCAAAGGATTCTACCGGTTACGGCCGGATTCATAACGGAGCCGACGACAATGCTTCAGGCGTAGCGGGCCTGTTGGAGCTGGCCCGGGTTTTTTCTCAAAATAAGGTAAAGGAGCCGGTGAATTTTCTTTTCATTGCTTTCGGGGCAGAAGAGCTGGGGCTGGTGGGCTCGCGTTATTTTACCGCCCATCCTACCCTTCCGCTGAGCACCGTACATTTTATGCTGAATATGGATATGATCGGGCGGTTCAATCCAGATAACGGCGTGGCGATTATCGGCTACGGAACGGCTCCTGAGTTTGAAACCATTTTTAAGCAGATCGATACGTCGCGGCACATCCGTCATTATACCGGTTACGAAGGCCGGGGCGGATCAGACCAGACGTCTTTTTACGAGAAAGACATCCCGGTTTTGTTTTTCCATACCGGCGGGCACGACGATTACCATAAACCGGGTGACGATGCCCACAAGATCGATTACGTATCGCTGAAGGGAATCCTGGACCTGGAGAAAGAGGTGGTTGAACGGAGTTTCGGGATAGAAAAAATGCATTTCAGGAGTACGGATAAGCAGTAGATGATTGTTCCGGGAACGTGTCATTGCCATAAAAAAGGCTTGCGTAATGCATACGCAAGCCTTTTTTGTGTATTAAAACTCCGGCTTATAACTTTCTCTTACCCGGCTCTCCCACAGAGATCATGGCACAACGGAAACCGATGGTTGCCGTAGAGGAATCCTGATCCAGGAAGCGACGTGTTCCCGGCGAAAGCCAGTATGCCACATCATTCCATGAACCGCCTTTGTATACCCTGACGCGGTTATCGATGAGGGAGTTATTGTTTTTAGAGTCATAGTTTTTCTCTTCGTCCTGGTAGTCGCTTCTCCTGATCGGGTTAAGATCGTTGAAGTCGCGGTAGGAGTTCGGACGGTACAGGTCATAGACCCATTCGTTCACGTTTCCGGCCATGTGGTACAGCCCGAAGTCGTTCGGGTAATATTCGTATACCGGAGCGGTGATCTGGTATTTGTCGTTCAGACGTCCGGCCACACCGGCGTAGTCACCCCGGCCTCTTTTGTAGTTGGCCATCATTTCTCCTCTTGCTTTTCCTTTTGAACGTCTCATGGAAGAGCCGTCCCACGGATAAATACGGTTATCGTAGTTTTCATCCACCGTTTGCGTACCGATCGTTGCTTTGGCAGCGTATTCCCATTCGGCTTCAGTAGGCAGGCGGAAGTCAGGCAGGTTAATGCCGGTTTCTATCGGCACCCTCCCGGTTACTTTAGGCGCAGCTTCGGCGGTAGCGGCATCTTCTTTTTTCTTTTTGCCGAAAGAAAGTCCTTTCTTGCCGCCTTTGTCCCCGTATTTGGCATACATCTCGTTATTTACCACGGCTGATCTCCACTTGCAGTAGTCGTTGGCCTGCACCCATGACACCCCTACCACCGGGTAGCTTCTGAACCCGGGATAACGGAGGTACTGGTCTACATACTGGTCGTTAAACGACATTTCATTGGCCCATACGGTAGTATCGGGAAGCGCCGATGCATAGAATTCACGGGTAGAGTCTTTGCTGATGGCGTACAGGTATTCCAGGTAATCGAGGTTGGAGATTTCCGTTTCGTCCATATAGAAAGACCCCACGGTAACGGTACGGTCAATATTGTCACGTGCATAGGTAACGTCTTCTTCCAGGGTACCCATCACAAAGCGGCCGCCCTCAATAAATACCATATTGGGACCTGCAGGCTGGCCTTTAAAGTCAGCAACCTTGAAGCCCTCGCCTTCTTTCTTGGCATACGCCGCCCCGGTGGTCCGGCTTCTTTTACCCGGATCATTCGAAGATTTTTTACCGCTGCTGCACGAGGATGCAACAAAAAGAGTAAGTGCCAGGAAAGCTACACTTAAAGTTATTCTCTTCATTATAAATTATTTTTTAATACACGAATTCGCAAAAATAAACCAAATATCTGAAACAAAAGCTGTCAGCTTTCAATATGCGCCCTGATCCTGTCAAATAAGGCATCTATCTGCTGAATGGCCTTCACTTCACTCACTTCGAAAACCAGGCGGTCTTTGACCTGTTTCAGGCCGGCCTGCTTCGGATACAATTTTATGAAATCAAGAATTTTGCCAAACTTATCGGTCTGGTAGTATTCCTGATGCTTTTCTGAAACGAAATAGCCTTTGAGTTTATTATTTTTCAGAACTAATTTTTCAAAACCGATAAATTCGGCTTTCCACCTGATTCTGACTATTTTAAATAGCTCTTCCACCTCCTGTGGCAGCGGTCCGAAGCGGTCGGTCAGCGAAGACTGCAGGTTTTCCAGCTCTGCTTCGGTTTTCAGGGTATCAATGGTATTGTATACCGAAAGCCGTTCGGAGATGTTGCTGATGTACGTTTCCGGGATCAGGATCTGCAGGTCGGTTTCAATCTGGCAGTCTTCTATTTTATATACTTTCTGGCTCAGCTCTTCTTCAAACAGGCTGCGGAATTCGTTTTCTTTGAGCTCTGAAACGGCTTCATCCAGTATTTTGTGGTACATTTCATAGCCCAGGTCATTGATAAAGCCGCTTTGCTCCGAGCCCAGCAGGTTACCCGCTCCCCGGATGTCGAGGTCGCGCATAGCCACTTTAAAGCCGTCGCCCAGGTCTGAAAACTGCTCGATGGTCTGCATTCTCTTCCGGGCATCGGTAGTGAGCCCTGAGAGCGGCGGGGTCAGCAGGTAGCAAAAGGCTTTTTTGTTGGACCGCCCTACCCTGCCCCGCATCTGGTGCAGGTCAGAGAGGCCGAACATGTGGGCCTGGTTGATGATGATGGTATTGGCGTTGGGAATATCCAGGCCTGATTCAATGATGTTGGTAGAGATCAGGATGTTGGTTTCGTTTTCAATGAAACGGATCATCACTTTCTCCAGCTTCTCGCCCTCCATCTGGCCGTGGGCCACGCCTATCCGGGCTTCGGGCACCAGCCGATAGATAATATTGGCTATTGTATCGATATCGCTTACCCGGTTATGGACAAAAAATACCTGCCCGCCCCTGCCCAGCTCATAGCTGATAGCATCACGGATCAGCTCTTCCTTAAAGGTCTCCACACGCGTTTCCACGGGCTGGCGGTTAGGCGGTGCTGTGGCAATCACCGAAAGGTCACGCGCGCCCATGAGCGAGAAGTGCAGCGTACGCGGAATAGGCGTGGCCGTAAGCGTCAGCACATCCACATTCAGCTTCAGCTCTTTGATCCGGTCTTTGGCCTTTACCCCGAATTTCTGCTCTTCGTCAATGATCAGCAGGCCCAGGTCTTTGAATACCAGTGATTTGCTCAGTAGCTTCTGGGTTCCGATCAGGATATCTGTTTTGCCTTCTTTTACTTCTTTGAGGGTTTGGGTGGTATCTTTGGCCGATTTGAAGCGGTTCAGGTAGTCTACGGTCACCGGCATCTGTGCGAGGCGTTCTGAAAAGGTCCTGTAGTGCTGCAGGGCCAGGATGGTGGTAGGCACCAGCACGGCCACCTGCTTGCCGTCTGCCGCTGCTTTAAAGGCTGCGCGGATGGCCACTTCGGTTTTCCCGAAACCCACGTCGCCGCATACCAGGCGGTCCATAGGATACGGCTTCTCCATGTCGTCTTTCACCTTGGCGGTGGCGGTAGCCTGGTCCGGGGTATCTTCGTACATGAACGACGACTCCAGCTCTATCTGCATGTAGTTGTCTTTCGAAAATGCAAAGCCGGGGGCTTCGCGCCGCTTGGCATACAGGGCGATCAGCTCTTTGGCAATGTCTTTTACCTGGCGCTTGACTTTTGATTTCCGGGTTTCCCACTCGCCCGATCCCAGCTTGCTCATGGCGGGCGGATCGCCTTCTTTCCCCGAATACCGGGCTATCTTGTGCAGGCTGTGAATGTTCACATAGAGCAGGTCGTTATCGCGGTACACGAGCCGTACGGCTTCCTGCTTTTTCCCGTTAACATCAATGGTCTCCATACCCGCAAAGCGGCCTATACCGTAATCCACGTGGGTTACGTAGTCGCCGGGCTGCAGCGATTTGAGTTCTTTCAGCGTGAGGGCTTTGGATTTGGAAAAGTGGTCTTTTTCCCGGTAACGGTTCAGCCGTTCAAAAATCTGGTGGTCGGTATATACCAGCAGCTTGTTCTGCACATCGATGAAGCCGTCTCTCAGGTTGGCCGAAAGCGGGTTGAATTTAAAGCGCGGGTTGATCTCCGCAAAGATGGTTTCGAGGCGGTTCAGCTGCTTCAGCGAGTCAGAGGCAATGAAAACCGTATATCCCAGGGCCTGGTTCTCGGTCAGGTCCTGGTTAAGCAGGTTAAAGTCTTTGTTGAACGAGGGCTGGGGTTTGGATTCAAAGGAAAATATCTGTGTATCCTTAAAGTATCCTTTTTTGCCCAGCTCAAGGGTTTTGTAGCTCAGCACCCCCTTTTTTACCCCCTTTTCATCGAGGTGGGAGTCTTCGGGCCGCAGCGAGAGGTTAATGTCTCCGCTGCCGCTTTCTTCATAGGCCCGTTCTATACGCCGGTAGTGGCTTTGCACGCGGTCAAGAATAAAGCCCAGGTCGCTGAAAACCACGAGGGAGTCTTGCGGAAGGAAGTGAAAAAACGGAACGGTTTCTTCTACCGCCAGCCGCTCCTGCAGGTTCGGGGTAATGCTGATCTGCCCGGTTTTCTGGGTAGAGAGCTGCGATTCGGCCTCAAAGGCCCGGATGCTTTCCACCTCATCGCCGAAGAGTTCTATCCGGTAGGGCACATCGGCCGAATACGAGAAGACATCCAGGATACCTCCGCGCACCGCAAATTGCCCCGGCTCGTATACAAAGTCGGTTTTTTCAAAATTATAGGAAACCAGCAGCTCGGTCACAAAGTTCAGGTCAAGCGTGTCACCCACCTTTACTTTCAGCGTATGGGCTACCAGTGTTTTCCGGCTGACCACTTTTTCGGAAAGTGCTTCCGGGTAGGTGACGATAAGAAGCGGATCGGGATTCTGGAAGCGGGTCAGGAGCGAGGAACGCTGAATAACATTGGCATTTTCCACTTCTCCGGCTTCCCGTTTAAACGATGCCGGAAAATACGCGATCTGCGGCGCATCAAAACCGTAAATATTCTGAAGATCATTGAAAAAATACAGCGCCTCCTCCCGGTCTTCTCTTACGATCAGGGTATAACGGGGTGCATTTTCAAACACTGCGGCGGTAAGAATGCTGCTGAGGCTTCCGGTCAACCCTTCCGTACGGACATGCGACTCCCTGTTTAGTGCAATGGCCAGGTTTTGCACAAAACTGTCCTGTGTATAAATCTTTAGGAAATCGCGCGCGTTCATTTCCCTGCAAAGATACGTTATTTTTCCCGCCGATGCTGAAATCGGGAAAAGGAAGTTGCGCAGTTTGTATTTAGCCGGCTTCTTACCGGCCCGGAAGCTTTTTCTCTATCTCGGGCTCAGGCAGCGGAATTGCATTTTTTGCCCGATTGTACAGCTCCGTAAGCGCTTTGACGATTTCGGGCTTGTACCGGGCCAGGTCGTATTTTTCACCGGGGTCTGCCTCGATGTCGTAAAGCAGGGGCACATCCAGCACCCTGGGAGGCTCGGGAGAGTAAGACGCATGCGTAACGAAATGCGCTTTCCACCGGTCCTGCCTGACGGCCTGCAGGGTTTCATTGATATAGTAAAATATCTCCGTTCTTATGCTTGTGCGGGTACCCAGCAGGAGCTCACTCTGATCCATTCCGTCCAGCTCCAGGTTCCCGGGTATTTTTGAACCGGTGATCCGGGCTATTGTCGGGAAAATATCCAGGGCACTGAACAGGGCCGTGCTGGTGACGTTAGCCTTTATCCTGCCCGGCCACCAGGCAATGCCGGGTACTCTCATGCCGCCTTCATAGGTTGAATTTTTGCCTTCAAAAAGCAGGCCGGCAGAGCCCCCGTGGTCTTTTTGCGTTAACCAGGGCCCGTTATCGCTGGTGAAGATCACCAGCGTGTTGTCCTCAATTCCCAGGTTTTTCAGCTCCTGTATGATCTGCCCCACGCTCCAGTCCAGCTCAGATACCACATCGCCGTAAATTCCTCTTTTGCTTTTGCCTTCAAAATCAGGGGACGCGTACAAAGGCGTATGGGGAAAGTTACTGGCGTAGTAGGTAAAAAACGGTTGGTTTTTATGATTCCTGATGAACTTTATTACTTCTTCGGTGTACCGTTTGGTGAGGTATCTCTGATCGGGTTCGTATTCTATTATTTCATCGTTTCTGAACAGCGGAAGCTCAGGCGCACCGGCCCTGGGCCCGGCCGGAAAAGGCTGGTCAGGGTCGATCCGGGTCGTAAAGACCCGTCCCATATCGTTAGAGTACGGCGTTCCGAACCAGTAATCAAACCCCTGCCTCACGGGCAGGTATTCTTTCACACTGCCCAGGTGCCATTTGCCGATGATGGCTGTGGCGTATCCGTTTTCCTTCAGCATCTCGGCTATGGTAATTTCCGTGTGGGGAAGCCCGGTAGCCGAGTTCTGGCGAAATACATCTCCTTTGCCGTAAACACCGGTCCGGACCGGGAAACGCCCGGTCAGCAGGGCTGCCCGGCTGGGTGTACAAACGGCAGCTCCGGCATAGCACTGGGTAAGCCGCATTCCTTCGGTTGCCATTTTGTCCAGCTCGGGGGTAGAGATGGTGGGGTGCCCGTAGCACCCCAGGTCGCCATACCCCATGTCATCGGCTAAAATGACGATTATATTAGGCCGCTTATCGCTTTTTTGCGACCGGGCCGTTTCTGTCGCCAGCAGCAATACCAGGAAGATCAAAGCGTACCGCATCTTGTATACCGTTTATCGTGTAATGATCAGGTCAGCGGTGATGGGCAGGTGATCCTGGTCATTCAGGCCCGTATACGGCGCAGAGACGTTCATAATCTTGATGTTTTTGCTGGTGATGATGTTGTCTATGCTCAGCCCGTCTTTCTTCCCGTTCAGCTTGCCCGAGGGCGCGGTCAGGAACCAGCCCTGGTTGCCGCCGTTGGCGATGTTAAAGCCCTCTGACATAAACCGGAGTTGCTCTTCATCTATGGCATTAATGTCGCCCATGCATATAAAATACTCGTAATTTTTGAGCTCTTTTATCAGTAGCTCCAGCGACTCCTTATGCCATTGCTGCTGCCAGGGCATATGGGTAGACAGAACCGTGATGGTGGTACCGTCAATGACCAGGTCGCCTACGATGGCGTAGTATTCTCCAAACCAGTTTTTCTGGCGGATATTTTTCAGCTTGTAATGGCTGTTGATGCCGTTAAAGATCCAGGTATGGGCCTCTCCGAAGTACCGGTAATTATAAAACGGCTTCAGTATTTCATCTTCGGCATTGAGCGTGCTGTCTTTATCAAAGCCTTTGTTCCACTCGTTCACCCCCAGTATATCCAGGCTCTGGCTGCTTACCCAGGCCCTCCATTTCAGTGCTTCGGCCTTAAAATGGCGCCCCTGGAAACCGCCGGTAACCCCCTGGTTAAAATGCCCTACATTATAGGTCCCTACTTTCAGCCGTATGGGTTGCTTTTCCTGCGCATAGGCTTGCACAACGGAAAGCAGAATCAACAAACGGAGTACTGATTTTATCGTAAATTTCATTGTATTTTTTATTTAGGTTCAGGAAGAGAACCGGTCTGTCTGAAGACCGGTTCTTATATATCAGTTTGAGTAGCCCGGGTTCTGATCCGTTGCCTGGTTCAGGGCCTTGTTATACGCAAATTCGCTATCGGGAATGTTGAACAGCCAGTGCTTTTCATTGATGGGAAGCGGGGCTCCGTCCAGTCTCTTCTGGTTGATCAGCGCCTGCACTTTGTCTCTTCCTAACCGAACGGTAAAGTTCCACTGCTTGGCTTCGTTCATGCGCTCGTATCTCGATTCTTTGATCAGCAGGTCAATAAACGACGGAAGCGTGCTGTAATCGGAAAGCTTGTAATCCAGCGTAGCATCTGCCCCGTTGGCAGGCTTGCCGTAAGCCCGTCTGCGCATCTTGTTTATGGCTTCGATCGATTCTGCCGTTGGCGCACCGGCCACGCGTGCACTGGCTTCTGCGAAGGTGAAGAGCACATCGGTATAACGGATGAGGGGAATGGACACGTTACCTGCATAACCCGAAGCGTTGGGATCCCAGTACTTTGTCAGCAGGGCCCCGTTTGCGCCTCCGTAGGCTGTGCCCAGGTCAAAGACCCCCACGTTAAGCCCTTTACGGAAATCTTTGGGATCCCACTCGGCAATAAACGTATTGCGCACGTCGGTGTAGTGTGTCCAGTAACCGTTACCGTTCAGCATTTTCTTGCCTTCAATGGTATAGTTCGGATGGGCAGTGTAGCCCAGGTAAGTCCACATTTTACCGTCGGTACGCGAGGTTTTGAGGTAAAACACTTCTTCTGCAGAAGTTACCAGGTCATACCCGAATACCTTGTCAAAATCACGCGAGCCGGTTACGGCCACCAGGCTATATGCATTGGTGTTCATTACTTCTCCCGATAATCTCAGCGCCTCCGCATACTCCTTGGTATACATGTATACCTCTGCTAACAGGGCCTTTGCTGCATTTTTCCCGGGTGTGCCGATGATCCGCGGCGTAGCCGGACAGTTTTCTACCGCAAATTTCAGGTCATTCACCAGGAATGTATAGATTTCGGCCGGGGTTGATTTCGGCAGGTCCCATTCGGTAAGATTCGCTTCGGTACGCAGCGGTACCCCGCCCCAGCTACGAACAAGGTTAAAATAGTTGTATGCGCGTAAGAAGCGCAATTCGGCCAGGTAGGCAGAGATCTGCTCGGTAGTCATGGCATTGGCTTCAGGCAGCCGGCCGATGGCCGTATTGCAAAACATGATGGCGCGCCAGATCCTCTGCCAGTTGGTTGCCGACCGGCTGACATGCGTTGCATTAATGAACCCGTTATACTCCCTGTAGGCATAATTTGCATACACTCCTTTCGGATAGACGTATTCGGTATTGATCTCCTGGGTAGCAAACCAATCGTCGCCATAAGCAGTGCGCATGATGTCAAGCGGCGCCATTACCGCAGCATTGGCTTCATCTACCGTATTGTAGAACGTGGAGCTGGCTACGGCATAGGTGAAGTCTCTTTCTTCCAGCATATCCGTGCAGCTGCCCAACAGTCCGCATAAAATCGCGATAGTAAATATTTTCGTGTATTTCATCTTGTTAACTTTTAAATAGAGTACTTCATCAGAACTGAATTCTGGAGCCTATGGTAAGCGTTTTACTGTTCGGATAAGACAGGTGGTCTATTGCCCCGTCAATATCTCCTCCTTTTGAACTTACTTCCGGATCAACACCGGTGTATTTGGTGAACGTCAGGTAGTTCTGGGCCGCCACATAAACACTTGCCGCTTTTAACCAGTTCATGCTTTTCGGCACCGGGATGTGGTACGCAATACTGATGTTTTTCAACCGGAGATACGATCCGTCTTCCAGGAAACGGTCTGAAAAACGCAGGGTTCCCGTTTGCTGAATTTTAGGATATTTCACATGGGAGTTGTCCTGGCCTTCTCTCCAGCTGTTTCCGTACACCTCGCTGGAAACGTTCATGCCCTGCGAATACGACAGGTTACGCATTTCGCTCAGGTTGAAGACGTCGTTCCCCTGGGTTCCCTGCCACAGCATATTCAGCGCCCATTTTTTGTATCGCAGGTCTACGGTAAACCCGTAAAAGAAATCAGGGAAAGGATTACCCGCAATGTAGCGGTCAGCATCGGTATACGTAGCATTTCCGTTGGCATCCACGCTTCCGTCCAGGTTAACGTACGACAGCTGGCCGGTCTCATTAATACCTGCATCTTTAAAGAGGTAGAATGCGCCCAGGGGCTGTCCTTCCCGGATGACGGTGATGGTTCCCGAACCGTAGTTGTTGTATACAGTACCCAGGATATCCTCGCCGCCTTCCAGCTTGACTACCGTGTTTTTGTTGCGCGAGATATTAAACGAGGCGCTCAGCTGAACATCATTACCCCTGATGATATCTCCTTCAATCATCAACTCAATTCCTTTGTTATCCATACGGCCAATGTTCCGTACCGATGAGGTATAACCGGATGAGGTAGGCAGATAAACTGCATTCAGCAGGTCAGTCGTATATTTATAATAATAGTCAGCGGTGAAACGGATACGGTTCTTAAACATGGCCAGGTCAATACCCCCGTCGATCTGCGTGGTTGTTTCCCACTTCAGCGAGCCCGGATACGTGGTGCCCGGCGCAAAATACGTGTAATTACCCGCGCCTGTGGCGGCTTTCCCTGCCGACAGAAGGTTTTGCGTACCGTAAGGGCTGATGGCGGTTGAGCCGGTTTCACCATAGCTGGCCCGGATCTTCAGATCCGATATTTTCGAAACATCTTCCATGAACGGTTCAGACGACACCCGCCAAGCTATGGCTGCCGACGGGAAATATCCCCAGCGCTGACCCGGCGAATAACGGCTCGAACCATCGGCACGAATGCTGGTAGTGAGCAGGTACCTGTCTTTGAAGGAGTAGTTCAAACGCCCCAGGTAAGACATCAGCACCCACCGGCTGAACCCGGTAGTAGGCGTGTTGATGATCCCCGCTGTTTGCAAGGCATTGGTTTCGGGCACGTCTGACAGGAAAGTATTGCCCGAAGCGGCAATTGACTTGCTGGTGCTGGACTGAATGGTATACCCGGCCATCACGTTCAGGCTGTGCACCCTGGCGATATCGGCCTGGTAGCTGAGGATGTTTTCGTTCGTGAAGTTGGTATACCGGTTGTTGCTCACCGAAGCACTGTTGCTCTGGTAGATGTAGTTGGAATTGGTGTACCCGTCATACCGGGAATCCGAGTTTTCCAGACCTACCGATGACCTCAACGAAAGCCCTTTGAACGGCTTGAAATTGGCCGAAGCGTTGATATTGCTCAGGTTCTGGGCCGTTTTGTATTTTGATTCATAGGCCATCATCAGGGGGTTTTTCAGCTCGTGGGAAGACCAGGTATAGAGAGAGCGGAGATCGCGGTATTTTCCCTGCTCATTGTACGGAGAAAACGTAGGAGGGGCCGAGTAAGCGGCTGCCAGCATGGAAGAACCCCCGTTACCTCCGCCGTCGGCCTGGTTCATGCGGTCTACAAACGTGTAGCCCATCTGCATGGAAATGTCCAGCATTTCATGTGCTTTTACATCGAGCGTAGTACGAAGGTTGTATTTGTCCATCATGCTGTTGTGCACCAGCCCGTCGCGTTTAAATGCCGAACCCGCTATATGATATTTGATTTTATCGGTACCGCCGGATACCGACAGGTTATGGTTCTGGATAGGCGCGGGCTGGAATACTTCGTTTTGCCAGTCCACCCCTTTGCCCATGGCCGCAATATCGGCATCGCTGAAAGGCGCTTCGGTCAGGATTTTGGCATTCACCAGGTATTCGTTGTAGAACCGGGCCCACTGCTGGGCGTCCATAAGATCCAGCGTTTTAATGGGTTTCTGGATACCGTAATCAATGCTGTAATTGATGTTGGCTTTCCCTTCTTTCCCCCGTTTGGTGGTGATCAGGATCACCCCGTTTGCTCCACGCGATCCATAGATGGCAGTAGCCGATGCATCTTTCAATATTTCTATGGATTCGATATCGTACTGGTTAACGGTGTAATTGCTGAAAGGAATACCGTCAACGATATACAGCGGGCCGTTACCGCCCCGGATGGAGTTAACACCCCGGATACGCACCTGGAAGTCGCCGTCAGGAGCACCGGTATTGGTGATGATTTGTACACCGGGTGTACGGCCCTGCAGGGCCTGCACGGGATCGGATACGGGGAAAGCGGTGATGTCAGCTCCCTTGACCTGGGCCACTGAACCGGTCAGGTCGCGTTTTTTTACGGTACCGTAACCCACCACCACCAGTTCTTCAAGGCTCTTGGAATCCAGCTCCATGACCACCTCCAGGTGGGTTCTGTTTCCTACCGTCAGCTCATAGTTGTTATATCCTATTATCCTGAACTGCAGTACTGATTCCGGACCGGGCACCGCCATCTCGAAGCTCCCGTTCATGTCTGTAATCAACCCTTTTGCCGTACCTTTCAGCACTACGCTTACCCCGGCTAAGGGGTCTCCTTTTTCATCTTTGACCGTCCCGGTTATTTTTATGTCTTCCCGTTCCAGTAAAAGATTGTCGCCGAATTTCCCTTTTAACGATTTGAAAACCCCTTTCTTTTTCTGAAGCACCACCTGGTTACCCGAGATGGTATAGGTGATATCCAGGGGATCGAAAATTTTATTGAGAACATCTTTAAACAGCACACCTGACAATTCCAGCGATATTTTCTTATCTGTATTGATCAGGCTGTTACTGTAAATAAACCTTGAATCCGATATTTTTTCCAGCTCCCGGATAGTGTTTTTCAGGCTTTGCTCCTGCACTTTAAAGTCGAGGCGCTTCATTAAAAGCTTTTGGGAATGGGCCTCTTCCGCAAAGCTTAAGCTTATCACGGTAACAGATAAAATAAATTGAATTAGTGTTACTCGCATGAGACATCGTATTAGACTACGCGATTGTAGTTTTTTCTTCATAATTTTACATAGTTTTTAATTAACACTTGGTTTTAATTAAAGCCGGGCTCAATCCCAGAAACGCCAATTTCCATTGAGCCTGAACGGAAGCCTGTCCTTGCCGGGGCGGGCTTCTTTTTTGGTTTGCAAGTTAGAGTCTTTCCATCAGCATCCGTTTGAGGTTATTATTATCACTTTGTTATTAATTTCAAATCGTGCGTCCAGCGCAAAACAGATCAGCCTGATCTTTTCATAGAGGGGCTCATCGGAAAGAAATGCGGTTAATTTACAGTTTTTCATTTCTTCCATTTCAAAATCTATTTCCACATGATAGGCTGAAGACAGGATCTCGAATACCTCGCTTACCGGTCTTTCGTCAAACTCAAAAGACAGCGATTCAGCCGGTTGCTCCAGATCCTTTTTACTGATCATCACCGGTACCAGGGTAGAGCCCCTGGAGAACTGCAGCTTCTGGTTGGCCGAAAGCATCACCGGCTCCCCGGGCGCTGTGCCGTTGCCCTTATCGGCCTTAAAGACGGCCACTTTGCCGGTTTTCACCACAATTTCGTTTTCCTGTGAATTTTTGGCGGTTTTTAAGGTGAAGCTGGTGCCCAGCACCCGGGTGCTGAAGTCGTTTGTATTGACGGTAAAGGGAGACTCCGGGTTTTTAGACACTTCAAAGAACCCTGTTCCTTCAAAGTAAACCACCCGCTTACCGTTTTTGAAATCTTCCGGCGAGTAGCTTATTTTCCCCTCGGGCTGCAGGATCACCGAGCTGTTATCCGGCAGCACCACGGTATATGGGAACCCGGTGGTGTTCACTTTCTCTATGGGGTCTTCCACGGCAGCGGCAAGCGCTCCGGTTGGTGCATAAACCTGTTCGGCACTAAATTTTTTCCGGGCCCACAGGAGGCCCAGCACCAGCAGCAGGCTGGCCGCAGCGGTAAAAGAGATCACCCGCCTTCTGCCGGCAAGCCGTTTTGATTTCAACGTTTCCTCCTCTTCCGGGGAGGTGCTGCTTAACCTTTCCTTTACTTCCCGGAGCTTCTCCTCCACATCCACATTATACTGCATGTTCTCATTTTCATACTCATTGAGGTAGCTGTAAAACTCCTCTTCGTTAGCGGGGTCTTTCAGCCACTGCTCCAGGCTTTTCTGCTGAATAGACGTCAGGTTGTCATTCAGGTAATCAAAAACTAATTTTTTGTTCACGATGCGTTTATTATTAATCAAAAGTTCTGTTCATGGTCACTGGTTTTGTGTGGAATCAGATCGCAGCTCTGTTCTTATCTTATCGAGTGCCCGGCTTATCAATCTTTCAACGGCACTGATGGTAATGTTCATTTCACGGGCTATTTCACTGTATTTCATTCCTTCCAGCCTGGACATCTGGAAGGCTTTTCTGGATTGAGCGGGAAGGCTCCTGATGATTTTGTCCAGGCGGTTGGCAAGCTCATGATAGAACAGGATATCATCAGGCTTGTCTACAGGGCTTTTACGGGCAAAGTCAATGTCCCGGATCTCATTGGTTTCCCTTAAAAATTCTTTTTTCAGGAAGTTATACGACCGGAACCGGACACTTTTATACAAATACGCTTTAAAGGAGGTGTCGATATGCTCATATACTTTTTTCTGCCAGAAGTTCACAAAAATCTCTGATACAATATCTTCTGCAAAAGCCTTGGAATGGACAAAACGCACGCAGTGGCTGCACAGCTGTCCGTAGTATTTCCGGAACAGCAGGTCAAATCCTTTTTCGGGAGACATTTTAAACAGCCTCCTTAAATAACTTTCTTCATCCAGGACAATCCCCTTGCCGGAATCCTCCTCGTTTTCCGAAGATATTCTCAGCTTTTCAGACGGGTTCTCTTCCCCGCTTTTCCTACTGTACTTTTCGTACATTTATCCGGCAGTTAAGGTTGTTATAAGTATGAGACAAAGTTGAGCGCTTTTACCCCACATTACCTGTCATTTTTTCTGAAATTTTTTTGCCTGCTCCCGTAAAAAATCTTCTGCTTTAAATTGATCTCTTTTTTCTTTAATTTCGTTCTTTAATAAAAAACCAGAACACATGCCTTTTACAGATTATTATGAGCTGTTAGGGGTAAGTAAGACTGCAGGCACGGAAGACATCAAAAAAGCCTACCGGAAGCTGGCGCGGAAATACCACCCTGACCTGAACCCTAATGACAAGGAAGCCGAGAAAAAATTCAAGGCCATCAATGAGGCCAACGAGGTGCTGAGCAACCCCGAGACCCGGACAAAGTACGACAAATACGGCGAAAACTGGAAGAACGGTGAGGCATACGAAGAAGCCCAGCGGACCCGGCAGCAGTCTGCCGGCTCAAGAGGCAAAAGCACTTATTCCGGCGGCAATGCATCTGATTATTCAGATTTCTTCGGCTCTATGTTCGGCGGCGATGAAGGCTTTGATTTCGGCTCTTACCGGCAGGGCAGGGCCGGCGGGAAGTTCAAAGGGCAGGATATTCATGCCACGCTGAACCTCTCGCTCACCGATGTTCTTACCGAACATAAGCAGACATTTGAAGTTAACGGGAAGAAAATCCGGATCACCGTGCCGGCCGGCGCCTATGACGGCCTGCAGATTAAGCTGGCGGGTTACGGTGGCGAGGGCTATAACGGCGGGCCTAAAGGCGACCTGTACATCACCTTCGGCATCACCAACAATACGCCTTACCAGGTCAGCGGCCACGACCTGAAGGCCGACGCAGAGCTTGACCTGTATACGGCTATACTGGGCGGACAAAAAACCGTTTCTACTCCTTACGGTGATATCCGGCTAACGGTAAACCCGCTGACCCAGAACGGTACCACGGTGCGGGTAAAAGATAAGGGCCTGCCGGTATACAAAGAGAAGGATAAATACGGTAATCTCCTGATCACCTACAAGGTGCGGCTCCCCGAGTCACTGACCGATGAGCAGAAGAAATTGTTCGAACAACTTAAAAATATGCAGTAAGATGGAGCGTATTTCAAGAGAAGAGTGTGTACGGGTTTACAAGATTGACAGGGCGTTTTTTGACGACCTGGTTGACTCGGGGCTGATTGAAACCGTCATCGAAGAAAATACCGTGTACCTGCATTACGATAAGCTGGCTCATTTTGAGAAGCTGGTTACCTGGCATTATGACCTGGAGATAAACATTCCGGGGCTGGAGGTGATCTGCCAGCTCCTGGAAAGAATTGAACAGCTGCAGCGGTAAAACCCTTATGCTTCAGCACTCCCTGCACGGGTGTATTCCTACATGACCAAAAACCAGGTATAGTCTTCGGGTTCTATGGTAAACGTCAGCTCCACTTCAAACTTCCGGTCCAGCTGCAGCACCCTGGGGTTTTGGCCTTTTTCTTTAAAAACGGCCTGGCCGGTCAGACCCGTGTAGTAAAGCGGAACCCTGATGGTTCTTGTTATTTTTTCTTTCAGGGGATTGTACAGCATCAGCAACCCTTTTTCTTTTAAGGCGGGGTTCACATGAATGAACCCGTCCCAGTCGCGGCCGTCTGCCCGCCGCAGGTGGATCATATCTGAATTCAGGATGTCGCGGTATTGCTTGTACCAGTCAAGGGTATGGGCCACCATTTTCCGGGTTTCTTCGGTATCGTACAGCCTGGGCCCGCGGTAACAGGCCTGCACTCCGGCACCGTAATATTGCACCATGAGCTGTTCATAATCTTTCAGGTGTCCGCTCAGGGGTTCCAGGATGGCCTCCGGGCCTCCGCCCTGGTAGCGGGTGAGCGGCACAAAGCCCCAGCTCATGGAGGCTGACTTCTCCTGGGTGCCGTCATAAATGTTCTGGCGGTTCAGGATGCGCTGCTGCTCACGGGAGAGCGAAAAGTTGACTTCCCGGTAACCGATCGCAATTTTATGTGTTCCGTCTAAAAAATACCAGTCGGGCGCATTGATGTAAACGCCCCGTTCGTTTAACCAGTGGTAAAGCTCTTTCTGAATTTCCATCTGTTTCCATTGCGAATCGCCCGGGCCGTGGTGACCGGGATGAGTGACCGAAGCGCAGACATCGCCGGGGTAGGGGCCGTCGTTTTCCCAGATATCAAAGCCTGTTTTTTCAAAGAAATATTTGATTTTATCGCGGTATTCCAGTCCCCATTGGCTGCCAAAGCAGGGGGCATTTCCAAAGAGGGCGCCTCCGGGCTTACCGGTCTCAGGGTCAATCACATCGTGCTCATCGCTGATCCTGCGGCTGCTGAACAGCGAGTACCCGCCCAGCAGGATATTTTTCTTATGGGCGTAATCGGCCAGGGCCTTCCATTTTGAAATGTTCGCTTTTGAACTGTCTTCCATATCCAGATGCGAACCAAAGCTCAGTATAATAGCCTCATAGCCGGTAGCGGCACACTGGTCAACGGCCTGTATGACCTCCCGGTCATTTTTACTGACGAGGTGCATGAAAATGGGATTTTGCATGGTCCAGGGTGCCACCGTACGGTACATTTTTTTGATCATCAGGCCCCGGCGCTGCCGGTCGTAGCTGTCCATCAGGAGCTCATGGGTACGGACCGATTTAAAAATTTCACCGGGTTCAAGCATTTCGTTCGGATCCTGGTTGGGGTACACTTCCAGCAGGCAGGGTGTTTCGTAGTTGTAGTTGACCTGGGAAGTATAGGCAGAGTCAGTTTTCCAATGGGTGGTCTGATCGCTCAGCCGGTACTTCATGGCATTGTTAAAGGCATAGTTGGTCTCGATATACAAACCGTGCTGCTTCAGCATATCTTCAGGTTTGCCTACCACGGCGCTTTCTTCTTCTACGGTGCCCAGCACCTCGTTAACGACCCGGTTAAGCAGAAAACGTTTCGGAGAGGTATTCTCTACCGATACCCATTTTACGATCAGCGGAAGGCCGTCATAAATCTCATAATGGACGGCTACCTGCAGGCCTTCCAGCTCGCCGGCACCCGGTCTGAATTTGAGGGTCAATACTTTCCCGGAGGGCTGTTTTTTTTCTGAGATCCAGGTAGTGGCTTTCCAGTGGAGGAACGGTGCCACGTCAGAAACCGAATAGCTGTCATAGATAAAATCTTCCGGGCCGGCCGTCATAGAATCTAACCAGGCCGGCAAAAGATAGGCATTTTCTTTTTGGCCCCGAAGCCCGCCCACGGCGTATTCTTTCCCGTTTACCGTAATTTTTGCTTCCGGCTTTACGGCTCTGAGCAGCTGCTGGCCGGAAGATAGGTTTTTGTAATCGTAACAGGCCACATTGGGGGAGAGCCGGAATGCCCGCTCGGCCAGGCCGTTCCGGATAATGATATCGCGGTGATTTTTTACGATTTCTGCTTTTTGCAGTACCGGCTGTACGAGCCAGTCGACCGGGTTTTGTGCCAAGACAGGCACATTCCCTAAAAGAAGTAAAAAGAATATTTTTACGAAAAATGTATTTTTATGCATCCCGGTTTCAGGTTAAGCCCAGTTTTCTGTTTGTTCTTCTCAGTGCCCACTCATTTTTATAATCAATCCATTTCTGGCCCTGTATTCTTCGCATAAAGTTATCGATCAGCCGCATAAAAAATACATTGTACATCATGCCGAGCTTTCCTCCGGCCGTCTGCGGAAACGAGCGGAGCGTCATGGAAAAGCCGGGGTCGCGGTACACAATATAGTGCCACCACCGGCTGGGCATGTACAGGGCATCGCCGTGCTCCATGCATGCTTCAAAGCCCCTGACCTGTTTCAGGGCCGGGAATTTTACGTAGTCGGGCTGGTCCAGGTCTATTCCTTCTGCGTTATGGATGGAAAAAGGCACCTTGTAGAGGGCTGTGCTCTGCTCCGGCCCAAAGAGAAGCACCCGCTTGTGCCCTTCAAAATGGATATGCAGGTTATCGGGCAGGTCAATGTCGTAATGGGCAAAGACCTTGCTGTTGCTCCCGCCGAAAAACAGGGCAGGCAGGCGTTTGAAATATTTCAGTCCTATACCGGGATATTCAAAGTCGTTGAGCAGCGCGGGGCAGTGGTCTTTGATGGTATAAAAGAAAATGCGCAGATCTGTGGGCCCCTGCCGCATCAGGTCAATGTATTCGCCGAAATTCATGGTGGTTACCGGCTCATAGGTGCTTTTATTGCCTTTGGTGCGGGCGTTGCTGTACAGCGGAACCACCTGGTTACCGGCCAGGGTTTTGATATGATCGAAAGTCCATTTTTTATTCCAGTGGTCTGTAAGCCCTTTCAGCAATACAGGCTTTTGCGGATGATAGTAGTTCTTAACAAAATCTTCGCGGCTGATGTTTTCCACGATCTCAACAGGAGTAAGGTGCATAGTTGCCAGCAGGTTAGTGTTTCAAATCTACGAATTTTTCTCTTTTGCCGCTTAAACGCTATCCAGGGTTTTCAGGGTCAGCTCTTTCCCCTTTTCGATGAGATAGGTGGCCTTGTCATAGTCCCATATTCCACTGATGTCTTTCGGAATATTCACTACAAAATCCGGCTGATACAAATCAATGGTCAGGAGGGTGATCTGATTTCGCATTACGTAATACGAGTGCTGAAGAACCGAAATCATGGAATTATCCTTAAAAATTTCGGTTCCCCGCTCCGGCGGTCCTTCGAGGTTAACGGCCACCATAATATTGTTCTTTTTTCGCACATATTTTAACGGTAGCGGGTTTAAAACCCCTCCGTCTACCATTTTGTCTTCCTGCTGGTGAACGGCCGTCAGAACGCCCGGAATGGCGATAGAAGCCCGTATTGCCTCATACATGCTGCCTGAGCTGATGCAGCAATCGCACTCGCGGGTAAGGTTGGTGGTCACAGCCGTAAAAGGAACGGGCAATTCTTCAATGTGTATATCGGGTATCAGTTTTTTCACCTTGTTCAGGATTCTTTCGCCTTTTACCCAGCCAGTGCTTTGCAAAGTGAAATCCAGGAGGCCCAGCACATCGTAATTGCTAAGGGTGGTTACCCAGTCTTCAAATGCCTTAAGCTCTCCTTTGGCGTAGATCCCGCCTATGAGGGCGCCAATGGAAGATCCTACGATCTCATCAATAACGGCTCCTTTTTCTTCGAGCGCCCGGATGGCCCCGATGTGCGTGAGGCCCCGGGCGCCGCCTGAGCCTAAAACCAGTGATACTTTCCTGCCTGATAAATTCATATTTTAGTGCCGAGTGATCAGTGCCGAGTTCCGAGTGATTAGTGCCGAGTTCCAAGTGATCAGTGCCAGGGCGCTGGTTCCGGGATTTGGCCGTATTTATTCTACTTTCAGGATTTCGTACGGATCTGAGATCCCGTTTTCGTTGACGGCTTCTATCGTAAAATAATAGGCCTTCCGGCTGTCCATCGACTTAAACCAATATTCATTGTTACTGTGCACCATAACCGAATTATAGAGTTTATCCGGGTGGGTTCCGTAATAGATCGTATAGGCATAGGCTCCTTCCGCCGGGCTCCATTTTATAAACGCCGAACGCTTGTCTTTTTCCGTACGCAAGACCATAAATTGTTTCACTTTTTCCGGTTTTGCGCCTTTTCCGTTCCCAAATACCCGGAAACCGCTGATGGCAAATTTCCCGGTGGGCATGTGTATGTTCTCCAGCTTCAGGTAGCGTGCTTCCACCGGTTCGGACAGCTCTACGTAATCATGGGGTACGTCAGTGGTGTTTTTGCTTTTATCGACCAGTATTTTCCATTTTTTGCCGTCTGCCGAATAGTGGAGGATATACCGGTGGTACTGGCCGGTACGTTTGCCGAGCCGATCCTGGTCTACGTCCTGGTCGGCATAATTGATCTGTACGGCATTCACCACCGACACATTGCCGAGGTCGGTCTGAATCCATTCGCCCTTATTGCCTGACGTGGCGCTCCAATAGGTTTTTATGTTTTCATCTACCGCATTGTTGGGCAGGTAGCCGCCCAGGGTAGACGATACCTGTACGGGCTTCTGGTAGTTCAGGAGCATCCAGCGGGGCTGAAGGGCGGTTTTCCGTTCGGGAGCGGAGGGCAGGTAAGTAGGGTAGTCGCCGTATGCGGTGTTGCACCACATCACGCCGTCGTGGTCAAAGCCGGTAGGCCACAGACCCAGGCGGCGTTCAAAGGTATTTTTTACCGATATCACCATGGTGCTGACGTGCCAGTAATTCTGATCGTTATCCCGGAAAGTAGCGCCATGCCCGGCGCCGCGCACAAACCCGCCCAGCTTGTAGCTTAAGGGGTCAGACTGGGCCTGGAAAGGCCCCAGCGGGTGATCACCTACCAGCAGGCCGTCGGCATAGCCGCTGAATTCGGTTCCCGGCGCTCCGTATTGCAGGTAGTATTTCCCGTTGTGCCGGGTCATGTGCGAACCCTCAATGAAGGGGTCGAGAAAGGTATTGTCGAGGTGTTCCCCAAATCGCTGCCAGCCATAGCGCCAGGGTTCCAGCAGGTACATTTCTTTACGGGTCCCTATGGGTTTCAGCCCGTTCCGGGTCAATTCTATCCCGTACATGGGGAAACGGTTGCTTGAGCCGTTGTACATGTAAACCCGGCCGTCGTCATCGGTAAAGAAGGAGGGATCCCAGCCTCCCAGCGAAAAGGAGTCGACCAGCGGTTTCCAGCTGTTGCTTTTGGGATTGGTGCTCATCCAGATGGTAAAATTATCGGTGTAGGTAGAGCCCATCACAATCATGGTGTCTCCCAGGATACCCACGGCGGGCGCACACAGCTCATCGTACACATCGCCGTTCCAGGGACGCAGGAATTTCCGGGAAATGAAGTTCCAGTTGAGCAGGTCGGGGCTCCACCAGTAGCCCCATTGGTTGGTGCTGAACAGGTAATAGTCATTTTTGTAATTGACAATGACGGGGTCAGCGGTGGCCCGGTGCCGGCCCCATTCGCTGAAATTGGGAATGGGCGTATACCCGTAATCCAGATTCATGGGATTACAGTAGGTTTTTTGCTGCGCAAAGGAACAAAAGCTGCTGAAGAGTAAAATCAAGACCAGGTATTTTCGCATGGCTGCCATTTTAAAACGTATTCCTGAGTAGGTTCAATGCAATTTTCAAATTTACATGATTTCAGGGGAATAATTATACGCCTGAAGAGGGAAACATGAAGGCCGGTTTCTTTTATACGCTCCCGGTTGCATTTCTTGCCTGCAGATAAGAAATTTCCGGACCTGCGGCGTAACCCGGAAGTATTCTTTACTTTTGTTGCGTATACCCGATTCCACAGGGATATAAATTGAAATGTACTTCGCAAAACGGGAGGTACGGCATTCTATCACACAATGATGAAAATAACCAGCAAATATGTTTTAGACGCCTTTGTGGCCAGGCATGCAGATACTCAGGCTCCTGTCAATAAATGGGTGAGGCAAATAGAAAACAACACCTTCAGAAACCATAATGCGCTTAAACGGGTTTTCCCGTCAGCGGATTATGTAGGAAACGGCCGTTATGTGTTTAATATTAAGGGAAACCGGTACCGGATCATCGCTGTCATTGTTTTTGCTGACCATTATTTCAGAATAAAATTCTGTGGCACCCATTCAGAATATACCAAAATAAGAGATATAAAGAATATTTGAAATATGGAAAAGAAATTTGAAAACCTAACGGAAATCACTGATCGCAAAACGTATGACGATGTTATGGCTTACCTGGATGATTTAGAAAGTTATGCTACCCGAAACGGGTATCTTAAGGATATGGATAGTCGTAATGAATATACCCGGGAAATGGGACGGGTAGGAGGGATGTTAGCCGATTACGAAAGTATCTATATGGAATTTAACTACCTCCGGGTCAAAAAGCCTGTGCCGGCTTCCCCCGTACAATCCTCTTCGTCACAACGCCGTTCCCATCCGCGTGTGCGCCGCTTTTAACCGGTGTAAAATTTTGCTACAATTCTTATCCATTTTTTGGGGCTGACAACCGTGCAGGTACCGTAATTTCGTTCAGAAAAATACATACCATGAACTTGTCAAAAACCAAAACCGAGGGTAGGGGAGCCCAGATCAACACGCACAATAAATTCATGACCAACCGGTATGAAGCGGAGGATTATTACGACGAAGATTTCCCCCCGGCCCGGATAAAAACTATTTTTTACGAAGAAAATGCCCGGAAGGTGGTCAATTTCACCAAAAGCCCGGATATGTACGGCGTACAGTACATGAATCCTTACCAGGGCTGTGAGCACGGCTGCATTTACTGCTATGCCCGCAATTCACACGAGTACTGGGGTTTTTCTGCAGGCATAGATTTTGAAAGCCGGATCATGGTCAAAAAAAATGCAGCCGACCTGCTGGAAGCAAAGTTCAAATCGAAGAACTGGGTCTGCCAGCCCATCCATTTATCCGGAAATACCGATTGCTACCAACCCGGTGAAAAGAAGTACGGGATTACCCGGAAAATACTGGAAACCTGCCTCCGTTACAGAAATCCGGTAGGCATACTCACCAAAAACGCACTGGTCCTGCGCGATCTCGACCTCCTGCAGGAGCTCCACCGCCACCGTCTGGTGCATGTGTTTCTTTCGGTCACCACCCTTAATGAAAAGCTGCGCCTGGCATTGGAACCGCGTACAGCTACCGGGGCCAAACGGCTCCGCACACTGGAAACCCTCTCCAACGCAGGTATTCCTACCGGGGTAATGACCGCACCCATTATTCCCGGGCTGAACGATCACGAGATCCCCCGGCTGATCGAGGCGGCTGCCCATGCCGGTGTGCTGGCTGCCGGGTATACGGTAGTTCGCCTGAACGGGGCCATTGCCGGTATTTTTAAGGACTGGATACGCAAGGCTTTTCCTGAAAAAGCAGACAAGGTGTTGCACCAGATTGCCGATTGTCACGGCGGACAGCTGAACGACTCGCGTTTCGGTGTCCGTATGCGGGGAGAGGGCCGGTTTGCCGAACACATCCGTAATCTCCACCAGCTGTCGGTTCAACGCTACCTTAAAGACCGGAAACTACCCGATTTTGACACCAGCGGGTTTATCCGGAACGGGCAGCTGAACCTGTTTTAAAGAGCAGTCTACCCATTTACCCGGAACCGCATTACCACTTCTCCCGTTTCTTTGTCGATGGCTATCCGGTTTCCCTCCGGGTTAAGGTCTTTGCCCTTACTTAATTTATAGAGCCCGGAAAGAAACTCCATGCCCTTGTTCATGACCGCTTCCAGCTCGGCCAGGCGGGTCTCATCGGGTGGCTGAGGCGGCAGAACATCCGGTGCGGCAACGGGCTCCGGTGTATCCGGAGGGGGCGGTCCGGCCGTAAATTCGTCCATCGATTCTTCGAGCATCTGTAAAAAATGCGCCCGGCCTTTTTCTGAAAAATCAACCTCATCGGTAAAGCTGCCGGCATTCAGCACACTGTCAAACAGGTCCTGCTTTACCAGCAGCCCGGAAGCCACTTTCATTTCTATGGAATTGCGCATCATCAGGTTAATCACCGTAAGATTAGCGCTTTTCTGCCCCAGGCGATCTATCCGGCCTATGCGCTGGTTTTTCTTCGAAGGATTCCACGGCAATTCAAAATTAATGATGGTATCGGCTACCTGGAGGTTCAGGCCTGTGCCGCCGGCCTCTGACGATAAAAATATCCTGCAATCCGGGTTTTCTTCAAACTCCCGGATCACCCTTTTCCGCTCTTTTACCGGCACATTTCCTGTAAGTTCGGTAAAACCTATCCCGTTTCTTGCTAACATACGGCCGATGATGGCCAGCATGGTTGTCCACTCCGAGAAAATAATAATTTTTCGCCGGTTATGATGAATATCCAGCTTTTCAAGCAATATTTCTTCCAGTTCGGTCAGTTTAGGAGAATGTTCAGAATCTTTATCCACCAGAAAAGTGGAATCACACACCATGCGCATATTCTGCAGGTGGTGGGTAAGCATCTGCCAGTCAAAGGGTGTTTTAAACTTTTTGGATAAGAGGGTGGAAACGGCCCGGGCAAAGGAGGCATGATAATCGGCCTGAACAGGATGCATTTCTACCGGAATATCAATAACTGTGAGCTTATTCAGCTGGTCAAGCACCTCTTTCTTTTCCCTCCGGATCAGCACGGGTTTCAGCTTTTCTTTCAGGAGCTGCAGGTTATAATAGCCGGTGATCCGGTTTTCGTTCTGCAGGTCAAAATAGCAATGCTGGTACGAAAACTCCCACAGGGGTGCCAGCAAGCCGGGATCTATGAAGCCGGCAATGGAGTAAATATCGGCCAGCTTATTTTCAATCGGGGTTCCGGTAATGACCAGGCTATGGTTTTTCCGTAATGATTTAATGGCATTTGCTGTGAGTGTTTCAAAGTTTTTGATGCGCTGGGCTTCGTCGAGGATAATAAAATCCACCCCGGCTTTATCAATGGCCTCCGTATCGCGCAGTACGGTCTCGTAGGTTATGATCAGGAAAAAGGCTTCTGATCCGGTGTAGCTTTTTGCCCGTTGGGCCGGCGGGCCTTCCACCAGCTCTGCCTTTTCCTTCGTAAATTTCTCTATTTCCTCTTTCCATTGCGCTTTCAGCGAAGCCGGGCAGATTACCAGTGTTTTTTTGAACCCGAATATTTTTTTCTTGAACAGGGCCGTTCCAATGGCCTGCAGGGTTTTCCCGAGGCCCATCTCATCGGCTATGATAACACCTTTCCGGAAGGTAGCAAAGGCTATTCCTTCCTTCTGGTAGGGGTAGAGCTCCGCTTTGATCAGGGAATAATTGAGCCGGGTATTTTCCTGCTTTTGTTCAAGCACATGCCGGTCAAATTCACGTTCTATTTTATCCAGCACCTCCTGTCGCACCAGGATCTGCTTGTATTTTGCCGCCTCTTTCACAAACCCGAAGAACATGAGGGTCCTTTGGGGTGAAATGTGCTTCTCCGGGCCGAAATAAAGCCGTATAAGGGCCCGCACCGGTTCAGGTAAGGCATGCGGATAGTACCAGGTAATGAGGTAATCGTTAAGCGGGTCTGTGAAGATCTCTACAAAAGGGTAGGGCTGCTGCGTATTTTCAGCCTTAAAGTGGGCAAAAGCATACATCAGGTGCTTGCAGGTGCCCAGCTTATTGGTAGCAAAATCTGAGCAATTGCAATAACCTTCCTGCCGTTCAAAATCGCGGAAAGTTATCTTATACGATGCCCCCTGGGGTGTTATCAGCCGGTGCTCGCCGTACCGGTTATCGGCCGGAACCAGCCTGTATTTTGCTTTTGAGGCCCGTTCTCTTCTTTCTGCCAGCACCCGTTTGATCATTCCTTCCCGGGTATAGGCTTTCCCTTCCTCGTTATAATGGGGCTTCAGGGCGTTTAATTTCTCTTCAATCTGCATAAGACCCGCCACCCGGTGAGAACACCCTTCCACGGCCTTGCAGGAGCACTCCGGTTTTGTGCCTGACCGGAACGAAACCACGAAATCATCAAACGTATCCCTGACCTCTACTTCAAAGAATCCTTTCCCCTGTGAAAGAAGCTGGACCTGGCCGGATTTAAACAATTTCACCCCCGCAGCATACGAATTGCCAAACTTCCCGGACAGCACGTGAAGCGCTTTTGAAATTTCTTCCTGGAGTTCCCGGTCGTTTTCCATCTGCCGTTTAAAAAAGGTCGGAAATAACTATATTCTGAGGTTTCACGGGGAGAGCTTTTAAATCATCTGCCGATAAGGTTCTCAGCCGCGTAATGTCTGTACCTGCTTGCAGCTTATCGAGCATTTCAGCCGGGGGAGGTGTGATCTTACGCTTGTCCATAGAGAACCATACACCCAGGATACGGGAATACGCCATGTGGGTACCGTCGGCCTTTTTGTACAGGTTATGCGTAAATTCAAATATTTCGCCCCTTTCCGATATAGCGGTCTGCTCTGCCGTAATGATCACTTCCTCGTTATCGTAGCCTTCCCTGAAGAAGGAAAATTCTTCTCTCAGAACGGCCGGGCCGAGGTTATACCGGGCTAAATCGGCTATGCTGATGCCCAGCTGACGCAGGTAAGCCATACGGGCATAGGAGGTAAAATTCATGTAAGAGGCGTTGGCCAGGTGCCGGTTGGCATCCAGGTCAGACCAGCGCACCCGGGTTTCGGTATAAAAAGGCTTCAAATTTTATATTTTTTTCAAATATAGGAATTTTTATTCTGAGCAAAAGTATGGGCCTGCAACCGTAGCCGGTGCTTCTTCAGCCGTTTCTTTTAACGGTCGCAAGCGTAACGATAAACAGTTCTTTTATCCCGGCTTCCTGCAGGGCGGTAGCAGCTACCTCCAGCGTGGCACCGGTGGTGAGCACATCGTCTACCAGGATCACGGTTTTGTTCTTCAGCAGTTCAGGTGCTCCCGGAACCATACCGAACACTCCCTGAAGGTTCCTGTAGCGGTTCAGACGGCCCCCGGTTTGGGTTTGGGTACGGGTAGATCTGTTCCTGATCAGCAGGTCGTGCCGAACGGGTATCTGAAGTATTTCACCGATACCTGCAGCTATACGTTCTGCCTGGTTATAGCCCCGTTCTCTTTGCCGCGAGCGGTGCAAAGGCACCGGGATAAGGTAATGGGCATCTGTAAACAATTGCTGCTCCTGGAGGGCTTTTCCACACAGTTTTCCCAGGAAAACCCCCAGGTCGGGCTGGTTCCGGTATTTCAGGGCATGCAGGATATTCTGCACTTTTCCGCCCTTGGTAAAGCTAAGAAATGAGTAGATACCACCGGTTTTCAGCCTTCCCCAGAACTTATTTTCGGGAGATTCGTTATGTATCAGTAGGTTAGTATTTCGCGGTAAAGTCCATTGGCATTCAAAACAGAGAACCGTCTCCGTGTCGCTGATCTGCTTTTCGCAGGCAACACAGATGCGGGGATACGCGAAGTCGAGCAGATACCTGCAAAAGGTAATTAATAATTTTTTCATAAGTCGTATGTCGTTAGATGATAAGGAAATATGGGGCAATTTAGTTCGTTTTCTAGAACAAACTACCGGTAAAAAGCCCAAAGATCTGAACGGAGTTCTTTTCCTGATAGGAGTACAGGAGCTGGGCAAAGGTGCGTTACGGTTTGATAAGGAGCAGAAGCAGGACCTCATGCATATTGCCATTTGCAAGGTGCTGAGCCTCGGTGGTTTTTATACGCTGGAAGGCAAAGATGAAGAGGGCTGGCCGCATTGGAAACAAATCCGTGAAATACCCCCGATAGACCTGATGAGCCAGGAGACCCTTTTAAAGCATTATGTGATCCGTTATTTCAGGGAAGAGGTGGGGGTACACCTGTAAGCAACGGAACAATAAGACCGGGATTATTTTATACGTATGAAAATTATAACGTTCAATGTGAACGGAGTTCGTTCTGCCCTTAATAAGGGTTTGAGGGAATGGCTGATCCGCGAAAACCCGGATATCCTGTGTCTGCAGGAAATTAAACTGGCTGAAACTCAGCTTGTTGAACCTGTTTTTGACGAACTGGGCTTTCATTGTTACTGGTATCCGGCCGTAAAAAGGGGATACTCTGGCGTAGCTATTTTATCAAAAAAACCTGCTAATCAGATAGTTACAGGATCTGGTAAGGAGCTATACGATGCTGAAGGCCGGATTCTCCTGGCCCGGTATGATCATTTCCAGCTGGTTTCGGCCTATTTCCCTTCCGGCACCACCGGTGACATTCGCCAGGGTGTAAAATACAATTTCCTCGACGACTTTTATACCTATGCCGGAGAGTTGAAAAAAGAAGGATTGCCCCTCCTGATCTGCGGAGATGTGAATATCTGTCATATGGATATCGATATTCACAATCCGAAATCCAATGCCAGAACTTCCGGGTTTCTGCCTGAAGAGCGGGCATGGGTAGGCAAATTCATTGAAGCCGGCTTTGTAGACACTTTCCGGCATAAGGTGAAAGATCCGCATCATTACACCTGGTGGTCGTACCGTGCAGGTTCACGTGCAAAAAACCTGGGTTGGCGGATAGATTATATATTTGCAGCAAATATGGAGGCCGATGCCCTGCAAAACGTTCAGATACATGCGGATGTATTCCTGTCTGACCACTGCCCGGTATCGCTTGATTTAAACCTTTAAACGTTATGAACAGCGCCGTACTATCGATACTGGATAAAATAGCCGATTATAAGAGAAAATTGTACAAGAACCAGCTGATTAAAGGGTTATTGATCAGCATGGCCCTCATTATAGGTGCATTTCTTGTAGTGAATTCACTGGAATACTTCGGTCGTTTCGGAACGGCCTTCCGCCTGGTTCTTTTACTGGGCTTTATCGGCGTATCGGCGTATACTCTAACACAATATATCCTGAAACCGGCGTTTCACCTGTTCCATATTAATCAACCTATCAGTGATGAAGAAGCCGCTGTACAGATCGGACGGTTCTTTCCGGATGTAAAAGACAAACTCTTGAATACTCTGCAGCTCTCACGGTTGTCTTCTACAGAAAACGCGCTGTTAGAAGCGGGTATTGCCCAAAAAACAGAAGAGCTTCGTCTGGTTCGTTTCGCAGATGCCATTAACCTTCAGGAGAACCGGAAGTACCTGAAATATGCTATTCCGCCTCTAGCACTGGTGCTCCTGATTTCAGCTATCGCCCCCAAATTTTTCAGCAGTACCGAACGGATCGTAAAATTCAATAAAACTTTTGCCGAGCCGGCCCCTTTCCAATTCGAAATACTCAATAAAAACCTGGATGCTATTCAGCACGAAGATTTCAAGCTGGATCTCCGCCTGATCGGTAACTCGCTTCCCGAAGAAGTTTTCCTGGTTTCCAATGGCCGTAAATACAAGATGAATATTTCTGATGAGCGTACGTTCGACTATACGTTCAGCCACATCCAGGAAAGCACCGATTTCCATTTCCTTGCCGGCGGGTATACTTCTAATTCTTTCCGGATCAACCTGGTTTCACGGCCCAATCTTTTGTCGTTCAGTGTTTCGCTCAAATACCCGCCTTACCTGGGTAAACCATCAGAAGAGTTTGACAATGTGGGTAACCTGGTGGTTCCGGAAGGCACACTGATCCGTTGGGTTTTCAAAACCAATGAAACCGACAGTTTCGAGATGGTCTTTGACAGCACTGAAAAGATTAATGTGGAAAAAGGTTTGTTCTCCGATTACAACTATCAGAAAAAAATATCCGGAACTACGGCGTATGAGATCGTATTGAAGAATGCCAACTCCAGCAATGCCGACCCTATCAATTACTTTATTAACGTTATCCCCGACAGATATCCACAAATCAACTTTGAACAGATCTCTGATTCTTCCCTGTATAACTATATCGGGATAGGCGGAACCATCTCTGACGACTACGGTATTTCTGATTTCCGGTTTGCTTACCGGAAAACCAATGAGAAAAACTTTAAGCTTATCCCTATACCCTTTAATAAAACTTCTTTATCGCAAACTTTCTTTTACCAGGTTGACCTCGATGCGCTTGGCCTTCAGAAAAACGATCAGCTGGAATACTACCTCATCGTTACCGACAATGACGGGGTTAACGGAAAAAAATCGACCAAATCTTCTCTTTTAACCTTCCGTATGCCCACTGTAGAAGAATATGCACAGGATGTGGAAAAAGAAGTGAATAAAACCCACGACAAATTTGAAGAGCTGGTGAAAAAGTCGAAAGACTTCAAAAAAGATCTGAATACCCTTGAAAACGAATTAAAGAAAAAGAAAGAAACCGACTTTCAGGATAAAAAAGACCTGGAACGCCTCTTAAACAAGAAAGAAGAATTAAACAAAGAATTGCAGTCTTTAAAAGATCAGCTACAGGAGCTGCTGGAAAAACAAAATCGTTTTGACCGGCTGGATCCGAAGCTGACCGATAAAATGGAAATGCTTCAAAAGATGCTCAATGAGCTGATGAAGAACGAAGACTCCAAAGTGCTGGAAGAGCTAAAAAGAATGCTGGAGAAGAGCCTGGACGAAAAATCGCTCGATCAACTGGAAAAGTATAACCGGCAGCAACGCAACCTGGACAAAGAACTCGACAGAACGCTGAACCTGTTTAAAGATCTTCAACGCAAGCAGAAAATAGAGGAAACCGTAAAGAATCTTCGCGATATGAGCGAAAAACAGGAAGAGCTTTCCGAAAAAGCCGGGAAAGAAGAAAGCCAGAACCTGGAAAAAGAGCAGGATCAGCTGAACAAAGAATTTGAAGATCTTTCTAAAAAACTGGAAGATATTGAAAAGCAAAGTAACGAGCTGAAAAAATCATTTGATGCCCGCGAAGAAGAACAAAAAGATATCAGCCAGGAACAGAAAAGCGCTAAATCTAACCTGCAACAGAAGAAAAACAATTCAGCGGCAAAATCGCAAAAGAATGCAGCGCAGAAAATGAAGAAAATGGCAGATGAACTCGAAGAGCAAATGCAGTCAGCAGAAATGCAGCAGGCACATGTAGATATGAATGCACTGCGTGAAATACTGGAAAACCTGATAAAAATATCTCATGATCAGGAGCGGATCATGAAGAACTTTCGCACAATAGCCGTGTCAGACCCCCGGTTTATACCGCTCTCCCAAGAGCAGCTGAATATCTCAAATGATGCCAAGATTATTGAGGATTCTCTTTTTGCCCTGGCCGGCAGGGTAATGCAGCTGGAGGCTATGGTTACCAAGGAAGTTACCTCTATGAAGAACAATATTGATGAATCGGTTAAGCTGATCCGTGAACGTAAGCTTCCGAATGCAGCCTCCAAACAACAGTCGAGCATGACCTCTATGAATAACCTGGCGCTTATGTTGAGTGATGTATTCAAGCAAATGCAGCAGCAAATGTCTTCATCAGGATCAGGAGAAGGGGAGAAGCCGGGCAACGAATCGGGTGAGTTTGGCAAGAAACAAAAAATGATCAACGAGCGCTTGCAGGGGATAGGGAGCGAAGGAAAAACCCAAAAAGAAATATCAGAGGAGATTGCGAAGATTGTTAACGAGCAGGCCAAACTCAGGAAACAACTCCAGGAAATGCAGGAAAAGATGAACGGTACCGAAGCCGGCAAAAAACTCGGAAATGAACTGAAGGATATCCAAAAAGAGATGGAAAAATCGGAGGAAGACCTGGTCAATAAGCGGGTAAACCCGGAATTAAAACGCCGCCAGCGCGACATAGAAACGCGGCTGCTGGAAGCCGATAAAGCTATAAAAGAACAGGAAATGGACCCTACACGACAATCGCGTACGGCCACTAAATTCAATAAACCCAGTCCGCCGGACCTGGAAAAATTCAAAAAGGAGAAAGAAAAGCAGGTAGAGCTACTTCGGACTACCCCGCCCAATTTTACTCCTTTCTATAAAAACCAAACGGATAACTATTTTAAAAGGATAAATTAAAAGTTTCACGTGAAACATTCAGACTTATGTTTCACGTGAAACATCAAAGTGTATGTTTAGTAAATACGATGTAATTGTGGTAGGGGCCGGCCATGCCGGATGTGAAGCTGCTCACGCAGCGGCTGTAATGGGTTCACAGGTTCTTTTGGTTACCATGAATCTTCAAACCATTGCTCAAATGTCGTGTAACCCGGCAATGGGCGGCGTGGCTAAAGGACAAATTGTGCGTGAAATAGATGCCCTGGGTGGTATGTCGGGTATCGTTTCCGATGAAACCATGATTCAGTTTCGAATGCTGAATCGCTCGAAAGGTCCTGCCATGTGGTCGCCCAGGTGTCAGTCAGACCGGATGGAGTTTGCCCTTAACTGGCGGGATAAGCTTGAGAAAAATTCAAATGTTTCATTCTGGCAGGAAATGGTAACTGATATCCTGGTTGAAAACGGACAAGCCACAGGCATTAAAACATCGCTCGGGTTAGAAATAAAAGCTAAAACCGTAGTATTGACCAACGGTACATTTCTTAACGGGCGTATACATATTGGTGAAAAGAACTTCGGCGGGGGCAGGACAGGGGAGTCAGCTGCTTTTGGAATAACCGAAAAGCTGGTGTCCCTGGGCTTTGAATCGGGTAGAATGAAAACCGGAACACCCCCCCGGGTAGATGGAAGATCCATCAATTATGAGGCCATGCAGGAGCAGTTGGGTGATGAAAACCCTGAAAAGTTCTCGTATACCGATACCCCTCATTTAATAAAACAAAATTCCTGCTGGATCAGTTACACCAATACAGCCGTACACGAAGAGCTCCGTAAAGGCTTTGATAAATCACCCATGTTTAACGGGAGAATTAAAGGCCTCGGCCCCCGGTATTGTCCATCGGTAGAAGATAAAATCAATCGCTTTGCAGAGAAAGACAGCCACCAGATCTTCCTGGAGCCCGAGGGGCGTACTACTATAGAAATGTATGTAAACGGCTTTTCAACCTCTTTGCCAGAGGATATTCAATATGCGGCCATCACCAAAATACCGGGTTTTGAAAATGTAAAAATGCTACGCCCCGGCTATGCCATTGAGTACGATTACTTTCCGCCTACTCAATTAAAGCTTACCCTTGAAACCCGTTTGGTAGAAAACCTGTTCTTTGCCGGGCAAATTAACGGTACTACCGGGTACGAAGAAGCCGGCGCCCAGGGGCTTATAGCAGGTATAAATGCTCACAGAAAAGCCCATGAGCTGAGTGAATTTTACCTTAAAAGAGATGAAGCCTACATTGGTGTTCTCATTGACGACCTGGTGAATAAAGGAACAGATGAACCGTACCGGATGTTTACTTCCAGAGCTGAATTCAGGACGATCTTACGGCAGGATAACGCCGACATACGTTTGACTCCAAAAGGATATGAAATAGGCCTGGCTTCAGGTGAAAGGCTGAAAAACGTAGAAGAGAAGATTAAAAAATCAGAAGAACTGATCCGGAAAATGGAGCAAACCAAGGTAGCTCCTGAAGAAATCAACCCGTATTTAACCCGGATAAGCTCTGCCCCGATCAAAGAAAAAAGCACTTTCTATAACCTCCTTAAGCGCCCTGAATTAAGCATTGCCGCGTTATCGGGTAACGATGAAATCTTTGATTCTGTTATTTCGGGGTATACAAAAGACCAGAAAGAGCAGGCGGAAATCAAAATCAAATATGAAAAATACATAGAAAAAGAATTGCTACTGGCCGAAAAAATGTCGCGACTGGATGAAATCAAATTAAATCCCGATTTCAACTATACGGCTCTAAAGTCGCTTTCTATTGAAGCAAGGCAGAAATTATCATCGGTGAAGCCCATGAACCTGGGTCAGGCCTCCCGCATCAGCGGAGTATCACCGGCCGATATTTCAGTACTGATGTTATACCTCGGCCGTTAAAACTCATTTAAATTTAAACCCATATACGATCTATATGAAAACTTCCAGGACAAGCCGGTTAAAACCCATCAGCACTTCTCATGACCAGATGAAATTGACCTGCTTTCTGTTGCTAAGCTTTATTGTGCTTTCGTGTGCGCAAATTGTACCTCCCACCGGAGGTCAGAACGATAAAACACCACCCGAACTGGTTGCTTCTTTCCCTGAAAATAAAACCCGGAATTTCAAAGGCCAGGAGTTCAAGCTGACCTTCGATGAGCTGGTGGATGCTTCCTCCCTGCAAAATGAACTATTTATTGTACCTGATCCGGGAAGTGCCTACGAAACCAAAGTAAAAAATAATACGGTAACCCTGAAATTTGACAAGCCCCTGGCCGAGAACACCACCTATACACTCAACTTCAGGAACGGGATAAAAGATCTCACCGAAAGAAACCCGGCCAGGAATCTGAAGCTGGTTATCAGTACAGGAAATGAACTGGATTCTTTACAGCTCACCGGCCTGGTAACCGACCTGTTTACAAAAGAGCCTAAGCTTGACGTAACCGTAGGCCTGTACCCGGCTGATACCCTGCCATTTTCCAAGAAAAAACCATTGTACTTTGTCAAAACAGACTCGTCAGGAAAATTCATGCTGGAGAACGTGAAAAACAACAAATATTTCCTGCTGGCCTTTACCGACAAAAACAACAACCTGCGTTATGATCAGAAAGAAGAATTCCTGGGCTTCCTGCCAGATAGTCTTCATCTGGAGTCAAACGTCAACCTCCCGGAAATAGAAGTATACCCGGCAGACCATTCCCGCAACAAAATCAAAAGAGCTATTTCAAGAGAAAACGAGTTTGTGGTTCAGTTGGATAAAAATGCTTTTAAAGCCAGGGTAAGCTACGAAAACCTGGACGATACCACCGCCTTGTCTTACCAGCTGGCCGGGAATCATCTTGATTTTTACAAACTGAAAGAAACCCTCCCGGATACGGTCAAAACGATTATTTTATTGCAGGATTCGTTACTGGTAACCGATACCCTACGCCAGAAAATATATTTCAAGGAAGAAAGAAATAAAAAAAGGAAGCCGGCTACCTTAGCCGTTGGCAGTAACATTAAAAACGGGCAGGAACTTACCTCCAGTATCAGCTATGAGCTCTTCTTCGATAAACCCCTGGTAAGGGTGGATACCGGCCGTATCCGTTTCCTGACAGACACCCTGGAAAAAGAAAAATTAAACATACAATTAATTGATAATCAACATATTAATATAAAAGTAAAGACCCAGGCACAGCGAGAAACCGAGCTCACTCTCCCTGCCAATATATTTGAAAACTACCTGGGCGATACCAACACCGTAACGATAATCAAAAACCCCGTTCTACAGCCCGATCAGACCGGTTTGCTGGAAGGCGAAACGGGAGACTCGGAACTTCCCAAAATAGCCATATTGCAAAGTGAACAGCGAAATAAAGAATTCGCCAGACAACGTTTCACCGGTCGTTTTCTCTTCGAAAACATAGTACCCGGCACATACCATATAACCGTTATTTACGATACCAACGATAACGGCATATGGGATCCCGGTGACCTGGAAAAGCTCATCCTGCCTGAAAAAATAGTAACCACCAAAGAGCCGCTCCGGGTAAGAGCCAATTATGAATTCAGAACATTAAAAATTGAATAAGCCTGTGGACAACCCTGTGTTTTTCCTGTGTAAAAGACCGGGGATAATACCCGCGAATCCACAATTGGCCGGGCAACTTGTGGTCATCTCCCGGACCCGTCTGAATAACTCAGCCAAATACACAGAAAGCAGTCGAATTATTCAGAAGCAAGTGAACATCTGAAACAGGAATAAAATTAATCCACAAAAAGACAGCAAAGATTGAATTTCAAACAATTAAATGTTAATATCGTTAAAACTTATACACACGTTCATCCTTTTAACCACATGCCTGAAAAGTTTCCACAAATCAACACCTATAGTATAAAACAATAGATTAAAATTAAATAGATTAAATTATTAATATTATCATGCTCAGGCAAATAATAAAACCGGTGATCATCCTGCTCCTGGGTTTCCATTTCTGCAGCGCGCAGGACCTTGAGCTGGCTTATACCTATTATAAGCAGGGAGAATATGATAAGGCGGCAGAAATATATAAAAAGCTCAGCGACGATAAGAAATATGCTTCGCTGATCCACATGGACTATGTGGCTGTTCTTTTTAAGCTTCGGGATTACGACACTGCTGAAAAGTTTATCAAGACACAGATCAGCCGCTATGGAAATACCATTTCTTACCGTGCAGACCTGGCCGAGGTGTATGAGAACAGCGGACGAAAAGACCAGGCCATGCGTGAATTTGACAAGCTTATTGATGAAGCTGCCGGTTCGGAAATGAAGGTTCTCGAGCTGATGAATTTCTTTTACAGGAACCAGAAGCTGGAGCTGCTGGTTAAGCTGATCCTGAAAGACCGTGAGGTAACAAAGAACCCGTATAAGCTGGATACCTGGCTGGCCAGAACGTATAACCTGCTGAATATGAAGGATAAGATGATAGAGGAGGTGCTGAGTTACGGCCGGAGAAACGGTAACCCGGATTATGTGAAGGCGACTATCCAGGACGCCTTTGTAACAGAAGATGAAATAAAATTCATAGAGAACCTGCTTTTTACCAGGATACAGAATGAGCCCAATGAAACCTTTTATTCGGAGATCCTGATCTGGTGGTTTGCCCAGAAAGGCGATTTCTCACGGGCGTTTATCCAGGCCCGATCATTGGATAAGAGACTGAACCAGGGGGGCAGTAAAGTGTTTGAGCTGGCTTACCAGAGCTACCAGTCGAAAGACTATAAAAACTCAGCCAGGATGTACCAGTATATTATGGATGAATACCCTGACGGTGAATTGTATCCGTATGCAAGAACCTGGATGATCAAGAGCAAGGAAGAGGTTGTTAAAAATTCATATCCTATTGAAGATGAAGCAATAACAGACCTTATTGAACAATACAAACGTTTGATAGCCGACCTGGGCAATAACATTAAAACGGCAGAAGCCATGCGGAATATGGCCCTGCTGCAGGCTTTCTATCTTCATGATTACAGCGGGGCGATAAGTACGCTGGAAATGGCCATCCGGTCTATGAATAACAATCCGCGGTTCAGAGACCAATGCAAGCTGGACATGGGCGATATTTATTTGCTCAAAGACGAGCCCTGGGAATCCACCCTGCTGTATATGCAGGTGGAAAAATCGCAGAAAGAAGACAACCTGGGAGAAATTGCGCGCCTGAAAAATGCCAAGCTGCAGTATTATACGGGGCAGTTTGCGCTTTCAAAAGACATCCTGGATATCCTGAAAAAAGCTACGTCAAAAGAGATTTCCAACGATGCCATGCAGCTCAGCCTGCTGATTGAAGATAACACGGGCCTGGATACCTCAGAAACGGCCCTGGCCCGCTTTTCAAAAGTAGACCTGCTGATCTTTCAGAACAAGTACGAAGAGAGCATCCGGGTGCTGGATACGCTGTATAAAGAGTACAATGCACATGCCCTGGCCGATGAAATCTTGTGGCTAAGGGCCAATACCCTGCTGAAGGTAAACCGGGTACCGGAAGCGGTGAATGACCTGAATACCATTGTGGAAAAGTATGCCGGGGATATCCTGGCCGATGATGCGCTGTTTTTGCTGGCGAGGGTTACCGATGAAAACCTGAAAGACAAGCAGAAAGCCATGGAGCTTTACCGGCGGGTTCTGACGGAGTTTCCGGGAAGCATATTCAATGCCCAGGCAAGGATACGGTTCCGGGAGCTGAGGGGGGATTATGTGAATTAGGGAGCTAGTTCCCGGGGAAGAGTTCGGGGCAGGATAGTTGAGGCCAGATAGTTGGGATAGGGTAGTTTTGAGTGGAGAGTTCCGGGTAAAGAGTGGCGAGTAGATAACTTTAGTGAAAAGTTGAGGGTGGGGTAGGTGAGCAGGGTTTTAAAGGGCTTGTGCAAGGCAATAATGAACGGGTCTGCATGTGACCTGGCAGAATAAAAACGTCAGAATATAAACTATAGCTGAAAAAAAGAATCAAATAGGTAAGGGCAGAATTATTTAAAGAAAGTAGTTATGAAAGAGAACGAGCTGGTAGAAGAAATACAACGTTTAAAGAAAGAAAAGAATGCGGTTATTCTTGCACATTATTATCAGACAGCTGATATACAGGACATAGCCGATTATATAGGTGACAGCCTGGGGTTATCGCAGGAAGCGGCAAAAACAGAGGCCGATATGATTGTATTTGCCGGGGTGCGGTTTATGGCTGAAACCGCCAAGATACTTTCCCCGCAAAAGAAGGTGGTGCTGCCGGATATACATGCGGGCTGCTCGCTGGAACAATCGGCACCTGCCGACAAATTTAAAGCCTTTAAAGAGCAGTACCCTGATGCCCTTGTGATTTCGTATGTGAACTGTTCGGCAGAGCTCAAAACCCTTACCGATATTGTTTGTACCAGCACAAACGCCGTAAAAATTGTGGAGAGCATCCCGAAAGACCAGCAGATCATTTTTGCCCCGGATAAAAACCTGGGAGCCTACCTGAACAAGGTAACCGGCCGGAACATGATTCTCTGGGACGGGGCCTGTATAGTGCATGAAACCTTCTCTGCGCGGCTTATACAGGAGATGATAGACCAACACCCCAATGCCAAGCTGATCGCCCACCCGGAGAGCGTTAACGCGGTTCTGGAGCATGCAGATTACGTGGGCTCAACCACAGGCTTACTGAAATATACGATAAACAGCCCGGAGAAGGAGTTTATAGTGGCTACAGAAACCGGCATTCTGCACCAGATGCAGAAGGCATCGCCGGATAAGATCTTCCATGTGGCGGCTACAGAACGTAACGGAACCCAGTGTACCTCTTGTGCTGACTGCCCGTACATGAAGCTGAATACCCTTGAAAAGCTGTACTGGTGCATGAAAGACGAAACCCCGGAGATTATTCTGCCGGAAGAGACCATCCGGGCTGCCCGGCAGTCTATTGACCGGATGCTGGAGATTTCAGCCCGCCACGGCCTGTAAGAACAGGTTATTTTTCCACGCTTCGCTATGGTAAACATCTTATTCCTGGATATTGAGACCGTTTCTCTTACGGCAGACTTTGAGTCGTTACCTGAGCGGCTCAAAGCTCACTGGGAAAAGAAATCTTCTTTTTTCAGGCGTGATGAACCGTACGAAGACCTGTATTTTGAGCGGGCAGCCATTTACGCTGAATTCGGTAAAGTGCTTTGCATAGGGGTGGGCGGCTTCTATGAAAACGGAACAAAATTGAAAGTGAAATCGCTGTATGCAGAGCAGGAAAAAGACCTGCTTGCTGCGTTCAGCGACCTGGTAGAAAAGCACCCGGCCGGGAAAAATCTTATCGTTTGTGCCCATAACGGAAAAGAGTTTGATTTTCCTTTTTTGTGCCGGCGAATGCTGATCAATGGTATTCCGTTACCCCGGGTTTTGAATATTTCAGGCAAGAAACCCTGGGAAATTCCCCACCTGGATACCCTGGAAATGTGGAAATTCGGCGATTATAAGCACTATACTTCGCTGGATCTCCTGGCGGCGGTATTGGGTATTCCGGGCAGCAAAAGCACCATGAACGGCTCAGAAGTGAATACGCAGTATTATGTGCATAAAAACACGGAAAAGATCATCGAATATTGCCGCGAAGATGTGGTGGTGCTGGCACAGCTTTACCTGAAGCTTACCGGTAAAAACGTGATTCCCGATGAAAATATAATCCGGTCTTAAATGCCTATGCCCAGTGACCCGTAAAGTGATCCCAACTGGGTAAAATGAAAGGTTTTTTTATCGTAAAAAGGAGATATCCCTCCCCTTGCAAAAATAACGAGGTCGTTGTCTTTGTACGGCCGGCTGATCTTCAACTGTATGCGTAAGCCCAGGATACCCGAATAAACAATACGGTTTTTTTCATTGGAAGCCCTATTGAAAAAAGAAGGGGTAAGTGCGCCGCCGGCCTCTGCAAACCAGTCAAAATAATACCGGGGCGGCCGGGTAATGCATTTCCGGGTGATGCGGTTTTTCAACCGTTCATCGATGTTGCCCAGGCTGTAATTATACGTAAGGGAAAGGGGTATGCCCAGTCCGCTGTTCTGGAAGCCCCCGGGGTTAGACTGCCCCCGTATGGTGGCGTAACCCCAGATATAGGCCAGGCCGGCAGACGAAGCCAGGAAGCCCTTCGGCTGTTCGTACAACACCCGGCTGTAATTGAATGAAGCACCCCGGCTGGGGCCACCGAATTCGGCATAATATCCCTGTGTATACCGGCTTTTATAGTTCCATTGCGAAAATGCTACTGCCGGAAACAGAAGAAAAGAAAAGAAAAGAATTCTCACTTAAAAAGGGATAATCAGGTAATAATTAACAACAGCACGTATTAATCAACGCAATATAGCCAATATTATTTAATAGACAACGGCGCAAAATTTTAAATCGCGGTGCTTATCCTGTCAGAAAATCATTGTATAAGGTACTGAATCATAAAAAATTCTGTTATTATTATGTTTTAATAAAGTACCAGCCGGATAACCGATGAAATTAACCAACCGATTCTTTTTATTCTTTCTTTTATCAGTACCGGTATTCGCACAGAATACCTTACACCCTACCTCTGCCGAATACCATTACCCTACAGACCCCAAAGTAGCCGCTAACCTGGAAAACTGGCGGGACCAGAAGTTCGGCATGATCATTCACTGGGGCATTTACGCTGTGCCGGGCATTATTGAGAGCTGGAGCATCTGCAACGAAGACTGGATAAACCGCGACAGCACCGTGCGGTACGATGATTATAAGCGATGGTACTGGGGTTTGAGCGAGAAGTTCAACCCGGTAAAATTTAACCCGGAACAATGGGCCACTGCCGCTAAGGCCGCGGGGATGAAATACCTGGTTTTCACTACCAAGCACCACGACGGCTTCAATATGTTTGACACCAAATACAGCGATTATAAGATCACGGCCGGACCGTTTAAAGGAGATCCGCGGGCCAATGTAGCCCGGTATGTTTTTGACGCTTTCCGGAAAGAGGGTATGCTGATAGGGGCTTACTTTTCGAAGCCCGACTGGCATTCGCAGTATTTCTGGTGGGATAAGTACGCCACACCCGACCGGAATGTGAATTACGATATACGCAAAAACCCGTGGCGGTGGAATAAGTTCAGGGAATTTACCCATAACCAGATCAATGAGCTGACCTCGGAATACGGGAAAGTGGATATCCTGTGGCTGGACGGCGGCTGGGTGCGGCCCAGAAGCACGGTCAATGCCGAAGTGTTAAGCTGGGGGGCGCCCATTCCCGAGTTTGACCAGGAAATAGATATGCCCAAAGTGGCGGAAATAGCCCGCAAAAACCAGGAAGGCATACTGATTGTAGACCGCACCGTACACGGTGAGTATGAAAATTACCGTACCCCGGAACAGGGGATACCTGCTGAAAAACAGGACGATCCCTGGGAGAGCTGCATTACCCTCGGAGGCGCCTGGAGCTATGTGCCGAACGACCGGTTCAAATCTTCGGAACGGGTTATTCACACCCTGGTGGAAATTGTGGCCAAAGGCGGGAACCTGCTGTTGGGAGTAGGGCCAACCGCTGAAGGAGAGTTTTTACCCGTACAGGTTGAGAGGCTGCAGGAGATCGGGAAATGGCTGGAAACAAACGGTGAAGCTATTTATGCCACAAGAACGGTGAATACCTACCGCTCGGGCAATTTTTATTTCACACGGGCAAAAGAAGATCAGCGCCGGTATGCCATCCGGCTCAACAAAGAACCGTTAACCGAAACCGTACAATGGGAAGGAAATGCCCCGCGCCAGGGCAGTAAAATGTACATCCTGGACGGCAACGTGCCTGTGAAATGGAAAACAGAAGGCCAGACCACTACGGTCACCCTGCCTAAAAAATCTTTGGAGAAACTCATGCATAAACCTGCGATTACGTTTAAATTTGAAGAATAAAAAACCAAAAAACTATGAGAATTGTAATGTTTTTATTGGCTATGCTAGCCGCAAATACCGGGTTTTCACAAAAAAACAAATGGGTCAAACTCTTTGACGGGAAAGACCTCAACCAGTGGTACTCGTGGAAGATCAATGACGGTAACAGTACAGCCGGCTGGAATATTGTGAATGGTGAGCTTACCACCGACGGTAAGGAGGGTGACCTGGTGACGAAAAAAGAATACGGTAATTTTGAGCTGGAATTTGAATTTAAAGTGGCTCCTAAAGGAAACAGCGGTATTATCTACAAGGTGCTCGATAAGAAAAACGAAAAAGAGCAGCCGTACATATACGGACCGGAATACCAGATCATAGACGATGTGAATTACCCCGGAACACCCAAAGATGTGCATAAAACGGGCGGAAATTACGATGTGTATGCGCCACTGGACCTGACAGCGGTAAAACCGGCCGGGGAATGGAATAAAGGAAAGATCAAAATACAGAACAACAGGGTAGAGCACTGGCTGAACGGTAAGAAAGTGGCCGATTACGAGTATGCCGGCGATAAATGGAAAGAAGATATTGCCAAAAGTAAGTTCAAGAGCTGGCCTTATGCCACTCCGCACGATAAAGGGAAAATCTCGCTTCAGGGCCATGGAGATTCGGTATGGTTTAAGAATATCCGGATCAGGGAGCTATAATACCGGTGATTTTTTTGAAACGAAATACAGCCCTGCTGTTCGTGCTTCTTTTAACGGCTGCGTGTAAACCGCAGGAAGAAGAAGGCATGGTACGGGTTAATGACAGCTTCCGGATGGATGTTTCACCGGTTACGGTGGCAGACTTCCGGAAGTTTGTACAGGCTACTTCGTATAGCACAGAGGCCGAGAGGTTCGGAGACGGAGGGGTCTTTGATTTTACAACGGGCCAGTGGCACCTGGTGAAGGGCGCGTACTGGGAATACCCGTTCGGGCCTGAGACCGGCAAAGCGGCAGACGATCACCCCGTAACCCAGGTTTCGTGGAACGATGCGCAGGCCTACTGCCGCTGGGCCGGTAAACGGCTGCCCACCAGTGAAGAATTCATCCTGGCCGAAAAAAACGGCCATAAAGAATATACAGACACCTATACCTGGGGAGACGATTTCCTGGAAGACGGTGTTTTTAAAGCCAATTTCTGGCAGGGGACATTCCCCGTACACAATACAGTAGAAGACGGGTTCCTGACCACCTCTCCGGTGGGCTATTTCGGGAAAAATGCGTTGGGGCTTACCGATATGGGCGGAAATGTGTGGCAGTGGTGCAGCGACGACTCGCAGAGCCGGCCCGGAGAGAAAAACCAGCGCGGAGGCTCTTTTTTATGCGACCCGATGGTCTGCCACGGTTTTAAGATCGGTGGAATAGCCTCTTCTTCGCCCGAAACCAGCCTGGTTCACGTAGGCTTCCGGTGTGTAAAAGATATTTCTTTGTTCTGAAAAAGAGTATTCAGCATTCTCCCCAGGCCGTAATCACCAGCTTCCTGCCTGTGTCGTAGTTGCGGTGCTCACCCAGGTAAATGCCCTGCCATTTCCCGAGGTTAAGCTTACCTGCCGTTACAGGAATCTGCAGGCTGTTTCCGAGCAGAGATGATTTTAAGTGGCCGGGCATGTCATCTGCCCCTTCGTAATTGTGCTGGTAATAAGGGGCATTTTCAGGAACGGTGGCGTTGAAATGCCTTTCGAAATCGCCTCTTACCGTAGGGTCAAAATTTTCATTAATGGTGATGCTGGCAGAAGTATGTTTAATAAAGACATGCAGAATGCCGATCGTGATCTCCGATAGCTCGGGTATGGCATTCATCACCTGATCAGTGATCAGGTGAAAACCTCTTTTCTGAGGCTTCAGCTTTATTTCTTTTTGAAAGAACCGGGTCATAAGGCTATAAAAGACAGATTGCCCGTTCGGTAGTACAGGCAATCTGTAGTGTTAAAAGTTTCACGCTTCTCCGATAGGCCCCCCGAAATTCATGGGAAACGGCACCGGTTCACCTGACTGGCGGATTTCCCCGAAAGTATCCTCGTACTTCCGGATGTTATCTTCCAGGGCATGTAACAGGCGCTGGGCATGTTCCGGGGTAAGAATGATCCTCGACTTTACCTTGGCTTTCGGAATGCCCGGCATAAGCCGGATAAAGTCTACCACAAACTCACTGTTGGAGTGGGCGATCATGGCCAGATTAGCATAGACACCCTCAGCAACATCTTCCGTAAGTTCGATATTGATCTGGTTTTCTTCCTGCATTTTTTTCTGTTTCATGTCCAAATCTAGTAAGAATATGTTTAAATCTTGTCGTTTGGCTTTATTTTGCGAATTTTTTTAAGCGAAATAAATTCCCGGAACAAAATTTAAACATATTCTTAAAAGATCACCTTATTTTTTCAAATATTTCTCCAGGAACTGATCCTGTTCCCACAGCAGGTGAAGAATATTCTCTTTGGCGGCATAGCCATGGCTTTCTTTAGGAAGGATCACCATGCGGGCAGGTGCGCCCAGCCCTTTCAATGCCTGGAAGTACCTTTCGGTTTGCAGGGTGAAGGTTCCCGGGTTGTTATCGGCCTCACCGTGAACCAGAAGGATCGGTGTTTTCATTTTTTCGGCGTTCATAAACGGCGACATGGTGTTATACACCCCGGGAACGTCCCAGTAATTGCGTTGCTCGCGCTGGAATCCGAACGGAGTAAGCGTACGGTTATAGGCACCGCTCCGGGCTATACCTGCTGCAAAAAGCTTGGAATGGGTTAAGAGGTTAGCCGTCATAAATGCTCCGTACGAGTGGCCGCCCACGGCTACGCGTTTGGTATCAATGTAACCCAGGTCATCTACCGCTTTGATAGCTGCTTCGGCGTTGGCTACCAGCTGCTCCACGAAGGTATCGTTGGGCTCTTTACCGTCTTCACCAACAATAGGGAAGGCGGCGTCATTCAGTACGGCATATCCCTTCGTGGCCCAGAATACAAATGAGCCGTAAGAAGGGAATGTGAACTGGTTAGGGTTAAGAGCCGTTTGCCCGGCGCTGTTTTTATCCACAAACTCCTGCGGATATGCCCAGATCAGCAAAGGTAATTTCTCCTTTTTGGTTTTGTCGTAATTGGCGGGCAGGTACAGGGTTCCCGAGAGATCCACACCGTCTTTTCTTTTGTACCTGATCACTTCTTTTTGCAGCTTACTGATGCTTTCAAAAGGATTTTTGAAATGCGTGATCTGAACCGGTTCTGTCTTGGTTTTAATATTACGCAGGAAATAATTCGGGTAATCGGTAGCCGACTGGATCATGACCAGGACCTCGCCGGTTTTGAAATCCTGGATAGACTGGATGTCTTCCAGCTTATCGGTGTACGAAGACTGGTAAAGACGGTTGGTTTTCAGGGTAGACCAATCCAGCTCATCAATGAAGGGGAATTGTCCTTCTTTGGTGTGTCCCTGTCCGACCAGGAAGCTTTTCCCGTTTTCTATAGCCAGCACATACCGGCCGTACGGGTTCCGGATGGTTTCAAAGCTACCCGGGTTGGAATAGATATCCTGGGAGTTCCGGTCAGAAATGAGCCGGGGTTCGGCTTTGGAAGAGGGGTCAAAAACAAACCGGCGGGTGCTGCGGGTATCGTACCACTGGTCGTTCAGTATGGCCAGTTTCTCATTCCCCCAGAGGATGCTCGAATAGCGTTGCTGCGTTTTTACAAGCGAGACGGCAGGCTGGCTAAAGGGGGCTTTCCAGGTAAACACTTCATCGCGGTAGTCCACTTTTTTCGCCGGGTCGCCGCCGTCAAGGGCTTCCACATAGACCAGGGTAGCCGGTTCGTCGGCCCGCCAGTTCATGTTTCTTTTTCCGGCTTTTACGGCCATGAAACCTTTCGGCAGAACCTCGTTCAGGGGCTCGTCGTTAACGACTTTAACCTGCTTCCCGTTTTTATCATAAACAATTGATTTGCTTGGGAAACGGTTGTAAGGAACCACGTAGGAGAACGGTTTTCCGAGTACGGAGATCATTACGTAGTTTCCGTCAGGAGAAAAAGATTCATTGGTATAAAGACCGGCAGGCAGGAAAGGTGTTTTTTTTCCGGTCAGGTCTACCTTGTAGATCTCTGATGTGATAAGGGTTTCGAAATTGGCTTCATCGGCCGGGTTTTTCAGCAGATCCTGGTAGGTACGGTTTTGCGATGCTTTCCCTTCCGCAGTAGAAACGATAGGTCCGGTGGGCAGGCTTACCCGGGTATCGATCAGCGCCTTTCTTTTTGCGGGCAGGTATTTTACCAGGAGGTTTTTGCTGTCTCTGTACCAGCTCACGGGATTGCCCATGTTGCCGTTCAGGTAACCTGTTCCGATCTTCCTGGCAGTGGCGGTGGCCAGATCCAGGATCCACAGCTCCACGCCACCGGCGGCGGTATGGGTAAAGGCGATCTTTGTTTCGTCAGGTGACCAGCTTAAATAGGTGATTTTCGGATTCTGGGGCAGGCCTTTTACCTGGATCTCCTGCGTATCTTTTACTTTCCTCACTTTGAGGTTATTCAGGTAGGTAACGCTGCTTGAAATGTTGGTTACGGGGTTGATCCGCAGTCCGCCCAGGCGAAGCTCCTCCTGGTTCAGGTCTTCCAGGGTTTTGTAGGTGTCGCGGTAGGAGAAGAGCATGTATTCTTTTTTAGAATCCATGGAAACGGAGGGCGGTCTTTCGTAATCTACCAGGTCAAGGATTTCTTTCGGCGGTTTCTGGTATTCCAGGTTTTCCTGGGCCCATGCTGAGAACCAGATCCCCGAAACAAGCAGGAAAGAGAATAATTTTTTCATAAATAGTTAATTGATATTTTACTACCAATTTACACAATAAGAAAGGACTCCTCCAAAAAGAGTAGGCGTAACGGGAATTTTTTGCGATGTATTCCGGTCAAATTCCGTCGGTTATAGCTTTATAGGCCACATCGTGAATTTTCTGTCGGGTTTTATTACGAATCAGCTTCTGGTTGGCGGCCGACGGATACACCCGGTTGGAGAGAAATACGAAGATCATTTCTGCTTCAGGATCTACCCATACACAGGTGCCGGTAAAGCCTGTATGGCCGTAGGTTTTCTCAGATGCATACTGCGATACCGTGCCGTCGCCCGGTCCGGAGGGCTTGTTCCAGCCCAGGCCCCGGTGGCTGATACGCGACTGGTTTTTGGTGAAGAAATCAATGGTTTCTTTCGAAAAGAACTGCCGGTCATCGTAGCTGCCGCCGTTCAGGTTCATCTGCATCAGGCGGGCCAGGTCCCAGGCATTCGAAAACAGCCCGGCATGCCCCGCCACCCCGCCTAAAAGGGCCGCGTTGGGGTCGTGTACGGTGCCCTGAACAGACGCCTTCCGGAAGTCGCCGGAAACTTCTGTAGGAGCGATCAGGCTCCTGGGCTTTTGCTGGAAAACATTGTACATGAGATTGTGGAGGCCCATAGGCTCGTAAATGTTGACGCCTACAAATGCGTCAAGATTGCGGCCGCTGACGCGCTCCACCACCCGCTGAAGAAGGATGAGCCCGAGGTCGGAATACACATATTTGGTTCCCGGGGCACCTATTAAAGGGCTTTTTTCTATCCAGGCAAATACAGAGTCTTTTATAACGGGATTAACGGCCAGGTCATCGGATATCTTCAGGTAACCGTGCTGGGCGGTATCGGTAGAGAAGTAGTAGGGATTGAGCTGTTCGCTTCCGAAACGGGTGTTTTCGTAAAACGGTACAAAGGCTTTCAGTCCTGCCTGGTGAAGCAGCACATCTTTGACGGTAATGCGGTTTTTATTCGTTTTTTCAAGCTCCGGTAAGTAGAAAGAGAGCTTTTCATTAATATCGATTTTTTTCTGATCGTAGAGCATCATAACGGCCTGCAGGGTAGAGGCTACTTTGGTCACCGACGCCAGGTCGTAGAGCGTATGGCGGGTAACGGGCTCACCGTAGGTGTATTTGAGGTTGCCGAAGCCTTCGTAGTACACTACTTTGCCTTTGCGGGCTACCAGCACCTGGCACCCGGGAAATTCCTGGGCATTAATGGCGGCCTGGGCTATCCGGCGTATCTCATCCAGCTTTCCGGCGTCCATGCCTACTTCAGAAGGCATGGCAAACCCCAGCCGCTGGAACCCTTCAATTTCGTAGCCGTAGTCAAGCTTGCCATCGGCCGAAAGTGTATTTACGGGTACTTTCCCGTTGGCAGAGTTGACCCCGAACAGCACATTGGCTGCAGCCATCTGGGCCTCGTCTTCGTCTTCAAAACCGCAGAGTACGGTTTCAAATTCATCGAAGAACTTAAGACTGTAGGGATTACCGAAAACACAGACAATGAGGCGTGACCGTTTCTGGATATCCCTCAGCAGGTTAAGGGTAGATTCGGTAATGCCGTAATCCAGCTTTTCAGATTGCCGTACTTTATGAATGCTTACAATGACCAGGTCGTTTTTTACGGCCTCGTCTGCCACGTGCTGCCATTCGGCGTTTCCGGCAGGTTTATCGGCCAGCAGGTAAGGGGTTACGTTTCCGTAGAGTTCGAGGGTACTTTGAAAGAGGTTGCCCTCGTCAGCGCCCACGGCTACAGAAGCCATATTGACGGTTGAAAGGCCCTTGATGGGAATAAGCCCGAACTCGTCGCGGGTTACGGTTACGGCTTTGTTATAGACCAGCTGCTTCAGCTCTTTGCTTTTTTCATTGTTGAGGTCGGTGGTAATATTCTTCAGATCAACGGGTGTGTAAGCATTCAGCCCTACCCAATATTTGGCTTTCAGAATTTTCCGGATGCTTTCATCGAGCTCTGCTTCGGTGATGGTGCCTTTTATGCAGGCGTCGAGTACGGCGTTATAGGCCTTGTCTATATTGGCGGTCTGCAGCAGCATATCGTTCCCGGCTTTGAAGGCGCGAACTTCTGCTTCACCTACCGGGAAACTTTTGAGGAGGCCCCGCATATTCAGGGCATCGGAAATCACAAGGCCTTCAAAGCCCAGCTCTTTCTGCAGGTACCCTTTGATGATCTTCTCCGATACGGTGGCGGGCACCCCGTTATCCAGTGCCGGCACATTCAGGTGCCCTACCATGATAGACGACACGCTGTCTTTGATCAGCGCTACAAAGGGGGCAGACTCCACCTCGCGGATGTGCTGAAGGCTGTGGTTCAGAACGGGCAGGTCATAATGCGAGTCTATGCCGGTATCTCCGTGCCCCGGGAAATGCTTGGCGCTGGTCATAACGTTCTGTTTGCGGTGGCCCCGGACAAACGCGGTGGTGAGCTCGGATACATTGGAGACCGACTCGCCGAAAGAACGGTAGTTAATGACAGGGTTCTTAGGGTTGGAGTTGATGTCGGCTACAGGAGCGAAGTTGATGTGCACGCCGATGCGTTTGCATTGACGGGCAATTTCCTCACCGATCTGTTCGGCCAGGTCGCTGTCTTTTGCGGCCCCGATGGTAATGGCTTTCGGGAAGGAGTAGGTGTTGTTCAGCCGCATTCCCAGCCCCCATTCGGCGTCGAGACCTACCAAAAGAGGTATCTGGGAGGCTGCCTGGTAGCGATTGGTGAGCTCGGCCTGCTTCAGGGCATTTCCCTGGAAGAACGCTACTCCGCCGAGGTGGTATTTGCGGATCTGGTTTTCAACAATCTGGTAATCGGCTTCCCGCTTATTGGAATAAACGGCTATCATGAACAATTGGCCCACCTTTTCTTCCAGCGTCATTTCCGAAAGAATCTTCTCTGTCCAGGCATTTTGTTTTTCCTGGAAAGTGGGGTCTCCGGAAACCGGATTTGCCGGGTGGCGGTCAGCCACTGCGCCGGTCATCAGAAACAAAAAAATACAGCAATAAAAATATTTCAGCACGTGCTACAAACGAATAATAATAGATAAAACGAATAGATTCGCAAAAAAGGGCTTTTAGAAGGGAAAATAAAAGGTTTAATGCAGAAAAGTGAAGCAATATCGGATAGAAGTCCCGCAGGACCGGCCCTATTATAGGGAAAAGCCCTAATAAATGCGTACCTTTGCACTTCAATTTTTTAATCAGATTTATGTTAACGGTATCTAATCTTTCCCTGCAGTTTGGGAAACGAGTGCTTTTTGAAGAAGTAAACCTGAAGTTCACTCCCGGAAACGTGTACGGCCTGATCGGGGCGAACGGTGCGGGAAAGTCGACTTTTGTAAAAATACTGGCGGGTGATATAGATCCCACCACCGGGAATGTAAGCATGGACCCGGGAGAACGGATGTCAGTGCTGAAGCAGAACCAGAATGCGTATGACGAGTATAGCGTACTGGATACCGTTATGCGCGGAAACGAGCGTCTTTACGAGGTAATGCAGGAGAAAGACGCCCTGTATGCCAAAGAAGATTTTTCAGAAGAAGACGGGAACCGGGCTGCGGAGCTGGAAGGTGAATTTGCGGAAATGAACGGCTGGGAGGCCGAATCAGATGCGGCGGCATTGCTGTCAGGCCTGGGAATTTCAGAAGATTATCACTACACGGTGATGGCCGAAATGAACCCGGCTGAAAAAGTGAAGGTATTGCTGGCCCAGGCCCTGTTCGGAAACCCCGATGTGCTGCTCCTGGATGAGCCTACCAACAACCTGGATATCGAATCGATTCTCTGGCTGGAGAACTTCCTCATGAATTTCAAGAATACGGTGATCGTGGTTTCCCACGACCGGCACTTCCTGGATAATGTTTGTACCTATATTGCCGACCTCGATTTCAAGAAGATCACCCTTTACGGCGGTAACTATACCTTCTGGTACGAATCAAGCCAGCTGGCTGCCAAGCAGAAGGCCGACCAGAATAAGAAGGCGGAAGAGAAGAAGAAAGAGCTGGAAGAGTTTATCCGGCGGTTTTCAGCTAACGTGGCCAAATCAAAGCAGGCTACGGCTCGCCAGAAGATGATTGATAAGCTGGATATCGCCGCTATTCAGCCCTCGTCAAGAAGGTACCCGTTTATTGGCTTCAAGCCGGAGCGGGAAGTGGGTGACCAGATCCTGATGGTGGAGAATCTCAGCTATAAAAACGAAGAGGGAGATTACCTCTTTAAAGACCTGAGCTTCCAGGTGGCCAAGGGTGACAAGATTGCTTTTTTAAGCAAGGACGGCCTGGCCGTAACCGCCCTTTTCGATGTGCTGACGGAAAAGAAGCAGCCGGTTTCCGGAACTTTCAAATGGGGAGTGACCATTACCAAAGAATACCTGCCCAACGACAACACCGATTATTTTACCGACAGCAGCCTGAACCTGGTTGACTGGCTGCGCCAGTATTCTGCCGAGAAAGACGAAACCTTTATCCGGGGATTCCTGGGAAGGATGCTGTTTTCAGGCGAGGAGGCCCTGAAGCAATGTACGGTGCTTTCAGGAGGGGAGAAGCAGCGCTGCATGTTCTCGAAGATGATGCTGGCCAACTCCAATGTTCTGCTGTTTGACGAGCCTACCAACCACCTTGACCTGGAGTCTATCCAGGCGCTGAACAAAGGAATGGAAGATTATGACAGCGTTATCCTGTTTACATCGCATGACCACCAGCTGACCAACTCGGTGGCTAACCGGGTGATTGAGCTCGGGCCAAAAGGCTGCCTGGATAAGCTGATGACCTTTGATGAATTTTTGACCGACGAGCGCGTGAAGGGGCAGCGGGCGGCGATATACTAAGAAAAGGGAAGACGGTTGCGGTTCTCGACTTCGCTCGAACTGACAAGTAGCGATCGCCCCTGTCAGTTCGAGCGAAGTCGAGAACCGAGCGAAGTCGAGAACCAAGCGAAGTCGAGAACCGGAATCAACGCTCAGACTCTGAAGTTCGGAACTCCACCATAAAAAAACGGCCCACTTTTCAGCGGGCCGTTTTTTATATCCGGATGATCCGATTATTCTTCTGTTTCAGCTTTCTTCTTAGAGGCAGCCTTTTTCTTGGAGGCGGCTTCTTCGCTTACCAGCTGATCTTTCAGGGCAGCAAGAGCAGAGATATCTCCCAGCGTTGATTTTTCAGCTTCAGGAAGCTTCACTTTCTCCGCTGATTTTCCGCTTTTCTTTTTCTCTGGCTCTTCTGAAGGAGCTTCCCAGGTTCTGGTGTGAGAAAGAACAATTTTCTTCTCTTCTTTGTTGAATTCGGTCACTTCGAATTTCAGCTTTTCACCTACTTCCGCTACTGAGCCGTCTTCTTTTACGATTCCTTTAAGAGAAGCGGTTCCTTCAATACCGTAAGGCAGCTCAAGGGTAACCACTTTATCTGACTTGGCAATGATGCTGGCGTCATGTACGGTACCTACTTCAAAAACCGATTCGAACGTATCCCATGGATTCTCTTCGATATGCTTGTGGCTCAGGGCCAGCCTGCGGTTTTCAACATCCAGTTCAAGAACCACTACTTCAAGGGTATCACCGATCTTCACGAAGTCAGAAGGATGCTTGATCTTTTTGGTCCATGACAGGTCAGATACGTGTACCAGGCCGTCAATACCTTCTTCCAGTTCCAGGAACAGGCCGAAGTTGGTCAGGTTTCTCACGGTACCGGTGTGGCGGGTTCCGATGGCATATTTAGCCAGCAAATCCTGCTTGGTCCATGGGTCTTCTGTCAGCTGCTTGATGCCCAGAGACATTTTTCTTTCTTCTTTGTCGAGGGTAAGAACCACGGCAGAGATTTCGTCTCCGATCTGGAGGAAGTCAGACGGGTTTCTCAGGTGCTGAGACCACGACATTTCTGAAACGTGGATCAGGCCTTCTACGCCCGGCTTCAGCTCGAGGAACGCACCGTAATCGGCAATATTTACAATTTTACCGGTTACTTTAGAGCCTACTTCCAGGTTTTGCGCCAGTGAATCCCAAGGATGGGCCTCCAGCTGCTTCATACCCAGAGAGATACGTTTTTTCTCATCGTCGAAGTCAAGTACAACCACCTTGATCTTGTCATCCAGGTTAAGTACTTCGTTCGGATGGTTCACGCGGCCCCACGAGATATCGGTAATGTGAAGCAGACCGTCAACACCGCCCAGGTCAATGAACACCCCGAAGTTTGTGATGTTTTTAACCACCCCTTCAAGCACCTGTCCTTTTTCCAGGTTAGTAAGAATCTGCTGTCTTTGTGATTCAAGATCTTTCTCGATCAGTACTTTGTGGGATACCACTACGTTATCGTTAGTGTGGTTGATTTTCACCACTTTAACTTCCATGCGTTTTCCTACAAATACGTCGAAGTCACGGATAGGCTTAACGTCGATCTGTGAACCGGGCAGGAACGCCTCAATTCCGTAGATATCAACAATCAGACCTCCTTTTGTACGACGTTTGATCAGGGCATCCACGATAACATCGGTTTCAAGCGCCTGCTCAATTTTAGACCATGCGGTCAGGATTCTTGCTTTCTTGCGGGAGATCACCAGCTGACCCAGCGCATCTTCCTGCTTTTCAATGAAAACTTCTACTTTGTCGCCTACCTTAAGATCAGGCAGGTCACGAAATTCTGAACGGGATACAATACCGTCAGATTTAAACCCGATGTTCAGCAGTACTTCCCTGTCGCTTACACCCACAACAAGTGCCTCTACCACATCTTTTTCTTCGATCGGAGAGAAGGTTTCTCCGTACAGCTTTTCGAGCTCGGCCTTCTGATCTGCAGAATAGCCACCACCAATACCTTTTTTGGTTACTTTGTCCCAGTCAAACGCAGGGAATTGTTGATCTGTCATAAAAATGTGCCCTTCGTACATCAGCAGACCGGGCTATTCTGCTGAAATTTAATTAGATAATGAATTCCTTCTGAAAAGGATTGCAAAGATAGAGGTTTTCTGTTCATTTACGAAGTATAATGAATAATTTTCTGACAATCAGGGGAATAATTCCTCTTTTTTGCGGGTGTTTTGCTTACTTTGCGGTTATGAAAGTACAACTGGCAAATCCTGAGCATCTTGTAGAAAAGCTTCTTTCGGTGGTGTGGGCCTATATGCCCAAAATAGTGATTACCGTGCTGACGCTGATTGTGGGCTTCTGGCTGGCCAACCGGATAAGAAGCTGGCTGATGGCCATCCTCGACAGGAGAAATGTGAATCCCAATGTGATACCTTTCATGGGGTCGCTGATCTCTATCCTGATCAAGATCATGGTGCTGATCAGTGCGGCGGCCAAATTTGGTATTGAAACCACCTCATTTGTGGCTTTGCTGGGAGGTGCCGGGCTGGCTATAGGACTGGCTATGCAGGGCAATCTTTCTAATTTTGCCAGCGGTGTGATGATCCTGGCGTTTAAGCCTTACCAGATCGGCGACAGCGTAACCATAGCCGGGTACACGGGGATAGTGAAGGAGATCCTGATTTTTAATACGGTTTTGCTTACCAAAGAGAATAAGAGGGTGATCATTCCCAACAATTCCATTACCTCGGGCCCTATTGTTAATATCTCCGGGAACGGGGAGTTGCGGATAGAGCTGAATTTTAAGGTGCCGCATGAGAAAGACATTGAGACCGTAAAGAATATCATCCTGACGGCATGTGCCCAGAATGAAAAAATTCACCGGTCGCCGGCTCCCCGGGTTTCGCTCAACTCCGAAGACTGGGCCACCACTGTATATTCGGTCAAAGCCTGGTGCGCACCCGGAGATACGGGTGAGGTAGAAGATTACCTGAACGAAGTGGTGAAGCAGCGGCTTTCCGCCCTGTAGCCTAATCCACCCTTGTGCCTTCGTCTACCTCAATGATATAGGGCTTTCCGCCTTCCCGCTCAATGGCCTCTGCCACGGCTTCCGGGTTATTCGGCGCATAGGCAAACATGCATCCGCCGCCACCCGAGCCATTGATCTTGGCACCCAGCGCACCGGCGTTTAAAGACGCTTCCACCATACGGTCAATTTTGGGAGTAGATACTTTTTTAGCATCGCGCAGGCTGTCCTGGTGAATGTTCAGCAGCTCGCCAACCCGGGTTTTATCAACGGTATCAGCGGCAAACATGGTTCGTGCCTCGCGCAGGATATCGCGGTCGGAAAGGTTGCCCTCCAGCAACCGGAACTGCTCTGCGGAGAGTTCTGACCGGAAGCGCCCGGCTTCTCCGGCCGGGAAGGTATGAAGATCGAAGGCCCTGCCTGAGGTGTTAAGCCGGCGGATGATATCGAGCATACCGAATTTGACGTGCTTGAGAATGCCCAGGGTGTCTTTGGGCTCCAGGGAGTCGCCCAGCACAAACGTACCCAGCTTCACGGGATAAGACAGCGCCATGGGCTCAGGCACGGTTTCGAGGTACATGATATTTCCGAGGGCGGTAGAATACTGATCCATCATTCCGCCGGGTTCCCCGAATTCCAGCACTTCTGCTTCTACGGCAAATTTGCCGATGTCAAAACGCGATACCGTTTCAGCCGGCTTCACATCGGCCATCCGGGCCAGGAAGTGAATCCAGGATACCAGCAGGGCAGAGGAGCTTGACGTTCCTGAATTGATAGGAATATTGCCCGTTACATGAACATCAAAACCGGTCTCGAACCCGTAGCCGTGCCTCCGCAGCACATTAATGGCGGATTTGAAGTAATCACGCTCTTTGGTGTACCTGAGCTCGGGCTCGAGCAGGAATATTTCTTCAGACCGGATATCCGGCATGTGGATATGGATGGTATTGCCGGCTCTTTTTTCCCCGTGAACATGAATTCTTCGGGAAATGGCTGCGGCAATTACCGGCAGACCCAGGTAATCCTGGTGCTCTCCGAAAAGGCAGATCCTGCCGGGAGTTGAAATTTTCATACAAAACAGAAAAATACCGGATAGCTCCGGGTAAAATAAAGTAGGGGTCAAAAATACAACTTATCGCGACAAATTTTTATGCATTTGGGCACTTTTGTGTTGAATGAGGCATCGTGACGGGACCGTTTTGCGCATCCGCAGAAAGTAGAACATTGTTTATCAAAGGATTATTTAATGATTTCATTATTTGGTAAAATGAAAATTATCCGCTAGTTTCGGCTTGCAGAAAAACAATCCTAAACTGTACATGGGGCGGCAAGTGTTAGTTCTGAATGCCGACTACAGTGCTATAAGCGTCTGCACTGTACCTAAGGCATTTTTACTGGTTTATCTTAACAAGGCAGAGATGGTCGCGGAAGCGGGTACAGCATGCCTCAGAACCGTATCGTCGGTTTATTCCCTGCCCACCATCATTCGTTTGCACAGTTACGTGAAGGTTCCCTACAAAAGCATTGTGCTGAACCGCCACAATATTTTTAAAAGAGATCACCACCAGTGCCAGTACTGCGGATCTTCCAAAGACCTCACCTTAGACCACGTGCTGCCCAAGTCGAGGGGCGGCAAAACCAGCTGGGATAACCTGGTAGCGGCCTGTCGGAACTGCAATTCAAGGAAGGGTGACTGCCTGCCGGAAGAAGCGGGTATGCCGCTAAAGCAAAAGCCGTTCCGTCCTACCTTCGTGATGTTTGTCAGAGACTACTCCGGAAATATTGAAAGCACCTGGCTGCCGTATCTAAACCGCTGGCGGTAATTCTCCCGTTTTGAGTGTATATTTGTACCCTGATCAAAACGCAATACAATGAACTTTTTTATTCCTGTCTTTGAAGGAGCTGACACCGCTTCTGTTTTATCCTCGTCTGCTTATTTTGAAAACTTTAGCGGGAAAGCGGGGGAGCAGGTGTTTTATATTGATGCTGACGGAAACCGGCATTATGTATTGGGCCTGGGGAATAAAAAAGACGGCACATCGGTGATCCGGGAGGTCAGAAGCTTTTTTTACAAGCAGAAGGCCCGGTTGAAAGGCAAAGTGACGGTTAAGCTTACGGGGGAAGAAATGACGGGATATGTATCGGAAATCAGCCAGGGCATTTACCTCGGGCAGTACGAGATAGGTGTGCTGAAGAACAGGAACGACCGGAAGCCCGACTGGTACGATGAGGCGTCCGGCTTTGCTTTCGGAAGCCCGGTAGCGGAGGCGGCCATTTTAAAAGGGCGTTATTTTGCCGAAGCCCAGATGCGGATCATGAAATGGGGCGACGCACCCGGTAATTATAAAACGCCGCAGATCCTGGCCCAATGGATCACAGAAGCCGGAAAGCAAAGCGGCTACGGGGTGGAGGTATACGATACAAAGGCCTGTGAAACGCTGGGCATGCATGCCCTGCTGGGTGTGGGCCGGGGCAGCCGTGAGAATCCGCCCCTGTTCTGTATCCTGAAATACAGCCATCCGGAAGCCCGGAAAACCATCGGGCTGGTGGGCAAAGGCGTGACGTTTGATACCGGCGGCGTTTCACTAAAGCCCGGCGATAACATGAATTACATGAAGTCAGATATGGGCGGGGCTGCGGCCGTGGCCGGCACGATAGAAATGGCGGCGAAATTAAAGCTTCCCGTTAACCTCATCGGGGCCATTCCCATCACGGAAAACTGTATCGACAGCTATGCCATCAAGCCGGGAGATGTGATCGGCTCGTATTCAGGGAAAACCATAGAAGTGATCAACACCGATGCGGAAGGGCGGCTGATCCTGGCCGATGCCCTGAGCTACATAACCGATCATTTCAAAACCGATGTTTTAATTGACCTGGCTACGCTTACGGGCAATGCCATCATGGCCCTGGGTTATAAGGCAGCGGCCCTGATCTCGCCCAATGACAGCCTGGCCGGCGATCTTTTTTCTTCGGGGCTCAGCACCGGTGAGAAAGTATGGCGGATGCCGCACTGGGACGACTACAAAGATGCGCTTAAATCAGATATTGCCGATCTGAAAAACCTGGCCGGCTCCCCGATCGGAGGGGCCATCAATGCGGCTAAATTCCTGGAAGAATTCACGCGTGAGCACCCGGCATGGGCGCATCTTGATATTGCCGGCACGGCCTTTGCCGACTCCGACTTCGGATCCATGAAATCGGCCACCGGCTATGGAATAAGGCTGCTGGTAGATTACCTGCAGAAGGTGCAATAAGGGTACACCTTCTGCAGGAAGCCGCTTATTTGAAAGTATAAAATACCCCGAAGCCGGTGTAGTTGGTCAGGGAGCCGTTCAGTGTAAACTGGGTGACTTTGGAAATGCGGTTAAAAGTCAGGCTGGCTGATCCGAAATTGGCGCTCAGCATAAAATGATTCGAAAAGTTATACATGAAGCGCAGGGGTGAAGCATAAGCCCCTGCACTTACGCCTTCTGAATCTCCGAAATTAGCCTGTACCGATCCGCCCAGGTAAGGCGACAGGTAAAGACGGTCTACCAGGGGAATGAACTTCCCGAATTCTACGGCCGGTCCCAGCCGGTAATACCCGGTGCTTGAATTGTTATAATGGGTAGTATAGCCGGAAAAGCTCCCTCCCCAGGCCAGGTACGTGTTATTGGCCCGTATTTTCCCGTAAAGGAGAGACGCACTATAGTTATTCTGATACGGGCTTTCGCCCGAAGTTACGTTAACGCCTACAGAACCCTGTATGATCTTTCGCCCGGCCAGATCCTGCGCCTGCAGGCTTAAGCAGGAGACCAGTAAAAGAAAAGAAATAGTAAGTGTTTTCATAAGAACGATTCGTTTAAATGTTGAATTATTACATCTTTGACCTGATTTTAAGCAGGAGGGTTTAAATGCTCTTTAAAAAATCACCGCCTTTTATACCTTTTTCCTGCCGGAGAACGTTAATTTCCATATCGATTCCGGCCTATGCGCGCTTTCCTGATCTTTTTTCTTGTTGCTTTCCCGGGGATAAACAGCTTTTGCCAGAACGCTGAAATAGTAGTGGGAAACAGCTATTTCGGCACCACTATTAATGAAAAGGAGATTTGTGACCGGGTGGCTTTTACCACCCGCCCGGAGGTGACCATGGCCGTAGAGAACATTGTGAAGCGCTCGGGCCTGAAGCAGAACTTCTATGTAATGGAGTGCCCCAATACCGACAATTGCTTTGCGGCCACCCGTAACGGTGAAAGGCTCATTGTGTACGATGCCCGTTTCTTTAACCGGCTCAATACGGTGACCAGAACCGACTGGGCGGCATTGAGCATCCTGGCGCATGAGATCGGGCACCACCTGCAGGGGCACACCATTAAAAGCGGTGGCTCTGATCATAACCGCGAGCTGGAAGCCGACGAATTCAGCGGCTTTGTGATGTACCAGATGGGGGCCACGCTGGCCGAGGCACAGTCGGCCATTCAAAGCGTTACCACAGAATATGCCACGAGCTCGCACCCCCCGAGAAGCGTAAGGCTGAAAGCAATAGAAACCGGGTATACCAATGCCCGCGAGCTGTACCCGGGAGTTACCCCTGCCACAGATGCCCCGGTAACGGTAGCAAAGGAAATGAAAACAGGATGCATAGCAGGCAATTGCACAGAGGGGCGCGGTACCGCCATTAACTCGCGTACATTTGAGCGGTACGAAGGCGACTGGCACCTGGGCAAACGGCATGGCTACGGACGGGAATTTTCGGAAGACGGGCAGCTCACCTACATCGGCGGTTTTGAGACAGGTAAATATTCAGGGAACGGAATTTTATTTCTAAGCAACGGTGACCGCTATGAGGGCGGATTCCGTAACGGTAAAATGCACGGGAAGAACAGCCGGTATATCTTCCGTAACGGGGATATTCTTACCATAAATTATGACCAGGGCCTTCGCCAGGGTTTCGGTATCCTGACCCGGAATTCGGGCGAGCAAAGCAATACCTATTTTAAAAATGACCGGCGAATTCATTAATCTGCCGCAGGAAAATTGAATCGTACTTAATTTTTTGCTTTATATTTGTTCCCCATTACCTTATCGTACGTTATGTCGTGGTTTAGAAGAACAGAAAAAGGAATAAGTACTCCCACGGAGCTGAAGCGCGAAACCCCAGACGGTTTGTGGTACCAGTGTCCGGAATGCAAAAACGTGGTTCAGACCCGTGAGCATCAGCAAAATGCCTATACATGCCCCAAGTGCAACTATCATGATAAGATAGGTTCAGAGGCGTATTTCACTATTCTTTTTGATGAGGGGAAATATACGGAGCTGGATAAAAATATGACTTCGGGTGACCCGCTGAATTTTGTAGACACCAAGGCCTATCCGGCACGGATCAAGGCCACCGTAGAGAAGACCGGCTTAAAGGATGCCTGCCGCACCGTATACGGCAAAATTAACGGAGTTAATTTTACGGTGTCTTGCATGGACTTCAGCTTTATAGGCGGATCTATGGGCTCTGTGGTGGGCGAAAAGATAGCACGCGGTATTGATCATGCGCTGAAGCATAAAACGCCTTTCCTGATGATCTCCAAATCAGGCGGGGCCCGGATGATGGAAGCCGGTTTCTCCCTGATGCAGATGGCCAAGACGTCTGCCAAGCTGGCACTCCTGGATGAGGCAAAAATTCCGTACATCTCCCTGCTGACTGATCCTACCACCGGTGGTGTAACAGCCTCATTTGCCATGCTGGGCGACCTGAACATAGCAGAACCGGGCTCACTGATCGGTTTTGCGGGCCCGAGGGTTATCAAAGAAACAATCGGGAAAGATCTTCCGAAAGGATTCCAGACCGCTGAGTTTGTGCTGGAGCACGGTTTCCTGGATTTTATTGTAGACAGGAAAGACCTGAAGAATGAGCTGTCGGCCGTGGTTACCCTGATGATGCAGAATTCCTGAAGGAGCCCGGACCAGTACCGGCAGCCCCTGCACAGGCAAGTGCGGCCAGCCGGAACGCTGCTCCTGTAAAAGCTCACAGCTCAGCATGAAAATCGACCCTTTTATCCTGTTCCTGCTGGCGGTAGTAGGGTTAGCCTACTTCTTCCCGGGACCGGCGCACGTGCTCCCGCTCGATACCCTGGCCAGTGCGGGGATCTCCCTGGTATTTTTCTTTTACGGGCTAAAGCTGAGCCCGGCCGATATCCGTTCCGGCTTAAGTAACCCGAAGCTTCATTTGGTGATCCAGGTATTCACTTTTGTGGTGTTTCCATTGCTGGCGCTGGCGGTGAAACCCTTTTTCTCTGCCGGAGAAATGTGGCTGGGATTGTTTTTCCTGGCGGCATTGCCGTCTACAGTCTCTTCATCGGTAGTGATGGTTTCCCTGGCCGGGGGCAATATTCCCGCAGCCATCTTTAACGCCAGCATTTCAGGGCTGATCGGCATTTTTATGACCCCGTTGTGGATGAGTCTTTTCCTGAAGGCCGGCGGCGGCGATATGTCGGCCATTTACCTGAAGCTTCTCTATGAGATCCTGCTTCCCATCAGTGCCGGGCTTCTTCTGCAGAAAAGACTGGCTGGAGCGGTGCATCAATTCAGGTCTTTCTTTACCCGGTTTGACCGGGCTGTTATATTGCTGGTGATTTACAATAGTTTTGTACACTCTTTTGAAAGCGGTATTTTCAGCAGTATACCGCCAAGCGATTTCTTTGTCTTGTGCGGGTGGGTGCTGTTGTTTTTCTGGATAATCTACGGGCTGATTTTCCTGGTTGCGGGGAAACTGGGCTTTAACCGCGAAGACCGGATCACGGCCCTTTTCTGCGGCACCAAAAAATCACTGGTGCACGGAACGGTCTTTTCCAAAGTTTTGTGGGGCGGTTCGGCAGTGGTGGGCATCATCCTGCTGCCGCTCATGCTGTTTCACGCGTTGCAGATCCTGATTATCGGGTTTATTGCGGGCAAATATGCCCGCAATGCGTCCTGACGGCTCTTACCCTGCGGCCAGTGCTTTTCTTACTTCCGGTGCCACTTTTGTACCGAACAGCTCTATTGACCGCATCATCACGGAATGATCAGGAGCGCCTACATCCATATGGCCGATAAAGCGGGTCAGGCCAAACAGCTCATGCATGTGCAGGATCTTGTCGGTTACGGCGGCCGGGTCGCCGATAAACAGGGCCCCGTCTCTGGAGCGGCCACCGTTATACTGATGCCTGCTGTAAGGTGCCCATCCCCGTGAAGCGCCGATCCGGTTCATCTGGGCGGCATAATTCTCAAAATAGCCGTCACAAACCTGTTCATCATCGCTGACGAACGAGTGGGCATGAATACCAACCTGCATTTTTTCAGGGGCATGTCCGTGCGCCAGGTACTGTTCTTTATAAAAATCCATTAAAGGCTTAAACTGGGCCGGCATTCCGCCAATAATGGCCAGGATCAGCGGCAGCCCGAGTTTTGCCGCCCGCAATACCGACTCGGGAGTTCCGCCTACCGCGATCCATACCGGAAGGCGGCCCTGGTGAACGGCACGGGGATAAACGGTCTGGTTGACCATGGGAGCGCGGAGCTTCCCCGACCACGTAACTTTTTCCTGCTCATTGATTTGGAGGAGGAGATCAAGCTTTTCTTCAAAGAGGGTATCGTAATCTTTCAGATCGTACCCGAAAAGCGGGAAAGATTCGATAAAGCTTCCTCTACCGACACCGATCTCGGCCCTTCCGTTTGAGATCAGGTCGATCATGGAGAAATTCTGGTATACGTTAACGGGTTCGGCAGAGCTCAGCACGGTTACCGTACTCATCAGCTTTATGTTCCGGGTGACCGAAGCCGCTGCCGCCAGCAGGATCTCGGGTGACGATACCACGTAATCGGGCCGGTGGTGTTCACCCATACCGAAAACATCAAGGCCTACCTCGTCTGCCAGCTTTATTTCTTCGAGAATCTCCCGGAGCTTTTGCCCCGGATCCTGGTATTTCCCGGTTATTTTATCGATGGCAAGGTCGCCGAACATTCCTATTCCTAATTCCATTTTTCCCGTTTTTCCCACAAAGGTAAGGCCTTGCAGAACTATATAGCATTGATATATGATAAGAAAATACTATCTTTGGCGGGTTGTATGAGACAAACAGGCAGGTTTATTTCAAAGCTTTTCTGGCTACTGATGGCACTCCAGGTTCTTTGGGTGGGGTCAGAATGCTCCGGGTTCCTGGAAGAGGAGCCCGTGTCGGGCTATACCCTGTCTGAAATAAAAATTCCGGCGTCTTCTTATCTGAAAAAAATCAGGACCCTGCCCGGTATTCCTGAAAAAATGACCCAGGAGGAGACGGTTGAGTACCCCGATTATGTGCCCTTAGGCCTGAATGGCCGTGCATCCCTGCCGCGTCATGCCCGGATTCCTTCTGACAGAATAATCCCCTTTGAGGAGAGTAATCTCTCTCCGTTTTGCCCGGATCTGCATTCTCCGCCGCCGGAATCCCGGTTTTCCTAATTCTTTCCAGAACTCCCGCAGTTCTTTACAAGGTCAAAGCGCATAGCAATTGTTGTTTTGGCCCGTTTCACTATTTATTTTATTCATTTCTTATGAAGAATTATATTCTTATTACAGCTATAGCCCTGTTTGCGGTTTCCTGCTCAAAAGATAAGCAGAGAGAGACAGATCAGGCAGGGGAGGATAAATTCCCGGTAGCTCATCCTATCATTAAACCGGCCAATAACCGGTCTGAATTTGTGGCGGAAATTAACGCGAAGCAAAATGTGGAGATCCGTTCAAAGATCCGGGGTTTTGTAGAGAAAGTGCTCGTTGACGAAGGACAATTCGTTAAAAACGGACAATTGCTGTTTTCTGTCAGCAACACTCTGCACCAGCAGGAACTGGCCAAGACCCAGGCCCAGGTGAAGATTGCCGAGGCCGAATTAAAAGCCATCAAACTGGAGCTGGAAAACTCCAAAAACCTTTTTGACAAAAATATTATTTCAAAGGCTGAGCTGGACCTGGCATCGGCACGTGTGGAAGCGGCCAATGCCAAAGTAGCCGAAACCCGTTCGGAAGAAGAAAGAGCCCGGCTGAATGTTTCTTTCTCGCAGATCCGGGCACCTTTCGACGGCATTATCAACCGGATTCCCAACAAAGCGGGCAGCCTGGTAGAAGAAGGGGCCCTGCTCACGACCATCTCCAACAATGCCGAGGTGTATACCTATTTCAATGTTTCGGAGAAAGATTACCTCGATTTCGTCCTTAACGAAGGGGAAGGTGTTGCCAGCGAAGTGACCCTTTCGCTGGCTAACGGAATGGAATATCCGTATAAAGGGCGGATAGAAACGTCGGAAAGTGAATTTGACAGGAATACGGGGAACATTGCTTTCCGGGCACGTTTTCCTAACCCGGAGCGCCTTCTGAAGCACGGGGGAAGCGGAAAGGTGATCCTGGACAATACGATCCCGGATGCCATTCACGTTCCGCAGAGATCTACTTTTGAAGTGCAGGATAAGCTGTATGTATATGTGCTGGATGCGGAGAATGTACTGCAGCAACGCACCCTGCAGCCGGTGATGCGGGTACCGCACTATTACATTGTAGATGACGGGATTGCTCCCGGCGACAGGATCCTTTTTGAAGGAGTGCAGAATGTAAAAGCAGGACAAAAAATTACTGCGCAGCTGATCAGCAGGGAAGAAGTAGAGAAAAGAATTAACCGGTAAGTATTATGTTTCAAAAGTTTATACACCGCCCGGTGTTATCCATCGTCATATCGGTACTTATTGTTCTTATCGGTACGATCTCTCTTTTGCAGCTGCCTATCACGCAGTATCCCGACATCGCGCCGCCGGAGGTGAACGTAACCACGCGGTTTACAGGTGCCAATGCCGATGCTGTGGTAAAGGCGGTGATCACTCCCCTGGAAAAGGCCATTAACGGGGTTCCGGGGATGTCGTATATGACCTCTGTTTCGGGTAACGACGGTACCGGAATCATCCAGATTATTTTTAAGGCGGGAATTGACCCGGATGTGGCCGCCGTTAACGTGCAGAACCGGGTAACTTCTGTAATGGATGAGCTACCCGAAGAGGCCATCAAAGCCGGGGTGATCGTGGAAAAAGTGCAGAACAGCATGCTGATGTACCTGAATATCCTGAGCGATGACAAGGAGCTGGACGAAAAGTTCCTTTTCAACTTTGTGGATATCAATGTGCTGAAAGAGCTGAAGCGGATAGAAGGAGTAGGCTTTGCCGAGCTGATGGGCCGCCGTGACTATGCCATGCGGGTATGGCTGAATCCCGAAAAAATGCTCATGTATACTATTTCTTCCAATGAAGTAATTGCTAAGCTGAAAGAGCAGAATGTGGAGGCGGCACCGGGTAAAATCGGGGAGAGCTCGGGCAAAGAGGGGCAGTCGCTTCAGTATGTGCTACGCTATACCGGGAAGCTGAATACGCAGCAGGCGTATGAAGAGCTGGTGATCCGGAGCAAGGCTGACGGGGAGATCCTGCGGCTGAAAGATATTTCCGAGATAGAGTTTGATTCCCAGGATTACAATGTGCTTTCCAAGGAAAACGGGCAGCCGTCAGGGTCTATCATGATCAAGCAGCGCCCGGGAAGCAATGCCAAAGAGGTGATCGAAAACATCAAGATCCGTATGGCGGAGCTGAAAGAAACCAGCTTTCCGCCGGGCATGGATTACACCATTGGGTATGATGTGTCGGCTTTCCTGGATGCATCGATTGCCGTGGTGCTCCGCACGCTGGTGGAAGCTTTCCTCCTGGTGGCCCTGGTAATCTTTATTTTCCTGCAGGATACCCGTTCTACCATCATTCCTATTATTGCAGTACCGGTGTCGCTGGTGGGTACGTTCTTCTTTATGCAGATGCTGGGCTTCTCCCTGAACCTGATCACGCTGTTTGCGCTGGTGCTGGCCATCGGTATCGTGGTAGATAACGCCATCGTGGTGATTGAGGCGGTGCATGCCAAAATGGAAAGCAAGCATCTTTCGCCGCTGAAAGCTACAGAAGAAGCCATGTCAGAGATCAGCGGCGCCATTATTGCCATTACCCTGGTGATGTCGGCGGTGTTTGTACCGGTAGCCTTTATGGAAGGCCCTACGGGCATCTTTTACCGGCAATTCTCCCTGACGATGGCGGTAGCCATTGTGCTTTCGGGAATTACGGCGCTTACGCTTACGCCGGCGCTGTGTGCGCTCTTCCTGAAAGATATGCACGGCGAACCGAAGAAAGGGCTGGTAGCCCGGTTCTTCAACGGGTTCAATAATTGGTATAACGGCATTTCTACCCGTTACCAGAGGCTTCTGCGGGTGATTGCCAACAGGAATGTGGTGACCTTCGGTGTCCTGGTGGTGTTTTGCCTCGCCACCGGCCTGACAGGAAGCTTTGTACCTTCGGGCTTTATACCGGAAGAAGACCAGGGGGCGTTTTATGCCAACATCACCACGCCGTCAGGCGCTACCCTGGAGAGAACCGAAAAAGTGGTTGACGAGGTACAGTCTATTGCAAACGGCATGGAAGAAGTAAGTACGGTTTCCAGCCTTTCCGGGTTCAGCACCCTGTCAGAAGGTACAGGTGCTATTTACGGGATGAACCTGATCAGCCTGAAAAACTGGAGCGAGCGCAACAAGTCTGATGCACAGATCATTGAAGAGCTGACAGAAAAGACACGGCATATCAAAGATGCCACCATTGAATTTTTCAGGCCGCCGCCGGTGCCGGGTTACGGTAACTCCAGCGGCTTTGAGCTTCGTTTGCTGAACCGGTCGGGGTCGGATGAGATCGGTGACCTGCAGGAGGTGACTGATGCCTTTGTGGCCGAGCTGAACAAACGCCCGGAGATCACCAATGCTTTCACTACCTTTGACGCCAGCTTCCCGCAGTTTATGCTGGATATTGATGAAGACCGGGCCGCCCAGAAGGGAATCACGGCAGATAATGCCATGAGCACGCTGCAAACCCTGATCGGGTCAGAATACGCCACTAACTTTATCCGTTTCGGGCAGATGTATAAAGTGATGGTACAGGCTTCACCGCAGTTCCGGGCCGAACCGGAAGACCTGCTGAAGCTGACCGTGAAGAACAATGAAGGAGAGCTGGTGCCGTATTCGTCTTTCCTGAAGGTGGAAAAGGTATACGGACCGGAGCAGATCACCCGGTACAATATGTACCCTTCGGCCATGATCAACGGCCAGCCGGCGCCCGGCTACAGTAGCGGGGAGGCCATTACAGCCATCAAAGAAGTGGCTCAAAACCTGCCGAAAGGCTACGGGTACGACTGGGCCGGTGCCTCGCGTGACCAGGCCAATGCCGGGAACGAGACCTTCATCATCTTTGCCCTGTGCCTGCTGTTTGTGTACCTGATCCTGGCGGCGCAGTATGAGAGCTTCCTGCTGCCTCTCCCGGTTATTCTTTCGCTGCCGGTGGGGATTTTCGGTGCGTTGTTCTTCCTCCTGCTGTTCGGCCTGGAAAACAACATCTATGCCCAGATCTCTATGGTGATGCTGATCGGTATCCTGGGGAAAAATGCCATCCTGATCGTTGAATTTGCCGTGCTCATCCAGCAGGAGCAGAAGGTAAGCCCGCTGATAGCGGCGGTGGAGGCAGCCACGGCCCGTTTACGGCCTATCCTGATGACCTCTTTTGCATTTATTGCGGGACTGATCCCGCTGATGCTGGCCTCGGGCGCCGGGGAGATCGGTAACCGGACCATCGGATCGGCTACGGTGGGCGGAATGCTCATCGGGACCATTTTCGGTGTAATTATCATTCCCGGCCTGTATGTGGTATTTGCCACGTTGGGAGGGAAATCTAAGAAGCTATGAGCCGTGAGCTATGAGGCATACAGAGGTCACGGCTCATAGCTCACAACTAAAATTTATACCAATGAAGAAACTATTTAATCTGATAGGGCTAATCCTGCTCCTGGCAGGCTGTAAAACCCGGAATATACATTTTACGATACCTGAGCAAACCCTTCCGGTGAGCTTTCAACGGTATGCCGACAGTACTACGATTGCCGATATGCAATGGCAGGATTACTTTGCTGACCGGCATCTGGTGACCCTGATTGATACGGCGTTAACCCGTAACCCTGATCTGAACATTGCCCTGGAAAGAATAGAGCTGGCTAATGCCGGACTGCTGAATGCAAGGGCGGCGCTTCGACCCTCGGTTTCCGGGAATATATCGCCGGCCCTGCGCCGGTACGGGCTTTATACGATGGACGGTGCCGGAAATATTTCTACGGAAATAACACCGGGGAAGATCGTTCCGGCCGATTTACCCGATTTTTATATCGGCCTCCAGTCGTCGTGGGAGATCGACCTCTGGAAGAAGCTGTCGAACCGTAAAAATGCGGCCTACAGCAGTTTCCTGGCCAGCGTGGAAGGCGCCCGTTTGGTGACCACGGCTCTCATTTCGGAAATCGCCCTGGCGTACTATGAGCTGATCGCGCTGGATAACGAACAGGAGGTACTGAGCGAGACCATCCGGAACCAGGAAGAAGTGCTGGATGTGATCCGTTACCAGAAGGAAGCCGGCCGGGCCAATGAGCTGGTGGTTCAGCAGTTCAAGGCGCAGCAGCTGAACACCCGCACGCTGGAAAGGGAGGTGATGCTGAAGATCAGCGAAACCGAGAACCGGATCAACTTTTTGCTGGGCCGGTATCCGCAGCCCATTGAGCGCAATAAGGCACTTTTGTTCCGGGATCTGCCTTTGGAAATTGCCACGGGTATCCCGTCGCAAATGCTGTTGAATCGCCCGGACATCCGGGCCGCCAATTACCAGGTACAGGCCAGCCGGTTTGATGTGAAAGCTGCCAATGCCGAGTTCCTGCCCGGCCTGACGCTGACGGCCGGACTGGGCTATCAGGCGTTTAACCCGAAATTCCTGCTTCAGACACCGGCGTCTCTGGCGTATTCGCTGGTGGGCGGACTTACCGCCCCGCTGATCAATAAAAAGGCAATTGAGGCCCGTTTCAGCATGGCGAAATCCGCCCAGATCATCGCCATGTACGAATACCAGAAAGCCATCCTGAACGGCTATACGGAAGTGGTGAACGAGCTGACCCGGATCAATGCCCTCCGGGAAATCAGTGACCTGAAAACCGTACAAAGCCAGGTGCTGGAAGAGTCGGTGGAAACGTCCAGCCAGCTGTATGCTTCGGCTAAGGCCACCTACCTGGAGGTACTGATCGCCCAGCAGAATGCCATTCAGGCCAAGCTGGAAATGGTGGATTCACACAAGAAGCAGCTGATGGCTTCCATTGCTATCTATAAAGCGTTAGGCGGAGGCTGGAAATAGCTTGTTTTTGATATTGGGGGCCTGTTTATTGATTTCCCGTTTATTATGCTTATATTCGTTGGTTATGAATGAAGACAGGCCCCCTTCATTCATAAACTGACCTTTCTATGAGTTATTTAGAGAACAAGCGATTTTTACTGGAGTTTGCCCAGGAGCTGCGACGCGAACTTCCTCTCATCCATCATTTTGAGGTATCAGAAGAACTCTTGAGAAAAATAGCCCTGATAGAGGAAATATCAGCCATGCATGCTTCTATCTATTCTGTTTTTGACTTCACCGAAGGAGAATACCTTTTTCATACTCAGAATTTTCATGTTTTAACCGGATACTCATCACCGCTCCCGCTGGGTAAAATAAAAGATATTTATACTGCCTTTATACCTGAAAGAAGAACAGTAGACAAATACATGGAGTTGTTAAGAAAAGTGTATACTTTACTTGGGGAGGAAGAGAAAAACCAACTCCGGGCAGCAGTAGTGGGCGGAGTTGTAGAAAACATTCATCACGCCACATTCAGATGCTGCTACCTGGCACAACCACTCACCTTTAATGATAGCGGTCACGTAGAATTAAGTTTTGACAGCCTATCCGATATACAACCACTCCTGGCTCCCCAGCCCGGCTTCTGGATGCGTTTTTCCACGCATAAACGTGTATTTCACTGGCATTCGCATACCAACCGGCTAGTGGAGAAAGATATTGTTCTGCCCCGTGAACGCGAGGTCCTCCTCCTCTGGAAAAAAGGAATAGCTATTCCGGGAATAGCTTCAAATTTAAAGGTGAGTATATTTACGGTTAAAAACCATTTGATAAACCTGCGAAAAAGACTTCTGGTAAGAGACAATACTTCTGCTATTCAACTTTGTATGCGTACGGGTATCATTAGGAATTCTTTATAATTCTGATTCTCTTTTTATATATCGTTTTTAAAAACCCAATAGTTCTTTGGACTATTGAAACATCGAATTGCTTCCCGGAATATTGTGGAAACTTTTCAACTATAACCATGAAGAACACCTTTATTCTCCTGTTAGGATTAATTTTAACTTTTCCGGCACTTGCCCTTCCTCCCCAAAAAATTTCCGGATATGTAAAAGATACTACTGCGGCAGCTGTGCCCTTTGCCGTGGTAGGCCTGGCTTCATATACCGACTCCGCGCTGCTGAAGTTTGAGATAACTGATGAAAAAGGGTTTTTTGAATTTGAATCGGTGCTGCCGGGGCACTATTTTCTAAAGGTTTCATCTACTGGCTTTCAGGAATTTACCTCTTCTCCCTTTGAAGTATCAGATGCCGCCGCTCAACATAATATTGTTTTATCTGTTTCACAAAATCACCTGGATGAAGTAACGGTTTCCGCTACAAAACCGGTGATAGAATTTTTGCCCGGCCGCCTGATTTTTAATGTTGATCAGTTGATTTCGGCGAGTGGCGGAAATGCATTTGACCTGCTTTCCCAGGCGCCCGGTGTTACCGTGAATTCTGACGGGCTCGTCAACCTTCGGGGTAAACCGGACGTTCTGGTACTGATGGATAACCGGGAGAACTTTATACATGGGGATAACCTGGCGACTTTTTTAAAGGGATTGCCTGCTGACCAGATTCTGTCACTGGAGATTATCAGCCGGCCTTCAGCAAAATATGCAGCTTCGGGTACAGGCGGAATCATAAATATAAAAACAAAAAAATATGCGCAACGGGGTTTTGGAATAAATGTTAGCTCCGGCCTTAGGCAGGGCATCAACTTTAACACGAACAATAATCTGGCAGTTAACTGGCGTAATGAGAAATTCTATATATTTGGTAACTACGGCTATGTAAGAAACGGGGTTTACCATAATCTGAAAATGAAAAATACCTTTCTGAGTGAGGAAGGAAAGACTTTAAGCCAGACAGAACAAGGCTATGAAGTATCGTTAAAAAACAATACAAACAGCGTGCAAACCGGGATAGATTTTACGTATAAAAAAACATTTCTGGGAATAAGTTATTCGGGGATATTTGAAAATCACCTTCCCCGAAACCAGGTAACCAACACAGATATATTCGATGCTTCTCACCAGCTTATTGAAATAGTGAGAGGAGAGCGTTTAAGAACCCGTAATGTCAGACGTAACACGGTGAATTTTAATTATGTACAGTCTTTTGCCCGACCAGGAAGCGAGCTGACCGTGGCGGCAGACTTCTTTAATTATGACCTGGATATGAATTATACCATATCCAATGCTTTTCATCGTTTGGATACAGGCACTGATACTACCGTTAATTTTATACAAGCCATCCCTAACACGATGAAAGTGTATTCAGCTAAAGCAGATTACACTTACCCTTTATCTGAAAACAGCACATTCCAGGCAGGGCTGAGATCTTCTTTTTCTCGCATGAATAATGTGTATAATTTTTCTCTTTCGGATCCCTCTACCGGGCAATACCGATTAGATCCTGTAAGAAGTATTCACTATACTTTTAATGAAGATATTCATTCGGGATATATTAATTTCCTGCATACATTTTCAGAAACTTTCGATATAGAAGCAGGCTTGCGTCTGGAAAATACCACCAATACGTCTATAGAAAAGCGCACGATGGACAGGTTAGATAAAAGTTATACCCGCCTGTTTCCTGATTTTATGATCAATTACAATCCCGGTGAGAATCACTCGTACTCATTGGGTTACTCCCGTCGGTTCAACAGGCCGGAGTATACTACACTCATTCCCGCTTACCTCTATACCGATCTCCTTTATTACGTGTACGGGAACCCGCATCAGGATCCTGAGATGGTGGATAACGCAGATATCTCATATACGTTTATGGGTAAGCTTACTGCCAACCTGAATTTTTCTTATCTCGACAGGATGTTCTTTACAGCGTTTATTGCCAACGCTGAAAATCACTCTATTGGAGAAACCACAATTAATCACGGGCACCAACGTTCAGCAGCCTTTTCGATAGATTACTCTGACCGGCTCAAGCCCTGGTACAGCCTGACTTTAAGCTCAACTCTTGGTCACCGGAAAACTGAGACCGGTGAGGAGAAGAATATTGCCAAAGGATATTATTTCCAGGGCCAGATGACCAATCGGTTTTCCTTGGGAAAAGGGTGGAGTGCAGAAGTTGCAGGAGTCTTTACCTCCGGCCAGTATGAGTCTTTTGAATATTACCTGAACCGTTTCGGGTATATGGTGCTGGGGCTTGGGAAGACCCTGTTTAAAGGAAAAGGGAGTATAAAAGCACAAATGAGAGATCCCTTCTACAGTATGGTGTATGATTACGACACACGATTTCCAACTGTGATCCAGAAATGGGTTCTGCGCCAGGATTCCCGGCAGGCAGGGCTTACTTTCAGTTATCGGTTTTCCTCAGGGAATGAGACCAAAACCCGCAGCAGGATTATCAGTAATGAGGAAGAGAAGGAGCGATATAAAGAATAAGGAGAGGCCACCTTTTTCGGGCGGCCTCCTCTCGGCAATAGTGTTAATTGTATCATCCGTTTAACCACCAGGTTTTCGCATTGATATTATCTGAACCGGAGAATTGCTGCTGGATAGCCGATGAAACGTTTTCTCCGTTGGTGTTGTATTCTGCCTGCGGGTACATCCACCGGTAAGCGGTTTTTACACCCGCACCTTTTCTGAATTCCGGGTATCCCGTTCTCAGGTGGTCTGTGTAAGACGAAAGACCGCCCTGGTGAAACGAACGAAGGTATTTCTGCATCATGATACGCTCCAGCTTAGCCTCTGTACTGCTTGCGGCAGATAATTTTACGAGGGGCTGTTCGAGGTAGGCAGCCGCTTTATCTTCTGCTACAAAACTGCCGATTCCTTTGGCATAATTTTCATAGAATTTAAAGCCGGAACGGATACCGTTTTCATAAGCCGCATCGGCATTGCCGGTGATCCATCCCCTGACGATCGCCTCGGCGATGATGAACTGCTGCTCTGCATAACCGATCAGCACCAGCGGCTCGGTGGTAGGATCCTGCGTGTATCTTTCCAGTACTTTCGAAAGCTTTCCGGCCACGGCTTTATCGTTTACGCGGGCATACGGGGCAATCGGGTCACCGCCTTCGTATGAGCTGAAATCATCCAGGGCCTTACCGGCTTCCTTGCCCAGGCGGGTCTGGGTGGCCACCACAAACAGGCGCGGATCTTTCCGGTCCTGTAATCTGCGGATGAAGGTAGAATCCATGTACATTCCCGATCCGTAGCCGGAGGAGTTGAATTCCGGGTAACGGTTACCTTCCTGGTTCAGAAAAACCAGCTGGGCATCTTCACCGGAGAGGGCCGTGAACAAGGGCCGTGAGCTTACAATGGAGGCAAATTCCTGCTTCACATTCAGATCGGTATCTGCCGTACGGTTAGAAAGCGTCATTAATACTTTCAGCCGGAAGGCATTGATGGCTTTCAGCCAGCCCGAGCTGCTTCCGCCGTAAATGATGTCGCCGGAGATTACGGCAGGGTGGGCTTCCAGCAGGTCATTCGCTTCTTTCAGTTCGGCCAGGATACCCTTGAATACGTCTTTCTGGGCATCGTATTTCGGTGAGAAAATGGCAGCAGATTCTCCCTTCAGCGCTTCAGAATAAGGGATGTCACCAAACTGCAGCGCCAGGTTGTAGAAGTAGTATGCCCGGAAGAACCTGCCCAGCGCCACGTAGGTCTGGTCGTCGATCCGCTGCGCTTCCTCAATCATTTTTTCCACATTCCTGAGGTTGGAATAGGCGTCAAAATCGCCCCGTTGCCAGTTGTAGATCTGGCCGGCATTTTCGCCGTCGGTTTGTACCAGCATTTTCTGGATGTACAGCGGGCCGGTTCCCCTGAAGGCCCGGAAAGCGTCCCATTCCACCTTGGTCAGCAGGGCCTGGGGGTGGGTGGTAGTGGCATTGTTCGGGTTCAGGTTGATCCCCGTAAGATCCCTGCACGAGGCCATACCAAGAGCCAGCAGGCTCAGAAGAATAAAATATGTCTTTTTCATGAATGTCAGAAATTAAAGTTTAAGGATGCACCGATATACCGTGAAGACGGATCCTGCAGGTCGCCGTCGTTGCCCAGCTTGAAGTCGGGGTCAATGTACGGTATCTTCTTCCAGATGGCCAGGTTATAGCCGAATACGGAAGCGGTCAATCCGTTCAGTTTGTTGATTTTGAGCACCTTGTTCAAATCATAGGAGACAGATACCCTCCTCAGCTTTACAAAGGAGCGGGAGAACGTGTTGGCAAAGAATTCATCCTCATCAGCGGTAACCCGTGCTCTGTAGGGGTACTGCTGCGACCACGACTGCCAGCTTACGGCTTTGGTAAACGGAGCATACTCGCGGGTATCGGAAGTGATCTGGCCGTAAACGTCCCTGACTACCTGTCCGCCGGTGATGACCACACCCTTGGGAACAAAAACGTATTCGCCTGATTCGTATTCGGCATCGCGGTAAAGGGTGGAGTTGGGGTGCTTACCTGCCCACCACATTTTCTCAATGGTGCTGGAGTTCATGATACCGCCTATAGCACCGTCAATATCGATGTTGATAGTGAAGTCTTTTACCTTCAGGGTGTTCAGGAAGCCAAACTGCCAGTCAGGATTGAGATGACCAATATTTTTGGGATAGGCATCCTGGATGGGCATACCGGTGTTCGGATTCAGGATAAGCTGGCCGTCGGCAGAGCGTTGCCACACCGTGGTGTAATAGCTGTCGGCCCGGTCGCCCACCTTAAAGTTTCCGTACCGTTCCTGGTCGCCGTAGATGGCGGTAAGCTTTTGTACGTATTTCGACCAGTTCAGTCCCACATTCCAGGTCAGTGTCTTGTTCTTCACAGGTACAGCGTTCAGCATAACTTCAAAACCGTTGGTACGGTACTCGTTGCCGTTCACTTTCCGGGAGCTGAACCCTGAAGCCTGGGAGATAGAGAGGTCAATGATCTGGTTTTCATCCAGTACGTTGTAATAGGTAAAATCCAGCGTCAGGCGGTTTTTTAATAGCGAGAAGGCAAGACCGGCCTCCAGGGAAGTGGAGCGTTCCGGAAGAATGTTCGGGTTTACAATGCCTGAAGGGTAAGAAACCGAAGGCGTGGAACCGTAAGTTACATCTTTTTCAAACGTAGAACTGGTATTGTAGGGCGTGAGGTCGTTAGATACCCGTGCCCACGAAGAGTAAACTTTCAGGTAGTCTACTGCCGGCGAGATGGTGAAATAATCGGAAAGAACCGAGCTCAGTGAAACCGACGGGTAGAAGTAGGAATAGTTGGCAGCCGAAAGGGTAGACGACCAGTCATTCCTGCCTGAAATATTCAGGTAAGTAGATTTGAATATATCAAAATTCACGGATCCGTACACGCTTCGGATAGCCTTTTGCTCCAGGAGGTTGGTGGCTCTCACGGGTCCCTGGGTGTTGTTCAGGCTATAGACAAAAGGTACTACCAGTCCGTCTGTCGACTGGTTACCCGAGCGGATATCCCGGGTAAATACCGATGAGCCGGCGTTTACGCTGATCCCGAAATTATCGGTGATGTCTTCGGTGTAGGTTGCCAGCACATCCGCGTCAAAGTTCAGCTGGGTTTTTTCCCACATTTTGTAGTCGCCGTTGCGGGAGTCGCCGTAATTCATGTATGATTTCGGGCTTTTCATGTCTTCAAACGTAGCGATCTGGCGTGCGGCAGCTCTTCCTTTCACTACAAATTTATCGTTGATCAGCCAGGTGAGGCCGGTTTGCCCCTGGAGCACATCACGGTCATATTTCTGGGTCAGCTCGTAAGCGGCAAAATAGGGGTTATTGTACCAGGCGTAGTTGTAATTGGCCTGCCGGTAACCCTCATCACCGATCCGGTACAAGTGATTTCTCAGGTCATTGCCGTTCACATCATCGCTCATCCAGAGCAGGATGGTATAGATGTGGTTTTTAGGGCCGTACCCGTATCTCGGGTAGTTCGGAGAGATCACCTTGTTATAAGAAAGGTTTACGTCAAAGATCAGGTCGCGGGTCAGCTTGTAGTTGGTGTTGATGTTCAGGCCACCGGATGACAGCCGGGTGTTGGGTACCTGTCCTTTCTGGAAGGCGTATTTACCCGAAACAAAGATATTCGCCTTGTCGGTTTTGTATCCCAGCGAAAGGGAGTTTTCGGTTACGTAACCGGTACGGAGGAAATCGCGAAGGTTATCGTGCCTCACCCAGTCGGTAGGAACCCGCTCGTATTTCGACTTATCGTCGTAAATAGTACCGGCCACATCACCATACCATTCAATTACCTCGCCGGTCTGCAGGTTACGGATAGGGCTGTTCCACTGTTTGTATTTCAGCCCGGTATTCAGCTTGGGGCCCCAGGTCATGTCGCCATCCGAAATACCGCCGTCGGCGCCGTCCCAGAATTCGTATTGTCCGTTAGAGCCGCTACCGTACTCGGTCTGTGTTTTGGGGTACACCGTAAACCCGGCAGTAGCCATTTGGGTAGTTGTGAAATTGAGCTCCAGCTTATCTTTCTGAGCTTTCCGGGTAGTGATCAGGATGGCCCCGTTTTTACCCCGCGACCCGTACAGGGCGGAGGCGGCGGTGCCTTTCAGTACGTTAATGTTTTCCACGTTCTGGCTGGGCACATCAAAGAAGTCGGTTTCAACCGGGATGCCGTCTACTACCACCAGCGGGGTTTTCCCTCTCAGGCTGAAAGAAGGCGCCTGGAAAATACCGGTAGGGTTGGTTACGTTAAGGCCGGCTACCTGCCCGGTCAGGGCATTACCGATGTTCATGGTCTTGGACTCCTGCAGTACATCGGCCTTGATCTCCTGGGTAGAGTACCCAATCTTTCTTTTCTGCTGTTTGATACCGATAGCCGTTACCACCACTTCGTTAAGGATCTGGTTATCGGCCTCAAGAATCACTGCCGGCATAGGGGTTTGAGCTTTAAGCGTCTGTGTCTTAAACCCCACAAAGGTGAATTGGAGATCATTGCCCGGTTCCGCCTCAAGGGTATATTGTCCGTCTGCATCTGTTACGGCCACTTTCCCGCTGTTCAGGTTTTTCACCACCACACCGGTGAGGGCTTCACCGTCAGTGCTTTTTACGGTTCCGGTAACGGCGGCTGCCCGGATAGCTGAAAGTGTGGGAACAGGATGGGCCCACAGGTTTCCGGTACCCGCTAAAAGAAAGAAGCCTAAAGAGCACAGGCATAGTAGTCGCCCGAGCCGGGAGAGATAAATTTGTCTCATAAAACAAAGTGATAAATGGTTATTTGCGGCGCAAAATAACGGCGGGAAGTTCACGTGAATGTTAAGGCGGTATTATGGAAATGTTATGTTGGAGAGCTTTCCGGAAGGGTTATTCACAAAAAGGCAATAGCCAATGGAATTATAAGGTGTAAAAGCTTGTTTATTAGTAAATAGTGAGCTGACTATCCGTGTCCTGAGCAGAACCGGGAATTTAATAAAAAAAGGCAGTCACAACATTCGTCATAACTGCCTTTTTCTGGTGGTGATGGACGGAATCGAACCGCCGACACAAGGATTTTCAGTCCTTTGCTCTACCAACTGAGCTACATCACCAGGTGTGATCTCACCACCATTCCCGTGTTGGGAGTGCAAAATTAGCCATTAACTTTAAGTAAACAACAATACCGGTAACTTTTTTTTAAAAATATTTGTAAGCCTTGGGCATATCAAAAAATTAACGATATTTGTAATTGGTATGCACGCATACTATTCTATTCAATCAACATTCTCGGGCAATGCAATTTATACCGCAAATTCTCTTCCTGATGGCCCTGGGCGTAACAGGGTACCTGGCCGGCAAACGGGTTTTCCTGATCAGAAAGACCATTCAGCTGGGCAAAGACGAAGACCGTACCGACCGGCCGAAGGAAAGGCTGAGAAATATGCTTTTGCTGGCATTGGGCCAGAAGAAGATGTTCCGGAAACCTGTGGTAGGAATACTTCACTTTATGGTTTATGCGGGCTTTGTGCTCATTAACATTGAAATGCTGGAAATTGTGCTGGACGGACTGCTGGGCACGCACCGCATTTTCAGCCGGCCTTTGGGATCATTTTATCCGTTTGTCCTGAATTTTTTTGAAATTCTTGCCTTTGGCGTGCTGCTGGCCTGTGCGGTTTTCCTGGTGCGCAGAAATATCCTCAAAGTAGAAAGATTCCAGCCGGCCCGCCACCGGGAAATGAAAGGCTGGCCTTTCTTGGATGCCAATATTATCCTGACCCTTGAAATTGTTCTGATGGCGGCCTTCCTGACCATGAATGCAGCAGATTATATTCTTCAAACCCGTGATTACGGGCATTTTGGAGAAGTCAGAACGGGAGCGTTTTTGATCAGCGGGTTTATAGCGCCGGCCATTGACGGGCTTTCAGACCAGGCTTTGGTGGCCGTTGAGCGGTTTACCTGGTGGTTCCATATCCTGGGAATCATGTTCTTTATGGTATACCTGACGTACTCCAAGCACCTGCACATTATCCTGGCTTTTCCCAATACCTATTTTGGTGACCTGGATGCCAAAGGCAGGATGCGCAATATGCCGGCGGTGTCTGAAGAAGTAAAAATTATGCTGGGGATAGCCCAGGCCCCTGAAAACCCGGCAGAAGTGGGACGTTTCGGAGCCAGGGACGTTACCGACCTGAGCTGGAAAAGCCTGATGGATGCCTACAGCTGTACCGAGTGCGGCCGCTGTACTTCGGCCTGCCCGGCCAACCAGACCGGCAAATTGCTTTCGCCCCGGAAGATCATGACCGATACCCGTGACCGCCTGGAGGATATCCAGAAAGGCTGGCTGAAAAACGGGTATGATTATACAGATGAAAAGACCCTGTTAGGCGATTATATTTCTGACGAAGAAATCCTGGCCTGCACTTCCTGCAATGCCTGTGTGCAGGAATGCCCCGTAATGATCAATCCGCTCAGCATTATCCTGGAGCTCCGCCGTTACCGGGTGATGGAAGAGAGCAAGGCGCCGCAGTCGTGGAACATGATGTTCCAGAACCTGGAAACCAATATGGCGCCGTGGAAATTTTCACCGGATCAGCGGATGGAGTGGGTGAGGGATTAAAAACTTCTTCCTACATTTGAACAGCTAACCGGCGCTTTCCTATGAACACCAACATTAAACAGCTGTACGACATAGCCCGTAAACCCACCCGGAAGATCATCGGACTGATGTCGGGTACCTCGCTTGACGGGCTGGATATAGCCCTTTGTGCATATAGCGGCTCCGGCCTGGAGACAGAGGTAAAGGTGCTCCGGTTTAAAACCGAAGATTACCCCGAAGAGCTGAAAAACGAGATCCGGAAAGTATTTGCCAAAGAAACCATTTCATTTCAGCAGCTGTGTGTGCTGAACCCCTATATCGGCAATATCCACGGCGAAATGATCAACCGGGCACTGGAAGAATGGGGTGTAAGGAAAGAAGAAGTGGACTGTATTGCCAGCCACGGCCAGACCGTATTTCACTCGCCGAAAATCCTGCACCGGCTGGAGAAGTTTCCCAATGCCACGCTGCAGATCGGCGATGGTGACCATCTGGCCATGAAAACGGGGATTATCACCCTTTCCGACTTCCGGCAAAAGCATTGTGCTGCCGGGGGAGAGGGAGCACCGCTGGCTGTTTATGGCGATTACCTCATTTTCTCGAAAAAAGGCGAAGACCGTATCCTGCTGAATATGGGTGGAATAGCCAATTTTACCTTCCTTTCGGGAGACCTGGACCCGGAAAAAGTGTTCGCTACCGATACGGGTACGGGCAATACGCTGCTGGATGCCTTCGTACAGAAATATTATAACCGGCCGTACGATAAAGATGCTGAAATAGCCCGGACCGGAAAAGTGGATGAAAAGCTCCTGGAAGCCCTGAAAAATGACCCGTTTTTCAAAACACCGGTGCCCAAGACTACCGGCCCCGAGCTCTTTAACCTGGCCTACCTGGAAAGGGCACAGGAAGCCTCGTATTCGGCAGACCTGTATCCCGAAAGTGTATTGGCTACCTTGTGTAAGTTTACGGCCGATACCATCCTGGATTGCCTGAAAAGCTGCGGGATCAGGCCTGAAAAGGTTTTTATGAGTGGCGGAGGCATGCACAATCCGCTCATCGTTTCTTTCCTGCAAGAGGGGCTCCGGGAAACGGAATTTCTCAAAACCAATGAGATTGGCATCCATGGCGATGCCAAGGAGGCCGTGCTCTTTGCTACCCTGGCAAATGAGGCCCTGGCCGGAGGCAGGGTGCAGTTCGGGCAAAGAGTGCCTACGGTAAGCATGGGCAAGGTAAGCTTCCCGGCCTGAGGTAAACTACATAAGGCATATACCAGTGAACAGTTAAAAGTGAAAAACTAAAAGTTATGGAACAATTAGCATATAATATGAAAGCTTGTTCCACAACTTTTCACTTTTAGTTTTTATCTTTTCACTTAATCTTATGTATGCCTTATGTGGTTAATTATCGGGTTTGATCTTCCGTGTCACCCGCGGCCGGATAATAAGCCGCAGCGACTGGTCATAAGTAACATAATTCCAGAACCAGTTAATGAAGACCAGCACCTTATTCTTTACTCCCAGGATACCCATTAAATGCACAAACATCCAGACAAACCATGCGAAGCCTCCTTGGAACTTCCACCGGGGCAGATCCACCACGGCTTTGTTGCGGCCAATGGTGGCCATAGAGCCCAGATCCTTGTACTCAAAGGGCTTCATGGGTTGATCATTGATGAGCTTGAGCAGGTTAGAAGCCAGAAGCTTTCCCTGCTGAATGGCGGGTTGGGCCAGCTGCGGATGCCCCTCGGGAAAGGCCGGATCTCCGCTCATGGCGGCCAGGTCACCAATGGCAAAAACATCGGTGAAGCCTTCTACCTGGCTGTATTGGTTTACTTTGATCCTGCCGCCCCGGCCAAATACTTCCGGCGGGAAACCCTCTATTTTATTGGCGATAACCCCGGCTGACCAGATCAGGTTATCGGTACGAATCTTCTCACCTGTGGAGGTGATGGCGTAGCCGTCGATATAGTCGGCGATGCGCTCACCGGTACGAACAGTTACCCCGAGCTCTTCCAGGTATTCTTTTCCTTTCCGGGAGGCCTCTTCTGACATCACTTTTAAGACGCCGTCGCCACTTTCGAAAATATAGATCTTCATCAGGTTGAAGTCCAGCTCCGGGTAGTCTTTGGGCAGGATCATCTTTTTCATTTCGGCCAGGGTTCCCGATATCTCCGTTCCGGTTGGGCCACCGCCCACTACAACCATGGTCATGAGGCCGGCTATCTTATCCTGGTTGCGGGTAGATAACGCCGCTTCAAAATTTTCCAAGACCCGGTTCCGCAGGTAAATGGCTTCGGAAACCGACTTCATCGGGATGGCGTTTTCAATGATGTTCTGCATTCCGAAAAAGTTGGTATTGGTACCTATGCCCAAAACCAGGTAATCGTACCAGATTTCGCCTAAATCTGTACTTATTTTTTTTCGTTCCGGGTGAATGGCCCTGACTTTCGTCACCCGGATATGTACGTTTTTCTTTTTCTGGAATATTTTCCGGAGCGGGAAAGCAATAGAGCTGGGCTCCAGCCCGGCCATGGCTACCTGGTAAAACAGGGGCTGAAACTGGTGATAATTGTTTTTATCGATCAGCACCACCTGTATCTCTTCCTGGGCCAGCTTTTGAGCCAGCGCCAGTCCGCCGAACCCGGCACCTACAATGACCACCCGTTTCCGGGGTGTTTCCGGTATATTTGCTATCATTATGCGACGTTTCTTTTCTTGATTAATTTATCCCTAATTGAGTCTCGGATCTACCGGTGAATTGGCCATTATGATATAATTTCCGCCCAGGTTACGGAGAACGCTTTGCCAGATCCGGCCGGTATCGGGTTGAAAAACAATGTCGGGCCGGGCGTCTGTAAGCACCCAGACCTCTTCCCGGATCTCTTCTTCCAGCTGGCCCTCTCCCCAGCCCGAATAGCCCAGGAAAAAGCGGATATCTGTTTCTTTGAGAACGCCCGTATTCACTAAGGTTTTGATCTGTTCGAAGTTACCCGACCAATACAACCCTTCCATGAGCTCAATGGCGTCTTCCACGGCATCGCCCCGGGTATGGAGAAAATGCAGGGTATGGGGCTCTACGGGGCCACCTATTCCTACAGGAATGCCGGCGTGTACATCATCAAAGAAATCAGACAGGATATTCCCCGTGCTTTGATTCAATACCAGGCCGAATGCCCCGTCTTCCGAATGCTCACAGATCAGCACTACGGACCGTTCAAAGTTAGGATCTCCCAGGTATGGCTTCGCTATCAATAATTTTCCTGTCACGGCACTTTCTTCTTTGATTTAATGTCAAGATAGAAAATTGAAACCGGAAGGCAAAGTATCGTGCAACAAATTTACCGGATCTCCACGCGTATTCCCTCACTATGCGCACTCAGTTCGGGCGCATACATATTTTGCATCTGCGTGATGCCGTTAGAGAAGTTTCCGGCGTTGTTGGCCCTCATGTCGTATTCAAACACATACGTACCTTTCCGCATATAATCGGCAAAGAAATTGGTAGCCAGGTCACGGGTGCTTTCATAGTACCCGAAGCCGTCTTTCCACCGGTAGCCCGATAGCACATTCACCGGCTCAAAGCCGCTGGCGCGCATGTCTTTGATGTGCACAAATTCCATGTTCCGGTCAATGCTGATTTCCAGCCTGACGGTCACCAGGTCGCCTGTTTCTATCGGAGTGGCTGCCGTGATCTCTTTCAGAACGGGCCCTGTTCCGGAGTTCTTCTTCAGGTACAGTTTCTTTTTGAACGCAATGCCCGTTTCTGCCGGAGTGATCTTGTCCAGGTCTTCGAAATACTGCCAGTAAAGGGCACCCCACGCTACACCGGGAGAGGTTTTCTGCACCTCTACCTTGCCCATTTCAGGCCGGATCTCCTGCTTGTTCCAGGCCATTTTCACGTAGCCCGACCCCGATTGGGCAGAAGGCGTGTTCAGGTCAATGGGCTGGCCACCGATTTTCACGCTTAGTCCTTTTTCGGCATCCATCCAGCTTTTGCCGGTGTTCATGAGGGCGTACACGGCTTTGGTGGTAGCTTTGGTTGAATTCCACTGGTTGGTCTGCCGGTTTTTCAGGAGCCATACTTTCATGGCTTCCACCGCCTCCGTATCGCCGGTGACCTCGTCAAACGCTTCGATCAGCAGGGCCTGGGTTTCTACCGGAGCCTGGTACCAAAACCAGCCCGTCAGGTTACTTTTCCAGTACATGCCCGTTTTATCCGATTCCACGGCGTGTTCTTTCACGGCATGTACAAGCTTCACGGCTTCTTCTTTCTCACCGAAACGGTTCAGCACCAGGGCGGCCATGGCCTGTGTCTGAAGAGGAAACTTCAGCTTTTCTTTCCGGATGTTGGCCAGGTAGATCTGCTTCAGCGAGTCGAGGGCCGCCGGCATGGGGTATTCTTTCAGGAAAAAGCTGCGGGCATACAGGTAATGAATCCCGGTATTCCAGTCGAGATCGTTCTGTTTCCGCTTTTTCTGCTCGTTATAGTAGCTGACCTGCGCCTGATCCAGGAACTTTACAGCTCCGGAAATAACGCTTTCCACATTCAGGCTGAATTTGGCATAATTCACCTTCATATTTTTAAGATTACCGAAGCCGGCCAAAATGTGCGTGGTGATGTATTCATTTTCCTGCCCGCCGTCAAACCAGGAAAAGCCGCCCGAGGCCATCTGTTTCCGGCTGAGCTTGTCAAATGCATTGCGCACATCGTTCTGCATTTTATTGAGGTCGAAAAGTACGGCAATACGTTTCATCTGCTCTTCCTCGCTGACTGCATCCCGCACCCAGGGGGTTTCTTCCAGCAGGATGTTCTTCAGCTCCTGGTTTACTTCCAGCCTGGACGTAAGCCGGCCTTTCCGGTTCCAGTCGTCAAATACCGCCTTGATTTTAGGCTGCGAGGTAAGGATACTCTCGGAGATCAGGTTGCCGTATAAACGACTGAACACCTGCTCCGAACACTCGTAGGGGTATTCACGGAGGTAAGGCAACGAGAAAATAGCATACCAGACCGGGTTGGCGGTCATTTCAAAAGTGAGGCGGAAATTATCGAGGGGGCGTGATTTCGACTGAACCAGCTTATCCAATGTAAACGTTTTTTGCTGGTTTTCACGGATGTAAACCGGCAGGGTTTCCGTAACCAGCATGCGGTTAGTGACTACGGGCAGTACAGCCTCTTCTCCGTCAGAGAAATCACCGGCAGAAGCCACCACCCGCCAGGTCACGGCAGGTATATTTTCAGGCACTTTCAGGGTCCAGGATACCTCCCCGGATTCCCCTTTGGCCGTAGAGAAATTCCGGGTAGCACCGGCATTGCCGAACAAGACGTCAACCGGCTCATTGCTGATGGCATCCAGCAGGAAAAGCCGGGCGGTTCCGTTCAGCGCTGTTCCGGAGAGGTTGATTATTTTGGAAGAGATCCGAAGCTCATCGCCTTCTCTCAGGAAGCGCGGAACATTGGGTACTACCATCAGGTCTTTCTGGGTTTTCAGCCGGGTTTCGTAATACCCGGTTTTCATGTCCGGCGTATGGGCAAAAGCCATCATCTTCCACTCGGTCAGGCTTTCGGGTACGGTAAATTCAAAGCTCACGTTACCGTCTTTGTCTGTTTTCAGATCGGGGAAAAAGAAGGCGGTTTCCTGCAGGGCTTTGCGGGCCTGGACCTGGCTGAGGCCGGTATCTCCGGCTGCCTCATCCGGTTCCTGATTTGCAGCGCCTGCGTTTTGTTCAGCAGGAGCAGGCGGTTGGGCCACCATTTGAACTACCTCCTGCAATGCCGCCGACTCCGGCAGCGCGGCCGCATCTTTCATTCGCATTTGTTTTGCGGCGCCCATGGTGTACATCCGCCTGTCGCGGAGGCTGAAATCCCGGAAGTTGAAATTAAATGTTTCCAAAGGCAGGAAATGATATACTCGCCCGAAGTCGGGATACGGATTTTTGCGGTTTATTTCGCGGAAACCGGCCAGGCCAAATGCGTAATTCTGATACCCGAAACCGTAGCGGGCACCGTTGTAAAAGGAGTAGGCAAAATAGTCGAAAGAGTTCCCGGCAAACTGGTCGAGCGAAGCATCGTACATACCGGCCAGCATTTCTGCCAGCACTTTGTCTTTGTCTTTTCCACTGACGGTAAACGACCACTTTTCTGCTGCGCCCGGGGTCAGCTTATCACGGGTCACCGCTGTAGTGATCTGCAGTTTTTTATGGTCAAAAGGTACTTCGATCCGGATGCTGCCCCGCTCGATGGTGTTAAAACACACATAGGTATAATGTACCCAGACTCCCCCGCGATAGTCCTCTTTTACCGGGATGTCCAGGCGGTGAGCTTTCCCTTTCAGCCGTATAACTTCTTCTTTTAGCAGCTTACCATCGGCCTCGGTTCTCAGAAATACATATAAGTTATCGGCAGCCGTATTCAGGGTGAGGCGGGCCATATCGCCGGGTTCGTAGCTTTTTTTATCGAGGCTGTAGGTGAAAAGACTTTGCGGCGGGCTTTGCTTTTTCGTGTTTTTGAGGTATACCAGCTGGCGGCTTTCCACACCGTCTTTTGCCTGCAGGGTAATGAGATAGTATCCTTCGTCCAGCTTATCGGTGTCTGTGAGCCGGACTTCCTTATTTTTCCCGGTATCAAAAGTCGTCGTTACTACGGTTTTCCCCTTTTCCCAGTTTTCCGGGTTGGCCTCATCGCCATAAGGCTCGTGAGGGAAAAGCTTCGTAAATTCTGTTTTGCTGTAGTATGGATAGCCGGTAGTGTATAGTGCTTTTCGTAAAACCCTGCCGGGGGCCTTCAATTGGAAAATGTGGAGGGTTCCGCTGGTTTCCACGGGTTGGTCGTTCAGGTTGGCAGCAAGAACTTTTAAGGTTTCCAGCGCTTTTACATCGGCCTGCGCATCTATCGCCGCCGAAAGCAGCAGCTGCCTGTCGCCCACTTTGACCGACCCGGTACCGGTCTGGGTTTCGCCGTTGAGATCGGTTACGGCAGCTTCTACGCGGTACACATACATCCGGATGTCGGCAGAGTCTTTTTGTTCGCGGGCAGGAATGGCCCTGAACCCGAATGAAAAGCTTCCGTTCCCGTCGGTTTCGGCAGACCCGAAGGCCACCTGCTCTTCCGGCTCAAAAGGAGGCCGGTTCCAGTAGCGGAACGGGTAATAGGCCTGCCGGTACACCCGGTATTCAACCGCTGCGTGGTCAATATAAGCGCCGGAGAAGGCTTCCGCCTTTCCACTCACCCGGATGCTGTCGTTCAGCCGGTAAGTGAGTTGCGGTTTTTCTATTTCTACCCTGAACTTCGGCCGCTTGTATTCTTCCACCTGGAAAGGCTGGTATCCGCTGAGAGAGGTCTGAATCGAGAAGGTTCCTGTCAGTACCGATGCCGGCAGGATGAATTCGCCGTGTACAGACCCGAAGGCATTGGTTTTCAATTTGAGCGACCGGATTTCCTGCCCGTTGGCATCGTGCAGCGTGACCGTCAGGTTACGGCCGGGCAATACACTGACCTGTTTCTGGTAAACAGAGCTGACAATACCCTTAAAATACACCGTTTGACCCGGGCGATAGATGCCCCTGTCGGTGAATATTTTGGTAGAAGTGATGGCTTTTTCCTTTTCGTTCCGTGAGTCGTTGTAGCGGTACAGGTTCTGGCCGTAAAAGACCGGTTCATTGGCCAGGCGGTAAAAAAACTGCCGCTCGCCATTGTACTTTACCTGCCCGTTGGCATCGGTAGTGACCGTTTTTACCAGCGTGTAGGTTTCTTTACCGGCAGAGGTATTTAATTTGTAGACCTGAACCTGTTTTTTGGATAATGTTTTTCCCGGGATCCGCTCCGTCACCCGGAATGTTCCGTCGTATTCTACGGCCGTATGGGTCACGTTAATTTCGGAATACAGGACAGGCTTATCGGCCGCATACCTGAACTCCGGATCTTCGCTAAACAGGACGATATAACGACCTTTAGGAAGAGGGTTCAGCTTGAACAGCGCGCTGTGTTGCTGGTAGTCGTCAAATGTTTTCAGGTCAATGGCATATTCCTGCGTTACTTTCCGGTTCTTCAGAAATGCATAATACCGCTCTTCCGAATCCTGGTAGCCGGAGCTCAGCTCACGGCCGGCTTCGCTGAAATTCAGGTCGCTAACCCCGATATTGTAATCGATGACCCGAACGTATATCCTGCTGAGGTTGCGATGGGCTATGCGGAGGGGAGTATTCCTGTTTTCGGGAATGTATTTTTCCGTTTCTACCGAAAATTCCGTGGACCGGATAGCCTTAACAAGCGAAGAAACCGAAGCTGCTGCTTCTGAATCGGGGAAATGCTGCTTTACTTTTTCGTTTATTTCAAAAACCTTCTCATAGGCCGGCTTATCTGTCATGCCGAAGTATAACTGTGCCAGTTTTTTGTAGATTTCAGCGGTATACCATGCTTCGGGATGTTCCCCGGCCAGCTGTTCCATTTTAACCGTGTCATTTTCATTCCTCTTAACCTGGTTGTACAGGTAAGCGGAGTATTCTCCTTTGCCGAGATTAATTTGGGCCAGCTCTGCCAGGTAAGTATCTGCCGGTTCTTCCTGTTGCTTCAGAAATTCCACATAATAATGGGTAAAGGCATCGTACAGGGTAGGGGTGAGCTCCAGGCTTTTGGTATCCTCCGGGTTGAGGAGGAAAATCCCTTTCCAGTCGGCAGACCTTTCCGCCAGCAAGGCCTTTTTACCGGACAAAACCTCCCGGTAAATGGTGTTAATTTTTTGTTTAAAGGTATTTTCCGTCCAGAACCGCACATCATCCGTTTCCTGGTTTTCTATCTGGGTCTGGTTAATGATACGCCAGCGGTTTTCTTCCAGGTAAATCCGGTAGAGCTGGGCATAATAGACCTGGAGGACGCTTTTATTCGCCCCCTCTGCCGGTTCAATTTCTTTCCGGAAGTTTTCAAAAACAGGGTTGACATTGTCGGTGTCGTCAGAGGTGGTAACTTTAATCATCCCGTCAAAGAATATTCCCCTGACCAGGAGAGGTACATTATGCTGATTTCTGGCCAGGGCAATAGCCTCCTTAACCCGGGGCTGAACACTTTTCAGGTTTCCCTGCTGATAAGCCGTATCAATTTCCTTCCAAATGCTGTCTAGGTCCTGGGCCATAAGTAGGTTAGGGATAAAAATGAACAGGAGTGCAAAAGCTTTTTTCATATGGTTTGTGATTAGACCGGGTGTAAAGTTAAGCCGGTAGCAGGTATAAAACGAGAAAACAGGTTAAATCTGATATTTCGAACTATATATATAGTTATCTGGTTGTTCATGAAACGCGCCCATTTATTTTATGAAACCGGAAACGCGACACAGCTCAGGAAACAAACAAGCGTCTATTTCCGTATATTTGCACCAAAACAACCCAAAAATGGAAGAAAAAAAGATTACTCTCAGTGATTTTCATGAATCGATCGGTGGTAAAATGGTACCTTTTGCAGGTTTCCTGATGCCCGTACGGTACTCATCAGACAAGGAAGAACACCTGGCCGTGCGGAACAGCGTAGGGGTTTTTGATGTGTCGCACATGGGAGAATTTCTTCTGAAAGGCGAAGAAGCCCTGGACCTGCTTCAACGGATTTCCTCCAATGACGTTTCGGTGCTTTTCGACGGGAAAATACAATACGGCTACCTGCCCAATGAGCAGGGAGGAATTGTAGATGATTTCCTTACCTACAAAATAGCGGATAATGAATATTACCTGGTGGTAAATGCCGGGAATATTCAGAAAGACTGGGACTGGATCTCGGAACACAATACTTACGGGGTGGAAATGACCAACCTGTCAGATCAGACCAGCCTTTTTGCCGTACAGGGCCCTAATGCTGTAAAAACATTGCAAAAGCTGACCGATATCGATTTGTCGGCGATGGATTATTATACGTTTGCCAAAGGCAGGTTTGCCGGGCATGACGATATCCTGATCTCGGCTACCGGGTACACCGGGGCCGGTGGGTTTGAAGTATACATGCCTAACGAAGCCGCGCCGGATATCTGGAACAAAATTTTTGAAGCGGGTGCAGAATTTGACATCAAGCCTATCGGCCTGGGAGCCCGCGATACCCTTCGGCTGGAAATGGGCTATTGTCTTTACGGAAATGATATTACGGATGAAACGTCTCCGCTGGAAGCCGGGCTGGGCTGGGTCACCAAATTCACCAAAGATTTTGTGAACAGTGAAAACCTGAAAGCGCAGAAGGCGGCCGGGCTGAAAAGAAAGCTGGTGGCTATTGAGATAGTTGATAAAGGTATTCCGCGCAGCCATTACGAAATCTGTGATGCGGAAGGAAACGGTATCGGAGAAGTTACTTCCGGAACGATGTCGCCTTCACTAAACAAAGGAATTGCATTGGGTTATGTAAGCCTGCCCTTCTCCAAAGCGGGAACCGAAGTGTTCATTAAAATCCGGGAAAAGCTTACAGCGGCCAAAGTAGTGAAGTTGCCGTTTGTAGCAGATAATGTATAAAGGTCAGGTTGCGAATTTCCGGATAAACTGACTCATAGTGATAATAGCGGTATTCTTGTAATTTCCAAGGACCAAGAGATCCTTATCCCCTGTAATCAGGTATTGTGCCCGGCAACTGTCGCAAATACCCAAAAGGTAATTGTCATCCGCGTCTCTGACCTCATCCGGGACAAAATATATCCTGGTTATTTTTAAAAATAACAGGAGGAATGATTTGAAGCGAAAAACCTGATGTCGGGTGACTAGTTTTTGAAATTTAGGGCGGGCAATTACTCCTTCAAATTCTTCCAGCAGCTCTTTTGAGTAGAAAACATGGAATCGCTGGTCTTTAAGAATCAGATAGTAAAGTGTGCGGCGGGATGCCCGACTGATACAGGCTGATATATACCAGTTAGCGTCTATGACCAGATTAATTTTTCTTTTTCCTGGCATTGCGGTAAGAATTGATTTCTTTCTGAATATCTTCAGATCTCATCTCCATGTCAGGAAATTCCATATCAAGATCTTCAAAAAGCTCATCTGCTACACGCAACTGAATCTTTTTAGCGACCATAAGCCGCTCTTTTACCGGAAGAGTATCAAAAGCTCTTATTACATCTGTCTGTGTCATGCTGGTAATGAATTAACTGTAGCAAATATATAAATTGATGTTTGCAGGATTATACTACCCGTATAACAAATTTTAAGGTTATAGAGTTTCTTTTTCCGGGCTATAAGACCGGTTTCAGTTCTTTTTAAAGATTCCTTTCGGGTCTTCTTTCCGCGACAATAGTTCGGCCAGCACTTCACGGCTCAGCTCGGCCGGGTTCAGCTCGTAGGCTTTGTGGAAGTTTTCCCAGGCGGCGTCTAAATTATTTTCCAGGAGGTTTACAACGGTAAGCTGTACAAAGGCAGGTGTATACTGGGGCTGGATTTTTACGGCGTTATTTAACAGCTCTTTGGCTTTGGTGCTTTCTATAATGGAGTGGGGATTGCTGAGTGCTTTTTTGATATAAACGGTAGCCAGGTCGGTCATGAAAACATAGTTTTTGCCGTCAGAAAGGGCCAGTCCCTTGTTCATCAGGTCAATGGCATTGGAATAATTACCGTTCTGGAATTCTATAACGCCCAGTCCCCAGAAAACATCAATATTTTCAGGATTTAACAGCCAGGCCAGGTTAAAGCGGTAGGTAGCTGTACCTTTATCGCCTTCGCTCAGGTACTGCCAGGCCATTTTATTGAAGAAATCCCCGGCTTCTTTACGGCTGGAAAACTCCCGGTCGCATTCCGATAAGAACAGCTCATCGTTCACCAGTTGCGTTTCGGTTTTCTCGTAGTTGCCGAACATGGGCAGGTAGTTGATATCTGTTCCTGCCGGAGCCGTACGGGTAACCACCACAACTTTCTCCGCTTTTTCTTCCCGGGAGTTGTCTGCACTGCGGGAAGGGGCAACCGGGGTTGAAACCTTAGGGGAATTGAGCAGATCGCGGCTGCCCTTTGCTACATTACCGGTAGACTGAGACCGGTTGCTGATCTGCGCAAAACACACACTCTGTACACCCAGACAAACACTGAAAACCAATAATCCTCTCACGTTATCCCCGTTTATTGAAAGCATAAATATTAACGCTGTCCTCTTTATATTATTGAGTGCGAATCGTTTTATTTCAATGAGGCAGGCACACCGAAAAACGGGAATACCGTCATTCGTATGAACGTTGCTGTAAAACAGGTTTTAATTAAGAATCCGGCCGACACAATCCTACGTATAATGCAGATAAGGTCAGGGTTGAATGTGCAAGATAAGAAAAATTTCTTAAAACAGGAAAGTAAGACCGGCAGATAGTGTCCTGGTACGGGTTTTGGCGTCTGCATTTCCGAGGTTTGCAAGCCCGTGAGCATACTGGGCACTGATGATCACCCGGTCGTTAAAATGCAGCCCTACACCCGCATTGAGGCCGTAATCCAGCCGTTTGGGGTCGTATTCCACATCTTCCAGGTCATCCAGGTCCAGGTCAAAAATATCAAAGGTAACCCCGCCGAATTTCAGCTTACCGGTAAGCGCGTAGCCGGCATAGCCTCCCACATAAGGGCTGACCTTAAAAGATTCGCTGATGGGTAGCTGGAAACCGATATTCAGCGGAACTTCGAGAAAGCTGTAGGTAATTTTTACTTTTTCGTCTTCAAAGCCTACGCCCTGGGCGCCTTTAATACTATACAACAGGCCCGACTGTACAAATAAAGGATTTTCAAGATTACTGTAAACTACCAGGCCGGCCTGGGGCGCATAGATGGCTTTGACCTCACTGTTATCTCCTTCTCCCCGCATGGTGGCCATATTGAGCGCTCCCTTTACCCCTATACGGGCCTGGGAGAAAACATCGGAAGTCATTAACAAAGCTGTGAAAGCAAAAGCAAGTGCAAAGATTGATTTTTTCATTCAGGTAAACAGATAAGTATATGGTTAAATTATATCTCAAAGATAAGATAAAATTATCGGGATATGCAGCGGCAGATAAATAATTATTCTGCAGACGGCGGAAGATCTGTTTACCGTTTTTTGCACAAAACCCGTTAATTTTGTGTTTTAGAATGAAAAGGATAACGGAAGTATGTTGATTGAGCAGCTGGAAGGTATTAAGGAACGTTTTGAGGAGGTCTCCCAACAGATCACCATGCCGGAGGTGGTTTCGGATATGGAGAAGTTCAAAAAGATCAGTAAGGAATACCGCGACCTGGAAAAGATCGTGAACGAGTATAATGCGTACAGGCTTATCCTGGCCAACCAGGAAGAAGCCCGTGAAATACTGGCTACGGAGAAAGACGAGGAGATGCGCGAAATGGCCAAGATGGAGCTGGAAGAGCTGGGTCCGAAAAGGGAGGAGTCGGAAGAAAGGCTGAAAGAGCTGCTGATTCCGAAAGACCCCAACGACAGCAAAGACAGCATCCTGGAGATCCGGGCAGGTACCGGTGGCGACGAGGCTTCTATTTTTGCGGGCGACCTGTTCCGGATGTACCAGCGCTACGCGGCCTCCCAGGGCTGGCAGTTTACGGTAATGGATTATACCGATGCACCCTCCGGGGGCTACAAGGAAATTGTGGTTAGCGTGAAAGGAGAAGATGTGTACGGCAAGCTGAAATACGAGTCAGGAGTACACCGGGTACAGCGCGTTCCGGCTACCGAGTCGCAGGGGCGTATTCATACATCGGCGGCCACGGTGGCCGTGCTTCCCGAGGCTGACGAGGTAGATGTGCAGATCAATATGAACGACATCCGGAAAGATACGTTTTGTTCGTCAGGAGCAGGCGGGCAGTCGGTAAACACCACTTACTCGGCAATCCGGATCACGCACCTGCCAACCGGCCTGGTGGTGCAGTGCCAGGACGAACGTTCCCAGATCAAAAACTTTGAAAAGGCGCTTACCGTACTCCGTTCACGCTTGTATGAAATTGAGCTGGCCCGCCAGAATGAGTCTATCGCCGGTGAGCGTAAATCGCTGGTAGGGTCGGGCGACCGCTCGGATAAGATCCGCACATACAATTACCCGCAGGGCAGGGTAACCGACCACCGGATCGGGTTTACGGTGTACAACCTGCCTACCGTAATGGAAGGAAACATCGGTGAGTTTATCGAAAAGCTGCGGCTGGCCGAGAATACGGAGAGAATGAAAGAAGGAATGGCCGCTGCCTGATCCGTTAGGGAGGAAGCTGATTTTATACGTATGGAAAAAAACACCCTTTGTTTAGCCACCAATAACGCCCATAAAGCAGAAGAGCTGCAAAGCCTGCTGGGCGATGCATTTGAGATAAAAACCCTGAAAGACATCGGGTGCCTGGAAGATATTGAAGAAACCGGAACCACGTTCGTGGAAAATTCGATGATCAAGGCCGGGTATGTATTCCGGAAATACGGGATGAACGTACTGGCCGATGATTCGGGGCTTGAAGTGAACGCATTGGGCGGCAGGCCCGGGGTATACTCTGCCCGTTATGCCGGTGAGCCTTCAGATGCTACGGCCAATAACCGCAAGCTGATGAAAGAGATGGAAGGCGTGACCGATCGCACGGCCCGTTTCCGTACGGTCATCACCCTGATCCTGGAGGGAGAAACCCATACTTTTGACGGGGAAGTTTCAGGAAGAATAAAAGAAACCTTTGACGGTGAGGAGGGTTTCGGCTATAACCCGGTGTTTATACCCGACGGCTTCGAAACCACCTTTCACGATATGGGCTTTGAGCAGCGGAGCCGGCTGAATCACCGGGGCCACGCCATGGCAAAGGTGCTTGATTTCCTGGCCCGCAGGAATACGCCGGAGGTATAGTAACATGCCGGAATCTACTGGCCTGTACGCCGGTCCTGTTCCCGTTTCATATCTTTTTCTTTGATGCTGTCGCGCTTGTCGTACAGCTTCTTACCCTTAGCCAGGGCAATATCCATTTTAGCCAGGCCGGCATCATTGATAAACAGGCGGGTGGGAATAATGGTAAGGCCTTTGTCGGTGAGCTTGTTTTCCAGCTTGCGCAGCTCTCTCCGGGTGAGAAGAAGCTTCCGTTCACGAAGAGGGTCGTGGTTGTAATATGTACCGTTTTCGTACCGGGAGATGTTCAGGTTTTTAACATACAACTCTCCTTTATTAAAAAAGCAATAGGCATCTGCCATGCTTACTTTCCCTTCTCTGACCGATTTTATTTCCGTACCGGTGAGAACCATTCCGGCAGAGTATTCTTCCAGGAAATAGTACTCAAAAGAGGCTTTCTTATTCTTTATATTTATGGTTTTCTGTAGCTTCATTCCTTAATAACATCCTGAACCCGATAAAAAATCCCTGCCTCAATTGTAGTGGCAGGGATTCCGACTTACGTGCTTTCCTAATAATCCAATTGCCTGCTGAAAAGCAGACGGAAGGATTAAATCTTTAAGAATTTATATATTCAATATGATTCTTGTCTTTATTCCAGTCAACAAATGTAAATAGCGAAAAATAAATATGCAATGGTAAGCAGATAAATTTATACACGGTTTGGCCAAAGATATCCACATTTTTGAGGCAAAGAGGAGATAAAGAAATAGAGACGACGCGGAGAGTAAAGGAAGTAAATGTTTGAAAAAGCACCATTTTGCGAAGTATTTCGGGTTTTTTGTGTAAACTACGGGCCGGGAAAAAGAGGGAGCAGAATGTGAATAAAAAGAAATGCAGATAGGACGAATTGCCGAAAAATTAGTAATATTGCTGCGTTAATTTTATTCATTAGTGTGGAAAGCCGGCAGCAGGCCAGAAGAAGTGCAGCGAGCGTTTCCCGTTAAAAATCAGTAAAGCAACCATTGTTAAATACACCGCTAATCAGTACCCATAAGGAGCAGGAAACGGCTATTCTTATCGGCGTAATCACCCAGAAGCAGAATGCCGGTAAAACAAAGGAGTACCTGGATGAGCTGGCATTTCTGGCGGAGACCTCGGGTGTAAAAACACTTAAAACATTTGTACAGCGACTGAATTTCCCGGATCAGAAAACTTTTGTGGGCAAGGGAAAGCTGGAGGAGATTCAGGACTGGGTAGCGCTGAACCCGGTAGATACGCTCATCTTTGACGATGAGCTCTCCCCCTCCCAGGTGAGAAACCTGGAGAAGATCTTCGAGAACAAGAAAGTGCTGGACCGGAGCCTGCTGATCCTGAATATTTTTTCACAACGGGCACGGACCGACCAGGCCAAGCGGCAGGTAGAGCTGGCTCAGTACAAATACCTGCTTCCGCGCCTGACCCGGATGTGGTCACACCTCAGCAAGCAGAAAGGGGGGATCGGTATGCGGGGGCCGGGCGAGAAGGAGCTGGAAACCGATAAGCGGATTGTGCAGGACCGGATTGCATTTTTAAAGGAGAAGCTGGAAAAAATAGATAAGCAGGCAGCTACCCGCCGGAAAGAGCGGAGCCGGCTGGTAAGGGTAGCCCTGGTAGGCTATACCAACGTGGGGAAGTCTACCCTGATGCGCAAGCTGACCAAGTCAGATGTATTTGCAGAAAACAAGCTGTTTGCTACCATTGATTCTACCGTCAGGAAAATGGTTCTGGGGCATATTCCCTTTTTACTTACCGATACGGTTGGCTTTATCCGGAAGCTACCTACTACGCTTGTGGAGTCGTTTAAGTCTACCCTGGACGAGATCCGGGACGCCGACATCCTGATCCATGTAGTGGATATTTCCCATCCTTCATTTGAAGAACAGATCGATATCGTGAACGATACCCTGGCCGAAATAGGGGCGCAGGACAAGCCCACCCTGCTGGTATTTAATAAGCTGGACATGTACCAGCCGGAGTCGGAAGAAGGACTGGACAAACACCTGGCCACGGAAGAAGACCTGAAGAAGAACCTGGAGAGGCTGGAAGCCGGCTACCTGAAAAAGAATGCTCAGTATGTGGCATTTATTTCGGCAGAGAAAAACGAGAATATGGACAAGCTGCGGAATGTGTTGCTGGAACTGGTGCGGGAAAAACATTTCGGGATATATCCCAACTGGGACGCCTCTAAAAATGAGCTTTTTAACTGGCAAGAAGATTTATTAAATTAACAAATAATGGAAAACAAAAGTACCAACTGGGGTCAGTTTATCCCGCTCGCATCCGTTTTTTTCTTCTGGGGGTTTGTGGCCGCCAGTAATGACATCCTGATTCCGGTGTTCAAGAAAGAATTTAACCTGTCGCAGTTCCAGAGTCAGCTGGTAGCAACCGCGTTCTATATTGCCTATACCGTGGGTTCGATCATTTATATGATCGTGTCGTCTCTCCTGAAAGTAGACCTGATCAACAAAATAGGCTATAAAAACGGCCTGATCCTGGGCCTGGCTATTTCGGCTCTGGGCACGCTGCTTTTTATTCCAGCAGCCAATATTGGCTCATTTAACCTGATGATATCCGCCTTGTTTATTGTAGGGCTCGGGTTTTCACTGCAACAGATCGTGGCCAATCCGCTGGCCATATTGGTAGGCCCTTCCAGTACAGGCTCGCAACGGCTGACCATGGCCGGGGGGATCAATAACTTCGGTACCACCATCGGCCCCCTGATTGTGACATTTGCCATATTCGGTTCTGCAGCCTCGGCTAACACGGAGGCCAGCATTGAATCGGTAAAAATTCCGTACCTGGTTTTGGGGGCGGCCTTTTTACTGGTGGCGTTGTTTCTTAAATTCTCATCGCTGCCTGACACCGTAATTAAAGAAGAGGAGAAAGCCGATGTGCCGGGTTCGGTTAACCGGAAATCGGCGTTCAGCTACCCGCAGCTGATTTTGGGGATGATCGCTATTTTTCTTTATGTGGGCGTGGAGGTGAGTACGGCCAGTAACCTGCCTGCGTATATGCAGGATAACCTCGGGCTCCTTACCAAAGATATTGCCCCGTATATTTCACTGTACTGGGCATCTATGATGATCGGGCGGTGGACAGGCGCCGTGGAGGCATTTGACTTCCGGGCCGGAATAACAAAGATTCTGCGCTTCCTGGCGCCTTATCTGGCCTTTGGCGTATTTCTGCTGGTGAATTTTATTGCTGATCATGACCTTGCTCCCTTTTACATTTACGCCCTGGTGATCCTGGCCATGATTGTCTGTGATATATTGAGTAAAGGAAATCCCGCCCGCATGGTGCTTATATTTTCTCTTGCAGGAATAGTGGCCCTGCTGATCGGGATGTTCTCTACAGGAATGGCCTCCGTGTATGCGTTCACCAGCGTGGGACTGTTTTGCTCTACCCTGTGGCCCTGTATTTTTGCACTGGCAATCAAAGGCCTTGGCAGGCATACCAACCAGGGGTCGGGTTTCCTGATCATGATGATCATGGGAGGAGGAATTATTGCCCCGCTGCAAGGGGTTATTGCCGACAAGACCAGTATACATTTTAGCTTTATTGTTGGGGTACTTTGCTTTGCTTACCTGGCATTTTATGCCATAGCGGTTAGCGGCATTTTGAAAAAGCAGGGGATAGACCTGAAAGACCTCAAAGCAGAAGGCGGACATTAATATTCCGGGAAAAGAGTGGATTTTTCCACTCTTTTCCTTAAAATACCGTGAAAACACCCCCCTTAAATTCGGGGTTTTCACTCTAAAATCTCTCGCGTATATGTACGAATTTTGTAAAAAAATAATTGTGCATGAAAAGAGGGAATTTCAACTTGGCCGATATAATGTTTTTTTCCGGCGATATTAACTATACAGAGATCTACCTGAGAACAGGTGAAAAAATGGTTTCCAGCTCTACCCTGTTGAGACACGAAGAAAAATTTAACCACTTTATCCGGGTCAGCAAAAAGTATCTGGTGAACCCCGATTATGTAAGCGGCTACGAGCTTCAGGGCAAGTCGCTGGAGATTACCCTTCAAAACGGTAATCACATGAAAGTGTCAAGAAGGAGGGTTAAAACTGTTCTGTCAAGTATTGTAGCTGTTTAGACCTGACAGAACAGTTTTTTATTATAATTTCTGGAGGGCTTCGCGGATGGCCTGGATTTTTGCGTCTGCATCGGCCAGCTTAGCCTTTTCTCTTTCCACGACCTCGGGTTTGGCATTGGCCACAAATTTCTCATTGGAGAGTTTGGCTTCTACTGATTTTTTGAAGCCCAGGGTATATTCCAGCTCTTTCTGCAGGTTTTCTTTTTCCGATTCGGTATCCAGGTTTCCGCCCAGGTCCAGGCCGAACTCATCTCCCTTGATCACATACGTCATTCCGGATACTTCGTGGGCATACGTGATGGTACTGATATTGGCCAGCTTCATGATCAGCGGCTCTAAAGGCCGGTAGCGTTCCGGTGCCGTTGTCCTGATCTCCAGGGGCAGGCTTTCTTTGGGTGAGATCTGCTTGCTCTGGCGGGTGTTTCTCACCCAGGAAACCAGCTCGGAAAGAATCTCAAAGTTACCCAGTATTCCGGCATCGGCTTCACCGCCTTTCGGAAACGGCTGGATACAGATAGAGTCGCCGGCACTGCGGTCAGCCAGGCTTTGCCAGATTTCTTCTGAAATAAAGGGTATCCACGGATGCGCCAGCCGCATCAGCTCATCAAAGAACCCGATGGTGGCGTTGTAGGTTTCGGGGGCTACAGGCTGTGCCACGCCGTCGGCATAGGCCGGTTTTACCATTTCAAGATACTGGGAGCAGAAATCGTTCCAGATCAGGTTATACGTGGTAAGCAGCGCATCAGACATCCTGAATTTTTCATAGTGCTCACGTACTTCTGCAATGGCGGCATTCAGCCGGGCGCGGAACCATTTTATGGCTGCCACAGGGACTTCTCCCGCACCGGTTTCCCAACCTTTTACAAGGCGGAAGGCATTCCATATTTTATTGGAGAAATTCCGGCCCTGCTCTACCAGCTTTTCATCGTAGGGCAGGTCGTTGCCTGCGGGAGAGCTGAAGAGCATGCCTGTACGTACGGCATCGGCCCCGTATTGATCGATCAGGTCGAGCGGATCCGGGGAGTTGCCCAGCGATTTCGACATTTTGCGGCCCAGCTTATCCCGCACAATACCGGTGAGGTACACATTTTTGAAGGGGTATGTGCCCTTGTATTCATAACCGGCAATGATCATCCGGGCCACCCAGAAGAACAGGATTTCCGGGGCGGTCACCAGGTCATTGGTAGGATAATAATACCGGATATCTTCATTTTCCGGGTCTTTGAAGCCGTCGAAAACAGAGATCGGCCACAGCCAGGAGCTGAACCAGGTATCCAGTACGTCTTCGTCCTGGGTGAAGTCTTCCGCCGCTACATTCAGGCCTTTCTCCCGGGCCTGACTAACCGCTTCTTCGAGGCTTTTGGCCACAATTACGGTGCCGTCTCCGAGGTAATACGCCGGAATGCGGTGGCCCCACCAGAGCTGCCGGCTGATGTTCCAGTCGCGTACGTTCTCCATCCAGTGATTGTACGTATTTTTAAACTTGGGCGGGATCAGGCGGATGGTATCGTTCATCACGTTTTCCCACGCAGGCTTGCTGATCTCCTTCATTTTAAGAAACCACTGCAGTGAGATCTTCGGCTCAATGACCGCCCCGGTTCTTTCAGAGGTTCCCACGTTGGATTTGTAGTCTTCCACCTTAACGAGGTTTCCTGATTCTTCCAGCATTTTGATGATCTTCTTGCGGGCTACAAACCGGTCTTCACCCACCAGGATCTGTGCTTTTTCGCTAAGCTTCGCATCATCTGTCAGGATGTCTATCACCTCCAGGCCATGCTTTTCGCCCAGGATAAAGTCGTTTTGATCGTGTGCCGGGGTCACCTTCAGGCAGCCGGTACCGAAGTCCGTTTCCACGTATTCATCGGCAATCACCCGGATCTCTTTGTTGATAAGAGGGATGAGCACGGTTTTCCCGACCAGGTGGCGGTAGCGATCGTCATTCGGGTTGACACAAATGGCGGCATCGGCCATGATGGTTTCGGGCCGGGTAGTGGCAATGGTCAGGCCATCGGTGCTGCCCGGGAAAAAGTAGCGGATATATACCAGCCTGGAGGCCATTTCCTTGGTGATCACTTCTTCATCAGAAACGGTGGTCCTGGCTTCAGGGTCCCAGTTGACCATACGATAGCCCCGGTAGATCTCTCCCTTGTTATATAAATCAACAAAAACGTCAATTACGGCATCGTACAGGCTGGGCTCCATGGTGAAGCGGGTTCTGTCCCAGTCGCAGGAAGCCCCCAGCTTTCTCAGCTGCTTCAGGATGATACCGCCGTATTTTTCGGTCCATTCCCAGCAATATTTCAGGAACTCTTCACGGGAGAGGTCGGCCTTGTTGATGCCCTTTTCTTTGAGCATGGCTACCACTTTTGCTTCTGTAGCAATAGAAGCGTGATCGGTACCCGGAACCCAGCAGGTCTCTTTTCCTTCCATACGGGCTTTCCGGACCAGCACATCCTGGATGGTGTTGTTCAACATGTGCCCCATATGAAGTACGCCCGTTACGTTAGGAGGAGGGATAACCACGGTGTACGGCTCTTTACCGGGATTGGGTTTTGAACTGAAAAATTTATTCTTTTCCCAGTAAGCGTACCATTTATCTTCTACCTCTTTAGGACTGTAGGTTTTTGAAAGTTCCATTGCTTGCGATTGAAATAATTTGCAAAAATAAAGAAAATGTTGATATGAAGGGCTGGGGCGCTTATTCCCATTTCCAGATCCTTTCCGGGGTAATGCAATAATCCATCCGGATATCCAGGGGGGAGGGGTTGCTTATGCGCTCTACCGGTTCCAGCAGGGAGAGCCCGGTTTTCAGCGTATGACCGCCTGCCCGCGACAGAAACCTGTCGTAATAGCCTTTGCCATAACCCACCCGGTAGCCCTGCTGGTCAAAGGCCAGGAGGGGGATCAGCACAAGAACGTCGGGATATTTCCGGAAAAGATCTTCTGAATCGAGAGCCCGGCTGAGATCAGCGGGTTCGTCTATGCCCCAATGATTTTTTGTAAGGGCCAGGCCGGATGTATAGGGTACGTGAAGCATTTCTCCGTTGCCGAGGCTTTTGGAAATGTAAATATCTGAAGGGAAATCTCTTTGCAGCGTTTCCAGCACGGGGTAAGTGTCGGGTTCATTGTTTTTCCGGATAGGCAGGAAAACATGTACGGCAGAATACCGGTGAACGGGGATACGGCTGAAGAGGAGGGAAGCAATTTTCCTGCTTTTCGACTCCACTTCAGACGCGGTCAGCAGGGCCCGTTTTTGCCGGGCGTCAATGCGTATTTCTTCCTTTGTCATAAATTCCTGGTCCTTTATGCAAAGATAGGCGTTCAGAAATTAAAATGAGGTTGTCAAAACTGACAACCCCATATGTGTTTGTGGATTAGTAGAAAGTTTAATGCAGTTATGCAGAGCGTGAATACCTATACAGATTCAGTCATTTAGCGTGAGCGTGGTGGGATTGAGCGATGTTTTACCCGGTTTACTACCCTTATTGGAAAATTTAGAGATAGTAATTTTTCTGATATCGAGCTTTTTGTCTTTCATAATACAGCTGATTTATAAGTGGAAATGATTAATTTTATCTATTCCAAAGATTGTAGATCTTACGTGACGCAGAAAAAAAAATATACCAACTGAAGTATTCACTATACGAAAAGCGATAATGGAGGGAGAAGAAGCTATAATGTTTGCTTTAAAAATAAAGAATAAAGGAGAAATTGCAAGCCATCTTACGATATGGATTGCTTTCTGGACCACAGATTTTTTATTCACGTATGGGTTTCAAAGCGGGAGAACAGCGATAATTCCGTTCGTATTCAATGCGCTTACTAATACGATTTATTTTTACGTTTGTGTTTTCTATATCATTCTACCCAGTTTTTCTAAATCACGGGTTCTGACATTTTCGGGTATTTTTATTTTGTTGGTCTTTTTTGTTTTTTCTAAGATGGGAGTTGAAAAATTTTTAAGAACAGATAATTATATTCTTAATATAGAGAACAAGGGTACCATTATAAGGTATGTCAGCTTTGAGTTCTGGAGATATTCCTATATGACCTTCTTCTCATTTGCCTACTGGTATTATATTAAATCCATACAGGAGGAAAAACTGCGGCGGGTAACAGAAGAAAAGCTGCTGAAAACAGAGATTGCTTTTTTAAAGGCGCAGATCAATCCGCATTTTTTGTTCAACACCCTGAATTTTGTCTATAGCGATGTGGCGGGGTTGAGCCGGCGCTCGGGAGAAGCCCTCATGTCGCTTACCCGGTTAATGCGTTATTCGGTAGAAAGCACAAAGAGTGAACAGAATACAGTAGAGAAAGAGCTGGAAGCAATAGATGAATACCTGAAATTACAAAAGCTGCGTTTTGGCGACCGCCTGGCATTAAACTATACCCGGCAGGGTAACCTGCTGGTTTTTTCAATGCCTCCCCTGATTCTTATCAGCCTGGTAGAAAACGCATTCAAATATGGTATACAGGATGATTTTACAGATCCCATAGAAATAAAGGTAAGGGTAGATGCATCGGGGCTGGCATTCTGGTGCCGGAATAAAAAGCGGTTGGATTTTATTGATAAGGAAACTACCGCTTTGGGGCATACCAATATCAGAAGACGGCTTGAGATGGCCTTCCCGGATCACTTTGACCTGAAGGCTCTGGACTCGGTCACGCACTTTGAAGTAGGCCTGGATATCACCTGGGAGGAGGGCCATTGAAGTTTAAACGGTTTAGAAAAACATATTCACAACAGAAGACAAAATACCTATATGACCTGTATAATTATTGATGATGAAGACGCTGCTATCCAGCTCTTGGAAAATTACATTAAAAGAACACCTGCACTAAGCCATCGCTGTTCTTTTCAGAATGCAGTAGAAGCGCTGCGGTACACAAAAGGGAATGCAGTAGACCTTATCTTCCTGGATATTAATATGCCGCACCTTTCCGGCCTGGGCTTCCTGGAGCTTATGGAAAACGGATCAAAGGTTATCCTGACCACGGCCTATTCAGAGTATGCGCTTGAGGGGTATAAATACGATGTGGTTGATTACCTGACCAAACCCATTGCTTTTGAGAACTTCCTGAGGGCCGTAAGGAAGGCAGAAGAGCGCATGGGCCTGGGTACAGACGTTAAAAAGCCTAAGCGGTCAGGAGAGTTGGATGACTTTATCATGGTGAAGTCAGACCGGAAGGGCAAGTTGGTTAAGGTAGTGTTTTCCGACATTGTTTATATTGAGTCGATGCGGAATTACGTAGGGATCTATACCCGCCAGAAAGAAAGAATCATTACCCTTCTTTCCATGAAAGAGCTGGAAGAACGCCTCCCCAAAGAGTATTTCTTCAGAACCCATAAGACATTTATTGTGGCATTAAGCCAGATCAAAATGATTGACGGAGGTGAAATCGTGCTGCTGGATGTCAAAGACCGGGTTCCTTTGGGAGGAACGTACCGTCAGTCGTTTTTTGAGCGGCTGGAAACCAAGATCATGAAACCTTAGGAATCTTTCTGCCGGCGATCAGCGACGTATAGTATCTGCCCAGGAAATCGTACATGACCAGCTCGTGCAACCGTTGACCGGAACTGATGAGCCGGTTAACCGTCATGTGCATGCAACTGCTGAGCATCTGTTCAAAAGCTGCCGGGTCTGCTATACGGTCAGAGACTTCTCTCCATAAGGTGCATATCCCGGCTTCATAAGGGGTGAAGATCCGGTGTAAGGGGTGATGCTCTTCCAGGAATTTTTCTAATTTTTTCCGGCAGGCCCTGTACCGGACATCGATTTGTGATTTTAAGCGCCGGTCCATTTTAAACTCTTCCGCAAAAGCGTTCCGTGTTTTTTCTATCAGCATTTTTTTACGGGAAACAGAAAGACCGGCGGCATGTAAAAGGCGGTCGATATTGAGGAGCCCGTACAGCCATTTTACTTCCTCCCGTTCATCACCTTCTGTCTGATCCAGGAAATCGAGGTAGATCCGGCTGTCGACCCAAAACAGGTGCTCAATTTGTTGAATGGTTTCGTGGCCATACCGTTCCAGTTCCCTCCGGTAGGTATCGGCCTGGGTTTTCCATACCACCCCGTTGCTTTCAAACGGCAGAATATAAAAGCGAATCAAACGGAGGAGGCCGGGCAAAAAACGGGTATCCGTCAGGTGAAACCGCACCCGCAGATGATTATCGGGATCGTTATACCGGATAAAAAACCAATGATCGATCCAACTGCTTGCTCCGGCTTCATTAATGATGTGCGCAATACCGTTTTGCAGGATGTTATCGGCCGACTTTGCTCCACAGTAAAATTTGAAATACACCCATTCTGAACCCAGGCTGAATGTGCGCTGAACGGTGCTTAAAGCGCATTCCTCCCTTGTATACCGGTATACAGGGTCGTTCCGCATCAGAACAGCAATGAACTGATTCACCATTGCCCGTCCCTCAGCGTTTTTTACAGGTATCGTTTCATCGCCGAGAAACTCTTTAAGCAGGATAGCACTTTTCTGTTTTACCGAATCCAGGAAAACCCGGAGCAGAAGAGGATTGGCACTATCAATAAACAGCTCATTGTCTCCTTCCGCCAGCATAAAACACCGGGGTATCTTGTATTGTTTCTGCCAGGCCTCAAATTCGTCGGGGGTGAGGTCCGGCTGTTGAACAGGTAGCAGATGTTGTGAAGCAAATTGCCACATGGCCGGACTAAGAATTACCCGGCCGTCGGCTACACGGGGCAGGAACACAAACTCTTTGGCCAGCTCTCCCCAGGTGAAGTCGAGAGAGCTTTGGAAACCCTGGGTTTGAAGGTCGCACAGGAACCGGTAAACCGGTAGCGAATGGTTTTTGAAGTTGTGCGCACTTCCCAGGCGGGGCACCACTACTTTATTCAATTTCCTGTGACGCAATACCAGGCGGTTATTTTTTACAGACAGGCAGAGATCCCGGAGAGAGATCCGGTTCTCCTGTGGCAGGTCTGACCGGGCCAGCAAGGGAATCTCGTAATGCCGGAAGGCGGGCCGGCATAGGATGTTTCCCGTGCGGCTTTCCGGCAGGTGAACAATTTCTGCGAAGATGACATCAGGATTATTCCTGCTTTCCGTGTCGGCTATGTCGTGAAGCATTTGGGAGATATCTTCTGAAGCATGTCCGAACCTCCCGATAAGATTGGCTGCACTGCTTCCGCCTATGGTTTCAATAAATATTTTACGGTCATCTACCAGCCGGAACATTACGGCAAAACTGGGGCCGGGGTTTGGGTTTTGTCCGGGGATATCAGGGAGGGGCATTTCATAGGCCCCGTCCTGCTGTGCTTTTTGAAGATTTTTGAAGAGCGCCTGTTGCCATTCTTTCCATATCCGTTCCGGAGCCCTTTCGTCTGTTGACGGAAGAGTGATCCCGTCGGTCAGGGGCGTAAAATCTTTCGCTTCATCACTTGGGTAGCCTATACCACTCTCCGCGTCCAGCGCGGTTAGCAGCGATACTTCTTCGTGTTCATACCGGGCATAAAACCTCGATGTAAAGTCATTTATGGAATGGGTGTCAGGGGCAAAAATACTGAGCCGGGGAATCACCCTCAGGATCTCCTCCTGGTATTCGGTGCTTATTGTATCGGCCTCTTTTTTCCAGTGATTAACCCTTACCGTATGAAAAAGCTTATTTTCATCCGGGATTACCCCCAGTGTTTGTAATTCGTGTATAATTTCTTCGTATGCGGTGATGGAGCGGTTCTTGTCCAGCTGACGGAGCTTTTGCCGGACGTTGCCGATGGTGAAAGCAGCAGGGAGCCCCGCCCTGCTTGCCACCCGCAGTATCTGTTCCATGAAATCGTCGCCGGTGATGCAGGGCTGCAATTCACTGACAAGGATTTGCATATCAACCAGCTCATGAAGGAAAGCCCGGGCGCCTGCTTCGGATATTCCTTCCTGCCGGAGCACGGTCATCAAAGTAAAGAAATCAGCACCCGCCGTTGCCTGCTTCAATACAGCCCGGATATACGGGTCGTTTTTAACAGAGCTAAGAACAGGTGTATCGAAGTGTTCTGTATACCGGATATCGTCGCCGAAAAAATACAGGCTGTTATTGGGGTAGTAGACCAGGTGTTCACGCAGGCGGGGGGCACGGTCAAGCTCACCGGCCAGGGTGCAGAGGTAATCCATGTCGAGTCGGGTTTGCCGGCTATATGGCTCTTCTGCTGAAAGGCGGGTCTTATCGCCCCAGTTCACCACACCTACTCCGGAAAACAGCCCGAAAGGAGTGGTGCGATAACGGCTCCTGATAAGATACCGGGTAAGTGGAAGAAGAATTTTTTCCGGGAGTTCACCGGAAGACTTCAGCTCTGAAAACAAAGAAGGAGAGGCCAGGTAAAGCGCTTCTCTGAACGTGGCGTCGGTTTGGCTGCAGGCCCGGAGAGTGGGTTCGTCAATTTGCAGAGAGAATGCTTCGTGCGGAGTACGGAGAATGAGTTGGGGATGGAAGGTGAGGTTTTGCATGGGGTTTATCGTTTTAAAAAGAAAAACCCAAGTATAAAAGAGGGTGGGATTACCCATCAAAAAAACTACACCAATTCTGAAATTATAGGTACCAACGGCTCACTTTTAACCGGTGTGCAGCACAAATATGAAACTCCCTGTCTATAAGCGCAGATATCCCGGAGGGTATTTCCGGGATATCTGTGCTCAGGATGGAGTGCTGTTTTCTTAATAGCCCTCGTTCTGGGGATAGGACTCGCCCAGCAGGTTCATTTCAGAAAGAGGAATAGCCCAGTTCACCATGTGCGGCCTCATTCTTGTACGGGCGTCAGACCGGTACGGGAACGGATCTTTGGCGGTATTCGCATGTCCGGCCGAGTTCTCCGCTGAAAGGTCTCCGCGTTTACCGTAACCTGCGTGATCCACAATATATTCATACAGCTTTCCGGTACGTTTCAGCATATACCATCTTCTGCCTTCAAAGGCCAGCTCCCTGGCCTGCTCATCCAGGATGTCTTCCAGCCGGAGTGTGCTCAGGGGGGCGGTACCGGCTCTTTTTCTGACGGCGTTCAGCTGTCCGAGGGCAGTTCCTGACTGCGGGCTGTCGTTCACAGTTCCGATGTTCCCCAGCATGAGGTTTGCTTCGGCGGCGTAGAGATACGTTTCGGCAAGCCGGGCGATCATAATGTTTTTGGTCTGAGTATCCACGGTAGGATTTCCATCATCCGGAAAATACTTTTTACATCCCGCGTTAAGGCGGATAAAGAAGGCGTTCCGGTCTGCAGCCAGCGGCGCAAATTCCTGCCAGGTGCTGTGCACTATTTTTTCACCGATAACCTTGCCTTCAGGCAGGGTGGCGGGATCATTGTACACATAATCCTGGATATAGTAAGATCCTTTTACCCGGGTATCGTTAGGATCCTCATTGAGCAGGTCCCGCAGGTAATTATTGAGGGTAAGCCAGCCAAAGCCCCTGCCTCCCTGCTCTACCGTATATTTAGAGCCCGGCATCAGCTCGGCATAGTTGGGCATGAGGTTAAAGTTAACCTTATTGGGCCCGCCGTTTACCAATACCTTAAACTGCAGCGCCCACAGGGTTTCTGAGTGGTTAAGGTCGCCCTTGAAAACCAGTCCGGTAGAAGATAACAGGCTGTTCGCGCCGGAGCTGATCACGGCTTCCGCCTGGGCTTTGGCTTCCTTCCAGTCTTTCTGCCACAAAGCCACCTCTGCCTTTAAATGCCGGGCCATATTCTGTGTGATTCTTCCCGGTTCGGTAGTCTTCAGGGGGAGATTCCCGATGGCAAAAGCGAGGTCACTTTTCACCAGGTCAAAAATCTCCGCTTCTCCGGATTTGGAAGTAACCACTTTCTGAACGGTTTCAGGAGTGGTGGGTTCGGTGGTCACATAGATGTTGTTAAACAGCTTGTAGAGAATAAATACCGAATTTGCCCGGAAAAATTTTGCTTCACCAAGCACTTTATTCTTCCGTTCATCGCTCATCCCCTGTATTTTTTCGGCCGATGCGATCAGGGCATTGGCCCTGTCCATGATCCGGTAATACAGCCGCCAGTAGTCGGAGTAAACGTAGCTGTTTTCCGGAGTGGTACCCTGTATCATCCTGCCGTAGTTGGAGATTTCTCCTCCCCGGGGTATGGTAAGGTCGTCTTTGGAGTCAATCACAATGGGATTAGAGCCGTTGTTAGCCATATTTTCCCAGAACGACCGCTGAATGTTGTACAAACCCACCACACCCGATTCAAGTCCTTCGGGGGTGTTGTAGACGAAGTCTGCCGTAAACGAACTGGCCGATTTTTCGGTAAGAAAGTTTTCGCACCCGCTGAGCCCGATAATGAGCAAAGCCGGCAATAGTATTTTTTGAAATATCTTGATCATTACTTTTTCGTGTTTAGAAGCTCAAATTAAGACCCATGGTAAACCCTTTGGCATCGGGGAAGTCATTGGGGTTATTTTCAGGACTATACGATTTGTAATCTGTAATTGTCCATAAATTGGTCCCTGTCACGTATACTTTGACATGATTTAAATTTGCCTTTCTCACCAGGTAGGGGGGAATGTTGTAAGCCAGGGAAAGTGTTCGCAGCCGTACGTAAGAAGCATCTGCCACCCCCAGGATTTCGACGTTCGCAGCCTTGGTAGAATAATTCGGTCTCGGATAGGTATTCGACGGGTTTTCAGGGGTCCAGTAGTCTCTCTTTATCCCGTTTCTTACCGCCGTGTTGTAACCCCCTTCATTAAACTGGCCCAGGTAGGGATTATATTTGGTAACGCCCTGAACGGTATAAATATCGGCCATCAGCTCAAAGCCTTTGAACGATGCCGTGGTTGAAAATGAGCCAAACCAGTCGGGGGCGGTATTGATGATCACGTTATCGTTGATATCGATCACCCCGTCTCCGTTCACGTCTTTTACCCGGATAGCGCCGGCATGCAGTGTGGCGTCGCTCTGGAAAGGATTGGCGATGGTACCGCCTTTGGAGCCCTGTCCTGAAGCGAGGGCTTCCTCGTCGGTCTGGAAGATACCGTCAAATAATTTGGTGTACAGCACATTTACGCCGTGCCCGATGAACCGGTTCCGTGAAATATCGTCTTTAGGATTGCCGAATTCATCGGTAATGCCCGATTTCAGGAGCTTGTTTTTATTGCGGGTAAATGAACCGGTCACCGACCATTTCAAAGGCCCGTCTCTCAGGATATGGCCTGTAAGCAGCGCTTCAATACCCCTGTTCTGAATTTCCCCGCCGTTCGTGATCATGGAAGAAAAGCCTGACATCCCGCCCAGGGGCACATCGGTGAGGAGGTTCGTGGTGTGCATGTCGTAATATTCCACCGTACCCATGATCCTGTTTTTCAGGAACCCGAAATCCAGACCGGCATTAAAGGTAGTACTGGTTTCCCAGGTAAGATCCGGGTTGGGCAGCTGTCCGCCGGGCAGGTTTCCGCCCTGGAGTATGCCGCCGAAAACGTAGGAATTGTTATTTACAAGTCCAAGTGTCTGATAAGGGGCAAGGGCCTGGTTTCCTACAGATCCGTAGCTCAGCCTGAATTTCAGCTCCGAAACATCGTGCAGGTTTTCCATAAAGCGCTCATTCTGTATTTTCCATGCAAAGGCTCCGGCGGGGAAGAAGCCCCACTTGTTATTTTGAGCAAAAACCGACGAACCGTCTCTCCGGGCCGTGAAAGTAAACAGGTATTTGTCTGAAAGATTGTAACGGGCCCTTCCCAGGAAACCTACCAGCCTTCTGCGTGTTTCACTCCTGACCACCTTGAAATTGAGGGCATTGGTGATCCCGTCATAGCCCAGGACATCGTTGCTGAACTGGGTGCCGGTAATGTAGTCAGAAGAGTAATCTCTTTGGTTAACGGATTGCACAAATGTGAAGTCCAGCTTGTGGGTGTTATTTATTACCGGACTGAAATTCAGGATATTTTCAACCAGGAACTCTTCCCAGGAGCTGTTGGTCAACGTGGCCGTGCCATTGGTGGCTATTCCTTCCGAATGCAGTCTTGTCCGGTAGGTGCCGTCATCCATAAACTTCCTGTTGTACAGCGTGTTCAGCCGGTAGCTGAGGTTTTTGGTAATGGCGTAATTACCGGCAAGGTTCAGGTTATAATACGACGACTTGGATTCGTTATTCGCTTCCCGGATGTTCCATAAAGGGTTTATCGTGCTGCTGCTGGCGTTAGCCCCGGCCAGCCTGAATACGAGGTTTCCGTCCAGGTCATAAGGACCCATAAATGGAGAAATGGTGATAAAGTCAAGCGATGAACTTTCTCTCTGCTGGCCGTCGGTAGCCAGATTCAGGTTCATGTCTATATCGATCTTACTGTTTATTTTCCGGTTCAGATTTAACCGGAAGGCGCCTCTTTTGTAGTCGGAATTCGGCAGAAGCCCGGTCTGCGTAAAGTAGTTTAAGCTCGAAAATATTTTGGTGACCTCATTTCCCCCGCTTATGTTTATGGTATTGCTGTTGGTAATAGCGGTCCGCATCATTATTTTTTCCCAATCGGCAAAATTCCCGGCTTTGTAATTGATGTATTCCGGTGCTGCGGCAGATCCCCCGAAGTTAATTTCGTCAGAACTGTAGTCTTTGCCGCCCGGGTTATTGGCTCTTACGGCTTCCCGCCGGTACTGGGCAAACTCTTCGGGCGTAAACATGTCAAAGTTTTTGGTCAGGCGCTGAGAGGTGTAATAGGTATGAACCCCCACCTGGATTTTGCCTTCCTTGCCTCTTTTGGTGGTGACCAGGATAACCCCGTTAGCTGCACGCGCACCGTAAATGGCCTGGGCCGAGGCATCTTTCAGGATCTCGATAGAGGCGATATCATCGGGATTAATGTCATTGATGTTATCAATCGGGAAACCGTCCAATACCACGAGCGGGTCATTGCCTCCGCTGATAGATTTTTGTCCCCGGATTAAAATATTGGAGCTGCCTCCGGGCCGGGCTGATCCTAAGGTCACCTGGACACCTGCTGCCTGGCCGCGAAGCATTTCCGCCACATTAGAAGTGGGTACGGCAATGGCTTTATCAAGATCTACCTTAGACAGGGCCCCGGTTACATCGCTTCTTTTCTCTGTACCGTACCCCACTACAATGATCTCATCAAGCGCCCTGTTATCTTCTTCCAGCACCACATCCGCCACATTGCTGACCGGTACCGGAATTTCTTTTTTCTTAAACCCGAGATAGGAAAAGACCAGCACGCCCTGTTCGTCGGGAACGTCAAGGGTATATTTTCCTTCGGCGTTGGTCATTGTGCCCCTGCTGGTATTTTTGAGAGAAACGCTTACCCCGATTAAGGGTTCGCCCTGCTCGTCCCGAACCGAACCGCTTATCGTTCGTTCGGCCTGCCGGGCGGGCACCTGGAGTAATGCTTCGTATTCCGTTATTTCTCTTGCCTTCATCTTTTTCAACAGTATCCGGTTGTCAAATACTTCGTAGTCAATTCCCAGCGGTTTAAGCACTTCGGTTAGGAGGGTATATACTGAAGTGTTTTTTAAGTGGGTTGCCACAGGCTGGGTGATGTTAATCCGGGAACTGTAGACAAACTTTATATCGGTTTGTTTTTCTATTCCCGTTAACAGCTCGTGAAGGCTAACCTGTGCGGCCGGAATATTTACGATACGCGCCAGGCTCTTTTGGGCTTCCACATCGTGTGCCAAAGCCAGGCTGCCGCAGAAGATGGCTATAAGAAATTGATAGAAACTAATTTTCATAAGCTTCACAATGATTTGGAGGCTCGGTATACTTTTTTTCATAAATTAGCATATGTTTTAGTGATAAAGCATGGCCTTCCGGTTTAAATTGGCGTTTAGATAGAAGGCCTGGTTTAAGGGGGGATGAGACATCATCCCCTTTTTGACTATTACTGAATGTTTCCTTTTTTATACCATATAATCTGTTTTAAAATTTGATCAATTACATCCTTCACCGCTCAAAAAAACCGTGGTACCGTTTATAATGTAGGAGGCCTCTACTGACTTGCAGATGAGCTCCAGCCGGGTAAACATAGGCAGGTTTTCAAGATCGGCATTCACAATACACTCCTCAATGTTCTTATCGTCAATCTGAAATTCTATTCCGTACACCTCCGTGAATGTCCTGGCCACTTCCTTCAGCGGAGTGTTGACAAACACAAATTTGGATTCAGGAAATACCTTGTCAGGCAGAGGCTGGGGAGATTCGACAAGGGTTCTGTTCAGGTTCTTAAAAAGCTTATTATATACAACCTTTTGATTGGGGAATAAAACCATCCTGGTTTGCTTTTTCATATTGGGATTATAGACCGTGACCTCACCGGTCACCACCCGTACCTCTATGACATCCAGGTCAGAATTCTGAGATATTTCAAAGCTTGTTCCGAGCACTTCCGTAACCAGGTCTCCCGAAGAGATAATAAACGGCTTGCTTTTATCAGGCGTTACGTGGAAGAACGCGGAGCCTTCCAGGGTTACGTTTCTGTGGTTTTTGTTAAAATTTTTGTCAAAGTGAATCTGTGCATTCCGGGCCAGTGTAACCTCGCTTCCGTCAGGCAGGGTCAGGTGCCGTTTTTCAGAAACTACACTCTCCATTTCTGAGCCGGGCCCGGGCCGTGTTTTAAAAAGCAGCCCTATCACTACAAGAATACAGGCCGCAGCCCCGGCTATGCCTATTCTTTGCCAGATCAGGAACCTCCTTTTCAAAGGTAATTTTTGTGCAATGTTTCCCCACATTCGCTTCTCCAGGGAGACCATTTCTTCGGTGGGCATGTGTAAAGATTCCAGCTTCTGTGCGGCATACCATTCCTCAATCCGGCGCTCTTCCTCCTCTGTGCAGTGGCCGTCCAGATATTTCTTTATCGTATCGTTAAATTCTTTCTGAGTCATGGTATTAATTTTTTGAATTGTACATCCACAGGCTTTCCTTCAGGAATTTTAAAGACTTGGTAATGTGATATTCAACTGTTTTGTCTGTAAGATGTAGGTCTTCTGCGATCTGCCTGACCGACTGGTTGTGAAACCGGCTTCGTCTGAACACCTCGGCGCTTTTTTCAGGAAGCCGGGCCAGCGCGGCCTCAACGGCCTCGGAAAGCTCGCTGTAATGGAGGGTCTGGAAGGGTACCGACGATTGTACCACCTCCTGCAGAATAATATATTCCTGGTACTTCCGGTAGCTGATCTGAGATTTGATGAAATCGTAGATCTGGTTTTTTATGGATACCGTGAGATAAACATCCAGCCGTTTTATCCGTACACTCTCCCGCCGGTTCCAGATGCTCAGGAAAACATTCTGCACCAGCTCTTCACACTCCTCTTTTACACCGAGGTGATGAAACGCAATACCGTACAGCTTGAACCAATACCTTTTGTATATTTCTTCAAATGCGCGGGAATTCCCCTCATGCAGCATATCCACTAACTGTATGTCAGAATATTCTTTCATTAAGTTTAAAAACCAGCCCGGGTTTATGCCCGTAACCGGGCGTTTACCAGTATAGTAGAATAATAAAGAAAAAACCCTAAAAAATTATAAAAAATTTTTATTCAGGCTCCACTTCACTCTTCATGCTCTTCCGGATATGGTATTTTACCAGGAGGAAAGACAGGGTGCCGTACACCAGTATCTGCAGCAACATAGCATAGATATGGGGCAGGATATCTGCAAAAGCGGCTTTCTGAAACAGCATCATTTTATGGGCTTCCAGAAAAGGAGTAAGCGGGATAGCGCTGGCCAGCAGCTGCACACCTGCAGGCATAGCTTGCAGCGGCCAGCTGTATCCCCCGATAATAAATGCCGGGGCCGCCATCAGCATAAGAATCTGTGTTGCCCTGAGCGAATCTTTGAAAAGAATGCTCAGGCATACCCCCAGCATGCTTACGGCCACTACAAAAATAGCGGTATTTACGGCAAAAGGCCACAGGGTATACGGCATAGGGGCATTAAATGCCTGGTGAAAGAAGTAGAACAGCACGGCAATCCCTACTGATAAAACCCAGAAAGGAATTACTTTCACCAGGATCATCTTTACGGCAGAATGCGTACGGCTCAGCAGCTCTGTACGGAAGGTCTTCTGCTCGAATTCACGCGAGAAGCTGACTGCCAGGCCCAGCAAAAGCACCTGCTGGAATACCACCATAATCATACCGGGCCACATGTAGGTAAAATAGTTGGCCCCGGGATTGAACAGGCGGATATAATTGGCTTTGAAGGGCTCGTATTGCGGAGAAGGCGAGCCTTCTTTTTTCTTTAAGGCAGCGATTTCCACACCGGCACTGAACGACCCGATGGTCATTTGCGCCGCCCCGGAAGCCAGGTTGGCAGTTACCAGGTTGGTGGTATTGATGTAGGTATTGATCTCGGGGTATCTTTTCTGGAGGATATCTGCCTCGAAGCGGTCGGGTATAACCACAGCCAGCACGGCTTTCTCCCGGATAAGCTCTTCCTGCGTAAGGGTATTGTTATACTGTACAGAAACAATCTTCAGCTTTTCATTCTCGCTGAGCATATCGGTTAACTGGTTGCTCAGCGGGGTATTGTCCTGGTCAATAATGATTACAGGCAGATCTTCTACTTTTCCGCTCTTATAAACCATGCCGATGAGCAGGGCATAAATAACGGGTGCCAGCAGAAATACAGACACGAGGGTGGAGTCTTTGAAGAATAGTTTAAACTCTCTTTTGATCAGGCTTTTCATACGTGTAAAATTCGTTTTTAATTTGGGGTTGCTCGTTTTTATTTCTCATTTTCAATCCATATAACCGTGGCGTTCGTGAGCCATGCTGAAGAATTTTTCAGGTTATCCGGTACAATTTTTACTTCGTAAACGGCTTCTTCGATCTGGTAATCAGGATACGCAGCGGTAATGTTGGCATACCGGGTGAGTTGCTTCACTGTAGTTATTTTTCCCGTGGCTGTCTGGTTCAGGTAAGGCATGCTTACCTGAACACGATCTCCCTTTTTAAAGGCGGCTACTGCGTGCTCGGGCAGGGTAAAGCGGAAATAAACCCGTTCCGGAATGTACCCGTTAAAGAGGGGATAACCGGCGGGGGCAAGCTCTCCTTCATGCAGGCTGATGGTTTCAATCATCATGTCGCTGGTAGCAATGATGTATCTTTCCGACAGGGCGATCTGAACTTCCTGTAAAGCACCCCTGGCCTGGTCGGCCTGGCCCTGCGCTGCCTGGCGGGTCTCGTAGCGAACCCCGTTCTCCGCCTCATTTAATTCGGCATTTACGGCATCAAGCTGGGCTTTGGCACCCAGGTATTTCGCGCGGATCTCGTCGTATGACTGTGCAGAGATCATGCTGTCGGCAGCCATGGCACGGGCGCGCTGGTACGATTTTTCAGCAAAGCTGAATTGCTCTTCGAGGCCGGTTTTCTTGGCTCTCAGCTGCTTCAGCTGATTAGAGGTTGCCCCGTTCTGCGCAAGTGTGCGCTGGGCCTCTGCCGATTTCAGCAGGCCTTTCACTTGTGAGAGCTTAGCGTTTGCTTCGGGTACATCCAGGATGGCCAGGGTGTCACCGGTTTTTACCAGGTCTCCTTCTTCCACCATAACCTTGAGGACCCGCCCGGTCACCTTGGGAGCAAAAGCGATGACATCGCGTTTGACTTTTCCCTCTAACCGGGGAGCCGGTTTTTCGGCACAACCGGTTAAGCCGGCCAGCAGTAAAACAGAAGAAGTTATTTTTAACAGATTTTTCATTGTTGTCTATCGTTTATCGCTTTTCAAAGCGGGTGATTACTGAATATTTTCGGGTTGCAGCGAGCCGGTGGCTTTCAGCAGTGCAAAAGCCATTCTTCGCTGGTTAAAAAGGGCCTGCTGGTAGTCAAGCGAAGCCGCTAAAAAATCGTTTTCCGCATCGATCAGGTCAGAAGACCGGATCAGCCCTGTTTTAAATTCTTTTGTAGCCTGGGCCAGGGCTTGTTCTGCCACTGAAAGCTGTATTTTCCTCGATTGGATCTCCCCGTTGGCGGTGTTGAGATCGATTTGAGCTTTTGAGAGGTTGAGATCCAGCATTTCGCGGGCCTCTTCTCTTTCCAGCTCGGCGATCCGTACTTCCAGCCGGGCTTTCTGAACGTCTCTTTTCCCTTTAAAGCCGTCAAAAATATCCCAACGAAAGCCTATGCCTACCCGGATATCCGGCGCCAGCTGAAAAGATTGGGTAGTCAGCGTATTGTATCCCAGGTTATAGGGGAGCTCGGTTTTTCCTTTCAAACGGGCATCAAAGAGATTGAGGTAGCCTGCTGATGCAGAAGCCATCACTTTGGGTTTCCACCAGGACTGTGCCGCCGCTACCTGGTGCTGACGTGCCTGTATAACGTGATCCAGGGCCAGCAGCTCGGGCCGGTTGGCCGGGGTAAGGCCGGTGCCTGAAGCGGGTATGGCGATTAAAGAGCTTTGGAGAAGAGCCAGTCTTTCGGGCGCTATCCCGGTATACATGGCCAGCTGGCGGATCAGCAGATCGCGCTGCCCTTCGTAAGATACCCGCTGATGGTTCAGCCGGCCTTGGGCCACTTCCAGCTTCTGGTATTCATACCGGGTGATAAGCCCGTATTCGAGGGCCTTACCGGCAGTTTTTTTATGAACGTCCAGGCGCTTCTGGCTGTCGTCAAGAAGTACCTTCACCTGGTCAAGGAGCGCCAGCTGGTCATAGGCTTTGAGCACGTCTTCCGTGATCTGCTGGCGGTCTTTTTCCACCATCACCTTTTGGGCACTTATCTTTTCGTTCAGGGCTTTTTTCATAGCGGGAACTTTACCGCCTGAATAAACCAGGGAATGGATGTCAAGCCCGGCCCGGGCCAGGTTGGCCGTTCCGGTGAAGCCGTTGTCTAATGCGGGCAGCTGGTGGGCACCGTCAGGCAGGTAAAGGGTAGTGGCATCGGTTTTAATGCTGCCGTTTTGTGCCATAAAGCCGTATTGGCCGCTTACCTCTGCTACAGGCAGGTAGGCCTCGCGAAGCTTTTGCATATCCAGGCCGGCCAGCTCGATATTCCGGTCAGCGATTTCCGTTTTATGGCTTTTGTTCAATGCCTGTTCCAGCAGTTCTTTCAATGTGGGGGCGGCTTCCTGCGCATACAGCGGGAAACCGGTCAGTACACAGAGAAAAAGAAATAATTGCTTTTGCATGATCGTTTTCGTTTAAGATTACGATGCAAAGTTCCGAACACGGGGATTCCCGATTTTTGACATAGATCAAAATCGTATATCCGGGTAAAAAATGCGGCGCAAAGCCGTGTTATTTCCGGCCGCGGATCCGGCTGAGGGTTTCCTGTGTGATACCGAGGTAGGAGGCGATGTGGCCCAGGGGTGCGCGCTGAAGGATGTTTCCTTTGGTTTGTTCAAGGGTTTCGTACCGCTGCTGGGCATTCTGAAACTGCAGCGCAACAATACGCCGGTTGGCCTGGTAAAGAAAATGAGCCAGGATATGGCTTTTGATCTTTTCCACCACCGGGAACTCCTCCAGAAGGCGGTTCAGCCCGTCTTGCGAAATAAACCGTAATTCCGAATCTTCCAGCAGCTCGATACTATACTGCGAAGGCTTTTGCTCCAGGAAGCTCTCGCTGGGGGCCATAAAATTATTTTCCGGGAAAAATTCATAGGTAATGTCTTTCCCCGATTCGTTGTAATAAAACATCCGGGCCAGTCCTTTTTCAATATAGAAAATATGCCGGGCCACGTTTCCTAATGAAAAAATAAGCTCGTTGCGGGGGAGAGATTGGGTATGAAATTCCCGGCGAAGCGCCTCAAAAAGGGCCTCGTCAGGAGAAATCAGAGCAGAAATGGCTTCTTCCAGCTTCATGGGTAACAAAGATAATCACATCTGCCGATTAATCGGGCCCATCAGACCCTACTATGGCAGACTTTGGAAAAATCTTTTAATTTTGCAAAAAAACCAAAAAATATGAAGGCATACGTTTTCCCCGGGCAGGGAGCACAATTCAGCGGGATGGGCAAAGAGTTGTATGAAAGTTCTTCTCTTGCGAGAACACTTTTTGACAAGGCAAATGAGATCATAGGATTTGATATTACGAGAATCATGTTTGAAGGGTCAGATGAGGAGCTTAAGCAGACCAATGTTACCCAGCCTGCGGTTTTTCTGCACTCGGTGATCCTGGCAGCTACCGTAGAAGGTTTCCGGCCTGACATGGTAGCCGGTCATTCGCTGGGTGAGTTTTCAGCCCTGGTGGCTTCCGGGGCGCTTGCCTTTGAAGATGCGTTGCGGCTGGTGGCCAAACGGGCGGAAGCAATGCAGAAAGCCTGTGAGCTTACGCCTTCCACCATGGCGGCGGTACTGAACCTGCCGGATGAAAAAGTGGAAGAGATAGCAGCAGCCATTACATCAGAAACGGGCGAAACCGTGGTGGCGGCCAACTACAATTGTCCCGGACAGCTCGTGATTTCCGGTACTATAGAAGGAATTAATATTGCGGTAGAGAAAATGAAGGAAGCAGGAGCCAAACGTGCGCTGGTGCTGCAGGTGGGCGGAGCGTTTCACTCGCCGCTAATGGAGCCCGCCCGTGAAGAGCTGGCCCGCGCCATCCGGGAAACAACGTTTAAGTCACCGGCCTGCCCTGTTTACCAGAACGTCAATGCCCTGCCTTCAACAGACGTGGAGGTGATCCGGGAAAACCTCATCGCTCAGCTTACTGCACCGGTTCGCTGGACCCGCACCATACAGAATATGGTGGCTGACGGAGCCACAGAGTTTGTGGAGTGCGGACCCGGAAAGGTATTGCAGGGACTGGTGAAAAAAATAGCTCCGGAGGTAGAGACATCAGGAGCGTAGTAAGGGTTCTCGATAGGTAATTCCTGAACTTGTCCGGTTCTCGACTTCGCTTGGGTTCTCGACTTCGCTCGAACTGACAGGGGCGGCTGCTACTTGTCAGTTCGAGCGAAGTCGAGAACCCAAGCGAAGTCGAGAACCGGAGCGAAGTCGGGAACCCCAAATCTCGGTATACCAAACCACATAATTATTATGGAAAAAAAGTGGGTGTTTAAAAATACACCGTCTACCGGCGGCGGGCAGGAGGTGGTCAGTAGGCTGGAAACCGACCTGGGCATTCCCCGGCCGCTGGCCGTGATGCTCTGGCAAAGGGGAATCAGTAATTTTGAGGAGGCGCGGCATTTTTTCAGGCCGCAGCTTTCCGACCTCCATGACCCTTTCCTGATGAAAGATATGGACCGGGCCGTAGACCGCCTTACACAGGCCGTTGAAACAGGCGAAAAGATACTGGTTTACGGAGATTATGATGTAGACGGCACCACTGCGGTGGCTATGGTCTATGATTTTATCCGGAAATTCCATCCGGCGGTACTGTATTATAATCCCGATCGCTACACAGAAGGCTACGGTGTTTCACAAAAAGGGATCGATTATGCCCTTTCCGAGGGGGTTACTCTTATCATCAGCCTGGATTGCGGCATTAAAGCGGCCGACAAGGTGGCTTACGCTGCGGCCCGGGGGATCGACTTCATTATTTGTGACCACCATGAGCCCGGCGATGAGCTTCCCGCTGCAGTGGCCGTACTTGACCCCAAGCGGAAGGACTGCGCTTATCCCTACAAGGAGCTGACCGGTAACGGCGTGGGATTCAAGCTGCTTTCGGCCTACTGCCTGCAGCATACGATCAGCTTCCGGGTCCTGGAAGAATACCTTGACCTCGTAATGGTGAGCATTGCATCTGATATTGTGCCGATCACCGGCGAGAACCGCATACTGGCTTTTTACGGGCTGCAGAAGCTGAACACGGGCCCGAGGGTAAGCCTTAAAGCCCTGATGTCGGTTGCTGGGGTGCAGGGAGAGATGTCGGTAGAGTCGGTGGTATTCACCATCGGGCCCCGCATTAATGCGGCCGGCCGTATCCGTCATGCACGGGCAGCCGTTGAATTGCTGCTTTCAGAAGACAGGGAGGAGGCCATGGCGCTCGCTTACGAGATCCAGGCGCATAATACCGAACGGAAAGGCCTGGATTCTCGCATTACGGATGAGGCTATGGCGCTCATCCGCCAGGACAGCTGGCTGCTGAATGAGGCCAGGAGTACGGTGCTTTACAGCGAGAGCTGGCACAAAGGAGTAATCGGCATTGTGGCGTCCAGGTGTATCGAACAGTTTTACCGGCCAACGGTCATCTTTACCAAATCAGGAGAGGGCCTGGCGGCCGGTTCGGCCCGTTCGGTTACGGGATTTGACCTCTACAGCGCTATAGAAGCCTGCTCCGGGTACCTGGTGCAGTTCGGCGGACACATGCATGCTGCCGGTATGACCATTGAGCTGGACAGGATCAATGATTTCCGCAAGGCGTTTGACGAGGCCGTCAGGGCCAGCCTTACCGAAGAGCAGCGCGTACCGGTGATTCACGCCGACCTGGAGATTTCCCTGGCTGAGCTTACCCCAAAATTCCAGCGGATCATGAAGCAGATGGCCCCGTTCGGCCCGCAGAATATGCAGCCCGTTTTTGTTTCGCATAACCTGAGAACGGTTTCCGAACCGAGGGTATTGAAAGAAAAGCACCTGAAAATGGATGTTCAGCAGGATGGGTCAGCCGTGGTTTTCCCGGCTATAGGCTTTGGCCTGGCCGAACCCTTCTATGAGCAGGTACGATCAGGAAAGCCGTTTTCTATGGCTTACTCCCTTGAAGAGAATACTTTTCGGGACAAAACCACTTTGCAGTTGTTTATCCGGGATATCAAGTTTTAATAATACCTTTGTAAAAAGATGGAAAGAATGGTATTGCGTACAGAAGACCTGGTGAAGAAATACGGGCAGCGGCTGGTCAATGACCATGTAAGCTACCAGGTAGAACAGGGAGAAATTGTAGGTCTGCTGGGCCCTAACGGGGCCGGTAAAACCACTTCTTTCTATATGGCGGTGGGATTGGTGAAACCGAACTCAGGAAAAATATGGCTCGATAACCTGGATATTACGCGTCTGCCGATGTACAAACGGGCTAAGCTGGGTGTAGGTTACCTGGCCCAGGAGGCTTCCGTATTCCGGGATCTGAGTGTGCAGGATAACATTATCGGGGTTATGGAGCTTTCCAGGCCGCAGATGACCCAGGCCGAGCGGAGGGAAAAAACCGAAGAGCTCCTGGAAGAATTCAGCCTTACCCATGTTCGTAAAAATAAGGGGATGGTGCTTTCCGGCGGAGAACGGCGCAGAACGGAAATCGCACGGGCGCTGGCCGTAGATCCCAAATTTATCTTACTGGATGAGCCGTTTGCCGGTGTAGACCCCATTGCGGTAGAAGAGATACAGGGAATCGTGGCCAAGCTGAAGCACCGGAATATCGGTATCCTGATCACCGACCACAATGTAAACGAGACCCTCTCTATCACTGACCGGGCTTACCTGCTTTTTGAAGGCAAGATCCTGAAGCACGGTACCGCAGAAGAGCTGGCGGCCGATGAGCTTGTACGAAAAGTATACCTCGGCACGCATTTTGAGCTGAAGCGTAAGATCTGATCACTGAATTTTTATGCCCCAGAGTCCGCGGTTGTTCTTCCGGGCCTCCTGCTGACAGAGGATAAACGTATCCGCATATTTTACATTGGGCGATACCGTAAGCACTACGGCGTATCCTTTCCTGACCAGTTCCGCATTGATAAATGACCCGTCTTCCAGGTAAACATAGGCCAGGGTACGCCGGTACCGGTCGTAACGCCCGATGTCGTATTCCAGGCGAACTCTCTTTCCCTGCACCCGTTTGCGGAGATAGACCGTAGCTTCTTTCCCGTAGAAACCGGCCTTCTTCCGCGGAGTATCCCGGGTTTCGTGCGCGTCAATCCCGATCAGCCGGATCTTTTCCTCTTTCCCGTTCTTCCCGCTGACCCACAGGGTATCACCGTCTACCACCCGGGTTACCACGCGCAGGTCGGGAGAGGGCTGAAGAGGCGTCAAACCCCAGAATAGCAGGAAAAGAAAATGTTTCATGGGTATAAGATAGTTCCGGGCATTTTGTTCCGGGCCGGGCTACTTTAGATAAGCGTATAGAAATAAAAAGGAGATGCATAACCAATATGCATCTCCTGAAAGTAATCTCTGAAAGTTATTTTTTGGCTGCAGTAGTATCTGCTTTGGATTCTCCTTTTTTCGAAGACTTATACTCCTCGTTCAGCCCTTTGAGTACATCCTGTGTGATATCCAGGTCTTCTTTAGCGTACAATACACCGCCTCCTTTAGAGTAACCGATAACCATGTCATATTTATCAGAAGCATTGTATTTCTTCAGATATTCATGGATTTTATTCAAAAGCTCATCGGTTTTTTTCGCCTGCTCCTGCTGTAAGTTACCGGCTGCATTTTCGCGGTACAGCATAATATCCTGCTCTTTTTTCTGCAGGGCAGCCTGTTGGGTCAGCGCCTGTTGCTCAGAAAGTCCGCCAGCCTGTACTCTTCTCTGGAAGAGGGCCACTTCATTCTGGAACGACTGGGCTTTCCGCTGAAGCTCATTATCCAGCGCAAAACTCTTATTTTCAAATTCTTTTACTACGTCTTTGTAGTATTCGTAATTATTCAGAAGAGTGTCTGTATTCACATAAACAATTCTCCCGGAAGGCTGACCGGCAGATGGCTTACTTTCTCCTCCTTTTTTATCACAAGCCACCAAAGCCACACTCAGGCCTAAAAACAGCGCAACGATTTTTTTCATTTAAGCAGATATTTTTAAAAAGTCTGCAAATATAATGATTTTCTTCAATGTATCACCATTTCAGGGGTACGCTCACCAGCACATCATCCCAGCTGATGATCAGTTCCTTGTCATCGTTGCTCTTAATGATCAGCTTTTCTTCCGGAGCAGACAGCCTGGTTACGGGAACTTTCACTTCCGCTACGTTTTTGTCTTTGACCTTATCGTATCCGAACGCTCCCCATTGCTTCATTTCGGTATTCAGGATCACTGTCCATTCGGTTTCGTTAGGAATGGAATACAGGGTGTACGTTCCTGCCTTAACGGGGGTTCCGCCGAAATTAACATCTTTCCGGAATGTTATCTCGGTAGCGGCATTGGCGCCGGTACGCCACACTTTTCCGTATTTCTCCAGTCCGCCGAAAATTACTCTTCCTTTTTTAGACGGCTGACCATACGTTACACTGATGTTAGCACTTTCCGCGGTTACTGTAGGGCTCTGCGGGGCTTTTTTCTCCTGTGCATAAGCGGCTACGGTGAACAGGGCCAAAAACATTACCAATAATTTTTTCATGCTTCAGATTTATTTTTATGTATAAACGGTGATTTTGCCGTTTTATTTCTTTTCGGCCAGGTGCTTTGCCATTTCTACCGGATCGGTAGGGGTTTCATTTATAATGTCTGATTCAATGAGGCCGTCGCGAAGCCGGACGATCCGGTGGGCGTAACGGGCGATGTCTTCTTCGTGCGTTACCATGATAATCGTGTTTCCCTTCGCGTGAATATCGGCAAAGAGCTGCATGATCTCGTACGAGGTACGGGTATCCAGGTTACCGGTGGGTTCATCGGCCAGGAGGATAGAAGGGTCATTGACCAGGGCACGGGCCACGGCTACCCGCTGGCGCTGACCACCCGAAAGCTCATTCGGCTTATGGCCGCTCCGTTCGCCTAATCCTACGCTTTCCAATACCCGCTGGGCTTTTTCAGAGCGGTCGGTTTTGTTGTAGCCCGCATAAATCAGGGGCAGGGCTACATTTTCAAGCGACGACTGCCTGGGCAGCAGGTTGAAGGTCTGGAACACAAACCCGATCTCTTTGTTACGAACCTCCGCCAGTTCATTTTCTGACATATCGCTTACATCCTTGCCGTTCAGCACGTAGGAGCCGCTGGTGGGCGAGTCGAGGCAGCCGATGATGTTCATCAGGGTGGATTTCCCGGAACCCGAAGGCCCCATAAAAGCCACGTATTCGCCTTTCCGGATGGTTATAGAAACCCCTTTCAGGGCGTCTACCACTTCCGCACCCATGATGTACCGCTTGGTAATATCTTTTGTTTCAATGATGGTCATAACGGCTGTCTGTTCATTTCCCAAATCTAAGGGCTTTTGAAGATAATCGGATAAAGTTTTCTATCAAAGACCCATTTAAAGGATAGATGGTTTAAAAACCCGGAGGAATTCCTGTTCCTAACCGGGAATTCGCTTAAGTTTGCAGGCGGAATTTAATAGCAATGAACGGTGAGCCATTTCCCCGGAGCTCACTACGCGGAACTGATTTTATACGGATGAGAAGATTTCTGAATATACTGATCAGCGGAGAGTCTCTCGGCTATGAGGAAGCACGGGAGGCCATTACCCTGATCGCAACGGGCGGAGCCAATACTTCACAAGCAGCTGCATTTCTGATGGGCATCCAGCAAAAGGGGATCACCCCTGATGAGCTGGGCGGGTTCAGGCAGGGTATGCTTGACCTGGCCGTTTCCCTGGACTTTGAAGACCTGGAGCCCATGGATGTCTGCGGAACGGGCGGCGACGGAAAACATACCTTCAACATCTCCACCACGTCAGCTTTTGTAGCAGCGGGTGCCGGAGTGAAAATTGCCAAGCACGGAAACCACGGGGTAAGCTCGGCAGTAGGCAGCAGCACGGTTCTTGAATTCCTGGGGGTAAAGTTTACGAACGATAAAGATCACCTCCGGCAGAAAATTGAGCAGGCCGGCATTTGCTACCTGCATGCGCCCCTGTTTCACCCGGCCATGAAGCATATCGGACCGGTACGAAAAGAGCTGGGCGTTAAAACCTTCTTTAATATCCTGGGGCCGCTCATGAACCCGGCAAACGTAAAAGCCCAGCTCAGCGGAGTGTCTGATCTGAAGACTTTTGAGCTCTATAAAAACCTGTTTTTGGCGCAGGAAGGCCACTTTGCCGTTATTCATGCCTTAGACGGATACGACGAGATTTCGCTGACCGGCGGGTTTAGGGTATGGAAAGGGGAAGAAGATAAAGTGGTACAGCCCGCTGACTGGGGCCTGCCGCTGATCAACCCGGAGCGGCTTAGCGGCGGCAGTAGCCTGGAAGAGTCGGCCCGGATCCTGACCGGCATACTGAAAGGGGAAGGAAGCCCCGAGCAGGTGGCCGCCGTACAGGCCAATGCCGGCCTGGCGATAAGTGTATCGCGGAATGTTAGTTTTGAGGAAGGGCTTTCACGGGCGGAAGAGTCGATAAAAAGCGGAAGCGCCTACAGGAGCCTTAAAAAACTGGTAGAGTAGATTTATTTCATAAATGAACTGTATAGCGTATGTATAACCTGGGTTTTGTTTCGGCTATCCTGCCGGATCTGTCTTTTGAGGAAGTAATTTCGTTTGCTTCCGGGAATGATTTTGAATGTGTGGAAATCATGTGCTGGCCGGGAACCAACGCCGATAAGCGCCGGTATGCGGGGGTTACTCACCTGGATGTGGATCAGCTGAATCCTGCAGCAATACAGGAAACCCTTGAAAAGAATAATGTATTCATTTCAGGACTGGGGTATTACCCCAATCCGCTGGATCCCGATAAGGAGAAGTCGGAATTTTATATCGAGCACATCAAAAAGATCATCCGGGCCGCTAACCGGCTGAACATCCCGGTGGTGAATACGTTTATCGGGCGGAACCCGGGACTTCCCTTACAGGAAAACCTGGAGCTTTTCAAAAAGCTGTGGAAGCCCATCATTGAAGTTGCCGAACAGGAGCAGGTAAAGATCGGGATTGAAAACTGCCCGATGCTGTATACCCATGACGAATGGCCCGGCGGTAAAAACCTGGCGGTATCGCCTGCCGTCTGGGACTATATGTTTGATGCCTTTCCCACGCCGCTGTTCGGGCTGAATTATGATCCGTCGCACCCGGTATTGCAGCGGATGGACGAGATCAGGCCGCTTTACCAGTATAAAGACAGGCTGCACCATATTCACCTGAAAGATATCCGGATTTACCAGGAAAAGCTGGACCGTGTGGGCATGTTCGCGCTTCCGTCGGAATACCATTCGCCCAAGCTTCCCGGCCTGGGTGATGTGCGCTGGCCAGCATTTTTCAGCGCGCTGGGCGACATCCGTTACCGTGGTCCCCTGGTCATTGAAGTAGAAGATAAAGCATACGAGGGCTCACCGGAAGATGTGGTGGCAGGGATCAGGACGGCGAGGAATTATGTGAAGCAGTTCCTGAAGTAAGTTAAAAGAGAAAAACTAAAAGTGAAAAGTTGCGGAACAATAGCATTTCATATGAAAGAATGTTCCGCAACTTTTCACTTTTAGTTTTTAACCGCAGCGGCGGCCGCTTTTCACTTAAATTACCGCAATGAATTAATATAGGCCGCTATCTTCTCCAGGTCTGCCTTCGGCAGGTGAGACATGGGCGGCATAGGTGCCGGGAAATCCGGCCAGTTCTCGGCCTTAGGGCTTTTGATCAGCTCAATCACCTTGGCATTGCTGTATTTCCGTTTGGCCACATCCCGGAATGCCGGCCCGATCATTTTCTTGTTTTCATCGTGGCAGGCCAGGCAGGTATGTTTCTGAAGCAGCGGCTTTATGCTGGCAAAGGTAGGTGCAGCCGCAGTTCCGCCTGCTGCAGGTTTAGCGGCAGCCGTGGCCGGCTGGTTTTTCCCGTCAGGAGATACCGTTGTACCGGCTGTTTTAGAGGGAGCCGCTGCTGCCGGTGTTTTGCCGGCCGTTCCTTTCCATTCACCCGGGGCCAGCTTTGTCCCTTCCGGAATAGCGTTCAGGGTATAATAAACCGTAGGGTGAACCAGTGACCAGGCGTTTTGTTCAGCCCGGATGCCGTCGAGGTTGAGCTCATGGATATAATACGGCCGGAGTCCGTCTATCACCACCCGGAGGGTCTTCCGGTCTTCACTCAGGCGTACCCCTTTTACTTTCAGGTCTTTCTCATTTACCGGGGGAGAGCCGTAAACGGGGTGGTGCTTATACAGGAAGCTGCGCACCGCGTAAGCATTCAGGTTTTCTGCTGATTTGCGGTCTACCGGCATGGTAAATTCGATTTCAAAACCGTCTGGCATGGCCTTGCAGGTCAGCATTTCAAAGGGCAGTTTGCCGTTCCACAGAAGCCGTTGAAAGCCCTGGTTGGCATCGCCGGCAGAGCCCCAGCCACGGTTGGTTTCTCCTACAAACATCGAGCCGTCAGGCGCAAAAACCATGCGGAGCACGCCCGACTGGAAACCCGAGCGAAAGTCCCAGGCGGCACCCTGGTATTCCCCGTTGATGTTTTCGAGGTATACGCGCATGATCTTGGATTGTCCCTGGTCGCCTACAAACAGCTGTCCTGAGAACGGCCCGAAATCGCCGTTGGTCTTGTCCACCAGGATTTCCGAGTTGGAGATTCCCAGGATACCGTGAGGCAGCCAGACAGCCGGCGGCTGAACGTTCGGGAATTTGGCTTTCAGCTCATAGAAGGTCTGGGGCACTTCGTCAACCACGTTTTCGGGTTTCAGGATATTGCCGCTGGCATCACGCACCCGCCTGACATCTCTTTCCTTATAAAATTCTTCTTCGGTGAATCCTACCAGGTCAGCTACTTCTTTCCACCTCAGGCTGGCAGGGTTGCCGTAAAATTTCCCTTTCTTTACATGCCACACACCGCCTGAACCGAACCAGTCGCCCTGGTTATCGGTATAAAAGAGCTCGTTATTGACAATGCCCAGGCCGGCCGGCGACCGTACACCCGCTGCAAACAGCTCGAGCTGTCCGTCTTCCGAAACTTTGAAGATGGTGCCCCGGGTTTTGGCCCTGGACTCCCCGCGCCACCACTCAATGTCGCCGAAGGCCACGTTTCCGCTTACAAAGAATTTCCCGTCAGAAGCCAGCTTGGGCCCGAAAGAATATTCATGGTAATGGCCTGAAACCTCCCAGGCATGAATGGTTTCGTATTTGTCGGCCCGTCCGTCGCCGTTAGAATCGGTGAGCTTGGTCAGCTCACCGCGCTGGGCACAGTAGAGGGAGCCGTCTTTGTACAGCAGCCCCAGCACTTCGTGCAGGCCGGAGGCAAATTTACGAAAATAGGGTTTTGCGGAAGTGGGATTATCAATGATCCAGATATCTCCCCGGCGGGTGGCCAGCGCCACAGAGCCGTTAGGCAGCATTTCCACGCCACCTACTTCCAGCAGCACGCCTTCCGGTACCGGCAGGGTTACGATCTTATAGAAATCTTCTTCTTTGGGCGACTCCTGGGCATGGGACTGCAAATACAGGAGGGTTAACGCAAACAAAAGTATTTTTTTCATCAGGTATTCAAAATTATCAGCTTTCAGCTTTCAGCCTATCAGGTTCTCTGATGGCTATTGATTAGAAAATAATAGCATATTTCAGGATGTTCCCCTCCGGTTTTACCAGCAGCTCTTTCCGGTTCAGGATAACGGCATCGCGGCCTTTTTCCAGCCGGATAAAATATTTTTTGCCGTCTACCGCATAGAGGTTGACATCTACCTGTTCAATGAGGTCGCCGTTGGCAATTCTCCCGGCCAGATCCTGCCCGTTGGTTATGCTGATCTCTCTTTCCAGGTATTTGCCGTCTGTAATCCGGATTTTATCGCTTACTTTTTGTCCGGCTATCCTGTAATTAAATGTAGGAAGATCGTTTTCGTCGAGGTCGTACCCCAGCGGCCGGTAGCCGGTGCCGGTGGTGTCGCTCCAGGTTGCTGAGCCTATCCGGTTCAGCACGAGGTCATGGTTAAACAGGGTGAGGCTTCCCAGGGGTCTCGAGGAACCGTCGCCGCGGTCATCCCACATGGGAGTGGCGTCGAGGAAATCGCCTTTCCACGCCTGGATGATGGCCCCTTTATCGAGGTCATACGTATAATGAATACTTTCGGGAGAACCGATGGAGATGGCATGCACTACCCGGAAATTTTTGTCTTCGGGCTTCTTTTGCCAGTCCATGAAGCTCCGCAGGTGGGTAGGAGTGGCCGCATTAACAATAATAGGGTCCTGGGGCTTGGAAGCAATCACCGAGCCGGCAGAGTGGTGGGGGGTTAAGCGGAAGCCCGGTCCGGCCGACCAGAAGCCCAGTGCCGGTTTGATCCAGTTATCGCGTTTGTTGTTGAATATCTCGAAGATATGCTCTCCGCGGGTCAGGTGTACTTTCACCGCCCGGTCGCCTGACCGCATCCAGATATTGGGCAGCACCTCTTTCCCGTCTATCTTCAGGTAGCTGTGTCCGCCCAGCTGGGTAACAAAGGTATATTCGCCGTCTTCTTCCGCATGGTATTTCCCGTTAATAATAAACACATAATTATTGGGTTCTTTGGTAACCTCCCAGGTAAGCTCACCGGTTTTTCCCTGCTCATCAATCTTTATTTTGGAGAGATCGGCATCGTGCATATGGCTGCCGTAATACACCTTGTAGGCCAGGTCGGAAACCGTTCCCGGCTTTTTATTGAAATTATTGATGACAATATTCCGTAAAGCTACCGAGCCGTGGTCTCCCTGGACCCGTAACGGTGCCAGGGCCACCTCGTTTTCTTCTACCGGGCCGCCGGTGGGACCGCTTAATTCCACGTTCTCATGAATCAGCAGGCCGTTCAGCTTTACAAACAGGATTTTGGCATTGGAGATCTTCTTACCGGCGGCGTCAAAACGGGGTGCCTGGTAAGATATTTCCAGGGTATTCCAGAGGCCCGGCGCTTTGTAGGCGTTGAAGCGCGGAGCGTAGCCTTCGTACTGGTTCTGGCCGTCAGGCTTGCTCAGGTCACGGCGCTGGTAGATTCCGCCGCAATCGTAATATTTAGGATTTTTTACGCCCCAGCTGTCAAACAGCTGCACTTCGTACCGGCCCTGCAGGTAGATGCCGGAATTGGAGCCCACCCCCAGCATAAAATCCAGTGAGAGATCCATATCGCCATACGATTCTTTGGTGAACAGGTCAAATTTATCACCATACTCCTCAGATTCATGCCGGCACACCAGTATGCCGGTTCCCGGCCGGGATGTAAGGGTATTTTTTTCATTCAGGGGTGCGGTTACGTCTCCTACGATATGCCAGTTATTGCTTTTCAGGTCAAAGGCCGACAGGTCATTCAGAGGAATCGGGGTTTGCGCGGAAAGCACAAGAGGTGCCCACAACAAAAAACTAGCAATGATTTTTTTCATTAAATCCGTATTAGGTTCAGGTACAAAAATAAAGAAGAATATTGCAATTCTTCTATCGGGAGTTTAAAGATGGGAAGCTTTTTGCTATTTTTGATAAAAAATTTTATTAAATAATTGAGAATGCTCTTCCGGGAGCTCCGATCGGGGAGATAAAGACCGGAGAACCATTCCAACCCAAGTATAATTATGGTACGTATTTTCATTGTTGTGGCTTTGGCCGTTATTTCGCTTACGGGCTGCCATCCGCGACCGGTAAAATCTCCGGCGCCCGTATTCCCGGTTCCTACCCGTCAGCAGCTCGACTGGCATCAGCTGGAAACCTATGCCTTTATTCATTTTACCACCAATACCTTTACCGGGAAAGAGTGGGGATATGGCGATGAAAGTCCGTCGGTGTTTAACCCCGGCCAGCTCAATGTAGATCAATGGGTGAGCACCTTAAAAGAGACCGGCTTTAAGGCGGTGATCCTGACGGCCAAACACCACGACGGCTTCTGCCTGTGGCCCAGCGCTTATACCGATCACACCCTGGCGGCCAGCCCGTATAAAAACGGTAAAGGCGACCTGGTACGGGATGTTTCAGACGCCTGTAAGAAATACGGCCTGAAGTTCGGGATATACCTTTCACCGTGGGACCGGAACCGTGCCGATTACGGTAAGCCTTCGTACATTACCTATTACCGGAACCAGCTGAAAGAATTGTTTGAAAACTACGGGCCGGTATTCGAGATGTGGTTTGACGGGGCTAACGGGGGCGACGGGTACTACGGCGGAGCCCGGGAGAAACGCCGGATAGACGGAAGCCGGTACTATGACTGGCCCGGAACCATGCAAATGGTACGGGAGATGGAGCCCGACATCCTCTTTTTCAGCGATGCAGGCCCGGATATCCGCTGGGTAGGCAATGAACGGGGAATTGCCGGTGAAACCAACTGGAACAACCTCACGCCCGATACTCTGTACGCCGGGAAGGCCGGCATAGAAAACCTGCTGGGTACCGGTAGTGAGACGGGCTCCCGGTGGATTCCGGCGGAGGTGGATGTTTCGATTCGGCCGGGCTGGTTTTATCATGCCGAAGAAGACGGGAAGGTAAAAACCGCTGAAGAGCTTTTTGATATTTACCTGAGCTCGGTAGGGCGCGGCTCTAACCTCCTGTTGAATATCCCTCCCGACAGGAGAGGCCTGTTCCACGAAAAAGATGTAGACCACCTGAAAGGTTTTCACCGGCTGGTAGAGGAACGCCTGGGCCATAACCTGCTGGAAAAAGCAAAAGTGAAAGCGTCTGCGGCCTATGACCGGACCCAGAAAGCATCGCGTCTTACCGATGGAGATATGCAGACTTTCTGGGCGGCAAAAGAGACCCGTACCGATATGGAAATTACGCTTCCCCGGCCTGCAGAAATTCACTACCTGCAGCTGTCAGAGCATATTGCGCTGGGTCAGCGGGTGAAAGCATTTGAAGTGGAGGCCTATGACGGCAGGAGCTGGACCACCGTAGCCCGGGGCACTACCATCGGCTACAAGAGAATCCTGAAGATCACCCCGGTGAAGGCACAAAAGCTGCGGGTGAAGATCCTGGATGCCAAGGCACCGGCGGTATTGTCGGAGATTCGGGCGAGCTAGTGGTCAACCATATAAGGCACATAAGGCATATAAGTTTTTATTTTATAACCTTATGTGCCTTATGTGGTTAACCCAAGCGTCGCTAGTATCTCTGCCTGATCATCTCCACCAGCTCCATCGTCTTCCTGCCGTTTTCGGCCACGGTGCCGGTAAAATTATTCTTCATCACGCTATAGGTGAGAAGCCGGCCCGAGCGGCCTGTCAGAAACCCCGACTCGTTATACACCCCGCTCATAGACCCGGTTTTGGCAAAGACATAAGGCGTGTTGCCTGTCTTGTACTTGTTGCGCAGCGTGCCGGCTTTTCCTCCTATTGACATCAGGGAGAACAGCCGCTCCTGCGGATAGCTCCGGTACATATTATTCAGGAGATGTACCATGATCTGCGGACTGAACAGGTTGTATCTCGACAAGCCGGAGCCGTCGAGCCACCGGTAAGGCAAAGCGGTATCGTTCAGTAAACGCCCGCTCAGATGGCGGATACTCAGGGCCGTGGAGAGGGTGTCAGACAGGGTGCCGCCGGCCAGCAGGAGAAGCTGCTCGGCCAGGAAGTTATCAGACTGCTGCATCATTTTGCGGAGCACGGTATCTACAGGGTGGCTGTAGGCGGTTTTCAGCGGTTCGGTAATTTCAAAATGCTTGCAGATCACCGGCACTTTCAGGGTGTCGGCCAGCAGCCGGGCCGTCAGCTCCAGCCCGGTGCGGAAAGGAATTTCCTGGCTGAAGCGGGCGCTGCGCTGGCTGGCGGGGTTCCGGTAAAATGTATTTTCTCCGGGATTCCGGACGATCGTTCCGGTAGGGAGCAGGCTGTCTTTAAGTGAAAAGTAAGCCGGCTTCAGGGTGAGCTCACCGTTCTGCAATGCGGCCCTGACCACGTTTCCGTATACGGGCAGTGACGAAAGCTCGGGCTGGTAGTAATCGTTGTAGTCGTCCCAGGCCCATCCGGCTCCGTAGGGGGCCTGCCGGAAATTCTGGTCGGATATTACGATCGTTCCGGCCTTTTTCAACAGGGACATGGCGGCGCTTTCGGGGAAATCGGGGTGAAGCAGGGTGGGGTCACCCGTACCCAGCAGGAAAAGGGTATCCTTCCGCATAAAATAACGAAACGCCGGGATGCTGTCGCCCAGGGTGCTCAGGCAGGCGCTCAAGGTCAGTATTTTGGTGTTTGATGCGGGCACAAAAGGCTTATCGCCTGCGTAGCTGTACAGGGTTTTACCGCTGTGGGTATCGCTGATAAGCACACCGGTAAACAGGACCGGATCTCCGCTATTCAGCGTACGATTGATCTTTCCTGTACGGCAGGAGGCTAAAAAAATTATTCCCGTAATTAAAAGCAGGTATTTTTTCACTGGGTTTTTGTATATTTATAGCAATTTTAAACTATTCATTTGGGAAAGCAAAGAATTGTTTCACTGGATGTTTTCCGGGGGCTGACCATGATCTTAATGATACTGGTGAATAATCCCGGTGACTGGGGGAATGTATATCCTCCTCTTCTTCATGCGGAATGGCATGGCTGGACGCCCACTGACCTGGTCTTCCCGTTCTTTGTTTTTGCAATGGGAATGGCCCTTCCTTTCTCCTCTGCTGCGGGGGCGGGGGTCAGTAAGGAGCAGTTCCTGAAGATCCTGGCGCGGTCGCTCCGGCTGATTGCCCTGGGGCTTTTCCTGAACTTTTTTTCCCGGATCGAATTCGGTGCATCCTCGGGCCTGACCCTGCTGCTTTTCCGGATGATGATCACGGGCTTTGTGGGCTTCCTGCTCCTGGGCAATTTTGAAACCCGGATCAAGCTGTACCTGGCCCTCGGCCTGCTGGCGGTCATGTTGTTCCTGATCCTTAGCGGGATGCCCCATTTTGCGAAAGTACGGATTCCCGGCGTGTTGCAGCGTCTGGGGCTGGTTTACTTCTTTGCGGCGCTGATCTACCAGGCTTTTTCTTTCCGTACACAACTGGTGATTGCCGTGCTGGTGCTGACAGGATACTGGTTGGTGCTGGCATATGTACCGGTACCCGGAACAGGGTGGACCGGCTTTGAAAAGGGAGCCAACATGGCGGCCTGGATAGATGAAATGGTGCTGGGAAATCATGTATGGGCAAGCTCAAAGCCGTGGGACCCTGAGGGAATCCTGAGTACCTTCCCGGCCATTATTTCCTGCCTGATCGGCACCCGGGCCGGCACTATGCTGCGCAACCGGACAGACCGGCGGAACATGATATATACCGGTGTGGGCCTGGCGGTATGCGGCTTGATCTGGTCGCAGTTCTTCCCGGTTAACAAGGCGCTCTGGACCAGCTCATTTGTTCTTCTTACCGGCGGACTGGGCTTTATCCTGGTTACGGTGCTGAGCTACCTGTGCGATGATAAGCCCGTTGGAAGGCTTACCTCTTTCCTGGTGATGTGGGGAGTAAACCCGATTATCATTTTCTTCGGGGCGGGAATTATCCCCCGGGCGTTAAATATGATCCGGGTCGGGGAAGGAAAGGCCCTGCTTTCGGCTTTTTATACCGACGGCCTGGTGCCGCTTTTTACCGACCCCCGGAATTCCTCGCTGGCATTTGCCGTGGTAAACGTGCTCTTCTGGAGCCTGGTGCTCCTGTACCTGAGAAAACAAAAAATGATCATTAAGGTGTAAAACTTAATCCGTATCCCCTGCGTTATTAATAAAGGTGAACACTACTGCCGAGAGGCATTTATAAGGCACCGGGCCGAATCAGAATAAGGTTAAATGGAGTATAAGAATAGTAAAAGGGCGATTATATCGCCGCTTGCAGTGACGTTTTCCCTGGCAGTAGGGATTTATTTAGGGGCAAAATTCTTCAGCGGTGCAGGGCCTGTTGCCGCCGGTTCAGGTGGCATAGGCACGAAGTACAAGGAAGTACTCATGAATATCCGCAAAAGTTATGTGGACGATGTGAATATTGATTCCCTGGAAACATACGGACTGGAGAAAATGCTGGAAAAGCTGGATCCGCACACCGTACTGCTGCCTCCGCAGGATGCGGAGATCGCCAGCGCTGATCTGGGCACGGGTTTTGACGGGATAGGTGTGGAGTTCAATATCTTTAACGACTCCCTGTTTGTTATTTCACCGCTGGCCGGAGGGCCCTCAGAGGCCATCGGCATAAAGGCCGGCGACATCATCCTGAAGGCCGATACCGTTACCCTTACCGGCCGGGGCCTGAATACCCCCCTGGTGTATAAATCGCTGCGCGGCCCGCGCGGCTCGCTGGTAAAGCTGCTGGTCAAAAGAAGAGGAATCAGTGCACCGCTGACGTTTAATGTGAAGCGCGACAAGATCCCGACCTTCTCTATTGATGCGGCGTACATGATTGCTCCGCAAACGGGCTATATCAAGGTAAACCGGTTTTCCGAAAGCACATACGAAGAGTTTCATACGCACCTGAAGACCCTCAAAGATGCGGGAATGATCCGGCTGGTACTTGACCTGCGCGGAAATCCCGGGGGCTATATGGACCGGGCTACGGATATGGTGGATGAGCTGGTACCCGGCAATGACGTAATTGTGTATACCAAAGGAAAAGACGCCTCCAACAATTACGAAGTAAAAGCCGGTAAAGAAGGTATTTTTGAGAAAGGGAAGATCGTGGTGCTGGTAGATGAAGGCTCGGCCTCGGCCTCGGAAATTGTGAGCGGCTCGCTCCAGGATTATGACCGGGCTACGGTAGTGGGGCGGCGGACTTTCGGGAAAGGGCTGGTACAGGCCCCGATCAAGCTGTCTGACGGGTCGGAGCTGCGGCTTACCATATCCCGGTATTATATCCCGAGCGGCAGGAGCATTCAGCGCCCTTACCAGATGGGGGACCAGCAGGGATATTATGACGAGATGATGGAACGGTACAACCACCAGGAAATGTTCGTGGCCGACAGCATCAAAAATAACGAAAAGCTGAAATACAAAACCAAGGGCGGGCGTACGGTATACGGCGGCGGCGGCATCACCCCCGACATCTTCGTACCCCAGGATACTTCGTATTATACCGATTACCTGCTGGATCTGTTCGGGAAAAACCTATTCCGGGAGTTTACGATGAGCTATTCTGAAAAATACGGATCAGCGCTGGAAGCAAAAGGGTTTGACAGCTATCTTCAGAATTTCCGGATCACCGATGACATCCTGGCCGACTTCAATGCCCTGGCGATCCGGAATAAGGCCCGGTTCAGCGAGAAAAGTTATAACAAATCCAAAAAATACATCCAGGAAACTCTGAAGGCGCTTATAGCCAGGAACATCTGGAAAGGCAACGGGCTGAATAACGAATATTACCAGGTAATCAACCAAGATGATCCGATGATCCGGGCCGGGTTGAAGGCGGTAATGAAAGATTGATCTTATTGTTCCGTCACGTTTCCTGTGCCCAGCTCACCGAAGAAATCTTTCCAGTATTCGGTAACATTCGGGTTATTGATCTTGCTGGAGCTGTTGGGTGAAAAAGGCAGGATCATGTAGATTCCTGCACCTGACAGGTTCTGCTGGGCGTATTTGCCGGCATCTTCCCTGGCCCAGCTCTGTGCCTGTTCACGGCTTTGAGGAGGCCGGGAGTGAAAGTCACGGCCTGAACGCATGCTCTCTACCATATCCGAAAAGAAATAGGCCTTTACATCGGGGTAGGTAGCCAGGGCGGTGGCGATCACCGGAATACCTGCACTGATATTGGTCTCCGAGTTGGAGGCCGAGCTGTTTGACTCCATCAGCTTCTGCATCAGCGCGTTATAAATCATCTGCCGCTCTTTTTTGATACTCAGGTCATACGCGTTGCTGGCGGCTTCCAGGTCAGTGGGGCTGAGGCCTTCGGTGCTTTCTTTTGCGGTTCTCGACTTTACGGTCAGCGCACGGGCTTTGGAGGTGTTTTCATGAATGAAATATACTTCCAGGATATCGCCTTCTGTGCGGATATTCTGATCTACCAGGTTTCTTATGGCCGAAGAATACTTGGTTTTCACAAACGTGTCATTGGGATTAACACTCTGGGTTTTGTCGAAAAAGACCAGAGTGTAGGTGTTGGCCGGCGGGAGGTCGGCCTCGTTTTTCGTTGTTTCCGAACATGCGCCCAGGAGAATTCCCCCCAATAACAGAATGAATGCTTTTTTCATATATATAAAAATTTATATTGGGCTATTTGGGCCCGGTTCTCGACTTCGCTCGAACTGACAGTTGGTACCCGAACGGACAGGTAGTACTCGTTTTCTCGTCTACGCTGTTATTGACAAGAATGGGTGCCATTGTCACCTCGGGCGTAGACGAGAGGCGCGTGGTTCTCGACTTCGCTCGAACTGACAGGTGGTATCCGAACTGGCAGTTGGTACCCGAACTGGCAGGTAGCACTCGTTTTCTCGCCTACGCTGTTATTGACAAGAATGGGTGCCATTGTCACCTCAAGCGCAGACGAGAGGCGCCTGTCAGGAACAAAACGTACAAAGTTAGAAAAGTGTGATAAACCTGTGCAGGGAATGGGATGAAAAATCGCTTTTATTGTACGAACGGCCCCCGGTGCTTACGGAGCCGGCGGCCGGGCACGGGAGCTCCGGACCCGGCTGAGGGTTTGCGGTGTCATGTTCAGGAGCGAGGCCACGTAATACAGCGGGATGCGGTTACACAATTCGGGGTAGAGGCGCTCAAAAGCCTCCAGTCGCTGGAGGGGATGTTTCAGCTGAAGAATGGCGTTGTGTTTTTCGGTACGAACAATGGTCTGTTCGAATACCGCCTGGAGGAAGTGGGGCGTGGTGTTGTCTCTGGCTACCGGGATGACCCGGCACTTTTCGATCGCCTCAATAATCCTTCCGGAGGGTTCGCCGCTCAGGTAGCTGGAAGGCGAATAGATGAATGAGCCGGCACCGGCAATCTGGGTGGTGAGCTCCCGCCGTCCTTCCGGTACAAAAAACTCGCGTACCATGCCTTCTTCTATCAACCAGATCTTGTCTGAGATATCGCCTGTGTGAAGCAGGATTTGCCCTTTGGGATAAGAAATTCTTCTGAATGCAGCTACGGCTGCAGGGGGAAATAAGTTAAGCAGGGATTTCATGCGAAGTTGTGTAATGTTTGGGTAAAGATAAGCAATGTAACGGAATATAAATATCACTGCCGGTTAGTATTTTGACACGAGAATTCGTTTTCTTTGCAGATTAAATCAAACCACGACCACATGTTCAGGAAAACGTTGTTCCTCCTTTTCACCGTATCTGCCCTACGTGCCCAGTATCCATTGCAGATGGAGACGCGGGTCGGACTTATCGGCGCAACGGAGCAAACGCCTTTTTTCCTGCATAGCAACCGCTACGGCCTGGTACCGGAGAATGGAGGAGTGCTGTATCTCAATGCCAGAGTTGCTAAAGAATACGATACCCTCCGCCATAATTTTGACTACGGCTTTACGGTAGAGCCGCATCTGAACGCCGGAAAAGCATCGCAATTCCTGCTTCCGCAGGCCTATGTCAAAGGCAAATGGAAATTCCTGGAAGTATACGGGGGGCGCAGGAAGGAGATTGTGGGCCTGACCGATACCCTGCTGACCTCAGGTTCCTATATTTGGTCGGGAAATGCCCTGCCGTTATGGAAGATACAGGCCGGGATACCGGAATACACCCCCCTGTTGAAAAACGGGCTGATTGCGGTGAAAGGGGCCATGGCCCACGGCTGGTTTGATTCGGGCCGGCCGGTGACCCGCCAGGTGAAGCTTCACCAGAAATGGATTTATATGCGGCTGGGCAAGCCGGCCTGGAAGGCCAAGGTGCACGCCGGGTTCAACCACCAGGTACAATGGGGCGGAGAATCGCCCTTCTTCTCGGTAGACGGGAAGCTGCCTGACGGCTTTGCAAACTTTCAGTATGTGTTCTTAGGTACCCGGCACCCTAAAGTTACTTCAGAGATTCCTGATTTTGACGGAGAAAACCGGGTGGGAAATCACCTGGGCACTGTAGACCTGGGCCTCGATATGAAAACGGCTTTCGGAGGTATCCTTATCTACCGCCAGAATATTTATGAGGACGGCTCGTTGTTTTTCCTGAACAACATAACTGACGGGCTGAACGGCCTGACGCTTACCTTCAACGGGTTTACACTGCTTCGCCGGATCAACCTGGAATACCTGCGGACGATGAACCAGGGAGGAGATATATTTATCGGGGGGGACAATATCCCGGGGCAGCTACGGGGCCGGGATAATTATTTCAACCATGCCCAATACCGTGACGGCTGGACCTACAAAGGGCGGGTGATCGGTACCCCGCTCATCAGCACCCTCAACTACTCCTGGGATGACCCTGAATACCAGATCGATAACAACCGGGTGGAGATGTTTCAATGGGCATTGGCCGGCCGGCTGCCCCTGGAGATTGACTATGTGCTGAAAGGAAATTACAGCACCAACCTGGGTACCTACCAGTTTCCGTTCAAAGTCCGTACCCAGTCGTCGTTCCTGCTGGCTTTACAAAAAAATAACACAGCTTCTTCTGCTGTGCGGGTAGAACTGGCGTATGACCGGGGTACCCTTCTGCCGGTGAGTGCAGGGGTAAATGTTTCATACATAAAAAGTTGGTAGCTAACACGTTATGAAAAACTTCGCTTTTTCATACGTTGTAAATATTTCGTATTTTGGGCTGTCAGGCTTTTTATTCCGTAGTACCGTTTAATAAGTTTTCCCTTTTCGGCTGGTATTTCCCCTGTTTCTTAACTACCTTTGCGCCTTTCGGTTAAGTAGTTAAAATGCACTCTCTTTTAATATGAAACACCGGTACTCCTCATTTATACCACTGATCAACATCGCCACTGACATGTTACTGCTCAACCTGTCTTATTTTGTGGCCTATTTTTATAATTACGATGACTTTAACGGTGTTCTCCAGGATCCCTACCTTTCACTCTGGGGAGTAATTAATATTGGCTGGATGGTTTTGGTATTTATTATCAAACCGTATGTTTTTTCACGGGTACAATTCAGCGCCTCTCACCTGGAACTCCGTTTTCTTACTTTGCTGGCCGTACACGGCGCGTTGGTGTCGCTGTATATTACCGCTACGCAGGGGTATTATTTCTCGCGGCTGCACCTTGTTCTCATGTACGGTTCCTTTTTTGTGCTGGGCAGCCTCTGGCGGGTCGTATTTGTATGGGGGCTCAAGCAGTATCGCTTACACGGGTATAATCACCGCAGCTATATTGTGGTGGGCGGAACCGAAAAAGCCGAATCGCTTACCCGGTACTATGATATGCATCCCGAGCTGGGAATGAATTACCTGGGGTATTTCGGCAATAAGGTGACCTCGCCCCTTTACCAGGGTACTTATGCTGACGTCATTCCTTTTATGAAGGAATATGCAATCGATTACATTTACTGCTACGGCGGCGACATGGATACCCGGGCCTTCAAGGAAATTGCCGATGCGGCCTACGAGATGGAATCGGAAGTGAAGCTTCTGCCCGACTATATTGATATTCCGAACCGCCTGGATGTGGAATACCACGATTATATCCCGATATTCCGCTACCTGCCCCAAACCTTCTACCAGACCCGTGAGGCCTACCTGAAGCGGGTTTTTGACATCTTTTTTTCCTGTATAGTGATTGTTGGAGGCTTTCCCTTTTTTCTTTTGCTGGGCCTGGTCACCAAAATTACATCGAGAGGGCCGGCCATTTACCGGCAGCGCCGTACCGGCCTGATGGGTAAGCCGTTTACCATTTATAAATTCCGGAGTATGAAGGTAAATGCCGAGCAGCGGCATTCACTGGGTGAGACCGATGAGCGCATTACGCCCTGGGGGCATTTTATGCGAAGGACCCGGCTTGATGAGCTGCCCCAGTTTTTTAATGTGCTGAAAGGAGATATGTCTATCGTAGGCCCCCGGCCTCTTGCCGGTTACGATATCGAAATCCTGAAAAGAGATATGCCCGAAGGGTACCGCCTGCTGGTTTCGGTCAAGCCTGGCCTTACCTCCATAGGCCAGACCCTGTACGGCTATGCTTCGAATGCTCAGGAGATCAAGGAAAGAGCGAATATAGACCTGACCTACGCACCTTCTCTCCAGGAAGACCTGTCGATTATTTTCCGGACCGTACGGGTGATATTTGCGGCATCAGGGAAGTAGCTTCGCTGTTAAAAAGCCGGAGTTCAAACCTTAACACCCTATGAAGAAACTTCTTCTTATCCTGTTCAGCACGATCATTTTTCCTCTCGCTGCCCAGCAATGGCAGGGAGCCCTGGAGGCCCGCCTGAACCTGAATAACGAAGTTCCCTTCTGGCTGCGATCCAATCAATACGGCAGCACGCCGCTTTCCGGCGGTTCAGCCACCCTTCTGGGAAGGGTATATCGCGACTATAAAGAGACAGGTGCCGGGAAGAAGCAGTGGATAGACTGGGGAATAGGCCTGGAGGGCCGGGCAGACGTGGGAGAGGAGGGCCGTTTCCGTATCATTGAAGGGTACGGGAAGCTGAAGCTGGGCTTTCTGGAGGCTCGCGGAGGGCGTGTAAAAGAATTCCTGGGCCTGACCGACAGCACACTTTCAATGGGCTCATTCGCTATTTCCGGAAATGCCCTGGGAATTCCGAAGATCGAGCTGCGTTTACCGGAATACTGGCCTAAAAACACCCTGGTTGCCGCCCGCGGAAATTATGCTCATGGCTGGTACGGGTATATCCCTACCCGGGGAACACTGGCGCAAGTAGATTCTTTATATACCTATTTTCATCAGAAATCATTGTGGATACGGATAGCCCGGCCCTATTGGAAATTGAAATTGTACGGTGGCTTTGCCGACAATGCTTACTGGGGAGATGAGTATAAGTTGCATGAATCATTTACCATGAGCAAGGCGCAGCGTTACTGGTCGGTGGTCAGCGGAAAAGTATGGCAGGGTAGTAAAATAGGAAATCATGTGGGTAATATTGATATCCGTGCGGAGTATGATGTACAAAATTACAGGATAGCCGCCTACCGGCAGTTCTTCTATGAAGTGGGTGCTCTCTGGCACCTGGCCAATATTGCTGACGGACTGATGGGGGTTACGGTACAAAAGAAAAGTGAAGGCTCCGGCCGGGTCGGCTGGAACAAGCTGCTGCTGGAGCTGCTATATACCAAAAACCAGGCCGGTGAGCCCTGGTCAAAACCTACTCCAACGGGAAACGAGAACTACCATAACCATTATCTTTACAATTACGGATGGTCTTACCGCAGCCAGGGGCTGGGTACCCCTTTTATCACTCCCCGGCACACGGCCAATGAAGGGTTCCCCTATAACGAGCTGGAGTATTTTGTGAACAACCGGCTTTGGGGCCTGCAGGCCGGTTTTGAAGGGAAAACCTATGACTGGGATACCCGGCTGAAGCTTTCTTATTCGCGCAATTTTGGTACCCGGAGAACGGAATCCCGGTTTCCCGTCAGTAACCAGTTCTCTTTCTGCCTGGAAGGTCGCCGAAACCTGGGAAACGGTTTTACTACCGGCTTTATGCTGGCGTCTGATGTGGGGGAGATCTTGCCTCATGCTACCGGTTTAACCGTGAGCCTGGAGAAAAGATTTTGAGGGTTCACAGGATTTGCCCTACAGATCGCACTAACGTATTGCCAATCAGATCTGTATTTCCCTTACTGACTTTATACTCTCGGGGCTGCTACCCGACTGACCGAACACCGGGGTCAACCTGGACAAAACCGCATACCTGGCTGAAATAAAACACAATCCCCGGAAAATAAATCTTCAGGCGCTTACCCTGAAATCTGCGGCAATTCAAAAACACCTTGCCCCTTATCGGGTGTGTTTTCACGCCCGCTCCCTAAGAGATATGTGAAAAATCACGTATTCTATTGCCCGCGGGTACTTAACTTTTCTTTTGTAAAGTTACATTTTGCACTATCATAGTGCAAATTTTGTATTTTTTTGCACCATGATAGTGCAAATTTTGTATTTTTGGATAAAATTAAAAAAATGCAATCCTTATTCGAATATTCTAATAAGCTGGTTAGTGAAACAAAAACAGAGTTTGTCAGGTATATGTTTCATCAGATTAACTGGCAAAACAGGCTGGTAGGCCTAACAGGTCCCCGTGGTGTGGGTAAAACCACCCTGGTACTTCAGTATATCCGGGAGAACCTGCCTCTGCATGAAACACTGTATGTTACAGCGGAAGATTTTTATTTCGCAGGAAACCGGTTGTTGGATTTGGCTGATTTTTTTGTAAAGTCGGGAGGTAAATACCTGTTTATAGATGAAATACATAAATATCCGGATTGGTCTAAAGAGCTGAAGCTGATATACGATTATCACCGGCATCTCAAAGTAGTTTTTACAGGCTCTTCTGTTTTAGACATCAAAAAAGGGAGTTCGGATTTAAGTCGGAGAGCCATTATTTATGGCATGCAGGGGTTATCTTTCCGGGAATATTTAGCGTTATTTCACGGGATAGAAGCTCCGAAATTTACGCTGCAGGAGATTCTGAATCATCGGGTGGATTTGCCGCAAATACCGCACCCTTTACCTCTGTTTGCCAACTATCTGAAAAAAGGGTATTATCCTTTTGCCTCAGAAGATGATTTTGGTTTGAGGCTACGGCAGGTCATCAACCAGACGTTGGAAACAGATATTCCGGTCTATGCCGGTATGAATGTATCTACAGGCCGGAAACTAAGGCAATTGATGGCAATTGTAGCGGAAAGTGTACCTTTTAAGCCTAACATGAGCAAAATTTCGGAAATACTGAATATCAGCAGAAATAACATAGCTGATTATCTTATGTACATCGAAGAAGCCGGAATGATTGCTCAGCTAAGAACGGCGACCGGCGGAGTTCGGGGCCTGGGGAAGGTAGATAAGGTATACCTGGATAATACCAACCTGGGCTATAACCTTGCCGGGGAAAATCAGAATACGGGAAACACCCGGGAAACATTCTTTCTCAATCAGTTAAGAGTAAATCACGAGATTTTCTCTTTCCCCACCGCTGATTTTAAAGTGGATAACCTTGATTTTGAAATAGGCGGAAGAAATAAGGGGTCAAAACAAATTATAAATGTTGAAAAAGGGTTTATCGTAAAAGACGGTATCGAAAAAGGGTTTCTGAATGTTATTCCTTTATGGCATTTCGGATTGATGTATTGAGTACCCGGTCAAAACCGCATACCTGGCTGAAATAAAACGCAATCCCCGGAAAATAAATCTTCAGGCGCTTACCCTGAAATCTGCAGCAATTCAAAAACATCGTGCCCCTTACCGGGTGTCTTTTCACGCCCTCTCCCTAAACGATAGGTGAAAAAACTACGTATTCTATTACTTGGCCATGTCTACTACAGAATTATCGTAGAGGTACAAACCGGGCACGGCGCGAGGGCGGAAAAACCACAGAAGAAAACCGCCAAATGTTGCGTAAAGACGGCAAACGCAGGAAATCAGGGAAATGAGCTCAAAACAAACAAGAGTAATGTTTACAGCTGAAAATTATTTTTGCTTAAAAGGGTCTTTGTATATGCCTAATTTCTGTTTGATAATTAAAAATATAAATGGGAAGTCATCTACCAGGTATCTTTTCCATAACCTTTTAGGTTCTGCCATTAACCGGTATAACCATTCCATATATAGTTTCTGGAATAAGGATGGTGCCCTTTTGAGTACCCCGGCTTCAAAATCTATGGTTGCACCCAGCGCCATGAACAGCCTGACACCCGGCATATGCTTTTTGTAAGCATATATCCATTTTTCCTGTTTGGGTGCCCCCATGCCCACCACTAAAACGGTTGCTCCCGAACGATTGACCATTTCTATTATTTTTTCAACCTCCTTCGCATCATTTTCCAGGTTAAAAGGGGGAGAGTATTCACCAACAATGATCTCCCGGCCAACCTGTGTGTTAATGCGGTCTTTTGCTATTCGGGCAACCCCCTCTTTGGCCCCCAGTAAGAAAATCCTTACTTCGGGGTTGTCTTTGTGAAAGGTGTAATATTTTGAAAAAAATGAAGATCCCGGAATAACTTCTTTTACGGGGGTGCGCAGAAATTTTAATGCCAGGCAAACAATTTTACTGTCACAAATAGTCCATTTATTATTTTGATACAGCGTGTAAAACGCTTTATCCCGTTGTAATTTTATCAGGTGATCTACATTGGGAGTTAATAAAACACCCTCTTCCAGGTCTCCTAATAGCTCATTCAACGAAACATTAAGAATGCTGATATTTAAAATTCTGATATAATTTTTCACTGTTTTTTACGGGCAACTATAATACGGTATCGAAACTGGCATAGGCTTTTAGAAGCATATTTTTCACGATGCTCTCTGTGTAATTCTGCTTAACTCTATGGTATACTTCTTCTGAGTATCCGGTCCAATCTCCTGAATCCCAGATTTTTTGTATATGATCAGCGTAGATCTCAGGATCATACGCAGATATGACCAGGTCATTGTTCCCTACCACGCTCGCGTTAAAGCCTATATTACTGACTATCGGAACAACGCCGCATCCCATGGCTTCTGTTAGTGAGTTGGAATGCCCTTCCCTTTTTTCTTTACTGGGGAAGAGAAAAAAATGAGAACGGGTAAGATAGCTATGAATGCTGCTGAATTCCAGTCTGCCCCTGAAGGTAACTTTGTCTTCAAGCGAATGCGTATGAATATAGTCAGTAAGCTTCACATAATAATCTTCATCATAGCCGCCAATGATATCCAGATGAAAGAGGGTTCCTCTTTTTTGTATTTCCTGGCAAACGTCCAGGATAAAGCCTATATTTTTATGGGGTACAACACGGCCAAAATAAACCAGCCTTAAGAGGTCCTGTTCCCTGTTCGGGTTATACGCTGCCATATATTTATCCATAATATAGTTAGGATAATAAAAGCTCTGTTTGCCCAAATTTTCATGTATAAAAGTCATATATTCGTATCCCTGGCAGAGTAAGACATCCGCCAGCCGGAGTACAGATTTCATAAAGAACCGGTACAATGAATTTCCTTTTTTGTAGGCCTCTGTCATCCCCCCGTTTCTGATTTCATACAATACCGGTATTTTAAAAAGGGAAGCGGTTTTCACCAAAAGAAATTCGATATAGATTTGATTCAGGTAGAATCCGGCAACGTGCAGAACGGCATTGGGATGTGCACGGAACACCCGGATAAGCTGTAACCAGGTTCCTAAAAGCCGGAATATGTGCTTGATCCCTGAAATAAGAGAGGCATCGTTTTTAGCCGGTTTTTCGACCAGAATCAGGTTAAATCCTGCTTTCTGTAGTATTTCTATGGTTTTCTGACACCCGACTTCCGCACCCCCGATTTTAGAGCCTTTTGTGGAGTGCCCGAGGGGCGCATAAAATATTATCTCTTTAGCTTTCATCATGATTTGGTTTCCTGTTCTTTTTGGCAATAGCCGGAATACCCACAATAACCAGGTCCTCATCAGGAAATGACTTATTAACCACTGCGTTTGCGCCAATTTTAGCGTTATTTCCAATCACTATTGGTCCGAAAAGCTTGGCTCCCGGTCCTATATAAACATTATCGCCGATAACCGGGGCTTCTCCATTCGTTTCACCGATATTTACTCCGCTGTGAATTGTACAATTTTTCCCGATTTTCGTGTGTGGATTTACTACGATAGCACCATAATGTTTTATGCATAAACCCGGGCCAAAACAGTTTTTATGAATGGTAAATCCTAGCTGGTAGCTTAATGATTTGAATTGGAAATAGTAATAAAGTGCAAAAATTTTAGGTATGATACCCCGCTGATTGGAGAAATACTCGTATTTCCTCAGCAGAGTATGAAATTTTATTCTTTTATCGGCGATGAGCTTAATCCTGTATTTTATAAAATGCCGCAAGCCTTTTTGCAGAGGCAGCAACCCGTTTGCTTTCCTGTCTTCCAGCAAATAATAGTTTAAATCTTTCTTGCTCTTTATCATTATAATCATTTGTTTTTCCCGCTGATCCTGAAGCCATCCTGCGTCCAGGTTGAAACCTTACTAAGGATGTACGCGCTGATAAGGGTCAGGAAAAGGGCAATCATATAGTTAAGAGGGAATCTTAACCTGAACTCGTCTACTTTTGCTATTATACTAAAATGCACAATATAAATCTCGAGGGTAATGTTTGCTATAAAAATTATTACAGAGGAAAGAATGGCGTGTCCCTGGCCGATTAGTTTAATAATAAAGAGGCTTAATATGTAAAATGCAGGAATGACCAGCAACAGTAACAGGGGATATAGCATTTGCAAACCACCCCAGCTTTCTCCCAACCTGAAGTATAAAAATTTAGGCAGATAAAACAGGATCACCAGTCCAAGAAGAGCAATAAAACAGAGTAAGAAATTTCTTCTTTCCGGTATGGTATTAAAAAAGCTGTTTATTTCGGGTTTGGAGAAATAAGCACCCAGGATCATGAACATAAAATAATAAATCCAGTGAACGCGGGAAGGGTTGTCCATTGTGTCAATAACCCAATGGTGCAGATCGTGCATTCCTATCAGGTATACCATGAATAATACGTAAGTTGCCCCTAAAACCAGGAGGAGCTTATCGTCTAAATATCGTATAACAGGGTATAGCACAATGTAGTACAAAGCAATTGCCTGTAAAAACCATGACCCGTTAAAGAACAGCCAGTCGTACCAGTTGTAATCCTGATCTTTCACAAAATAGATAAACAGCATGAAAATCAACATGCTCGGATATAACCGTACTATTCTTTTCCTGATCCAGGCCGGGAAAGGAGCGGTATTTTTCCGGATTCCAATGGACAGGATATATCCTGATGTAAAGAAAAATGTGGCATTTCCGATGCTTCCTCCTGTTCCGAGAAAAGCGAAATTACCAGGGAATAATTTGTCACTGTGTGAATTCACAATCAGCAGGGCAGCCAGGGCCCGGAGAACGTGAATAAAATTTATACGGCTGCCAGATAATGTTTGTATCATAAACGTCCAATTACATGTTCAAAACGATTTAACCAGGTATGCTCTTTTTGTGCCCGTTCCCTTGCACGCTCTTTCATTTTTAAAACAGTCGGCTCATTCTCTTCTTTCAGGTAAAACCTACATTTATCAATTAGTTCCTCTGAGGAACGGTACATCAGGATTTCCCGGTTATCCTGAAAGTAAGAAGACAGCTCCTCGCTGTACGAAGCAAGCTGTAAGCCACCGCTCATCGGGATTTCAAATGTTCTCAGGTGTATTTTATGAATCGGTTCATTTAAAATATAGGTATCGCGTAACTCTGTAATGTTTAAAGATAAGGTATGATTGGAATACAAAGAACACATTTCTTCATCTGAAACAGAGGGATTTTTAAAAAGGCTGGGGTGATTATCCGGCAGTTGTCCTTCCCGGATAAATTTATTTAATAATGTGGAGTAAAGCACTTTGCGGCCTATAGGAAATTTCAGGTACCGGTACGCCTTTATAACAATATCAGAAATATCTGTTTTTTTACGCCCGACAGAAGAGTTATACCCTTTATTGTAGAATGTATCTGAGTACACGCTGCAATCAATATTGTTTTTTATCAGCTCATTGATCTTGTTCACCCGGCTACCGTAAGGTGTGCCGATAAAGCCGACACTGTTTATTGCTTTTCCCCATTGGGGAGAGAATTTGAGGGGGTTACTTGCATAGGTTTGAAAGACAATATTGCGGCAGCCCCACTCTTTAAACAGATACTCTGTTTCTTTAGACGTGAGCCAGACAAGGTCAAAAGCCGGGGCAATGGCTTTATGCTTATAGGGTAGCTCCAGGTTATCCCAACAAACAAGCACAGTGGGGATGCCTGTTTTTTTGATTTCATGTATTACATCGGCGTAAATCCAGGCCGAGTCAACACAGGTAAGGAATATGTCAATATCTTTTTCTTTCCTGATAGTATTTAAAAGGTTCTCATTCGCTTCATCAACAGAATTAAAATCCAGCGGATTAAATGTAAGGATATCAGCAAATTCCTGACGCCTCAATTCGTCAAAAAAATGTATTCTTTGCCACCAGTACATGGGAGTATTAAGCTCCCGAAAGTAATAAAGTATCTTTTTCATCTTTTTCAATCGTATGTTCTGCTAGGAAAAATGCTATTGACATGACAATAGGAATCATCTCTATTCTGAGTAAAGTACCTGATGCCAGGGCAACGATAAGATAAAGAAAAAGAGCCATCACATAGTATTTTTTGTGATCAGGGTTGATGTTCAGCTTTTTTCTTAGTTTGAACAGTGAAAACAGAAATATTATCCACACCGTCAGCCCCCAAAAACCAAATGTGTATAGCAATTCCAGGAAATCGTTATGGGCATGCGGCAGGTAGTAAAAGCCGTTAGCATCATAAAAAGCCCATACACTATTTATGCCATTCCCCCAGATATAGGAATTGGGGTTCCTGAAGAAATCATCGAGTAATATCAGGTAAAATACACTTCTGCCGGAACCCACCCCTTTTCCCGAGTCGTCTGTCATTTCCAGGAAACGGGTGGCCAGGGAGGAACCAAAATACTGGATTACAAAGATTAATAAAAGGGTAGAAAACAAAGTAACAATTACCAGATGAATCAGGTTAATATTTCTTTTTAAGGTGGGGAAAATAAAAGGGATGCTTATGGCAAAGGCAATAATGCTTGTTCTGCGGAGAGATATGATGGTTAACCCGAAAGCCACAAGATAGAGTAATATGGCACTTTTAGGCTTAAAAAATAAAAACAACAGCGGTATTAAAAATACCAGTGAGATAGAAGCCGTATCGCCGCCGCCCAGGTTATCACTTAAAAACATTTTTGTAGATAAGATCTTGGACATGGAAGCGAGCATCAGGGTATAGACGTATACGTGGATGTATTTTTGCAGCTGGTCTTTATCCATCTTCAGGTAGGCATGATAGAAAAAAAGAAACCCGATGAGATTAATGAAAAACTTAAAATAGTGGGTAATCGTGTAATCGTTCTGATGGGGTACAAAGAAGTATTTAACCAGATAAACCAGTAATGTAAGGGCTAAAAGCTTCACCCAGGTGAACACCTTGGGAGATCTTGCATTAAAGATCCCCAGAAGCATAAAAATGGCAATCAACCCATTTATAAGATGAATAATAGCCCGTGATCCGCCGGCCTCCTGCCCGGCGGCGGTGCTGCCCCTGTCCAGAAAAATATTCAATACGTTGGAAACGCAGAACAGGAAAAAAACAGTATTAAATTTTAGTGTTGTTAATTTCATATTTAACTGCTTCCTTTAAACGTTTGGATAAAATGTTTGGTAACACTAAATGAGTACAGGCAGCAAGCAATTTCTGTTATACTGAGGCTTAATGCGGTTAATTCGATAATCTGTAAGTTTGAAATAAAATATCCTGCTACTAAAGCTATAAAAGAAGACAATAAATAAACCAGGCTAAGCCGGGTATGCCTGTTCGTTGCCGTAAGAAAAATACTGTTTGAATTCCACAGGGTATATAATATTATAACCAAAATAAAAGTGAGGGTTAAAGGCATACTGAACGGAACCTTTCCCCGGGTCCAAATTTCAAATATAGCTCTCCCGCCAAAGAATAATATACCACAACATAAAAATGTTATGGCCAGGCTTGCCCATAATGTTTTATTGTAGATCATTTTCATCCTTTTAAGATCTTTTTTCCCATAGGCTATGGAAAACTCCGGTTTTACGCCCACAATCACAATATCTGCCATATTCCGCACAAAATTCACCATTGTCCTTGTGGTATTAAATTGTACAAGGGTTTCTGAACCAAAGAATTTATTCACTAACAGGGTAAAACCCTGGTAAAGTAGTGAAAACCCGATGGGAAAGGACATATAGGCAAGAGAAGGCTTTATTATTTTCTTTAACAGGACAATGTCCAGAGACCTGTTAAACCGGACAGGAAACAGCTGATTCGTCTTATGGATTTTGTATAGTATAACAATAAAAGAAGGGATAATAGCAAGAGTAACAATCCATACAATGGATAACCCGCACAATATCCCGGCCAGGATGATCAAAGAGAAAGACAGCCGTAAGGCAGTATTAACATTCGTTGCTTTTGATGCAAGGGAATTGGCATTAAATATGGCATCGGGAACAAATCCTGTTAAATCTAAAAAGATCTTAAGAACGAGAATAAAAGATATATAGGAAGCTTCAAAGCGGCTAACAACAACAAGACCTAAAATGGTTTTCAGGTTAAAAAAATAACAGACTGCAACCAGGATGATCAGGGAGATTCCTCCTACGCCCAGTAATAAAATATAATTGTTAATTAGTAGAGATTTACATTCATCATATTTCCCTTTTGCATATTGAATACAGAATTGATTATTCGTTACATTATTCAGCCCTAAATCAGACATGCTGAAGAAGGAAGAAACCGCAGACAAAATGATCCAGTCACTGTATTTGTCGGTTCCCCAGTATACTATATAAAGCGGAACCAGCAGGATCTGGTGAATAAATATCACAAATACCTTACCGGTATTTGCCAGGACATTTTTGCCGATTGCAGAGTGAAAGAGTTTTTGATACACCCTTATTAAATTCAGATTTCGAGATAAAAACCGTTTATATATAAGATCCCCGGATTAGCGGCGAATGAAAACCGTCAATAAAGCAGTGAGCTATTGATCTCCGTTTATTGCTGTAATCCATACCAAAACCGGGGAAGATTCTTTTTAGGTTTAGTTACATCACTGTCCACATCCAAAGGATGAGGAAGGGTCGTTTGAATTTTTTTCACCCGGATCCGGTCTTTCCTCAGAAAGGTCATTTCTATCATTCTCGGAATTTCAAAGCCGTTCAAAACTTCTATCCCGCCGTAATTATTTATATGCATATGTATGGGGTCATGATTAATGGTCAGCTTATCTATGGCAGATGAAGCCAACCGGAAAAAATCCGAATTCCACAACCGTGCTAAGTTATGAAATTCCACAACAATAACCCGGAATCTCCTTAACAGTTCATTCGATGTGCTCAGTAAACTTAAATATTCCCATCCTTCAATATCCATCTGTAACAATAAATCAGAATCCTGACGGGAAATACTATCTTTTACCCAATCGTCCATGGTTATGAAATTTCCTTTCGTCACAGGGCCAATATACTTTTTTATAAAGGTCAGATTCCGGTTAGAAGATTTCGGCCCGTCTACCGATCCGTCTGCCAGAAAGACTTTCATTCCCCTGTCAGAGCAGTCTTCCTCAAAACCGCTGGAAGGACCTACTCCCGGAGAAAAACAAGCTTCAATTCCCTCCAGATCATCCGGCACCAGATACCCCCCGTCAGCAGCAGGCCCTAATCTGATCAGGTCTTTATCTGTTTTAAACGGCCTGATTTTAGCGATTAAGGCTTTAAAGTCTTCGGCAGAAGTTTTATAGGTCAATGATAATCCAAATTTCCCAAATACCGGGAAGGCCATCCGGGCCATTAAACTTGTTATATTCATCGTTTTCTTTTTTTAAGTAAACGGATCTTTATAATGTCATAGGCTATAGGTAATGATCTTGGTTATTAATAGTTACGTTACTTTAAATACGGCCGGTATACAACACGGGCAGAGAATAATTAATGAGAATAGTATTCTCTGAACCACTCTACAAAATCATGTATACCTTTCTCAAGCTTAATTTCGGGCCGGTATCCTGTTACGCCAAAGAGCTTTCTTTGATCGGCCCAGGTTATTTCAACGTCTCCCGGTTGCATGGGTAAATAAATCTTTTCAGCAACTTTTCCCATTTCTGATTCTAATATGCGGATAAATTCTCCCAGATTGACAGGAGAGCCGTGTCCGATATTGAAAACATGGTAAGATGACTCTTTTATGGAATCGCTGGTCAGAACTTTGTAAATCCCCTCAACAATGTCATCTATGTATGTAAAATCGCGCTCCATCTGGCCATTGTTAAATACTTTGATCGGCTTGTTTTCCTGTATAGCCTTAGCAAAGAGCATAGGTGCCATGTCGGGGCGGCCCCAGGGGCCGTAAACCGTAAAGAATCTCAGACAGGTTACAGGAATATGATACAAGCTGTTGTAAGAGTACGCTAACAGCTCATTGCTTTTTTTTGTGGCGGCGTACAGGCTGACAGGAGAATCTACATTGTCATCTTCAGAAAACGGAATTTTAGAGTTTGCTCCGTAAACAGATGAAGATGATGCATGAAGCAGGTGTTTGACGGGGAAATGCCGGCAGGCCTCCAGGATGTTGTAAAATCCCAATACATTAGACTGGATATATACGTCCGGGTTTTCTATCGAATATCTTACACCCGCCTGGGCGGCGAGGTTGATCACATCATCAAAAGCTTCCGATTTAAAGAGGTCAAATAATTGTTCCTTATCCCTTAGATCTGCTTTTACAAATGTGAAAGAGGGATACAGATCGCTTTTTACCCGTTTATGGTCAACGATATTACCGGCTTTTATCCCCAGCTGATGAAGGCGGTCATGTTTCAGTTGAGGAGAGTAATAATCATTTATGTTGTCAATACCGAATACTTCATACCCTTCCCCTAATAATTTCCGGATCATATGAAATCCTATAAATCCCGCAGCACCGGTCACTAATGTTTTCATAGTCTGGTTATTATGAAGACAGTAAGTCTCTTATTTGGATATAAAAATACGCTTGTATTGCTTCTTTCTTAAAGTTATGGCCGTAACAGCTATCAGAATACCCAATACCCAGCAAACCGCTATAATAATGACTCTTTTCGGCTCTGTTTTTTTGGCAGGAGCAACAGGGGGTTCCAGTACCTTGAATACGGGGGTTTCCTGGTGGAGCTTAAATTTTGCCTCCTCGTATTTCTTTAATAATTCATTGTAAAATGAAGAAGAGAGGCGGTATTCAGATTCTATTCTCTCCCGTTGTACGTCGGCACTTTGGAGACGGATATCCTGGAACTGATCTGTATAGCGGGCTTTCTTTTCCTGTGTGGAATAGTATTTGCCACGGGATGCGGAAACCTGGTCTGCCAGGTAATTCACGTCCTGGCGAAGCTTTTCAGTCCGGTAACCCTTTACATATTCCATCAGGTACTCCATAGCAAATTTAGCCGTTTCTGCAGCTACAATCGGATCCGGCATCTTTGAGGATATGGTAATTACTCCTGATTTTTTATCTATTGAGGCATTTAATCTTTCTCTCAGGTTTTTGAGGCGGATTTCACTTAACCGATTGATAACAATGATTCCGTCTTCTTTAACGGGGTAAGTCGCTAACAGCTTTTCCTTGGGCTTTTCTCCTTTTTCTATTACCTCATGGTAATAGTGCTCGAAGGTCATTTCTTTATTTTCCCGTGTCCGGATCTTTATTTTAAAAAGCTCCAGGTAAAATGGAGTACTGGTGATCACGTCCGGGTAGAGGTCCGGGCGCACGGCGTCTACTCCGCCTCCGCCCATAGAATTAAGGTCAATGCCGGCTAAACTTGCCAACCCGGCAAACTGGCTTAATCCACCGGCCGCTTTACCCTGGATTTCGGGCAGGATTTTTCCTTGTGTCTTAAATTCTTCCCGGGCATAAAATGCATACATAACGCCTAACGCCGTAATTATAGATGTTATGAGAATGATCAGCCATTTCTCTTTCCAGATGAGCTTCCAAAAAGCCTGAAAATCTATTCTAACCTCTTCTTCCATCACAATACCCGTATTAAAGTTACAATCACCGCCATCATAGAAGTAATGGCCGTACTCATGGTTACAATTTCTGCCCGGCTCATTCTTTCTTTGTGTTTTGCCGGCACATGAATTTCCATTCCTTTTTCTGCCTTTGGATAGAAGCGCATCCCGAGGAAAGAGCGGGTACGGTCGGTTAAGCCGTTGGCGTAGCGTACGTACGTACGTTTTATATTGGCCGAATCGGTGAATCCACCGGCCTGCTCAATATAATTTTTGAACGAGAAGCCCGGTTCATAGGCCACAGATGTGGGGTTCTGTACCTGGCCTACCAGCCTCACCACCTGCTCTTCTTTCGGAATAACCAGGCGGTCGCCTTCTTCCAGGAACAGGTTAACGGCCGATTTCTTATTGTCGAGGGCTTTTTGCATATCAAGCGCCACCAGCTTATTGTTGCGGTAGAATTTGGCGCCTTTCAGGTATGCCTCCTTGCGCAGGCCTCCGGCGCGGTCGATCAGGTCGGAGATCCGTTCGGTTTTAGACCGGATCACGTAATGGCTGGGGTAGTTGACCTCGCCTTCTATGCTTACTGACACCTGGGGTTTGTAGTTGGCCATTGAACGGATATACACCTGGTCAAAAGGCTGCAGTGTGAAGCCTTTGTCATCAATGCTCAGGTCTTTCTGTATGGTGAGGTCATAGATCTCAACGGTAGCGTCATTGTCTTCATCGTTATAGAGCCGGCGGGCCACTTCGATCCGGTTAGGAGTGGCCCCCTCGCGGAATCCTCCTGCCAGGAAGACCAGCGAACTTACCGTCATGTTTTCATTGAAGTCGTACTCGCCCGGCTGGTTTACCTCGCCGCTGATATTGATCTTGCGGGCTTCCCGCAGCTCTACTACCGAGCGTATGATCAGCACATCCTCGCGTTTGAGTGTCACGTCTTCACCTTCGTTCAACACTTTGTTCAGATCCAGATCAAGGAATTCAGGGTCCAGGTTTTCGCGCTGGCGTTTCAGGATAGCGCGTCCGCGGAAAGCATCTTCCCGCAGCCCTTCGGCTTTTTGTATCAGCTGGGCAACGGTCTTTACACTTTCGTCAATAGCATACTCGCCCGGCCGGAACACGGCACCCATTACTTCCACCCGGTTGGTGTAACGGTCCAGGATAGCGCTGGCGTGCATCACATCGCCGTTGCGCAGCAGGAAGTCTTTCTCGGTTGTCGTATCGATATTCCGGATCTCCATTTCCTTACCTGTTTTTCTCTTCAGGGTCAGCTGGGCGGTATAGGCATTTTCCGTAAAACCACCGCTGTAAGCCAGGAGGTCGTTTACACTTTCACCGGCCTTCAGCTCGTATTTCATAGGGCGTTTCACCTCGCCCGTCACCTGCACAATGGTCTGTGATGCCGGTATGAGTATGACGTCCTGGTCTCTCAGGCCCACATCACCGGTGAGCAATCCTTTCTGGAGAAACTCATAAAGATCCAGGTGGTGAATCAGCCGGCCGTTCCGCAGCAGCTGAATGTCACGGAATGAGCCAATGCGGGTAGGCCCGCCCGACTGGTACAAAACATTGAAAAGCGTGGCCAGGGAGGAGATGGTATAGGTACCGGGGTTCTCCACTTCGCCAATAACCGTTACCTTAATGCTCTTCACTTTGGCCAGTGTGAGATCCAGGTTCAGGCTGCCGTTATTAAGCCCGGCAAACAGGCTTCCCAGCCGTTGCCTGATTTTGGCTTTGGCTTCGCTGATGGTCAGGCCGTTTACATAAATCGGGGCAAAGTGCTCCAGCTTTACGGTGCCTTCTTCGGTAACTACCAGGGTATAATCTTTGGTGGCATACCCGGTAATGCCGGCACGGAGCTCATCGCCGGCCCCCAGTACATAGCCGGGGGGAGTAGGAATGCGCAGGTTCGGCTCGAAGTTCAATGCTTTGTTTTTGAAAATCGCCGCTCCGTAAAGCTCATCCTGGACAATGGGCTGCTCGGCCTGTACCTGTACTTCTGCCCGTGTGCTGAGCTCTTCGATCTGCTTCCGTACGGTAGGACTGGGGAGCGTGTCATTGACCTGCACCATACCGCTTTTGATGCGGTTGATCCGCTCGCGAAGCTTAATAATATCGGTGTCGGTATAACCGCGGGCCTTGGCCATGGTCTCCACCTGCTCTTCGGTAAAGCCCCGGGTTTCCATTTCTTTCAGGAAAGTTTCAATCTGTTTGTCGGTCACACTCTCTACCGGCGGGAGGGTTTGTGCATGTGCAGCCGCTCCAAAAAAAACAGCCAGAAAGAGAATTTTCAGTAATTTCATGCAGTCAGTTTTCGTCAAGTAAATGTCTAAGTACCAGGGAACGCCGTAATAAAAACGGCGCAAGTTAATAAGAAATTTTCGTAATTCTGTGGCATAGACCGAGAATTACGATTGATGAGCAGGGCTGTAACCGACGGGCCGGAACCCCCTGCCTTTATCTCAGTTTTAATGTCACAATGCTCACAATTGCCAGCAGGATACCGATGATCCAGAACCGGGTAACGATCTTGGCCTCGTGGTAGCCCAGCTTCTGGTAATGGTGGTGAAGCGGAGCCATTTTCAGCAGGCGGTGCTGCTGGGCATATTCGAGCCCGTGCCTGCGCCGCTGGTATTTGAAATAGAAGACCTGGGCCATGACAGACAGGTTTTCAACAAGGAAAATCCCGCAGAAAACAGGAATAAGCAGCTCTTTTCGCAAAATAAGAGCCATGGTGGCAATCACGCTGCCCAACATCAGGCTGCCCGTATCACCCATGAATACAGAAGCCGGGTAAGAGTTGTACCAGAGGAAACCCACGCAGGCCCCCACAAATGCCGCGGAGAAAATGGCCAGCTCTCCCGAATTGGGGATCAGCATAATATTCAGGTATTCGGCAAAGATCTTGTTACCCGACAGGAAGGCAAAAATGGCCAGCGTTACCCCGATGATGGCCGAGGTGCCGGCGGCGAGACCGTCAATACCGTCAGTGATGTTGGCCGCATTGGAAACCGCAGTAATAATAAATATGCAGATCAGCACATAGGGCAACCAGCCCAGGCTTTCAGGCAGGTAGCCGGAAAGGATGTCGTAGTCAATCAGGTTATTCTTGGTAAAGGGCACGGTGGTCTGCAGGGAGGAAGTATCCACGTAAGCACCGCCTCCCGAAAACTGCCGGATGGTGACGTTCTTGTTATAATATAAGGTGAGACCCACGATCAGGCCCAGGCCTACCTGCCCGATGATCTTGAAACGCCCTTTCAACCCTTCCTTATTCTTTTTGAATACTTTGATGTAGTCATCGGCAAACCCGATCAGGCTGGTCCATACCGTAGCCACGATCAGCAGGATAATGTAAACGTTGTCGAGCCGGGCAAATAACAGTACGGGAATCAGGAGGGAGGCCAGGATGATAAAGCCTCCCATGGTAGGGGTACCTTTCTTTTCCATTTGCCCGTGAAGGCCGAGATCCCGGATACTTTCCCCGATCTGGAGTATCTGGAGCTTCCGGATGATCCGTTTTCCGTAAATAGCTGCAATTGACAGGGATACAATGATGGCTGCCGATGCCCGGAAGGAGATAAACCGCCAGACGCCGGCACCGGGCAGGTCAAACATTTTGTCGAGGTATTCAAACAGGTAGTATAGCATATTAACGGGGTAAAGAAAGTTTCGGCAAAATTAAGGGATATATTTCAGAAATCAGGCAGCCGCAACGGCCTACTTATAGGGCCCCCGTACGCCTTTGTAAAATATGGTACCCATTTTTACCACAAAATTCAGCGCATTGCTTCTGCCACCGAACGGGCGATAGTATTTTTCATACAGCGGAGTATCTGTACCGTGATAAAACGCGTACCGTTTAAGAAGCTGTAATTTGCTGACCTCCGGGTTTTGAAGTTCAAGATAAACCCGCATTTTCTTCATTTTCAGCCAAAGATCTTTGTCGTAGCTTTCACCCTTTTCCCAGAATTGCAGAATGGCCCGTTCTTCTTTCTTCCACCTTTGCAATCCTGTTGATGGTGTAAGCCGGCCGCTCAGGTATTTTCCCGTCCGGAACACCTTGTCCATTTTTACGGCTGAGGCCCATTCGCTTAGACTTTCCCCTGTTTCTTCTGACCGGCTGAGAAAGAGAGCGAAATCAAACAATTCCTTCAGCTTTAACCAGCAGCCCCTGCCGCCATGGTGGTTTAAGAGCATTTTAAAGAGGGCTTCCTCAGCAGGGAGCAAAAGCTCCTCGCCGGCAAAGTGCTGTACCGTTGCCCCTTTGAAAAAATCATCTGTGGTGATCGGGTAAATATGGTACCTTTCGTTCACACCCCAATGGAAGTCGAGGTGAAGCGGAGGCCCGGCATAGCGTTTTGTGGTAAGAGATACTTCCTGGCCCGGTGCATGGCTGATCAGCTCATCCCCGTCAACAGGCGAGTGCAGTTCATACCCGTCTGCTACCAGGAGAGCTATGGCTTTTGCAGCCTCCTGCTTATGCCGTATCACGATGTCGATGTCACCGCTTTCGCGGAAGTGTTGCCCCCGGTATATTTTCTCCGTAAAAAGATACCCTTTGTAGGGCAGGGCTTCTATCCCGGCCTCGTTCAGCAGCTTTAACAGGCGTACGGTCTCCTTCCCGTTAAGGGTGTCGCGCAGGGCCACCTGTAAGGCAAAAAGCTGCAGCCGGCGGGTCAGGGGGGCATCCATACCCGCCTTCTTCAACGCCTGGTACAGCACGGGGCGCACGGCATGATAAGTGGCCAGCCTGAGCAGGCGTTTCGGGTCACTGGCGGCATACATCTGCCGGAAGGCCGTGAGCTCCCTGTCAAGGAATACCACGGAGTAAGAAAGGAGAAGGGTATGTAGTTCCCGGGTCATTTTAAGACATGGCATTAATTTAAAACGATTCTACCTGCGCCGGCCTCTTTTTCTGCCGGGGGCCGGTTTTCCGGCCGGGGCTGATCTCCTTCCCGGTGCGGGTTTCCTGAGCGTTTGCCCTTCTACGGAAAGAAGCTCCAGCTCAATGCTGCGGCGATCCATATCGGTAGCCTTCACTTTCACTTTTACAGCCTGGCCAAAGCCGATCACCCGGCCGGTTTTCCGGCCCGTTACCCGGTAATTATCGGCATCGTACTCGTAATAGTCGTCGTTTAGGTCAGCCAGGCGTACCATGCCTTCGGCTCCCATGTCGTCGATCTCCACAAAGAGGCCGAAGTCGGTTACACCGGAGACAAGGCCGGTGAAGACCTCGTTGCGCGACTGGAAGCTCATGTATTCCACCTGCTTGTATTTGATCGATGCTCTTTCTGCTTCAGCCGCCAGCTTTTCCTGCGCAGAGCTGTGCTCGCATTTTCTTTCAAAGTCTTCTGCCGGAAGCGACTTCCCGCCGTCAAGGTAATGCTGCAGCATACGGTGGGCCATGATGTCGGGATACCGGCGTATGGGCGAGGTAAAATGGCTGTAATGGTCAAAGGCCAGCCCGAAATGGCCCAGGTTCTGCGTGGAATAGCGGGCCTTCGACATAGTGCGCACGGCCAGGGATTCCAGCACATTCTGGATGGGTTTTCCCTCAATTTCCAGCATAAGCTTATTCAGCGAGGCAGAGAGCTGCTGGGTGCTGCCCGTTTTTATGGTAAAGCCCATTTTGGCGGCAAATTTGGCAAAAGTCTCCAGCTTGGAGGGATTGGGTGGCTCATGCACCCGGTATACCATTGTGTACGGTTCCTGACCGGCCGGGGCTTTTTTGTATACCCAGGTGGCTACCTGCCGGTTGGCCAGGAGCATGAATTCTTCAATGAGCTTGTGCGCATCTTTCCTGACCTTCCGGTATATGCCCAGGGGCTTACCGGTTTCGTCGAGCTGAAACCTGACCTCGTCGGTCTCAAAATTAAATGCTCCTTTCTTAAACCGGTCGTTGCGCAGGATGTGCGCCAGGTCATTCAGCTTGTGCAGTACCGGGCTGTATACTTCGTCCGGCTTGCCGTCGAGAATCTCCTGGGCCTCTTCGTAAGCGAAACGGCGGTCAGAATGCATAATGCAACGCCCGAACCACTCACTCAGCACTTCGGCCTGCTCATTCATTTCAAAGATGGCCGAGAACACCAGCTTGTCTTCGTGCGGCCGGAGGGAACAAAGGTTATTGGAGAGCTTTTCAGGGAGCATGGGAATGGTGCGGTCTACCAGGTATACCGAGGTCGCCCGCCGGAAAGCCTCTTCTTCCAGCAGTGTGCCGGGGGTAACGTAATACGACACGTCAGCAATATGGATACCGATCTCGTAATTCCCGTTTTCCAGGATACGGAAGCTGATGGCATCGTCAAAATCTTTGGCATCGTTCGGATCAATGGTAAAGGTAAGAATGTCACGCACATCCCGGCGTTTGCGGATTTCCGTGGCGGGGATCGCCTCTTTTATTTTCCGGGCTTCGTCAAGCACGGCCTTCGGAAAATCGACCGGCAGTCCGAATTCGGCCATGATGGCGTTCATTTCAGCGTTATTGTCGCCCGACTTGCCCAGCACGGCCGTCACTACCCCGGAAGCCTGGATGCCCGGCGCCGGGAAAGTGGTGATATCGGCAATCACGAGGTCGTCAGAAACAGCCCCGAAAAGCTTATCCCTGGGAATGAAAATATTCTCGTGAAAGCCCTTGACATCAGGGCTCAGCAGGGCGTAATTTTTAAAGACTTTGATCTTCCCCACCACGTTATTCCGGGCGCGGGAGATCACCTCTACTACGCGGCCCTCGGGATTTTTATCGCCGCGGCCCTGTTTTTTGGTGATGAGCACCGACACGGTGTCGCCATCCAGCGCCCCGTTCATGTCGTCGCGGGAGACGTAGATGTCCGACTGGTTGTCGTCATACCGTACAAACCCGAAATTGGGATTGACAAAATCTACTTTCCCGGTGATCCGCCCGCTGTCGGTTTTTTCAGCCGAGAAGCGGCTCCGGCCTGCATTGTGCAGTTTGCCTTCGTCAACGAGGTCTTCCACCATCAGCCTGACAAACATTTTATCCTGCTCATCGTATACATCCAGGTGGTTGTACAGGTCATTTAAGGTATAGATACGGTCGGTATTATTTCGGAAGAAAGTCAGTATCTCATTCTTCTGAGACCTGATCTGCGATTTTTTTATTCTTTTTGTCATACAAGGAATCAAATTTAAGTATGCTCTAAAGCAAGAACCAGCAAACCAAAGGGTTGGAGGCAGGCAGAAGAGCCGGAGAACGCACTCTTTTGCGTGGATAAAAGTAACTGATTTATGGAGAAGTTCAGTTCGAGTGTCCGGATTTCATTAGAGAGGTTCTGTATTATCAACAGTTTTTCTCCGGGGTTCGTTCGTATGAAAGAAATGAGGGTATGGTCGTCAATGCCCGATTCTTCCAGGTTGGCCGGGGTGATCTGCGCCAGGGCCGGGTGGGCTTTCCGGAAGCCGATCATCCGGCGATAATGGGAAAATACGGAGCTATGGTCTTCCGACTGCACGGCAAGCGGCCGCAGGCGGAGGTCATGGCTGTAATGGCCCCTGATCCAACCGGTGCGGAAGAGGTCGTTATGCCGGTAGTTCCACAGGAAGGGCTCGCGCAGGCGCTGGTCCGGCTTTTTCCCTTCTGTGGCCAGCTCTTCGCCATAATACAGGAAAGGATTGCCCGGCAGCGTCATAAGAAGGTTAACCGCCGCCATCAGCTTCCGGGTATGGTTCTGCAGCACCGAGGCAATACGCTCCTGGTCGTGGTTACCGAGAAAAGTGGCATCTGTAAACCCGGGGTTTACGGCGCTGTAGATGCGGTAGCTTTCAAGCAGCTTGGCCACCAGGTTCCGGGTATCATGCTCGTGCAGAAGCACATCGCGTATGTCGTAACAGAGCTCAAAATTGAAGCTGGCGGTCAGTCCGCGCAGGAAAGGCGCCACCTGCTGGGGGGCAGACCACACTTCGCCCACAAGGTATACTTCGCCGAAGTCTTTTTCCAGCTCTTCGCGCAGGGCTTCCCAAAATCGGGTATTTCTTTCCGTGGGCAGCCAGGAAGGGTAGAGGTGCTTGGCGGCGTCCAGCCGGAAGCCGTAAACCCCTTTCCGCATCCAGAAGCGGGCAATTTCGAGGATTTCAATGCGGGTAGGAAGGTTTTCGAGATTGAGATCGGGCATTTCTGCGGAGAAGATGCCGTAATATTTTTCCGTATTCCCGGGAGCCTTGTGCCAGGGCTTCCGGATGGCGGTATCGGGTGTGGCATGGCGGGTGGCAAGACCCAGGTTCCGGATGATCGCCGGTGATTTCCAGATATAATAATCGCGGTAGGGACTGCCGGGCGAGCTTTGGGCCTCCCGGAACCAGGGATGCAGGCGGCTGGTATGGCTGACCACCAGGTCAAGCAGGATTTTTATTCCTTTCCTGCCGGCGGTTTCTACCAGCTCATCGAAATCGGCCATTGTGCCGTATTCCGGATCAATGCCGTAATAGTCGGTTACATCGTATTTATGATAGGAAGGAGAAGGAAATACGGGAGAAAGCCAGATGCCCTCTACGCCCAGGTAGGCCAGGTAATCAAGCTTATGAATGATGCCCCGGAGGTCACCGATGCCGTCGCCGTTGCCGTCTGAAAACGACCGTACAAAGATCTGGTAGAACAGGGCAGGTATCAATGTTCAGGAATAATTTTATGCAAAATTATCCAAATATGACCGGTTTTGGCGACTAAAGGTGAAAAAAACAGGCATGCGGTTCCAACCTTTTTCAACCGGAACGGGTCTATAGTAAAAAGGGTAAAGGGTGTAATTGAGTGGCGGGTTTCGTTAAGGGCCCGCTGCTCTAATTCTGATAATTGGTTCCGGGTGTTTAGTGACCGATAAGGAGTTATTAAACAAGTCGACTTGCCCACCCGGAACTCACTACCCGACACTCGCTATCCGGAACTAACATATACCAATGAAATAGCCATGAGCAGTCAGCTATCAGAAGTCGGGCACACCGGGTGGCGTATCACCAACCGGCCCATGAATAAGCGGTCCGCCGCTGCGGCTGATAGCTGAAGGCTGAAAGCTAAATTTTATACACATGAAAAAGATTACGTTGATCGGGCTCCTTCTGGGTGTGCTGGCATGTGCTGATTTGAGAGAAGGGATGATGGATGAGAACCTGTCGTTGAATGGGGGACCCCAGGGCCCTGCCGGTTCTGCCGGAGACTTTGCCGGTGATTACGGGTATCTGCCTGCCCGCGAGTGGAAGCTGGACGCTTACGAAACAGGCCGGGTAAGCAAAAATACGGTGCTGGAATTCAAAACCCAGCGTAACCTGGCCGGAAATTACATTCTCAGTGGCCTTGGTGCCGTTAATTTCTACGAGGCAGGATATAGCCTGACGGGGAACAATACCCTGAAAATCGTTAATCTCTCCATGACAGAGATCGGTGGCTCAAAGGAGGACATGGCCTTTGAGAAGGATTATTTCGAACGGCTGGCCTCGGTGAATGCATTTTCATTTAAAGACAACCGGCTGACCCTGAAAAACGGGAAAGGCCAGGAAATAATATTTAAGTAAGCAGATAGTGGAGAGTTCGGGGCAACAGTGTCGGTTCTTGACTACACCCGGTTCCCGACTACGCTCGAACTGACAGAGGGTACCCTTACCCGGAACTAATATATTTTATGAAATAGCCATGAGCAGTCAGCTATCAGAATTCGGGCACACCGGGTGACGTATCACCAACCGGCCCATGAATAAGTGGTCCGCCGCTGCGGCTGACTGCTGATAGCTGAAGGCTGAAAGCTAAAATTTTATACACATGAAAAAACTAACATTATTCATCTCCCTCGCGGTATTCACCGCCTGTACGGATAAGCATGTTCCGGAGGCGGCCAGTGTGAACATACCGGCCGGGTTTTCGGCAAAAACCACCTCGTTTGCCATGGATTTCTGGAAAACCTACGAACAGGAAAACGGGGGAAGCTATTTCCTTTCCCCGCTGAGCCTGAATATAGCGCTGGGAATGCTGGTGAACGGCACGGAGGGAGAAACCCGGGAGGAGATCCGGCAGGTGCTGGGCTTTAGTAACGCTGACCTGGCCGACATGAACATTTCGTATGCCGAGCTGATCGATAAGCTGCCCCGGGTAGACCCGGCGGTGACCAATACCACGGCCAGTTCGGTATGGTATGAGAAAGACTTTACCGTAGAAAACGCGTATCTCGAAACGCTGAAGAAGAGCTTTAACGCAGGCGTTTATGCCGAAAATTTCAGTGATCCCGCCACGGTAGATAAGATCAACCGCTGGGCGGCCGCGCAGACCAATGATAAGATCAGGCAGGTACTGGAGAAAATTGAGCCGCACCAGGTACTGTTTCTGTTGAATGCACTTTACTTCAAAGGCGACTGGACCGAGAAGTTTGACGAGAAGAATACGGTGAAGGCGCCTTTTTACGGAGCCACCCGTGAGGTCAGCCAGGACTTCATGTCTGTGCAGAAGGATTTCGCCTATACCGAAAACGGGTCGTTCCGGATGGTGGAGCTGCCTTACGGGAATGAAAAATATGCCTTTATTGCCATGCTGCCGGTAAAAGGTACCGCTGATGAGATGATCAGGAACCTGACCCGGGAGCAGTGGGATGCGGCACGGGCCGGCCTGGTGAAGCAGAAAGTAGCCGTAACCTTACCCAGGTTCAAAATGGAGCTGAGTAAAAACCTGACGGGTGTGCTGCAGGCTATGGGTATGAAGAGGGCATTTACCGACAGGGCAGAGCTGGGCGGCATATCGAAGTCGGGCCGGCTGTTTGTAGACTTTGTAAAGCAGGATACCTACCTGTCGGTAGACGAGAAAGGATCAGAGGCAGCAGCGGTTACCAGTATCGGCGTCGGGGTTACTTCTGCGCCCATGTATACGGTTTTCCGTTGCGACAGGCCCTTTACATTTGCGATAGTGGAGAAGACTTCTGACACCATCCAGTTTATAGGAAAGGTGAATGATGTGGAGTAGGGATGGTGTCAGCCCTTCTCCGCTTCGTAAATTTTTGCATCTACCAGGAACCGGAACCAGAAGCCTTGCAGGAAATGAAAGATAAGGCCTTCTTTCCCGTCTCTGAATCCCATTTTCAGGAAGTAGCGATAGCCGAAATACAGGAATACCCGCCAGAATTTCGGATAGGAATAGTATTTAAGCCGCTGGTACCGGCGAACCTCCATGGGGTTCCCGTTCTTATCGGCTTTAACGGTTTTTTCGTTGACTTCCTGCAATAGCCGGATGGCATCCTGGGCTTCTAAGGTAGCCCATTTGTTGTGGCGGGCCGTGAAGGTGGTGAGCGATTCGGTGATGATATCGATCACGTTGCCTTTCAGCACTATCGCCTCTCCTTCAATAACAAAATGCTGGTCGTATTCTTTGTGCTCACAGTAGCCGAAACCCTTCCGGAAGATAATGCCGTGATAGACGGGATAATGTCCGCCGTGCCGGATCCACCGGCCGAGGAACATGGTCTGGCGTGAAGCCATAAACCCGTTTATTCCCACGGAAATTCCCTTGCTGAAGTGCGCAATGAGCTCTTCTCTGAGCTCAGGGGTTACGCGGTGGTCGGCATCCAGGTTCATGATAAATTCATTGCGGATAGCCACATGTTCAAAGGCCCAGTTCCGCTGTACCGAATAGTTCACAAATTCGTGCTGATGCACCTGCACACCGGGGTAACGGCTGATCAGGTCCAGGGTGGCATCAGTGGAATACGAATCAACAACGATTACCTGGTCTACCCACGAAACCAGGCTGTCGAGACATTCAACGATGTTTTTTTCTTCATTGAAGGTCAGAATGATGGCAGTTAAAGGAATTTTCATGCCGTGCAAAGTTCCGAAAAAAAGTGTATTTTTCTCACGGAAAGGGGTAATTTCTCACAGATTGTAAGGCTTTGGAAAAAGGGAAAACATTTGACCACTTCGTGGTCACTGTACGACTTTTTGGACACCCCTGTTCTGAAAAAGCAGCTGTCAGATGGAACCACACAGATTCTTAATAGCTATCAGCCGCGGCGGGAGGTATATCTCCGGGAGTGCCCGGTTTCTAATAGCTGATAGCGGAAGGCTGACAGCTTGTGGGAGAAATCCAGGTAGATTTTATCCGTGAGAAATTTTGGATAACTAAACGAAAACCGGTACCTTTGCATTTCCAATTGAGGAACGGTTTCGTGGCCGAGAGGCTAGGCAGAGGTCTGCAAAACCTCGTACAGCGGTTCGAATCCGCTCGAAACCTCGAAAAGCAGGCTTTAGGGCCTGCTTTTTGCGTATACAGGGCATTCGGAAATTTCCGGAAACGGCTTAAACAACAAAGCCCGGTGACCTGCCCGGGAAATAAATAAACCTGAAGAGGGAATGTTTTTGAAGAGCGGAAGACGGGTCTCGAACCCGCGACCTTAACCTTGGGAAGGTTACGCTCTACCAGCTGAGCTACTTCCGCGTATTGAAACGGCCGGTGAACGGCATTTTGTTCAGTACCGGGGACGGGAATCGAACCCGTACGAGGGATAAGCCTCACAGGATTTTAAGTCCTGCGTGTCTACCAGTTCCACCACCCCGGCCTCTGTTTTACAGAACACAGACAAAAAAAGCTCCCATTTTCATAGGAACTTTCCTGCTGTTGGAGCGGAAGACGGGTCTCGAACCCGCGACCTTAACCTTGGCAAGGTTACGCTCTACCAACTGAGCTACTTCCGCATTTCGGAGAATCTCTCCCGTTCAATGTGGGTGCAAAGATAGAAGGAGTTTTTTTTCTGTCAAAATTTCTGAACAAAATTTTATCAGTTTCTTCAATTCAATCACTAATATTGTACTCAGTTATGACAAGAGAAGCAGACTTTTCAAAAGGGCTGGTACCGGCCATTGTTCAGGATCACCTTACGGGTAAGGTACTTATGCAGGGATATATGGATGCAGAGGCCCTGCAGCATACCCTGAGCACCGGGAAGGTAACTTTTTTCAGCCGGTCGAAAAACCGGCTCTGGACCAAAGGAGAGACCTCCGGAAATTACCTTACCTATATAAGTCACGCGGTAGATTGTGACGGCGATTCTCTCCTGATCCAGGCGCAACCCGCCGGACCGGTGTGCCATACCGGAGCCGATACCTGCTGGGAGGAACAGAATACAGGGAAGGTGGCGTTTATACGTTACCTAACCGGGATTATCCGCGACAGGAAGCTCAATCCTTCCGGGCAGTCGTATACCGCTTCTCTTTTTGCAAAAGGAATCAATAAAGTTGCCCAGAAAGTGGGCGAAGAGGCGGTAGAGCTGGTCATCGAGGCAAAAGACCATCATAAAGACCTGTTTCTCGGGGAGGCTGCCGACCTGCTTTTTCACTATCTTGTGCTATTGGAAGCCAAAGAGGTGGAGCTGGATGAAGTACTGGATGTTTTAATTAAACGACATAGCTCATGATCAATTATGCAATACGCCTCGTGCTGACCGGGGCGCTGGTTTACCTGATGCCCAAATTATTCAGCGGCATTACGGTAGATACCCTGACCACAGGGGTTATTGTGGCTTTCGTGATGAGTATCCTGAATACGTTTGTAAGGCCGTTGCTCGACCTTATTTCGTTTCCTATTACTTTCCTGACGCTGGGGCTTTTCTCCCTGGTCATCTCGGTGGCCGTGGTGTATCTTTGTACATACCTGGTAGACGGCTTCCGGGTGAGCGGTTTCTTCACCGCCCTGATATTCAGTTTTCTTTTATCTATTGCCAACAGTATTGTGGGCAGCTTCCAGGATTAGTTATGAAGCCAGGATTTTTCGTACTCGTTTTTTCTCTTTTTCTCACCGGGTGCTCCTATTCTGACCCCCTGGAAATTCCCGGGCTGGACGGGGCCGCTTTCAAAGCCGACCGGGCCGGATGTAACGGTGCGCGTGAGCGGCAGATTGAGCTTCTGAAAGAGAACAAAGACCGTTTCCTGGGCATCTCCGAGAACGAGATTGCCAAGGCTATCGGCCGGTATGACTACCAGGTGCTGGACAGGAAGAACGAAAAGATTTTTGTGTATTACCTGGAGCCGGGCCCTCAGTGTGAGCAGATACAGGAGCCTACCAACGCCGAAAGCCTGGTGCTTTACCTGAATGCCGTAAAGCTGGTAAAAGAGGTGATGATCCGGAAAGGCGGACATGTTGTGGAACAATCAAATTTATAAGTTTTATGCGCAAAGCAGAAATGGTAACCGACAAGGGTACCTTACTCATTGAATTTTATGACGATGACGCCCCTTTGGCGGTGCAGAATTTTATTGACCTGTCAAAGAAAGGGTTTTACGACGGGCTGAAGTTTCACCGGGTGATACCGGGGTTTGTGGTGCAGGGCGGATGCCCTGACGGAACCGGTGCCGGCGGACCGGGCTATACCATCCCCTGTGAGCTGGACGGCACCCGGCAATACCATGACCGGGGAGTGCTTTCAATGGCGCACCGGGGAAGAAATACGGGGGGATCGCAGTTTTTTATCTGCCATAACCGCCAGAATACGGCTCACCTCGACAGGAACCACACCTGTTTCGGAAAAGTAGTGGAAGGACTGGATATCATTGACGAGATCCGCCAGGGCGATACGATTCAGAAAGTAACCGTTATTGAACCGGAAACCGTATAGGCGGTTTTGCGTTCTTTGGTTATGTTGGGTTCCCGGCTTCGCCCGGTTCTCGACTACGCCCGCCTGGTTCCCGACTACGCCCGGTTCTCGACTACGCTCGAACTGACAGGTAGCGCTCGTGGCTTGTCAGTTCGAGCGTAGTCGAGAACTTAAAGCCTGACCCCGAAGCTGAACGCCTGCATGTCTTTCGGAATGGCCTGATTGCTCCGGAAGAGCTCGCTCAGGTCGTAGCGGAAAAACAGCGCAGCCCCGTTTTTATGCCCTATTTCAGCGGTGAGCCCGTATTTCAGGTCGTTCAGACCCAGTGACTCGTTGTATTTCTCTTTGCTCTTGCTGTCTTTGTAGACCACTTTGGTATACCCGCCGATGCGGTATCCCACATACCCGCCCACACCCAGCCGGAAACGCTCTTTTTTAAGCCCGATGTTCAGCAGAACGGGGAAATTCACATGCGGTACCACGAACTTGCTTTTCGACAGGGGCTTGCTGCTTTCGGTAAACAGGGCCTGGCCGTTTTCGTACTGCAGGGTATGGCTGTTGATCAGCATAAAGTTATGCCAGGCAAACTCGGGTCCGTAGCTCAGCACCAGGTGCGTTCTTTTGGTGTTGGCCAGGGTGGCATTTCCCCGGAAGGAGAGGGCCACGTATCGTGAGGGCCATACCCGCAGCTCGCTCAGGTTATCCGGGCTGATATCGGCCTGGCCGGTATAGCTGTTCAGGCCCAGGTAGATGGCGAAGTCGGTTCGTGAAAAAAAGCGGCCGCTGTAGTAATTCCGGGAAGGCCCCGAGCCGTCAGCAGAGATCTGTACGTCGAAATCTCTTTTGGGTTCGTACGAGACGATCTCATCGTCAGGTATTGCACCGGGGAGGTTCCGGGTAGTGACCGTGATGCGGTCGCCGCTGCGGCTCACCGTTACGAGGGTGTCCCGTGTATTCCGGCTTCTTTCAAGAAACACCCAAACCCGCTCTCTTTCGGTTGAATCCACATCAAAGGCCTTCAGCACATGATGGATGTTCAGTGTGCGCGGGTAGACCACATTCACAGATTTGTCGCTTTTTACCTTGATCTTTTTGTGAAAGACGTTGTCGTTATACTCGATAATAGTAGTATCTGACTGAAAAGCAAACCCTTTGGCGCTTAACAATAACAAGAGGAACAATAGCTTTTTCATATTAATTTACCTGAATATTTCTTTGAATTTGTGAAACCCTTCTTTGATCTGGCGGGATTCATTGGCCAGCAGACCGTTTTGGTTATGGGCTAAAGTGGTAGCTGCCGGTTTAATTCCTGCCCGGTCAAGGTCAGGTCTGTCGCCGTTAGCTACGTATTTCACCTCCCGGACCACCTTCACCAGCAGGGGCGTGGGCTTCTCCGGTGCCTCTGCGAAAGAAGAGGTTTCGGGGATTTCCAGATCCAGCGGGCTGTGGGTATCCAGTATGGCAAAGTCTGTGAGATCGGGGTTATGGTACCGGTAACTGATCTCGGGGTTCAGGCTTTGCAGGTCTGAAAGAAGCTTTTTAGCAGGCCGGGGAGCGTTTTGTTCCTCCGCCAGGCCGGGAGAAGGTTTTGCAGCAGGCATCCGCACAGGGGCCGGTGATGAAGACACCGCTGAAGGAGGGGTTTCCCGTACCTCTTCTTCCTGTTCCTGTTGTATGCCGGTTTCTGCCGGTGCGGTGGCTGTCTCCTGCCCGGTGATTATCTCATCGGTGGTTTTCGGAAGCACAGCGGTACTATCGGCCTTCATGACGTTCTCGTTCAGGTGTAAATAGAACAGGAAGCCCAATGCGACCAGTACGGCGGCTGCCGTGGCAAAATATTTGCCGGGCCGTTTTTCTTCTTTTTGAGGGGAGAGCTGCTCCAGCCTGCTGCGGAAGAGCTCATTGGCCCGCTCGGAAGGTGTTATTTCCAAGTCTCTCAGTTTTTTCGAAAAATGTTGATCCATCATCCTTAAAAATTAGAGGTTAACTGTAATTCATTTAATCGTTCCTGCAGAACGGCCCGCGCCCGGCTGAGCTGGGATTTGGACGTTCCTTCTGAAATGCCCATCAATTCGGCGATCTCGGCGTGTGAATATCCTTCAATGGCATAAAGGTTAAACACAGTACGGTAGCCGGAGGGCAGCTCATGAATCAGCCGCAGGAGGTCTTCTGCTTCCAGGAGGCTTTCGGTACTCCCGCTGGCCTGATGCGCTTCTTCTATCCCTGTTTCCAGCATTTTGTTGCTTCTCAGGTAACCCAGCGCCTGGTTGACCACCAGTCTTTTGCTCCAGCCTTCAAAGCTTCCCTGGAAATCAAACTGGCTGCTTTTTTCAAAAATCCGCATCATGCTTTCTACCATGACATCTTCAGCGGCCATGCGATCTTTGATATACCGGCAGCAGATAGCGAGAAATTTCCCGGAATACTTTTCATAGAAAGCACGCTGCGCGTTTCCGTCACCCCGGATGATCGCCCGGGCCAGGTCATGCTCTGTTTTGAAAAGAGGTAATATTCTTGCCATAAAACTGGTTTTCATATATAAGATGCGGAAACCGGGGACCGGGGTTGCACTGCCGGGTAAAATATTTTTAAGTTTAAAGGTAAAAGCTAAAAGGTAAAAGTGGTGGAACATTCTTTAATAATTAAATACGAAATGTACCCTGACTTTTAGTTTTTCACTTTTAGTTTTTCACATCTTCCCTTGAAACTCCACTATCTTTGCACCATCATGACCATTTTAGATAAAATAATAGCGAATAAGCGGATTGAGGTAGCAAAAGCGAAGGCAGAAGTGCCGGTAGAAGCCCTGAAAACATCTGCCGGTTACCACCGGCCCACCCTGTCGCTGAAGCAACGCTTACAGGAAGAAGCCGGCATCATTGCTGAATTCAAGCGGAAATCGCCTTCCAAAGGAGAGATCCATCCGGGGGCATCTGTTGAGACCATTGTGCATGATTACGGCATAAATGGTGCCGCAGGGGTCAGCGTGCTGACCGATACCGTTTTTTTCGGAGGAAGTAAGGAAGACCTGGTAAAGGCCCGGCAGGCCAACCCGTTCACTCCTTTGCTCCGGAAAGATTTTATGGTGGATGAATACCAGCTGCACGAAGCACGGGCGTGGGGGGCAGATGTGATCCTGCTGATTGCGGCCAACCTTACACCGGAGGAAATTCTGCACCTTAGCCGGAAAGCAAAGGAGCTGGGCCTGGAAGTGCTGCTGGAGATTCACGATAAGGAAGAGCTGGACCGGAGTCCGCTGGACTTTACCGACATCATAGGGGTGAATAACCGGAACCTGAAAAACTTTGCCGAGAACAATGTAAATGCTTCGCTGAACCTGGTCAGGTATTTACCGGAGAACCTGGTAAAAATATCGGAAAGCTGTATCAGCCGGCCGGAAACCGTGCAGGAGCTGGCGGCAGCGGGTTACCGGGGCTTCCTGATGGGAGAAAACTTTATGAAGACCGCTAACCCCGGCGAAAGCCTCAGAACGTTTATTGAAGAAGTAAAAAACAGGAAACAGAATTGAAAATCAAGGTGTGCGGCATGCGGGATGCCGGGAATATCCGTGATGTGGCGGAACTGGCCCCCGATCTGATGGGATTTATCTTTTATGACCGCTCGCCGCGGTACGTGGGAGAAGATTTTGTTATGCCCGCATTACCGGATACGATAGGAAAAACCGGGGTTTTTGTCAAAGAGCCGCTGGAAAATGTGCTCCGGCTGGCCCGGCAATACGGCTTAAGCTACGTGCAGTTGCACAGCGATGAAACACCGGAATATTGTGCGGAGGTCAGAAAAAACGGGCTGAAGGTGCTGAAGGCCTTTGCCGTAGACGCGGCCTTTGATTTTGAGCCGCTGAAAGCTTTTGAAGGCCAGGCAGATTATTATTTGTTTGACACCAAAGGCGACGGTTACGGAGGGCACGGTATTGCTTTTGACTGGCATATCCTGGATAAATATACCCTGGATACCCCGTTTTTTATAGCCGGCGGCATCTCTAACCGTACTATCGGGAAGCTGCTGCAATATGAGCATCCCCGGTTTAGCGGAATTGACGTAAACAGCAGGTATGAAATTTCACCGGGGGTGAAAGACAGGGAGGCGCTGGAGGAAATGTTTGTTAAGTTAAAAGTGAAAAACTAAAAGTTGCGGTACATTCAATTTATATACTGCCCTGTTCCATAACTTGTCACTTTTAGTTTTTAACTTTTCACTAATTTACGGCTTCGTAAAAATCGGTAGAGCTAACATACAAGGAGATGACAAAATATACAGTAAACGAGCGTGGGTATTACGGCAACTTCGGGGGGGCATTTATTCCTGAAATGCTTTATCCGAATGTGGAAGAGCTGAGGCAGAATTACCTGAACATCATGAACGACCCTGGCTTCCAGGCAGAATTCAGGCGTCTGCTGAAAGATTATGTGGGCAGGCCCACGCCTTTGTTTCTGGCGGAAAGACTTTCGGAAAAATACGGTACCCGGGTATATTTAAAGCGGGAAGACCTGAATCATACCGGTGCACATAAGGTAAACAATACGCTGGGGCAGATCCTGCTGGCCGGGCGACTGGGCAAGAAGAAGATCGTGGCAGAAACCGGTGCCGGGCAGCACGGCGTAGCTACAGCCACCATGTGTGCCCTTAAAGGACTGGAGTGCATTGTGTATATGGGAGAGGTAGATATTGAGCGCCAGGCACCCAATGTGGCCCGGATGAAGATGTTGGGCGCAGAGGTAAGGGCGGCCCGAAGCGGATCAAGAACATTAAAAGATGCGACCAACGAAGCCATGCGCCACTGGATCAATAACCCGGTGGATACCCATTATATCATTGGATCAGTAGTAGGGCCACATCCGTACCCGGATATGGTGGCCCGGTTTCAGTCGGTGATCTCCGAAGAAATCAGGACACAACTGAAAGAACAAACGGGCTCGGAAACTCCTGACTACGTAGTTGCCTGTGTAGGCGGCGGCTCCAATGCGGCCGGTGTTTTCTATCATTTCCTCGACGACGAACCGGTCAAAATTGTGGCAGCAGAAGCGGCAGGGCTGGGTGTTAAGTCGGGAAAATCAGCGGCAACCACCTTCCTGGGAAAACCGGGGATTCTTCATGGCAGCAAGAGCCTTTTGATGCAGACCGATGACGGGCAGGTCGTAGAGCCGCATTCGGTTTCGGCAGGACTGGATTACCCGGGCATAGGGCCGCTGCACGCTCACCTCTGGGAAACCGGCCGGGCAAAATTTATGGCCATCACCGACGAGGAAGCCATGCAGGCCGGTTTTGAGCTGGCCAGGCTGGAAGGGATCATCCCGGCGATAGAGTCGAGCCATGCGCTGGCGGCCCTGGCGTATCTGCATGCAGATCCTTCTGAAAAAGTGGTTATCGGGCTTTCGGGCAGGGGCGATAAAGACCTGGCTACGTATATGAAGTGGATGGGATGAATCAGGGAAGAATTCTTTTCCCTAAATCTCTTGCAGAATGGTGAATCATTAAGATGTGAACTTCACGGGAAGAGACGATTCTATATATAATTCTGTAATTCCCCTCAATGATCTCTCTGATGGTGGGGTCACTAAAATCTTCGACGATTTTGCCGGAAAAGAAGTATTTTCGGAGTATTTTAGTCCTGTTAACGATTCTTTCTACCTGTAGTCTGGCGTATCGTTTAGAGTCTTTTGCTATGTATTCAAAGATATTGTGTAAATCTGTTTGGGCGGATTTTAGCCATTTAATTCGAACCATTTTTCCATTTGCAGTTTCAGTGTGTGTTCGTCAATAGTATCATTTTGTAAAGATTCGTTGATTCTGGATTCAAGTTTTTGAACAAATAGAAGCCGCTCAATAAGCTCATCAATAGAAAGCTCATCAGGAAACTGGTCAATATATTCGCGAAGCTTTTCTTTGGTTATCATTAATGCGCGCATTTTGTATATGCAAGTTACAAAAGAAAACAAATTACCAACCTTCTAAAATCGCAGAAATTCTATAAATTGCTTGAAATATTGGTAATATCTTGCTAAAAAACCTTTTATTACGTGGTCCCGCCTGGGTCACCACGCTTTTTGCTGCCGTGGCGGCTTTCAGCACCTACCTGTGCTTTTACCCGTTCAGGCGGGCATATACTGCGGCTACTTATGATGACCTGTATTTTTGGGGTGTGCACTTCAAGATCCTGATTATCACGGCGCAGGTGCTGGGCTTTGCCGTTTCAAAGGGTATCGGCGTAAAGATCGTGTCGGAGATGAAGCCGCAGCACAGGGCCAAAGGGCTCCTGGTGTTTACCGGTATTTCACTGCTCAGCATGTTCCTCTTCTCCATCACCCCGGCGCCCTATAACCTGGTTTTTGTGTTCATTGCCAGCCTCCCGCTGGGATTATTCTATGGGGTGATCCTGGGTTTCCTGGAGGGGCGGAAGAGTACCGATATCCTGGTGGCAGCGCTTACGGCATCGTTTATTGTAGGATCGGGGTTTGCCAAAACGGTGGGAAACTGGGTGCTGGAAAACCTGACCACCGATGAATTCCGGATGCCTTTCCTGGCCGATGTGATCATGTACGGCCCCTTGCTGATTTGTGTAGGATTCCTGGCCCAGGTGCCCCCTCCGGGCGATGCCGATAAGCGTGACCGGGCCGAGAGGCTGCCGATGAGCCGGGAGGAGCGGAAAAACTTCATGAAGGAGTTCGGGCTGGGCATGGTATTGTTTGTGGTATCGTATTGTATTCTTACCGCCTACCGCGAATTCAGGGATAATTTTATGCCGGAGATGTTCCAGGAGCTGGGCTTTTCGGGTAAGCCGGAGCTGTTTACCCAAACCGAGATTCCTATTGCCGTGGCAATCCTGCTGATTATGGGAGCCATGCAGCTGGTAAAAAACCACCGGAGAGCATTCAATATCATCCAGGGGCTCCTGCTGCTGGGAGCGGTAATTATTGCGGCGGCCACATTTTTATTCCAAACCGGAAGCATGAGCGCTATTGTATGGCTGGTGGCAGTGGGTTTCGGGGCTTACCTGGCCTATTCCATGTGTAACAGCATCTATTTTGAGCGCATGCTGGCCAGCTTTAAGTATGTAGGCACGGTAGGGTTTATGATCACTCTGGCCGACTATTATGCGTATTTCGGTAGCCTGGGTGTATTGTTTTATAAGAATTTTTTTCAGCATTCCATCTCCAACCTGAATTTCTTTATCGCTATTTCGTATGCGGTGAGCGCAGTGTATTTTGTGCTGGTGTTGTTTTCGGTAGGGTATTTCAGACGGAAGAGCAAAGAGAACCCTACCTCGGCGATTTCAGGATAGTCAGCTTCTTTTTCAGCAGGGCACGCTTGCTTTCTGAAATTTCAAGGGGCATGCTCTCTCCTTCGAGAAACAGCTTTGAACCCCGGATCTCCACCAGGTAGTCTTCATTAATGATCACCGACTGGGTTATGCGAAGGAAATTTGCCGGGTCCAGCAGCTTCTCAAAGTATCCGAGGTTTATACTGCTCATGATGGGTTCAGGCCGGCCTTTGATGTGTATAATGGTGAAGTTCTTGTTGGCGTGCAGGTAGATCACCTCCTTCAGATTAACCCGGTAATAAGTGCCCCGGTCGTAAACAAAGAAGCTCCCGGGTTGTTTTTGCGGTATTTTTTTGCCGGCCAGCTCTACCTGGTAAACCAGGTCTTCGTCGCGGAACGGCTTGGTCAGGAACGCAGAAGCCCCGTTTTCAGTAGCTTTCAGGAAGGTCTCGCGATCGGTTTTCCCGGAGAGGAATACTACCGGGATCTGGGCATTGATCTCTTTGATCACTTCTACACCGCCCATCGAAGCATCGCCCAGCTCAATGTCCATGATGATTACTTCCGGGAAGTGCTCGTTTATGGCGTTTATGGCTTCAGGAACGGTAGCAGCCACACCGGCCACCTCATGGCCGGCCCGGGTCAGGCATTTCCGGATGGATTCGGCGGTAAGGATGTGGTCTTCAACGATTAATATTCTCATGGATAAAAACGTTTACCTGTTATGAACAAGATAGTATTTAGCTTCATGTTTTAAATATAACAGTTTTGATTCTGCCATTCATTTCAAATACCGTACCTTCCTCAAAATAGAACCGGTAGCTACCCTGCATCTGTTTGACCAGCAAATCTACCAGGTATAAGCCGAAGCTCCGGCCTGAAGCTTGGGCCGGGCTGGTGCCGTTATCACGGAAAGTGAGCTCCAGGCGCTCACCGGATAGGCTCATCCGGATACTAAGTACAGGGTCAGGGGTGCCTTTAAAGGCATATTTACAGGCATTGGTAGTGAGCTCGGTGATGATGAGGTTCAGCAGGAGGGCATCTTCGGCGTGAATCTCAGCGGCGGGCAGGTCATATTGTGTTTTTACGTGCGTCAGGTTAAAGGCCCTGAGGCTGTTGTCTACGACTTCCGGGATCATTTGAGAAAGCGTTACACTCACCAGCTTATCTCCCGAATACAGCTTTTTCTGCAGGGCGGCAACAGACTGGAGCAACAGCTTGCTTTCGCCGAAAACCGTTTTGGCCTCGTGGATATCCAGCTCTTCTGATTTGAGGGTGAGCAGGTCTGATACGGCCTGCAGGTTATTATTGAAGCGGTGGTTCTGTTCCTGCACCAGGAGGGCATTCTGCCGGCTGATCTGCCGGTTTTTGCGGTTAAGGAGAAAGAGCAGGACCACGGTAGCACCCAGGAGCAGGATAGAAAGTGCACCAAAGAAGAGGATTTTGTCCTGGAGCCGGCCTTTTTCCCGCTGAAGCTTCAACTCCATTTCTATCAGCTCTTTGGCAAGGGTCTCCTGCCCGGTCTTGAAGCTTTTCTCCAGGTCGCTGATCTCCCCGTTTCTTTCCCGTACCAGGAGAGCATGGTCTTTCTGCCTGAGCTCTTTCAGAAGGGAGTACGCTTTCTGAAAATTACCGGATGCCTCATAGTAGTCAATATAGGTCATCAGAATACTTTTTTCCAGAAGCGGACTGAAGGAGATACGGCTATAGGCCTCTTCTGCAGCGGCAATCTGCGCCCGGGCTTTTTCGAGGTTACCTTCCCGGGCGTAGCGCTGAGCCAGGTTAAGGTGCGCCACCGTTTTCACTGAGCTTTTTGCAAGCTCAGGCCCGATTTTTTCCGTTTCCTTCTCCAGGCCGGCCGTAGGCATGTCTTCTTTAAACAATTTTATAGTCTCCAGAATTAAGGCGCTCCTCCCTTCGGGCCGGGCATATTTTTCAGCTTTGGCCTGGTAACAGGCAGCGCTGTCTTTGTTAAGATACGGGTTGAACGCCATGGTTTCGTTCAGGTGAGGGTAAGGAAAGGCCCGGGGAGAATAGAAAAGCGATAATGACCAGTACGCCTCGGCCATTGTGTCCTCATCTTGGGTAGCTTCAGCCGCCCGGATTCCTTTTTTAAAATAGGTAAGGGCTTCTTCGTAATTTTTAAGGAGCAGCTCATTCTGGCCCAGGCGGAGATAGAGGCGGGTGAGCTCAAACCCGGGTTTTCCTGTTTCCAGTATGGACAGCGATTTTAAAAACCAGAGGCGCGCTTTCAGGTAATTATTCGGAATACTCATCTCTATTTTTCCGTAGAGGTAGTACGCTTCGGCCAGCAGCAGGGAATCATTTTTAAGAATGGCCTTGCGGTGAACCCGGTTTGCCCATTCTTTTCTCTCTTCCACCGTTTTGGGGGTGTTCTGTGCAGAAGAAGGAAAGACCGTAAAAAAGAGCAAAAAGAGTATGAGCCTGAACATCCTATGGAACGGGTAAAATGAGTAGCTTATCAAAAGTACCGATTACCGTGAATATAGCCTAATACAGGCACCATATTTTCTAAGAGCGGGCAGGACGACGGTATTTGTCCGGCAAAAGCAGGCGTTCATCCGGGATTTTCCACAACAGGGCCCCGGCCGGTTGATTTTTGCGCAAATAAAGTTCAGATTTGTGGAATAGCTGGAATATCTGTTCGGCGGCCTGGTGGCCGACCCGAAAAAATATAAACAGACCCCTATCCACTAATCAATTCCCGGACTCCGGCAGGGAGAATTCCGGCCCTGAAGGGGGCCTGGGCGAAGTTCTGCCAGAGTAGGAACGCGCCGCGCGGCGTGTTCCTGCGGGAGGAGGCCTGTTCTTACCGGTTAAAGAGGCTTTCTACAAAGGCCATCTTGTTAAATACCTGCAGATCTTCCATTTTTTCACCTACACCGATGTATTTCACCGGGATTTTGAATTCGTCCGATATCCCGATCACGACTCCCCCTTTGGCGGTGCCGTCGAGCTTGGTGATGGCCAGCGAGTTCACGTCGGTTACCCGGGTAAATTCACGGGCCTGGATCACGGCATTCTGGCCGGTGCTGCCGTCGAGAACAAGCATTACTTCGTGGGGCGCTTCGGGCAGCACTTTCTGCATGACCCGTTTGATCTTGCCCAGCTCGTTCATCAGGTTAACCTTGGTATGGAGACGGCCGGCGGTGTCAATGATGATGACGTCGGCTCCTTTTTCCACCCCGGTTTTAACGGCATCATAAGCTACAGACGAGGGGTCGGTATTCATGCCGTGGTCTATAACTTCCACGCCCACGCGCTCTCCCCAGAGCTTCAGCTGGTCTACCGCCGCGGCACGGAAAGTATCTGCTGCGCCGAGCACCACTTTCTTCCCGTTTTGGGTGAAGTTATGGGCCAGCTTGCCAATGGTGGTGGTTTTGCCTACGCCGTTTACGCCTACTACCATGAGTACGTAGGGTTTGGGCAGGTCTTCGGTCTCAAAGCTGTTGGTGACATCGCGGGAGTTGTTTTCCTGGAGCAGGGCGGCTACTTCTTCCCGCAGGATACGGTCAAGCTCGGCCGTAGAAGCATATTTATCGCGAGCCACCCGGGCTTCAATACGCCGGATGATCTTCACGGTGGTTTCCACACCTACGTCAGAGCTGATGAGAATTTCTTCCAGCTCATCCAGCACTTCTTCGTCTACTTCCGACTTGCCTGCAATGGCTTTGGTGAGCTTATCGAAGATCCCGGTTTTGGACTTTTCCAGTCCTTTATCTAAAGATTCTTTTTTCTCCTTACTGAAAAAATCAAAAAAACCCATTATTCGTTAAATTGAATTTAGTACAAAAGTATTCAGTTTAAACCACAAAGTCATAGGAGCCCTATAAGAAATTCAATTATAAAAACTTATAGGGCTCCTATGACTTTGTGGTTCAGACCTTACTTCTTGTCTTTCACCGCCGGTTTTACCTGCGCGTTTTTGTCTTCCACTTTTTTGCCGTCTTCGAGGCGTTTGGAGACTTCAATGAACGGCCCGGTGATCACCTGCTCGCCTGCTTTCAGGCCGGAAGTAATCTCGATGTTCCCGGTGGTGATATCGGTGATGCCGGTGGTTACTTCCCGCTTTTTGGCCACACCGTTCTCGTTTACGAAGACAATCTCTTTCGGTTTTTCTACCTTGGCGTGGTCTTCGGTGACGGCTCCGAAGCGCTCGTTATCTTCGGGTTGCTCTGTCTTCTGAACGCGGGTGGTCACCGCTGAGATCGGGATGGTCAGCACCCCGTTTTTCTTTTCGGTAATGATATCTACCGTAGCGGTCATGCCCGGTTTGAAGGGATATTTTTTACCGAGAGAGTGGTCTACCAGGTCGCGGTAGGATTCAGGCAGGATCTTGATCCTTACCTCAAATTCGGTCACCGATTCGGTGCTGTTGCTGGCGGTGGCCGTGAGTGATCCGCCTGAACCGATGGCGGTGTTGGCCACCCGGGTTACTATTCCTTTGAATTTCTTATTCTGGTCGCTGTACGCATCTACATCTACAATAACGGTATCGCCCATATCTACCCGGATGATGTCGTTTTCATTCACATTTACCCGTACTTCCATGTTGTTCAGGTTGGCGATACGCAGCAGCTCGGTACCGGCCATCTGGGAGGTCCCCACTACTCTTTCTCCCAGCTCTACGGCCAGCTTGGAGACAATGCCGCTCACGGGAGCGTATATATTGGTTTTCCGGAGGTTTTCCGATGCATCTTTCAAGGCAGCTTCCGAGCTGTTGATCCCGAAGCGTGCAGCCTCGTAGTTAGCCCGGGACGAAGCCAGGTCCTGGCGGGCAGCCAGCAGGTTGGCCTCTGCGGTCTGTAAGTCGGACAGGGAAACCACTTTATCTTCATACAGCTTTTTCTGACGATTGAACTCTGCCTCCATACGGGCCAGCTGCGACTCTGCCCGGGCGATAGCCGCTTTGGATTGCTCTGCCGAAGCTTTGCTCTGGTTTACCCCGGCTTTGGACCGTTCTACCAGCGAGATATAGTTTTCAGGCTGGATGCGGAGCAAGAGCTGGCCTTTCTGAACCGAATCACCTTCTTTTACATAGAGGGCAATGATTTCTCCCGGTACATCAGGCGATATCTTCACTTCCACTTCGGGCTGGACTTTGCCGGAAGCTGAAACCGACTGGGTAAGATTGGCCGTGGCCACTTTAGTAATCTCTACCTGTGTGGGTTTTTCGGCACCGATCCACCCGGCTTTTTTCCCGATAATCAGGAACAGCACCAGCACAGCCAGCAGGCCCGATATCACCCATATCATTTTTTTAGACTTCTTTTTCATATATCTGTCGGTTTAGAATTCAAGCGGTTTGTTTTGATAAAAATCTAATACTTTGGTCCGGAATATATAATCGTATTTCGCAATAATAAGATTGGTATTGGCCCGGTCAAGGTTGGTTTTGGCCAGGTTATAGTCTACAAAAGTACCGGCCCCGGCATTATATCTTTTCTCGGCGGCAATAAACGCCTTGTTCAGGGCCTGAGCCTGGGTCAGGGTGGCGGCATATTTTTTCCGGGCATTGAGCATATCAATATAGGCCTGGTCAATGTTCTGCTTAACCTGGATCTCGGTAGCTTTGTTTTGCAGGTCTACCTGCTTTTTCTGAATCTCTGCCGACTGGGTCTGGTATTTCACGTTGAACCGGTTAAATATGGGGATATTGACCGACATACCGAAGCTCAGGTTCTGGTTGTTGCCCAGCTGGTTAAAGTAAGGAATATTCTCCATGGTGTAGCTGCTTTCGGGCCAGTTAATGACCAGGGGAATGGTTTGTCCCTGGAACTCGGCAGAGATAGGGATCTGCCGGGATGACGAGGTCATGCCTGCAGCCCGCCTGGCCACGCTGGAGTATGCCGTACCCCAGTTGGTGCTGAGGGAAACGGTAGGATATCCCAGGCTGCGGGCAATAGCGATATTCCGGTCAGCCGCATTCATCCGGATTCTTCCTGCTTTAATTTCAGGGAGAAAACCGAGGGCCGTCTGGTAAACGGCGGCGGAAGAGGTTGCCGGCTGAAGCACTTCAGGGTCAGGCACCTCACTTTTCACTACGCTGAACATCATCTCCAGGGGAGCGTTCATGGTTCTTTTGAGGGCAAGAAAGGCCGACTCCCGGCTGTTTTCAGCGTTGATGAGTGACAGCTCGTCATTGGCTTTCTGGGCGTCAAGGTCGTACAGGTTGGTTTCCGGGAGGGCGCCGCCTTCTACCAGCTTCTGTGTGCGGTCGTATTGCAGGCGGGTTACCTCCAGCTGCTTCTGGGCCACTTCAATCAGGTCTTCTGCTGACAGTACATTAAGGTAGGCCACGGCCACCTGCAGACCGATATTATTTTTCTGGGTCTGGACATCTGTGAGCGAGGCTTCCAGCGACAGCTTGTCTCTTTCCACGGCATTTTTGAGGCGGTTTCCCTGGAACACCGGCATATTTAGCCCGATGCCCATATTATTGGTTCCAATGGTCTGGGTAACGATACCGTTGGTGAAAGGGTCTACGTTCCGGCCCGTATTCCCGTTGCCGCTGAGGAAACCGGTTATGGCAGGCAGGCGCTGGGCCTTTGACTGGTTCAGAACATTATCACTGTTTTCAACCGCCGCTTCTGACTGCCGGATGGTAATGTTATTCTGAAGAGCATATTCTATGCAGTCGCGTAGGGTGAGTGAATTCCCGCTCTGGGCAGACAAACCCTTCGATACCACCAGGAAGAGAAGAATATGTAGGTACTTCATATCAATTAAAAATAAGTTAACAAATCCGGAAAGTGCTTCAGGAAGCACATTGCAATTTTACTACAATATAATCTGTGGAATCTTTATTTTTATTTGAACGGTCAAAAACAAGGGTAGGGTGAGTTTATAATTGACAATGGACAGTTGACAATGTGAGAAAGCGTAATTGTCCGTTGTCAACTGTCCATTGTCAATTGCTTCGGTGTTTTTCCGTATTGCTCTTTAAAGCTTTTGATAAAATGGGATACGGAATCAAACCCTACGGCTTCGGCCACTTCTTCTACGGTATTCAGCTTGTTTTTGAGCAGGAAATGGGCATGTTCAAGCTTTTTTGCCCGGATGCGGGCAGCGGGCGGCTCGCCGTATTTCTCCGAGAATTCTCTTTTGAAGGCGGAGAGGCTTCTTCCTGAAATCTTTGCCAGATCATGGATGGTCAGGTTTTTCAGGTAAAAGGTATTGATCACGTAGTCGAGATCTATTTTTTTGCCGGAGAAGTTTTCCAGGAGAAATTTCCGGAAATTCCCGTCGGTATCGGCATTGATCAGGTGCAGGAGCAGCTCCTGGGCTTTCAGGCGGAGAAAGTGCTCCAGGTAGCGGGTGTCGGTGCGGAAATAAGGAAGTACCGACTCTATAAATTTCTCAAACGATTCGTCGGCGGTCAGCTTAAGCACCCAGGAGGGGGATTGCCGGGGCGGGCCTTCCTGGAGGATCCCCGTATTCTGGTTGACAAATTCGCGGATGAGGGGGCTGTCAATAAAAAATACCAGGCTTTTATAGCCCGCATTGGTTGATTCGGAATAGAGGTAGTATCCTTTCCTGACAAAAAGCAGGTCGCCTTTTTTGACATTGAATTCTGTTTTTTCGGAACGAAAGATCTTATCACCTTCCAGGATATAAATGACCGTATTTTCTTCAAAAAACACCTGGTTATTGAAGGGGTAGAGATTGCTCCGGAATGCCACGAACGTATTTTTCCTGAATTTCAGGGACTCAAACGGCTGAGAGGATATTTCGGATGGAATTCTGAGCATATGTTTTGTTACGCGATTTAACCACATAGATTTTATAAAAAACGGAGACATTAGGAAAATCTCTTTTATCTATATATCTACTGTGGTTTGATAATAGTACGCAGTATCAACTGCTAAGTTAGCGGATAGTGTTTATGAATTCAAGGAAGACAGCACAAGATATTCGGCCAGAAGGGCCTTGTGATGGATATCGGAGCGCCAGAATATCTGGTAAGCGGGCTTCTCAGACCATTTTTTGAGCAGGGGGTGTGCAAAAGGGGCGAACGGAGCGCCGATAAAGGTATGAAAACCGTTAAAAGTTACCCGTGAGAGATCGAGGGGCGGCCTTTTTTCTCCCAGCTTAAGCAGGGCCGATTCCATGAGGAGGCGGTTCATAAAGACCTTTTCCTGTTCAAGAGCTTTGTAAAGAGAAGCCAGGATAAGGGGTTTTGTGTGATCGAGAGGTGACGCAAACCGGCTCATAAAACGGCTGTAATGGTACAGAATCAGGGCCGGGGTGGCGTAATGCCGGGCAATTTCAAAAGGGCGGGTCAGTGCTTCGCCGGCCTTTTCTGCAAGAAAGGAGAGCGTATCGCGGTCGGTGCGGGTGAGCGGCAGCTCAAAGGCAAAGAAAAGGTAAAGCAGGTTCAGCAATGCGCATACGTCCTGTTCTTTCGGCATATTTTTCCCGTACCAGGTAGAATAGACCCTTTTTCCTGACGGGAGGTCTTCGGCGAAGCCTTCGGTCAGGTCTTTCAGGGCCTGTACCTCTTTGGGAGAGGCCTGCCGGGTAAATGTGATGAGGGCGGTGTCGTCTATGTCGTCAGGCAGCCGGAAGTGGTCGAGGTGCTGCATGATATACCCGTTCGGAAAATGCCGGGAAGGGTGGGTAGGATAGAAGTTATAGGTCATCCGCCCGTCTTTATTCTGAAACCGCGGGTATTCGCGGGTGATCAGCCGGGCAATCTCCGCGGCTTTGTGCTGGTGCTCAGGGGAGAGCCTGGGCTCCAGCTCGCGCAGGATGAACAGGGCGGACGCCAGGGAAAAGATATTGTTCTCCTGCCGCCGGTAGTGCCAGAACGGGGTAAAGCGCGTGGCCCATTGGTCACCATGCGATCTCAGCGCGGTCTCTATTTCCGAAATTATTCGGCAAAGCATTTTTTAAAGGTAAAGATAAGATCCGTATATTTGTCGTTCAGATTTTTACAAAAGTAAGCAAAATGGAAGTTTCAGGAACCATAAAGGTGATTAATCCGGAGCAGCAGGTAAGCGCTTCATTTAAAAAGAGAGAAGTGGTAGTGACTACGGATGAGCAATACCCGCAGCATATTCTGATAGAATTTACGCAAGACAGGACCGACCTCCTGAATGCGTATAACATAGGCGATGCGGTAAAGGTGTCTATTAACCTGAGAGGCCGCGAATGGGTGAACCCGCAGGGGGAGACCCGTTACTTTAACAGTATCCAGGGATGGAGAATTGAGCGGGCGGGAGCAGATGCCCCTGCATCGGGTACGCCTGCCGCCGGAATGCCGGGTGGCGGATCGCCGGCAGCACCTACCCCGGTACCGGGATCGCTGGAGGGAGAGGACGATCTGCCGTTTTAAGGATTACGCAGGGAACGCGGAGATCCGGGCGGGTCTTACCGGAAAACAAGACGGTAAGGGCCGCAGGGATGCAAAGAAAAGAGCAGGAGAAGCAGCTGTTAAAGGGTTTTCTCCGGGGCTTGAAAAACAGTCAGATTTTTTTCGATAAAAATTTGGTGAGAATGAAATAAAGCTCTAATTTTGCAACTCCTTAATAAAAGGGGCGCGTTCTTTGAAGATAGGGGGGTGTACCAGAGTGGCCAAATGGGGCAGACTGTAAATCTGCTGGTGTATGCCTACGGTGGTTCGAATCCATCCGCCCCCACACAGAAAACAAGCGGGAGTAGCTCATTTGGTAGAGCGATAGCCTTCCAAGCTATAGGTGGCGGGTTCGAGCCCCGTCTCCCGCTCGGAATTCCATCAAGCCTTTGTAGCTCAGTGGTAGAGCACTTCCTTGGTAAGGAAGAGGTCGGCAGTTCAATCCTGCTCAAAGGCTCTTTTGGTTTTTTAAAGGCGGCGGGAATTTACAGAACTCTGAAAACTTTTAGGGTTCATTTTTTGTTGATACCTGTACGTTTTTTAATTTTTTAGTAAATAGTTTGAACAATATAAAAATTCATTAAATAAAATGGCAAAAGAAAATTTTGACCGTAGTAAACCTCACGTTAATATCGGTACTATCGGTCACGTTGACCACGGTAAAACTACTTTGACTGCTGCTATCTCTTCTGTTCTTGCTAACAAAGGTCTTGCAGCTAAAAGAGATTTCTCGTCAATTGACAATGCTCCTGAAGAAAAAGAGCGTGGTATCACTATTAACACTTCACACGTAGAGTACCAGACAGAAAATCGTCACTATGCGCACGTTGACTGTCCTGGTCACGCTGACTATGTGAAGAATATGGTTACAGGTGCTGCTCAGATGGACGGTGCGATCATCGTGGTGGCTGCTACTGACGGTCCTATGCCACAAACCCGTGAGCACATCCTTCTTGCCCGTCAGGTAGGTGTACCTCAGCTGGTTGTATTTATGAACAAAGTTGACCTTGTAGATGACCCCGAGCTTCTTGAGCTGGTGGAAATGGAAATCAGAGAGCTGCTTTCTTTCTACAAATTCGACGGAGACAACATTCCTGTAATTCAGGGTTCTGCTCTGGGTGGTCTTAACGGAGAGCCTCAGTGGGTAGCCAAAATCGAAGAGCTGATGGATGCAGTAGATAACTGGATTCCACTTCCTGCGAGAGCTACTGACAAGCCGTTCCTGATGCCCGTAGAAGACGTGTTCTCTATCACAGGTCGTGGTACTGTAGCTACCGGACGTATCGAAACCGGCGTTATCAACTCAGGTGATCCTGTAGATATCCTGGGTATGGGTGCTGAAGGTCTGAAGTCTACCGTAACCGGTGTGGAAATGTTCCGTAAGATTCTTGACAGAGGTGAAGCCGGTGATAACGTAGGTCTGCTGCTGAGAGGTATCGATAAAGACCAGATCCGTCGTGGTATGGTAATCTGTAAGCCAGGTTCTGTTAAGCCTCACACTAAATTCAAAGCTGAGGTTTACGTTCTGTCAAAAGAAGAAGGTGGTCGTCACACTCCATTCTTCAACAAATACCGTCCTCAGTTCTACTTCAGAACCACAGACGTTACCGGTGAAATCTTCCTTCCTGAGAACGTGGAGATGGTAATGCCTGGTGATAACATCACTATTGAAGTGCACCTGATCAACGCTATCGCGATGGACAAAGGTCTTCGTTTCGCGATCCGTGAAGGTGGACGTACAGTAGGTGCCGGACAGGTAACTGAAATCATCGAGTAATCACGAGATTGATTATATAAGGAAAGCACTCCGAAAGGAGTGCTTTTTTTGTTTGCGGGCTTCACCGTTTTTAACCATATAAGGCATATAAGTTCATATTAGTTTTTTCTTATATGGACTTATATGCTTTATGTGGTTTATATATTTTTGTACTTTTAAGGCAAAAATGACCTTATTATGAAAAGAGCTTTTCTTGTGCTGTGCACGTTGGTTATGGTTTTGCCCGTTCGGGCGCAGTTGAGTTCAGCTGAAATTGATGCGCTGGTGAACCGGACCCTGAAGACCTTTGATGTGCCGGGCATTGCTGTTTGTGTGATCAAAGACAAGAAGATCGTTCACGCCAAAGGCTATGGTGTGCGCTCGCTGAATACCCGCCAGCCCGTAGATGAAAATACCTTATTCGGCATTGCTTCCAATTCCAAGGCATTTACGGCTGCAGCGCTGGGTATGCTGAAAGAAGAAGGAAAGCTGACCTGGGACTCGAAGGTAACCGACTTCATCCCGGAATTTAAGATGTATGATCCTTATGTGACGGCCGAATTTACCATCCGTGACCTGCTGACGCACCGTAGCGGGCTGGGCCTGGGTGCAGGCGACCTGATGTTCTGGCCGGACGAGAACAATTTTACCAAAGAAGATATTATCCATAACCTGCGGTACCTGAAGCCGGTGAGCTCGTTCAGAAGCAAGTACGACTACGATAACCTGCTGTATATCGTGGCAGGGGAAGTGGTGAGACGTGTCAGCGGGATGCCCTGGGAAGAATTTATCCGGAAACGTTTTTTTGAGCCTATGGGTATCCGGACGGCCGCACCGTCTTTCGCCCTGCTGAAGGATAAGTCAAATGTGATTGACCCGCATTTTTATGTTGACGGTAAGCTGCAGGTGATTCGTCGCGACTGGAGTGAGAATGCCAATTCGGCCGGCGGTATTTATGCTTCGGTATCCGATATGTCGAAATGGATGCTGACCCTGCTGAACGGGGGAAAATCGGGGGATAAGCAGCTCTTTTCTCCGGGGACCCTTCGCGAGCTGTGGAGCCCGCAGACGCTTCTGCCCCTGGGCTCGCCAGGGCCCTACAATACCCAGTTTGCCGCCTATGGCCTGGGTTGGGTGCTAAACGACGTCAAAGGGCATAAGCAGGTAAGCCACACCGGCGGGCTGGCAGGAATTGTGACCCAGACCATCATTATTCCTGATCTCGACCTGGCTATCCTGGTGTATACCAACCAGCAATCCGGGGCCGCATTCAATGCCATCTCCAATACCATTAAAGATGCTTACCTGGGAGGGAAAGCCAATGAAGACTGGGTAGAGTTTTACCGTAACCGGGTAAGTGCCGCAAAGAAAGAAGCCGATGAAATACTGGCAAAAGCCGATGAAGAGGTCAGGAAGAATGCCTCCGGGGCGAAAGCACCTTCATTCGAAGTGAAAGGCGTATATGCTGATCCCTGGTTTGGAGAGGTGGAAATTGCAGAGAAAGGAGGGCAATTGTGGTTTACGTCAAAGCGTTCGGCACGCCTCAACGGCCCGATGTATTACTACAAAGGAAATACGTATATAGTACGCTGGACAGACCGGTCTATGGATGCCGATGCCTACCTGGTATTCAGCCTGGATACCGAAGGTGCCGCCCGCGGGATTAAGGTCAGCGCTATCTCTCCGCTGACCGATTTCAGCTTTGATTTCCAGGATCTGGATTTGAGAAAAAAGTGAAGAAGACAATTCCCCGCGTCTATCCCGGTATGTCGTCAGGGCTTTCCTTTTATAAGTCAGGTCATTATTTATACCTGGATTAATTACAAATAATCTATATTTGCAGGGTATCAATAATAGTGGCTTTTATCCTGGTTGTCCAAGCTACTCCGGGACAGATGGCCTGTAAATGGAGTTTAAATGAGCAAAGCAGAGATATTTGAAAATGAAAGAGCAACGGGCTATAACCGCTTTGTAGAAACGTGGATACCCGGTTACAATTACTTCCTGGATGGTTTGCCGGGGCTGTTCGGGCAGGTAAACCAGAAAGACCTGCTGGTGGTGGGATGCGGAACAGGAAACGAGATAGAACGGTTTTTGCAGGCACCGGAAAGATGGATCGTAACGGGTGTTGACCCTTCGCCTGAAATGATTAAGCAGGCGCGGGAAAAGCTTCAGGAATACGATAACGTAACGTTAATTGAAGGATTTGTGTCGGATATCGATAGGAAATACAACGCGGCCACCCTTCTGCTGGTTTTGCATTTCCTGGATGATAACGGGAGTAAGCTGGACCTGCTGAAAGATATTGCAGACAGGTTGGTGCCCGGGGCCCCCTTCGTGATGCTGGACATAACGGGCAGCAAAAATCAGCTCCGGCAGAACCTGGAAGTCCTCAGGCTTCTTTTGCCTGCCGGCTTAGAGCAGGATCAGATAGATAACCGGCTGAACAGGATAGAAAATGAGCTCTTTCCTGTTTCGGAAGAAAGAATAGCGGAGTTATGTACAGCAGCAGGGTTTGAGCCGCCGCTCCGTTTTTTCCAGTCGTCTATATATATGGGTTGGATCATGAAGAAAAACAGCGCTGCCTTTTGAAGCCTTACCCGTGGATAAAGCCCAGGGTATCGTCTTTGTATTCTTCCCGGTCAAGCTCAAGAAATTCTTCCCAGAAGGCATTTTCGGGTACAGGCGCCTTGCAAAGCACGGGCTCTTTCTTTACCGGGTGGATGAAGTACACCCGCCGGGCATGAAGAAAGATAGAACCGTCGTTATTTCCCTTTGCGGCACCGTATTTTACATCGCCTTTGATAGGAGTACCCATAGAAGCCAGCTGTACCCGGATCTGGTGGGGCCTCCCGGTAATGGGACTGACCTCTATCAGGTGGTGCTTGTTGATGGTTCCGAGGTAGCGGTAATCAAGATCAGCCCGCTGCGAACCGGCTACCTCCTGCTCAAATGCTTCTGTTTTGTTGGCTACCGGGTCTTTCCTGAGCCAGTGCGTGAGGCGACCTGATTTTTTTTCCGGTTTCCGCTGCGTGATGGCCCAGTAGGTTTTTTGTATCTGTCTTTTTTTGAAAAGCTCGTTCATCCGGGCCAGGGCTTTGGAGGTACGGGCAAAGATGACCACGCCGCTTACAGGACGGTCAAGGCGGTGTACGGTACCCAGGAAAACCTCACCGGGCTTGTCGTATTTCTCCTTAATGTATTCCTTAACAAAGTCTTCAAGGGTTTTATCTCCCGTGCTGTCGCCGTGAACCAGTACCCCGGCTGCTTTATTGACAATGATCAGGTGGTTGTCTTCGTATAGTACGTGAAACGGTTTCATATAAATTAGCTTTGAGCCCTGAGCTTTTGTTCCAGAGGTATATTCACCTTCTTAACTGCCCATGGCTATTTCATATTATTTTTTCGAGGGCTATTCTCCTCGTTTCGTGATCGGTTTCCATATAGGTTTCCAGGTCGGGCTTTGCTACCAGAGACACTTTCCCGAGGCAGTACTCGATCAGGTCAGACATCCCGGGAAAACTGATCCGGTCTTTCAGGAAGGCATCTACAGCCACCTCGTTGGCTGCATTCAGGATGCAGGGCATATTCCCGCCTTTCCGGAGAGAGGCGAAAGCCATATCCAGGTTCCGGAAGGTATTCAGATCCGGCTTTTCAAAGGTAAGGCTGGGATACTGCAGGAAATCAAAGCGGGGGAAATCGTTTTTCAGCCGCTGCGGGAAACCCAGTGCGTATTGAATGGGCAGCTTCATGTCGGGCAGGCCCATCTGGGCTTTGAGGCTTCCGTCTTCAAACTGAACCAGCGAATGCACGATGCTCTGGGGGTGGATCACCACATCAATCTGGTCGGGCCCGAGGTCAAAAAGCCACTTGGCTTCAATGACTTCCAGTCCTTTGTTCATAAGGCTGGCCGAATCAATGGTAATCTTGGCGCCCATGTCCCAGTTCGGGTGCTTCAGAGCCTGCGCTTTGCTGACGGTCTTCAGAAACGCGGCGTCTTTCCCCCTGAACGGTCCGCCGGAAGCGGTCAGGATGATCTTCTCGATGGGGTTATAGTACTCGCCGGTCAGGCACTGAAATATGGCCGAGTGCTCCGAGTCTACCGGCAGAATGTCTACCTTATGTTTCACGGCCAGTGCCGTGATGATATCGCCGGCTACGACCAGTGTTTCTTTATTGGCCAGCGCAATGGTTTTGCCGGCTTCAATGGCACGGATGGTGGGCAGGAGCCCGCAATACCCCACCAGGGCGGTCAGCACTATATGGATACTTTCGCTCTGTACTACCGAATTCAGGGCATTCTGGCCGCAATATACTTTGATGTCCAGGGGATCAAGGGCACTGTTTACTTTATCGTAGAGGCTTTCTTCACCAATAACCACCACATTGGGCCGGAACCGCACCGCCTGCTCAATCAGGAGATCTGCATTTTTCCAGGCGGTCAGCACCTCTGCCTCAAACCGGTCGGGATGGGCCGCGATGACTTCCAGCGCCTGGGTACCGATAGACCCCGTAGAGCCGAGCAGAGCAATTTTTTTCTTCATCAGAACTGAAACAATCTGCAAAAATAGGGCTTTTTGAAGGAAAAATGACGCATACTCTTCAGAAGTTATCGTAAAAGAGCAGAAGGCTTTAAGAGAATCCGAAGGATTCAAATGTTTATAGAAAAGGAAGCCTGGGCCCGGGTACGACCCCGATGGGGTCGAATAGGGGTTTTTACGCCGTTGGGGCTATACATATTTGACCCATCGGGGTCAGATATAAATGAGGCCACATGGGGATTTGATGTTATTTAGGCTATACATATTTGACCACTTCTGAAACAATCTGCAAGAATGGGGGTTTTGAAGGAAAAATGACGGATACTCTTCAGAAGTTATAAGGATAGGTACACCACCAATATAGGGTAGCCCCTGTCAGTTCGAGCGAAGTCGAGAGGCGCCTGGTTCTCGTCTTCGCTCGAACTGACAGTGGCTCCCCACTCGGAACTCCCCACTCGGAACTCCCCACTCGGAATTCCCCCCCGGTACTCATCTCACCGCCTGCCGTATCTTCACCAGCTCTGTCAGCAGCTTTTCCAGGTTATCCAGGTGCAGCATATTGGCGCCGTCTGATTTTGCATTGGCGGGGTCAGGGTGGGTTTCAATGAAGAGGCCGTCGGCTCCTACCGCTATAGCCGCTTTGGCAATGGTAGAGATCATGGCCGGGTCTCCGCCTGTAACACCAGAGGTCTGGTTGGGTTTCTGGAGAGAATGGGTGCAATCCATGATCACCGGGACCCCGAATTTAGCCATCTCCACCAGGTTCCGGTAGTCGACCACCAGGTCAGAATATCCGAAGCTGTTGCCCCGGTCGGTCAGCAGCGCCGGCGCATCCGGGTTTACCGACCGGATTTTTTCTACGGCAAAGCCCATGGAGGCCCCCGACAGGAACTGTCCTTTTTTGATGTTTACCGCACAGCCGGTGCGGGCAGCGGCCTCCAGCAGTTCGGTTTGCCGGCACAGGAATGCCGGGATCTGCAGCACATCTACATATTCTGCGGCCATTTCGGCTTCAGCTGATTCGTGAATGTCGGTAACTACGGGTACCCCGAAAGTATCGCTGACCTCTTTCAGAATGCGCAGCGCCTTCTCGTCGCCAATGCCCGTAAAGCTGTCGGCCTTCGTACGGTTGGCTTTGCGGTAGCTTCCCTTGAAAATGTACGGAATTTCAAGAGTACGGCAGATTTTATCAATTTTACCGGCAATGCTCAGGGCAATTTCGCGGCCTTCAATGGCACAGGGGCCGGCCATCAGGAAAAAGTTGCCCGAATCGTATTTTTGTAACTTATCGAGGAATAATTGCATTATTTCTTTTTGTTTCTGTTTTGAAAATACAAATATGCAACCTATCTTTAAGCTGGAAAAACACTTAATCATTTTGTTGGTTCAAGTTAATTATTTTTCTTTGTACCGTTTTTAACCAAAATACATTTTCAAATGTCTGACGTTGCATCAAAAGTTAAGAAGATTATCGTTGAGAAATTAGGAGTAGATGAGGCTGAAGTTACTACAGAAGCTTCTTTCACAAACGATTTGGGAGCAGATTCCCTGGACACAGTAGAATTGATTATGGAGTTCGAAAAAGAATTTAATGTTTCTATTCCTGACGATCAAGCTGAAAATATCCAAACAGTCGGGCAGGCTATTAGTTATTTAGAAGAACATTCGAAATAATTATTTCGCTCAGACGGAGTTCAATATTCTATTGAAAAATGTTTAGGCATTTGAGATTGGGGTATTGAACTTTTAATTTTTTAGAATATGTCATTTAAAAGAGTAGTTGTTACCGGACTAGGAGCGTTAACGCCCATAGGAAATACGGTTGAGGAGTTTTGGAACGGACTTTCCAACGGAATAAGCGGATGTGATTACATTACGCGTTTTGATGCCACTAACTTTAAGACCCGTTTTGCCTGCGAGGTTAAGAATTTTGAGGTTAACGATTTTATTCCGCGGCAGGATGCTCGGAAAATGGACTTATTCACCCAGTTCGGGGTGGTGGTGGCTGATCAGGCCATAGCTGATTCCGGACTTACCGAAGAAAACATTGACCACAACAAGGTAGGGGTTATCTGGGGTTCAGGTATTGGCGGCTTAAAAACCTTTGAGGAAGAAATGACCGGCTATATCCAGGGCAACGGTGTTCCCCGGTTCAACCCGTTCTTTATTCCCAAGATGATTGCTGACGGCGTATCGGGGCAGATTTCTATCCGTCACGGTTTCCGCGGGCCGAATTACGTAACCGTTTCGGCGTGCTCGTCGGCCAACAATGCGATCATCGATGCCTTTAACTATATCCGCCTGGGCCGGATCACCGCCTGTGTTACCGGCGGTTCGGAAGCTTCCAACACCCAATCGGGTATTGGCGGGTTTAACGGGCTTAAGGCACTTTCCGAGCGGAATGACGACCCTAAAACGGCTTCACGGCCCTATGACCGTGACCGTGACGGCTTTGTACTGGGCGAAGGCGGCGCTGCGCTGATCCTGGAAGAATACGAACATGCCAAAGCACGGGGAGCCAAGATTTACTGTGAGCTTATTGGCGGAGGGTTTTCTTCAGATGCCTACCACATTACCGCGCCGCACCCGGACGGCTACGGGGCCTATCTTTCCATGAAAGACGCGCTGGACGATGCCGGGATCACTACCGCTGAAGTAGATTATATCAATACCCACGGTACATCTACCCCGCTGGGTGACCCGCAGGAGATCAAAGCCATTGAGCAGCTCTTCGGGGAAGATACCTACAAGCTGTCTATCAGTTCTACGAAATCTATGACCGGTCACCTGCTGGGTGGAGCCGGGGCTGTGGAATCGGTGGCGTCGGTGCTGGCCATTCAGCATCAGATGGTACCCCCAACGATTAATTTATTTAACATTGACGAAACTATCGATCCGCGGATCGATCTCACTCCCAATGTGGCGAAGAGCCGTAAGGTAGATGTGGCGCTGAGTAACTGCTTTGGTTTTGGCGGACACAATGCTACATTGATTTTCAGGAAGTTGTAAGAGAGGTATTGGATGAATATAGGGAGGTTTTTTGGACGGGATAATAAATTCAAAGACTTTAACAGGGCCATTGAGTTGATTGTGGGTTCAAAACCATCCAACCCGCTTATTTACCAGCTGGCCTTTCGTCATACCTCTGCTTCCAAGGAGAGCTCTTTTAAAGGTTTCCGGGAATCGAACGAGCGCCTCGAGTTCCTGGGCGATGCCGTTTTGGGCCTGATAGTAGGAGAATATCTCTTTAAAAAATACCCGTTCAAGAATGAGGGCTTCCTGACCGAGATCCGTTCCAGGATTGTGAACCGGGAATCGCTGAATAATATCGGGCGGAAACTGGGCCTGGAAAACCTGATCGAATCAGACGGAACCAAAAACTACCACCGGACCTCCCTGCTGGGCGATGCCATGGAGGCCCTTATCGGTGCCATTTACCTCGACAAAGGTTATAAATTCACCCGGAAGTTCGTCGTATCCAAGCTTCTCTCCAATCACTTTAACCTCGACGAGGTCATTTCCAACAACACCAACTACAAATCGTCTATCCTGAGCTGGGCACAGTCGGAGGGCAAAAAAGTAGAATTCGTGATTGTAGAAGAGAAAGGCAAAAATCACAGCCGCGAATTTGTAGCCCAGGTGCTGATCGACTCGGAGATCATCAGCCACGGAAACGGCTGGAACAAGAAAAAGGCCGAACAGGACGCCTCCCGCCGCGCCTGCGAGATTCTTAAAATTTAAATTACGGCAGGACGCTTTCTACCGGAAGCCGGACAGGCCTGAACCCGGCTCCCAGGCGTAAGCCCAGGCTCAGATAATATACGGGCGGAAAACTTTCCCAGCCTTTGGGAGAACAGAGGAGGATATTATCATAAGGCATATTCCACCCACGATGTTCCTGAGGCGTCCAGCCTTCTGTGTCTTCTGTAATTTTCAACAGCTTATGGTGCCTGATTAAACCCAAGCCGGATATATTGATGGCTTTGATCGTTGTAATGCAAATCTTTCCGGAACAGGAAGAGAAGAAAGCGTGTGATGAAAGTTAGTTTACGGCCGGAAAAATAGGGGTGTCCCAAAATCAAACACTTTTTGCGTATTTGTGTTTTTTTAATACGCTAATTATCAGTAAATTATAAATTATGTAAAAATCTGCGCTAATTTTCGACCATGGATAAGGAAATAAGCACAGACAGGATCAAGGGGCGCCGGATAAAACGGGGCCTGTACATAGCAGGCGGGATAGCTGCCATTTTAGGAGCCGTGTGGCTTTTCAGGCAATTGCTGGCGCCCTCGGTTAAAAGGAGCGAGCTGGTAGTAGGCGAAGTGCGGGCGGGAGAAATGGAAAATACCGTTTCGGCCAACGGCACGGTAGAGCCTTCATCAGAGATTGTGCTGGTAAGCCCGCTCTCGGCCAAGATCCGGAAGATTGTGACCGAAAACGGCACCCGGGTGAAGAGTGGTGACGCAATCCTGATCCTGGATACCGAATATTCGGAACTGGAATACCAGCGGCTGAAAGACGAGCTGAAGCTAAAAGACAACAACGTAGTACGGTTAAAGCTGGAACTGGAGAAGAATATCCGGGATATTGAGCTGGATGACCAGGTGAAAGACCTCCAGGTGAAGAATTTTGAGGCCCTGCTGTCTGATGCCCGGCGCCTTCAGGCCATTGGCGGCATGACACAGGAAGAAGTAGACAAGGCCCGGCAGAACCTGTCTATCGCTTTGCTGGAAAAAAAGAAGCTGGAAAATGAGCTGAAGTACCGGAAAGAATCGATTGCCTCGAGTGTGCTGAATGAGCAGATCCAGTCGTCTATTCAACGCCAGCGGCTTGATGAGCTGGCAAAGAAGCTCCGGAATGCAACGGTCAGGGCCGAAGTGCCCGGCGTCATCACCTGGCTGGATAACCGGATCGGTACCCAGGTGCAGGAGGGCGACCCGTTGGTACGCCTGGCCAATATTTCTTCCTACAGCATTATGGCGCAGGTATCCGACATGCATGCCGACAAGATCAGCCTGGGCCAGCCGGTGCAGGTGGAGGTGAATAACACCGTAGAAATGGGAGAAATTGAGCAGATTCTGCCGGCGGTGGAGAATAACACCATACAGTTCAAGATTCGGCTGCGAAAGGCAGATTCAGACAAGCTGCGGCCCAAAATGAAAGTGCCCGTGCGGATTGTCACCGGCACCAAACAGCAGAGCATGTATATTCCGAACGGCCCGGGTATACTGGCGGGGAAATCGCAAAAGGTCTTTGTGCTGCAGGGAGACAAGGCAGAGGCCCGGAACGTGGAGCTGGGTTTCCGCACCAGCGACAAGGTGGAGGTGATCAGTGGCCTGAAAGCGGGCGACAAAGTGATCCTGTCCGATATGAGTGTGTATGAAGGGAAAACGGAAATACGGGTGAGATGAGAAAGAGAGCAGATAATTCCGGGTTTTTTCTAAAGGGAACAGTGGCAACCCTGTTTTTAGGGTTTGGTTTTTCACTTTTCACGCCGAAAGCTTTTGCGCAATCCGATACCCTCACTCTGTCAGAGGCCATTTCTATTGCCCATGAGCATTCGCTGAGTGGCAGGAAAGCCCGGATGGAATACCGGGTGGCGCAAAACCGGGTACTGTACAGCAAGGCAGAGATAAAGCCCCAGGTGGGCCTGGGCGGAACCCTGCCCAACTTTTACAAGACCACATCGGCCATTACGCAGCCTGACGGTACCATCAGTTTCCTGCCGGTTTCACAGGATAACAGCAGTGTAAATCTTAACCTGACCCAGCGTTTGCTGAATACCAATACCTTATTTTTTGCGGAATCAGGATTAAGAAGGTACAATGATTTTACAGAAAACGGGGTTCAGAATTTTAACTCGGTGCCCTTCCGGATCGGGATCGAGCAACCGATAAACACCTTTAACACGCTGAAATGGAACCGGCGGTTTTACCTGCTGGAAGAAGAAATAGCCAAAGCCGGCCTGGATATGAACCGGGAACAGATATCGGGCGAGGTCACAGCGGCATTTTTTGAGCTGCTGGCAGCCCAGGTAAACCACGAAATTGCGCTGACCAATACGGGGAACAGCGAGAAAATTTACCAGATTGCCCTGGAACGCGACAAGCTGGGGAAGATATCAAAAAGTGACCTGCTGCAGCTGGAGCTCAGCCTGAACTCGGCCCGGCAAAGCGCAGTAAATGCCCGGAGAGAAGTGCTGAGAGCCAATGCCGAGCTGAAAAAAGCCATGGGCTGGGAAACGGCAAACGACCAGGTGTATGTCTTGCGGTCGCCGGAGAGCCTTACCGCGGCAGCGCCTGATCCCGCAGCAGCGGCACAAAAGGCCTGGATGAAGAGGCCCGAACAAAAACAAATGGAAAAGCTGTTACTCGAAACCGAAAGAGCACTGGAGCAGGCCCGGAAGAACAACGGCTGGCAGGGAAGCCTGTCGGCTACGTTCGGCTGGGTCGGTACCGGTGCCCGGTTTCCTCAATCGTACCAGCTGCCCCAGGTAGAGAACTTTGTTCAGCTGACGCTCCGGATACCGCTGCTGGATGGTGGTAAACGGAAATACAGCGTCAATGCGGCCCGGGAACAGCAGCAATACGCAGAGGCAGAGAAAGAATTCACCGAGCAGGCCTTTAAGCAGAATGTACGTCAGCTGGCCCTCCAGTTCCGGGAGCTGAATGAAGAAGTGGAGCTGGGGGCGAAGAGCCTGGAGATTGCCCGTGAGCGTTATGAAATTGCCAACCGGCGCTATCTTCTGAACGACATCAGCATTACCGACCTGAGCATTGCCTTTAACGAGAGAGACATGGCCTGGCGGAATTACACGGGCCTGCTGCGGGCCTATTGGGTAACGTATTATGCATTAAGACAATTAACATTGGAAAACTTTTAAAACACAGATTATGATAGAGCTGAAAAACCTGAGTAAGTCGTATTACACCGATGTGCTGGAAACAGTGGCGCTGAACGACATCTCCCTGAGCATCGGGGCAGGAGAGTTTGTATCCATCATGGGGCCGTCTGGCTGCGGTAAATCTACCTTGCTGAACATGATCGGCCTTCTTGACTCGCCCACCCGCGGTCATGTGAGCATTAACGGGGTGAACCTCGAAAACCGGAAAGAAAACGATCTGGCAAAATTCAGAAACGAGAACCTGGGCTTTATTTTCCAGAGCTTTCACCTGATCTCTGACCTGAGCGTGATCGATAACGTGGAGCTGCCCCTGCTCTACCGCGGTGTAGGCGCCAAAGAGCGGAAACGGCTTTCAGAAGAAGCCCTGGAAAAGGTAGGGCTCCTGAACCGGAAAAATCACTATCCCAACCAGCTTTCCGGCGGACAGCGCCAGCGGGTGGCCATAGCCCGTGCCATTGTGGGTAAGCCTGCGCTGGTGATGGCCGATGAGCCCACCGGTAACCTCGACAGTGTGCTGGGGAATGAGGTGATGCAGCTGCTCCTGGATCTCAATGAGCAGGAAAAAGTAACGGTGGTGATGGTTACTCACGACGAAAGCATGGCACGGAAAACGCATCGCGTGATCCGCTTATATGATGGAAGTTTAGTTAATTGACAATTGACAGTTGACAATGGACAATTATCATATTGCCTCATTGTCAGTTGTCAATTGTCCATCGTCAATTGAAAAAAATATGTTAAAAAATTATTTCAAAATCGCAATTAAAGTACTTCGGCGGAATAAGCTGTACACGTTTATCAGCCTTTTCGGGATCAGCTTTACGCTGATGGTGCTGATGCTGGCATCGGCAGTGCTGGAGAATGAGCTGGGGGCCAATCCGCCGCTGAGCAAAAAAGACAGGATCCTGTTTTTGCCCAGCTTTAGCGGGCAGGGCTTCGAACGGGAAAAAGTAACGGCCTACGATACCACGGAGGTTGACGGTGTCATGAAGATCGACACCACGGTAACCACCAGGGTCATTGAAGGGAAGGTGGCCTCCAATTCGAGCTCAAGCCTCAGTTATAAGCTCTACAAAGACAAGCTCAGCAAAATGAAAACGCCGGAGCTGAGCAGTGTTTTTGTCGATTATGCGCCCCTGGATGTTTACCCGCAGGGACAGAAGCTTACGCTTAACGGGAACCTCACCGACGCCAACTACTGGAAGATATTTGACTTCCGTTTTAAAGAAGGCGGGCCGTTTACCCGGGAGGCGATCGATAACCAGGCCAATGTGATCATTCTCAGGGAAAGTGCGGCCCTGAAATATTTCGGGAAACAGGCATCGTACCTGGGGAAAGAGCTGGTATGGGGGCTTAAGGGGCCGTTTAAAGTGGTGGGCATCGTGAAAGATGCCAGTACCTCCAACCGGTCTGTAATGGCTGATTTTTTTGTCCCGATTTCCTGGGCCGGAGAGAGTGAGCTGAACTACAACCAGGAATATTTGGGGAGCTGTGTGGTAGCCCTGCTGGCTAAGGAACCTTCAGACGTGAGCAGGATGGAAGAAGAGCTGAGAACCCTGGAAAGCAGCCTGGAAAAAAGAAATGATTTTGACCGGTACATTATCCATGAAAAAAATGCGGCAGATATCTATGCCTGGCAGTTTATGGGTACCCAGGCCACCCGCGAAGGCGGGAATTTCCTGAAAATAGTTTTCGGGGTACTGGCCTTTTTCCTGGTGATCCCTATCCTGAACCTGGTGAACCTGAACGTCACCCGGATTTTTGAGCGGTCGTCAGAAATAGGGGTCAGGAAGGCATTCGGGGCAAAAACAAGTAACCTGCTGGTCCAGTTCCTGTTTGAAAACCTGATCATCACCTTCCTGGGGGGCATCATCGGTATAATTCTGACCGTTCTGTTGATGAATGCATTGAATCATGCTGAGGTATTCGGAACAAGCAGGCTTACGTTTAACTTCCCGGTTCTTTTTATAAGCATCTTTATCACTTTTGTCTTCGGCATTTTATCGGGTTTTCTTCCTGCATGGAGGATTTCCCAAACCCCGGTGGCCGGAGCTTTAAAAACAGGAAAGCTATGATTGCACATTATTTCAAACTGATATGGAAACGCAAAGGAAAAAACGCCTTCCTTTTTGTTCAGCTGATATTTGTATTCTGGGTGGTTTTTGCCGTGTTCTCTTACGGGATATCCAAATTCAGGTACTACTCGTCGCCCCTGGGCTTTGACTGGAAAGACATGTACCGGGTATATCTCAGCATCAATACCGCTGACTCTACGGCGGCCGGGGTGACGATAGAGTCGCTGAAGCACGACCTGAAGGCGTTGCCTGAAATAGACCAGGTTTCCTACAGTGTAAACGTAGCGCCTTACCTGGGAAACACCTGGGGCAACGGCAATGATAACGACGGGTTTAATTTTAACAGCCGCTATATGTATGCCGATGAAGATTATGCCGATACCTGGAAAATCAAGATGAAATCGGGGCGTTTCTATACCAAAGAAGACCTGGCCGGGAAGTATCTGCCGGTAGTGGTTTCGCAAAAATTTGTGGAGAAGTTCATGAAAGGGAAAGAGCCGATCGGGTTCCGTTTCCGGTTTTTTAAAGAAAAGGAGGTGGAGATCATCGGGGTTGCAGAGCACTTTAAATTCCAGGGTGATTTTACGGAAGAAGACCCCTTCACTTTCCTGCCCTTAACGTTTTCGTCGATTGACCTCTACCAGGCCCTGAGCATAAGGGTGAAACCGGGTACGGGCCCGGACGTGGAAAAGAAAATAAACGACCTGGTAGAGCAAACCACCAAAAGCAGCGATTTCGGTATTGTTAAAATAGAGGCCGGCCGGAAAAATACCAACAGCCGTACCTATATTCCCCTGGCAGCCATGTTTTTCCTGGCGGTTTTCCTGATCATTAATATATCAATGGGGCTGTTCGGGATCCTGCGGTACAACATTGCCCGGAGAATTCCCGAGATCGGTCTCCGGAAAGCCATAGGAGCCTCTTCAGGGGCCATTCGCCGCCAGTTTACAGGTGAAATGCTGGTTTTGGTAACGCTGGCGTTTGTTCTGGCGGTTATTTTTGCCGTACAGATACCGTTTATCGCTTCTTTGCCCATTGAGAAAGATGCGTACTTTATGGGGATGGGGGCCGGGGCCCTGGTTATATTCGGCATCGTATATTTGTGCAGTATATTCCCCAGCCACCAGGCAGCGGTAACCCTGCCCGCTAAAGCATTGCACGAGGAGTAGATTTAACTTCTTCATGTTGATGGATAATTTAAGGGAAAGTGATTTAAAACATGAAAGAGTGAAGGAAATAACCTCACTTGCAAATGAATATTTTAAGAACCTGTCCGGATAAATGGTTTAATGTAAATATGGATTCCAAGCTCAAAATATTGATTGCAGATGATGACCGTACGGTATGCCAGTCGTTACGGCTGTTGTTTCTTACCCGGGGTTTTGAGGTGCAATACCTCATAAACCCTTTCAATATCATTGATTTTATTGAGAGCTTTAAACCAGACGTACTGTTACTGGATCTAAACTTTAGTATTGAAACCACCGGGGAAGAAGGCTTGCAGATCCTGAAGGAGGTGCGCCACGCGTATGCGGACTTACCGGTGGTTTTACTCACGGCCTGGGCTACGCTTGACCTGGCCGTGAGGGGAATGAAGACCGGGGCTTCGGATTTTATTACCAAGCCCTGGGACAATGAGGCGATCGTATCGGCCGTAAATACTCACCTGAAGCTCAACGCGGGCCGGCAGGCGGCGGTGTTGCAAAAGCTGGATACGATCATCGGCGGGAGTGAAGCCATGCAAAAGGCAAGAGCCTTACTGCTGGGAGCGGCCCCTACCGATGCCTCGGTGCTGATTACGGGCGAGCAGGGAACAGGCAAAGACCTCGTGGCGGAAACGTTGCATGACCTTAGCCAGAGAAAAGAATACCCGTTTATCAAGGCAGATGTGCCCGGGTTTCCCGGCGCGCTGCTGGAAAGAGAGCTTTTCGGTTACCGGAAGGGCGCTTTTGCGGAAGCGACTTCTGATTATAAGGGGCTGCTTTCGCGGGCAGAGGCCGGTACGGTCTTCCTGGATGAGATCGGGGCCATGCCGTTGCCGCTGCAAAGCAAGCTGCTCCGGGTTACGGAAGAAAGGGTATTTGAGCCTTTGGGCTCAGGCCTGCCTGAAAAACTGAGGTGTAATTTTATATCCTCATCGCGTTCAGACGCCGCCCGGCTGGTTGCAGAAGGGCATTTGCGCGAAGACCTGTTCTACCGGCTGAGCCTGGTGCATATTCATTTGCCTGCGCTGGCCGAAAGGCCGGAAGACATCCCGCTGCTGGCGGCCTATTTTGCAGAAAACCTGAACCGGGGCGATAAGAAAAGAAAGCTGGAAGACCGGGCGATGGAGTGGTTAAGCACGCAGGCGTTTCCGGGAAACGTACGGCAGCTGAAACGCCTGATCGAAAGAACCTGGCTGCTTTCAGACAACTACAGCATCACCATTAAAGAGCTGAAGAAAAACCTTTCGCCCGACTCCACCCGGCAGGAATCCGGCATGACTCTCGAGGAAATGGAAAAAAACATGATCCAGAAGGCCATTGCCCTCAAAAAGGGGAATATGAGCGAAGTAGCCAAAAACCTGGGCATCACCCGGAGCGCACTCTACCGGAGAATGAGTAAATTTGGGCTGACCAATCCCGGTGACCATGAGAATTAAATGGCAGCTGTCTCTTCTTTTCGGTATTCTTTTCGTGATTTCAGGGGGCCTGATCTTCCGGCTGCTCCGGGATCACCCGGCCCGGCTTATCCCGGCAGAAATCGCCCTTTTCCTGGCACTTCTTTTATTTCTGTGGATACTGGGCCGGATTCTCCGGCCGCTGGACCAGATCACGTTGGGCCTGGATTCCCTGAAAGACCAGGACTTCTCCGGGTATATGCGGCCTACGGGATCGGGAGAAACAGACCGCCTGGTGGAGGTATACAACAAGATGCTGGATAACATCCGGAAAGAGCGGCGGTTTCAGCAGGAGCAGCATTTCTTCCTTCAGAACCTGATCGAGGCGCTTCCTGTGGGGCTCATTATCCTCGACTTTGATGATCAGCTGAAAGAATATAACCCGGTGGCCGGCGAAATTTTAGGGATCAGGGAAGCAGACAAGGGCCGGAAGCTGGCCGGGACCTCCCTTATGCTGCGGGAGGAGATCCTGAGCCAGGAAATTCAGCAGCCGGAGACCTACAAGATCAATGGTACGCGGTATATCCGGGTGTACGTAGACCGGTTCCGGAACCGGGGTTTTTACCAGAAGTTCGTGATCCTGGAGGAGGCCGGCGACGAGATCCTGAAGGTAGAGAAGCAATCGTACGGAAAGGTTATCCGGATGATGGCTCACGAGGTCAAAAATTCGGTCGGGGCCGTAAACAGTATCCTGGAGACCCTGGCGGGGGTGCATGAATTAACGGCAGAAGAAAGAGCGGAATACCTGCAGATCGTGATCGACAGGAATATCCGTTTGAATGCATTCATGGAAAATTTTGCCCGGGTGGTGCGGCTTCCTTTACCGGGGAGGCAGGCTTTTAATCTTTCGGAGACCGTACGTTCGGTCTATCACCTGGTGAAACTGAAGTTCCGGCATTTGCCGGTAGAATTCACCGTTGACCTGCCTGCCGGGCCGGTGCAGGTTACCGGCAGCCAGGAGCAGATAGAGCAGGTAGTGATCAATATTGTGCTGAATGCCTTTGAAGCCATACCCGGAGAAGGGAAAGTGCACCTACAGCTGACCCCGGATATCCTGACGGTTACTGACACCGGCACCGGCATTTCTGAAGAAGCCAGAGCCGGTCTCTTCACCCCGTTTTTCTCCACCAAACCCACCGGCCAGGGCGTAGGGCTGACCATGGTGCGCGAGATCCTGCACAACCACGGATGGGGATTTGAGCTGGGGTCAGGGGAGGGAGTGACCAGGTTTGTGATCGATTTAGGCAAAAAACACGTTCAGTAACACCGCCCTGAAAAACAATCTCCACTGTAGGGAGATGCGATACCTGCTTGTTTTATAGAAGAAAAAGTTGGATATTGTTGTCTGATCGGTTAACTTTGTAAAATGAAAATCACACGACAGGTTATAGCATACAAGCGATACTTCCTGGACTTTTATGAAAACGAAAAATAATATCACCACCTTTGACGAGATTCTCGACAAAAAATATGGTCAACGGGGGGAAGAGAAAAGAGAACATTGGGAACAGGAATTTGAAGCATTCCAACTTGGGGTTTTGCTTGAAGAAGCGAGGCTTAAATTGGGGATGACCCAGCAGGAACTTGCAGAAAAATGCGGGACTAATAAATCGTATATTTCACGTATTGAAAACAATGCGAGTGATATCCGGCTTTCTACCCTTATGAAAATTATTCAAACAGGCCTGGGAGGGAGCCTGAAACTTAAGCTACACTTATAATCCTCCCTCTTTCCGCCCGTATTCCGACGGGCTCACCCCAAACAGCTTCTGAAAAGAAGCCCGGAAGTTTTTGAGGTCTTCCATGCCTACCATCATGGCCACTTCCTGCACGCGGAATTGTTTGGTGGAGAGGAGCTGGGCGGCCCGCTTCAGGCGGACGTCTTTGATGAACTCGATCACCGACTGGCCCGTGAGGTTCTTCAGACGGCGGTAGAAGGCCGACTGGCTCATGCCCGATTCCCGCACCAGCATCTGTACGCTGAAATGCTCGTTGGTCAGGTTATCTTCAATGATCTGCATGCTCTTTTGAATGAACAGCCGGTCGGCATCAGGGATAACCGCTTCGGAGGGCTCTACCAGGATCTGGCGATGGAAATACTCCTGCGCTTTTTTCCGGTTGTTCAGGAGAGAAAGAATTTTGGAATGCAGGATCTTAGGGTTAAAGGGCTTGACAATATAATCATCGGCCCCGGTTTCCAGCCCTTCCAGCTCATGCAAAGCAGCGGCCCGGGCCGTCAGCAGCACCAGCGGGATATGGGCCATGCGGGGATTGTTCTTGATCTTTTCACAAAACTCGAGGCCGTTCATAACCGGCATCATGACATCGCTCAGGATGATGTCAGGGTGAATGAGCCCTGCCTTCTCCAGCCCTTCGAGGCCATTGGCGGCAGCGTGGGTCTCAAAATGGCCATGAAAAAGGCTGACCAGGTAATCGCGCAGGTCGTCATTATCTTCCACAATCAGCAGCTTATATTCCCGGGTAGAGTCAGGGATGTGCACCTCTTTTGAGGGTTCGGGAACTACCACTTCCCGGCTTTGGGCCGGAAAATCACCCGTTTCTCCGAACGGCAGCTGTACGGTAAAGACCGAACCCCGGCCGGGAGCGCTTTCCACCCTGATTTCTCCCCGGTGCTTTTTGACCAGCTCATGTACCAGTGAGAGCCCGATGCCCGTTCCGGTGGTTCGGTTGGTTCGGTGCTTGTAGGCCTGGTAAAACGGCTCAAAAATATGGCCGAGCTCGTCTTCGTGGATACCGGTTCCGGAATCTTTCACGCGGAGGGTAATATACCCGCCTGAAACGGAATCTTCCGTACAGTCGGCCTCTACCTCAATGCTGCCGTTTTCCGGGGTATATTTGAAAGCATTGGAGAGCAGGTTGGTCAATACGATCTCCAGTTTTTCCGGGTCAAAATTCACCCAGACGGGCGAGTCGGGCAGGCTGAGGCTATACCGGATATTTTGTTCGTCGGCCTTGATTTTAAAGATCAGGAAAATTTCCGTGATGAAAGGCACGATGTCCAGCGTTTGCAGCTGCAGCGCCACGTTCCCGGTTTCTACCTTCCGGAAATTCATCAGCTGGTTGACCAGGTCGAGAAGCTTATGGGCCTGCTTATGCACCAGCTCGGCCTTCCGGCGGGCTTCACTGCCCGTTTCTGAAGACTGGATCAGGTATTCAGACGGACTCATGATCAGCGTGAGCGGTGTGCGGAGCTCATGCGATACGTTGGTGAAGAAGTTAAGCTTAAGATCGGCGAGCTCTTTTTCCTTTTCCTTCGCCACCTGTTCCAGGGCAATTTTGTTTTTCAGCTCGCGTTGCTTACCGGTTACCCGTTTGTACCATAGTACGGCCGAGGTTACCAGCACAGCGTAGATAAAATATGCCCACCAGGTGCGGTACCAGGGCGGCAGAATGCGGAGCTTCAGGCTGGCGGGCTCATGGGTCCAGACACCGTCGCCGTTGTCGGCTTTCACCAGGAAAGTGTAGTTACCGGCCGGCAGGTTGGAGAATCCCATCAGGCGCTGGCCCGGCGGCAGCGAGATCCAGTTTTTGTGGTATCCTTCCAGCTTGTACTCGTAATGCTGCTTGCCCGGGTTAATGTAATTCAGCCCTACAAACTCGATGGAAAAATCATTTTCAAAGGCTTTTATCGTAATCTCATTGCCGGGAGAAAAAGGGCCGGAGATCAATGCTCTCGGGTCATTTTTATGGGTAGGAGAGTAGGCGTAATTGAGTATCCTGACCTGGGTGATCTGCATTTTCGGGGGGTGCGGATTGGTAGATACGTTCCGGGGATCAAAGTAGGTTACCCCGCCGATCCCGCCGAAATAAAGAATGCCCCCGTTACCACGGGCGGCTGAAGCTACCTTGAACGAATTGCTTTGCAGGCCGTCAGCCACATCAAAATGCAGGTAGGTTTTATGGGCTGGATCAAGGCGGTACAGGCCGTTCCCGCCGATCCACAGGTCGCCGTTATCGTCTTCCAGGATAGACTCCACATCGGTTTCGGGAAGCCAGCGGTCGTACCGTTCCACCCGCAGGCTTTTCCCGTCTATCCGGTGCAGTCCGCCGCCGATGGTACCCACCCACAAATCTCCGTTCCGGCTTTTGGTCAGGGGCCAGATATAATCGGTTTTGAGTCCCTGCGGATGGAAAGAGAAACGTTTCTCCACCACCAGCTTGTCGCCCTGCAGCTTCAGAAGGAAAAGGCCGGCGTCGCGGGTACTCAGCCACATGGCCTCCTGTTCCGGCTCGTTGAGCAGGAAGGTCAGCTTGCCGGAAAGCAGGGCGCCGCCGGCTTTGCTGAACGAGTGGAGAAGCTTCCCTTCCTTATTGTAAATATGCAGACCGTCATAAAAACAGGCTACCCAGATATTCCCGCGTTGGTCAGCGGTGATGGCGATGGGCTCGGCAAGCTTCCATTCTTTTTGTCCGGGTATTTCCGGTAAGCGGGCAAGCTGCTGTGTTTTTTTGTTCAGCAGATAAATGCCATGAACGCGGGTGGCTACCCATAGTATGCCGTTTCCTGCGTCATAAATAGAAGTAACATCGATGCCGGGGGCATTGCGGAGGTTTTTTTCATCCAGGAATTTTGTCACCTTCCCGGTAGAGATAGAATACCGGGCAAAGCCGCTGCGGGTACCTATCCACATCACCTCCTCGTCCTTATCGCGGCAGATGGTGTTCGTGTAGTCGTTGGGCAGTCCGCCAACTTCTTTGGAAAGCCGGTAAAAAGGCTTGGGCAGCAGGTTTACTTTGTTCAGTCCGCCGGCAGAGGCCGCTATCCAGAGATTGTTGAAGCTATCCTCCACCATATTGTGAATAAGGTGATAGTTCAGGCCGGAAGGGTTCGAATCGTCGGGCGCAAAATGATCTGTGGTACAGGTGATGCGCGAAGGGCCCGGGTGGATGCGGCTGATCAGGTACAGGCCGGTACGGCTGCCCACCCAGAGCCGCCGGTAGGAGTCTTCGAGCAGGGATGTGATGTAGCTGAAATGATTATCCAGGTAACGGAAGGTCTGCCCGTCTTTTGATTCTATCCGGATCACTTCTTCTTCCGAGGCCACCCAGATATTGGTATCGTGGCTAAGGGTAATGGCGCGAATGGTTGTTGCCCCCCAGGTAGTAAAGGCATGCGGTACATAACCCGCCTCGCTTTTGGTGAGGTACCAGAGGCCGAGGCCTACCGTGCCTACCCATACCCGACCGTTCCGGTCAGGAGTGATGGCAAAGATCAGGGCATTCTCCCCGTGAAACGGGAAGGGAATCTTTTGGATGTGCTTCACGGAATTATCCCGGTTAAAAGTGACTGCGTAAAGCCCGTTGGTGCTGGTGCCGATAAACAGGTCTCCGTTGGGGGAAGTGCTGAGCGACCGGGCCGTGAGGTTCCGGAGCACCTCAGCATCTTTCGGGTCGGTTGTTCTGTCTGCCAAGTTCTTGAAATCATCCGATTCAGGGTCGTAATAAAATATGCCCTGGGTTTCCGGAACCACCCAAAGGGTTTTATCGGGTGAAAGGTGAAGCCCGAGCACCCGGTTGGTGTATTGTCCGTTGACATTGCGGTAAGGCAGGCGATAGTTTTTAAGCGTATAGCCGTCGTACCGGTCCAGCCCCTTATTGGTGCCCACCCAGATAAAGCCGTCCTTGTCCTGCACCACGGCCATGGCATCGCTGTGCGACAAGCCCTCGTTGACCGTAATATGTTCAAACTTGAAGATGTTCTGGCCATGACCAGGGGTCCAGAAAATCAGGAGCAGGAAAAATATGGCAATTCTTGGTGTCATGATGCCCTGTAAACGGCAGGTATGGGTTAAGGTTGAAACCTGAAAATTCGGTAAAAAAGCAGAAACTAACAAGCAGATCATTCTAAAAACGGGCGGACGGGCACGGAAAGCCGGTAAATTGTGTATTAATAACGCTTTTATACCCTGAGGAGACGAATTTTGCAATCCTGATTGACGAATTTTACCCCCCTGCAAGTGGAAAACGTCTCCTAAATTTGCACTATTCCAATGATTAATGGTGTTGGGTTTAATCCTAATCAAATAAGATATAAGCATAACACCATTAATCAGATCGATTAGTCAATTGTTCAACTCTTAAGTAAATGTATGAAAAGTAGTTTTACACGATTACTCATTTTCCTATGGATCCTGAGTAGTGGTATCCCGGCTCTGGCAGGAGTTTTTGATACCGAAATTAAAGGGCAGGTTACGGGTTCAGACGGAACGGCTATTCCCGGCGTATCCGTTACGGTGAAGGGAACCAACCGCGGCGTTCTTACAGACCAGGAAGGCCGGTACAGCATCAAGGTGGCAGACAGAAATGCCGTGCTGGTATTCCGGCAGGTGGGCTACACGCCGGTAGAAATAACGGCAGGTACCCAAACCGTCATTAACATATCGCTGGAAGAAGACATCCAGGCGTTGGAAGAAGTGGTAGTGGTAGGTTACGGTGTGGTAAAGAAAAGCGATGTAACCGGTGCCATTGCCAAAATAGGCCAGAAGGAGATGGAGGCCATGCCGGTGCAGAATGCCTTGCAGGCCATGCAGGGCAAAACGGCCGGGGTAGACATTACTTCCAATGAACGGCCGGGCGAGATCGGATCTATCCGGATCAGGGGAGAAAGGTCACTGACCGCTACGAATGCCCCTCTCTACGTGGTAGACGGAATTCCGCTCCAGGGAACAGGTATTGAAAACCTGAATCCCGGCGATATCGAATCGATCGAAGTATTGAAAGATGCATCGTCTACGGCTATCTTCGGATCACGCGGGGCCAACGGGGTCATTCTTGTGACCACCAAAAGAGGAAAGAGCGGGAAGATGTCGGTGAACTATTCGGGCACATTCTCTTCAGAAAGCATGCATGACCGGATGGAAATGATGAATTCTGCCGAATGGCTCGATTACAGCCGTGCCGCTAAAATAAAAGCAGGTACCTATAACGGCTCGAAAGTTATTTCGCTTGAAAACGACCGGAAAGTATACGGTACCGATCCCTATGCCTTTGCCCAGATTGAGCAGGGCTGGCAGGGCGGCAGCTGGGACGGCAGCCGGGTTCCTACCTATAACTGGACAGATGCCGGTCTGCAAACGGCGCTCACCCAGATCCATACACTGAGCGCCAGTGGCGGCACGGAGAAGCTGCAGTCGTACGGCTCTTTCGGGTATATGGATCAGCAGGGTACCCAGCCCGGCCAGGGATACAAACGCTACACCGGGAAATTCAGCGCCGACTTCAGCGCCACCTCCTGGCTGAAGCTGGGCGGGAACATCAATGTGACCTGGGGAGACCAGGAGTACGGCTATAACTTCCGGAAGAGCACAACCGGTGCTTCCAACCTCTACTTCGCCCTGCAGGGAATGCTGCCCTGGACCGTTCCCTATACGCCGGACGGAGAATATATCCGGAATCCCGGTGGTGACGTGAACATCATTAACCCCATTCGCGAGGTGGATTACAGCCGCAACCAGCGGATCAACCTGCGCACCATGGCCAGCCTGTATTCCGAAGTGAACTTCGGGAAGATCTCCGGCTTCCTTGACGGGCTGAAATACCGTTTCCAGTTTGGCCCCGACTTCCGGTATAACCGGAACGGTATTGCTGACCAGGCGGCCTCCATTAACGGTGACGGCAATAACCTGGTGCAGTACAACACGGACCTCCGGAATTCCTGGACACTGGATAACCTGATCTACTACAATAAAAACATCGGAAAGAACTCCCTGGGAGTGACGTTGCTGCAAAGTGCTTCGGCCTACAAATCAGAAGGAAGCAACCTCCGGTCTTTCGTGAATACGGCAGATGAATTGTGGTATAACGTAGGCTCTCTGGCCAGCATACAAGGCTACGGGTCTTACCTGACCGAAACCCAGCTGACCTCGTACATGGCGCGGGTAAACTACGGTTTCGACGAAAAATACCTGCTGACCGTTTCCGGGCGGTGGGACGGCGCCTCTCAGCTGGCGGAAGGCTACAAATGGGACTTCTTCCCGTCGGCCGCACTGGCCTGGCGTGTAGACCAGGAGAGCTTCCTGAAAGAGGTGAACTGGGTGACCCAGCTGAAAGTCCGGTTGGGTGTAGGGGTAACGGGTAATGCAGGTATCGGGGCTTATGGCACCAAGGGAGCTGTAACCAATAACTTCTATCACTGGGGTGAGATCGTAGCGCCGGGTATGGTAACCTCTGACCCGTCAGCCGCCACACCGGTGGTGATGGCCAACACGGCGCTGGGCTGGGAAAAAACAGCACAGTATAACCTGGGAATTGACTTTGCTATCCTGAAAGGCCGGATTGACGGTACGATTGACCTGTACAAGTCGAAAACCAGCGACCTGCTGATGGAAAAGGCCCTGCCTGCCCTGACCGGCTACCTCAGAACGTGGGATAACATCGGTAAAACCGATAACAAGGGGATAGACATCTCGCTGAATACGGTAAATATAAAAACCAGGGACTTCCGCTGGAGCTCAACCCTGACCTACTCGGCTGACCGCAGTAAGATTGTGGAGCTGGCCGACGGTAAAACCGAAGACATTGCCAACGGCTGGTTTGTGGGTCAGCCCATCGGTTCTTATTACGATTACGTGTATGACGGTGTCTGGAAAACCAGCGAAAAAGACGCAGCGGCCAAATACGGTCGTGAACCGGGGATGATCAAAGTAAAAGACCTGAACGGTGACGGTGTGATTGATGCCAATAACGACAGGGCCATAGTAGGCAAGTCGCGTCCTGACTGGTCAGGCGGGTTCCTGAATACGCTGAACTACAAGAACTGGGAACTGTCGGCTTTTCTCTACGGAAGATTCGGGTTTACCCTGAGAACCGGAGCGGAGACGCTTTCCGGGAGATTTGCCATGCGTAAGCTGGATTACTGGATAGAAGGGGTGAACGAAGACGCAGAATATTATGCTCCGGGCGTAGGCGGTGAAAACGGCGATACCTACAAAGCGGCACAGGGATACATGGACGGTTCTTTTGTTAAAGTACGTAACGTGTCACTGGGCTATAACTTCAACCCCGGCCAGCTGAAATCGCTGAAAGTTCAGAATGCAAAACTGTATGTTCAGTGCATGAACCCGGGACTTCTGTCTTCAAAAATAGATTTCATCGACCCGGATCTGGGAGGTTCTACCTTTAACAGGAGCTTTGTGCTGGGGATTAATTTGGGATTTTAAAAAATTACTTTTATGAAACTGAAACATATATATCTGGGGCTGGGGATGACCGCATTAACCTTATCCTGCAAGCCGGAGTTCTTAGACGAGGAGCTGATTACTTCGGTCAGTACCGAATCGTTTAAAACCAAAGACGGCCTGGATAAGCTGTCGGTAGGAGTGTACCAGAACCTGGAATTTCACTTTAACTACGAATGGGCCTACACGCTGTGGCAATACGGAACCGATGAAATGGCCGTAGCAAACGACGGTATCCAGGAGCCGTATAACAGCTATACATCGGCTTTCGACCCGGCCCGCGGTGACGGTATGGGCTCGCTGTGGGATAACATGTACTCGGGAATTTCCTCTGCAAATACCCTCATACAAAATGTGCCTCTGTATTATGGAGAAAGCAATGCCAGCTACAATACCCGTCTGGGTGAGGGCTATTTTATGCGGGGATTCAACTACTTCCGGCTGGTTCAGCAGTTTGGCGGAGTGCCGCTGATCACCGAACCGGTGGTAGGAGCCTCTACCGACTTCGCGCGGAACTCCATCCAGGAAACCTATGAGCTGGTTATTAACGATTTGAAAAAAGCCTATGACCTGCTTCCCGCTACAGTTACAGAGCGCGGCCGGCTGACCAAATGGGCCGCAGCCCACTTCCTGGCCAAGGCTTCGCTGTTCCGGGCCAGTGAGCTGTACAATGACTGGAACGGGGCCACCAAAACCCAGGATCTGGAAAATGCCGTGAAATATGCCAATGAGGTGATCGGGGCGCATCCGTTAGCCGCTAACTTTTCAGACCTGTGGAACTTTACTACACCCAACGGTGCTAACGAGCGGTCTACGGAAGTGATTCTGGCTGCCCAGTTTTCTAACGATGTCCCATCCCGGGGCCGTTACGGAAACCAGATACATCTTTACTACCCCTCTCTTTACCAGAACATGACGGGCCTGAAAAGAGATATCTCCGGTGACCGGGAATTCTCACGCCTGAGAACTACCGAATACGCGCTGGACGTATATGATCGGGTGAACGATTCCCGTTTCTGGAAAAGCTTTATTACGTCCTACCGTTGCAATAACCCCGGTGCCGCACCTAAGTGGGGCGAGTACGCACCGGCCGGGAAAACTGCCGCCGACTTTAAATTTGTCGGGGGAGAAGAGGGGATCCGGTATATTGTGAACAACGCGGGAGACGACCGGTATACTTCGGAAAACCTGAACTATCGCGCGCCGCACATGTTTGTCAGGTACTTCAAGGGAGAAACCAAAAAGTATATCGGCGAACATGGAAACAGCGGTACCTATGCCAACAAGAGCCGCTATGTGGCCCTGAGTAAATTCAGGGACGGCTCACGGACAACGGTAGCCGACCAGTTCGGCACCCGCGACGGTATCCTGGCGCGTTCAGCCGAAGACTACCTGATCGTAGCCGAAGCGCTGGGAAGGCAGGGTAAATACAGCGAAGCCCTCCCGTATATTAACAAGCTTCGGGAGAGGGCAGGCTATGCACAGGGCGAAGACCGCAGTGTCAACATCGACGGCGGGCAGGCGTACAAGACCAACCCGGCCGGCAGTGGCAGCGGAAATGCCTTTGCCGCCTATTCGGAAACCAATACCTACTATGAATCGAATAACGATATGGCAGTAACTACTGGGGCCACCAAAACCAACCTGCAGTTTGCTTCGGTCAATGAAATCCTGAGTTCCTCAAAAGAATTCTACGATGTGCTCGGGGCTACTTCAGATGCTGACAAATTCCTGGTATTCATCATGAATGAGCGTTCAAGAGAGCTCATGGGTGAGCTGATGCGCTGGCCTGACCTGGCCCGGACGAAGCAGCTGGAAAAACGGTTTAAAACGTTTAATGACGGTTCGGTGATCACCGGTTCTGCATTTAACGCCGGAAAGCATTATTTTCGCCCTATCCCGCAGTCGTTCCTGGATGCCATAACCAGTAGAGGGAAAGCATTAACCAGCGAACAAAAGCAGGGAATGCAGAACCCCGGGTGGTAACCATGGGGGCTCGAGAGAGGCTGAGGCTCAAACCCATTAATTCCTTTGTGTACTTTGTGCAATATACTTTGTGTTCTTTGTGAAAAAAGATATAGCACAAAGTACACCAAGAAAAGGCACGAAGTACACAAGGGAAATGCAACACAAAATATTCTCTTTCTTTTAAAACCAATGATGAGAAATATAATTTTCATTTTATGGCTATTGTGCGTATGCTCAGAGCTTGGGGCGCAAACCGCCTATGACTACACCCGCCTGAAAAGAGAAAAGCCGGGCAGAGGGCTGGTAGTGATCAGAAAAGACCCGGCGGTAAACGTCATCACCTGGCGCTACCTTTCTGCTGATCCGCAGGATATAGCGTTCAATCTTTACCGCGACGGGAAGAAGATCAACAAGGCACCCCTGGCCGGGGCAACTTTCTTTGAGGATAAAATTTCATCGGACAAAGCCCTGACCTATACCGTTAAAAGTGTGGTAAAAGGGAAGGAAGAAACCTTACAATCGTATACGCTTCCGGCTAACGCCCCGGTAGGATACATCAATATCCCCTTAGACGTGCCGCAGGGCGGAGTATCGCCTTCCGGCGAAGCCTACACCTATTCACCGAATGATGCGAGCATCGGGGATGTGGACGGAGACGGTGAATACGAGATCTTCCTGAAATGGGACCCATCCAATGCGCACGATAACTCGCATAAAGGATATACCGGGAATGTGTTCATTGACTGCATTAAGCTGGATGGTACCCGGTTGTGGCGCATTGACCTGGGGCGGAATATCCGCGCCGGAGCTCACTACACCCAGTTCATGGTATATGACCTGGACAATGACGGGATAGCGGAAATGGTAGTGAAAACGGCTGATGGCACCGTAGATGCCAAGGGCAAAGTGATCGGCGATCCGAAAGCCGACTACCGGAATGAAAACGGTTATATCATTGAAGGACCGGAATTTCTAACGGTATTCAGCGGTAAAACGGGTGAAGCGCTTCAAACCGTAAACTATATCCCGCCGCGAGGCGACTGGCAGGCCTGGGGCGACAATTACGGTAACCGCGTGGATCGCTTCCTGGGGGCCATTGCTTATCTTGACGGGGTGAATCCCAGCGTGGTCATGTGCCGGGGCTACTATACTCGTACTGTACTGGCGGCCTTTGACTGGAAAGACGGGAAGCTTACCCAACGCTGGGTCTTTGACAGCGATACGCCGGGCAACGAATCCTACCGCGGCCAGGGAAACCATAACCTGCGGGTGGGCGATGTGGACGGTGACGGGAAAGATGAGATCATCTACGGCTCCTGTGCCATTGATGACGACGGCACCGGCCTCTATAGCACCGGCCTGGGCCATGGCGATGCCATTCACATGACTATCTTTGACCCTTCCCGGAAAGGCCTTCAGGTGTGGGATGTTCACGAAAATAAGAAAGACGGCTCCACCTTCCGCGATGCGGCTACCGGCGAGATCCTGTTCCAGGTGAAATCCAAAATCGATGTGGGCCGGGCTATGGCTGCCGACATTGACCCCACCCACCGGGGAGTGGAGATGTGGTCGTGGGACTCCGGCGGAATCCGGAACATCAAAGGAGAGATCACTACCGACAAGGTGAGCGTGCAGGCCAGTCCTACCGACAGCCTGGCGGAGGTGCTTTCGGTGAATATGGGGGTCTGGTGGGACGGCGATCTTTCGCGCGAGCTGCTGGATAAAAACCGGGTGACCAAATACGATCCTGAAAGCCAGAACATAAAGCTGCTTTTCACGGCGGAAGGCACCGTTTCAAATAACGGCACGAAAGCCACCCCGGCCATCCAGGGTGACCTGCTGGGCGACTGGCGGGAAGAGATTCTGCTACGCACGGAAGACAATAAAAACCTCCGGCTCTATGTTTCGCCTTACCCTACACGCTACCGCTTTCATAGCTTTATCGAAGACCCCGTGTATCGCATCAGCATGGCCACTCAGAATGTAGCCTATAACCAGCCCACCCAGCCCGGCTTTTATTTCGGAACCGACCTGGAGCATATCTTCCCCGAAAAAGAGGTAGTAATTAACGGGACATCCGTAACACTGGATGCAGGTATGCCGGCCGATGCCTACCGGTGGTCAGTAGGAGGAACGGAACGTACCCGTACCCTTACCACAGCGGATATTCCGGCAGGGAAAAAGACAAGAGTGGAACTGACGCTGACCTTCCGCGGGTACGAATTCAAAGACCATATGTATATCACACTCAAACCGTGAAGGAGCAGTGAGCGGTGAGCCCTGAGTGAAAAGCTCATCGCTCAGGACTTATAGCTCACAGCTAAAAATTACAGAAATGAAAAAAAGACATTATTTAGCCGCTGCACTATTGCTGAGCCTGAACTGTGCCCGGGCCCAGGTAAATGATTTTACCACGCCGCTTCACCTTTTACAACCGGATTATGACACGCCCTACGGGGAGCTGAGCCCCGAAAAGGTCAAAACTTCACTCGACAAGGTGCTGAAGTTCCTGGACGAATCTACGCCGGCCAAGGTGATCGATTCGGCTACCGGTAAGGAGCTGAAAGATTACTCCGGGATGGATGAAAACACCCGTCTGCAGCAGGGCTCGTTCCGACTGGCCAGCTACGAGTGGGGCGTGACCTATTCCGGCATGCTGGAAGCGGCAAAAGTGACCGGTGATGACCGCTACTTTAAATACGTCAATGACCGCTTTAAATTCCTGGCGGAAGCCAAACCCCATTTTACCGAACAGTTGAATCAATACGGGGTGATTGACCCGCAGATGCGGCAGATGCTGAAGCCGCACGCCCTTGACGATGCCGGGGCCATGTGTACGGCTATGATCAAATTTGAGCAAAGCAAGCCCGGTTTTAACCTGAGAAGTGTGATAGACCACTACATGAACTACATCATGTACAAAGAATACCGCCTGAGCGACGGTACCTTTGCCCGCAAGCGGCCCCAGCTGAACACGCTCTGGCTCGACGATATGTACATGGCAGTTCCGGCCATTGTGCAGATGGGAAAGCTCACCGGCGAAGCCCAATACTTTAACGAAGCCACCCGGCAGATCCGGCAGTTTACCGATCGGATGTTTGTGAAAGAAAAAGGACTGTATATGCACGGCTGGGTGGAATCTTCGGATCAGCATCCGGCCTTTTTCTGGGGGCGGGCCAACGGCTGGGCCCTGCTGACCATGACCGAGGTGCTGGATGTTTTACCGGCCGGCCACCCTGACCGCGAGTATGTGCTGAACCAGTACAAAGCGCATGTCAAAGGGTTGGTGCAGTACCAGTCGAAAGAAGGCCTTTGGCACCAGCTGCTGGACCGGAACGATTCTTATCTTGAGACATCGGCCACGGCCATCTATACCTACTGTATCGCCCGGGGCGTCAACAAAGGCTGGCTGGACCCCGTTGCCTATGGCCCGGTGGCCTATTACGGCTGGAATGCGGTAGCTACAAAGATCAACAACAAAGGCCAGGTAGAAGGCACCTGCGTGGGTACGGGAATGGGCTTTGACCCGGCGTTTTACTACTATCGTCCGGTGAATGTATACGCGGCCCACGGCTACGGCCCGGTGCTGCTGGCGGGGGCAGAGGTGATGACCCTGCTGAAAAATTTCCATCCGCGTCTGAATGACTCGGCCGTCCAGTTTTACCGGCAGGAACAGACCTACCCTTCGCCCATTTTCAGTGTCAGCACCCGTAAAAACGATACGCCTCCCGGCAGCTCCCGCAAAGGTAAAAACCCGGTGGTTTTCCTGATCGGTGACTCCACCGTTAAGAACGGAACGGGCGAGGGCGATAACGGCCAGTGGGGCTGGGGCAGCTTCTTTGAAAACTACTTCCAGACCGATAAAACCACCGTAGAAAACCATGCGTTGGGCGGGCGGAGCAGTCGCACCTTTATCACAGAAGGCCTGTGGGAAAACGTCTATAACGAGATCCGGAAAGGCGATTACCTGCTGATCCAGTTCGGGCATAACGATGGCGGTCCGATGAACACCGGCCGGGCCCGGGCCTCGCTGAAAGGCACAGGGGAAGAATCGGAAACGGTGATCATGGCCGGTACAGGCGGACCGGAAGAGGTGTTTACCTTTGGGCATTACCTGAGAACCTATATCCGCCAGGCCAAAGCCAAAGGGGTTTATCCGGTGGTGCTTTCACCTACCCCGCGGAACATCTGGAAAGACGGAAAGATGGAGCGGATGAACGAAACATATGCCAAATGGGCGAAAGAAGTAGCCGATCAGGAAAAAGTACCGTATATTGACCTGAATGATCTGGCGGCCAGGAAAACGGAAGCCTTGGGCGAAAGCAAAGGGAAATCCCTGTTCTTTGATGCGGCCCATACCAACCGCGAAGGCGCGGTTTTAAATGCGGAGGCGGTGGTAGAAGGGATCCGGGCATTGAAAGGGAATTCGCTGAATAAATATTTGAAATAGCTTTAAGCAATCAGCTGTCAGCACTCAGTCAGGTGATGAACATGAGTAGTCCGCCACAGGGCTGACAGCTGATTGCTGAAGGCTGAAAGCTTTTATACATATGAAACGACAATCCTTCAAAATGTTCCTCAAACCCGGGTTTGAGGGCGAATATGAGAAAAGGCATAACGAGATCTGGCCGGAGCTGCAGGCCCTGCTGAAAGAAGCAGGCGTGGCCAACTACAGCATTTTCTGGGATAAAGAAACCAACACCTTATTTGCCTACCAGGAAAATACCGGTTCGGGCGGCTCCCAGGATTTGGGCAGCACGGCTATTGTTCAGAAATGGTGGGCCTACATGGCCGATATCATGGAAACTAACCCGGATAACTCGCCGGTATCGATCGCATTGCAGGAAGTTTTTCACATGGATTAAATACCGTCTGATGAGAATATTTGCCCTCCTTTTCACTTTTCTGCCTTTCATAGCGTCTGCCTGGCAGCAAACCGACGAGGCCGCCATCCGTGCCGTGGCAGACAATATACTCAAACAACCCGTTACGCAGTTTACAGGTGTCACCACCGGTAAAATCTATAACTCGACCCGGGAGATTCCAAAGGGTGAAGACGTGAAATTTGCCAGTCCGCTGGCCGAATGGCATTACTCTAACGGGGTACTGGACATGAGTATGCTGCGCCTGGGAGAATACCTCGGAGATACGCGGTACACGAACTACGCCATGAACCACGTGAAATTCGGGTTTGAGAATTATGCCTATTTCAAAAATACGTTCCGGAACGACCGTAAGCACTGGTACTGGCCGTTCGGGCAGCTCTGGAATTTTAAGGAGCTGGACGACTGCGGAGCCATGGGTGCAGCTGTAGTAAACGTTTACCAACGGGATCAGAACCCGGAATACAAAACCTATATCGACAACGCAGCCCAACATATCATGAAGGGCCAGGTACGTTTGGCCGACGGCACACTCAGCCGTACTTTTCCCCGTGAAATGACCGTGTGGGCAGACGATGTGTACATGAGTGTTTCTTTCCTCTCCCAGATGGGGAGGCTGACGAAAGAAAAACAATACTTTGACGAGGCTGCCCGGCAGATCATTCAGATTGCCCGGTACCTGTGGGATGATGAAAAGCAGCTGTTCTATCATTGCTACTACACCGATCTTAAACGGAACGGTGTGGCCTGTTGGGGCCGGGCCAACGGCTGGATCACCGTTTCGCTTTGCATGCTGCTGGAAGTGCTGCCCGGGGATCATCCGCAAAGGGGAGAGTTGCTCAGCTGGCTCGACAGGCAGATCGTGGGGGCTTCCCGCTACCAGAATGCAAACGGCATGTGGAACCAGCTCCTGGACAAGCCGGAATCGTACGACGAATCGTCCATCACCGCCATGTATGTATACGGAGTGGCCAAAGGCATTAACCACGGCTGGCTGGACCCGAAATACCGGTCGATCGCCATCACCGGGTGGGAAGCGCTGAAAAAGACCCAGATCACCGAAGAAGGGCATTTTAGAAACGTATGTGTGGGAACAGGCATTTCCGATGACCTGCCGTTTTATTACAACCGGCCCGTGGGTGAAAATGAAAAGCACGGCCTCGGGCTGATCATTGAAGCCGGTATAGAGATCATGAAGCTGAAGAAAAAATGAGGGAGCTGGTCATCATCATGATCTTCTGCGTTTTCAGTGCCCGCGCACAAAACGCCCCGGTGATACTGAAAGCTAAAAACAGTGCATCGCAGATCGTAGCAGCGGCACATCCCGGCTTTAGCTTTTTATTGCCCGAAATGGCCGGGAGCCTGGAGTTCGGTATTATCCAGGGAGAAAAATCGAACTGGCTGAAAGATTTTCCCGGAACAAAAGTCACGGCTGACCGGAAAAGTGTAAAATACCTGCTCCGGGGGGAGACGTCCGGAGAGCTCGTAATAGAAGCCGTTTCTCTACGGGCTACCGACGGCCTGATCATACGGGTCACGGCCGGGAATTTCCCGGCCGGAACGCAGCTTTTCTGGGCGTATGGTGGTGCCTCGGGAAAAACTGGCGCCAAGCCTGCTTTGCTTCCCGAATACTGCAGGTACAATGTCTTCAGCGTGGAAGGCACGGCATTTACCGCCTACTACGGCGAAAGCATGAAGCTGAAAGTCATACAGGGCATGATGCCGCCTGCGTCAGTCATCCGGCTTTCCGATGCCTTTCGTCAGGATACGCCCCTGACGTTTTTTGAATCAGATAAAAAGACCGATGCCCCGGCGCTGGCTGCCGTTTTACCTCTGGAAAATGAGCAGTATTTTTGTATTTACCGGCAAAACGCCGCGGCTGATTATAATTATTTTATGCTGCCGGAAGTTTTTGCGGAAGCGGAGAGATAAGGAGCTATGAGAAAATACATATACATATTTTTGATTTTAACCGCATTTCAAACCCACGCCCAGGTATATAATGTCCGTGACTTCGGCGCAGCCGGCAACGGCACCACCTTGGATTCCCCGGCTATCAATGCGGCCATTGAAGCTGCCTCCCAAAAAGGTGGCGGAACCGTGCTGCTGCCCGCCGGCACCTACCTCAGTTACTCCATCCGTTTGCAAAGCAATATCCACCTTTACCTTGATGCCGGTGCAGAAATCCTGGCCGCATTTCCGGGCAAAGATTCAGGATACGATGTGGCGGAAGAAAACCCGCATAACCGCTACCAGGACTTCGGCCACAGCCATTGGAAAAACAGCCTGATCTGGGGCATCGGGCTGGAAAATATCAGCATCACCGGTTTCGGAAAAATCAACGGAGCGGGCCTCACGCGCGAGGAAAGCCGCCTGCCCGGCGTGGGCAATAAAGCCGTCAGCCTCAAGCTGTGCCGGAACGTGACCATAAAAGATATTTCCATGGTCAACTGCGGGCATTTTGCCCTGCTGGCCACCGGCGTGGATAACCTCACCCTGCACAATATAACAGTGGACACCAACCGCGACGGGTTCGATATTGACGCCTGCCGGAATGTCCGTATTTCCGACTGTACCGTGAATTCTCCCTGGGACGATGCCATCGTTCTGAAAAGCAGCTATGCCCTGGGTTATGTGCGGGATACGGAAAATGTGACCATCACAAATTGCTTTGTCAGCGGGTACGACAAAGGCTCGGTGATCAACGGCACCTTTCAGCGCGATGAACCCCAGGCGCCCGACCAGGGCTTTGTGACCGGCCGGATCAAATTCGGAACCGAATCGAGCGGCGGCTTCCGGAACATCGCCATTTCCAACTGCGTGTTTGAGCGCTGCCGTGGCCTTGCCCTGGAAACCGTAGACGGGGGCTTCCTGGAAGATGTGGTCATCAGTAACATCACCATGCGCGATATCGTGAATGCGCCCCTGTTCCTCCGCCTGGGTACCCGGATGCGCAGCCCGGAAGGTACGGCTGTGGGGCGGATGGCCCGTATTACCCTAAGCAATATCAACGTTTACAATGCCGATTCCCGTTATTCCTGCATCATCAGTGGTATCCCCGGGCACAATATTGAAGATGTAACCCTTCAGAACATCCGGATTCACTTCAAAGGCGGCGGCACGCGTGAAGACGGCCTGCTGACGCCGCCGGAAAACGAAAAGCTATATCCCGAGCCCTGGATGTTCGGCACCATTCCTGCCTCCGGGTTTTTTATCCGCCATGCCAAAAACGTAGCGTTAAATAATGTGCAGTTTTCTTTTGAGAAGGAAGATCTCCGGCCATCCCTCTGGCTGGAAGATGTGCAGGGGATACAGTTATGGAACTACCGGACACCGCTGCCTACGGGGGTTAAACCGTACCTTCTGAAAAATGTGACGGGTTTTGAAGTGAAGGGAAGTGATTTTGAAATAAAAAATTAAAGGTATGAGTGGAATGATATTAGATATAATCCAATGTGCTTTTTTATCATGGCTGGTGGGTTTTGCTTGTGTGTGGTTCTCGACTTCGCTCGAACTGACAACGGGCCGCTACCTGTCAGTTCGAGCGAAGTCGAGAACCGCACAACGCATAATAACTGCGGTCATTCTCACCACTCTCTGGAGCTGCACCACCGCCCCCGTCACCACCTCCTGGCCCGAAATCACCACTGAAAGTAAACCCCACACCCGCTGGTGGTGGCTGGGCAGCGATGTAGACTCTGTCGGCCTCACCTATAACCTCGAAGCCATGAGCAGGGCCGGCATAGGCGGGGTAGAAATCACCCCCATTTATGGCGTGAAAGGCAGAGAAAATCATTACCGCAACTTCCTCTCCCCGTCCTGGATGTGCATGCTGGCATTTACCCAGGCAGAAGCGAGACGCCTGGGCATGAACGTAGACATGAACACCGGCACCGGCTGGCCGTTTGGCGGTCCGGAAGTCAGCTTGGAAGATGCGGCGAGCAAGGCCGTCTTCGACCGGTTTTCCCTGAAAAAGGGCGAGCTGATCGTAGAAAAATTCGACGCCCAGGGCGATAAAAACGCCCGACTCAGGAAGGTCATGATCTACCTGGCCTCAGGGCAGGTAATAGATGCTACCGGCCAGGTGGGCGAAAGAGGACTTTTCAGCTATACCCCGCCGGAAGACGGGCAAATGGTAGCCCTGTACGTGGGCAAGACCCTCCAGAAGGTGAAGCGGGCGGCCCCCGGCGGACAGGGTTATGTGTTAAACCATTTTGATAAGGAAGCCGTAAAACGTTACCTGGCGAAGTTTGATACAGCTTTTCAAACCAGCGGAGCCCCTTACCCGAAGAACTTCTTTAATGATTCTTACGAAGTATACGGAGCCGACTGGACCCCGGATCTCCTCCGGGAATTTTACCGGAGAAGAGGCTATAAGCTGGAAGAGCACCTCCCGGAGCTCCTGGATGACGGGCGTACAGAAACCTCCGTGCGGGTAATCTCCGACTACCGCGAAACCCTGGGCGAAATCCTGAAAGATAATTTTACCGCAGTCTGGACCGACTGGGCGCACGGGCACGGTGCTGCTACTAAAAACCAGGCCCACGGTTCACCGGCCAACCTGATCGACCTGTACGCCGCTGTGGATATCCCGGAATGCGAGACCTTCGGCATCTCTGATTTTGATATCCCCGGCCTGCGGAAAGATTCCATCCGTAAGAAAAACGATGGCGATCCCACCATTCTGAAATATGCCTCTTCTGCGGCCAATATCACCGGTAAACCCCTTACTTCGGCGGAGACCTTCACCTGGCTCACCGAGCATTTTCGCACCTCTCTGAGCCAGTGCAAGCCGGAGATCGACCAGATGTTTACCGCCGGGGTGAACCATGTGTACTTTCACGGGAGCACGTATTCACCTCAGGATGCCGGCTGGCCGGGATGGAAATTTTATGCCTCGGTAGACATGTCACCCACCAACAGCATCTGGAAAGACGCACCGGCATTCTTTAGCTATGTGACCCGGGTGCAGTCGTTTCTGCAAAGCACAAAACCCGATAACGATTTCCTGCTCTACTTCCCGGTTTACGACATCTGGGCAGGGCAGCGGGGCAACTTCTTCACCACTTTCGCCATTCACGGCATGCGCGAGCGCCTGCCCGAATTCTGTGACCTGGCTGAAAAGGTCATGCAGAGCGGCTTTGACCCCGACTATATCTCGGATACGTATATCAAAACCACTACGGTTCAGAACGGACAGCTGCAGACGCAGGGCGGAAGCCATTACAAGGCCATCATCGTACCGGCGGCCAGAATCATTCCCCCGGAAACGCTGAATCACCTGCTGAAGCTGGCAGAAGAAGGAGCTACGGTCATCTTTACAGACCATTATCCGGTCGATGTGCCCGGCTTGCAGGATCAGGCAGAGAGACAGGCCGCACTGAAAACGCTTTTGGCCCGGCTTCCTGCAGTCTCCCCGTTCACGAACACGCAAACCCATACTTTCGGAAAAGGGCGGATCATCACCGGACCTCAGGATTTTCTGGCGGAGTTTTCAGAAGGAAAAGAACCGTTCAGGACCGACTTCGGTGGGCAGCTCATCCGCAAAAAGCACAGCGAAGGGCACCTGTACTTTATGACCCTGCTGAAAAACACCACGGTAGACGGCTGGGTACCTATCAGTGTGGCGGCCAGCTCCGCACTGATCTTTGATCCCATGACCGGAAAATCAGGCCGGGCCGCACTGCGAAAAAATAACGGTCGTACCGAGGTATACCTGCAGCTCAAACCGGGGCAGTCGCTCATCCTGAAAACCTTTTCCACGGCCAGAGTCAAAGCCGAAAACTGGCCGTACTATGCCCCCTCCGGCCATGAAACGGAACTGAAAAACGGCTGGGAGCTTAGTTTCCCGGAGAGTACCCCAGAGGTAAAAGAGTATTTCAAACCTGATAACCCGACCTCATGGACAGCATTGGAAAATGAAACGTTGAAAATCAACACAGGTACGGGAAAATACACCGTAAAATTTGACCTTCATAAAAAGCAAAACCGGGAATATCTTCTGAGCCTCGGTGATGTACGGGAAAGCGCCCGCGTGCGGGTCAACGGCCGGGATGCCGGAACGCTGTTTGCCGTTCCTTTTGAAATGAATATCGGCCAATTCCTGGAAAACGGGGAGAATACGCTGGAAGTAGAAGTGACTAACCTCCCCGCTAACCGCATCCGGGATTATGACCGGCGCGGCGTGAACTGGCGGATATTCCACGAGATCAACTTTGTGAGTATCACCTACAAAAACACAAAATTTGGTGAATGGGAAATCATGCCTTCAGGACTCTTGGGGCCGGTGGTGATCCGCGAAATGGAGAGGATAGATCCAAAGTAAAAGCAGGTGTGGTAGAGAGGCACCTATTAGTTGTCAGTACTTTGTGTTCTTTGTGCCATCTCCTTCGTGATCTTTGTGCAATATACTTTGTGTACTCTGTGCAATATGTTTCCACAAAGAACACAAAGTATTCTGTTTGAAAAACGAGTCTGCCCGAAAACCGGCCCCCTATAATTATATTTGACCGGAAATACTGAAAATAAAATGAAATTACTGTCTGTTCTGCTTCCCCTTGTTTTGACAATGTCGTGTTCAACGCAGGAAAAACCCGTTTACCTTTTTTCCTACTTTAACGGCAACGGTGACGGACTGCACCTGGCCTACAGTGAAGATGGGAAAGAATGGCAGGCATTGGGCAATGATTCGGTTTATCTGAAACCGGAAATCGGCAAAGATAAGCTGATGCGTGACCCCAGCATAGTACAGGATGAGGAAGGAGTTTTCCATATGGTCTGGACCACCGGCTGGTGGGATCAGGGCATAGGTTATGCTTCCTCCCCAGACCTGAAAAACTGGTCAGCACAACAGAATATCCCCGTAATGGAGAAATTTGAAGGCACCAAAAACGCTTGGGCACCCGAGCTCTTTTACGATAAAAAGGACAAGATATTTTACATCTTCTGGGCATCGACGATTCCCGGGGCATTCCCCGAAGTGCCCACCTCGGAAAATGAAAAAGGCCTCAATCACCGCATGTACTACGTAACCACCAGAGACTTCAAAAGTTTCAGTGACACCCGCCTGTATTTTGAACCGGGCTTTTCGGTGATCGACTGCGCCATATTGGAAAAGGGAGGCCGCTATTATATGTTTTTAAAGAACGAAAACTCCAACCCGCCGGAGAAGAATATCCGTTTAACGGTCAGTGACAAACCCTTCGATTTCCCGGTAGAAGTATCTGCGCCCATTACCGGAAACTACTGGGCGGAAGGCCCGGCGCCCCTGTTGGTGGGAGACTCCGTATACGTGTATTTTGATAAGTACACCGAAAAAAAATATGGCGCAGTCCGTTCTGCAGACCTCAAAAACTGGGAAGATGTTTCCGACCAGGTATCCTTCCCTAAAGGTATACGTCACGGTACGGCGTTTCAGGTTTCGCGGAAGATACTGGAAGGGTTGAAGTAGCCTTACGCCTTCCGTACAAACTCCGACTTCAGGCCCATAGCCCCGAAGCCGTCTACTTTGCAGTCAATATTGTGATCGCCGTCGGTTAAGCGGATGTTCTTTACCTTGGTGCCGGCCTTGATAGGCTTGGGAGCTCCCTTAACGGGCAGGTCTTTGATGATCACCACCGAATCTCCGTCTTTCAGCTCGTTTCCGTTGGAATCCAGCACTTTCAGGGCGCCGTCTGCCTCTGCCGGTTCGTCTTCCGGGTTCCACTCATAAAAGCACTCCGGGCAGATCAGCAGGTTATCGGAAGGATAAACGTATTCGGAATTGCATTTAGGACAGGGAGGAAATTCGGACATGGTTTTCTGTAATTTTCGGGCAAATTTACGAAATTATATCCGGGATGGCTAATGGGATGGAGGGATTCATTGCTATCTTTAACATCCGGATTAAGTATGCAATCGTGTGGTCGTCCACACAATTGGATGAAAATGTAAAAGCGGGGATGACGTCCATATCTTGACCATGTTTGACCATTTCGAAATAGATGAGCTTTCTGCCACCCCCAAGTACCGGCAGCTGATGGACGCCGTTATCCAGTCGGTGAAGGCCGGGCGGCTGCAGCAGGGCGACCTCATGCCCTCCATCAATGAGTTGAGCTTTCATACCGATATCTCCCGGCTGACTGTGGAGAAAAGCTATAAAGAGCTACGGAAAATGGGCGTGCTGGAGGCTTATCCGGGCAAGGGGTACTTTGTGAAGTCGGTGCATATTCAGCAGGATTACCGCATTTTCCTGATGTTTAACAAGCTGAGCGCCCATAAGAAGATTATCTACGATGCCTTTGTAGCCGAGCTGGGGGAGAAAGCCTCGGTTGATTTTTATATCTATAACAATGACGCCCGCATGTTTTGCCGGATACTGGAAAGCAAGGGCGAAAACAGCTATACGCACTATGTCATTATTCCCCATTTTATTGATGGGGAAAAGAGCGCCCTACAGGCCATTGATAAAATACCTCGTCAGCGGCTGATCCTGCTGGATAAGATTTTACCCGAGATCACCGGCAGTTATGGGGCGGTGTATGAGAACTTCGCCCGCGATATCTACCAGGCTCTTTTCCAGGTGCTGGAGGCCCTTCAGAAGTTCAGCGTGCTGAAGCTGGTCTTTCCCGAAAACAGCTATTACCCCAGGGAGATCATTGACGGGTTTGTGTCGTTTTGTGAAAGCTTTGTGTTTGAACACAAAGTGGTACACGACATCCGGAAAGAAAAAGTGACACCCGGCGATGTGTTTATCAACCTCATGGAAGACGACCTCTTCGAATTGCTGGAAAGAATAGAATACAAAGGACTGCGGGTGGGGCACGACATCGGCATCATTTCATACAATGAAACCAAGGCGAAAAAGTACATCGTGAACGGGCTCACCACGGTCTCTACTGACTTTGCGGCCATGGGGAAAAAAGCCGCGGAGCTGGTGCTGGATAATTCGCGCCGCCAGATGGAGAATCCGTTTCACATTACCCTGCGGGAATCGTTAAAATAATACCTATGGAATTCCGGCAACTCGAATATTTCATTGCGGTGGCAGAGGAGCTCAGCTTCGGCAGGGCCGCTGCCCGGCTAAACATTTCCCAGCCGGCGGTTTCCCGGCAGATCGCTCTCCTGGAAGAGGAGTTGAATACGGAGCTCTTTGATGCTACGCAAAAAATCAGGCATAAGCGCATCGTGCTGACGGAAGAGGGCAGCTATTTTTACCAGGAAGCCCTGAAGATTCTGCGGCAGAGCAAAGAAATGACCGATGGGCTGGAGCGGCTGCGCACCCGGCGGAAGACTGTGAATGTGGGCTATTGTGCCGGGTTGCTGGGAGAGAGCGTGACCCTGGCCCTCGACTTTCTGAACCAAAGGCTGCCGGCTTTTGAGCTGAAGCTTCAGGCTTTTGATTCGTCGTACGAAATGTACGAAGCCTTAAAGAAAGATGAAATCCTGTTTGCCACGGGCCTGGATACCGGGAGTGTGCCGGCCGAGCTGGATGCAGTGGTTTTGCAGGAAGGGTGGGTTCAGGTATGTATGAGTGTGCAGCACTTGCTGGCACAGGAAGAGCATCTGCGTATGCATCAGCTGAAAAATGAAAAGTGGATAGAGTGCAGTGCACTGCCGGGCCGGTTTTCTGAACGGGTAAGCCAGCAGGTGAGTGATTTCGGGCTGCTGGCCGGGCTGGCGGAGCGGGGGATGGGACTGGGCGCCGTGCCCTCGTTTTATCATCTGGAAGTACCGGGAATTCGCCGGATAGACCTGCTCTCGGAGGGTGTGCAGGACAAGGCTATTCCTTGCAGGCAAACCCTGCTTTTTCGGAAAAACGGGAATTCTTCGCTGGTGAGGCAAGTGCGGGATTCCTGTTAAAGTTAGGATATGATTATGAATAATATCAGGTGCTGCTGTTACCTCAAGTACAAACTTCGTTCTACCGCGCTCGTTTGTGCTGTTATTGACAAGTATGGTGCCATTGTCACCTCGAGCGAAGACGAGAGGCATGTGGTTCTCGTCTTCGCTCGAACTGACAAGTGGTATCCGACCCGGTTTCTTACCTGGAACTAAAATACTCAGAACTATTCAACCTATGAAAACAATTACCCTACTTATCACCCTTGCGGTTTTTACCGCCCCTCTCTTCGGACAAAAAACAACACCCGAAATCCTGGAAAAACCCTGGACGGCCAACTGGATCACCACGCCAGACCACTCCTCCACGGAATACGGCGTTTACTTCTTCCGGAAAACACTGGAGCTGCCGGCGGTTCCGGATCACTATATCGTGCACGTTTCAGCCGATAACCGCTACCAGCTTTTTGTGAACGGGCAGATGGTCTCTTTTGGCCCGGCCCGGGGCGACCTGAACCACTGGAATTTTGAAACGGTGGACCTGAAACCACACCTCAGGCAAGGGAAAAATATCCTTGCCGCCCGGGTATGGAACGAAGCCGGATGGCGACCCGAGGTACAGATCAGCGCCATGACCGGCTTTATCCTGCAGGGCAATACCTCTGCGGAAGAACCTGTGAATACCGGTGCTTCCTGGAAATGCATCAGAGACGAAAGCTACACTCCGCTGAAGCTGAATGTTCCCTTCTACTATGTGGCGGGGCCGGGTGAGATCCGGGACTTTTCCCGGCATCCCCGGGGATGGGAGGGCGCCGATTTTGACGACTCGGCCTGGCCGGTTGCCCAGACGCTTTTCAAAGGCCTGCCCAAAGACGTATTGAGCCCCTACGGCACCACGAACGTCTGGATGCTCCGTCCTTCGGGAATCCCGCCCATGGAGCTGAAGCCGGAGCGCATTCCCCGCGGGACGGCTACCGGCCTCACCCTACCGGCCGGTTTCCCGGAGAAGAAGCAGGAGGTGATCATCCCGGCCGGTACATCGGTCAGCATCCTGCTGGATCAGACCTACCTCACTAACGCCTACCCTGTGCTGGAATTCAGCAAGGGAAAAGATGCACGTATTGCGATGGGCTATGCAGAAGCGCTGTACAATGAGGGCTATAAGAAGGGCAACCGGAACGAAACAGAAGGGAAGCGGCTGATAGGCCGTACCGACAGCCTGGTCGCGGACGGTTCAGCCCACCAGGTATTTTCTCCCCTGAGCTACCGCACCTACCGCTACCTGGAACTCCGGATCACCACCGCTGCCGAATCCCTGGTGCTGAATGATATTTACAGCATTTTTACCGGTTATCCCTTCCGGATGAATGCCGGTTTCCGGTCGGATAACCCGGAGCTGAACACCATCCTCGACATCGGCTGGCGGACAGCCCGGCTTTGTGCCACGGAAACCTACATGGATTGCCCCTACTATGAGCAGCTCCAGTACATTGGCGATGCGCGCATCCAGGCACTGGTTTCGCTTTACAACAGCGGCGACGACCGCCTCGTGAAAAACGCGCTGAACTATATGGACTATTCCCGGCAGCCTGAAGGAGTAACCCTCAGCCGGCATCCATCGTACACCCCGCAGTATATTCCTACCTTCTCCCTGTGGTACATCGGTATGCTGCATGACTACCTGCGCTACGGACCGGACCCGGAATTTGTCAGGAACAAGCTGGATGGCGTGTATGCCATTCTGAACTATTTCGAAAAATACCAGGGGGCAGACGGCTCGCTCCGCAAGGTTCCGCAATGGCGCTTTACGGATTGGGTGAACGATAGAGACTGGAATGCCGGCGAAGGGCCGATGGGTCGCGACGGCGCCTCTGCCATGCTCGACCTGCAGCTGCTGTGGGCTTACCAGACGGCCGTGCAGCTCGAAGCGGATCTGGGGATCAACCGGTATTCCGGGAAATACAGGGAGCAGGCACAAAAGCTGAAAGCCGCTATCCTGGAAAAATACTGGGACGCGGGGAAAGGTCTGTTTGCTGACCGCGAAGAAAAAGACCTGTTCTCCCAGCATACCAATGCCCTGGCTATTCTCACCGGTATGGCCGATCAGCAGAAAATACCGGGTATGGTGGAGCATCTGTTGAATAATAAAGAGCTTTCGCAGGCCTCTATTTACTTCAAATACTACCTGCATCAGGCGCTGATCCGTGCCGGTCGGGGCAATGACTATTCCGCTATGCTGGATAAATGGCGGGAGAATATTTCCATGGGCCTTACCACCTGGGCGGAGATGTCGGATGTAGACGGCTCGCGGTCCGATTGCCACGCCTGGGGTGCCAGTCCGAACATTGAGTTTTATCGCACCCTGCTGGGCATTGACAGCGATGCCCCCGGCTTTTCCAAAGTAAAAATAACACCGCACCTGGGCCACCTGAAAAGTGCCGCAGGACATATCCCGCATCCCAAAGGAACCGTAGCGGTTTCTTATCAGCAGGTAAAAGACGGGTGGGAAGTGGAAATTGACCTGCCGGCAGGCGTCAGCGGAAACCTGGTGTGGAAAGGCGAAACAAAACCATTGAAACCCGGCAAAAACAAACTTACAGCAAAATAATAATAAAAAGTTATTGATACAATAACTAAATTGTATTAAAAATGTACCTAACCGCTAGTACAGTACAGGACGGTTAAGCGGACAGCGGTGTCGAATTTTGTTAACACTTTTCAACCTTATTATGCAAACCCTGTTAGGAATTATCTTTCATACCATCGGCGGTATCTCGTCGGGGAGTTTTTACATGCCTTTCAAAAAAGTGAAGGGCTGGGCCTGGGAAAGCTATTGGATCGTGGGCGGCCTTTTTTCCTGGTTGATCGTACCGCCGCTGGCCGCCTGGCTGACGGTGCCGGACTTTGCAGAGATTATCAGTGGCAGCGACTCCGGTGTAAAGTCGCTTATCTATACCCTGGGTGTACTGTGGGGAATCGGCGGACTGACCTACGGCCTGGGTGTGCGTTACCTGGGGATGTCGCTGGGAAACTCGGTGATTCTGGGGGTGAGCTCGGCGCTGGGTTCACTGGGGCCGGCCATCTATTATAACTTTAAGCCGGTAGAAGGGAGACATTCGTTTACCGATATGCTGCAAAGCCCCGGTGGTCAGGTGGTGCTGCTGGGTATCCTGGTTTGCCTGACAGGGATTTATGTTTCCGGCAAGGCGGGCATGATGAAAGAAAACGAGCTTCCGGCCGAAACGAAGCAGAGCACCACTTCGGAGTTTAATTTTGTAAAAGGAATCGTCATTGCCGTAATTTCGGGCCTGCTCAGTGCGTTCTTTAATTTTGGGATCGAGGCCGGTAAGCCTATGGCCGACGTGGCCGTACAGCACGGGCATAACCCCCTCTTCCAGAATAACGTGACCTACGTGGTGCTGCTTTGGGGCGGTCTTACCACCAACCTGCTCTGGTGCGTTTACCTGAATTTTAAGAACCGTACCTACGGTGATTATACCAATTCCCAGACCCCGGTTTTACGGAACATTCTCTTTGCCGGGCTGGCCGGCACCATGTGGTACATCCAGTTCTTTTTCTACGGGATGGGCGAAAGCAAGCTGGGCAACGGGGCCAGCTCCTGGATCCTTCATATGGCCACCATCATCCTGACGGCCAATTTCTGGGGCCTGTACCTGAAAGAATGGACCGCGGTAGGCCGGAAAACCTTCCGCACCTTTTTATGGGGAATCGGGCTGATCCTGGCATCTATCTTTTTGGTAGGGATCGGGAATTCGATATAAAAGAAATTTGGTACGATGGCACTTGGTTCTGGTCTACGCTCGGTTCTCGACTTCGCTCGAACTGACAAGTGGCGCCGGTTCCTGTCAGTTCGAGCGAAGTCGAGAACCGGAAGCGAAGTCGAGAACCGGAAGCGCAGACGAGAACAGATCGGATAATCATTAAAAACAACAATATACAATGGAATTTAAACACGTGAGCTACCTCTGGGACGAAGCCAAAGCCGCTCAGATCACCGATGAGGTAGACCTGTTCATTTACCGCTCCAACCTGCTGGGAGCAGACCTCAGGCTGACCAATTACGGGGGCGGAAATACCTCGGTAAAAATAAAAGACAAAGACCCGCTGACCGGTGAGGAAGTGGATGTCATGTGGATCAAAGGCTCAGGCGGCGACATCGGAACGCTTACCCGGTCGGGTTGTGCGGCACTGTACCTCGACCGTCTGCGTGCCCTGAAAAACGTCTATCGGGGTATCGAGTTTGAAGACGAGATGGTGGCCCTGTTCAACCATTGCATCTTTGACCTGGCCTCCAAAGCGCCGTCTATCGATACGCCGCTCCACGGCTTTTTGCCCTACAAACACATTGATCACCTGCACCCGGACGCCGCTATTGCCATTGCCGCCGCCAAAGACGGCAAGGCCATTACGCAGGAGCTCTTTGAAGGTGAAATAGGCTGGGTAGACTGGAAAAGACCGGGCTTTGATCTGGGACTGGAGCTGAAGGCCTGCGTGGACGAAGCCGCGGCAGAAGGCCGGGAGCTGAAAGGGATCATGCTGGGTTCTCACGGGCTATTTACCTGGGGAGATACCTCGTATGAAAGCTATGTAAACACGCTGCAGGTCATTGAAAAATGTGCGGAATACATTGAAAGCAAAACCGGGAATGTGTTTGGCGGCGCCCGGAGTGAGTCGCTCCCGGAAGACCAGCGGAAAGCGCAGGCCGCGGCCATTGCCCCGGTACTGAGAGGCTTCTGTTCGTCAGAGCGGTCCATGATCGGGCACTTTACCGATGACGAGCGCGTGCTGCAATTCATCAATTCCCACGACCTGGAAAAGCTGGCGCCTATGGGTACTTCCTGTCCCGACCACTTCCTGCGTACCAAGATCACGCCGCTGGTGCTGGAAATAGCGCCGAATGAAGACCTGACCGGGGTGAAAGAAAAGCTGGCACCGGCATTTGAAGCGTACCGGCAGATGTATACGGAATACTATGAAACCTGTAAGCATGCCAACTCCCCGGCCATGCGCGACCCCAATCCCGTGGTGATTTTGTATCCGGGTGTAGGGATGTTTACCTTTGCGAAAGACAAGACCACGGCCCGCCTGGCATCCGAATATTACGTGAATGCCATTAATGTGATGCGGGGCTCGGAGGCCATTTCAGAATACACCGCCTTACCGCGTCAGGAAGCCTTCAATATTGAATACTGGCTGCTGGAAGAGGCCAAGCTGCAGCGTATGCCCAAGCCCAAAGCCCTGGCCGGAAGAGTAGCCCTGGTGACGGGTTCCGGTGGCGGGATCGGCAAGGCCATTGCCCGGAAATTTGCGCAGGAAGGTGCCTGTGTGATCCTGAGCGATATTGACGAGACCCGTCTGGTAGGTGCTCAGGAAGAGTTTGTAAAAGCCTTTGGAAAAGATGCAGTGGCAGGTACCGTGCTGAATGTGACCGATACGGCCAGCGCCGAAGCGGCTTTTGTGAATGCTTCCCTGGCTTTTGGCGGGGTGGATATCGTGGTGAACAATGCCGGCATCAGCATTTCCAAATCCATTGAGGAGCATACCCTGGAAGAGTGGGACCGCCTGTACGATATCCTGGTGAAAGGCCAGTTTATTGTCTCCAAAGCGGGGATTGCCGTGATGAAAAAGCAGGGGATCGGGGGGGATATCCTGAACATTGTTTCCAAGAATGCCGTAGTAGCCGGGCCGAATAACCCGGGTTACGGCTCGGCCAAGGCAGCACAGGCGCACCTGTCGCGCTTAATGGCCGCCGAGCTGGGCAGCACGGGCATCCGGGTGAATACGGTGAACCCCGATGCGGTCATTGCCGACTCCAACATCTGGGCCGGCGGCTGGGCGGAAGGCCGGGCCAAAGCCTACGGTATTACGGTGGAAGAGCTGCCGGCGTATTACGCCAAACGCACCCTGCTGAACCAGGTGATCTTACCGGAGGACATCGCTAACGCCTGCTTTGTTTTGGTGAGCGGGCTGCTGAACAAAAGTACCGGTAACGCCATTAATGTGGATGGGGGCGTGGCGATGGCATTTTATAGGTAAACTTAAATTACCCCGGAATTTATTTCGGGGGCTCAAACAAAACTATGATCTTAGATAAAAAACACATTGAAAATCACAATTCCGACGAGCTGGCCGCCCATACCCGCAGGCTGGCCCATACCCGCTCGGAAATCAATCATACCGATGCCCTAATCGAAAAGCTGAAAGCCTTCCAGGTGGCTATTCCCTCCTGGGCTCTCGGTACCGGCGGTACCCGCTTCGGGCGTTTCCCGGGCGGAGGCGAGCCGGGGAACATTGAGCAGAAGCTGGAAGACATCGGCCTGCTGCACGCGCTGAACCGTTCGTCAGGGGCCGTGTCGTTGCATATTCCGTGGGATATTCCTTCCGATTACGCTGCCCTGAAAAAACTGGCCGCAGACCTGGGACTGGCCTTTGATGCCATGAACTCCAACACCTTCCAGGATCAGAAAGGACAGGCGCGCAGCTATAAGTTCGGGTCGCTGCAGCATGTAGACAGGAGCGTGCGGAAGCAGGCCATTGAGCATAACATCGAGGTGATCCGCCATGGCGAGGCCCTGGGCTCTCAGTCACTTACGGTATGGCTGGCTGACGGCTCCTGCTTTCCGGGCCAGCTGAACTTCCGGAAAGCCTATGAAAATACCCTGGAAAGCCTGAGAGAGATTTATGCGGCCTTGCCGGCCGACTGGAAGCTGTTCCTGGAGTACAAGGCTTTTGAGCCGAATTTCTACAGCACTACGGTGGGCGACTGGGGGCAGTCGTACTCCTACGTCAACAAGCTGGGCGAAAAGGCCTATACGCTGGTAGACCTGGGCCACCATCTGCCCAATGCCAATATCGAGCAGATCGTATCCATTTTACTGATGGAAGAAAAGCTGGGCGGGTTCCATTTCAATGACTCCAAATACGGTGATGATGACCTCACCACCGGTTCCGTGAAGCCTTACCAGCTGTTCCTGATCTTTAACGAGCTGGTAGAAGGCATGGACGCCCGCGGCATGAATCATGCCCGCGACCTCGGCTGGATGATCGATGCCTCGCACAATGTGAAAGACCCGCTCGAAGACCTGCTGCAATCGGTGGAGGCCCTGATGATCGCCTATGCTCAGGCTCTGTCAGTAGATACCCCTGCACTGAAGGCCGCCCAGGCGGAAAACGATGTGGTGCTGGCGCAGGAAATCCTGCAGCATGCTTTCAGAACCGACGTGCGGCCGCTGGTGGCGGAAGCCCGCTTGCAATCAGGCGGCGCACTGAACCCGGTGAAGCTGTTCAGGAGCCAGGAAGTACGAAAAAAGCTGATCGGGGAAAGAGGATACCAGCTGGCATCGGGACTATGAGCCGTATACTGATTTTTGACATAGGAAAAACCAATAAAAAGGCTTTCGTATTCAATGAAAGCTACGACATCCTGTGGGAAAAGAGTGTACTACTGGAAGAAACGGCCGATGAAGACGGGGACCCCTGCGAAGACCTGCCGAAGCTGATCTCCTGGATAAAAAGCGTGTACAGAGAGGTGAAGGAGGCCTACGGTATAAAGGCGGTTAATTTCAGCAGCTACGGCGCCACACTGGTTTTCCTGGACGGGAACGGCCGGGTGCTTACCCCGCTTTACAATTATCTGAAAGCCTATCCCGAAGAATTAAAAAGGAAGTTTTACGATACGTACGGAGGAGAAACGGAGGTCTCGGGCGTTACGGCTTCCCCGGTGCTGGGAAGCCTGAACAGCGGCATGCTGATCTACCGCCTGAAGGACGAACGGCCGGAGGTTTTCTCCGCTGTCAAACGGATCCTGCACCTGCCTAATTACCTGAGTTTTTTATTTTCAGGGAAGAAAGTCACGGATATCACCAGTATCGGGTGTCATACGAACCTCTGGGACTTCACCCGGGGAGACTATCACCGCTGGGTAGGGGAGGAAGGCATAGACCGTTTCCTGGCCCCGGTGCATGCGCCGGACCAGCCGGTTCAGAACCCGGACGGGGTGGCGGTGGGCATTGGCCTTCATGATTCTTCGGCAGCCCTGATTCCCTATCTGAAACGCTTCGAGGAGCCCTTTGCGTTGCTCTCTACCGGCACCTGGAACATTACCATTAATCCTTTCAATGAAGCACCGCTGAACGGGGAAGAGCTGGACAATGACTGCCTGTGTTTCCTGAAGACCGACGGCAAACCCATTAAAGCCTCCCGGCTTTTGGGCGGAATGTACCATGAACAGGAAGCGGCTAAAATAGCCCGGTGTTTTGGTGTTCCGCCCGCGGAGTTGATGGAGATGAACTACGACCCGGAAACAGAGGTAGAAACGTTATCCCTGGAAAACTACCGGGTAGAAAATCCGGTTTCCGGGCTGGAACGCGACTGGCAGAAATACCCGACCGCTGCACAAGCTTATCACCAGCTTATGGCTGACCTGGTGGCCCTGCAGAAACGGTCTTCTGACCTGGTATTGAAGGGCGCGCCGGTGAACAAGCTGTTTGTAGACGGCGGCTTCGGCAAGAGCCGGATCTTCATGAAAATGCTGTCGGCCGTTTACCCGGAAACAGAGGTGTGGACCAGCGAGGTTCCCCAGGCCTCGGCGCTGGGTGCTGCCCTGGTGCTGCACGACCACTGGAACAGCCGGCCGGTACCCGAAGATTTGATAAAACTGAAGCAGTTTTCAGACTAAAGCGGCTATATTTACACCCGGGTAACTAATCTACCCGGCGCTCGGAACTAATACACTCGGAACTATTATGCTGAACTATAACCCGAAATACCCCGGCATTGACGACCTCATCCGCAAGGCTAAAAAACGCATGCCGAAATTTGCCTTTGAATACCTCGACGGCGGATGCAACGAGGATGTCAACCTGTACAAAAACACCAAAGAGATCCGGGATATTGAGCTGGTGCCTTACTACCTGCGGGAGTACAAAGAGCCTGTCCTGAAAACAGAGCTGTTCGGTCATGTATACGATGCCCCTTTCGGGGTATCGCCGGTAGGCCTGCAGGGTCTGATGTGGCCTAACTCGCCGGAGATCCTGGCCAAAGCCGCAGTAGAGCAGAATATCCCGTTTATTCTGAGTACAGTGAGCACGGCCAGCATAGAAAAAATAGCCGAAATAACGGAAGGGAAGTTCTGGTACCAGCTGTATCACCCGGCAAAAGAAGAGCTAAGAGACGATATGTTCAAACGCCTGGAAGCGGTAGGATGTAAGACCCTGGTGGTGCTGACCGACGTGCCCACTTTCGGCTTCCGGCCACGCGATGTACGGAACGGCCTGGCCATGCCGCCACAGATGACGTTTAAAAACATTCTCCAGATACTGTCGCACCCCACCTGGGCGCTCAGCACCCTCTATTACGGGCAGCCGAACTTCGCCACCATGAAGAAGTATATGCCCAAGGGCCTGAACATGAAGCAGCTGGGCCTGTATATGAACCAGACCTTTTCCGGCCGGATCAGCCAGGAAAGGCTGCAGACCATCCGCGATAAATGGAAGGGAAACCTGGTGATGAAAGGCGTGGCCACGGCCGAAGATGTAGGCCAGGCCGTGAAATTCGGGCTGGAGGGCGTGATCGTTTCCAATCACGGCGGCCGCCAGCTGGATGCGGGCGAATCATCTATTCATACGCTTTATCCTATTGTGGAGCAGTACAAAGGGCAGATCAAGATCATGCTCGACAGCGGCCTGCGTACCGGCCCGGATATTGCCCGTACCCTGGCGGCAGGAGCTGAATTTGCTTTCCTGGGCCGGACCTTCATGTACAGTGTGGCTGCCTTAGGTGCCCAGGGCGGGCATCATATCATGAACCTGCTGAAAATACAGCTGAAGCAGGTCATGGACCAGGTGTGCTGCGAAAAAGTGGAAGACCTGCCGAAGCATTTGAAACGGCGATAATCATATCATCCCTTCGGGATTTATGGGTCTTACCCCATATTGACAAAAAATGCCATAATTATGTCAGCCCGTCGGGCTTGAATATTTGTATAAATAAATATAATGTGAACCCCGAAGGGGTGAAACGATTGTAGCTATAATCATGTCAGCCCGTCGGGCTTGAATATTTGTATGAATAAATATAATGTGAACCCCGAAGGGGTGAAACGATTGTGGCTATAATCATGTCATCCCGTCGGGCTTGAATATTGTATGAATAAATATAATGTGAACCCCGAAGGGGTGAAACGATTGTGGCTATAATCATGTCAGCCCGTCGGGCTTGAATATTGTATGAATAAATATAATGTAAACCCCGAAGGGGTGAAACGATTGTAGCCTAATCCAGCCAGTCAAACAAATATTTTTCATCGCATTCCACGTCAAATTTTTGTAAAAAATCCAGGTATTCGTCCCTGAATGTTTTCCTGCGATGATGCTCCTCCTGCTTCAGAATATATTGATAGACATTCTCTATTTGTGAATGGGCATACGAAAATACCCCGTAACCTTCCTGCCAGGAGAATTTCCCGTTGACCCACCCTTGTTCATTGATAAATTTGGACGAATTGTTTTTAATATCCCGTATCAAATCCGAAATACTCATAGAAGGCTTCAGCCCAACAAAGACGTGAACGTGATCTGCGGTGCCGTTTACAATAATGGGCTTTTGATCTTTGGCTTTTATAATACCGGCCATATACTTGAAGACTTCCTGACGCCAGGTTTTTTCCAACAGGTTTCGTCTTCCTTTAACTGTAAAAACATATTGGATGTAGATTTGTGAATAGGTGCCGGCCATAATGAGTTTGGATTTGTGGTATTGTCAGTTTTGATTGTAAGCGGATTATCAATCAAAAATAGCGAAAAAATGAGAATACACAAAAGCATATAATTTTATCATTCTTTCGCAGATACAGGGAACTGCCTCTCTATTCTGAAAACAACGGAGAAGGTGGGGTATCTTTTACTCGCCGTCTCTCTTTTCCTGCTTCCCTGTGGGCAAAAAATCCCGTTTTTAAGGGATTGATACCTATGGGTGTGCCTGCTAGCTTTGTCCTGTTAAAAGAGTCTTCCACGATTAATCAAATTGAGCGATGAAAAAAATTCTCTTGACGGGTCTTATCTTCGTCAGCCTGGCCGGGTGCAAAAAAGATAAAGATACTGAACCCGACCTTGCCGCCAGGGCCGCAGGAACCTACACGGCCAGTAAGTTTACGTATGCAGGAACGAATATCCCGCTGGTCGGGGGTACTGAGCTGGTTATTGTTATACAAAAAGCCACAGCCGAAAGCGTTACCGGAGCAATGAAGTATAAACTTGAAGGAAAAGCGCAGCCCGATGAACCCCTGGGAACACTGACGGTAAAAGACGCCGGCAGCAGTGGGATTGATTTTTACGAAGGCAGTGCCCGTGTCGGAAACCTGAGTAAAGATAACCTGCTCACCGTGTCAGGAAGTGCCGACGGGTTATATTTCGAAATTATTGCGCAGAAGCAATAGCTCATTTTAACCTTCTGACCTTTTCTTTGTTCAGATCCACTTCAAAATGGTCAGAAGGATCTCCGTTAGAGATTTTGTTCAGGATCCGGAAAAGGGTTTTCAGCCGGATCCTGAATTCATCTTCCGTATCCAGGTGTTCAAACTGCCGGCACAGGGTCTCGTACTGCTTTAAACGTTTGCGGGGAATATCCCGCCGGGCCAGCTCGTCGGCCGACTGAAATTTATAGAGGTCCAGCAGGAGCTCGTTGAATCCCCACCGGCGATAGCTTCGTTTTTTCAGGGCCGGGTTTCCTTTGGAAAGCCGGTAGAAATCTTCTCCGTTCAGTTTATCGGCCTGCCCGGTAAGCTCCTTCGGCCAGTCGGAAGGGATCATGCGCAGCCGCACCAGCTCCTGCAGGTGAAAAAGGGTAAATTCGCGGTAGGAACGGGTGTTTAAAATCTCCTTGTTCCAGATACGGGAATCGCCGGCGCTGCGCAGGGCTTCATACTCTTTTTCATAGAGGGGAAAAAGCTCGTTGAAGCGGTCGGCCTTATCTACGATAACGGTTTCGATCTCAAAGACATTGCCCGGTTTTACCGTCAGGATTTTGTAGGCCGGGATATAGGCGGCCAGTGAAGGCACCTGGATGTTGACCAGCATTTTGCCGTCTTCGTACTTCCGGATACCCGTATCGTTGATGTGCATATGCCCGCCGAAATGAACCTGCAGCCCGGCGTCGGCAAAGGCCCTGGCCACATCTTCAGCGGGTGCCCGGTGCAGTTGCCATTTGGTAGGGCCCAGCAGGTTGCTGATCTCTTCTGAGGCGCCGTCGTTATACTCGATCATGGGATAATGCGTAAAAGCTACCACGGTCTTGTTTCTTTTCCGGGCTTCGGCGGTTACCTGCTTCACCCAGGCAATCAGGCGGGTCTTGTTCGTCATCACGTTATTGTAGCCCACGCTGGAGGGGTTATAATTTTTAACATCAGCAGGATCTCCGTCCGTATTTTTCGGGATATACGTATTCCCGTCAATGGCCAGCAGCCAGAGTCCCTCTGCAGGCTCCACCACGTAGCTCAGGTCAGGTACGGTAAAGCCCGGACTGACCTCGTACATCCGGTTCCGGTAGTCGCCGTATCTTTCAACGGCGGCATAGCTATACTCTTCCGGGCTGATAAACTGCGAGGGGGTGCTCCAGTACAGGTAGGCGGGTGAGGGGCGGAGGCCGAAATCTTTCAGCTCCTCCAGGATCTCCCGGTAGCCTGATGGGGCAATGTCTTTCGTAATAATGCTGCCCGGGCTGCGGGCCAGGCTTGCTGAGCTGTAAATTCCCAGCGGCCGGCCGTCTGCGCCCAGGAAATCGCTCTTCCCGCCTTCCTGCCGGAAAGGACCTACCGGGTCGTGATTTCCCGTGGTCATGAAAAACCGCAGTCCGTATTTCCGGGCGTATTCTTCCAGAATCTTCCGCAGCCCCCGCAGGTTATACGCCTGTCCGTCATCACTAAAATCACCCGGCAGGGCCACTATTTTGATGCCCCGGGCCGCTACATCGTCGAGGGCCGCCAGGAAAGCATAGTAATTTTCATTAAAAATACGGGTGGAACGCAGCTGGGCCCCCATGGTGCGCATGATTACCGGTTTTCCTGTTCCCGGGTTGGTAATTCCTCTGAATTCATGATCAGAGAAGCTGCCGTACAAATCCTGGAAATGGATATCGGAAAGAAAAGCGATCCGGGTCTGCTGCGCATAGGCACCGCTAAATCCTGAGAGAACAAGAACCAGTAAAATACGGATCATCATGGGTTAAGAATTTGGGTTTTGGCGTATTCGGAAGGCGACACATTATACAGCTTCTGGAAGGCCGACCGGAAATATTTATAATCTTCGATGCCCACCATATCCATTACTTCCGTTACCCGGAAGCGGCTTGTCAGCAGCAGCTGGGCGGCCCGCTTCAGGCGTACATCGCGGATAAATTCCACTACCGACTGCCCGGTGATATTCTTTAGCTTGCGGTAATAGGCCGACTGGCTCATGCCCGATCCGTTCACCAGGCTCTGTACCCCGAACTGCTTGTTGGTGAGGTTGTTCTCTACGATTTCCATCGCCTGCTGAATAAACTCCCGGTCGGTGTCCGGGATCCCCGAGGTGCTGGGCTCCATCAGGATCTGCCGCTGGAAATACTCCGTGAGCTTCCGACGGTTGATCAGTAATGTCTGGATTTTGGAGAAAAGGATCCGGGGATTGAACGGCTTCACAATGTAATCGTCTGCCCCGCTTTCCAGGCCTTCCAGCTCATGAACGGCCGCCGCCCGGGCCGTGATCAGCACCACGGGGATATGCGCTGTTTTGGGGTTCCCCTTTATTTTTTCGCAAAGTTCCAGGCCGTTCATTTCAGGCATCATCACATCGCTCAGAATAATATCCGGGAGGTGCTCAAGAGCCTTTTCCAGCCCTTCCTTCCCGTCTTTGGCTGTAGAAATACGCAGATGGCGGCTGAAAATACCGGCCAGGTACGTACGCAGGTCGGCATTGTCGTCTACAATCAGGAGATGCTGATCAGAAAGTACCTCCCCCATGTTGTCGGGTAACGGGGTCTCCGGCAGGGAAACCGGTGGCGGCGCGGCTTCAGGGAGCACACTTTCGCCGGAAAGCGTGAACGGGAGGAGGAGCTCAAACACCGAGCCTGCTCCTGCCTCGCTCTGCACGTCGATTGTTCCGCCCAGCATTTGCACCAGCTCTTTGACCAGTGAAAGGCCGATGCCGGTTCCCGGGGCCTTGGGCATGTCTTTTCGTACTACCTGGTAAAAAGGCTCAAAAATATGCTTCAGGTCTTCAGCGCGGATACCTGTTCCGGTGTCGGCCACCCGGATAAGCAACCGGTCTTTACCGGGCTGTTGCACCGAAAGCGCTACACTTCCTCCCTCAGGGGTATACTTAAACGCATTGGAAAGGAGGTTAGTGACAATAATTTCCAGCTTGGCCGGGTCAAAGCTGACTACCGCCTCATCGCAGAAAGTATCCAGGGTATACCGGATATTCAGCTCGTCGGCCTTGATCTTGAAAATCAGGAATATTTCCCGGATAAACCCGATGACATCGGCGTTCCGGAGCTGAACCTGCATGTTCCCCGATTCTATTTTTCGCAGATCCATCAGCTGGTTGACCAGCCCCAGGAGCTTGTTGGCCTGCTTATGCACCAGCTCGGCCTTTTGCCGGGCTTCCGTTTGCGGATCTACGGCCCGCATCAGGTCTTCGGCCGGGTTAATGATGAGGGTGAGCGGGGTACGCAGCTCATGCGATACATTGGTAAAGAAGCTGAGCTTCATATCCGACAGCTCCTTTTCTTTCTGCTTCTCCATTTGTTCGAGGGCTACTTTATTCTGCAGCTCGCGTTGCCGGGCCCGGATCCTCCTGTACCAGGTTAAAGCTGCGAGCGCCGTAACGGCATAAAATGTATAGGCCCACCAGGTCTTGTACCAGGGCGGCAGGATGCTCAGCTTCAGGGTGGCCGGCTCCACGGCCCACACGCCGTCGCCGTTATCGGCTCTCACCATAAACGTATAATCGCCGGCCGGCAGGCTGGCAAATGCGGCGATCCGCTGGCCGGGTAAAAGTGGGATCCAGTTTTCATGGTAGCCCTCCAGCTTGTAGGCATACTGCTGCTTGCGGGGATTGTGAAAGTTCAGTCCCACAAACTCAATGGTAAAATCGTTCTCCGAATCTTTCAGCGTGATTTTGCCGGAAGAAGAGAAGGGGCCCGAAAGAATAGCCCGCGGATTCTTTTCCGACAGCTCATAATTCACGATCCGTACCCGGGTAATCTGCATCTTGGGCGGATAAGGATTCAGCGAGATCCGGGAAGGATTAAAATAAGAAATCCCGTTAATGCCGCCGAAATACAGCGTACCGTCCCGGTCTTTGGCGGCTGCACCTATCTTGAACGAATTGCTCTGCAGGCCGTCGGCCACATCAAAATGCAGGTAGGTTTTTTGGACGGGATCAAACCGGTAAAGTCCCCGGCCGCCGATCCAGAGCTCCCCGTTATCGGCCTCGAGAATGGTCTCCACATTCGACTCGGGGAGCCATGCATCGTAGCGGCTGATCACTTCTTTGCCGTTTACGGTATGGATCAGGTGAAGGCCCCCGCCCAGGGTACCTACCCAGAGGTTTCCTTTCCGGTCTTTGTGCAGCGGCCAGGCATAATTGACCTTCATGCTTTCTTTACTGGCCGGGTTAAAGAAAAAATGATTCAGCAACCGCAGCTCATGGTTGTCCAGCTTCAGCTTGCACACCCCGGCGTTCCGGGTACTGGCCCACATCACATCCTGTTCGCTGTCGTAAAGAAGAGACGTGATCTTATCGGAAGGAATGGGTGAATTCCCGGTATCGAGGGTTTGTATGAAATTTCCTTTCTTATCAAAAATATAAACCCCGGCATAGAAGGTAGCAATCCAGATCCTGCCACTGCCGTCTTCGCGGATACAAAGTGGCTCCACCCTGTCCCAGCGCTGTTTTCCCGGTACGTCGGGCAGCCTGCGCAGGGATAAGGTTTTCCGGTTAAGCAGGTAAATGCTGTTCTCGCGGGAGGCCACCCAGAGGTTGCCGTCCCGGGCATCGTAAATGCTGGAAACACTGATGTGGGTGGTGCTGCCCGACACGGTATTGTTCAGGAAATTACGGAAAGTCTGGGTAGCTTTATCGTAGCGCGAGAAGCCGTTCCGGGTACCTATCCACAGCACATCGCCTTCATTCCAGATGGTATTGATATAATCATCGGGCAACTCGTGGTTATTCATGCGGTTAATGAGCCCGAAGGGCTTGGCCAGCAGGTTGATCTTGTTGAGCCCGCCGGCAGATGCCGCAAACCAGAGATTGTTAAAGGTATCTTCAAATACCTGGTGTACCCGGTTGGAATTAATGGCAAACGGGTTATCCGAATCCACTGAAAAAACGCGGTCGTTATACGTCAGCAGCCGGTCGCCCTCCGGCCGGATATCCCGGATCATGTGCAAGCCGAAATTGGTGCCTATCCAGAAACGCTTGAACGAATCCTCAAAAATACAATTGATGGAGGCAAACGAATCTTTCATCCACCACACCTCCGGATCAGCCCCGGTGCTAAGCCGTGCCACGGAGTTATCCGAAGCCACCCACAGGGTCTGGTCAGGCTTGAACAGCAGGGCCCTGACATTTTCATGGGGCCACCGGGGCACCCGGGCCGGGATAAACCCGTCTTTGTCTTTTTTGAGGTGCCACAGCCCCAGTCCGAGGGTGCCCACCCACAGGTTACCTGCCGTATCTTCCTCCATCCTGAAAACCGTTACATTTGTACCGTTTTTCAGGAAGGGTATCTTCGTAACGGCCGCAATCTCGTTTTGGGGAGTGAAAGAGATCAGTAAAAGCCCGTGTGAGCGGGTGGCGATACACAGGCGGTTACCGCTGATGTCGCGGATGGCCCGTGCTGAAATTTGCCGCAGGAGGGTCCGGGTCTCTTCATCGGGTGATAATTCGGCAAGGCTTCTGAAATGGTCCGATTCCGGCGCATAAAAAAATACACCCTGCTCATCGGCGATCGCCCATATCCTGCCGTCCCGGGTGAGCTGCAGGCTTTGAATCCGGTTGTTATAAAGCCCGTTAAAATTGCTGTTCGGCATCAGGTAGTTTTTCAGCTCATACCCGTCGTAGCGGTCAATGCCGTTATTGGTGCCTATCCAGATAAACCCGTCACGGTCCTGGAGCACCGCCACGGCGTCACTATGCGCCAGCCCCTCGTTGACCGTAATATGCTCAAACCGGAAATTGTTTTGAGACAGGGCCGGGGTAAAGATTCCTGCCAGGAGGAATACGCACCATATGATCTTTTTTTTTCTGAGCATTTTAACGATACCGTACTTCAAATTTCTTTAAAAAAAGATACCGGCGCAACTCCTGCCTCAAATACCGTGTACAGACTGCCCGGTCCGGTCATCCGGGCAGGCGGTTCAGGAGATGCCGGGAGGAAAACAGCAATAATCGGGGTAATCGACTTATAGCTATGTGATTATATAGGAGTAGAAGCAGGTATATCCCCCTGTTCTGACGAAAATACCCCGGGATTTTGCTGATTTTGACCCTAACCGGGCAGGCATAACGCTGCCTAAATTTGCACTATTCAAATAAAATATTTTGAATTTTTCGGGGCAGTGACAAATAAATCAACGGATTGTTAAACAAATATCCGGCCCTTACCAGGTAGTAATCATTTTTAATTATTCAATCAGATGAGAAAAACTCTATTATTAGGTGAAGTGCTGATGCGGATCAGAAGTAAAGCCTTCTTTTCTGTCCTGTTGGGAGGAGGAGTATTGCTCAGCAATGCGGCTTTCTCTAACGGAATGCGTATTCCGGGCAGTACTTATGCAGCGGTTGACCGGTCTATCGAAGGAAAAGTAACTGACGAAAAAGGAGAGGCCGTTCCCGGTGTTAACGTACGGGTGGAAGGCACCACCCAGGGCGCTATTACAGATGCCGGCGGGGCATTCCGGCTGAATGTCGGAGAGGGCGATGTAACGCTCGTTTTCAGTTCGGTGGGCTATGTAGAGCAAAAAAGGGTGGTTCGCCGGGGCCAGACTCTCGTAAATATCACCCTGGAAGAAGACAGCAAGCTGATGGCGGAAGTAGTGGTGGTGGGTTACGGTACCCAGAAGCGCTCAGACATCACCGGTTCTGTGGCTTCGGTGCCGAAAGAACGCCTGGCCAACCTCCCGGTCAATAACGTAATGCAGGCGGTACAGGGTGCGGTGGCTAACGTTACCGTATCACAGGCTTCCTCTATTCCGGGCGATGCACCCTCTACGCAGATCCGGGGCAGAAACTCTATCAACGCCTCTTCCGAGCCCTATATCGTGGTAGACGGGATTCCGCTATCGAGAACCGACGGCTCCATTAACGATATCAACCCGAACGATGTGGCATCTATCGAGATCCTGAAAGACCCTTCTGCCGTGGCCATCTACGGGGTGAACGGTTCTAACGGGGTGATCCTGATCACCACCAAAAGAGGAACCAGCGGCAAGCCTACCATCCGTTACAATACCTATGCGGGGGTAGAAGAGGCGGCGCACATTCTCGAGCCGGCTTCTCCCGAAGAACTGTTGCGGAGATATGCCGAATATGCCCGGATCACCAATACCAGCCTGTACAACGGCGGACCGGTGAAGAACCAGTACGAATACGATAACTATGTAAACGGGGTCACCACCGACTGGCTGGATGCCGTGATGCAGACCGGCGTGGTGCAGAACCACAATGTGGGCATATCCGGCGGTACTGAAAATGCCAAATACTTTGTTTCGCTTGATTACCTGGATCAGAAAGGCATACTCGAGGGGTACAATTACAAGCGGTACTCCTTCCGGACCAATACCGACGTTAAAGCTACCCGCTACCTTTCGGTAGGAACGTCTACGTTCATCGTGTCGCATAACCGCGACGGCGGCCGGGCCAACCTGCTTCAGGCCGCAGCCATGAGCCCGTATGCCCGCATGTATAACGATGACGGCTCGCTCACCCAGTACCCTATGTACTCCGAGCAGCTATGGGCCAATCCCCTGCTGCAAACCACTACCAATCCTATCCGCCGGCAGTTCAACATCTCGCTGAACGGCTTTGCCGAAGTAACGTTCGGAAATATCTGGAAACCGCTGACCGGTCTGAATTACAAGTTTAACGCGGGGTATTCGTATGTTCCGGTGAGGAATAATGAATACTACGGGAAATCGGTGTATAACCTGAGCGGTTCAGGAACCATCACCAATAACGAATCGCAGACCTATACGCTGGAAAATATCCTGACCTATAATAAAGATATCGGCAGGCACCACTTTGATGTGACCGGTTTGTATGCCGCCAAAGAAAAATACTGGCAGCAGGCTGTAGCTACCGGCCAGGTTTTCCCGAACGATGACCTGGAGTGGGGTAACCTGGAGTCGGCTTCCACCCAAACGGTATCTTCGCAGGCCGATATGTACCGTTCCATTTCCCAGATGGGCCGCCTGAACTACGGGTATGACAGCCGCTATATGTTTACGTTCACCGTGAGAAGAGACGGCTCTTCGGTATTCGGAAAAAACAACAAATACGGGACCTTCCCTTCGGCCGCTTTTGCGTGGAACATCGCCAACGAAAGCTTCATGAAGCAGTATGATGCCGTGAGCAACCTGAAGCTGCGCCTTTCGTACGGTATTTCCGGAAATGAGGCCATCGGGGTTTACCAGACCCTGGCGCTGATGAGCTCGGGTACGCTGACCATGGACGGCAAGCCCAACACCACCCTGAAGGTACAAAGCCGGATGGGGAACGATGACCTGCAATGGGAAAAGACCAAGGGACTGAACGTAGGGGTAGACTTCGGTTTCTGGAGGAACCGCCTGACCGGTACCGTTGATCTGTATAAAACCAACACCTATGACATGCTTTTGTTACAGCGTATCCCGCAGATCACCGGTTATTCTGACGTATGGTCGAATATCGGTAAAGTAGCCAACACCGGCTTTGAAGTTACCCTGACGTCTAAAAACGTGGCGAAAAACGATTTCACCTGGTCATCAACCCTGGTGTTCTCTACCAACAAAAACAAGATCGTGGATGTGTACGGCGACGGTAAAGACGACATCGGCAACCGCTGGTTTATCGGGCATCCGGTAGGCGTGATCTACGACTATACCAAAGTAGGCATCTGGCAGGAATCGGAGATCGAATCGGGAGCCAACAAAGGATGGGACGACACCGCGCTGCCGGGTGATCTGAAGCTGGCCGACATCAACAAAGACGGTAAAATAGATGATAACGACCGCAGCATCCTGGGACAGACCGCACCGAAATGGACCGGCGGACTTACCAACACCTTTACCTATAAGAACTTCAACCTGAACATCTTTATCCAGACCGTGCAGGGCGCCCTCCGCAACAACCCGCAGATTGGCGGCGCCTCGGATGAAATGGGACGGAGAAGCACGCCGGCAGCCCTGGGCTACTGGACACCCGAAAACAAAAGTAACGAATGGCGCTCACTGGGCAACCACTCCAACTCGCACGGCTACGGCTTCCCGGAAGATGCCAGCTTTACCCGTCTGAAAGACATCACGCTGGGTTATAACTTCGGTCAGAAAGCCCTGGGTAAGATAGGCATCGGCGGACTGCAGCTGTACGTAAGCGGGCGTAACCTGGCTACCTGGACCAAATGGTTGGGATGGGATCCGGAAGCCCGGGATATTACCCGTGGCTCAAGCAACGACAATATCAATTACCCGATGGTGCGCACGTATGTATTGGGAGCGAACATTACTTTTTAATTAACAACCGTTTTAGTGATGAAAAAGAACAGATTTATATATAGCAGTTTACTGGCCGCCTCTCTTTTAATGGGTACCTCCTGCGGCAAAAACTACCTGGATGAGGATCCGTATTCGAGCTACAGAACCGGCGCTACCGACCCCCAGACCATAGAAGCGCAGGTGATCGGCCTGCACCGCATCTTTGCCGAGCTCTGGGGCTACAGCGGCCGGCAGGGCTTCCTCTCCTGCTGGCAGATAGGAACCGATATCACCAGTGCCGGAGCTACCGAAGGCGTGGAAAACCCTTTCTATCAATATGCCGACCTGAACCAGGAAAACGGGGGTGTGGGCTACCTGTGGCAGAAGAGCTATGACTTTATCAACCATGCGAATGTGATCATTTCGGCCGTGGGTGAAAATAACGTGAAAGCCAATGCAGAAGCCCGGTTCTTCAGGGCCTATGCCTATAACATGCTGGTAACCCTCTGGGGAGATGTGCCCCTGCTGAAAGAACCGGTGGTGTCGCCTAAATTCGACTTTACCCGCCAGAGCGTGGCTGAAATAGATCAGCTGATTGAAGAAGATATCACCTATGCGGTAGCCAACCTTCCTGAAATAGGACAGGCCGTTACCCAGAACCGGATCAACAAAGACATGGCCCGCCAGCTGGGTGCAGAAGCATACCTCCGCATGGGTGTAAGAGATCAGGGCTACTATGCGAAAGCCGAGCAGCTGGCCACCGACATCATCAACGGCGGGAAGTACAAGCTGATCGATGCGCGCTACGGGAAATTCCTGGGAGAAGGAGGTGACTATTACCGCGATATGTTCCGTTTCGGAAACCAGCGCCGGTCACAGGGAAATACCGAAGCCATCTGGACCTTTGAAATGGAAAATAACCGTACCGTAGTCGGGGGTACTATTGACAACCCGCAGCACCGGCGCGTATGGCAGCCCGCCTATCACAAATGGGACGGTATGGTGAACGCCGACTCGCTCGGGGGAAGAGGAAACGGGCGTCTGCGGTTAAGTAACTTTATGAAATATACTGCATGGAAAGGCCTGGACGGCGACATCCGGAACAGCAATTACAACATCCGGAGAACTACCAACTACAACCGCCCCGGCTTCAGTGCTACCATTGGCGTGGACAAAGACGGCTACCGTGTGGATGCCAATGCCCAGGATGCGGTTAAAAAGCTGACCGTTAAAACCGGAGACAGGGCCGTTCCGTTCCGTACCGACAGCCTGGAGGTATGGTACCCGTTCCCTACCAAATGGGGCGGTTATGACGAACAGGACGACTTCGGGTATGCCGTGATCAAAGACTGGCCGGTAATGCGTTACGGAGAAACCTTCCTGCTGCGTGCCGAAGCCCGCTTCCGCCAGGGGAATACCGCAGGAGCAGCTGCCGACGTCAATGTGCTGAGAGACCGGGCCTTCAAAACCGCCCGCGAGCAAAAAGGAAATGCCAGCCTGGGTAAAGTGGCGGCATCCGATATTACCCTTGACTTCATCCTCGATGAGCGGGCCCGCGAGCTGATCTCCGAAGAAAACCGCCGGATGACACTGGTACGTACCGGTAAGCTCAAAGACAGGATAGCGCTGAACGGCGATACCGGTCCGGCGAACAAGATCATCACCGGTTTTAAAGAGTATAATGTTTTACTGCCTCTGCCACTGAGCGAGATCCGGCTGAATACCAAAGCCGAGCTGGTGCAGAATCCGGGGTATAATTAACGATAATAAGGTTTGGACGGAACTTCCGTTAACCGGGAGTTTCCGTACAGAACCCGAGGTTGAATGTAGTTTAGCTGTCTTTGCCATAAAGGCAGCTAAATTTTTTTGAGATAGTTTTAGCATATATATTTACAAGAATGATAAGAAAGATCATCTTCTGCATGGTTTTATGGAGTTCACCGGCCCTGGCACAAAGCCGGGGGGAAGTGAAAGCCATCATCGAAAAAGTGAACGGCTACTGGCAAAGCACCCAGACCCAGCCGGGCTGGGCCTTCTGGGACGTGGCCGCTTACCATACCGGCAACATGGAGGCGTACTTCCTCACCGGGAAAGAAGAATACAGGGAATATTCGGAAAAATGGGCCGGGTACAACCAGTGGAAAGGCGCCAGATCGGCCGATAAGGCCGAATGGAAATACAGTTACGGTGAAAAAGACGACTACGTGCTCTTCGGCGACTGGCAGATCTGTTTCCAGACCTATATTGATCTCTATAACCTGCAACCGGACGAGAAAAAGATAGCCCGTGCGCGCGAGGTCATGGAATACCAGATGAGCACACCCCATAACGATTACTGGTGGTGGGCCGACGGCCTCTATATGGTGATGCCCGTGATGACCAAAATGTATAAAATTACCGGCAATCAGCAATACCTGGAGAAGCTGTACGAATACTTTGTCTTTGCCAACAGCATCATGTACGATAAAAAAACGGGGCTGTACTACCGCGATGCCAAATATGTTTACCCGAAGCACAAAAGCCTGAACGGGAAAAAAGACTTCTGGGCACGGGGCGACGGCTGGGTTTTTGCCGGCCTGGCCAAGGTGCTGCAGGACCTGCCGGAAAACGATAAGCACCGGAAAGAATACATCCGGGTATACAAAAAGATGGCGAAGGCCGTTAAAAAATCACAGCAGGCAGAAGGCTACTGGACCCGCAGCCTGCTGGACCCCGAACATGCGCCCGGGCCGGAAACCAGCGGAACCGCCTTCTTTACCTACGGTCTTTTATGGGGCATCAATAACGGCTATCTGAGCCAAAAGGAATATGCCTCCGTAGCGGAAAAAGGATGGAAATACCTGTCGGGAACCGCCCTGCAGCAAAACGGGAAAGTAGGGTACGTGCAGCCCATCGGTGAAAAGGCCATCCCGGGACAGGTGGTGAACGAAAACTCCACGGCACCATTCGGCGTGGGTGCATTTTTGCTGGCAGCCTGTGAAATGTATAGATTTTTGGATAAATAGATTGGTTATTGACAAGTGTGGGGTGACAGTGGCCAATCTGTTAGACGAACATAAACCCATGAAATAGCCATGAGCAGTCAGCTATCAGCTATCAGAAGTCGGGCACACCGGGTGACGTATCACCAACCGGCCCATGAATAAGCGCTCCGCCGCTGCGGCTGATAGCTGAAGGCTGAAAGCTAAAATTTTATACAGATGAAAAAACTATTCTTTCTTCTTCTTTTCCCCTGTGTGGCTGCTACAGCCCAGAACTACCACCTTGTATGGAGCGAAGAGTTCAATACACTGGATACGGCGATCTGGAACTTTGAGCAGGGCTTTAAACGAAACCACGAGGATCAATGGTATCAAAAAGACAATGCCTATTGCAAAGACGGGAAGCTGGTCATTGAAGCCCGCCGGGAGAAACGGGACAACCCGGGCTATGAAGCCGGCAGCCGGGACTGGCGCAAGAGCCGGCAACGGGTAGAATACACCTCGGCGTCGGTCAATACAGCCGGGAAGAAAGAATTCCTGTACGGCCGGTTCGAGATCCGGGCGAAAATACCGGTAAGCAGCGGTGCCTGGCCGGCCATCTGGACATTGGGGCGCGGCTTGCCCTGGCCATCCAACGGCGAGATCGATATCATGGAATACTACCGGGTTAACGGGGAGCCGCACATCCTGGCCAATGCCGCCTGGGGCAATGATCAGCCCTACAACGCCGTATGGAACTCGAAAAAAATTCCGTTTACCCATTTTACAGGCAAAGACCCGGCATGGGCAGACAAATTTCACGTGTGGCGGATGGACTGGGACGAAAAATTCATCCGGCTGTACCTGGATGATGAGCTCCTGAATGAAATTGCATTAAGTGAAACCGTTAACGGGACCATAGGAAACAGCAGCAACCCGTTTCACAAGCCCCAGTATCTTTTGCTGAACCTGGCGCTGGGCGGAGATAACGGCGGAGCGATAGATGATGCGGCGTTTCCGTTAAAATATGAAATTGATTATGTGCGGGTGTATCAAAAGGCTGCAGAGGCTGCCCGTGTTTCCACCGACCGGGAGTACTGGCTGGCTGAAATGGACAAAATGGTGCGGCCTGTGCTCTACAGCCTGGCACAAGACAGCCTGCGTATCGTGATGCCGTATACGGTCTCCGTGCGTACCGACAACAGGGAGAGCCGCATTAAAGTACAATATGTGGAAGTCCTGGGCCGGGTGTTGAGCGGCATTGCACCGTGGCTGGCGCTGGAAGGCGGCAGCAGGCAGGAAGTAGCCCTGCGGAATCAGTACCGCCAATGGGTGCTGAAGGGCATTGCCAACTCTCTCGACTCCACCAAACGCGACTACATGCCCTATAACATTGCCGGGCAGCAGCTGGTAGATGCCTCCTTCCTGGCGCTGGCTTTTGTGCGGGCCCCCTGGCTTTGGGAGCACCTTCCGGCAGCCGATAAAGAGAAGATGGCTGCCGCTATCCGTACCACCCGGCAGTTCCGGCCCGGCTTCAGCAACTGGCTGTTGTTTTCGGCCATGAACGAGATCTTCTTTGCCCGTTTCGGGTACGACTATGACCCCATGCGCATTGACTATGCCCTTATGCAGCACGAGCAATGGTACGTGGGCGACGGCATGTACAAAGACGGTGACTCGTACGCGTTTGACTACTACAACAGCTACGTCATTCATCCCTACCTGGCTGTAGTGGTGAATGAGATCTCGAAAAAGACCTCTGCCTATAAGAGCATGGCGGAGAAAATAAAGCTGCGGAACGAGAGATTCGCCGTTATCCAGGAACGGATGATCGGGGCAGACGGCTCTTTTCCGCCCACAGGCCGGTCGCTGATCTACCGGGGAGCGGCGTTCCACCACCTGGCCGATATGGCCTGGCGGAAAGCCTTACCGGCGGAGCTGAAACCCGCACAGGTACGCGGGGCGCTCACGGCCATGCTGAAAAAGACCCTGGAGAGCCCGTCGACCTACAAAGACGGATGGCTGACCCTGGGCCTGTACGGCTCACAGCCGGATATAGCCGATGTGTACAATAACCAGGGAAGCCCCTACCTGGCCACCGCCGTATTTCTGCCGCTCGGCCTCCCTGAAAGTGACCCTTTCTGGTCAGCACCGGCTGAAAAATGGACCCAGCAAAAAGTATGGACGGGCGAGGACGTTAAAAACGATTATAAAACAGGAATTAAATAGCCATGAGCCATTGCCGGCGCAGCGGTTACCCGTTCGCCCTTCGGGCCCGGGCTCCGGAACGTATTTAACCTATGCAAAAATTACTTATACTCCTGCTGTTGCTGTCGGGCGCCGTATCTGAAGCGGCGGGGAAGACAGACAGCACCTTTCATGTCCGGAACCCGGATCACAGCGTGAGTCCGTTTACAGGCATGACCCGCGACCACTGGGTGGAGGCGGCAGAATACCTGCTTGACGGAGCCTTCAGCTACATTCACTCCCCGGATGATCCTATGAAATTTCCGAAGCAGCACGATAAGACCTACCCCCTCCGGGAAGAGCAGGTGCCTACAGAAAAACTGGAAGGCCTCTGCCGCACCCTGTTTGTGGCGGCCCCGCTTCTCCGCGAAAAGCCGGACCTGCAGCTGAACGGGATCAGGGTGGCCGATTACTACCGGCATAATCTCCTGAACCTGGTTGACCCGCAAAGCCCGGCCTATATAAAGCACCGCGGAAACGGCGGCCCCAGCCAGATCCTTGTAGAATTCGGTGCCCTGGCCATTTCGCTCTCGGTTATCCCGGAGATTTTGTGGAACCCGCTGACCAGGGAGCAGCAGGATGCCCTGGCCGCTACAATGCTGAGCTACGGCGACGGACCCACCATAGGCTCCAACTGGCGTTTCTTCAACATCTTTGTGCTCAGCTTTTTCAAAGACAAAGGCTATGCGGTGAATGAAGCGCTGATGCAGAAATACCTCGACGAATGCCTGGCGGCCTACCGCGGATTCGGCTGGTACAACGACTCGCCGGCCTACGACTATTACAGCATGTGGGCTTTCCAGATGTACGGGCCGGTTTGGTCACAACTCTACGGGAAAAAATACTACCCGCAATACGCCGCCGGATTTATGAGCAACCTCTCCGACCTGGCCGGCAATTACCCTTACATGTTCAATAAGGAGGGACACATGAACATGTGGGGGCGAAGCATTGCTTACCGCTTTGCGGCGGTGGTTCCGCTGGCGCTTACCGGCTACCTGGAAAATAAATCAAACGTAAACTACGGCTGGATGCGCCGGATAGCATCGTCTACCCTGCTCCAGTTCCTGGAAAACCCGGAATTCCTGGAAGACCGGGTGCCTGCGCTGGGCTTTTACGGGCCTTTTGAGCCGGCCGTACAGATCTACAGCTGCCGGGGCAGTGTGTACTGGATGGGCAAGGCTTTCCTGGCCCTGCTGCTGCCGGCAGACAACGTGTTCTGGACGGCAAAAGAGAACAATGGCGCCTGGGAGCAGGAGCTGGAAAAAGGGAAGGTCTATAACCGGTTTCAGCCCGGTTCCGAACTGCTGATCACCAGCTATCCCAACAGCGGCGCGGCGGAGGTCAGATCGTGGTGTCATGAAACGGTAGCCGGCGACTGGCAGAAATTCAGAAGCGGCGAGAACTACAACAAGCTGGCCTACAATACGGATTTCCCCTGGATGGCCGACGGGAAAAACGGGGAGATCTCCATGAACTACGGGGTCATCAATGCCGGAAAAGAGTGGGAAGTGCTTCGCTTATATACCTTCAGAAGCTTTGAAAACGGGGTGTACCGGCGCGATGCCGGACTGGAAACGAACCCGGATATACAATTCCGGCTGGCAGACATTCCCCTGGCCGACGGTATCCTGCGGGTAGATAAGGTGATCTCGCCGGTAGAGACCGGCTTTCAGCTGGGGCATTACTCCCTGCCTGACCTGGGGAAAGGGATCCGGACCTCCACCCGGAAGATAAAAGGGAAAAAGGTACGTATCATCAGTAACGGCGGGTACCGGCTGGCCGTAGTGCCGGTAGAAGGCTGGGAAGATTCGGAAACCGTAAATGCCACCGGTCTGCATCCTGTAAGTGAAAAAAGTGCAGTCATCAGTACCCGGGCCCGTTTCTCGGGAGAGCGGATCCTGATAACCCTTCAGCTATGGAAAAAAGAAGACTTCACGCGCAAAGAGCTTGCCCCGGTCAAAAGTGTCCGGATAGCCCCGGACAAAAGCCGTGTAGACATCCTGCTCACAGACGGCACCCGGAAAACGGTAAAATTTTGAGGGCTTGCCTCTCAACCCGGCACTCTCAACTCGTCACTCTCAACCCGGAACTAAATAATACTCTTATGAAAAAATTTCCCCTACTCCTCCTGACCCTCTGGTCACCCGCCCTCTTCGCCCAGTTCACCCCCGGTGAGATCTGGCCCGATAGTAACGGCAGGCACATCAATGCCCACGGGGGTGGTATCCTGTACCGGAACGGAACCTATTACTGGTACGGCGAGATCAAAGGCACCAACTCTACCGCCGAAGTAGGCGTGAGCGTGTATTCGTCGAAAGACCTTTATAGCTGGAAAGATGAAGGAGTAGCCTTGCAGGTAAGCGGGGATCCCGCTTCGGAGATCACAAAAGGCTGCGTAATAGAGCGCCCGAAGGTGATCTACAATGCTAAAACAAAAAAATACGTGATGTGGTTCCACCTGGAGCTGAAGGGACAGGGGTATAATGCCGCCCGCACGGCACTGGCCGTAAGCGACAGTCCTACCGGGCCGTTTGAATACCAAAAATCATTACGGCCTAACCCCGGTATCTGGCCGCAGAACTTCCGGGAAGAATGGAAAAAGCCCGTGCCGGGTGAAGATACCCTGAAGTGGTGGACCCCTGACTGGTACAAGGCCGTGAAAGAAGGCCTCTTTGTGCGGCGCGACTTGAAGGGCGGGCAGATGGCCCGTGACATGACCCTGTACGTAGACGATGACGGCACGGCCTACCACATCTATTCTGCCGAAGATAACCTGACCCTGAACATTGCCGAGCTGAGCAGCGACTACCAGCGCTTTACCGGCAAATACATCACCCTGGCTCCGGCCGGCCACAATGAAGCTCCCGCCATTTTTAAGCAGGACGGCTGGTATTACCTCATCACCTCAGGCTGCACCGGCTGGGACCCTAACGCGGCCCGTTCGTTCCGGGCGCGGTCGGTTTTAGGTCCCTGGGAGGCACTGAAAAACCCGTGTGTGGGTGAAGGAGCCGGGCTTACCTTTCATTCCCAGAGCACGTTTATCCTCCCGGTAGCCGGCAAAAAGAATGCTTTTATTTTTATGGCCGACCGCTGGAAACCCAGAAACCATATCGACGGCCGCTACATCTGGCTACCCGTAAAAGTGGTGAACGGCCAGCCGGTGATCGAATGGAAAGATAAATGGGACCTGAGCGTATTTGACTGAATGCAGAATGCGGTGAAGCGTGTAACAAAACCCGCTGAGCCGGGTCTGGATCGTGCAGAGAAACGGGCCTATAGCTCCCCGGCCTTCCTGCGCCTCAGCACATAATCCAGCAGGAGCAATACGGCCATGCCCAGCACCGTAAGGGCATATACCGGCGGGATATCGGGAGAGGGGAGAGAAGAAAACTTTTGGGCAACCGGTCCGAAAGAGGCATCCGGGGCACCGAAACGACTTCCGATAGCCCATACGATAACCGCAAAAGCGGCAATGGCTACCCGTCCCCACAAGCCCAGCAGGGGGCGCGGTTCTGATGAGGCGGAAACCTTTTTCATCACCTGCGCGGCAAAACCGGCGGAGGGCTTATCGGTCGGGAGGTGCTGCAGCAGCTGCTCAAACGAAGCTTCCCGCAGCCTGTCTTTCTCCGCTTCGGCATGCACGCTTTTCATCACCGCTGATGAAAAATCAGCGGCGGGCCTGTCGGTCAGCGGGGTTTCCCTCAATATTTTCTCCAGCTTCTTCATGCCTGTCAGCCTTTAGCTATCCGTTACTTTTTTGCGGGAGCACATGCCTCCCGGTGCTTATAATAAAAACCGTAAACGTTCCTGTAAAGTTTTCCTGGCCCTGAATAACTTTACCTTGATATTCATTTCCGAAAGTCCGCTGATATCAGCGATTTCGCGGATGGAGCAGTCGTCCATATAAAACAACGTGATCAGCAGGCTTTCGGTAGGCGGCAGGGCATCTACCGCTTTTTTGATCGCCTCGCTTTGCTCTTCTTTCAGCAGCTTCTGAACCGGTGTATCGGTGTGGCCCTGCTTTTCGTAACCCGCCTCGTCTATTTTTAAAAACCGTTTTCCGTGCGTTTTATCAATAGCCGAGCGGTAGATAACGGTGTAGAGCCAGGTAGAAAACTTCGACCGTCCTTCAAACCGGTGAATCTGCTGATACGCCTTAACAAAGCCCTCCTGGGCAGCGTCTTCGGCATCTCCCGCATTCTTCAGGATCCTGTAGGCAATAGTGAAGGCCATATCCTGGTACTTGTCTACCAGGAAGCGGAAAGAAGCGGTATCTCCTCTTTTTACTCTTTCCACATACATCAGGTCTTCGTGCATCAAAAATGTTACGTTAACGGTATGACAGGTAAAAGACGGAAAAGGTTACAACAAAATCGTATTATTTTCTGAGCGGAGCTCACAGAATAAATCCGGGGAGAACCGCTGACATATTCATGAGCGATAAATAATTGGATTTTGCTGTAACCTTTCCCTGCCTGCTCCTGTCTCATGACCAAAAATTAAAATAATTATGGGACCAGGAGAAACTTTTATCGCACTTATTGGCGGAATAACTATTCTAGGCTATGTTTTTTTTACGGCGAGGCACCGCGAGAGGATGTCAATGATTGACAAAGGAGTTAGCGCTTCCCTCTTTACCTCCAAAGAAAAAAGCAGCATCCGGTTTACCCTTAAGCTGGGTATGCTGTCTATCGGGATTTCAATGGGCATAATAGCCGGGATGATCCTCATGAAGCTGTTTGACGACATCAACGATGCCATTGTGGTGGCCATGATTTTAATGTTTGGCGGGATCAGCCTGATCGCCAACTTCATGGTAGAGCGAAAAATGGATGAAAAAGCGGATTAAACGATCCGGACACACCGTAAATCCTCACAACAAAAATATTTTGTCGTTTACCTTGTATTGCAAGATACTTTGTATAGTATAATATATACATAAAGCTGTTATTTAAAATTTACAAAATGAAAAAGCTACTGCTTAACGCCTTATTATGCCTTTTTGCCGGGGTTTTTACAGCCCATGCGCAACACCAGATCAGGGGGATGGTCACCGATTCAGCCTCCGGGAAGCCGCTGGAATTTATCACCGTAACACTGCTGAAAGATCAGAAGGCGGTAAAGGGAAATTATACCGGAGCCGACGGGGTTTTTACGTTCCGTGAGCTGGGTCCGGCCGCATACGAAGTGCAGGTCACGGCTGTGGGCTACCGTAACTGCGTATTGCCCGTAGAGATCACCGATCGTTCTGTGGATCTCGGGAAAATAGCCGTACGGGAAAACGCAGCCGGTCTCCGGGAAGTAAAGATCACCGCTGCCAAACCCATCGTACAGCAGGAGGCCGACCGTATCCTGTACGATACCCAGGCCGATCCCGAAAGCAAAGTATTTAATGTGCTGGACATGATGCGGAAAGTGCCCTACCTGTCGCTCGATGCCGACGACAATATTCTCCTGAAAGGAAACGGTGGCTTTAAGATACTCCTTAACGGCAAGCCTTCGGGCATGCTGGAAAGAAACTACAAAGACATCCTGAGAAGCATGCCGGCCTCGTCTGTCCAGCGCATTGAGGTCATTACCACGCCGCCTTCCAAATACGATGCCGAAGGCTTGTCGGGCATTATCAACATCATTACGAATAAACGGGTAGACAACGGCTATACCGGTAACCTGAACACCAGCTGGCGGTTTCCGGCGGGTGGCCCGGGTGCAGGGGGCTCGGTTTCGGCCCGGCTGGGCAAGTGGGGGCTGTCTGCTTTTGGCGGAGCCAGCCGTTACGATGTCCCGGAGCTGTCTTTTGTCAATACCCGCTCTACCTTCAGGGAGCTTCCCACCCTTACAGATCAGCGGGGCACCAACAGCTCGGAAAGCGATAATGCTTACCTGGGGCTGGAGGTCAGCTACGATATCGATAGCCTGAACCTGATCTCCGGCCAGCTGAATGTGAACGGCAACCGGAATAACGGGCTGGAAACGCAAACCTCGCGGCTGGAAACGGGTAGCGGCCTGGATCAGTACTACCGGCTTCTGAATACCGGTACAGGCCGGGGTAACGGCCGTGACGTGGCCCTGAACTACCAGCGGGGCTTTAAGGCCGATAAAAACCGGCTGCTTACGTTCTCATACCGGTATTACGGCTTTGAAAACAACCAGCAAAACACCATCGGTATTGATGACCGCTTTCAGTATGAGCTGTCCGATTACCGGCAATTGAACGACCAGCGGTTTTCCGAGCAGACCCTGCAGACCGACTTTGTGTACCCGTCGAAGACGCTCAGCGTGGAAGCCGGGCTGAAGGCCATATTCCGGAAGAACGAGAGTAATTTCGGCTATCTTAACCGGGAGACAGATACCGGTGAATACCAGCAGGCCGACTCGCTCAGCAATCATTACCTGAACGCACAAACCATCTACGGCCTCTACAATACCTACCGTTATAAGTACAAGGGCTGGAATATCCGGGGCGGCTTCCGGGTAGAGCAGACCCTGCTCGATGCCGACTTTATTTCCACCCATTCCAAAGTCAGGCAGAATTACTTCAACGTCATTCCAACAGTAGCGCTGGGGCATAAGGCAGGCAAAGGCAACCTTACCCTGAGCTATACCCAGCGTATCCAGCGGCCGGGCATTTACCAGCTGAATCCCTTTGTGGACCGGACCAACCCGAATTTTGAACGTACCGGGAATCCTGACCTCCGGCCGGCCATCATGAACGATATGAATATAGGCTACAGCTGGGCAAAGAAGACGTCGGTCAATGTGATTGTGGGGTATGTTTTCATCAAAGACATGATCTTCCCGGTGCTGGTGTACAACCCGGCTACGGGCATCTCCAGGTCGTCGTACCAGAATGTGGGGAAGGCCCGGCTGTTTCCTACGGTGTTTCTGAACACCAGCCGGCCGCTTTCAAAAGAATGGAACCTCAGCGTGAACTGGCGATTGGCCTACGGGGAGACCGAAGGCCTGGTGAACAATGAGCAGGTTAAAAACCGGGGCTTCATGTACGCGATATACGCTTCTACGGGATACCGGCTGCCCAAAAGCTGGCGGATCAACGCCGGTCTTGACTTTAACGGTCCCGGCATGAATATACAGGACCGGACCAACAGCGCGCTGTTTTCTTCGGTGAGTGTAAGCAAAGAGGTGGTGAAAGACAAGCTCACGTTCTCCGGCTCACTTAACAATCCTTTCCGTAAATACCGGAAAAGTATCCGCGACAGCTTCGGGCCTGATTTTGTACAGTACAATGAACGGAACAATTATTTCCGGTCTGTATCGCTCAGCCTCAACTATAAATTCGGTAAGCTCAAAGAGCCGATCCGCAAGGCGGCCAGGAGCATCAGGAATGATGATGTGCAGAACGAAGGAAGATAAAGGATATAAGTTAAAAACTAAAAGTTAAAAGTTATGGTATGTCGATGCCTGAATACAGTTGACCGTATTTGCTTTTATTTAAATACGCTTTCAGTTCAGTTTTTTGTGGTTGCTGGAACTTGATATTTTAAAACAGTCTCATTGATTGGAGCCTTTTAGGGCTTA